>Ga0255169_1000002_pt1 | contig 654068 bp, 534 predicted proteins | sample Atl_Miss_RepC_8d_FD_183179 | JGI IMG/M metagenome (GOLD analysis project Ga0255169, IMG submission 183179) | Freshwater microbial communities from Altamaha River, Georgia, United States - Atl_Miss_RepC_8d | ecosystem: Environmental > Aquatic > Freshwater > River | place: USA: Georgia...
CTTTAGCGAAGAAGGAGTGAAGTCCGTTGTTGAGGGTTGAGTTGGAGAAGTCGAAGGACCAGAGTCCAGAGGAGTCGGCGGAGGTGGAGCCGATTTTTTGGTTGGCGAGGAAGAGGTCGAGGGAGAAGCCTGGAGTGGCGGAGCCATGTAGAGAGATGGAGTTGTCGTTGGTGATGGCATCGGAGTTGGAGATGCCCGAGTCTGTGGAGATGTGGGAGATGACGGGGAAGGGGAGTGGCCCGACGTGCAGTGTAGCGGAGGCGGAGGATTGAGTCCAGTTTTGCAGTGCGACGAAGCCGGTGATGGGGGACTGGTCTGATGGAGTTGGGTTAGCGAGGATGAGGTAGTTGCCATCGGCGGAGAGAGCGAGAGGCGGTGGGTTATTGCCTGCGAAGTCCTGTTTAAATGAGTGTTGGTACGGGATCCAGTTGTTGTTGGATTTTAAGAACAGGAAAGATTCCCTGAAATAGGAGGAGTCATCAGGGTTTGATCGGAATCCACCGACAACAAGAGCGGTGTTGCCGTCAGCAGAGAGATCGACGCGAGAGCCAAAGTTCAAGCTTGGGTTGTTTGTGGTCTGTGGTGATGGTGAGGAGAGGGAATGACTTTGGCTCCAGAAATTGCCGGAACGTGTGAAAATAAAAGCAGCGCCGGTGTCAAGTATGTTGTTGGAGTTAAAGCCGGATGCCCCAATGATGGCAGTGTTGCCATCAGCCGAGAGCGCGACGGAGCCACCGAAAAAGTCAAAGGAGTCGAAGCCGGATGATAAAGACAGTTCGGCCTGTTCGCTCCAAGAGTTGCCGGACCTGGAGAAGACGTAAGCTGCGCCACGAGAAACGCCATTGATTTGCATGTCCTGTACGCCCAGAAGAATGGTGTTGCCGTCGGCGGAAATGGAAAGGTTGTTATCGTCGCCGGTTATGAAAGCATTGAAATAATAATAACCACTGCGGCTAATAAGCAGGTTTGGCTCTTGTGTAGACCAGGTGGAACCGTTGCGGGCAAATACCGTGAGGCCCACACCCATGCCGGGGTTATTGACAGGATCAATGGTGGAGATGCTGGCACTTCTGGCGACGAGGGTGTTGCCGTCTGCAGAAAGCCTGATTTTGTGAATTGTGGATGAGAGTTGTGTTTGTTGTGTCCAGATGCCGTTGGATCTTGAGAAGATATAAATCGACCCGATGCCTCCGTTTGTAATATTGTTGGAGGTTGCGGCTAAAGTGTTACCATCGGCGGAGATGGATAAGTTGTTGCCGAGTTCATCGTTGCTGTTGCTGTTTGAGGCAAAAAGTAGGGCTTGTTGTGACCATTCGGAGTTGTTCTTGGTGAATATATAAATGGCACCTTTGTTGATGCTGGAGCCTGAGTCTTTGTAGGGAGCGCCGATGGCCATAGTGTTGCCGTCAGCGGAGAGAGAGGCAGAGGAACCGAACTTTTGGTTGAGTTCATTGGAGGATGGGGTGAGTGGTGTTGGTCTGGAGATGGTTGTGTAGTCAAAGGTGAAGGTGCCGTTGGTGGAACTTTGGAAGGTGAAAGTGCCATCATTGTTTTGGACAAGGGTTGGTCCAGAAGGTGTCACTGAGGGCGGAATAATAGTGCCATTAGTAAAAGACCTGACCCCCACCAATCGCAAACCGTTGCCGTCGGGATTTTGATCATTCGCAAGCACATTCAGGATCACCGGAGTGTTTGTCTGGGTGATGGTCAACAGGTCCGCAACAGCGGTAACGCTTGGTGTTTCCCTGGATTCCAGCCTTTGAAGCGATGGAATGAAGAAGTATCTGGCAAAAGAGGATGTTTTTTTGCGAATAGGCTTGAGGGATAGACCAAAATCGAAAGAGTTTGCCATGGGCGTGGACCTCTCTATTAAGAATGAATTGATATATTCTTTAAACACAATAGCAGTCTTTTTTTCTTTAACCAACCTAAAAGTGCTTGTTTTGTAAATGGGAAGCACCCTTGGAACCAGGGTTGGGTTTTCATGATTCTTTGAATCATAAAGCTTTACCTTGGCAGCCTCTTGCAAGTTGTGGTCCGGTAGCGCACAATGACAAAGTCTTACACTAGTCGAATGCATGCAATGGAGAAGGGTTCATGGCCAGGGCGAAGGGCGATTACGGCGATATTCTCGTAAAAAACAATGTCATCAGTGCCGAGCAATTGGCCGAGGTGCGCGAAGCCATGAAGGGTGGCGGTTCGCTGCAGGACACGCTCATCAAGCTGGAATATGCCAATCCGTTGCAGATTGCCAAGGCAGTGGCCGAATTCAACAACTATGAGTTTGCCGACCTTGCGGAAATCGAGGTGCCGGAGGAAGCCTCAAAGCTGATGACCTCCGCCATGGCCCGGGAAAGCAATGTGGTGCCTCTTTCCACCGATGGCATGATGGTTCGCCTGGCGATTGCCGATCCATCGGATTTCAACCTGATTCAGAAAATCGGCTTCATCATGAACAAAGAGGTCATCCCTGTGGTGGCCTCGCTCGAGCAGATTCGCGAAGTCATCGCCAAGGTTTACCCCGAGGATGAAGTCGACGACAGCGCCCCGCTGGTGGACTTTTCCGAGATGGAAAACGAGTTCATGCAAGCGGATGCCGCGCGCGGTACCGCCAGCATGGATGGTGAAGGCGCTATCATCCGTCTGGTGAACAAAATCATCGAGGATGGCGTGGAAATGCGCGCCAGCGACATTCATATTGAACCCTTCAAAGAAAGGGTTCGCCTTCGGTACCGTGTGGATGGTGTGCTGGTGGAAAAGGAAAACCCGCCTCACAAGTACCTCTGGCCCATTCTTTCGCGTCTTAAAATTATGTCGGGAATCGATATCGCCGAGAAACGCCGCACGCAGGACGGCCGTATCAAGACCTCTATCAAAGGGAAAGATTTCGACCTTCGGCTCAGCATTCTGCCGACGGTGCATGGCCAGTCCGCGGTGATGCGTATTCTCGATCGCAGCAATATTAAAGTAAACATTCGCGATCTTGGCTTTGCCGAGGACGACTTCGCCCGGCTGCAAAACCTTATCAAGCGCCCCAACGGTATCTTTCTGGTGACCGGCCCGACAGGTTCCGGCAAGACTACCACCCTATATTCGGCGCTTAATGAGCTTAACACGCCGGATCGCAAGATCATTACCGCGGAAGATCCCGTGGAATACTACCTTCCCGGTATCAACCAGTGCGAAGTGAAGCACAATATCGGGCTGGATTTTGCGCGCATTATTCGTGCCATGCTTCGTCAGGCCCCCAATGTGATTCTCGTGGGGGAAATTCGTGATCATGAAACAGCTGAAATCGCCATCCAAGCCTCCCTTACCGGTCACTTGGTGTTCAGCACACTGCATACCAACGATGCCCCCAGCGCCATCACCCGCATGATCGATATCGGCGTTCAGCCCTTCCTGGTGGCTTCCAGTATCATCGCTATTCTGGCACAGCGCCTGGTGCGCAGTATCTGTCAAAAATGCAAGGAGCCCTACACGCCCACCGCGGCCGAAATCAAGGCCTCTGGCATGACCGCCGAGGAAGTCGCGACCGGCAAGTTCATGAAGGGCAGGGGCTGCGCCAACTGCAATAACACCGGCTACCGTGGCCGTAAGGGTATCTACGAGATGCTTCGCATGGATGGCAAGCTGCGCGAAATGTCGTTCAAGGGTTCACCCGCCCAGGAACTTCGCCGCTATGCCACCTCCAAGGGTATGCGAACCCTTCTGGATGACGGTGTGCTGAAGTGCAGGCGTGGTATCACCACCCTGGAAGAGGTGCTTAGCATTTGCCATCACGACAGCGTCTTGGGCCATTAACAGACTGTCCAGCTTGGTTGGTGCGGCAAAAATCGCTGTTTTTGCGCTGGATTGTCAAGGGGTTGGGCAAGTTGCTCTGGTCGGGTACATAATGAAGGTTGGGGGAAGAGTGGTTTTGCTTCCAATCGAATCAATATCCGTGATTTTTTGATTGCGCCTTTCTTGCGATTGGATTTTAATACCGATTCAATGTCTTCTTGCTGAAATGTCTATCGGAGGTGTTTCTCTGTGTCCGCCATCATGATCGATAAGTTGTTGCATACCTGCATCCAGTTGAAGGCGAACGACTTGCATATCACGACTGGGCAACCCCCTGTGATCCGTCACCAGGGGCGCATGAAGAAACTGGACACCAGGTCCCTCACCAAGGATGACACCGTCAGCCTTATGAAGTCCATCACCCCGGATCGTTGCCAGCAGGAACTTCAAGAGCGTGGTGGTACCGACTTCGCCATCGAATTTGTCGATGGTTACCGTTTTCGCGTGGCAATTTTCCGCCAGCGTGGCGACATCGGCATGGTGTTGCGTCGTATCCCCAGCGGTTTCCTTACCTTTGAACAAATGGGCATGCCCGATGCCATCAAGCGTCTGATCACCCGGCCCCGCGGTTTGCTGCTGGTGACCGGCCCCACGGGTTCCGGCAAAACCACCTCGCTGGCTTCCATGCTGGACTTCATCAACCACAATTACGACAAGCATGTGATCACCCTGGAAGATCCCATCGAATACTTCCACAAGCACGATAAATCCACCTTTAACCAGCGTGAAATCGGCACCGATGTGCCAAGTTTCAAGGAAGGCCTTCGCCGTGCGCTGCGTATGGACCCCGACATTATTCTCGTGGGTGAAATGCGCGATCTCGAAACCATCCATAGCGCCATCGAAGCCGCCGAAACCGGCCACGTGGTGTTCGGTACACTGCACACCAACGGCGCATCCAGCACCGTGAACCGTATCATCGATGTGTTCCCTCAGGAACAGCAGGATCAGATTCGCACCCAGTTGTCCACCGCCCTTATCGGCGTGCTTTCACAGACTCTTCTGCCCAGAAAGCCCTCGGGTATGTGCGCCGCCTACGAGATGATGGTGGTAACACCCGCCATCGCCAACCTGATTCGCGAAAACAAGACCTATCGTATCGATTCTTCCATCCAGACCGGGCGAAAGCACGGTATGTTCCTCATGGATGACAGCCTTTTCAAGTTGTGGCGTGCCGGTTCGGTCGAAAAGGAAGAAGCCCTTGGCAAGGCCCAAAAGCCCCAGGAACTTTCTGAAAAAATGCGCCAGGCCGAGGAAGGTACCCTTCAGGAAAGTGACGATGACGAAATAGATGATGATGACGATGATGATGAAGATGATGCACCACCGCGCAAGGGGCTAAAGCGATAAAACCTTTGGGGTAAAACATGAGTTCCACTCCTCCACCCAATCAGCCCAAACCAGCCGCCCCGGGCACTCCGCGCCCTGCTGGAACCCCCGCGCCCGCAGGTCAGGCCGCCAAGCCAGCCGCCCCCGGTGCTGTACCCGCAAAACCTGCCGTACCCGGTGCACCACGCCCCGCTGGCACGCCTGCGCCTGCCGGCCAGGCCCCCAAGCCGGCAGCCCCCGGTGCCGTTCCTGCCAAACCCGCTGTACCTGGCGCTCCGCGCCCTGCCGGAACCCCTGCACCCGCAGGTCAGGCCCCCAAGCCGGCCGCCCCCGGTGCTGTACCTGCCAAGCCCGCTGTACCCGGCGCTCCGCGCCCTGCAGGCGCTCCTGCGCCCGCAGGCCAGGCAGCCAAGCCCGCTGCACCTGCAGCCGGTCAGGCCAAACCAGCAGCGCCTGCCGCTGCCAAGCCCGCTGTACCCGCCGCTGCCAAAAAACCTGCCTCTGAACCCAGAACCGGTGGTCGCCGCAAGATCGGCCAGATTCTTGTGGATATGGGCCTTATCGATGAGCAACAGCTATTCGAAATGCTGGATGAAGCCCGCAGTTCCGGCAAGCAACTGGGTGCCGTTGCCGTCGCCCGTAACCTGGTGAATGAGGATCAACTGGTAAAGGCGCTGGCTGAGCAATCCAGCCTGAAGGTGGGAAACCTGCTTGAGCAGAAACCCCAGCCGGATGCTTTGCTGCTGGTGCCCGAAACCATGGCGGCACTTTACAAGCTGATTCCCGTGTCGGTGAAGGACAAGGTGCTGACCATAGCCGTTGCCGACCCGAACAATGCCGCCGCGGCCGACGACCTTCGCAATCTGCTCGGCCTGAACGAGGTTATCCCGCTTCTGGTCTCGCAATCTTCCTACGACGAGACTTTGAAGAAGTGCTACGCCGGCAAGGAAGAAAGCATTGCCGACCTTATTAACGAGCTGGAATCCGATGACAGCAAGGGCCGTCGCAAGGCGGAAACCAGCATCGATCTGGAAACCATGATGGAAGAGGCCGAGGCCGCCCCCGTGCGCCGCCTTATCAACATGGTGTTCCTGATGGCCATTCGTGACAAGGCATCCGACATTCACTTCGAACCGTTCGAGGATGAATACAAGATGCGTTACAAGTGCGACGGTGTGCTGTTTGAGCTTCCCCCGCCGCCCCGCTATCTGGCCAACGCCATCGCCAGCCGTATCAAGGTTATGTCCAACCTGGATATTGCCGAGCGCCGCCTTCCGCAGGACGGCCGTATCGAGCTTACCGTGGGTGGCGGCCGCGTGGATATGCGCGTCAGCACCCTGCCGACCCTGTTCGGCGAAAGTGCCGTGCTTCGGCTGCTGGATCGCTCCGTGGTTCAGTTGGATATCAACAAGCTGGGCATGGAACCTCGCATCCTGGATCAGTTCAAGGAAATCATGGTCAAGCCCAACGGCATCGTCCTGGTGACCGGCCCGACCGGTTCCGGCAAGACCACCACCCTCTATTCCGCACTCAATGCACTCAACACGGTGGATGAAAAGATCATCACCACTGAGGATCCCGTGGAGTATGAAATCGAGGGGCTTGTGCAGTGCCCCATCAATCACGACATTGAAATGACTTTTTCCTCGGCGTTGCGCGCCATCCTCCGCCAGGACCCCGATAAGATCCTTGTCGGTGAAATTCGCGACCTTGAAACCGCGCAGATTGCCGTGCAGGCATCGCTTACCGGCCACATTGTGTTCAGCACCCTGCACACCAACGATGCCCCCAGCACCATCACCCGTATGCGCGATATGGGCTTGGAATCGTACCTTATCACCGCCACCGTGGAAGGCATTCTGGCACAGCGACTTGTCCGCCGCGTTTGCGCGAACTGCCGCGAGGAATACCAGCCCGGCCCCGACCAGCTTATGGAGCTGAACCTTACCCCTGAATACGCCAGCGGTAAGAAGTTCTACTTCGGCAAGGGGTGCGAAATTTGCAACAATACAGGTTACAAGGGGCGCTTGGCCATCCATGAACTGGTGATCATGAATGATGAGCTTCGCGACCTGATTTCCAAGGAAGCTTCCACCGATGAACTGCGCGATGCCTGCATTCGCATGGGTATGACCACCCTGCGTGATTCCGGCCTGCGTGGCATCCACGAGGGCCTTACCACCATCGAGGAGGTGGTCCGTGAAACCGTCGTCGAGGAATAATTTTTGCTTTTTTCCCCAAGGGGAGTGCTAGTCATGCCAACATTCAAGTTCGAGGCGATGGATACCACCGGCACCGAGGTGAAGGATTCGGTCGATGCCGCAACCGAGGAAGAAGCCCAACAGAAAATCCGCCAGATGGGTTACTTCGTAACCAAGCTGACGGAGGTGGCCAACACCAAGAAAGCCGCCAAGAAAAAGGGCCCCGCCGGCAAGAAGAAAAAAACCTTCTCCATCGGTGGCGTCTCCGCCAAGAAGCTTTGTACCTTCACGCGCCAGTTTTCCACCCTGCAGGATGCCGGCCTGCCCATTCTTCGGTCGCTGCGCATTCTGGAAGGGCAGATGAAGCCTGGCTTGCTGAAAAACACCCTGGGCGATGTGGTAGAGGATGTGGAATCCGGTTCCACCCTTTCCGAGGCCTTTGCCAAGCACCCCAAGTGCTTCGACCGATTGTATGTCAACATGGTCAAGGCGGGTGAGGCCGGTGGCGCGTTGGAAGTCATTCTGCAGCGCCTTGCCGACTTCAAGGAAAAGGCCCAGGCCCTGAAATCCAAGATCACCGGCGCCATGATTTACCCCTCGGTGGTTATCATGGTTGCAGTCTCCATCCTTTGCTTCATCATGATCTTCATCATTCCGAAGTTCGAGAAGATCTTCAAGGACTTCAACATGAAGCTGCCGGCGCTTACCCTGGCGCTGATGGCCACCAGCAAGTGGGTTGCCACCTACTGGTATGTGATCCCGCTGGTGCCTTTAAGTTTCTGGCTGCTGCTAAAGCTTATACGCATGAACCGGCTGGGTGCCTATGTGATGGATCGTGTGAATTTGTGGATACCGGTGGTAGGGTCCTTGATCGAAAAGACCGCCATTGCCCGCAGCACCCGCACCCTGGGTACGCTGGTTTCGTCCGGCGTGCCGATCCTCGAGGCCCTTGGCATTGTGCGCGATACCTGCACCAACCAGGTGTTCGAGCGCCTGTACCAGCGTGTGTACGAATCCATCCGCGAGGGTGACACCATCTCGCAGCCGCTGCGTGAAAGCCGGTTGGTGGATGACATGGTGGTAAACATGGTGGATGTGGGCGAGGAAACCGGCGACCTGGATTCCATGCTTTACAAGATTGCTGATATTTACGATGCCGAAGTGAATGTGGTGGTGGAAAGCTTGCTAAGCTTGCTGGAACCGATCATGATCGTGTTTTTGGGTCTTGTGATCGGCGGTATCGTGATCGCACTGTTCATGCCGCTGATCGGCATGCTCGAGGGCCTCAGCAAATAATTTGATTATAAGCCCACGGGTTGCACCCCGTGGGCCCCCTAACAACCGAAAACCCAAGCCCACGGGTTGCACCCCGTGGGCCTATAAGCCCAAAACCCATGTGTCCCGTTTGAATTTGCCGGTGTTGAAAGCCCTTTCAGAAGGCACTCAAGTCAAGCCCCCACCTCTGCGGTGGGTAGAATGTAATCGGAGGAACTCTCCCATGTCTTTCGCGCGTCTGCAAACCCGAACCCGGCATTCCTCAGCCTTCACGCTGGTGGAATTGATGATCGTAATCGCCATCGTCGGCATCCTTGCCAGCCTGGTTACCGTGGGTGTGATGAAGGCTCTGGAAAGAGCCAAGGATGTTTCTGCAAGGCTGGAAATTAGCCAGATTGAGGCGGCTATTGCGGCCGCTAAGCAAAAATTAAATTTAAATGGCCTCCCTACATATTTAGTAATTTATGAAAATTTTGTAGCATTCAATGCTGCAGCAACAAATCCGGCTAATCCTGATTACATAGGAGCATCGGCTGCTTTGGCGCTATTAAGTAAAATTTATGAGAGTAATAATCCATTAGACTGGAATCCTACAACACCGACTTATAAAGATTGGAATGGAAATGGTTCTCAAGATGGTAGAATTGAGCTATTTGGATCTTCAGCATTATTATTCTTGTTAGGGGGTGAAATTGAAGCCACTATTACAAATGGATCAAAATTAATACCTAAATACAGAGGTTTTATCCTTAAATCACCTAAAAAGCCCAAGGGGCCCTTCTATGAACCCTCTGGAAATGTCTGGGCGAATTCTGCCAACTATTTTTCAATTTATGACTCAAACCAAACACCATATGCCTATTTTGATTCGGGTGATTATAAAAATTGTTTTGATAATGGTCAGTTTTCCATGAACCCCAAACCCCCTCATCCACTATTTGCTTTAACTTCTGCTGCATCAATTAAACCTTATTGCCTTAAGTATTTACCATCCGTTTTACATCCCAATAATCCAAGTCAAGGTGCAATTAGCTGGGTTAATCCAAGAAGTTTTCAGTTAATTTCTGCTGGCAAAGACCAGACTTTTGGGAAGAATTTTTACATTAATCCCGGTTACCCTACAGCACCCCCAACACCATACTCAGCTTCTTCCGGCGTTTATACAGGTACCCATCTTACAGGTGAGCCATTGCCATATGTTGCCGGTGAAGGCTGCTGGAAGTTAGCAGTTCTTAGTGGTGAAGATGCATCCTTAACCACTGGTTACGACGATATTTCTAACTTTGCATCAAGCTTTCTTGGAAAGAAGGATGAGTAATCATGCTAATTCCTTCTTTAAATTTGGGCTTAAAGCGTAAAGCGTTGTCTCTTGTTGAGTTAATGGTGGCGATTCTGATTATTGGCATTCTCACCATGGTAACTGCAGGTGCTGTAGTCAAATGGATGCAATGGCAAAAAGATACGGATAATCCAAATTCACCGGGGGCAATTGCACTTAAGAACATCAAGGATGCCGTGGAGAGGATTCGGTCGGAAATAACCCAAAAAGCCCGTCAAGAATTTACCCAGTTGTCATTAAACCAAAAGGCAGCCTTGGCAAAATTAGCAGAGGATCTGGCAGCACAAAACAACCGTAGTGCAAATCCTCCTTTTTATGTGCTTGATGCCAATGACCCTAATGCGAGGGCACTTGCTGTTTATACAAATTGGAAAATCGCAAGGTGGTTTCCAAACAAACTGACTTACTTTACCCAAAATGCGATGCCGTTTTTTTGTGATTTTTATGGGGATACCAATAACGCTGTTATAAAGTCGGCGGTAGAATCTTCTTCCCTGCCAACAGCAAAAATGGGTTACAATTCCCTGGCTAATCTTGGAACGCTTACAGTTATTGAAAAACGGCAAATGCTTGCGGTTGAAAATAGTTTGTACAAGCAGGCTTTTACAGCTTATGGAGGCAGTCCGCCCGCAGTTTCAGATCCCAAGGTTGTTGCTAGTTCCTGTCTGCTCATTACTCTTACCACCCATCCCAAGGGGATGAAGGAAGAAGAATTAACGGGTACCATTGCCATCGATAGTGCAACCAGGGTTCGCTATATCACCGGACCTGCGGGAACCCCTATCTATCACCTGCTGCATTATGTAGATTACAACGATTATCTAAAAGATAAAAACTATAAGTCTGGTTCCTTAAGAATTGATGTTGGCTATGACCCAACTTAGGTATTACCGTTGCCGGAGAATTAAGATGCTAAAGCGACGGGGTATGACCTTGGTGGAAATTCTGGTGGTGATGGCCATCATGGTGATGATGGCTGCCATTACGGCTGCGTTTTATCCAAGTACCGCAGCGGATACCCAAGCAACCAGATTTTCAAACACCATTCAAGCTGCTTTGGTGTCGGTCCGTAATCGCTCTAAGTCTGAAAAACTACCCACAGGCATCCGCTTGTATCGTGACGCAACTACCAAAATGTGTAATGGTGTTGTTTTAATCCAAAAACCGACGGATTTGAAAGGACAAAGTTTTGATCCCCTTTACCCTGGGGGAATTTACATCAAGGCTAACAATGTTTTTAAGGGTATGACTACGATTCAGGGGGGTGTTGTATCTTTTTATTACAATCAGGGGACAATACTTGCGCCGAATATGCAAATGTACCCCGTATATTCAAATCGGGCAGGATCCTCAATCAAGGAAGGCGATTTAATCCGTTTGGATGAAGGTGGCGATGTTTGCATGTTATATGGTTCTGCAGTAGATGTTTTTCCCAAAATAGGGGTACCTTTGGGGCCTATTCCTGTTGCAGGAAATTGTATCCAGGATGGAGCGACCCAAAGGCCCACAGAAATTACACTTCCAACTGGAGAAAAAATATCACCGGATGCATCTGCTATTGCGGTTAATGAAAATGGAACAGCGAACACCAGATTCATGAGTTCAGGCTTTTATTCAAAGCTTAGTAATGCCGGAGTTATGGGTCTTAAGTCTTACACCATCATCCGCAAACCGGTAGAGGTTTCTGGTGATCCTCCCTTTGAATTACCGATTGAATATCAGATTTCTTTGATGGACTTTAACAATGATTTAAATGCCTATAATCCGCCAAAGGCAGCAAGTTTTCCTTATTGGCCCGCAAACACTAAAGTTCAGCTAAATCCATCCAGCCAAATTCCAAGTTTGACACAGGATTCTACAACGGGTGCAATTTACACAGATATTTACTTTAATGAGTCTGGTGGTTTGCAAAGCCCGATCAATGGCGATATTTTTCTCTGGTTGCACCGAACCGATGCTCCTCCGGGTGATCCTGATCCTTACAAAAACGATCTTGTGATTGCAATCCGAAAACTCACGGGTTCTGTGGGCGTTTTCCCGCTAGGAAATTATACGGGTACTTACCCAAATGGGATGCCTGACCCGTTCTACACTGCAAGGGATCCAAAAAATCAGGGTCTTTAATGGAGGTTTTCTTGAAGAGAAACGGCCTGACACTTCTGGAAGTTCTTATGGCAATCTTCATAATGGGGATTGGCATGTTAAGTGTTCTGGCATTGTTCCCGGTGGCAGCGGCAATGATGGGGCAGGCCATTGATAAGTATCGTACGTCCGATGCTGTAAATCTGGCAGAAAATGCCGCTGATTCAGATGTTCTTAATTTTGTCAAAGCATATCCAAGTTTCATTTATAGTGGCGCTACTCAATTATACTCGGGAACTAGTACAGATCCATTTTTTATGCCAACGCTGGCAACACAATCACCCCAGTATTTATTCCTGGACCAAGCTGCTGGTATTGCTGGCAAAACCTCATTGAACGGGCAATTAGCGGATAAAATCAAGGTGGCATATATTTTTCCACCTTCAACTTTTTATCCAAACATACCCTCGTTTGGAAACCCACCCGGGCCGGCCGTAGATGCTGTTACACCTTCAGTGATTAATTCAAGGTTTTTTACGGTTGGAAATGATGTGGAACTTGATGATTCTGGTGCAGTTGCAAATGCTGGTTCCGCTGTCAACCCGGTGGCTGTAACTACTGGTAAATATACAATTTCCTACTTGCTTGAAAAAAGTGATCTAACAACTTTGGCACCCACAAGAAGGTATTTGTTGGTTTTTAATTCCAGAGACTCCTTGTGTCCTGATTATCCTGAAGACCCTGTTCTTTCCATGGATTTTGTGAACTATCCAGCTTTAATAGGCCCAAAGGGCAATAATGAATACCGTTCAGGCCAATATATCATGGCTTTCAACACACCTTCTGGGGTTTATCCAACAAGGATTTCATTTCACAAGATACTTAACACCAACTTAAACGGTTCTGCGGTTGAGTTGGAGGTAAGCCCCAAGTGTGGTTTTAACATGCAGCGCATTTTTTTGCTAAAGGATGTGGTGCGAGTTCTGGATTTGGGGACATGACATGAAAAACTTAGTAATTGTCCCTGAAAAGGTACTACCAAGAAAAGGTTTTTCTTTGGTGGAACTGATGATTGCCATGGCCATCATCATTCTCATGCTATCCATCATGAGTCAGGCTTTTGTGATTGCCACAACGGTGATGCAGGGTTTGAAAGATGCCGCGGAAATGCAATTGCTGGCCCGGCCTGTTATGAATATTTTACAGCGAGATTTATCCGCAAACCACTTTGAGGGAAGTAAAAAGCTTAGTGATCCAGATTTTTGGGATTTTGGGCCTCCAAGGCAGGGCTATTTTATGGCATGGCAGGAATATCCACACGACGTGGATGAAAGTGCCTTGGGAAACTACTCTGCAATTAATGGAACTTATTCTTACAACTCATTAAATTATAACATACATGTTGCGCCGGTAATCAAAACATTAGCCGCAAATATATTTACTGGAAATCACCCTGGCTACGAGGGCAAAACATCTGATTCGGTGCAATACAGGCGCAGCGGGGGTGTTGCCAATCATCAATTGGCTTTTACTGTTAAATTGTCTGGGAAAAATCCTGAAGACTTTTTTCAAGCTAGTTATCCATTTTACAATATAGCACCCTTAAATGCGAATAACCTGTTTTATCCTTCCTTAACAAATAATCCAACACAGGGTATGTACGATGCAAACATCAAAAGATTTGAAACCGATCCCAATTTAATTCATTCCCAATGGGCGGAAGTTGCTTATTTTATCGGGCCGTATGGACCTAATACTGGTATCGTTCCAGGTACCTCGCCTTCAAATACTAATGGTTTGGCTAAGCCTTTACCTACAGGCTATACCGGTGGAACAAACTCGTTGCCGCTATATACCCTTTATCGTCAGCAAAGATTGCTTCTTCCAGATATGAGTGCCTTGTCCAATTACACGGAACCAACGGTTGCTGCACCTTATCAATCCACAAGGCCACCCATTAGAATTACAATTCCAACCCCGCTGGAATACGATGCTTTAAAAAAATCTACCATTGAATACAGTTTTAGGCCTAATTTTGCAAATACAGGGACCCCAACTCCACCTACAACCATGCATTTCAACACAACCCGTGATTTAACAGTACCTTGGAAAAGGGCTGGATTTAGGGATTTGGGGCATCTTGGTTTCCCGTACCATAAAACTGACAATACGACTTACCCCTTGTTCCCTGAATTTACGAACCTAACGACCAATTCTCTGGAAAATACAGATGTACTGGCAACCAATGTTATTTCTTTTGATGTTCGGTTTTTGACCGATGATCGCATGGAATTTGAGGATCTATTTACTGTTTTTAACCAGTATGACCCAATCACCAATTCCCAGCCTTATAAAAATCATCAGGCTTATTGGAATTATCCATCAAATATTACATCAAATAACTCTTTGCCTGCCGGTGGTAATCCATTGTTAAATACTAGTGGCCTTCCTTTGACCTGGATGGGTTTCCAAAACCCTTATCGTGCAGTGTTTGACACTTGGACTACAGATCAGGGAGCGTCTCAAGTGGCTTATCCAACGTATGACATGGGTAACATGGATACTAATAAATGGCAGCCAAGTCTTTTGTCCTTACCTGGCCCAGATGTGACGAAGCTGCCCGGTATAATTCCAGTATGGAATACCAGCAGGCAAACGGGCTTAAGGATCAAGGCAGTACAAATCTCCCTTAGGCTTTGGGATTCCAAGGCAAATGTGGCTAGGCAATATGTTCTGGTGCAACGGTTGTAAGCAAGATTTCTGTTACCAGGCTGGCAGGTTTCAATTTCACAAACCAGGTGTCCAGCGCGAAAAGGGGTAGACCATGATAATTTCCCGCAAATCAGCTCAGCGCAAGGGAATGATCCTTCTTGTCGTGGTTGCATTCCTTGCTTTGTTCACCATTATGGGTACCACCTATGTGATGCTGGCGGACACGTTTCGCCGCGGTTCCGAGGCGGATATGGATGCCACCGATGTCCGCACCAACCCGATCAAAATGCCCGATATCGACCCGCGTTATATGTTTAATTTCGCCTTGGAGCGTCTTCTTTACGATCAGGAAGATGTAACCCAGAACGCAACGGGTGCGATCACCAATCCAACCCCAAAGGGTGTTTACAATCCCCTGCGCGGCCATAGCCTGGCTCGCAATATGTATGGCTGGGATAATTCGTATATCAATGCGGGTACCGCTAATGCCTACATGCCTCTGAACGACAAACCTTTCAACGGTCATGGCCGTGACAAGGTGCTGGCAAATTCGATTCCTTCTGCCGGTTCGGTAACCCTTCCCGGTGTTGCACAGCCTGTGCCGGAATGGAAAATCGTAAATCATACGTATTTCACGGGTGGCCCGCTGATCGACCCACAGCGTGGTTCCAGAACAGCAGCAAATCCCAACCCCGTCAGCAGTACCTGGAATGCCTCCTACACCGGGCCCGATTTTAATTCCATGTTTCTTGGCAATTACGTTACCGGCGTAAAACCCACACCTGCCAACCCTAATGGAAATACAGTTATAATTCCCTCCTTTCACCGCAACTATCTGTTTGGCACCACCGATATGACCAGTATTCCAACGCTTACCAATCAGCCCACAGAAAACCCCAACTGGGTCAATTCTCAGGGCAAGTATTTCACCCTGCGCCCCAGGCCGGTGGACAGCCTGGCTACCGCCGATGCAGTCGCTGTTGCGGGAAATACCAATGCCACGATCAACATGATCAATCAGCGTATTTCAGAGAACAAGCTGTTCCCTTACCCAGATTCGGATGGGTTGGATGTGAAAAACCTGGAAGGCTATCCCGGTGGCAACGACAGCATGTGGATTGATGCCGGTTTTCCTGTCATGACCACCGCAGATGGAAGAAAGTACAAGGTGCTGATCGCTCCGCTGGTATTGGATATGGACGGAAGAATTAATCTGAATGTTGCAGGCAATTTGATGCAGCGCAAGACCGATCCAAGGCCAACAAATGACCCTAAATATGATCCTAATTATCATTTTTATAATGCTGAACACTCCTCGAACCAGGGTTGGGGCCGATGGGAGATTAATCCACAGAAACTGGTTGCTGGCTATAACATTGCACCGCCTGGTCATCCCAATAACCCCCTTTATGTCACGCAAAACCCATATCCATCGATGGCTGGTCAGCCTACCCCTGAAAATGAGTTTCTTAAATACCTGGCTTTCAAGGTTCCTACGAATACCACAACCGAGCCTGGAACCACGGGTTCTGAAAAATCCGCCAGTACCAATGCCGCTGGTAGCCAGATCAGCATGTGGCAAAACTTTGGCCGGTTTTTTGAATCGCGCTATTTGCCCGTGAATACCAATCCGCCGCCCATTACAAACTTCGCCACGGTGAATGCCCACTCTTACGCCATGGTGGATTACAACGGTGCAGGTGATTATCAGCCACCCATGGGCATGAATCAACCCTGGGGGCAAACTGCAAAGCCAGGGCTTAATAATCCAAATGGCTGGCCTTCCTTTGGCAACGGCTTTGGCAATGGCAAGGCCAATGAGCATTTGCTGGATGGCACGAATAATAACACCAACTATCACGCGCAGAATTTTAACCCCTACCGGACCAAGTCTGGTGCAACCGGAATTTCCTCGGTTTACCCGATTGCTGAAACCGCAGCTATTCTTCGCTGGCAGGGTACTGGCGAACCGTATGGCAACAGCAAGCTTGGCCAGTTGATGCCCAAGGCCTTGGGGTTGGACATGCCTTACGATACTTCCAGCCCTGATGGAGCTTTTCGGCAGAAAACCAGAAATTCCATTACCACTATTAGTGCCGACTTGGATCGCCCCGGCCTTGCACCCATTGTGCCTGACATGACATCACCTTATTCTTTTACCCTAAGATTAGGTGATTTTGGTTTTCCGGAAAGGGTAACCAAAGCACCCCCTGCAAACCCTATGATGGCAGGAGTTCCGAATGTATATAAGCCGATCGCGGATCAGCCAACCACATCCAACCAGACCAGCCCCGCTTTGAAGATTAACCTTAACAGGAATTTGACGCAGTTTCCCGCACTGGTTACCACTCCAACCTCCATGATGCCTGCAGACCAGGATCGAGTGAATTATGTGGATTGGACTAACAACAGCGCTCAGTTTAAAAGTGCGATTCAAGATCGCACCAATCTTGTCAAGGAAATTTACGAAACCCTAAGGAATGTTACCGGGGTTATCAAACTGGAGGATGCCCAGGCTGCCCAGGCAAATATGATGACGCCTAATGCCGACAGAATGGCGCTCATGACTGATTTGCTTGAAATCAAGAAATCAAACAGATGGCTTGCGCAACTGGCTGCCAACATCGTGGATTACATTGATAGCGATGATTACAACACGGCCTTTCAGTGGACTGGGGATACCCAGGATTGGGTTTTTGGGGTGGAAATGCCCCGGGTCGTGATTAATGAAGTTTACACGATGGCCCAGAATGACTCTGGCGATACTTTCAACAATAACCAAAACGCCACTATGGATACCCACATTCATACCGCCATTGAACTATTGAACCCATTACCAAATGATGGCGCCTATGGCATTGCACCTGGTGGGCATACTGCTGTATTGCGTTGCAAGGACGCAAATGGCACGGATATTAAAAATTACAAATTGGTTCTATGCTCTCCAAACCAGATTGCAGGACGATTGAATGATGTGATTGGGGGCCAATACTTTAATAACACAGGTTCCTATGATTTTAATGCAAATAATATCGCTATGGATAAACAAGGTGGGGCCAAGGTGGAATTTGATGACTGGACGGATGTGGGTTTTATGCCCCCCATGGCGCCGAACCCAGCCTCCGTTCCACCCACATGGCTGCTGGCCGCCAACAACGGTACATCCACCATGATTGTTGCGGATGATACTACCCTTCGCATGGAGGCCAATCCACAAATTAACCCCACATTGAAGTCGCCAAATCTGAAACTGAAAAACCTCGACAAGGCAGTCAACCCAACAGACAATCATGCCCCGGAAGTTGTTTTGCAAAAGTTGGTGTATCCCGGTTTGCCAGCTAATGTTTATGATCCCATGAACCCTGGTGTACTTATAAACCCGGGGCTTCCTTATAACCCTTACATAACCGTGGATGTTTTTTCCAAGCACAAAATGTGGGATCTGCGCAAATACGATTCTACCGCTGCCAAAAACCCAGATGTTACCATGACTAACTCGTATGGTAGAAAAGCTCCTTTTCTGGATTCTGCGGGTTTGGATTTAAATAATTTCAATGCCAATTGGTACAACGGCAATAATTCCGGTTCTCAAAATGCTGGTGCTGCCGCAAAGAATACCATGGGGGCGGCAAACTCCAATCTTTCCAATCCATTGCCATGGTTGGTGCATCTGGATCGACAATTGATTAACCCCATGGAATTGCTTCATGTTTCCACAGTAAAACCGCATGAGCTTACTCAAACAGCCAACCGTTGGGTTGATACCTTCACCCAATCGAATCCCCAGATCAACATGATGACCGGACAGCCGGAATTTCCAGCCAAAACTGCGTATCCATATGTTTCTAACTGGTCTTGGTATGATGAAAATACTCGGCTGCACCGGTTTTTGGAGGCTGTGACTGTCACCCCGTTGCAATCGGGTGAGATCCAGCATGGAAGGGTTCTTGGCAAGGTGAATGTAAATACCATGCACGGTGAGGATGTATTCCAGGCGGTTGCAGATGCCGCCCCTGCAAATAACTTTACTCAGGCCGATGTTACCACCGCCTACAACAATATGATGGGGCAGAGACCCATCACGGGTTTTGGCCAGGCTAATAACGCTGATTTTTCGGGCCCCACTTCAAAATCGGGTTTGAATAAATCGTTGCTTGGCTACAAGTCTTTCGATGCAACCAATGCTGGTAATGTGGAAATTCCCAATGGCAATATGATGGATGTGCAGGGATTTGCCAATGCCGGTGCCAATGCGGCACCTTACCCTCGCAAGGAACTTCTTACCAAGGTGGGCAACAGCACCACCACACGCAGCAACGTTTTTGGTATTTGGATCACAACGGGCTATTTTGAGGTAACCGACGACACAACCTACCCGCCCAAGCTAGGGGCGGAGATCGGCAAGGCGGATGGTGTGAATATTCGCCACCGTATGTTTTCCATCGTGGATCGTACCCAGATGGTCTCGATGGCTAATTCCTTGAAATACAGTCCTGCAGGTGGACCACAAACCCAGGTTTTAAATGCGGTCACGGTGAATAATAACATGGAAACATTGACCCCGTTGTATCAGGCACCCACCAACACCCCCATTCAGCCGGGCATGACAGTTGCGGGCTGGCAGGGTGGTGGAACAAACCATACCGGCAGAAAATGGGCTTTTCAGGACAAGATGCTGCTTACTTTTGACCCAGGTACGGATAATGAGGAAACGGTTGAGCTTAGGTTAAATACGACAGCAACCCCTCAACGTCTTGAAGCAACCTTTACCAAACCCCACGCTTATGGGTGTACGATCATCAACCGTGGTAATCCCGGCCCCTGGAGTGGTTATAATTACAAGGCAGACACCCAGGTGGTGCCGTATGTCGAGTTTATCGAATAAGTGGTTTTGGCACCTTGCTTTTGCGTGAAAATGGAAAGTTTTGTTGTGTTTAGGTGCTTTTTGAGCTAAGATTCGATTGTTCGCTATATTCCTATCTTTTGTAAAGGAGTTTCCTCATGATCGCCTCCCGTCTGTTAAAGCTCCGCAAGGCGTTTACGCTGATCGAGCTTCTCGTTGTAATTGCCATTATTGGCGTGTTGGTAGGTCTTCTGTTACCTGCCGTTCAAAAGGTTCGTCAAACTGCAGCGAGAACACAATCATTAAACAATATCAGGAATATGGGCCTAGGCTTTATAAATCTAGGTTCAAGTAGTCGGTCTGGCAATTTGCCCCCAGCAAAAGAACATACCAGTTACTCTAATGCTACGACACCGCAGTATGCAAACCTCTTTTATCAAAAAACAGTAAGTGCCTTTGTCCACCTTTTGCCTTACATTGAACAGGAAAACCTTTACAAAGCATATACTGGTGGGCCTGCGACAGCCAATTATTCAGTTCCTATTTTTAGTTCTTCACTTGATAACACCCAAAATTATTCCAATACCAATAAATTAGTAAGTTATGGCCTCAATGCATTGGTTTTTGGGGCTGGAAGCCCTGGCTATAACAATAATGGTACAGGTGCTGAGCAGACTAGTTATCCTGTTGTAAATTTAAATGGTGGTAATTATACCTTAGGTGCACCTTTGGGTACTGTTCCGACGCATTTTGCAAATGGTGGAGCGGCACTATCTGCCCCGGCAGCTAATGATGCAGATTTTAATGCAAATGCTGTTTCGGCTTATTTTGGTGTACCACTTAATACAGGCGCATTTAGTAGTAAAGCCACTCCAAAATGTGTTAATCTTACTAGGCTTCCGGATGATTTTAAATCTGGAGTTTCAAATACTATTTTGCTTTTTGAAAGATCTGCGGTAAGTAGTTTTGGTCCGCATAATTATGATACAGGAAGTATTTCAGTTGATTTTGTATTATCATACAAATCAAACGGGAGTCCTTTTGAATCTCCTTCTGGTGCCAACCCGATCATAAACAATGGTTTGGCTCAATCTTTTATTACAGGGCCTATCGCAGTAGGGATGGCTGATGGGAGTACCAGAACAATTGGGACTGGCATAAGTTTTTTAGACTGGGTTCGTGCTTGCAATCCGCGTGCTGCAGGTATTGCCAATCTTGATCAGTAATTTGACTTCAAAAGGCCCGCGGGGTGATGCCTCGCGGGCTTTTTTGTTTTTAATCCCACCGTTTCAGCTGCAATAATCACTGCGAAATTCACTGGTACAATTAAGCTATACTTTGTGCATATTTTAAAAATGCCTTGTTTTTAGCCATTTTTATTTCGCTACCCTCGAAAAACCCCAAAAAATAAGCCTTTTTTTGATTGACTATACCCCCCTTAGCTTCTAACCTCAACCTAGTTGGCAGGATGTTCCTGTTTTTGTTTTCATGTCCAAGGAGTTTGTATTCATGTCCGACAAGAAGAAACCATTGACCAAGAGTCAGCTTCTCGCCACCCTTTCCGAGCACACTGAGCTTTCCAAGAAGCAGGTTGGCGCTGTTCTGGAAGCCCTTCAGGCAACCATCGTTGACCAGCTTGGCAAGAAGGGCCCTGGCATCTTCACCCTGCCTGGCCTGTTGAAGATGAAGGTTCGCATTCGTCCCGCCACCAAGGCTCGCGAAGGCATCAACCCCTTCACCGGCCAAAAGCAGATGTTCGCTGCCAAGCCAGCTTCCAAGACCGTTCGCGCCAATGCGCTGAAGGCCTTCAAGGAAGCCATCAAGTAATATCCTTGATGACTGGTTTTTGAAACCATCAAGCCCACGAGGGCGTGTGTAATTCCGGCAAGCCCACGGGTCCCAACCCGTGGGCTTCTTTATTTTTGACCAGATTAATTTTAAACACCCCTTTTTAAATTTGGGGTACACCAAGATCCTTCAGGATTTTTTTGGCAAGGAAATCATTTATTTCGCGGTGGCGGGGAATTGCTGAGGTTTGCATATTTGCTGGGTTGTAGAAGATACTATGCTTTCCACCTTCGCGAAGCAATTTGCAGTTGTGTTGTTCAATATGGTGAATTAGCTGCTGTCTTTTCATGAAACCGGTATCAAGATAGTTTCACGGGATACATTTTCCTTGCCGACCAGTGCTCTTTCCGCAAGTTCCCTGTTTGCTTCCAAAACCATTTGTACAGCTTCTTTTAAATTTTCCCGGACTTCTTCCATGGTTGCCCCTTGGGTATTGGCACCTGGAAGTTCCTCAACAAAACCAATAAACCCTTCATCAACTGGCATATAAACTGCTGTGAATTGCATAAAAGCCCCTTTGGATGATTTTTGAATTTTATCTGGAAAATTGAAAAACCACAACAGGTATGTATCAAGCCCACGGGTCGCGACCCGTGGGCTTTCTAGTATATGTTGTTATTTATAGAACCCAATAACTTCGGTAAAATCCATGCGCAGATTTCTTTCGGAAGCGGGGTTTCAGTCATGATGAAATATAAAGGCTATGTTGCAAGGGTCGAATTGGATGAAGATGCCGGAATATTCCATGGCGAAGTTTTGCATGTGCGCGATGTGATCACCTTTCAAGGGGAAACCCCAGCCGAACTAAAAAAGGCATTCCGCGAATCGGTGGATGATTACTTAGCCTTTTGCGAAAGCCGTGGTGAAAAACCAGAAAAGCCCTTTTCAGGCCAGTTTGTCACACGCATTTCCAAGGAACTTCACCAGCAGATTGATCTGGCAGCAAAGCTTGCCGGCAAAAGCCTGAACGCCTGGGTGGAACAGCAGTTGCAAACCGCATTGTTCGCCAGCCCCAAACCTGCCAAGCGCAAAGCATCCAGATAATTCAACTAAGCGTATGGTCCGAATTGAAATTTTAATCCATCAACCCCATGGGTTACGACCCGTGGGCGTTTTGCCTACGCCCATGCCTCTTCCTTGCAATCCGGCAGCGGGGCAGATATCCTAAACGCTTCAATCCAGGAAGGATGGTAGCGGTATGGAAACAGCATCGGCACAGCGTGGGTACAATACCCCGGCTTTAGGTTCGCAGGGCATGGAAGTCGGGCGCCGGCTGGATCGGCTGGAGAACGCCATCGCCAGCCTGCAGCAGACCCTACTTACCTCGGATCGTGTGCGAACTTCACAAGCCACTGCCACGGAGGATTCTTCCGCGGGTTACCGCACCGAGGAGGACTTTGCAGCCCCAAGCGTGCATCCCAGGCGCAGACCCACCATGTTTGGCGCCATGCGTTGGTTGTTTCATGAGATCATTCCGGAACTGCGTGGCATGGTCAGCATGTTTTTCGACCCGCGTTACGAACTTGGCGTACCAGTTCGGGTTTCCACGCTGGTATTATTATGTATGGTGGTTACCAGCACTTGGTGGGTGCCTTTTTCATCGCTGCCGGTGTTTGGCTTTATCCTGGATCGCGGAATGATGCTTGCCAGCGGTTATCTGCTGTTCAAGCTGCTAAGCAGTGAATCGCGCAAATACCGTCAGACCGCGCCCGCCCTGCCCGAAACCCTGCGTTGGAATGAAAGAAGGGAACGATGATAAAGATTTCCAAAAGTATCCGGCTTGGGGTCAACATTGATCATGTGGCAACCGTAAGGCAGGCGCGGCTTGGGCACGAACCCGACCCGGTGGCTGCCGCGGTGCTTTGCGAACTGGCCGGGGCGGATGGAATTACGGTGCACCTGCGCGAGGACCGTAGGCATATCCAGGATCGCGATGTTCGACTGCTTCGCCCTGTGGTGCGCAGGCTGAACCTGGAGATGGCAGCCAGCGATGAAATAGCCAATCTGGCGTGCGAGGTGAAACCTTGCGAGGCAACCCTGGTGCCAGAGAAGCGTCAGGAATTGACCACCGAGGGCGGGTTGGATCTGATCGCCAACCGTGCGCAGGTGGAAAAAGTGATGAAGAAGCTGAAGGGCGGGGGCATTATCGTTTCGCTGTTCATTGATCCGGATTGCAATCAAATAGAAACCGCCCGGGCTTTGGGTGCGGATGCCATTGAAATTCAGACTGCCCGGTACAGCGAGGCAAAAACCAAGGTGGAGATCGACCGAGAATTGGACGAACTGCGCGAGGCCACACGCATGGCAACCGAGTTGGGTATGCATGTGCACATGGGGCATGGGCTGAACTACCATAATGTGCAGGCGGTGTCGGCGATTCCCGGGGTCGAGGAACTGAACATCGGCCATAGTATTATTTCCCGTGCCGTGCTGGTGGGAATGGAGCGCGCTGTGCGCGAGATGAAACTGGCCATCGAGGAAGGCATTCGCACGCGTCCGCATCGTTAAAATGGGCAAGATGCCCCCGAAACCGCTATCGCATCTAAAATCCTTTTTGGGTTATCATTTCATCAAAATAATACCCCGCGGCCAAATCATGGCTTGCGGATTGATGTTTGTTTTTAGGAGATAGTGATGGCAAGGAAGCTGGCTGGAATGTTGTTTCTGGCAATGGTGGGTTTGGCGATGGGGCAGGGCACACCAGATGCCAAGGCCCCAGCGGGTACCGCCGCCACGGTGAATGGTCAGGCGATTACCGAGGCCGCGGTTCAGCGCAGCCTGGAAAGAATTCCCCCCGAACGCAGGGCTGCAGCCCGTGGCGAATTGATCAATCATCTGGTGGATAACATGCTGGTGGACCAGTACCTGGTTCAGCAGAAAATAGTCGCGGCGCCCGCCGAGGTGGATAAGCGACTGGCGCAGATGAAGGAGGAAATCGTCAAGCAGGGCAAGGATTACGCGAAGATGCTGGCAGAGCTGAAACTGGGCGAGCCCGAATTGAAGGAGCATATTGCCGCCGAGGTTCGCTGGGAGCAGTTTGTGAACAGCCAGGCCAATGACAAGGCGCTAAGAGAAACTTTCGCCGCCAGCAAGGATGTGTTTGATGGATCCAGCGTGCGAGCCCGCCACATTCTGCTTTCGGGTTCCACCGAGGCGGAGGCTGGCGAGAAGATGAAGACCCAGTTGGCCAGCTACAAGAAACTGATCGAAGAGGAAGTTGCCACGGGCCTGACCAAAGTCCCCAACGCGCAGGATAACCTGGCCAAGGAAAAAGCCCGCACAGCTCTTATGGACGATGCTTTTGCGCTGGTGGCGAAGGAAAAATCCCAGTGCCCATCGAAGGAGCAAGGCGGGGATGTGGGTTGGTTTGGCCGCGATGGTGTGATGGTGGAGGCGTTTTCCAAGGTGGCGTTTGCGCTTACCCCATACCAGATGAGCGAGCCGGTGAAGACCCAGTTTGGATATCACCTGATCATGACCACCGAGAAAAAGCCCGGCAAGGATGTGAAGTTCGAGGATGTCCAGGCCGAGGTGAAGGAGTATTTCGCCGAGAAGATGCGCGAACGGCTTGCGGAGCATGTGCGCAAGTTTTCGAAGATTAACATCTATCCAGCGCCCGCGGCTGGTTAAAGTTTTTTGGCAAATGTGGCCCACGGGGTACAACCCGTGGGCTTTTTTTATTTTCAGCTCTGTTGATCAGGATGAATTTGTTTGGTTTTTGATCTGACCCATGCAATGAATTCTTCCCTGGTGACTTTACCAGATGCCAAATCGAGAATAACCTTTTCCTGTTCATTGATTTCGGCAATTAATTCCAGACCATTGAACAGAAGAAGGATTTCCGTCGCTGCATGGCCAATTCTCTTGTTGCCATCAAAAAATGGATGATTGCAAACCAAGGAGAACCCCAAAGAAGCTGCTTTGGCAATAACATCTGGGTATAGTTCGACTCCCCCAAACATCATTTGGGGTTGGGCAAAAGCCGATTCCAAAGCCCCAATATCACGAATTCCATGTGTGCCCCCAGATTGATCAATGATCAATCCATGAAGTGTGATGATCTCTTCAAGGGTGGGAAGGCGAATCATGCAAGTCGCTTGTAAAGTTCCTTGTTCTTCTGCAGAATATGGTTGGCAGCATTAAGGAATTGGTAATCTTCACTATTCAGAAGGCTTTCAACCTGACGAACAAGCAATTCCTCAGGTGCAACACCTGCCTTTTGTGCAAGGTTTGTTAGTTGTTCCAGCCGTTCCTCTGAAATGGGGATGGTAATGGTTTTCAAAGGTTATTCTCCTTCAACTGGATTTTAACATCCAGGGCACGTTAGTCAATCATTGGAAATATGGCCCGTGGGGTAAAACCCGTGGGCCTTTTTTATTTTCCCAAGAGCACTTTTCGAACGTGTAGTTGCTCATCCAAAAGAACAAGGTCGGCGCGTTTTCCCGGGGTTATGCTCCCGATATCGCCATCAAGGCCCGCGATGCGGGCGGGGGTAAGGGTTGCCATGCGGAAAAGTTCCGGCAAAGGTAGGCTTAAAGCGGCTTGCATTTGCCTAAGGCATGTGTCCATACCAGCCACGCTGGAAGCCAGTGCCTTGCCATCCGGTGTTAGGCCCACACCGTCCTTGCGCAGGACAAGTTCGCCCTCACCAGGCTTGCCAAACCAGTATTCTCCGTCCGGCATATCCATGGCGCGGTTGGCATCGGTCACCAAGGCAAGACGGTCTGGCCCTTTGGCCTTGTAGGCAAGTCGCAGAAGTTCGGGGGCAAGATGTTTGCCATCCGCAATCACTTCGGTGGTCAGGGAATCAAAAAACAGGGTGGCTTCCAGAAGGCCGCCCCGCATGGGATAAGTTTGAGTTTGTCGCAGCCTGGCCCGGTCTGACATCGCGCAGAAAAGATGGTCGACGTGGCGAACCCCGTAACGGATGGAATGCTCGACCTGTGCAAAAGTGGCGTGGGAATGGCCCGCATTCATGCGGATGCCACGCTGGGTGCAATCGCTGGAAAACTGCTCGGCACCCATAAGCTCTGGCGCCACGCTGGCTGTGATGATGCAGTCTGCAAATTCCAGAAAAGGCGCGTAATGCGAATATGCCGGGTCGGTGATCGGTTCTGCGGGGTGACAGCCACGGGCATCTTTGAAGAAATAAGGGCCATAGAAATGGGCCCCGGCTACCCGGGCGGCTTCCGGCCAGGGGTTTGCCTTGGCGTTTCGCGTGCATTCCAGGAAAGCCAGGATCGATTCGCTGGTTGCGGCAGTGCTGGTGGCAAGAAGTGTGGTGGTTCCGTGGCGGAAATGGGCCTTACAGGTTTTCAGGAATGCCCCCGGTGTTCCATCCATGAAATCCGCGCCGTCGCCACCATGCACATGAAGATCGACAAACCCAGGGGCCAGTATCAGGTCGGGGTGGTGTTCATGGTTGGGGTGATGGCCTTGGAAGGTCCCCGATTCAACCGACTTAATGCGTCCATCTTTAACGATAATGTGCCCCGGCGAAAGAACCCTGTCTTCCAGGATGATCTTGTGGGCGGAATAGATTCTTTCATCCATGAGGCTGGACGTTTCTGTTAATGGCGGAAGAGAAATTCCTTGGAGTTGATCAGCGCCCATTGCAGGTCTTCCCATGCCAGGCGTTTATCCTTGGCTTTTGCCAGGTGCGCGCTGGCCACCTTAAGGTCATCCTCGGTGGGCTGGCGATTGAGTGTGCAAAGGTAAAGTTCGGAAAGCATGTCCTTTTCGGGTTTGTTTTCCTTCAGCAATCTGCTGATGCGGTTGGAAGTGCTGCGAATCTTGTCGTTGATGGTGGGGCCGTTGATCAACTGCAGAGCCTGTGCGAGGTTGGAGTCGGATTCACGCTCGCATTCGCAGGCAAGCTCGCGGGCGGGCTGGCCGAATGTCTTCAGGAACAGGTGGTTGATCTCGGTGTCTGGTAATTGAATGGCACGGGTTCCCAGAGGAAGGCCGGCAAATTTTTCGGGCACTTCGGTGATTCCGCAGATGGCATCCAGTAGCTGTTCCGCGGTAAGCAGTCGGGTGCTGGCGTGCGAGAAATACTTGGTGTCATCGCTATTCTCAGAGTTTGGCTGGGCGCTAAGCTGGTAGGTCTTTGAATTCATGATGGTTTTCACCAGATGGCGCATGTCGTACTTGTTCTTGATGAAGTCTTGGGCCAGTGCATCCAGTAATTCATCGTTGGCACTGGGGTTGGATTCCCGGAAATCGTCCACGGGATCCACAATGCCCTTGCCCATCAGGTGGAACCACACCCTGTTGACCACCGACTTGGCAAAGAACGGGTTATCCACACTCGTCAGCCAGTCGGCAAGCACGGTTCTGCGATCAGTTCCAGTTGGGATGGCTGCAACGGTTCCACCGGGGAACTTGGGAGCCATAACCTTGCCGGAGCGGGGTTGCGAAACTTCACCAGCGCGGTCTTCGTAAACGATTTCGCCGGCGGCGGTTTTGGGGTCGGGGCCAACATCGATGTTATCTTTCTTAACCTTTACGCGGGCAAAGAAGGCCGCCAGCGAATAATAATCATCCTGGGTCCATCGTTCGAACGGATGATTGTGGCACTTGGCGCACTGCATGCGGAAGCCCAGAAAGAGTTGCGCGGTGGTTTCCGCCAAGCTTTGAGAATCTCGGGCAATCCGATAGTAGTTAGCCTGCGGATTGGCGGAAGCGTTACCCCGGGCGGTGATCAGGTCGCGAACCATCTGGTCGATGCCAACATTGCGATCGATCTGGTCGTGAATCCAATGGTGGAAGGAGTGAATACCTTTTACTTGGATAGTCTTGCGGTTGTTGCGAAGAATGTCCGACCATTTCAAAGTCCAGAAATCGGTGAATTCCGGCCTGCTTACAAGCGATTCAACCAGTTTGGCTCGCTTGGCGGGGTCTTTGCTATCGAGATACTCTTGGGTTTCTTTGGGTGTTGGAAGTATGCCGCAGCAATCCAAGTAAGCCCTGCGCAGGAATTCCTGATCGGTGCAGACTTCCGAAGGGGGTATGGAAAGCAGTTTCAGCTTGGCATAAACATGGGTATCCACGAAGTTGTTGGTGGTAAGCTTATCCCAGGCGAAGTTGGTTTTCTTTTCCAGATAGGTGAAGCGGATACTGACCATTTCCTCGAGGTAGCGCACCAGGATTGCAATTTCGCCTGCCTGCTTGAATTCCACCAAACCAGAAGAAGAAACATCCGCCACTGCGACATCAGAAGAGGTAAATACCGAAAGCGGCGTGACATCACGTGAGGTTCCATCATCGAAGATGGCTTTTACGCTTAGCTGCTGGTAAGCCGATGGCGAGTGAAGAAGCCTTGCGCCGGGGAACACTTTGATTTCCTTGAGGGCGGGCAGCTTTTCAGAATCGTTCTTCAGGCCCTCCGCCATCCAACCGCGAACCACGCTGGTGGCCTCGCTGGCAATATGCCAACGCTGGCCTCCTTCATGGGGCACACGGCCCAGGCCTTTCAAAAGCATCAGCGATTGATCCGGTTCCTCGGCTTCGGTTCGCCTTGCCAGAACATCGCGGGTTAGCTGCAGATAGTCGGCGGCGGGGTCAAACCCGCGCAGGCTTAGCTTGAAACCGTTTTTGCCGGAAGGTGTTCCATGGCAGGCGCCCATGTTGCAACCGCCCACATTCATTGCGGCTACCACATCCCTGCGGAAACTGATGGGATCTGCCTTGGAAAAATTCTGCACCACCACATCAGCAGTTGCTTCCTTGTTGCCAACTTTTACCTTCAGCTTGGTGGTTCCATCCGCCATGGCGCTAAGCATTCCACCCTTGGCAAGGCTGGCAACCTTGGGATTCTCGATTTCGATGGAGGAAAAATGGGTCAGGTCCCTGATTTGGCCGTTGGCGTATTTTCCCGAGATGACAATCTGGCTGAAGGCGCGCTTGGAATGAAGCTCGATCTTGGCGGGAAAAATTTCGACACTGCTGGGGGAACCAATGATTTCAGCCCTTCGAGAGGCATCCTGAGTTACCTCGCCATGCGATTGGCTCACGCGAATGGTAAACATCATGGAAGCCAGGCAGGCTAGTATGATAAAGCGATATACATTTTTCATGGCAATCATCCTTGGAAGCGAAAACGCCATCTTCTTTAGTGGTGGGATACCTATCAGGCATGTAAATTAAGTATAACCTTTCCCAAGGGGCTTGCTAATAGTAATTTCACAATTATGGCTCATGATAACCCTTAGTCAGGATGGCACCGATGAACGATGCATCACTTCAGTTTCTAAAGACCATGCTCGAAACCCCAAGCCCTTCCGGGTATGAGGCGCAAATACAGAAAGTCGTACGGGATTGGGCCCAGAATTACGCGGATGAGATTCATACCGACCGCCATGGCAACCTGCATTGCATTCGCAAGGGTTCGCATTCTAATTCAGGCAAGACACGCAAGCTGATGCTTGCCGGCCATTGCGACCAGATTGCGCTCATGGTTCAGCACATTGACGAAAATGGCTACCTGTATGTCCAGCCGATTGGCGGCTGGGATATGCAGATTCTTTTGGGCCAGCATTTGACGGTCTGGGGCCGAAGTGGTGCGGTGCATGGGGTTCTTTCCCGCAAGGCGCCTCATTTGCTTACCAACGAAGAACGCAACAAGGTGCCTCAGTTTCAGGACGTATGGGTGGATATTGGCGCGAAAGACCGCAAAGAAGCTGAGTCCATGGTGATGATTGGTGATGGGGTTACGGTGGCGCTGGGTTTCAAACCCATGTTAAACCAGCTTGCCAGCTCGCCAGCCATGGATGACAAGGTGGGAGTATGGACAGTTATGGAAGCGTTGCGTTTGCTGAAGGGGCGTCAGCCCAAGGTAGACGTGTATTTTGTATCTACAGTGCAGGAAGAAATAGGTCTTCGTGGTGCAACCACCAGCGCCCAGGGCATTCTGCCCGAGGTGGGTGTTGCGGTAGATGTGTGCCATGCCACCGACACACCAGGGAACGACAAAAAGAACATAGGCGATGTGAAGCTTGGTGAAGGTCCAGTGCTGCATCGCGGCCCAAACTTCAACGAGAAGGTTTTCCAGCGCATGGTGGATGCTGGCAAAAAGAGCGGGGTTCCCATTCAGCTTCGTGGCATTCCCAAGGGAAGCGGAACCGATGCAAACGCCATGCAGGTGGTGGGTTCCGGGGTTGCCATGGGTCTTATTGGAATACCTAATCGTTACATGCACAGCCCTGTGGAGATGGTAAGCCTGAAAGACCTTGAGGGCGCAGCACAATTGCTGGCTGAATTCTGCATGAGCGTTAGCAACGAGGATTGTTGGATTCCGGAATAAAGAGCTTGCCAAAGCACAAGAATAATGTACTCTTGTACACCATCAGCGTGAGAGGGTACTTGTTATGGATTCTTTGCTTCACGAATTGCATCAATTGGTAGATCGGTGGATGGAAAGGGTTCTTGAAAAGGCCGGGGTACATTCTGCCCCTGTGGATGCCGAGGTATTGGCCAGACTCAAGATATGGGAGCCATACGGTATGGCTGCGCCTAAAAACTACCGCAAGCCTCCTCCCGCAACCTTTGATACTTTGGAACCGGATGCCCCGCTGGTACGCAGGCAATGGCAGGCAGCGCAATATCTGGGAAGTATTTTTCAGGTGGAGGCCAGGCGGCTGTGGCAGGAAAGCCAAGGCGAGGAACAAATAGCCGGCATTTCCTGGATCAATCTACTGGCGCAAAGGTTTCTGGTGCCCACGGGTTGGTTTCAACACTCTTGTCATGAACTGGACTTTGATTTACTTGAAATCAAGAAACGGTTCCGAACCGCACCCTATGAAATTCTCGCGCTGAGGTTTTTGGATCTACCAAAGGTATGCGTGGTAACCATTGTGGATAACGGCCATGTGGGAAAGAGAAAGTCGAATGGCTATCGCCCTGGCAAAAGTTTGCAGGCAGCCGAGGTAGAAGCACTGGCGTATGCGCAGGAATACAGCCGGCCGAAGGAGATCAGCAAAAAAGGCTGGGTGGCAAGGTGCTGGCCGGTGCACAGTTTGGATTGGAAGCGGGAGATACTGTTGTCATGGCCTCCGGAAGAGGAAAATCTTGAAGAAACGGGATAAAAAATGCTTGACCGAAAAAGAAAAGAGTGTAGATTGATGATGAGACGCAATCTCAACAAGGGGTGTAATTGATCCAAGCCATGAATATTCCACTGGATTTGCTGCAAACCGGAGAATGGGCTGAGGTCACCGAGGTGACTGGCAGTCCTTGTTTGGTTTCGCGCCTTTCCGAGCTTGGTGTGATGAATGGTTGCAAGCTTTGCATGTTGCAACCGGGCAAGACCTGCCTTTTGCAGGTTGGTGGCTCAAAGATCAGCCTGGGTTGCGCTCTTTCCGATTGCTCCATTTTTGTTCGCCCCGTCGAAGCCTGAAATTTCCCATGCCTTCACTAGATCAGATTCCTGTAGGTACCCGTGGAGTCATACTTTCCATCACGGGTGAGGATGTCATTGCCCAACGGTTGATGGAAATGGGTGTTATCGATGGGGAGCCTTTTCAGCTACTACGCACCGCGCCACTTGGCGATCCATTGGATGTTGAGATTCATGGCTACCGGCTAAGCTTGAGGAAAACCGAGGCTGCCAGAGTGCAGGTGCAGATATCGTGAGCCACGAACCAACTACAAATCCTGGAAAAATCATTCGATTAGCCCTTTTGGGAAATCCCAACACCGGGAAGACCACGCTGTTTAACGCACTTACCGGCCTGAAGCATCGGGTGGGAAATTACCCCGGTGTCACCGTGGATATTAAAAAGGGTTCTTTTACGCATCAGGGAGCCGAGTTCGAAATCCTGGATATTCCCGGCACTTATAGTCTGGCTCCTCGTAGTCCGGATGAGTTGATTTCCGTCGAGTTGGTTCTTGGATTAAATCACCTGGAACCGAAGCCGGATGTTTTGCTGGTGATAGCCGATGCCTCCAATCTAGAGCGCAATCTCTACCTTGCAACCCAGGCTTTTGAGACTGGAATCAGCGTGGTGCTGGCGCTTAGCATGATGGATCTGGCCGAGAAGGCTCAGATTCGCGTAGATGCAAAAAGTCTTTCCAACCAGCTTGGCATTCCTGTGGTTCCCATTCATTCCAACAAACGCATCGGGCTAGAAGAACTCAAGCAAAGTTTGCTTGAGGCTGCGCGAGAAAAAAAGACCGCCGCACTGGTTCCTTTTCCAAACGAGCTGGAAGATTCGTCTCGCAAGGTGCTGGGAATTCTTGGTGAAAGCGGGAGTCTGTTCCTGGCAAGAAGATTGCTTCTGGAGACAGATGGCTTTCTTTCGCGAAACCTGCTGCCACTACTGGGCGATGGCCTGAAACAGGCGGTGGAAGCGGAAAGGCAATCCTTTGCCTCCAAGGGTATTAACCCGGTGAGTATCGAGGCCAAGGTTCGCTACGGCTGGATTCGCGAGACCCTTTCCCCCTGTGTTAGCAAGCCTTCCGTCAAACCGGTGACATGGACGGACAAGGTGGATCAATTGCTGACCCATCGTATCTGGGGAATGGTGTTTTTCTTCCTGATCATGTTTGGAATGTTTCAAGCCCTGTTTACCCTGGCCAAGCCATTGATGGATCTGATAGACGAAGGCAAGGCTGCGTTGGGTGGATTTCTTGGAGACATGATGGCGGAAGGGATGTTCCGCAGTCTGGTGGTGGATGGATTGCTGGAAGGTGTGGGCGGAGTTTTGGTGTTTTTGCCCCAGATTGCAATCCTTTTTTGCCTTCTGGCAATTCTTGAAGATTGTGGCTACATGGCCCGGGCTGCATTTCTTATGGATCGTGTGATGGCCAAGTGTGGCCTGAGCGGAAAATCGTTTATCCCCATGCTTTCCTCGGTGGCGTGTGCCGTGCCCGGAGTGCTGGCCACCCGCGTGATTGAAGACAGGCGTGACCGGCTTGCCACCATACTGGTGGCACCTTTGATGAGTTGTTCGGCCCGACTGCCTGTTTACACGCTTATGATTGGGGCTTTCTTGACGGAAGGTTATCCCGATTGGTTTCCCGGATTGATCCTGTTTTGCATGTATCTGATAGGTTTTATTCTTGCTCCGCTTGGTGCGTTGCTTCTTAAAAGAACTTTCCTGAGAGGTCAGGGGGCGCCATTCCTCATGGAGTTGCCCACGTATAAAAGACCTTCCTTTCGAATGGTTTGGGCCAGAGTGCTGGATGCTTCGTGGTCTTTTGTTCGCAGGGCTGGAACCCTGATTGCAGCTTCCATGGTTATTGTCTGGGCTGTCCTGTATTTTCCAACCAATCATCCCCAGGGTGGAACCTTTCCTGAAAAGATCGCCGAGGCCAAGACGCCCGAAGAGAAAGATGCCCTTGAAGCGGAGTGGAAAAAGTCCAGTTACCTTGGCCGGGTTGGAGTTTTGATTGAACCCGTGGTGCAGCCTTTGGGGTGGGATTGGCGCATCGGTGTTGCCACGCTTGCCAGCTTTCCAGCCCGCGAGGTTGTGGTGGGTACTTTGGGAATTCTTTTTGAAGCTGGTTCAGGCGAAGGTGAAGAAGTCGAACAGAAACTTAGGGAAATTCTTCCCAAGATAACCCGTACCGATGACCCTTCCAAACCATTATTCAATATACCTGTGGCGCTCTCGTTGATGGTCTTTTTTGCGCTGTGCAGTCAGTGTGTTAGTACCCTGATTGTCATCAAGCAAGAAACCAGGTCTTGGTTTTGGCCGGTGTTTACTTTTGTGTATATGACCCTTCTCGCTTATGTGGCCGCTTTGCTAACCTATCAAATAGGGATGATGATCTAAACCTGCATGTGCAGAAAGGAGCTACCTATGGACTGGCAACCATTTGCAGTCGGAATCATAGTGGTGCTTGCTGCCATCTACCTGATCAGGAATGCCCTTCAGAAAAAAGGCTGCGGCGGCAGTTGCGGGTGCTCCAAGCCTGTGGAAAAAGTAAGGAACGCCGAGCATTGGGTGGGTGAATTGCAGCTAAAGACTCGGGAAAAAAGCTAAAGCAGCATCCGCATTGCCCGAAAAACAAGTTCTTGTTATCCTCCGCCCTCAAGGCCCGGCTAGATGCCGGAAGATGGTTAAAATAAAAAAAATGGGAAGGGAAGCCCATGCGTTGTTTAGTCACAGGCGCCGCCGGGTTCATTGGTTCGCACCTTTGTGGAAAGCTTTTGGATCTTGGTCATCAGGTTATTGGGTTGGACGCCTTCATTCCGTACTATCCCAGGGAAATCAAGGAAGCCAACCTAGGTGCGCTTTATGGCCGGAAAGGCTTCCAGTTTCTGGAGTCGGATCTGCGAAAGGATGGATTGTCCCACTTGGTTCATGGCACCGAGGTGGTGTTTCATCTTGCGGCAATGGCAGGGCTGAAACAAAGCTGGGTGGATTTCGACCTATATTCCTCGTGCAATCTTTTGGCGACACAGCGATTGATCGATGCCTTCCGCGGATCGGAATCACTTAAAAAGTTTATTTACGCATCAACCTCCTCGGTCTATGGCAAATTTAGCTCGGGAGATGAGCAGGTTTCCACTCGTCCGGTATCGCCCTATGGTGTGACCAAACTTGCCGGTGAGTTGCTATGCCAGGCGTTTCGGGAGGAATTCCATCTGCCTGCCGTGGTGCTGAGGTATTTTTCGGTTTATGGTCCAGGGCAAAGGCCTGATATGGGGTATCACAAATTTGTGAAAGCGATGCTGGAGGGAACCCCGATCACGGTTTATGGCGATGGCCACCAAAGCAGGGGTAATACCTTTGTTTCGGACTGTGTGGATGCGACTATTGCTGCCACGAAAGCCCCGGTTGGTGAAACTTACAACATTGGTGGCGGGGAAACTGCCTCGGTATGGGATATCCTTGGGAAGCTGGAAAGAATCACCGGCATGAAAGCCAGGGTAAGGGTGGAAGAGGCCAGGGCGGGGGATCAGCGTACCTCGCAGGCGGATATTTCCAAGGCAACCAGAGATCTTGGCTGGTCACCCAAAGTCAGCCTGGATGATGGTCTGGCCCGTCAGGTGGCCTGGCAGCGCGGTCATGCTGTTCGCAAGGCTGCCTAGCAGTTGTAGCCAATCGATAACAATTGTTCTTTTCCCAGTACGAAGGGTTGTCTGGGAACCGTTTTTAAATCAAAGAATGACAATAATTCACTGGCCGTAATGGGTTCCATGGTTGTAAGCCAACCACACGACCAAGCAAGAAGCCCGAGGATTTTTTCTGGCGAAACGCCTTGTTCCCGAAGGGTGGAAATGCGCGTGTCTCCATGGCGTTTGGCAAGTCGTCGGCCATCTTCCCCCACAACCAGCGGAACATGATAAAAGTTGGGGGCTGCAAGCTCGAGGGCTTGATATAGCAGAAGCTGCCTTGGTGTGGATGGGATGAGATCATCGCCACGAACCACCTGATTGATACATTGAGCGGCATCATCCACCACGACGGCAAGCTGATAGGCTGGAACGCTTTGCCCAGCGGTGTCACCCATGCGCCAGATGACAAAGTCTCCGGATTGTTCACGGAGTTTCCCTGGAACGAAGCCATGGAATCCATCGTGAAAGTCGGGTTCCCGATGTGGCAGCCTGAACCTCCAACAGAAAGGTTTACCTTGAAGGTTTTTGGCATCCGCTACTTGCCGGTGGGAGCAGGTTCCAGGGTAAACCGGTTCTTTACCATCTTCGTGGGGGGCACTGGCGGCTTGAAGTACCTCGCTTCTGGTGCAGGTGCATGGGTAGACAAGTTCCCGTTGTTGCAATTTTTCCAAAGCCTGCTGGTATAAAGAAATGCGCTTGGTTTGTACCAGTACATCCCCATCCCAATCCAAACCGAGCCACTTCAGGTCATCCATTGCCTGTTGAGCGGCCCATGGTTTAACCCGGGGGGAGTCGATATCTTCCATCCGTAAATACAGGGTCCCCTGATGGGAGCGTGCCATCAGCCAGGCTATGAGATAGGTTCTGGCATTCCCTAAATGTTGCGCACCGGTTGGCGATGGTGCCAGCCTTCCGATAATGGTTTGGTGATCGTTCAACGGCTTGCTTCCGTTAAAATCTGGCCCATGAAATTGAGAATCTTCTCAGACACCGATTTATCCGGCTTGCTGGCATCAAAGATAATTTTCATGTGATTGCTGGAGGTGATTTCCTCGAAGGAAACCCGGTTTCCCTGATCTTTTAGCGCTTTTTGGAAACGCTGGCATTCTTTGCTGTCGCACATGGGAAGTTCCCTGTCGGCACAAAGGATTAAAAAGGGTGGCAGGCCCTTGCGCACATGATGGATGGGGGATGCCTGCTCCTTCACTTTGCTTTCAGTTCCAAAGACGCTTCCGAGAATATATTTGGGAATTTCGTAAACCCCGCTGATGGAAATGACCGCAAGAATGCATCTCGGATCGATGTTTTCTTTTTTGAGGTAGGATTCATCACAGGTAACCAGTGAAACCAAGTGTCCTCCAGCGCTATGGCCGCACAAAAAGATTTTGTTGGGGTCACCACCATGTTTGGAGATGTTTGCGTGCGTCCAACTGATCGCCCGCGCCACATCCTCGGCATGGGCGGGATGTTTAACTCTGGGAGAAAGGCGGTAACTGATAACAGCGGAAACAATCCCCCGGCTGGCCATGAATTTTCCGATGGCAGAATAGATCCCCCAGAAGTCCTTGTCACCCTGAACCCATGCCCCTCCGTGGACAAAAACAAAGACAGGAGCGTTATTGGTGCCCTTGGGGGCATAGATATCCAGTTTGTGTTTCACGGGGTCTCTGTCGCCGCCTTGGTAATAATCGATGTTTCGTCTCTCTATCACCTCGAAAGATTTGAAAGAGTCTGGTTTCACATTTTTTTCCGCAGGTGGAAAGGCAGAAGTGAATAGTGTAACCAGATGGACCAGGAAAAATAGGCAAGGCATATCTGTTTTGCTCCCCTGGAAAAGTTACTGCCAACGAAAGTTCGACTTCCCAGAAAACACATCCTACCTTATGAGGCTTCATTGGAGGAAGAGATGCGTTCGGTTGCCCTAATTTTTATGCTTGTGCTTTTGGGGGGGTGTACAACCTCCAACCAGGAGCTAGTGCGTGATTACCACAATGATGGTCTGCACTTGTTCAAGCAGGGCCGTTATTCGGACGCCGAGGAAAGTTTTCAGGCCGCGTTGAAATTACAGCCGGCCGACCCAGGCATTTACTATAACTTGGGCCAGACTTACGATTATCTGCACCGCAAACAGGAAGCAGAAAAGTATTATCGCGAATGCATTTTGCGTAGTCCGAACCATGCGGGGGCAAGGCACGCTCTGACAATTTTGTTGATGAATCAAAACAAGCAGCAGGAAGCGGTGGAAGGGGTTGAGGATTGGCTTAAAAAATCCCCCAATTGCGCTGCAGCGTATGCCGAGGATGGTTTTCTTTGGAAGCAAATGGGTGACATGCCAAGGTCCCAGGCCCGCTACCAGCAGGCTTTGGCTCTGGATCCCAACGACACAAGGGTGCTGACCGAATTGGCGGAAGTTTACGAAAAATTGAACCGTCCAGATCGCTCGATGGTTCTTTATCAACGCGCCTTTGAAATCAACCCGCATCAGTTGGCTGTTAAAAAGAATATTGATCGTTTGCGATCCATAGGCACACCTTTGCCACACCCGGATTGATGGGAAAATCATGGAACCTTGTTACTTGATGATATCGTTGCATAAATGGAAGGCCTTTTCGGGAGATATCTACTTTCCTGAAAACTACGAAGCCGAGGGCTTTATCCACCTTTGCAAGAAAGATCAAATTGAATGGGTGGCGAACAGCTTTCTTAAGGAAGTCGATGATTTGGCAGCCTTGGAACTTGATTTGGAGCCATTGAAAGCCAAGTTGCAATGGGCTGATGTTCCCGGGGTAGGAAGTTTCCCGCATCTGCATGCCGGGCTTCCAAGGAAATGCGTGAAAAAGATCACGACTCTATCCAGAGCTGTAGATGGTGGCTGGAAAATAAGTTTTTGATGGCAAGCCTTCATCTGTTTTAGAGTAAAACTTCTGGACTCTTCCGTGGAAATAACTTGTATGGCGGCTTGATGAAATTAAGATGGGTCAAGAAATACCCACCTGATTTCAGAGGCCCCACCGATGATCGAATATTCCAGTCTTAAAAAGGATTCGAAGGGAATTCGAATTGTCCATGGGTTGGTGTTTGATGGCACAGGACACAAGGCTGTGCAGAACGCCGAGATAAGACTTGCGGATGGGAAAATCCAGGCTGTGGGTTTGCCTGAAGAGTTGCCGCCGGCTGACTCTGGCGATGTGGTCTTGGATGCCAGTGGCTGCACGGTGCTGCCGGGATTGGTTGAGGCGCACTTTCATCCGACCTATTTTAATGTCGCAGCCCTCGAAGATCTGGATATCAAGTACCCGATTGAATACATAACCATTCTTGCTGCGGCCAATGCCAGACTGGCTTTGGAGTGTGGTTATACCTCGGCGCGCTCGGGCGGAAGTCTTCATAATATTGATGTCTGGCTGAAAAAAGCGATTGACGAGGGCATTACAAACGGCCCAAGGCTTGCTGCCAGCGGCAGGGAAATCTGTGGCATTGGCGGGCTGATGGATTGGAACCCCGACTTTCGAAAAATAGGTATGGAGGGTTTGGTGCTTTTGGTGAATGGGCCATCCGAAGCCAGGGGCGCTGTGCGAAAACTGGTCAAAGATGGTGTGGAATGGGTGAAAACCTACCCCACCGGAGATGCTGCATCACCGGATGCGAATGACCATCACACCCTTTGCATGACAGCCGAGGAAATGAAAGCCTGTGTGGATGAAGCCCACAATCACAAATTGAAAGTGACGGGCCATTGCAGGGCCACCGAGGGAATCAAGAACGCTCTCCGTGCTGGATACGATGCTATTGAACATGGAACTTTTATGGATGCTGAAGCGCTGGATATGCTTTTGGAGAGAAATGTTCCGGTTGTGCCCGCCCTGTTCTTTGAAAAGGCAAGCATCGAGCGTGGACCCGAATTTGGAATGTCGACAAGAGTCATCGATGGGCACAAGGAAACCCTCGAAGGTGGAATCAAGAGCAGCAGAATGATCCTTGAAGCGGGTGGTTGCCTGGGGATGGGAGGCGACTACGGATTTGCCTGGAACCCGCATGGAGATTACGCAAGAGAGTTGACCTTCTTTGTGAAGGATGTCGGTTTTACCGCTGAACAAGTGCTTAAATGCGCAACCTTAAACGGGGCGCATATCCTAGGCAGGGAGTCAGAATTGGGAACACTGCAAAAAGGCAAGCTTGCGGATGTGCTTGTAGTACGAGGTAACTTGGTTTCTGATATCTCACTTTTGGAAAAACGGGCAAATATTGAGGCGGTTTTTCAGGGTGGTGTGCTAAAAGCCGGCCGGCTGGCAAATTGATCTTTCCAGCAACCATTTGTTCAATTCGATAATTAACAGTGGTTGAAAATAATCATTGAAAAATTATAGATCCTCCTTCTGCTGGCTGCTGGTTTTCTATCATCAAATTACCATGAAATCATTTTCTTAATTTCATTCTGCCTTCTCAATTTCCACATTTTTGTTTGATACAAACATACCTCTTTACTGGAGGAATTTTTATGCATGGAATGCTTGATGCCATAATTGTGTCTGATTTGCATCTTGGCAGTGAAAATTGCAGAGCAAAAGAACTTGTTGATTTCTTGGAGAATATTCATGTTGGATTTTATAAAACCACAAAACTGGTCTTGAATGGTGATGTGTTTGATTCCATTGATTTTCGGAGGTTAAAAAAATTCCATTGGAAAGTTCTTTCCATGCTGAGAAAATTATCAGACGAAATAGAAATCACATGGATTCAAGGCAATCATGATGGGGATGCCGAGATAGTGTCTAATCTTCTAGGCGTTCAGGTAAAAGACCAATACGAGTTTCAAAGCGGTGGTAGAAGAATTCTCGCTTTGCATGGTCATATTTTTGACCAGTTTATTTCAAAATATCCACTCGTAACAAACATTGCTGATTGCATGTACCATTTTCTGCAATGGATTGATCCAACCCACAAGGTCGCCAAGATTGCTAAAAAAAGTAGCAAAACTTTTCTCCGGTGTAGTGACAAAATGGAAAGAGAAGCCATTTCCTTGGCAAGAAAGCTGGGTTGTGACATTGTTTGTTGCGGGCATTCTCACAATGCCAGTGAGAAAACTGATGGGGATGTGGAATACTACAATAGCGGTTGTTGGACAGAAACGAATCCCACATTCCTTTCAGTGCGGGAGGGAGTTGTAAAGGTGGAAACTTATTGCCCTGTTGAATTTCCCGAGTTGGCAACCAGCCTGGCTTGATCCCCGTAGGATTTTTTTCTGCCGATAAATATGTAATAGGGAGCCTTGAGTCCGGCCATGTATGGTACCCGGCCTTTTTTTTCCTCCATGTGCAAACAATCCAGTTGATTGTTCAAGTATGGCAGGTGATCAGGGTTAAGAAAAACATTGTCATATGAAAACCAGGCTGGCCAAAAGAAACGTGTAAATCTTGAATGTTTTTTGTGATTTGTGTCCGGCCATTTTCGTGAAATATAAAAATCAACCACACCAAGTATCCCGCCCGGTTTTAAAAGGGATATGGCATGTTTGATTGCCTCGAACCAATTTGGGATCATGGTTAGGGAGTAAGAAAACGTAATCGCATCCACCTGTTGACTCCCAGGCTTGTAACAGGTCGCATCGGCATAGACAGGAAAAACATTTGTCCAGCCTCTCTGATTGATACGCTTTTCGGTGACTTTGAGTAATGAGGGGCAAAGATCCACCACGGTAGCGGACTTTAAAAGCCTTAATTTATCCCCAAGAGCATCCAGATTGCTTCCTGTTCCGCCACCCATGTCGATAAGCGTGTCGCCTTCGTGGATGGGTAAGGCTTTCATAAGTGACTCCCGGCCATGCAATAAACGACTCCGGAAATCGTCGTATCCCTCCATCTGGGAGGAATAAAAGGCCTCCAATCTTTCGGCATGATCTAAACTTGAGTTTTTTGTGAAGGCCATGTGCCAAAGTATTTTTAAATCTGAAAGCAAAGCCATTAGTCTGCTCCTGGCAGGCTGGCTATGTGGAAACTCGCGTAGGTATGCACTCTGTCCTGTGGGTGAAGTTTTTTTGCGAGCTCAGAGTTGAAAGTTAGTAATTGCCCAAGATTCGTCTTGGAGCCTTTATAATTAACCATGAGGCCGTCTAAATAGTTCACATTTAATGCCGCGCTTCGGAAAATCACCCTTGCATCCGGGCATGATTTCTCAAGAATTGCACCCCATTCCGAGGAAAGTCCTTCGGGATTATGGTGGCTCATCCAGTCCATGTGATCCAATAGTACAAACCTCGAATATTTTTTATTGCTTGTTTGTAAATGATCAGTGATGGTACCGGTATGAATATGTAACCTGCTGATTTTTTGCTTTAATAATTCAAAGTTCTCCTCACGAAGGTATTCCGGACAACAGGATTTCGAGTATTTTCCCTCAAGATATACCCTGTAAAAGTAGTTTTCTGAGAATGGAAGCTGGGTTATTACCGTTTCTATGGAATCCTGAATATATTTTGCAATGCCTCCCGGATATTGGTGTGTGATCTGTTCTTTTTGGGCTTCAGGAACGCCCATGAGATTTAGTGTAAAGTTTTGGCTCAAGAACCATTTGAGCCATTTTGACCAGATTCGATCCCTTATGCTGCTTTCATAAACAGCTCTTTGTTCTCCAATAGTTTTAGCATTCAGTAATGCGCGGATTGGTTTTTCAAGCCTCTTTATCGTGAAAGCATGTGCAACAATCAGTTTTGCCAACAGGCCTGAGGTTCCCCGGTGATAAAAAGATTTCCTCCAACCTTTTCCAAGAAAAAAATAGATGTGTTTATCCCAGTAGTTTTTTGCAAAAAGCGAAAGGTCGCTGCGTAATTTTGCATGGTAAATTTCATTTGCTTGCGGAGTTTTTCCTTCGCCGAAAAAAGCAAAGAAATCTAAATAATCAAGGTTCAAAACACAGGAGCGCTTTAACTCCAAAAGCGCGTTCTGGATGGGGTTCACATCAACCGCGTGAACTTCCCCGCAACCTGCTAGAAGATAATCTAAAGCGTTACAGCCCGCACTGGTGATGACAAGCAATCTGTCTGTTTCAGACAGTTCCAAGGCCTTACGATCAACAGCGGGATCTTCCCAGCAAGTGTTATACACAAGGTTGCTTTTATGGACTGAGGTAAAGATTCGATTCTTGATTCGATGTTGAAGACTCTTTGCCTTTAGTATCATTTGAAAGCCCCAAGGAAAAATCAGATTGCCAAATCTGATTTTCAATTAACAGATCAGGTTTTCATTGCCACCGAAAAAGCGCAAAGATTTTAATTCTTCATGGAAACTGAACCATAACTTCAATTCATCCGACGGATATGGCATTCACCAGGGATAGTGCGAATTCGCACCCTTCCAGATAGTCCGGAATATGTACATATTCATCCACGGTGTGAATGTTGTTTTGGCCGGCTCCGAAAGTGATGGTGGGGATTCCTAGCTTGCAAAGCCAGTTTGCATCCAAGCCGCCATTGCTGATTTTTAACTGTGGTTCAAACCCCATGTTTCTGCCTGCAGTCAGTGCCTTGTACACTACGGGTGCATTTTCCTTGATACGGAAAGGGAAATAATCCTGCGAGTGATGGAAAATGATTTTGGCCTTGTGGCCTTTGTCATCCCTAACCTTGGCTGCGGCATTGGCGAAGGCCTTCTGGTATTGCTTGCGAATGATCGACGGAAACTTCGGGTCGTGGCTGCGTGCCTCGCCTTTCAGGAAAACATAATCCGTAACCACATTAGTTGCATCACCTGCGCTAGCCATGTTTTTGCCGGAGAACACTCCGATATTCGAGGTGCCTTCCCCTTGCGGCAGTCTAATCTTGCCAAACCAACCTTCCTGGTGGATTTGGGACAAAGCCAAGGACGCCACCATGGTGGAGGAAATTCCCCTTTCAGGATGTACCCCGGCATGCGAGGCTTTTCCATGAATCTCAATTTCAAACCTTTCGGCACCCACCGCGCCAATCGTAATATCCCGCGGGGTTCTACCATCGACATTGAAGCCCATGATGGGGTTTCGTAAATCTTCCGGATTTACATTTCGCGCACCAAAAAGCCCGCTTTCCTCCCGTACCGTGAACAGCAAGGTGATAGGCGGGTGAGGAATCTTTTGGGATAGAAGGGTCTTGGCCAGATGTATAAGAACGGCAACCCCGGTTCTATTATCACCCCCCAAGGCGGTAGCGGTTTTGGAGGTGATTTTCTCCCCGGAAATTATTGGTGCTGCCCCCGCGCACAAAGGCACTGTATCCAAATGAGTCGAGAACAAATAAGTGGGTCCTTTGATGGTCCCCGGCAGATGAGCGATCACATTTCCTGTTTCGGTTGGCAGGGGAATAAGTTTGTTTGCGTGATCCCTTTGAATTCTGGATTTGGGAACGCCTGCCTCGATTAATTTTCTGATAACGAAGTCCCCGATGGCTTTTTCCTGACCGGTAATACCTTCGATGGAAAGGCATTGCAAAAGAAGATCCACCGAGCATTTTTGGACAGGGTTCATACAGGATTCTCCATGAAAAAACAAATCTTGGTTTTGATTATAAATGCTTCCATCGATTGTGGTTATGGAAATGTTGGATAAATTGAAATATTAAGGCTTGCAAGGATTATTTGACAAATGCCACTGTGGATCAGATAGAATCTAATCTTTATGTGACCCATTCATAAAAGGGTCTACCCTCAAAGGGATTCTTGGATGGACGATCCTGCGCACCAGCAAAGCCACAGCCACAAGCATGAAACCTTCTGGCTGTGGGCAATGTGTCTCACCGGTGTCGATTATTTCAGTACCCTGGGTTATCAACCTACGATTGCTTTTGAAGCGGCCGGGCTTCTTTCTCCTCTGGCGACCTTGGTGGTTGTGTTGGTAACCATGTTTGGGGCTTTTCCTATCTATGCCTATGTTGCTGGAAAATCCTTTCGAGGATTGGGCTCCATTGGAATGCTTGAAAAATTGCTCCATGGTTGGGTGGGCAAGGCAATTGTCATTACTCTTTTGGGCTTTGCTGCGACAGACTTTGTTATTACCAAAACACTTTCTGCTGCCGACGCCGCAGAACATGTGGTTTTCAACCCTTTCTGGCCCTGGCATGACACCATGGGCGGCCATGAATCGCAGAGGCTTTACCTGACGATTGGATTTTTAATCGTTCTTGGAGCCATGTTTTTGCGTGGTTTCAGCGAGGTTATCGGGGTTGCGGTAGTTATTGTTGTTATTTATCTAACTTTAAACCTGATTATCATAGGTATCTGCCTTTCTCACCTTGCGACACATCCAAGCCTTTTCAAAGACTGGTTGTCAACTCTTGAAAAAGGCAGGGAATACTGGCACCTTACTGAGGCTCCCAATGTTAATATTCCGGGGATGCTGGGTACAATCGTTTTGTCATTGCTTTTGTTTCCCAAATTAGCTCTTGGCCTTAGCGGTTTTGAAACAGGCGTGGCAATCATGGGCCTCATTCGTGGGGATCAAACCGATACTCCTGAAAACCCCGTTGGGAGGATCCGAAATACCCGCAAGCTACTTCTTACCGCTGGCTTAATCATGTCCTTCTGCCTGATTGGTTCATCCATATCGGTGAGCACCCTGATACCGCCGGAAATGATCCTGCAGGAGGAGGGGAAACCCGCACCTGCAGCAAAACATAGGGCTTTGGCTTATTTGGCGCATGGGGAAAGTCCAAATATCAAATTGTTTCCATTCGGAGATGTGTTTGGAACGATTTATGATATCAGCACCGTTAGCATTCTTTGGTTTGCCGGGGCGAGCGCAATGGCGGCTTTGATTAACTTGGTTCCCCAGTATCTACCCAGATATGGGATGGCGCCGGAATGGTCACGGGCTATCAGGCCGATGGTGGTAGTTTTTACGTGTGTTAATTTGTTTGTTACCTGGGCCTTCAATGCGGATGTAAGCGCGCAGGGTGGTGCCTACGCCACAGGAGTGTTGGTCCTTATATTGAGTGCGTGTGTGGCTGCAAGTATTGAGAAATATCGTTCAAGAACCGGCAACATACTTTTTAGAATTCCATGGTACTTCCTGGCGGTTACCGTTTCGTTTATTTACACGGCCTGCGCGGTGATCATTGAAAAACCCGAGGGAATCAAGATAAGTGCGTTCTTTATTGGCGCGATCTTTATCTCCTCGTTTGTTTCCAGATTGATGCGCTCCACGGAACTCCGGTTTATCGGGTTTGAATTCAAGGACGATCATTCCAGGTTTTTTTGGGAAACGCTGGAACACTTGGAGTTTCCGATTTTGGTGCCGCACCGACCCGGTGGAAGGGACCTGGTTGCCAAGGAAGAGATCATTCGCAGGGAACACCGCCTTTCCCCTGACATCCCCATTCTATTTTTCGAGGTGGAACGGGGGGATACCAGCGAATTCTATCAGAGACCATTGCTGGAGGTGAAACAGTACGATGGAAGGTTTGTGCTGAAGGTTTCTCGCTGTCCATCCATTTCTCATGTCATTGCCGCCACGGCCTTGGAACTTAGCAAGTATGGCAAGCCACCCGAAATTCATTTTGGTTGGTCGAATGAAAGCCCTCTTGCGGCGAACCTTAGCTTTTTGTTTTTTGGTGAGGGAAATGTGCCTTGGATGGTTCGGGAGCTGATCAAAAAAGCCCAGCCTGATCCTGATAAACAACCCAAAATCATTATTGGCTGATCTCTTTTGATTGATAAGCGAACGAATTCATCGCTATGATAGTTCCAGACCTAGACTATCCCGGGGAGCTTACATGAACAGATTCATTGGTGTGGTATGTGCTTCATTCGTCGCGGTTTTTTTTCTGCTGCCAGGATGGACTGCTGAAAAGCTTGATAACACCTCCCTTAAAAATTCCCAAGCAGGGATTGATCTCTTTTTCCTGGCTTCCAAAGAGTGCGAAGGCAGGGGGCCCACCACCAAGGGGCTCAATCTTGCCGCCGATTATATTTCAGAAAGTTTCAAAAAAGCCGGTTTGAAACCCATGGGCAAAGATGGCTCTTATTTTCAGCCTTTTAAAATTTCTGGAGCCAGACTCGATGCCCCCGCAAAGGTGGAATGGAAAAAGGGTTCTAGTGAATCCAAAACATTGACGGAGGAAATGGTTCAGGGGTTGGGGCTTTCGGCTGCTGGCAAGGCGGAAGGAAAACTACTTTTCGCGGGCTTTGGCATGACAGTGGACGAAGGGAAAAAGTACGATGATTATGCTGGTTTGGATGCCAAGGGAAAAATAGTGATGGTGCTGAGGGATGCCCCAAAGTTTGCGGAAGAATCCAAAGTCTTCGATAGCAATGCCAAGAAAAAGCAGGCTGCTTCACTGACAGAAAAGATATCCAATGCTGCAAACCATGGCGCACTAACAGTTCTTTTTGTAAACGACCGGGAGACTGCCAAGGAAACATCGGATGCCCTGCTTCCATTTGATTACACGGCCCTTGCACGAACCACTGCGAAGATTCCAGCCTTTCATGTTTCCAGAAAGATTGCTGAACAGTGGTTGGGCCGTGAATTGGACAAGTCGCAGGAAAATATTGAAAAGTCCATGAAGCCAGATAGTTCTGAATTGGATGTGTCCGTTTCGGTGGATTTGCAACTGACCCGTGGGAAGGAAATGGTGCCGCTGAAAAATGTAATCGGAAAATTTGAAGGTAAGGGGCCTTTGGCGGAACAGGTTGTGGTTATTGGTGCTCACTATGATCATCTGGGTTATGGCGGGCAGGGCAGCCTTTCCAATCAGAAAAAACTTTCCATCCATCATGGCGCGGATGATAACGCTTCGGGTACAACCGGGCTTCTTGAGCTTGTTCGCCGTTTCGCATCCAAAAAAGGTTATGAGGGAAGAAGCATTCTTTTCATGGCGTTCAGTGGGGAAGAATTGGGCTTGCTTGGTTCCAGTTATTACACCAAGAACCCAATTTATCCAATCGACAAAACTTCAGTGATGATCAATCTGGACATGATTGGCCGTTTAAGGGCTGATGAAAAGACCAAAAAAGAAAAGATTCTTCTTGAAGGTACTGGAACAGCCGAGATCTTTGAGCCTTTGCTGCAAAAGTGGAACCCGAATGATAATTTCACGTTTGTGAAAAAGCAAAGTGGCTTTGGCCCCAGTGATCATGCTTCTTTCTGCGAAGCCAAGGTTCCCGTGCTTTTCTTCTGGACAGGGGTTCATCCGGAATATCACACCCCTCTGGATAAGGCGGAAACGATTGATCTTGTCGGTTTGATGAAGATAGTCGGCTTGGTTGAAAATATCGCAGGAGAATTGATTGCGGACCCCAAGACACCAAAGTTTGTCGAGGTAAAAGGCTCCAGTACACCTAGGCCTGCCGGTAACATGCCCCGCCTTGGAATTCGCCCTGGATATGAGGATGATAAAGACGGGGTTTTGGTGGAGGGTGTCAATGATGGAGATCCAGCGGCCAAGGCTGGAATTCGCAAGGGGGATCGTATCACCGAGATTCAGGGGAAGAAAGTCGCCAATATTGAGACCTATATGCAGTTGATGGCTGGAGAGAAAAAAGGAACCACCATTCAAGTTACCATCATCCGCGAAAGCAAAAAGCTGACCTTGCCGGTCAAATTGGATTGATGATGGAATCGGTTGCCATCGTGGTATTGGTTTAAACTTTGCTTATTGAACAGGCTTGACCCATTTGAATTCTGCAAAGATTATCTTGGTGATGTCGGAGCCTTGCTGGGGCTTGAAGTGGATTTTTCCAATGCTGGACCAGCTTTGCAAGGTTCTTTGATCAAATCGGTTTTTAAGCTGTGAGCTTTGAACCGTCATTTCTTGCCAAATATCCGACGCTTTGATTTCAATATCTGCCAGATAATGATCCCCTGCTGTGAGGATCAGGGTTTGTGGTTCAGTGCAGAAGTATTTGAAGTTTAATTGCCCTTTCTCTGGGGCTTTCCACTTGGGGTCGGAAAGCTGTTCGGTTTCTGAACCTTTCTGGTTGCTGGTGGGGCGAAACCCTTTTATGCCCTTGGGGCCTTCCACCTCTGCGATGTTTGTCCATATGCCATGGTTACTGCCACTGGAAATAATTTCGGATTCCTTGTCGGTGGCCCGGGCTTTCCCTAACTTTGAAGGAATTGCAGCCTCAAAATTCGTCGAACGAACAATAGTGGAATCATAGGTAATGTTGGCAAAACCAAACACATAATCATCAGTATTCAATACTGGCATCTTTGCGGTCCAAGTGCTGCCCTGTTGAATGGCAGGGGTATCCCGCCAGGCACGGGTGAAACTACAGGGGTTTTTTAGGGCGTAGTAAATTTCCACCTTCCGGATCTTGTCTGGCATGTCGGGGGCAACCACCAGTTCGGGAACACCGGTCGCATCCAGACGGATGGATGAAACAGGTTGGCCTGGCCAGTTAATCTTTTTGTCCAGCACATGTTTGTCCAGCCATAGCATGGAATCCTGTTCAATCTTGTCGGTGTCGTGATGGCCCCTGGCCTGGATGGCAAAGCTCCAGGGTACCTTCGGGTTAAACTTTTTGAAGCTTTCAAGGCCGCGTTCATGGCCTCCGTGGTGGTCATTGGAACCATTCAAGAAAAGCGTTGCGGCCTGAATGTAAGGAACATGCGCTTCCGGTGCGATGGTGGCAAGATATATTTCCTCTCCGGGTGATTTTGGTGGCTCGACATAAGGAAGGTTGTACATCCACGCCTGCTTGCTGCGGTAGTAATCGTTGTAGCCTATGCCGAATCTCGCAACGATTGCTTTGATGCGGGGGTCGGTTCCAAGATTCCACATCAGGGTTCCGCCATAAGAATAGCCGGAACCTGCCAACCGCTTGGGATCGACCTCTTTTTGTTTGGCAAGATAGCTCAAAACTCTTCTTTGGATGGCATACCAAATATAATCAGATGTCTGTTTTGGGTCGGTGATGGATTTGCCATCCACGGTTTCCGTGCGAACAACAAATGAAGTTCCGCGATCCATGTTTCCATGAGCCAATTTGGGCGGATACTTGGTGTAATGCTCTCGATTTGCTGTATTCCCACAGTAATCGTGGGCCATCACTGCCCAGCCTTGTCGGATGTATTCTCGGTTGGGGTTCGGAGCACCCATCCATCCGTGAACATCCATTAGCCCAGGAGCATTGACCGCACCTTCTTTCACACTGTAGCGGCAGTAGACTCGAACCTCTTCCCCATTCACATAGGCGCTGATGTAGGAATCTTTGCTCAGAATTCCATTCTGTATTTCCTGCTTTACGATCTCCTCTTTGAAATCGCCTTTATTAGGATCGAAGTCCATCCAGAGTTTTAAGGGGTTAAGCGCGGTTTTTATTTGCCCCGTAACGGGATCATGGTTGGGATAGCTTGTTCGTTCTTTGGGCAGTGGTTCCTTGGTTAACTGGCCATCGCGTTGAAAGGATTGCCAATCGGCGGCATATTCCGCATTGATCAGCCAAGATGCAGCAGATTTGTTCTGCTGGAATGAATCAAAAGGTGCGATGGGCAGGGTCTGGTATCCACCTTTTTCAGAATCCCAGTTTTTGCCTAGATATCCAATTTCTTCAGCAAGGTTTTTCAGCTTAACAGGGCCTTTGGCAGGGTTGGCATCCACAGGTACCCTTGCAGAAAAAGTATGGCGCAGAAATGAAAAGACCAACGGCCACGTTTTTTCCCCAGGTCCATGGCCTGTCTTTGGCTCTACCGCGTGGTTCCAAAGTGCCCTGTGGTTTTTTCTCATGGCTTCTACAACCGCAAGGTTTTCACCCTTCGATGGCCTGGCGAGAAAAGGATCCTCCTCGCCAAAAATTACCAAGCCGGGCACTTTGGCCGCATCTGGCTGATAGATCTGGAAGGTGATTCCAGGACGCATGGAAACCCAGCCCCATACCTTTTGATTGTCCATGGCGGCAAAAAGTGCGGAAAAACCGGTTCCATTGCTATGCCCATAAAGAAACAGCGGAGCGTGTTCCAACTCGGGATGGTTTGAATTTTTGGCAAAATCCTTCAAACGATCCTGAAGAAGGCTTTTGGGCCAGAAGCCCCGCTGCATGGGATTACCCAGAAATTTGAAAATTGCCAGATGCAATTGTCGGGCGAGTTTTCTTAGTTCAGGGTGTTTGTAAAGGGCTTCGCCGCTTCCATGCCCGGAAATCACTACGATGCCTTTGATAGCCGGCCCATCTGGGATCCAAAGCTGGAAGGAGGTTTCCTCCTTCTTGCCTTCGCCTTTCAGCTTTACAGCATCTTTCCATTGAGCTTCATCAAGTTTCCAAGCCCAGTTTCGTTCAACCACTTGGATTGGCGATGGGGTGCCCCATTTAGCCTCATCAAGTTTTCCATCCCAGGCCTTTTGACCCTTTACCCCGGTATTGGCTCGAACCCAGCCAATACTGTGGCACTCTGGTAATTGGATGGTTTCGGAAAACTCCTTATCCGCAGCCAGGGAAACTCCACAGGAAAGTATGCAACAACCTAATATCCAAATTAAAAACATTTTTGTGATGGAATTTAGGCTCATGTGATTCCATCCCTGTCCAGGAGACTATTTACCAGCTACGGCCGTAGTTGGATTAGATTTTAGCCCCGTGGTGTTCACCGCGGTAATGCTGTATGTATGCTTTTTGCCGGACTCTGTCTTTGCATCGGTGTATTTCATGGGAACAAGTGGTTGGGTGGGAGTGTCACTATATTGCAGATTTTGAAAGATCGGCCTTCCGAACGGGTTCTTGCCTTGCTCAGGGAAATTTGCCAGAAACTTTCCATCCCGTTCGATGATGAAGCCAGCCAGACCGCTTTCAAGATCCGCTTCTGCATCCCATGTCAGTTCTGTGCCGTTCATTTTGACATTGGTGGGGGCGGGTGGTGGCGTGGTGTCGGAAACTTTGGTGTCCTTCACATATTCCATCCAGGCCTTGGCGATTTTTTCACTTGGAAGCCATGCGGCTTTAAGAGGTTCGCCTTGGAACTTTGCCATGGGGGTTGCCTCAGTGCCGGTGATGGGTGCCAGCCACACATTACTGGTGGGCATGGCATTCAAAGGAGAACCTGGGGTCTTGGAAAGTCGTGCCTCCAGGCAGGCATCCAGCCAAAGGATTGCCATGTAGCGCTGGTTGCCACATTCATGGCTGGAAAGTGGATCTACCGCAACGCTGATGATTCCGCCCTTGGAACGAACTTCGTTGAAGAAGGTTTCATTGGCTGGCCAAACACCGCCAAAGCGGCTGTCCTTCACGGTCACGCCTTCCTTGGTTCCCGGGTTGCACATTACCGGCACTTTCAGCGCTGATTCAGGAAGCTTGTGAGCCTTGATGGTGGATCGCTCTGGATTTTCCTTGAGCAGTGGCACCCCGGATCGCAGCCAGGCTGCGGCTACTTTTTCAGGGTGAATCATGACCATTCCGCCAGCCCAATGGCCACCACCACTATGCCCCCATAGCGCCCATGGAACCATGGCTAATTCCGGATGACCGGATTTCGCTCCGAGATCGACAAGGCATTTTTGAAATGCCGCACTGGAACCATTGCGCGGGTCGCACCACATCTGGCAATCGGCCTTGTCTGGTTGTTCGTACGATGGCGCAAGCAGTGCACAATCATGTTTCTTGGCAAGGGCCTGCCAGTGAAGGTCATAGGCTCCTGTAAGGCCTGACTTGCAAGATCCTTCACCGCAACCATGCTGGTGGACAATCACGCCGCGGAGAGTTTTAACTCCCTTGGGAATCCAAATGGTGTAATTGACGGGGAAGATTAGCTCCCCTGGCTTGGCGGATGCCTCGTAGCGAACCCTGTAGTAGGGTGGCTCTGCGGCAGGGAAAACATCGTAAGGGGCTTTTTGCGCTTGAGTTTGGCTGCCAGCCATTGCAAGAATTAAAAACGCAATCGCCGAGGCTCGAAGCATTGGTTTTGTCATGATGTGTTTTCCAAAAAGCAAAGTAAAGGTGGGTCAGTTATTTGGCAAGTTCAAGGACAATAAGCTATCCTAACTTCCAGTTTGTGTGTTCGCCACAATTATGAACTGGCGTTTGAAAGATTTTTTGTCAGGGAGAATTCTTTGAAGAAATTCTTACTCAACGGCGCGCTCTGCATTGATCAATAAGGCGGCAATTGCGGCGACGACATAGCCGGCAGAAAACATGATAAAGGCCTCATGCCAGTCTCCATTGGCATCCCATTTTTCCAGAACAATCGGAACTAAAAGAGGTGTGGTGGCGGCGCCAAAATTGCCCCACATATTCCCCCATCCAAACACGGCGGCGGGGTTTTTACCGCCAATATCTTGCATATAGGCCCAAATGCCGGGCACACTTAGGTCGGTGGCAAAAGCTACCACCGAAGCCGCTGCTATGAACGCCCAGGCTGATTCTAGTTGCAGGCAAGAAAGGTAGGCAACGATGGCAAGAGCATAAGAGCCAATCATGGGTATGGATCTACCCCAGCGTTTGCCGAGCTTGCGAACGGAAAAATCGGTAAGCGGGCCGCCACTTAGAGTGCCAACGATCCCTGCAAAAAGTACCAAAGTGGACATCAACCCACCCAAACCCGGATCAACCTGTTTGACATCCTTTAAGTACTTTGGCAGCCAGGTGACCAGAAAAACCCATCCAATATTGATTCCAAACTGGAGTGAGCACATACACCAGAGTGGTCCACTTTTCAGCAGTGGCATGATGGATGGGAAGCGAAGGGCATCTTTGGAATTGGTTAAAGTTGTATTGTCATCAACAAGTTTAATCTCAGCCTGATTGCAAGCAGGGTGATCCGATGGTTTTTCTCGAACCATTTTTCGGAATAGTAAGGCAACCAGTAAGCCAGATAGGCCATAAGCGATCAGGACACCGCGCCAGCCAAGAATGTCGCGTAATAACCAGGCGGTAAGTAGCGGTGCGGTTGCTCCCCCCAGTCTGCCACCGAACGACACCAAAGAACTGGCCGTACCGCGCCTAAGGGAAGGGATCCACCGTTTGATAAGGCTACTGGCAGTGGGATAACAACCTGCCTGGGCAAACCCAAACAGCATTCTTGCAATAAAAAGCATGGCAAATCCGTTTGCAAGGCCCGTGAACATGGTGCATATGGACCATATGACAATGTACACCGGAAGCATGATTCTGGAACCAAGGCGATCCGAAAGCCAGCCAGCAGGAACCTGGCCAAGTGCGTAGGTGAAAAAAAAGGCGGATAGGATGGCGCCGGTTTCCTTTTCGGAAAGCAAGAGAGTGTTACGGAAGTCATCCAGCTTGGCTATTTCCGCAATACAGATGCGATCCAGATACATGGTGAACGCCACAAGCGTTGTAATACCAATAATCTGGTGGCGAACCCCGGTTGGGTTTGGTGAACTTTCGGAAATACCTGTGCTGGTATTCATCAAGTGCCGCCAGCCCTTTCGTAAGGTTTAAAGAGAGGTTCTGCGGAAACCATGGCTTCCTGGTTGGAATAACTCCGGTAGGAAAGCCGTGCCAAGCCCTGGATCCATGGGAGGCATCAACCATCCATTTTCAATGACAGGCTGTCGGTCAATCAGGTCTTTGTAGAAAGTGCGAATATGCGCGCGGACGGTTTCCTGAAGCACCACATTTCGGGAAGCCACGGAGCAATGCAGGCCAGAGTAAAGAGTCATTGGTCCGGTGCAATCATGCATGGTTGCGGAAATGTTGTAAGTTTGCGCCAGTTCTATGATGCGTCTTGTTTCGCTGATGCCGCCTGCCCAGGTGGGATCGATCATGACATAATCGGCTGCTTTTGCCTGCAAAAGGTTAAGGTAGCTTGGTCGGCCAAGCAGCATTTCCGAAGCTGCGATGGGGAGCCTGCATTGATGGCGAAAATCCGCCAGGGTTTCCAGATTGTCCACCCGCAAAACATCTTCCAGCCAGAAGGGTCTGATCTCCGCAAGGGCGTGGGCCAGGCGCAAAGCTGAAGCTAATTGGAAGAAGGCGTGCCCCTCGATCATGATTTCGATTTTGTCACCCACCCGCTTGCGGATTTCACGCAGAGGTTTCATTCCTGCCTCAATGTCGGCGGCGGAAAGGTAGGCGCCACCGCCCTGGTGGGCGAACCGGTCGAAAGGCCACACTTTCATGCCTGTGATGCCTTCGGAAACCAGTTCCTCGGCAAGGTCCCCCGCGGCGTGGAACGAAGACCAGTTGTCTTGCAGGGGTCCCGGTTTACCTTCGTCTCCATGGCCAGGCCAGCCGGGATGAGCCCCTGCGGGCCTTTGCTTTTGTGTGCCATAGCCAGGTCCGCCGCATGTGTTGTAGATGCGAACCTTCTTTTGGGTGGCACCGCCGAGCAATTTCCAGATAGGTTGTTTGCAGACCTGGCCCAGGATATCCCATAAGGCGACATCGATGGCGGAAATGGCACGCAGTTCCGCACCCGGAAATCCAAACGCCGTGCAGCGCTCGTACAGGAACCGCCAGTGTGATTCGATGTCTGTTGCCTCGGCGCCAAGCAATCTCTCCGCCATCCAGTCGTGAATCATTCCCTCGATGGCGTGAGGCGTGTAGTAAGTTTCTCCGCAACCAATGAAGCCGTCATCGGTGTGAATCCGAAGCAGAACAAGGTTGGTCATGATTCCTGCCGGCACGGCAGTTTCAATTGCGGTTATTTTTGGCATGGTGCGGATTTAATCCCTTCTGGGGTCGGTGGCGTGCAGCAATCCACGAATATATCCGAAAGCAAACAATCTTCCCAGCATGGTGTAGCCGGGTTCTCCATTTTCCTCTCCGATCAGTTGGGGGACATGGTCTGGCCTCATGGGGCCTTCAAAGCCGACATCCCTGAGGGCGCGCACGGCCTCTGCCATGTCCGTTTGCCCGTTGTCTTGGAAGGTTTCAACAAAGGCTTCGGCGGTACCCCTTGCATCCCGAAAGTGGACATATTGGATATGCTTTCCCAGTCGTCGAATGGTTTTGGGTATATCCACGCCCATGGTTACAAAAGTGCCAAGGCAGAAGCAGATGGTGTTGCGCTTGCTGGGTACCAGTTTCACCAGTCTTTCAAAGGATTCCACACAATTCATGATGCGCGCCTTGCCCATGAAAGCCGGCAGTGGAGGGTCGTCCGGATGCATGGCAAGCGTAACGGAGCATTCTTCGGCTACAGGAATCACTTCCCTGAGAAACTTTTCCAGATTAACCCAGAGATTGTCTGCGGAAATGGTTTCTGAAGAAATCTTTTTGTTGGCGGCATTCAGGGAGATGGCATGTTCGGCGTCCTTCAGCTTGAATTCGGTGACTCTTGCGCCGCCTCTGGCTGGAGTGTCCAGTCGTGTTCTGACCCAATCAGTGCCTGACATGAAATTGTAACAGAGCAAATGAATGTTTTCCCTGGACATGTTGCGTATCAGGTTTTTCATGGCTTCAAGTTCGTGGCCATCGTGATCGGTGCCGGTCTTGATCTTTTCAATAGGCAGGTAGCCTTCCACCGCCAGGACTTTGAGGCCATGCTTTTCGATTTGTGCTTTAAGCCTGGAAAGATCCTCCAATTTTGGTCCCGGGTACCGGATTACCACTCCATCGATCCCGCATTGCGCGGCAAGCGAAAGGTTTTCTTCATTAATGGGCGTTAGAACCGATGCCAGTTGCATGAGTGATTTCCGAATGGTTTTGGATGAACTTTTTCATCTGAATAGGGTGGGTGAATGAATTTGTCACTATAAGGCTTAGTCGCCTTGCTTTACCGGAAGAAGAATTCTTGAGGGGTGAACCGTGGAATGATGAACGGATTCGGTCGCCACGGCGGTGGTTTTCCCAAAGATTCCTTCCACAGTGTTTGGGTTGCGATCAAACAGAGGAAAATAAGCCCCGCATATGTCCACACGAAGTTTGTGTCCCGGTTTGATCGTTGCTGCGATAGGGCCCAAATCTACACTTATGGGGTAGATTTTTCCTGGTTCCAGCAATTTTGGTTTCATTTCTGATTCCCTGTAGCGTCCCCGAAGAATTCCCACGGTAAGGTTGTAGGCACTTTCATCCGGGTGAACATCCACCAGTTTTACAACCCAATCCGCATCTGGGGTATTGGAAGACACTGCAATTTCAGCCTTGGCATTCCCCGCAAAGGTTAGGGGCGTTTTCAAAGCTTCGGTCGAATAGACCAAAACATCTTTTCTGTCTTCGATGTTTTTTTGATTCAAGGGTGCCCAAGTGGCGGCATGCAAGGGAAGTTTTTCTGAGACAGGTGCTGCAGGAACTGGGTTGACAGGGTCTGCCAAGAATTGGTCTGAGGGTTCATTTTTGATGGGCGGGCTTTGATTGAGTTTGCCGTCACCTTTTCTGGTGTTTGCCTTGCCTTCTGAATGCAGGTAAAAGGCGGTTTCTTTATACCCAGCCGGTGGCCATGAATCCGCTTCATGCCAATCATTCTCGCCAATAATAAAGTAACGGACAGAGGGTTTTGAGGTTTTTGATAGCGTTTCTGTACCGGCCAGATGCTTTTTGAACCATTCCAAAGTTGCGGCCGTGGCATCCAATTCGGCGTTAGTGCCAAAATCCAGTTCCCCTACCTTGGATTTTCCAATGGTGCCATGATCCCATGGCCCGAGTATTAATTGCTGGTATGCCCGGGTTTTTGCATCGGTTGCCTTTTGGCTCATTACCATGAAGTTATGTACAGACTCGCGAGCGAAAAAGTCGTAATAACCTACCACATGCTGCATAGGCATATGGATTCGAGGGAGTTCATCTGTGAGGTCCAGCCTTTTCCAATAACCACCGGGGGATGGATGTGTAAGCATCGCCTCAAGCCAGGGAATGGACCAGCCGATCTGATCATCCACTTCGGAAAGCGGAAGCTGCGATAGAGTTTTGTCCCAATCTTGGTTGGGGTTGGTCTTTTCTGGTTTTGGAGAATTGCCTGACGCCCATTTGGCGATTAGCGAAAGGCGAACAGCACCCCCCAGGTAGAGATTTCTGTAAAAACTGCTCCAAGTTGCAGTTGGGGTGATGGTGACAAGCCCGGGTGGATTTTCAGCGGCTGCCTGCCATTGGGTTGCACCCACATAGGAACTGCCCCACATACCAATGCGACCGTTGCACCAGGGTTGTTTACCAAGCCATTCGATGCAATCAAATCCATCCTGGCCTTCGTTGTTGTAGGGTATGAAGGTTCCTTCCGAGGCGAATTTTCCCCTGCAATCCTGCACAGCAGCAACAAAACCTGCGGAGGCAAACTTTTGGGCGGCCGCCTTGGCGCGGTCCTTGTTGTAAGGGGTGCGCATCAGCACCACGGGGGCCCTGGCGTTGGCTGGATCCCGATAAATATCTGTGGAAAGTTTGATCCCATCCCGCATGGGGATCATGGTTGTGGTTAAAACGACTTCCCCAATCGCTGGGGCCGAGAATAAAACTACGACTATAACTGGGATCAAGTGCATCTTTGAAAATCGGATGTTCATGGAAATCCTTTGAAGTTCTGATTCAGATTAAGTTTTTGTTAAAAAGAATGTAACAGGTTACAAAGTCATTCGAAAGGTTTGGATTCCCTGGATTTATTCAAAAAATAAAATGTACTGGTTTGCTTAAGTGAATAATAAATTCGGTTTTTAATGAATTACACCGCGGTGTTGGGCTAAAACCGGGCCTTGGCAATTCTCTTATTTTTTTCCGAAAAGCTTGGCAAAAAAGCCCGGGGTGTTTGCCTTGGCATTTGGTGGTAATTCTGAATCTTTGGCGGATTCTTCTTGTTTAGGCCTCTCCAATGCAACATGAGTTCCGGTGAGATGGCTTTTCATGACTATTATCTTGCTCTTAAGATCCTTGTCTTTCTGCAATTTTTCCAGTTCGATATCAAGGTCAGCTTTCAGCCTTTCCACCTCGTACCTTTGTCTTGCTATTTCAGCCCTTTCCCGGCTGGTGCGCACTTCCTCGTCGCAAATGTATTTTTCCAATTCTGATATTTCCTTGCGAAGCTGATCCCGCTTTTCCTGAAGTTCAATAATTTCCTGTTCTGTGGAAGCGGTTGACTCCGGTTGGTTGCCGATAGGCGCAGGTTCCGTGGCAACACCGCCGTAAAGTCTTTCCTCTAGATCAGCGATGATTTTTTTTAGTTCCTGATTTTCAGTATGCAAACCACGAATGACTTCAGATTTCTCCTCAAGCAGTTGTTCCATATCACCTTGTGGTAAAGGGGAATCATGAGACGGAGCAGGATTATTCCTTAGAGCTTGATCCATCTCCAGAACTAACTTCCGGAGTTCTTCATTCTCGCTTCTAAGAGTAGCCAGTTCATCAGCCATGAATTAAATCTCGAGGAAGTTTTTAAATCTTATGATCCTATTATATATGCGTGTTGGAACCAAGCCTCATCTTTTATCGTAAAGATCTTGAATAATTGGGATTACGATCAATTTTAGGTGAATGACTTGCAAGCACTATAATAAGTTTTATTCGAAATGAAATACGGGTAAAGCAATCATGAAATCGTTAGTATTGGAATTCGGCGGGAAAAAATGGGGTTATGTCGTTCCACAGAGTCAGACTGTCGTAGAGTTTGAATCTCTGGTTCTGCCTCTGGGAGTTGATCCGGGCCATATGATGCGAAATGCCTTGGAAAACCCTTGTGGTTATCCAAGATTATGTGAAACTCTTACGCCGGATGATCATTTGGTGATCGTTGTTGATGATTCGATTCCAAATTTTGTGAAGCTCCTTTCAGAGGTTCTTCTTCATATTCAAAAAGCAGGGGTTAATCTGGAAAATGTGGTTTTGCTTCTTCCTGCCGGCCAGAATACCTGTAACTGGCTAGAGGATTTGCCCGAGGAACTTGATGGTGTTCGTGTCGAGACTCATCACCCTGATGATAAAAAGGCTCTTTGTTATCTTGCGACAAATGAAGCTGGGGAAAGAGTCTATCTGAATAGGACTCTTGTGGAAGCAGATCAGGTGATTGTTCTTGGGAAAAGATCCTACGATTCCATACATGGTCACTCGGGAGCCCAGTGCGATATTTTTCCAGCCATGGCGGATGATCAGACAATTTCCGGTTATGCTGGTCAAACGGTGGAATTGCTTCCCAATAGTCCTTCCAAGGCATCTGTTCAGGCAACTGAAGTTGCTTGGTTGCTAGGCGCCCCCTATTTTATTCAAGTGATCGAGGGTTCTGGCGGAGCCCTTCATGATATTGTTACCGGGTCAGTGGAAGCTTCCCAAAAGGCGGAGGCAGAACTTGACAAAGTGTGGTTGAAAACAACACCTGCCGCAGTCAGCACGGTGGTGGCTTTGGTGGGAAGGTCTGGTGAGCGTGTTTCTTTTCATGATCTTTGTCGGGCGGCTCAATGTGCCTCCAGGGTGGTTAAAAAACAAGGTTCAATAGTTTTACTTTCTGAAGCCATCCTGGATCTTGCCGCTATTCGTCAGCAATTGGAAGCAGGTTCCTCCAAGAAAACCAAAATTTCGATGAACCCCGAGTTCAGGATGTGGGTGGAAGCTGCAAGCCATGCGAAAATTTACCTGGCATCAGAAAATGCCGCGGTCGATGCGGAAAGACTCATGGCTTCTCCTGTTCGTCAGGAAAAGGATTTGGTGGAATTATTAAATGGGGCCTCCTCGGTGCTGGTAATACCGGATGCCCACAGAAGTTATGTTCGAATTTCACGCCAGACAAAAAAATAAGGATTCTTGTCTATGAAGATAGCTTCAGATTGGAAAAAATTTCTGGTCGCCCAAGGTGCGGTGTATACAGACGATTCAGCAACCCCGGACTCATTCGGTGATTGGCACAGAGAGTATCTGGCGACTAAAAACCAAGCCGGGCTTTTTGATTGCTCCAATCGGTCCAAGGTGGAGATGACAGGTCCGGACGTGCCTTCTTTTTTAAACAATTTGTGTACAAACCAGGTTAATGATTTGCCACTGGGTGGTGGCTGTGAGGCATTTCTAACCAATGCCAAGGCCAGGCTTGTTGCACCGCTTCGGGTTTATCACATTCAACTATTTGATGGCAGACACGCATACTGGCTGGATTCGGAACCGAGCCTTGAAGGAAAAATACTTCAGCATTTGGATCATTTTTTAATCAGCGAGCAGGTTAGTTTTGTCGGTAGAACCGAGGAATTTGCACAACTTCATCTGGCCGGCCCAAAAGCCACTGAGATACTTGAGAAGTGTATTGGAGAAAAATTGACTCCTTTGGAGGAACACCAGCACCTTGTGCGAAATTTGGGTGACGCAGGTGCCTGCCAGATCCGGCGGGAATCTCCTTTGGAAGTTCCGGGATTTGAAATCATGATGTTAACTGGAAGGTTGGAGTCCGCCTGGAAGAACTTGGCAGGTAGCGGTGCAGTCCCTGCTGGAAATTTGGCCTACGAAGCCATGCGCATAGAAGCTGGAACTCTAAAGATGGGTAGGGATATGGATGAAAACACATTCATCCCAGAACTTAATCGTGCCGCACAGGCAATAAGTTCAACCAAGGGCTGTTATCTGGGGCAGGAACCCATCGTCATGGCAAGGGATCGAGGCCAGGTTAACAGATTGCTCTTTGGTTTGGTGATGGATGGGGACCCGGTAGCTGCGGGAACCTTGCTTTTCAAAGAAGGGCAGGAAGTAGGAAGAGTCACTTCCTCGGTTTACTCACCAGGATTTAAAAAGACTATCGGATTGGGTTTCCTAAGACGGCCAAACCATCAGGCTGGTTTGGAATTGCAAATTGGTGAAGCCTGTTCCGATTGCAACGCAACTAGTGTTTCTCTGCCATTTGCTGTTCCTTCATGAAGATTGGTAAAAAAGGACACACCATGCTATGGCGTTAAACATGGAGTGCACCAAAATCGGACCAAGCAAATTTTCTGATTTCACGTAAACCAGGCCAAGGCCATATCCCAAAAGGGTAAGTGGTACAGGCGACGGCCATGCGAAACTGTGGACCATTCCAAATAGCAGGCCAGTGCCCGCTATGGTGGCATGGGATTTCAGGGATTCTTTTTGAGATACCCAGTGAATGATTTGTGCCATGGCAATACAAAAGAGCAGAGGTTGAAGTGCCTGGAGTAGGATTGCCTTATCTGATGGATTTTCCAAAATCAGGTTATTAGCCCATAGTAATTGGCAACTTTTTTGCAGATCTTTGAATTGGAAAAGAATCGTTACAATCACCGAAGCCATTGCCGCTTGCGTTGCGCCGTTAGGCCTTGATAGGAACCAAGGTTGCAGAAGGCCTCGGAAAAGCTGCTCCTCAAGGAATGCCGCGCCAATTACAGCGGATAAAAAAAACAATACCCATTCAAAGGGAGTAAGGTGCATGGATCCCAATTCCACCAATGGGTGGTCGTTGATTTCCGGAAAACCTGTTATTTGTAGCAATTTGACCGTTAATAATTGAACGATATATGCCGTTGGTATAAGCAACAACATGGCCTTGATTGCCAGGGAAAAGGATTGGGTTATTCTTGATGTGTGTATACCCAGGGTGCTAATGGACTGGTCTGTTCTAAGCTTGAAAAAGATCGGAAAAAGAATTGCCATCAAAGGGTATCCTATCCCGGTACTCCACAAGCCCAGGCGAGTTCGAACCGGAGAACGCTCTTCCATTTTTGCTTTATCGAGCATTTCCTGGAATTGTTCATGCCCGTAATAATAGCTTCCAAGGCCTGAAGCACGGATGCCAATATCCATCAGGAAGAAAACAAAAAACACTAACAACAGAAGAAAGAATATGTCGCCGGCATAGATCGACTGGAAGCCTGACTCCCGGTTATTATCACATTCCGTAAGATAATTATTCTGATTTTGCATACGACTTCCTGTTACTCCAAGAATTCCAGTTTAAGGGCTCTGCATGGCTAAGGAAACCATTCTCGACAAAATTGTTGCTAGAAAGTACGAAGAAGTTGCAAGTGCGAAAAAGCAAAAAAGCCTCTTGGAACTTCAAAGGGTAGCAGAAACTGTGCCACCGAGGAGTAGTTTCTTGGATGCTCTGGCAGATGCCCGGGGAATTGGAATTATTGCGGAAATAAAAAAAGCCTCACCATCTGCCGGGGTGATGCGCGCTGATTTTGACCCTGCAAACATCGCAAAAGATTATCATGCGGGTGGAGTAGATTGCATCAGTGTTTTGACGGACAGGGATTTTTTTCAGGGATCGTTGGAGCATTTGGAATCTGTGGGAAAGGTGGTGAACACACCTTTGCTAAGGAAAGATTTTGTGGTGGATGAGTATCAATTGGTGGAGGCTAAGATACACGGGGCAAGCGCTGCCCTTTTTATTGCAGAAGTTCTGCTGGGTGATGACCTGGCCATGCTTGTAAAAAAGGCCATTGCATTAGGTTTGGAACCTTTGGTTGAACTTTATGAACCTCAACATCTGGGAAGGGTTTTAGCCTGCGGAACCCGTCTTGTGGGTATCAATAATCGTGATCTACGCACTTTTGAAACACGTCTTGAGCATACTCTGGATCTCTTGCCTCATATTGGCCGGGAATACCTCGTGGTAAGTGAAAGTGGCATAAAAACGCCTGCAGATGTTCGATCGCTTCGAAGCGCAGGTGCTCGAGCTATTCTGGTGGGCGAAACTTTCATGCGCAGTCCGAATATCAGGGCCACGCTCGAAGAATTGCGAAGTGGATCACTGTAATGACTACGGATCGGGTACTTGGGAAAGTCGAAAAATTTCTGCTTACCTGCGAAGGATTGGACCGGGGAGTCTTGGTTGGAGTTTCAGGCGGGGCGGATAGTATCTGCCTTACCCATGCTCTATTCAGGTTGGGTAGCCAGGGTTTCTTTCCCAAAATGCTAATTGCTCATGTCAATCATGGCTTGCGGGGAAACGAAAGTGACTCCGATCATAAGTTCGTTGAGGATTTTGCAGCGACACTGAAATCCCAAAATGCTGTCAGAGTGGATTACATATCTACGAAGGTTTGTTCCAATCCAAACCAAAAAGGTAACTTGGAAAACATCGCAAGAAGCCATCGTTACCAATTCTTTTCCTCGCAACTGGTGGCGAACGCTATGGATTGGGTTTTTACAGCCCATAACAAGAATGATCAGGTGGAGACCATTTTGATGCGTTTGCTGCGGGGCGCCTCCTTGAAAGGTCTTGGTGGAATTCCCCTTAAAAGATCGCTGGGGGAGTCGGGTTGGGTTGGACGCCCGTTGCTGAAGGTTGGCAGAAAAGGCATATTGAAGTATCTCGAGGCAAATAACCTGGCATGGAGGGAGGATTCGTCCAATAAAAGCCCAAGGTTTCTCCGCAACAGGGTCAGAAACCAGATGCTTCCAATCATGCATGAAATGATTGGAAATCGATTTGAAAAAAGCTTGCTGAGCCTATCCGGTGCAGCACGAAAGGCCTTTTATCAGGAAGATCAGTTGATAAAGGCATTGTTGCCTGAGATTGAAAAAACGCGAGTCGGAGAAAATTTGGTTCTTTCCCTGGAGGTTCTGGCACTTCTGTCGGTACTTGTGCGGGCATCTCTGTTGGTCTACCTTTGGCGCAGGGAAGGGTGGGCAATGGATTCGATGAATAGCAATCGTTGGCGGTCAGTGGCCCATTCAATGATTCAAAAAGGCTGGTCAGTGGATTTGCCTGAAGGGATTCGGTTGGAGAACACCGGATTTACCATTGTGATAGGCCCCAAAGACAGGCACTGAATTCTGGAAAAAGTTGCTGCAAACTTTCGGGTGGGTGATAGAATTCTGCCTTGTCAGGATTTGTAATGCTATCAAGGGAGTGTCAAGAAGTGGATGCAATTCCAAGGCAAATTCGCAGGGTTTTGTTGAGCGTCAGTGATAAGTCGGGCTTGATTGATCTGGCTAAGGTGCTCGTCGGATATGGGGCGGAACTCGTTTCAACGGGTGGAACCAAGAAAGCTTTGCTGGATGCTGGCTTGAAAGCCTTGGATATTTCCGACATCACCGGTTTTCCCGAGATGTTGGATGGTCGCGTGAAAACCCTTCACCCCAAGGTGCATGGTGGTATTCTTTTTATTCGCGACAACAAAGAACATTCGGAAACAGTTAAAAACCATGCCATAGGCCCGATTGACATGGTGGTTTGCAACCTTTATCCGTTTGTGAAGGTCGCATCCAACCCCAACAGTTCCTATGAGGAAGTGGTTGAAAATATTGATATTGGCGGTCCTTCCATGGTTCGCTCTGCGGCTAAAAACCACCATGATGTGGCGGTGATCACTGATCCATCACAGTATTTCGCGATTATTCAGGAACTACAGCAGAATAACGGGGCACTTGGCCTTGAGACCAGAAAATTGCTCGCCAGGGATGCTTTTACACACACCGCAAACTACGATCTGGCGATTAGTCGTTATTTCAAGGGCCAGACCCATGAGGCTTTCCCGGATCATTTGGATTTGCATTTTGAACGCAAGCAAGTTCTTCGCTATGGGGAGAATCCACACCAGAAAGCCGCTTTCTATCTGGAGTTAAACCCGTCTAAAGATTCCCTGGCCTGTGCCTCCATTCTTCATGGCAAGGAATTGTCCTACAACAACCTGCTGGATTTGGATAGCGCATTGAATTTGGTAAGGGAACTGGATGGTAAGGCTACTGTCATTCTGAAGCATAACAATCCTTGTGGGGCTGCCGTTTCTGGCACTTTGGAAAAAGCTTTCCGAGACGCATACGATGGCGATCCGCTAAGTGCGTATGGTGGAATAGTCGGCTTAAATTGCGAAGTAGACGAAGCGACTGCCTTGGCCATGGCAGAACCCGGACGGTTTTTGGAATGTGTCATTGCCCCGGGCTTTTCCAAGGAGGCATTCGAGATTCTTACCACCAAGCCTACTTGGAAGAAGAGCGTTAGGCTTTTGGCTACCGGACCATTCCATCCAATACGTGGTAGCATGGAGATTCGAAAAGTCGATGGCGGTTTGCTGGTGCAGGACAAGGATTCATCCTGTGAGGATGTTTCCCAATGCAAGGTGGTGACCAAGAAAGCTCCCACACCCACGGAATTGAGCGATCTGAAGTTTGCGTGGGTTGTATGCAAACATGTGAAAAGTAATGCCATCGTTGTGGTAAAGGATGGAAAATTACTTGGTACCGGCGCAGGTCAGATGAGTCGCGTTGATGCAGTGCAGAACGCTTTGAAAAAGGCCGGTGAAAAGGCCAAAGGCGCGGTTTTGGCTTCGGATGCGTTTTTTCCATTCCGTGATGGTGTGGATGAGGCTGCCAAGGCTGGTATTACTGCATTGATTCAGCCGGGCGGTTCCATGCGGGATGCAGATGCGATAACTTCTTGTGATGAGCATGGAATGTCCATGGTGTTTACCGGGTTTCGCCATTTCAGGCATTAACAGTTTTGTTTTCGGGAAGATTTTAAAAAGGGGCTGATCATGAAAACCATGAATCGAAGATTGTTTGTTCAAACAGCCATGGCCAGTCTTGGTAGCGCAACGCTAGAGCCCCAGGCTAACTCTGCGGAGAAGGAAAAAATGATACCAATAGTCGATACCCATCAGCATTTGTGGGACCTAACCAAGTTCAAACTGCCATGGATTACAAAGGACAGCCCTTTAGGCAAAAGCTTTGTTCTAAGTGATTATGCGGATGCCACCAAAGGCCTTAATGTGACAAAGTCCATTTACATGGAAGTGGATGTGGCCGAGGATCAACAAACCCAGGAAGTGGATTATGTGACCGATATTTGCAAAAGTGGTAAGTCCACCATGGTGGCGGCCGTGGTTTCCGGAAGGCCCGCATCTTCAAACTTTGCAAAGTACCTTGATTACTTCAAAGGGAATAATTACATCAAGGGAATACGCCAGGTACTTCATGTGCCTGCGACTCCACCGGGGTTTTGCAATCAGGCCGATTTTGTGAAGGGTATTCGTCTTCTTGGCCAGCGCAACCTGAGTTTTGATCTATGTGTTCGGGGCACGGACTTGGAGCATACCGCAAAGTTGGTGGATTCCTGTCCAGATACCAGGTTTATCCTCGATCATTGCGGTAACCCTGACCTCAAGAACAAGAATCACGACGAATGGAAAAAAGGTCTGGCTTTGGTGGCCGCCAAGAAAAATGTCGTCGTGAAAGTTTCCGGCTTTATTGCCTCCACGACGGTTGGAGCATGGAAGGTTGAAGACCTTGCCCCAATTATCAACCATACTTTGGACTCTTTCGGTCCAGATCGAGTGATGTTTGGCGGAGATTGGCCCGTTTGCACGCTTGCAGCGACTTACAAGGAATGGCTTACTTCCTTGCAGCAGGTGGTTCAGGCCCGTAGTGAACAGGATCGTAGAAAACTTTTTCACGATAATGCGGTCCGCTTCTATGGGATTGCCTGAGTCAAGGATGCTTTTTAATGATCAAGGGTGGTTTCATGTTTGAAAAAGATTTGTTGGTCGCTTTGAACGCTGCCCATGAGGCAGGTGCCCTCATCGCAAAGGTGTATCAGTCTCTAAAACCTCAGGAAAATGCGCCGGCTGATATCACTACCGAGACGGATCGGGAATCCCAGGAAATTGTTCTTAAGATTCTTCGAAAAGAGTTTCCAGCAGACACCTTGTGGGCAGAGGAAAAAACCCCGACTTTGGACCTCAGCCCCAAGGGGGCGAATCGAATTTGGGTGGTAGACCCAATCGATGGAACCCGTGGCTTTGCCATGAAAAATGGTGAATTTTCGGTCATGGTGGCACTTATGCTTAATGGAGAAGTGGTTGTTGGTGTTGTCCATGAGCCGGCCACCGGCAAAACCACTTATGCGGCCAAGGGCCATGGATGCCATGTGACTAGTGATGGTAAAACCAGCCAATGCAGGGTGAAAACAACTCTGAAAATTTCGGATGCTGTTCTGGTTCAAAGCCATGCCAAACCAGGAAAGCCTTCCAGGGCGGTCGCAGCTTTTGCCCCGGGAACGGTGGTTGAAAAATACTCCGCAGGCCTAAAAATGGCGATGGTGGCTCGTGGCGATGTTGACCTTTATGCCAACAATTACCCCGCGTTTCATGACTGGGATATTTGCGCGGGCCACATTTTGGTGGAAGAGGCTGGTGGCAGAGTGAGCGATTTTTCGGGAAATCCAATTCGTTACGGGGCACCCGGTTTCAAGCAAACCAAGGGAATGCTTGCAACCAATGGTCAGATTCATGATGCTGCTTTGGCAAGAACCACCGGCTTATTGGATGGCTAGTTGCTATTTCTTAGAATCGGTACTTCGAACCATTGGCCCGGTGAGTCTAGCCAGAAGTATTTGAGCCATTTCCGCCTGTTTGCTTCCTGGAAAGGCCTGGATGGTTTTTTCCAGATAAAAGATCGCTTGCTGGGGCTGGCCTTTGCGTACCCAGGCTTCCGCGAAGCCAAGATACATTTGACCAAGCTTTTCACTGTTTTGTTCTATCACTATCCGCATGGATTCTGGGTTATCCCTGATCTGGTTGGCAAGGACTGTGCCTTCCCTGGCCTCGTTGGAACCTGGCGCAAGCACATTCAGCATATCGCTTCTTTCCAAACAACTCGCAAGGTTGCCTAACTGAAAATCCTCGCGAATCAAATTGAGAATTTCAGGGGCTGCCGTCGAAACTCTGTTTTCACTCAAGTCTTTTTTGTTCCCAATACTTGCAAGAAGCTGTCTGCCTTCCTTGGAAGCATCGGTCCCATCAAATGTTCGTACAAGATCCTGAAGGATTTCCGCGGCCTCAGCACGACTGCCTTCATCTAGCAGTTTTTTGCCTTTGGTGTATCGGTCCGTGGCCTGTCTTTCCAAATCAAGAATCAGGTTGTTGGATTTGGTCTGTATGGGTCTGCTTTTGCCATCCTGCGATATCTTCTTTAGGATTATCAGGGCCTTGCTGTATTGATCCTTTGCAATTGCTTTGGAGGCTTCCTGATAATCGGCAACCATCCATTCCGGTGTGATTGCAGTGGCGCGGAAGGATTCTAATTGTTCGATAAGAACCGGTGCTTCCATGAAGCCTTCCAAGAAACCTAAAATATTGCCTTCTGGGCCGGCGAAGACCATGGTGGGAAAACTTCGGATTTTAAGAGCAGCGGTAAGAGCGCTATTTTGTTTTGCGTGAACCTTCAAGGTTATCCACTGGCTGGTCAGTTTTTCCTGAACCTGGGTGTCTTGAAAGGTGCGCATATCCATCTGCTTGCACCAAAAACAGGAATCGGTGTGAAAGTCGATCAGCAATGGCAGGTTTTTTTCAAGCGCCTCCTTTCTGGCAGCCTGGTAATCATCGCGCCAGGGGATTTCCCCAGCCGGCAGCATTGAACCCAATAAAAGAAGTAATCCCAGAGACATCCATGCGTGTTTTTTTGATGGCATTGCTTGCTCCTGCAAGTCGTGCTAGGCCCGGGGGTGGGCTTTCTTGTAACTTTCCTTGAGTCTGGTGGTCGTCAAATGCGTGTAAATCTGGGTTGTGCCCAGACTGCTGTGTCCTAATAATTCCTGCACCCCGCGAATGTCCGCCCCGGCATCCAGCAAATGGGTTGCAAAGGTGTGACGCAAAGTGTGGGGAGTTGACCTCGGATCCAACCCCACTGATTTGATGTACTTTTCAAGCAGTCTGCCCACACTTCTTGTGGTTAGTCTGGTCCCGTTCTTGCCCAGAAAGATTGCCTCGTTTTCCCTTACTTTCTGATTTTGCTGGCCTTTTCTGGCTTGCAAATAAGAGTTTAGTGCCTTGATAGCCGGGGGCCCCAAGAGCGCGATACGCTCTTTCTTGCCCTTTCCGCGCACAATCGCGGTGCCATCTCCGTATTCAATATCGTCCTGATTTAATGCGACCAATTCGCTCACGCGCAAGCCCGCGGAGTAAAGGGTTTCTAAAATGGCGCGGTCGCGCAGTATCATCCATCCCTCGCCTTGCGGTGCATCCAAAAGCTTTTCAATATCTTGATTGGACATGAAATGTGGGAGGTTCTGATCCAGCCTGGGGCCCTTCAAACCATCCGTGGGATCTTTCTCGACTTTTTCCTCTCTGCGCAGATACCTGTACAGCGATCTTAAAGAGGCTAGCCTTCGGTGTATGGTCGAGCGGGAATAACCTTGCTCGCTAAGCCATGCTATAAAGGCGCGAACATGTCTGCTGGTGACTTGGTTTGGTTTAAGGGTTTGATTGGCAGTATGCCCTTTCAGGAAGTTGATTGCCTGCGCAAGATCCTCACGATAGGACTTCACAGTGAACTCGGAAGAGTTCTTTTCAAGGTTTAAATGACGTAGAAAGCCAGCCAAAGCCTGATTCATCCTGAAGAAGCTCCAATATTAACCCTGTTCACCGGGGTAAACGCGAAGGAGTCAGTGGCTCCTTCTTTGAAAGCTTGATCTGGTTTTTGGCACGATGCGAAATTAGCGCCGCATCAAACCAGCTAATTAAAAGTTTGGGGTCTTCTGCTTGGTCGGATAGAGCTTGAACCAGTTCTTCCCAGCCATCATCATCAAACATATAGACAAACTGGTGTTCACCCTTGACCATGGCCAGAACATGAAAATCCTGCGACGACATCCCATACTCCTAAAGAGGCAGATCTTCAGGAACTATCGACCAAAGGAAAGAAAGCCAAACAAGGAAAAGGAACCGAAGCAGGGAATGTTTTTTGAAAAAGGGCAAGTTGCCGTCAGGGTTTACCACCCTAAGCCAGGCAGAAAACTCAGGCTAGATTGCCTAGGCTTTTTAAACCCACTTCCTCACGCATCAGGAAAGGTTCGCCGTAGCCACAGCCAATGGACCAGCCCCAATAACGGTTGCGATCTTTTACATCATCCAAAAAGGTAGGAAAAACGGTGCTACGACCGGTGATAACCTGAGAACGATAGCACTCGATAGCCCTCATTTTAGAATCAATATGAGCCGAAATATCCACCACAAACGATGGTTTGGGATGAATTCGAAGGTGGACTCCAAAGTAATAAATCACTTTTTGGGGGAAGTGGGGATCGCCAGCCAGTTGGGCCTTGGTTAATTTGCTCCAGAACCTTGCGCCTAATGCAATTTCATAAGCTGCCACATGGTCGGGGTGAACATCTTCCCAGTGTGGCACAAATAGTGTTTTGGGCTTTAAAGCACGTATTTCCTCGGCTAAAAGTTTCCGTGCATTCAAGTCAGATACGAGTTCCCTGTTTTTTAGACCTAGATTTCGGCGGTAATCGAGTTGCAACACTTTTGTTGCCTCGGCGGTTTCCCGTGCACGGGTTACCGGGTCTCCATGCGGTGTGGGTTCGCCATTAGTAAGATCAAGAACCCCAACTCTGGAACCTTCCGACTTTAATAATGCAAGTGTGCCACCCAACCCAAGTTCAGCGTCATCGGGGTGTGGACTGATAACCAAATAATCAAGTTCCAGGTTCATGTTGTAAATCTCCGGATAATCTCTTTCCTTACCCTATGCCAATCTTGCGTAAATTTCCATAAATCGTTCCAATGATGGCTTCAAAGGATAGATATGTCTGCTATTGGAGTGTTCCATGCGTTGTGTACTTGTCATCCCTGCCCGCTATGCTTCTTCGCGCCTTCCTGGGAAACCTCTCCTGAAACAAACTGGCAAATACCTAGTTCAGCACGTTTATGAGCAGGCCAAAAAGTCCAAGCTGGCGCACGAGGTCGTAATTGCCACGGATGATCCTCGAATTATGGCTGCCTGTGGGAAATTTCAGGCAAACTGCCAAATGACGCTGAAAAGTCACCCCAGTGGAACGGATCGGGTTGCTGAAGTGGCCACCAAGGTTCCCGGTGATATCTTTGTAAATTTACAGGGGGACGAGCCAATGATCGACCCTGCCTCCATAGACCTGCTGATTCGTCAATTGCTGGAAAATAGCGATAGTCCAATGGCAACCCTGGCCACGCCCATCAGAAGCCGTGAAGATTGGCTAAATCCAAATTGTGTCAAGGTTGTGCATGATGGCAGCCATAGGGCGTTGTATTTCAGCCGAAGTCCTATTCCTTTTCAGCGGGATGGTGAACCTGATTTCGATGCCCGCCCAGCAAGATTCTTACAACATATAGGCATGTACGCATACCGCAGGGAGTTTCTGTTGGGCCTTTCAAAAATTCCCCAGGATCCTTTGGAAAAGCTGGAAAAGTTGGAGCAATTGCGGGTTCTCGGCATGGGAAAGCCCATCCAACTGGGAATTGTCGAGGAACGAAGCTTGGGAGTGGACACCCCACAGGACTATCAGAACTTCATTTCCGAATACAACTCCTTGCGTTCCCGGAAGGTTGCCTAGGTTTTTCTGACATTATTCTGGAACCAGACCCAAACTAGTCGTATAAATCCACCCATGGGGACATATCAGGAAGCCCCCTGGTTTTGCTGTTCTTTTGGGTGGAAAGGGCCAGAATGGCCAAGCACATTTTTGTTACAGGCGGTGTTGTCAGTTCCTTGGGAAAAGGATTGACTTGTGCTTCGATTGGCATGCTTTTGGAGCATCGTGGCCTAAGGGTCAGGCTTCAGAAGCTTGATCCCTATATTAACATTGATCCTGGGACCATGAGTCCTTACCAGCACGGCGAAGTCTATGTGCTGGATGATGGTGCTGAAACTGACCTCGATCTTGGTCATTACGAGCGCTTTACGAATGCCCCTTTCAGCAAAGATTGTAATTACACCACTGGCAAGATTTACCAATCGGTTATCGAAAAAGAACGTCGTGGAGATTATCTGGGCAAGACGGTGCAGGTCATTCCCCATGTGACAGATGAGATCAAGAAATCGATCCTTAAACTGGCTACTGATGAAGTGGATGTGGTGATCACCGAAATTGGTGGAACCGTGGGTGATATTGAAAGCCTGCCTTTTTTGGAGGCGATTCGCCAGTTTGCGCTGGATGTCGGCAAGAATAACTGCCTTTACATACACCTGACACTGGTGCCGTATCTTAAGGCCGCAGGCGAGGCCAAAACCAAGCCAACGCAACATTCGGTCGGCCAGCTTCGTCAGATTGGTATTCAGCCGGATGTCCTGATCTGCCGAACCGAGCGCGAGATGACCAGCGACATGCCTGAAAAAATTGCCTTGTTTTGCAACATGGAACCACGGGCAGTCATTGAGGAGCGTGACAAAGAATTCAGTATTTATGAGGTGCCTTTAAGTTTGGTGGCAAACAAGCTGGATCAGTTGATAGTTGAAAAATTATCGCTGAAAGCCCGTCCTCTGGATATCTCTGATTGGGAATCGATGCTGCAGCGGCTTAGAAATCCCACGATGGAAGTCAGCATTGCGGTGGTGGGAAAGTATATTCGCCATAATGATGCGTATAAGTCCATTTACGAATCGTTGGATCATGCTGGAATATCAACCACCACCAGGGTGAGCATTCGTAAAATCGAAGGTGAAGATATTGAAAATGAGGGGGCTGAGAGGCAGCTTGCCGGAGTGGATGCAATTTTGGTTCCCGGTGGGTTTGGTTACCGGGGCATACCCGGAAAGATTGATGCCATTCGATACGCCAGGGAAAACAAGATTCCTTTCTTCGGCATTTGCTTGGGTTTGCAATGTGCTGTTATTGAGTTCGGCAAGAATGTAGTTGGTCTGCCTGACCCAAATACCACCGAGATAGACAAGAATTGCAAGAGTCCCGTGGTATGCCTGTTGGATGAACAATACTCAATAACGGACCTCGGCGGCACTATGCGTCTTGGCACTTACCCATGCAAGCTGGATAAAGGTTCTCTGGCACATCGGGCTTATGGCAGCGAGCTTGTGCAAGAACGACATCGCCATCGCTATGAGTTCAACAATCATTATCGTGCCCAATTTGAAAAACATGGTATGAAGTTTTCGGGCACTAGTCCCGATGGAAATCTTGTGGAAGTGGTCGAACTAAACGATCATCCCTGGTTTTTGGCTGTGCAAAGCCATCCCGAATTCAAATCCAAGCCAACCAAAGCACACCCACTGTTTGTTGATTTTGTTCAAGCTGCCCGGGTCAGACACGAAGGGAAAGGCAAAGGAAAATAAAAAAGCCTCCCGGGAAACCGGGAGGCTTGGTCTTGGTTTCAGATTCTTAGTTGGCAGCGGGGTTTAATTCGATCTTGCCCACATCCGATGTGCCATCAGCCTTGATGTTCACTGGCACACCGTTTTTGCCACCCTTAACCCAGCCCACTTCCTCGTGCCAGATCACCAGGTTGAAATCACCGGCAGGTGCATTTTTGAGCTCAAAGGTACCGTCTTTATCGGTAACAGCAAAGTAAGGGTGATTAAATACCCGAACCCAGGCAACCATCCAGGGGTGGATATTGCATTCCACTTTGGTAGGAGCTGTTGCACCAGCCCAGCCCTCCACAGTAACAGACTTGCCAGCGGGAATAAGCAGGTTCTGGTTGGGGTTATTTCCCGGACTGATGATGTTTACATTGTGATTGATAGGGGAGCTGTTCTTGGCAACAAGTGTCTGGCCAGCCCGCATTCCAACCACATGGGGTTCGTATACGCAACAAGGTTGATCGATGACAACTTCCTTTTGCTTTACTTCCGCAAGTGATGGATGAACGGGGATTGCGGCCTTGGCGTTCTTGCTATCCACCAACCAAACAACAACCCACTTCACACCCTTGGTTTTGCCATCCACCACGAATTTGTCGGAGAGGATTTCGCCCTTGGAAAGGCAGTGTTGCTCATCTTTGTTGACCTTGAGTTTTTCTGGCGCCGGGTCTTTGCCACCTGCCCACACTACCTGGCCTTTGACATTTCCCCAAGACTGGGCGTTTGAAACGCCTGCGCTTGCAGCCAGAACCATGCCGAATAAAGACAAACACCATCCAGCGCGAACAATAGATCTCATGTTGTTTCCTTAAAGTACAGGTAGGAATATCCAAACAACGGTCCTTTGACCCTTTTTAATATTGTAAATGGATGCTGACCCAATTCCATCCCATTTTTGAATCGTGGCTTTTAAAGTGACACGGACTGTAGCATTTGTCTGATAGTGGAAGTCCTGACCGGTGAAATAATGCCTCTTTCGGTGATGATTCCGGTGATAAGACCTGCCGGAGTGACATCGAATGCGGGGTTATATGTGTTAATTTTGATGGGGGCGGTTCTTTTTCCAAAGCCTTCGGTGATTTCCTCTGGATTGCGAAGTTCGATGGGGATATGGCTGCCATCGGGTATGGAAAGATCGAAAGTACTGTACGGGGCCACCACATAAAATGGAATTCCGTGCGCCTTGGCCAAAAGGGCAACACCATAGGTGCCAATTTTGTTGGCAGTATCCCCATTGGCTGCGATTCGATCTGCACCAACCAGCACAATTTGAATTTTGCCCTCTTTCATGACTTGGGCTGCCATGTTGTCGCAAATTAAAGTCGTTGGTACTCCGGCTTGGGAAAGTTCCCAGGCAGTCAGTCTGGCCCCTTGAAGCAAAGGCCTGGTCTCATCGCAGAAAACATGAAACCCTATTCCATTTTCAAAAGCGCTATAAATAACCGCCAATGCTGTGCCGTAAGCCGAGGTTGCCAGGGCACCGGCATTGCAATGGGTTAATACGCCTGAACCCTCGGTGATAAGTTTGGCCCCACTATTTCCCATGGCTTTACACATGGAAATGTCTTCCTGCTCTAAGGCTTTGGCCTCTTCCAGGAGCGCAAAAAGGGTGTCTTCGTGATTGTTGATACGAAATACCTGGGCATACTTCTTCTTCATACGGTCTAATGCCCAGAATAGATTTACGGCAGTTGGCCTGCTGGTCCGCAGGTAGGAATCCATCTCATCGTATTTGGAAGGACATTGTCGGAAGCCGATTACCATGCCATAGGCTGCGGTTATTCCAATGGCGGGTGCCCCTCGCACACGCAGGCTTCGGATGGCCTCGAAAATAGTTTCCACATCCTTGCAATCCATGAAATGGATGTCGAGGGGAAGTCTGGTCTGGTCTAACAGACAAAGATGACCATCCGTTCCACCAACCCATTGCATGGCTTTGGGTACTGTGGGTGTAAGGTGCTTGAAATCCATGACCTTCTAATGCACCCTGGTGTTGATAATTTTCAGGCACTCTTCATGGAGAATGCCGTTAGTTACAAGAACATCCGGGGAATGAATGGTGCGATTGCCCTGCCAGTCTGAATATTTTCCACCAGCCTCTTCAATAATGGGTAGAATGGCGGCAACATCCCAGGCGTGCACCCCATGCTCAATCATGATTTCACCGGCGCCCTGGGCAACAAGAACAAAACCATAGAAATCGCCAAAGCCCCGTTGCCTTTCAGTCATGGAGGCAAGCTTAAGAAACTCCTTTTCCCTTCCAGCCCTGGTAAACCAGGAGATACTTGAATAAAAGACCTGGGACTTGGCGAACTGGCCAATATCGGAAACATGAATTTTGGTTTGATCCCTGAAACAACCTGAGCCTCGAAGGGCATGAAACGTCTGGTTCATGGGTGGAATAACCGCCACACCGGCCAGCATTTCGCCTTTGTATTCCAAGCCAAGCAGAGTCGCCCACAATGGAATACCTTTGACGAAATTGCGGGTGCCATCGATGGGATCTATAATCCAGCGGTACCCACTGGTTCCCGGTTCATCTCCATATTCCTCGCCAAGGAAACCATCTGTAGGGAAAAGTTTTCCCAGGGTGGTTCGCAGGGATTGCTCTGTTTCACGGTCGGCCACCGTTACCGGGCTTTCATCGTGTTTCCATTCCACATCCAAGGCGGTTTCGTAATAACCAAGTGCCACCTTGCCGGCCTTTTGGGCTGCTTCAAGGCCTACCTCATACCGATTTTTCCATTCAGGATTCAATTTTGTTTCTCCGGTTTGCTCGAATTGGATGAATTGAAATAATACTTCACAGTGTTCGGGGTTTCTGACGGAGGTTTTTCGTAAGGTAGTGCCTTTATAAACGCAACCAAGTCTTTCAACTGGCTTGGGGCAAGGTGACTGGTTTTCCCATGTTTGTCTCCATGGTTATATTTGGTCAAAACCTCCATGAGAGAGTTTGCTTTGCCGTGGTGAAGATAAGGTGCGGTTCGGTATACGCCCAGAAGTGTTGGAGTATCGTAGGCGGTGCCCATCTTTTCGCTTTCATCATCTTTTCCTGTTCCCACATCGTGAAGTTTTCCAGCATCACCAAGTTTGCTGTCGGAATAATAGGGGCCTGAGTGGCAGGAAGAACACGCTACTGCCGAATCAAAGAAAAGCTTCTTGCCGCGAAGCGCACTTTCAGAAAGCCCACCAGGGCCTTTTATGTGGGGGGAAAGTGGAATCTCAAATGAATTGGTATAAATTGCCATGGCATCCAGGTCGGTGGACCGGCCTGAGAGTTTTTCACCCAGTTCGGTTTTCTCGAAACCCTCCTTGGGTTTGATGGAACCTTTTGCCAGGCCAAATCCTCTCATTAACTTGCCGCGAATGGTATATTCAAAATCCTGAGATTCATCCCTGTCTGCCGACCAGTGCAGGGGATGTGTGTGTGCCAGGCCGCCCAGCGAGGGTGTTTTGCGAAGTCCTTCGGGGTTTTGCCAGACTCTACCATCGGGGTGGCCGTCAGGATGGCATGAGGAACACGCTATCCATCGCCTTGATGTCATGGGAGGGTTGGATGTGTTGAATAAAACCTTTCCACGCACCCATTCCTGGCTTTTGGGAGGTGCGCAAGATTTCATAGAGTCCAGTCTTGCCATGGTTTCAGGGTTATGAATGCTTACTTCAAAATCCAGGGCATTGTAAACGTAAACTTCTTTTCCCTCGGGGTGCACACGAATGGCTCGTGGGTTGGAACCAATCCTTATTGCGTTTCCCTGGCGCCGAATTTCTGAGTAATCATCGTCCATGACGGTGCAAATATTCATGTCGTTTGTGCCAGCATAGATTACGTAAAGGCGTCTGGCATCAGGCGACAAGGCGCACTCCCATGGATTGCATACAACATACACGCCATTGAATGTATCCATGGCAATGGTGATCTTTTTCTGACGGTTTGGATCAGAGCCAGTGTCGCAGATGGTCAATTCAGGGAAGATGGAACCATCCGCATCTATGATGTGAACCCGGCTGCGAATGTGGGGGATATATGCCTTGTTGCGTTTAGGGTGGATCGCAACCTGTCTGGCTAGATTATCGTCGCCACGGCCTGCAAACTGCTCGATACGTTTTTTTGTACCCAGGTCGTACCTATTGAGAGATGCGGTAAGAAATTCAGTGGTATATATCTGGTTTTCATCCGGGGAAAGGGCAATGCCACGAATCATGTTACCCGCAGGAAATGATCCGACGATTTTAAAATCCTTGCAGGAGACCTCGGATACCAACCCCGGGTATTCATGCGAAATGTAAAGCTTTGAACCATCTTTGTTAGATATCACACCGTATGGTTCATCCGGCACTGCCATGGTTTGCACAACCTTGCCGGTGTTTCTGTTTAGAATTACCAACTTATCTTCTGCATATACCGTAACTGCGAGAAGAGAAGTACCGCCAATCCACGAAACGCCTTCAGGTTTTTCTCCCACTGGAACTTCAACGATAGGTTTTCGATTGATTATGTCAAAAAGGGTTACGGTTCCGTTATCCGGGTTTGCACAGGCAAGCCATTTACCGTCTTGTGAAACATCCATCAGGCTGTTGGAACTACCCGCTTGAAGAAAGGTAGCCGTAACAAAGTACGAAACCAGAATAAGAAACCACTTCAGGTACGTGCTTGCCATAATTTCCTCCAAAAGAGTCGAAACTGAATTATCATGGAAGGATCATTCAGAATCAATCAGGGAGTTATGATGAAATCCGGACTTTTCGAAGGCATGCGTTTCGACCGGAATAACCGCAGGGAATTTCTGGCAGGTTCCGTGGGGGCATGTCTTGGGACCAGGTATTCCGTTTCAAAGGAACCATCCAAGTCTTACAAGGGCCCCAACCTTATTTTGATCCGGTTTGGGGGTGGTGTGCGCAGGGCGGAAACGATCCGAGAACCACACAAAACCTATTGTCCGTTTTTAATCCATGAGATGGCTGGAAAGCACGGAGTTTTGCTTCCCAAAGTAGAAATCGCATCAGACCCCGGTGTAGAAACCAGCCATGGACAGGGGACTTTGTACATTCTTACGGGAAGGTATGATAAGTATAAGGATATTTCAGGAAAGTTCCTTTCGGAGCGGTTTGTTCCGCAAGCGCCAACGTTGTTTGAATATTTTCGCCAGGCATACGATATTCCAGCCCATAAGGCGATATTGATCAACGGCGAGGATCGTCCACAGGAGGAATTCTTCTCCTTTAGTAACAATCATCTTTTTGGTGTCCAATACCGTTGCCAGGTGCTTAGCCTTTACCGATACAAGCTCTGGCTTACCCGCAGACAGCTTGGAGAAAAATTGGATGATGCTACCAAGGGAGAGTTGGTGAAAAAATTGAAAAAGCTAGAGGAGAAGAACTATCGGGGCAATGAAATGCTTGAGCAAAGCCCGGGCATTGATGAATTCTGGCAACAATGGCGCAACTATTATGGGGATTCGGGTCTAGTCAATCCCCGAGGGGACCAGCTTTTAACCGAGTTGGCCCTGCAGGCTATCGAGAAAATTCGGCCTAGGATGCTCATGATCAATTATCAGGACCCAGATTATGTACATTGGGGCCCTCCGGCATTTTACACGCGTTCCATTTCTATCATTGATGATGGTATCAAGCGCATATGGAATGCTGTCCAGGTGAATGAAAGATATCGTGACAACACTGTATTTGCAGTGGTTCCTGATTGTGGCAGGGATCATAATCGTGCCACTTCGGTTCCATTTCAGCATCATTTTGGCTCCAAGTCCTCCCGGGAAATATTTGCAATCTTTTCGGGTCCCGGCATAGGCAAGGGCACGGTTTTGGATCAGATGGTGGATCAAATTGATATTGCGCCCACTTTGGCCAAGTTGATGGGGTTTGAAACAGCCCAATCCAGTGGAAAGATTATCCACAAAATACTGGTGTAATACGCTATGGCGTTCTTGATTTATTTGAAAACCCTGGCTGTTCATTTGGTGCTTGTTTTAGCTGGAGGGTTTCTTTGCATGAATCCTTTTGGGGCTTTGATTTCACTGGGACTGATAAGACGCAAGTCTGTTGAAAACATGAGGTTGAATTCAAATACCGGTTCGAAATCTTGGCCGGCCGAATCGCAGACCGGCAAATCGAGTTGGTACATTCGACCATTTTTTTACTTTTGGGAAATCCTGTCTTCAGGGCTTAAAAGCTTTTCAACCGGCTTCATGTTTGCAGGTTGTTTTGTTTTAATAATGCAGTTGGGGTGGAAGTTTGGCTGGCACAATTCCTTCCACAAGGGATATGAAGATTACTTGTTTGGGATCGTTTCAAGTTGGTTGGGAATTTTCGGTTTGGTTTACATAGGGCCCATCCTGATGATTGCGAATGTGCATCAGGAATTTACGGGTTCTTATTCCCGCGCATTTGAGGTGTCTTTGTGCCGGAAGTTATTAAAGAAAAATCCATGGGGAAGATTAAAGCTTGCCTTGATATTTTTTTGCTGCTGTTTTTTTCTAGTTTTAGTTTCTTTGCTGCCAAGGTTTTTTGAAAATATGATGCCAGAGGTGGAAGCGTGGACGGATCAGGAGTTTCGTGATCACTTTTGGGGATATTTTTATTTCAAAGGAATTGTGACATTTGTCTGCTGTCGCTGGTTGTTTAGCCAGGCTGCTTCTGTATATGTAGATGCAAACTTGGTTAGTTCCGAAAAAACAGGGTCTGGGTTCTTTATTGGACGCAATAACTTTCTTTTTCGATGCGCGGGCTGGTTGTGGACTTGCTTGGGAAGATGGGCAAGTTTTTTTAGTCCGGCAATTTGGCTTGCAGGCATATTTCTAATCTATATTTTGGAATTCCTTAATTATCATTTGGACTTTGGTTTTCTTTTGAACCCTTTGTTAATTCTTCCTTGGATCGGCCCGATGCCTTTCTGATTTTTACCAAACCTCCTGATCTCCCAAAATTTCCTGGGTTGCTTGATGGTAATAGGCTGTTTTTTCCGCATTAGTATTATTCTTGTTAATTTCCGCATAAGCATTTTCCGAAGAATATAAGGAACCATTGGGTGGCAGATGTTTATTCCATGGTTCAAGCCATCCTTGGGAAAAAGTACAACGAGGATGTTGGTCGCTAAATCAAGCGAGGTCGGCATGAATGCTTGGAAACTAAAAATTGCCTGTTTATTAATTGCTATCTCATCCAGCGGTTGGGCAAACGCTCAGAGTGCAATGCCGGCTTTTGCAGATGCCTTGGGTTCCCCAACGACCCTTAACGATTCGGATGATTCCGGGCAGCTTATGCCATACACCCAGGCAACTCTTTCAGAATGGATTATAAAGCCGAGGGACCCAGGTTGCTGTGGTCCATTTGGAAGGAAGGGGCCAATTCTTCTGGAAACCTATTTTCGTACAGGTGTTGATTTTCCAGTAGGGGGTGGCGTATTTGCGCAGGTTCTTAGTCCAGGTTGGAATGTGGGCGGTGGTGGTCGTTCCCTCTTTTTTAACCAAGAGGCAACCAAAGCCTGGGTTTTGGATTTGGGTGTTTCCAACACGCACTACAACAGTAACGATCGAAGCAACAAAATATCGTTGTTTAATTTGCCTTATCTCGATAGGAGTGGCCAATTTGGTATTGGGGTGAATCGGGCAATAACCCTGCCAGCTATTGATACAGGGATCGTTTCACTTAATCAGACGTTTGTAAATATGTCGGGCGGGCGGGAAATATATTTTCTAGGCGATGCGTTGAATAAGGAAAAATCCTGTAGAGCCGGATTTGATGTTGGTGGCAGGTATGGAACACAGTCCGCGGATTTAACCAACTATCCGGAGATGGATAAAGTTGTGGGGGCAGTGTTTCTTGCGGCCCATTCGGATATGCAGATTCCCTTGGGTAAAGCTGCTTTGATGACAGGTATCAGGCTTGAATGGGATTATTCCTGGTCCAATATCTTTCAAAGTCAGAACAACTCGGAACTGGCTAATATTGGACTTTTGTTCAATTTTGGTTTGCTATTCTAAGCTTCAAGCGACTTTTGCTTTGGTTTGTGATGCAAGAACCCACTCAATAATATTCTTCGCGCCAAGTTCGCAGGCACCGCCTGTCATTTCCTTTTTCTTTAGCATGGCGAGCTTGGAAACAAGCTTTTCGCGTTCTGCCGGCTGACTAATCCATCTGGATAAATGTTCTGCGATCCAATTTGAAGGGCAGTCCGGGCCAAAAGATTCAGGGAACAATTCCTCTGCGGCAAGAAGATTTACCAGGGTAATATAAGGCACATTTTTGAGCCGGTGCGCAAGGAAAGTGTTAATACGGGAAGCCTTGTACATGATTGTGGTTGGTTTTTGTGCCGCCATAATTTCAAGGCTTACAGATCCGCTTACAGAGGCGCAAGCGTAGGCAGAATGAATGATTTCTTGAGTTTTCCCCACAAAGATTTCCGCGGGAATATCGGTGCCGACAAGCATTTCCCGCAATCGGTTCTGGTGTTTTTCGGCAAAAGCTGCGATCAGAAACCTCGTTTCAGGATGTTTTTTATGGGCGATCTGCGCTGCGCGAATCAAGCTGGGGCCGTTTCTTTCCACTTCCTGATTTCGCGAGCCTGGAAGCAAGCCAATCGGGATTCCAGGTTGTTGCTTTTGTTGGTTTAAAAAACCAGCATCTAGTTTCTGGCGCAGGATTTCATCGTAGTATGGGTGCCCGATGAGTTTTGTATTCAGACCATTTTTCGAGAACCATTTCTCCTCGAAGGGAAAATTACAAAGAACCAAATTGATAAGTCGCTTCATTTTGCGAACACGCCAGGACCCCCATGCCCAGATTTGAGGCGGCACAAAGTACACCACGGGTATGCCCATTTTTTTTGCCGCCGCTGCAAGCCACCAATGAAAACCTGGGTAATCAATCAGAACCAAGGCATCCGGTCTGTGCTTTCTGAAATGATCCTCCGCCTGTGCAATGAGCCCGAAAAATTTGGGAAGGTTTTTGAAAACCTGCGAAAAACCAACCACGGCAAGATCTACCAGGGGAAAGATAATCTGGCAGCCAGCATCCGCCATGCGTGTGCCACCAAATCCCCAAAGTTGAACGTCAGGCATGCAATTTTTCAGGGCATGAACGAGATTGCTTCCGTGAAGATCGCCACTTGGTTCGCCAGCACTAATAAAAAGATTCATGTGTTACATCCTTGCGCTTTTCCACAAGGATAGCTTTTTTGCTTGATTATAAGCAATAGAAGGGCTATCTAGCTAAAAGTGGATAGTGCGTTAAAACGGTACAAAAAGGCCAAGATAATAGAATGCAAGGGTGTTACCAGCAACAAGATCGGTAGTGATTTCACTTCCGGTTCTAAATTCCAGGGAAGGGCATTTGGGGAAGAATACTGCACTTAAGCCGACATCGTTATAGAAGAGCCGTGCATCTCCAGAACGCTGGCCAATTAAGCTTGCGGCCCAATAACCCTGAAATCGTGGTCCATAAATGGGGTACCATATCGAATTTTCCAAAAACCAACTAGGTTTGAAGGCCTCACCATTATTTCCAACCAGTTCTTTGGTTGGCATATAGCCAGCGCCGAAAAAATTATTTCCCAAATAATAATAACGGTTTGAAATAGCTACACCATCTTTGTAACCGTAGGGCCTTGCTAGGGAAGTTCCACGATTAAGATTGTTGAAACTAAATGCGGAGAACCGCGCTTCCATGGTGCGCCAGTAATTCCAGGCAATACCACCACTCAGATCGTATTCTCTTTTGCTGAAATCAAAGGACCCCTGGTTTGCATTGGTAATACCCGGTGCGGCGCCCTGAGCCCAGAATCTTGATTGGCTAAAAATATACACCTCGCGATTGCGGCATAGAGCTATGTTAAATTCAAAATCCAAGGTGAATACCGGATCAAATTCCACTCCATTTGGAGCCATTTTTTGTCCGGTGGGAATTCCGCGAAAACCGATACCTCCCCAAACAAAAGGAAATGGCGCATCCTCCACATTTGGAGGGTCATTGGGTTCCAAGGATTCATAAGGGATCAAACTGGGAATTTTATTTGGGATGGTTCCTGGCAAAGGATTCACTCTGCCAGGGGAATTGTCAGGAAAAAGATGTCTTTGGGGTGGAAAAAAATTGGTTTGTTCAACCCCATCTCTTTTTTCAGGGGAATCCGCCGCCATTCTTTCGCCCTGACTTGGCAAAATAAAAGCTGGTTTTTCAGGTTCTTTTACGGAACTTGCTTGAACAGAATTCTGCCCGGCAAATTGTAATGCCAGTAAAACTAACAGCATATCACTGAGCGCCCCTGATGGAATATTGGGCGATCTCAGAAATTAGAATGTTTGTCAAGTCGGTGGTAAAATTTAGGATTAATTACATGAACAAATTGTAAGGATGGGTTAAATAGGCGGTTTTAGTGTTCGATTTGCATCCATTCTGGCTCAACAATTTCATATTTTGAATAAAGGTCTTCTAAATCGATGGGGGAATGTTCAAAGCCTGCTTTTTGCAGCGATTTTCCCAGTTGGATAGCAATTTCAGATGTTATGGCATACTCCCTGTATAAACGATCACCCTCCGATTCAAACTTGGACTTTTCTGCATATACCATTTCAAAAGCATCAGGATCTACTCTGAGCATTTGTGTCCAGAAAGTACTAAGCCTTTGGGAAAAGGAAGGTGCCTGCTCGTTAGATTTTGATATCACTTTGAGACAAATATATTCGTACATACCTTACTCACATGAGGTTATATTTAGACCTTATTCCATTTATATGCAGGATTTGCCCCATGAAATACACAACATTTGCTTTTACGGCTTTCGTGATGGTTCTAGTATCCTTTTCCGAAGCCCAAATCCCTAATAAGGGAGATTTCGCGGCAACGTTTTCCATGGTGGCATACGATCCGGATTCCAAGATGTGGGGGGTGGTTGTTGCATCCAAATACCTTGCGGTTGGTGGGGTGGTACCTTGGGCAAAGGCTGGTGTTGGTGCTGTGGCGACACAGAGTCTTGTGAACATTTCTTGGGGGCCGGAGGGGCTGGAATTGCTTGCAAAGGGCAATGATCCCACGAAAGTGATTGATGTTCTGAAAAATGGCGATCAAGGCTTTTCCTTTCGCCAATTCGGTCTGGTGGACAGTAAGGGTAATGTTGCGAGTTTCACCGGGAAAGATTGCATGCCATGGGCTGGGGAAAAGCTTGGAAAGAATTATGCCTGTCAGGGTAACTTACTTACGGGACCATTGGTTCTCGAGGAGATGGCCAAAGGGTTTGAAAATTCAAAAGGGAATTTTCCCTGGCGGCTTCTGATGGCTTTGGATGCTGCTGACAGGGCGGGTGGAGACAAACGGGGCAAGCAATCTGCCGCGATTCTTGTAGTTAGGGAAAAAGGCGGACCAAACTCAATTGGGGATCGTTATCTTGATTTAAGAGTGGATGATCATCCGGAACCTGTGGCAGAGTTGATTCGAATATCTTCAAAAACCAGCAGGGTTATAAGGGATAAATAAAAAAAGATGGCAGCACTGCCTTGCGCTGCCATCTTTCAAAGTCGGAAGAATTTACCGAAACAACTTCAAGTGGGGTGAGGTTCTTTCCAAGGTGCTCTCCGGTATTCCCCCCGACATATTCTTTATCGACCCCAGGGAAATAGCTCCCTAGCCATCTTAAAAAAAAGGTTCATTCCCATTCGATTGGCTCACCGGATATTGATCATTAAAAGCTAAATAGTTGGAATTCCCCCAAACCTTACAACCGGTACAGCTTTATCGAAGCCAATTGCCGCCTTCCTCGCGGATAATCGTGGCCATGGCCTCAATCCAAGCAGGGTGATCATTCAGGCAGGGACATTGGTGCAATTCTTCGCCACCGGCTTCCACAAAGACTTCCTTGGCTTCGTGCCCGATTTCGTCGATGGTTTCAAGGCAATCGGCTGTAAACCCCGGTGTGGTAACAAATATCTTTTTCACACCATGTTCCGCCAGCTTTTCAAGGTAAGGTTCGGTGTATGGTTTTAGCCATTCCTCCCTGCCAAACAGGGATTGAAAAGTCTGTGACCATTGCTTTCTTTCCCAACCCATTTTTTTGACCAAAGCAAAGGTGGTTCTCTTTACATGGGTCGCATAAGGGTCACCTCTTTGGCAGTACGAGATAGGGATGCCATGGAAACTGATCAAAAAGTGGTCGGGTTTCCATTCTAGTTTGGCTGTTTGCTCGTGAATAATGTCTGTAAGGGCGGAAATGTAAGCCGGGTGGTCATAGTAGGGAGGAATGAAGTGGATCGCTGGGACTTTTCGTATCTTCTGCATCGCCATGCCAAGGCAGTCCATGGCAGAGGCGGTTGTGGTTGCCGAGAATTGTGGGTACATGGGCAGGACGATGACTTTTTCGATTCCCTTTTTGACCATTTCTTCCAAAACCGTATGAAGAGGTGGGTTGCCGATTTGCATCCCAAACTCCACCATGTGGTCGGGGAACTTTTCCCTAAGCAATTCTGTCTGCCGTTTGGTGTAGTGAAGTAATGGGGAACCAGTCTTGGCATCCCAAACCCGTTTGTATTTCTCAGCAGACTGCCTGGGGCGGAACGGGAGAATGAACAAATTTAAGATTACCCACCAGAGAAAACGGGGAATTTCAATCAATCTTGGGTCTGAAAGAAATTGCCTTAGATAACGTCTCAAAGCCGAAGAGGTGGGGGCGTCTGGTGTTCCAAGTTGTACAAGAAGGATTCCAGTTTTATTCATAATAAGTTCCTGAAATTCAAAGGGCCCATCTGGGAAAAATACCAGATGGGCCCGCTTTGTTCACTTTCAAATGTCAATTATGACTTTTTCTTACATTCAGGGCCTTCAAGAGGATCTTGCTTTTCAGTGCAATGACCACCTGAGGTCTTTAGCGCCTTCGCTCTTTCTAGGTTGATCTGAATGTATTGTTTTTGATTGGCTGGGACATTCGATTCCGAGAAAATAGCTTCCACTGGACATTCTGGAACACAAGCTTCGCAGTCGATGCAATCGGATGGGTCGATGTAAACCATCTTGTCATCGATGTAAAAGCATTCAACAGGACAAACGGATACACAGTCGGTGTATCTGCAATCGTGGCAAGCTTGGGTCACTACATGAGCCATGGATCGATTTCCTTTCAAAACACAATCTGGATTTAACCATTCCTACAAGATAACTCTTAGTGGCATTTTGCCCGCTCGTCAACTTGGAAATGTCCTGATCTGGAAAGTCGTGGGGAATTGGCAAAATGGGGGATTAAATCTTGGGCTGGACGGGAGGAGCTGAAAATTATTAATCTTGACCTCAAAGATGTTTGTATTTGCCAAGGATAGGCCATGATTCAGCGTCGTAGCCAGCTTCTGATTGTCTGGTTTTTTTTCTGTGACCTGCTAGCCACAGCTCTTGCCTGGTTGCTTGCTTATCAAATGAGGTTTGAATCTGGTTGGATTCCCATGCATTCCCTGCATCATGACGGGGAAATTTCCCTTTCGCATCTTCCCTGGGTGCTTTTTGTTGCGGTGGTTGCATATCAGGCAACAGGTCAATATCGCATAAGCCGGATGCGAAGGATGCGGGAAGAGCTTTTTTGCACCATTCAAGGGACATTTTTTCTTGTTTTGATGGTTCTTGCCGTGGACTTTTTCCGAAAAGACTTATCTGGTTCCCGGGCCATGGTACTTCTATTTAGCGGGTTAAATGTACTATGGGTGTTTCTGTTCAGGCAGCTTAACTGGAGTCTTATCCGCACTTTGCGTACTCGTGGTTACGACCAGTCTTTCTCAATTATTGTTGGAACGGGCAGGGTGGCCAGGAAAATGGCTAACACCCTGACAGGGAACACCTGGCTTGGTATTCGCAATATTGGCTTTGTTGAGGACAACCTGACTCAATACAACCAAGACCTGGATATTCTTGGAAAAGTGGAGGAACTTCCTACCCTTGTGAGCAAATATTCTGTAAGTCATGTTTTTATCGCACTTCCTATGAATCGATATGACGATGTCCGCAAGATCTATTCCATCCTTGCTGATTGTTTTGTGGATATCAGACTTGCTGCAGACATTCCCGAACTTTCGGGCCTTTCGCTTTCCACAGTGGATGTGGATGGCATGCCTCTGGTTTCTCTGCGAGAGAACCCTCATTTTGGATTAAATGTCATGTTCAAAAGGGGAATGGATATTATTCTTTCCCTTGTGGGGTTGGTAATCATATCCCCGTTGCTTTTGCTGGTTGCCGCAATGATCAAGCTGACTAGCAGGGGGCCTGTCTTTTACCGACAGGAGCGCTGTGGGCTAAACGGACAGCCTTTCCAAATGCTTAAATTTCGCAGCATGAAAGTGGATGCGGAAAAGGATACCGGGGCGGTTTGGGCGCGCAAAAACGATGACCGTCGAACCATTCTTGGAACATTTCTACGCTCCACAAGCATTGATGAACTTCCACAACTTATCAACGTGCTAAAAGGCGAAATGAGCCTTGTTGGGCCAAGACCTGAGCGTCCAGTGTTCATTGACAAGTTTCGCAAAACCATTCCAAATTACATGGCCCGCCATTCTGTGAAAGCAGGAATCACAGGCTGGGCACAGGTTCATGGATGGCGTGGAAACACCTCTCTTCGAAAAAGGTTGCAATACGACCTTTATTACATCACTCATTGGACTCCCTGGATGGATATTCGAATTCTTTGGATGACGATATTCAAAGGAATGGTCCATCGGAACGCTTATTAGTGTGCCTTTTTAGGTAGCCCTTACATTCCCGTGCAACCTCGATAAAATGATGAGATTGCAAGGAGAATGATGGATGTTTGTTGATAGGGTCACATTGTTTGTCAAAGGTGGTGACGGCGGTTCCGGTTGCAGGAGCTTTCGCAGGGAGAAGTACATTCCCAAGGGGGGCCCTGACGGTGGCGATGGTGGCGATGGTGGCGATGTTATAGTTCGCGCCATTGAAGGAACAGACAGCCTTGCCGACATAGTTAATCGCAAGCATTGGAAGGCCGAGGCGGGCGGTTCTGGTGGCCCATGCAATTGCCATGGAACCAAGGCTTCAGACCTGATTATTGCGGTGCCCCCGGGAACAGTCATTCGAGATCGAGATCGAGGCAATCTTCTCAAGGATCTCAAGGAACCAAACGACCAGGTTATTGTCGCGCTTGGGGGCCGTGGAGGCCGAGGTAACAAAGCTTTTGCCACTTCCACCAACCGTGCTCCCCGCCAGTTTCAACCCGGCACACCTGGGGAAGAACGCTGGATCAGCATGGAATTGAAAGTCATTGCCGATGTGGGGTTGGTGGGTAAACCCAACGCTGGTAAATCCACCCTCTTAAGCCGGCTATCCCGCGCACATCCGGAAATTGCATCCTACCCATTCACCACAAAGCACCCCAATCTGGGACAGGTGATGATTGGTGGGGAAAGGGCCTTTATCCTTGCGGACCTGCCTGGACTTATCGAAGGCGCCCATATGGGTGTTGGCCTTGGCCATGAATTCCTTCGCCATGTTGAACGGACGAATGTAATCGTACATTTGCTGGAACCGTTTCCCATGGATCAAACCAAGCCGCTGGATAACTACCATGCAATTCGGAATGAATTGATTTTGCATGGCAGCAAGACAGAAGAAAAGCCTGAAGTCATCGCCATAAGCAAAAGCGAACTTACAGGTTCCGAAGATATACGCAAAGAGCTTGAAGCCTCTTTGGGAAAAACAGTGCTGGCCATTTCCGCGGTGACTGGCGAGGGGCTTTCCCTGTTGGTGCAGGCGGTTACCAAGGAATTAAACAAAATCAAGAACCCCGAGTAATGCAACCCAGTTATCTGGCTATAGACGTGGGAAATACCACCATGAAATGGGGGGTGTTTCGCGGATTGGATTTACTGTTCCTGGAAAGACTTCCCCTTGGTGACCATTCCGCCTGGGAAAAATGCTGGCATAATCTCGAACTCTCGGGGCATCCGCAGGTACTCCTTTCCGGGGTGGTTCCAAAGGTGCAAGTTGATCTTCTTGAATGGTTTTCTTCCAGGGGAATTCTTGCCAGAAAAATAACCTACAAGGATGTACCTTTTCCCACGCAGGTGGATGCACCTGAAAAGACGGGGATAGATCGTCTGCTAAGTGGTTACGCTGGAATTCAAATATCCGGTAGTTCCCATGGAGTGATCACAGTGAATGTTGGTTCTGCGGTGACCGTTGACCTCACGTTAAAATCTAATGGTTTTCAGGGTGGTGCAATCTTCCCCGGGTTTCAGTTGATGTCCAAAGCCTTGCATGCCAATACAGCCCAACTCCCAGAAATTAATGTGCCAGAGGTTTTTCTGAAGAGAGAGGGGAAAAACACATTCGATGCCATTTCTTATGGGGTTGGTCAGGCCTTGCTCGGGGGAATTCGCAATATTGTAAATCACTACCTGCAAACATACCCTGGCTTGCCAATTTTTGTTAGTGGAGGCGATGGGGAATTGGTGGCAAGGGAGTTGGGGCCAAAATACTTGTTCCAGAGGGAACTTGTCTTGCTAGGGTTGGCTTATCTTTCAAGGGAATTGTTGAATGTATGATTCCCAAACCATAGTTTCCCGTCTAACACCCAGGGGCAAAAGTGCAATCGCTGTGCTTGGTCTGGCGGGTGCCGATGCCTGGAAAATTATTCTTGGGTCACTTCGTCCCCGGGGTAAAGCAAAACTTCCACCCTTCGCTGTGGCTGGTTCCTTGTTCATAGGCAGGATGGGTGAGGGGGCTGGCGATGAAGTTGTTGTCAATGTTGTCAGCGATAATCCAACTTTAGTTGAAGTCAATCCTCATGGTGGTGTTAGTGTAGTTGAAATGTTGTTGAATTTCCTTGTGTCTCGTGGGGCCAGGTTGGTGGACTGGCAGGATTACATCAAAGCCACCGCTGTGGATCGGATAGATGCACTGGCGCAATTAACATTAAATCAATGCTCCCTGCAGGGGCCTACAGAGGTTGTGCTTGGGCAGTTGAATGGGGCTTTTAAAGCTTGGGTGGATAAGTGGTTGATTACAGTTCGCAAGGGAGATCTTGGATTAGCCAAAGCCGCTCTCGAATCAATGATGTGCTGGAAACAACTAGCAAGCCATCTCATTCAGCCATGGAAAATTGTCATTGCGGGAAAAACCAATGCTGGCAAAAGCAGCCTTATGAACCGCATTGCGGGTTACCAAAGAAGCATCGTTTCGCCTCTGGAAGGAACCACCCGGGACGTTCTTTGGCTTCAGACTGCAATTCATGGCTGGCCTTTTGCTTTTGCGGATACAGCGGGTCTTCGAGCAAGTTCAGATAGGTTGGAAACTGGAGGGATGGAATTGGGCAAGATTGCCATGGCGGATGCGGATCTTTGCCTTTGGGTGATTGATGTAACGGTCCCGCATTGCGAAATGCCGGCAGAAATTGATCCCTCAAAAGTATTAAAGGTTTTTAACAAAATGGATCTTTGTCATAAACCAGGGAATTCGGAAAGTATGGGTGGGCTTTGTGTTAGTGCTGTTTCCGGCATGGGATTGGATGAACTGCTGGAGGGAGTTTTTGAAAAGCTTATTCCCGTTCGTCCAGCACTTGGGGACCCCTTTCCATTTCATTCTGAACTGGTGAAAAATCTGGAATCCTCTTTCATTTGCCTTGATAATAAGCTAATCGATGATTTGTTCCTGATTTGGGAACCATGGTTGGCAGGCAAGAATTAGTTGGAGATGCAATGAAAATTGGGAAGTGGTCGGATTCCAAAGGAAAGCCTTTTGTTGGATTGCTGGAAGGGGATCAGATAATTCACCTTGGGGATGATATTCCCGGGGGGAATGTTCTTTCATCTATTCTGCACTCAGAGAACCCAAAAGCCGAAGTTGAGAAGCTTCGGAAAGCTTCGAACAAAAAACATCCATCATCCGAATGTGTCGCATTAGCCCCGATAGATGGTCAGGAAGTTTGGGCTGCCGGGGTCACTTATTTGCGCAGCAGGGAGGCAAGGGAAAGGGAATCCGAAGGAGCTGCAAAGTTCTATGACCTTGTCTATAAAGCTGCTCGCCCGGAAATATTTTTCAAGGCACCCGCAAGACGAGTTATTGCCAACAAAGGAATGGTGCGCGTTCGAAAAGATAGCAAGTGGAGTGTTCCAGAACCTGAATTGACGCTTTGCATTTCACCCAGGGGCAAAATTGTTGGCTTTACGATCGGCAATGATATGAGTGCCCGTGATATTGAAGGGGAGAACCCTCTTTATCTACCTCAGGCCAAGATTTATTCCGCATCCTGTGCAGTGGGGCCTTGCATTACCCTGGCCGGTCATCTGCCACATGGCGAGGAATGTGTTATTCGAATGACCATTCATCGCGCGGGTGTGGAAGTTTTTCAGGGGCAGACTTCCTTGGGAATGATGGCACGAAAGCTGGAAGATCTTGCTGATTGGCTGTTTCGCGAGAATGATTTTCCCGATGGAGTTTTTCTTCTGACTGGGACTGGCACCGTTCCCCCAGACAACTTTACCCTGAATTCCGGAGATATCATTCGAATTGAGGTAACCGGGATTGGTGTTCTTGAAAATACCGTGGCATAAAGGGATGGATTTCGATTGGTTTAGCTAGAATCTGTAACCCGGGTGGAAAAACCATGAAATACATTTATTTCACCAAAAGTCTCAAGGAGATGGATGCAAAAGCTCTTGTGGCTTATTGCAAAAAAGTGGGCTTACAGGGTGTGGACCTTGCAGTTAGGCCAGGATACACAGTGGAGCCGGCCAACGCGGCAACCAAGTTGCCTGAGCTCGCTAAAGTATTTCGTGCCGAGGGGCTTGATGTTCCCTTGGTTACCGCGCCAACTTCCTTGATAGATCCGAACTCCGTGGAGGCTAAAAACCTGTTCAATGCCTGTTCCCAGGCGGGTGTGGCCATGGTGAAGATAGGATATTTTTCCTACAAGGGTAAATATTCCGATGAACTGATTAGAGCCAGAAAAGCCCTGGAGGGTTTTGAAAAGTTGTCCGAATCGACCCGTGTGAAAGCCTGTTATCACACGCATTCGGGGACCAACCTTGGTAATAACGCTGTATCGCTAAAAGACCTTCTTTTGGATCGTAATCCCCACCATATTGGAGCTTTTGCGGATACGGGTCATTTGGCCCTTAATGGTGGCCCAATTCGCATGGAGCTTGAAATTCTAAAGCCCTGGTTATCCATCCTTGCAATCAAGGATATAGTCTGGAGTAAAAAAGAATCAGGATGGGCGTACAATGTGGCACCTGCCGGAACCGGAATCGTGAAATGGACGGATGCTGGCAAAGGCGTCGCCGATGTTGGTTTTCAGGGAACCATTGTTCTTCACGGTGAGTATGAAGCCGCGGATATTTCAGAAAGAACCACCCTTGCAGTGGAAGAGCTCAGGTTTCTTAAGAAGGTGTTTGGCTAAAGTTTAGATTATGGTTCCGTCTGGAATCACACTACCGCGAGGAACCACAATAATACCATCCCTGATGACATAGTTATTTCCCTCATCATGCTGGATGCGCCTCGAATTCACTAAGTGGACATTATTGCCAACCCTGCAATCTTTATCCAGAATGGCATGGTCAATAACACAGTTTTGGCCGATATTCAGCGATGGGATTCCCCTTTCCCTGTTTCGCTTGCGTTCCTCTTCGGTTTCAAATTTGTCAGCGCCAATTACGATAGTATTTTTCATGGATACATTTTTGTCGATTCGGCTTCTCACCCCAATCACGCAATTCTCAATCGAGCATCCAGATTCAATAACGCAACCATCGCTTACCAAAGTGTTACTCATGCTGGCACTTTGAACTCTGGATGGGGGCAGAAAGCGCATACGTGTGTAAATAACACCATCCGGACTATGGAAGTCGAATGGTGCGTTTTCAGTGGCCAGTGCCAGGTTGGCTTCATGATAGGCTTTCACCGTTCCCAAGTCCTCCCAGTACCCATCAAAAAGAAAAGCTTTCACATTGTAATTCTTGATGCTTCTGGGAAAGATTTCCTTGCCAAAATCGGTGGCAAGGGGCCTGGTATTCAATAAATCTAGCAAAGCCTTGCGGTTGAAAAGATATATGCCCATGCTTGCGAGGTAGGGGCGGTTTTTTGCATGGATGTTTCGCTGTAACAACCAGTTTTCGGTTACCTTGTACGATTCAACCTCCTCAAGGGTCTTTGGCTTTTCTGTAAATGAAAGAACCTTGGAGGTTTCATCCACTTGTACCACGCCAAACCAGGAAACCGATTGAGCATCCACCGGCAGGGTGGCAATGGTGACGTCGGCTTGGGTATCCCTGTGGAAGCGGTGCAATTCCCTAAAATCCATCCGGTACAACTGATCACCCGAAAGAATCATGACTTCTTTGCATTGGTCTTCAAGAACATACCTGATTTGCTGCCTGACGGCGTCTGCTGTGCCTTGATACCAATCTTGTCCTTCGTTGGTTTGCTGGGCGGCAAGAACTTCCACAAAACCTTTGCTGAAGGGGTCAAACTTGTAACTGTTGGCAATGTGGCGGTGAAGGCTGACGCTTAGAAATTGGGTCAGGACATAGATTCGGTTGAGGCCGCTGTTAATGCAATTGCTGATGGGTATGTCAATTAACCTGTATTTGCCAGCTATGGGAACCGCAGGTTTGCTGCGAAGTTGGGTCAATGGGTAAAGCCTTGTTCCTCGTCCACCACCAAGAATCAGGCTTAGAACTTCCTTCATGCTTGCTTCCCGCCGGTTTGATTTCGCAATTTGTTTCCTAAGGAAAAGATATGCACTTGTGTAGTTCAGGAAAACAGAAAAATCACTTTTCGTTTCTATCTTTGCCCTCTTTGTTCCACCAGCGGGCAACCCTTACCGCCATGGTTTCCGCATTTTCCACACAATCATTGATCGCCACACCCTTCAAGGCATTTCCGCCCAAATAAAGACCCGGATGATTATTTAGTTCTTTTTCAATCAAGCCGACTTTGTCCAAATGCCCAAGGTTGTATTGAGGGATGGCATTTTTCCAGCGCACAATCCTGCAGAAAAGGGGCGGAGTCTGGACATTCATGATGGTTTGCAATTCCCGATAGGCCAGGCTGGAAAGGCTATTGTCATCCATGTCCACCAGTTCAGGCCTTTTGGGACCACCCAAAATCACACGCAGTAATACCATTCCGGCAGGCGCCCTGCCACGATATATGGAAGAGCACCACTGGGCACCCAGAATAGATCGATTTTCCTTGCTGGGAATAAGAAATCCGAAACCATCCAGAGGTATTGGAATGTCGCCACTGCGAAAGCCCATTATCGCCACCGCGACTTGGTTGTAAGGAATAGTTTTCAGGTTTGTGGAAATCGGCGCGCTGAGGTTTTCAAGTAGTTTAGCTTGTATAAATGCTGGGCAGGTAAGTATCAAAATGTCGGATTGGTGCTCTTGCCCTGTTTCATCAGTGGTTATCCATTGCCTTGTTTGGCTTGAATAGGTCACAGAAGTTGCAGCAGAATGAATGATGGATTCAGGGCCTATTTTGTTGGCTAGGGCAGTAATGATTTCGCCGAGTCCGTTTCGCAAAGACCAAAGTCTTCCACTGACCCTACCGCTTTTGCCCTCTGCTTTCCTTGCGATTCGGTTAGCCTTCAGGCCGGCACTAATGCTGCCATGGTTTATTTCCATGGTGTGAATGCGGGGGAAACCTGCCCTTAGGCTTATTAGTCTGGAATCCCCTGCAAAAATTCCTGTCACGAATGGGTCGACCAGTTTCTCGGCGATTTCCTGGCCGACTCGGCGTCTTGCGAATTCATCAATTGATTCATCCTGCATGGGAGGTTTTGCGGCACAAAACCTTTCCCAAAGAAGGCACAATTTTGCCTTCCATGACAGGATGCCAGTCTTAATTAATTCCCATGGGCTGCCTGGCAAAAGTTGCAGCTTGCCATTCAGGAACAAAAGCCTGTTTTTGGATGCAGATTCGCTTGCTTCCACAAGTTCTGAATCCAACCCGAGGTCCTTGACGAGTTGTAATGTCGAGGGGTTATTATCCAAAAAACCATTGGGTCCGGTTTCGTAGATGAAACCCTCTTCCTTGCGGGTGGCAATTTTGCCACCGAGATCCTTGCTGCTTTCCAGAATCGTTACGGATGTATCGGTTAGGTATTGCCTGACACGAAATGCGATTGATAGACCAGAGATCCCACCACCCACAATCAGGATTTTTGGCATGATGTTTTGACCCGACCGTTACTTGCGAGTAAATACAATGTCGTCAGTGTGCTCAATTATTTGTTTGGGAATTTGCTTTTCAAGGGTTTCTGGATCTTTTACTTCTGGAATGTTTTGATCTGGTGCCAAGGTTGCTTCTGGTTGGCTTGGAACGAACATTTCAACCATGGATTGGCCTGGAATATGTTCTTGAATTAGGCTTCCGTGCCTTCGCGGTTTTCGTTGAGTAGTCCCAGGCTTATTGGGAGAGGCTGCCTGGTCATTCATTTCAGAGCCAAATCGGGTAACGACATAGCTTCGGCCGCGAGTGTCCATTTCCAATTCAAGTAGTTCGTTTTTCTCGGCATCTTCCAAAAGTTCGCTGAAGTTTCTGTAGCCATGGTAGGTTTCATTAAAGGATGGTTTCTTCCTTTTCATGGTATCTTTTACCATGGAGGACCAGATCACCTCCTTGTTTTCCCTGCGTAGAGCCTGAAGCGATTCCATAAGCAGTTTGAAGGCTTTCTTTTTGGTATCGGAGACACTGCCATCAAGCTCTGGAAGATGGGGGGACTTTACTTCCAAGTCTTCGTAGTAGATGAATTGGTCGCAATTATCGCGCAGGAGTTCTGATGTGGATTCCTGCATGCCTAGCCCAATGACATGTTTACCCAATTCCTTGAGTTTTGACACCAGTGGAGAGAAATCGCTGTCGCCGGAAACCACAACAAAAGTGTCGATGTGTTCTTTGGAATAGGCAAGGTCCATGGCATCCACACAAAGGCGTATATCAGCGGAATTTTTGCCGGACTGGCTGCGCTTGGGAATTTCTGTTAGTTCGATGGCGGCTTCGTGCAGCATGGAGGTATAGGCGCCAAAACGATGCCAATCGGCGTATGCCTTTTTGAAGACGATTTTTCCCTTTTCCACAAGTCTTTCAAGAACCCTGCTTATGTCAAACTTCTCTCGCCGGTTCTGAAAGCCAAGGGCCAGGTTTTCAAAGTCTATGAAGACAGCGAGCGACCTTTCTCCGTCAACAATCACTGGTGGAATCCCCCTGATTAAACGTTGGAAAGTTTGGTTCACTTTCCTTTACGCCAATGATTAAGCATAACCTTGCTGGATGAGTTCAGAAAGGACAAGACTAGATATTTTATGAGAAACTTTGGTTAGGGCTTTGGCCGAACCACCCTGGGTTGGCCTTGCTGGGCGAGGGGTTCCTGCACCATTTTCCATCCTTGGGGTGCGCGAGGTGCGTCAAACTCGGATCTTTCAAGACGAATATTGGTGTCGATTTTTGGTAAGTCCCAGGTAACTTCACTTCCATTGGGTTGTTCAAACCAGAGCTGCCTTGGCATAAAGGTTGCCCGGTTGAAAACAACCCGGGCGCGTTGAAAGTCTGCTTTGTCAGCCGGAAAACGTGGGATGATATCCATGTAGATATACCACTGGTCTTCCATGGCGACCCGCAAATCATAACGTTTCATGGCTTCCTCAGCTTTCATGCCAAAAAGGAGGGACATGAAACTGTCATCAGCAACCTGGCCTTGTTTGGGTTTTGGCATTTCAAACGCACGTATTTCCTTGGCTTCGAAAAGTACCTGGTAGAGAAAATTTCCCGTGCAAAGAAATTTCTTGTCCAGCTCGACTTTTCCTTCTTTTCGTAGTTCCAAGCTTGCAAGGTTTACAGTGCTGATTCCCTGTCCCACCTTCATATATTTTGCCAAACCAAGTGAAGCGGTTGTGGTTTCAAAGGTTTTGTCTTTTTCAATCAGTTTAATGTTTGCTACTAGTGTTTGGATTTTAAGCATCTCCTGTTCCCAGCGGTTCAGGTACTGAAGGAGTTGGGATTGACCTGACTGTGGAACCTGCTGAACAGGTGGTGCAGCGTTTCCCTGAGCCAAAACAAAATTGGCAGAGGCAAGAAATGTAATGGCTAATACAGCAAATCGGTTCATTCCTGAATCTCCGTCATTCGGTGCGGGGGGCCAAGGAATGAAACATTTAGTTATTTGGAACCCTGCCCGAATTATCAAAATTTATAACACGGGCAGGATTTTTTTAGAAAGGGCAGTCTGCTTGGCAGAAACTACTCTTCGGCCTATTTACCCTAGATTAACATAAACGGTTTTTACTTCGGTGTAATTGCTTAAGGCGTATTCGCCAAGTTCCCTACCGATACCGCTCATCTTAAAACCACCGAAGGGGGCTGCCGCATCAAACACATCGTAACAATTGACCCACACGGTGCCTGCACGCAGGCTGTTGGAAAGTCTATGGGCTTTTTGGATATCCCTTGTCCAAACTGCGGCTGCAAGGCCATAAAAAGTCTTGTTGCCTCGCGAAATCACATCCTCGATGTTTTTGAATTTAAGAATATTCATTACCGGACCAAAGATTTCCTCTCGGGAAATCTTCATTTCATCTTTCACGCCATCAAAAATAGTTGGCTGGATGAAATATCCCTTGTTACCGACGCGCTTGCCGCCCGTGAGAAGATTGGCTCCTTCTGAAACACCTGCGTCGATATAACCCATGATGCGGTCGCATTGTTCCTGCGAAATCTGGGGTCCCTGGGTTGTGGAGGGGTCAAATGGGTCGCCTACTTTTTGCTTCTTGGCTCGGGCAACCAGCTTTTCGACGAATGCATCGTGCACTTTTTCTTCCACGAAAAGTCGGCTTCCTGCACAGCAGCACTGCCCTTGGTTGAAGAATAGACCAAAATAAGCGCCTTCCACTGCAGCATCGAGGTCGGCATCCGCAAACACCACATTGGGGCTTTTTCCACCCAGCTCCAGACTTACCCTTTTTAGGTTGCTTCTGGCGGCAGACTCCATAACGATTTGTCCGGTTCTTCCTTCACCGGTGAAGGCGACCTTGTCGATATCCATATGCGAAGAAATGGCTGCTCCCGCTGTTGGGCCAAAGCCTGGAACCACATTAATAACACCATCTGGTATGTCGGCTTCCTGGGCAAGTTCTGCCATGCGAAGTGCCGTTAATGGTGTTTGTTCGGCTGGCTTCAATACGATTGTGCAGCCTGTTGCAAGGGCAGGGGCCCATTTCCATGCCACCATTAGCAAGGGGAAATTCCAGGGAATGATCTGGCCAACCACTCCAACTGGCTCGTGTTTCGTGTAGCAAAAATAATTTCCCTCCACGGGGATCGTCTTACCATGATTCTTATCACACCAACCCGCGTAATAGCGGTAAGCCTTGATGCTTAAGGGTAAATCCGCGTTGATCGAATCCCTTAGCGGTTTGCCGTTGTCCAACGATTCAAGCGCGGCAAGTTCGTGCAGATTCTTCTCCATCAGGTCTGCCAGTTTGTTGATTTTTCTACCTCGTTCTGCGGCGCTCATTTTGGCCCATGGACCATCCTCGAAAGCCTTGCGGGCTGATTTCACGGCAAGGTCGACATCTGCGGCATCACCTTCGGCGATTTTGCAAATGACTTCACCTGTTGCAGGGTTCAGCGTTTCAAAGGTTTTTCCAGAAACACTGGAGACCCATTTTCCGCCAATGAACATTTTTTTGTCTTTGACCTTTGGCGGGTTGACCTTGCTGCGGGAGAGTTTTGTCACCATGGTTGCGGCTCCTTGTTAAGCTTGTTAAGGTGTTTGTGTTGGCTTGGAACGATGTTACTTGCCGTTTAGGCCATTACGAAGGAAATTCTCGAATGCGGTAACATCGTTGATCTTGCCTTCGTCGTACCGGCTAATTTCCTGAAAATCACCGCCTTGCGCGGCGGGCTTGATGATTACATAAAGCGGTAGTTGTTCGGTGTTGAATTGTTTTTTCTGGAAGTCCAGATTTTTACTGGCGTCTTGGCGTTGCTTGTTGGCATTACCTTGGAATCCGGCCCTTTCCTCGGCGGAGTAAAACTTGTCCGGCACACGATCTGTGTAAAGCTGTACAAGCACAAATTTCTTCAATTGATCCCTTATGTTGGGTAACGGAAAAACATTGGCCTCATTGATCTTGCAGTTGGTGCATGTGACTCCGGTAAAGTCGATGAAAACCATTTTTCCTTGTTTGCGGGCTTCTTCCAGTCCCTTGTTTAGATCTCCAATGAAAGGAAGATCATCACTTTCCTCAGGTAATAAAAAGGAATCAACCCACGCAAAGATCGCCCCGTGAGGTCGAATTCTAGAGCCTTCCTCTTTTTGGCGAATCATGGAGGGGGCCAGGTAAAGACCCAGGGAGAGAAATAGAATGCCCATGACCACACCTGGAACACTGAGATGGTCGCTGGGCGTGTCGTGTGGCATTTGCAGAAAGCCAAGCAGGTAAAGTCCGCAACCGAAGGCTAGCATAATAGTAACAGCCATGGAAAAGTCGTACGTGAAAAACAAAGTTTCTGGGAGATAGACCAATTCGCCTGCCCGAAAGAATTTGACGGCTGCAGCCAGTTCTAAAAAGCCCATCACCACTTTTACGCTATTGAGCCAGTTTCCGCTTTTGGGAAGTTGTTTTAGCATCCCGGGAAACAAGGCAAGTACGAAAAAGGGCGATGCAAAGGTTATGGAAAATGCAAAACCCCCAAGCACTCGGTGGGCGAATGTAATGTTTGAATTGGCGGCTGTGCCACCAAAACCACCCAGAAATGGCGCCACACAGGCAAAGCTTACAATGGTGAATGTCAACGCCATGAATATGGTTCCAACAAAACCACCCTGTCCCTGTCTGGAGGTTGTAAAGTGCGCCAGTCCGCTGGGTAATTCAATTTCGTACATTCCAAGAAGGCTTAGTGCAAAGAAAACAAACAAAGCTCCTAAACCGAAATTCATCAATGGGTGAACACTTAGAAGTCGGAAGAAGGACAGCAGGGCAACAGCAGAAATGGTTAAAACTGTAACTATGGTAAAACTGTACACGAGTGCCATGGCTACAGGACGATGGTTGGTTTTTTCACTTTGTTTCAGGAAATAACTCACCGTGATGGGAATCATGGGAAATACGCAAGGCGTTACCAGTGATATAGCCCCCCAGAATACTCCCTGTAATGCAAATGCCAGCAACCCTGTTTCGCCACCGCCGGTTTCTTTCTTTTGTAAGTTTGAGTTATTCTTCTTCTCGCCTTCGCTTCTGGGGACAACCTTTGCAGGGGTGGGCTGGATCGCAAGCCTTTCGGAGAGTTCCTTGGAGAGGGGAACGGCATCGGCCTTGCTGATTTCTATTGGTATTTCGAAATGGTGCTCTCCCCAGACGCACTTGGTGTCACATACCTGCAATTTTATCATGAACTTTATGAAGGCTGCTCCGGGCTTGGCATCTGCTGTTACCAGAATATCTTGAGACCACACAAACGGCTTTTCGTGCTCCAGATAAAATCCAACCACACCCTCATCCTTCCATTCGGGTTCAGTTTCCTGGATGGGAAAAAGCGGAATGAAAAGGTTATTCTTGGCAACGGATAGTGTTGAAAGTCCGTTTTCGTCCTGTGCTTCTGAACGCTGAGTAATTGGGTAAGTATGAAAACCTGGCTTGGGTGTTCCTTCGATCCGGATTGTGAAAATCTCACCGCGCTTGATGGTGAGGGTTTTCTGGCTTTCCTGGTTTCCCTCAGAAAAGGGATCAACAATGGATGCAGAAACCTTGAAATCAATCCTATTTGCGGTCGCAGGTGGTTTTTCACCTTGCGCGGGTATTTTGGAGCCCCAAAACAGCAGGCATAAGACTACGATCACGCCGTGAATCTTTTTCATTACTTGGCTTTCGTGGTGGCAGGCCGCATTGAGTTATCTTGGAATTGGTTTTAATCCCTTAATGTCCAATGTTTTGACTTCCTTGGACTTGATGTCGATCACCTGAATTCTATGGGCATTGGTATCAGCCACATAAATTTTTCCATCGGAGATATTTAATCCGGCAGGTTCCTGAAACATGGGGCCCCCCTGGAATGCTGTCTTGGAACCGCCAAGCCAGGTTTTGCATTCCCTGGTGATTGGGTTCAAGGTTTTAATTTTACTGTTGTAGGTGTCAGCCACATAGATGATCCCATCATGGTAAGCCACTCCCAAAGCGTGCTGAATTCGTACTTGGTCGCCCGTTCCATCAATATCGCCAAAGTCAAAAAGTGCCAGTCCCACCACAGTCTTTACATCAGATTTACCATCCAAAGGTACCGCGCGAACCGCACTCACTTCACTGTCTGCCACGTAAAGCATTTTTCCATCGGTGGTGAGTCCGCTGGGTTGAGCAAAACAGGAATTTGCTGGTGGACCATCCCTAAGGGTTTCCCTGCCGTTTCCCGCAAAGGGCGCGATATTTTTTTTCTTGATGTCCATCACCCATATTTGGTGATGCCCTGCCATGGCAATGAATAGTTGGTCGCCTTGTAAGTAAATATCCCAAGGACTGTTCAGGCTGACTTTCAGCGGGTCTCCTCCCTGGCCTCGGTCATGCCCCTGCTTGCCTGTGCCTGCAACTGTGGTGACAGTTTTCTTTTTGAGATCCGCGCTTCGGATGGAATGGTTTTTTCTGTCAGCAATCAAAAGATTGTCGCCATCAAGCGCCAACCCCTGGGGATCATCAAACTGAACCTCTTCAAATGAGCCGTCCTTGAATCCTGGTTTGCCACCCTGGCCCATGCTGGCAATGGTCTGGCCGTCTAAATCGGTCACCACCACCCTATGATTGGTACTGTCAGATATGAAAATCCTTTTGGATTTCGCATCAGAAATCACCTTTCCAGGAAAGTAAAGCGGGGAAACTGGCTTTTCAAATGACTGGCCGAAATCAATGGGTTTCTCGTTGAGAGTTTTTTTCTCACGGTGAATCTTCACTAGTTTTGCAATCTCAGCATCTAGGGCATCGTGCAGGCCTTCACCGCTGCCGCGGGCCACAAAATTTCCTTCGGGGTCTATTAAATAAAGGCTGGGCCACGAGTTCACCCCATAAGTTCTCCAGATTTTCATGTTTGCATCATTAACCACAGGATGCTTGATCTCATAACGCGAAATGGCTTTGCGAATGCTTTCTGTATCTTTTTCGTTGTCAAACTTCGCGCTATGCACTCCGATCACCACAAGTTCGTTGGAGTATTTTTTTTCAAGCTTTGCAAGATCAGGAAGAGTGTGGATGCAATTGATGCAGCAAAGAGTCCAGAAATCCAGGACAACAATTTTCCCGCGGAGGTCTTTCATCTGGATTGGCTTGGCGGTGTTAAGCCAGGCGATTCCACCATCGAGTTCCGGAACCTTGGGGCTTTCCTTGTCTTCTGCTTTGGCTTTTTCTTTTTGGGCCTGAAATCCGAAAGCCCTGGGTTCAAAAGAAAGCGTGTTTTTACCGTAGTTATTCCACCAAGAGTAAGCGATAAAACCCGCAAGAAAAAGTGATGGAAGAACAATGGTGAGTAGGCGACTGTTTTTGGTTGGAATCGTGCTGATGTTTTCAGCTGGTTTTTGTGGGATCATGATGTTGCAGTTCCTGTCAGGGTAGGAAACATAATCAAAGGTTTTGCCGGTGTGCATCAGCATTGGCCGCTAATGTTCCATAGCATGATGCCCGCTGGAAAAGGTTTTGCCAAGCGGATTATTTCTTGCATCAGAATAACTCATGTTCGTCAAGGATAAAAGTGTTCCCTGGACCGAAAGAAAAAAAATGCGAAACTTAATTGTTGATTTCGGCGTGCGAAGGAATATCGTTGCTTAATCGAACTTCCGGGTGGGGTCGCAAGGTGTCCACCCGGGGACATCGAAGGATTGTACGCAAGGAGCAGAAATGTCCGTGTTGCCTGATTGGATGATCAAGGAAAACATCAAGATCGAACCCTATGCCGAGTGTGCCGCCAGAAAGGGAATGATCTCTTACGGCGTTACCAGTTATGGGTACGATGTCAGGGTGGATCGAAAATTCAAGGTTTTTACCAATGTCCGTTGCACAGTGGTAGATCCTAAGAATTTTGATCCGGCATCTTTTGTGGATATCGAGGCTGATCACTGCCTTATTCCGCCTAATAGTTTCGCTCTGGCTGAAACTGTGGAATACATCGAGATCCCAAGGGATGTTATCGCGGTTTGCGTTGGCAAAAGCACCTATGCGCGTTGCGGTATTATTGTGAATGTAACCCCGCTGGAGCCAGAATGGCGTGGCCGGGTGACCATTGAAATCAGCAATACCACCCCTCTCCCTGCAAAGATTTATGCTGGCGAGGGAATCGCGCAAATTCTCTTCTACAAAGGTGCTGCCCCCTGCAAGACAAGCTATGCGGATAAAAAAGGTAAGTATCAAGACCAAAAGGGTCTTACTTTGCCATTTGTTCTTGGTTCCCAACCCCCTGAGTAATCTGGGGTTCGGACTATTCCGTAAAGTCTGTCAAAATTTTTGTGTACATTTCGTGAATGGTTATTAGGATACACAACCTCTGCATGGATGAACGGCGGGTTCTTCCCTTCAAATTGTCGTGCTAATATGGATGTAAGGCGACACCCGCTGGGATGAAAAAATAAAGGAAAGTTAAGGAATTCCATGAGGATCAATCGTCTATTCACCTCCGAGGGAAGGGATCCCTTTGAGTCAATCAGGTTTGTTCCAAGAACCTCCAAGATCGTGAATCCCGATGGCAAATCTGTCTTCGAGATGAAGGATGTGATGGTACCTGAGAAATGGTCTCAGGTGGCCACGGATATTCTTGCTCAAAAGTATTTCAGAAAAGCGGGTCTTCCAAGACAGACCGTAAAGGTCTACGAGGAAGGTGTTCCGGAATGGCTGCAGAAAAGTCGTGCAGCCGATGGCGATTCCCGGGATATGCAGGAAAGCGATTCCAGGCAGGTATTTAAGCGACTTGCCGGTTGCTGGTCGTATTGGGGTTGGAAGGGTGGATATTTCTCTTCGGCCCAAGACGCACAGAATTTCCATGATGAAGTGTGTTACATGCTTGCCACGCAAATGGCAGCACCCAATTCCCCACAATGGTTTAACACCGGCTTGAATTGGGCTTATGGCATTGATGGCCCACCGCAGGGTCATTACAGGGTTGATCCGCAAACTGGTAATATGGTTCGTTCCAGTTCTGCTTATGAGCATCCTGCCCCACATGCCTGTTTTATCCAGTCCATTGATGATGATTTGGTGAACGAAGGCGGCATCATGGACCTTTGGGTTCGTGAAGCGCGTATCTTTAAGTATGGTTCCGGTACGGGAAGCAACTTCTCCAATTTACGTGGTGAAGCGGAGCCTCTTTCCGGTGGTGGAAGATCAAGCGGATTGATGAGCTTTCTGCGCATTGGTGACAGGGCTGCAGGCGCCATTAAGTCTGGTGGAACCACCCGGCGTGCCGCAAAGATGGTGGTTTTGGATCTTGACCATCCTGATATTCAGGACTTTATCAACTGGAAGGTTGTCGAAGAGCAGAAGGTCGCTGCTTTAGTCTCTGGCTCCAAGATACTTTCCCGGGAAATGAATGCAATCATCAAGGCGTGCGTTGATTGCAATAATGCAGCCGAGAAATTCGATGTAAAGGCCAACACCAATCTTCGCAAGGCCGTTGCGAATGCCTCGAAGATGTTGGTTCCTGCCAACTATATTGAGCGGGCCGTTCACCTGGCAAAACTGGGTGCTACCTCGATTGATATCGAGGAATATGACACAGATTGGAATTCCAAGGCATATTCCACGGTATCTGGTCAAAACAGCAACAATTCTGTTCGTATTGATAATCGCTTCATGGAGGCGGTTCTTTCTGATGGTGATTGGAACCTTTACTGGCGTACCGAGAAGGAAAAAGCACGTAAAGAAGGTCGTGAACCTAAACCATGCAAGACCATCAAAGCCAGGGAATTATGGGAACAGATTTGCAATGCCGCATGGATGTGCGCCGATCCCGGTGTTCAATACGACACTACGATCAACGAGTGGCATACTTGCCCTGCAGACGGTCGTATTAATGCTTCAAATCCATGCAGTGAATACATGTTTTTGGATGACACCGCATGCAACCTTGCATCTCTCAACCTCTTGAAGTTCTATGATCATTCAACGGGTATGTTTGATGTGGAAGCTTACAGGCATGGTTGTTACCTTTGGACCCTCATTCTTGAAATCTCTGTGTACATGGCACAGTTTCCAAGTGTTCCTGTTGCAAGGAAATCCTACGATTATCGAACTCTGGGACTTGGCTACGCAAACTTGGGCACATTGCTGATGGTGCAGGGGATTCCCTATGATTCCGAGGAGGGTCGGGCGTGGTCGGGTGCGCTGACCGCCTTAATGCATTCGTCTTCCTATGTAATGTCCGCCAGAATGGCTTCTGAAGTTGGACCATTCCCCAGATATAACCCAAACCGAAATGCCATGCTTCGAGTGATTAGAAATCACCGTAAGGCTTCCTACAACGCACCTGCCAGTGAGTATGAAGGTCTAACCATCACCCCAGTTGGGTTGGAGACCGGCAAATGTCCCTCATACATTGTGGATGCCGCTCGCAGGGAATCCGACCTTATGGTCGAACTTGGTGACAGGTACGGTTTCCGCAATGCACAAGTTACCTGCATAGCACCCACTGGAACCATTGGTCTTGTCATGGATTGTGACACCACCGGTGTGGAGCCAGACTTTGCATTGGTAAAGTTTAAGAAGCTTGCTGGTGGTGGCTACTTCAAGATTATTAACTCATCCATTCCACCCGCATTGCAAAGGCTTGGTTATACCCAATCCCAGATCGATGAGATTGTGCGTTATTGCAAGGGGGCTGGTAGCCTTGTGGGTTGCCCACACATTAATCAGGAATCCCTTAAAGCCAAGGGTTTCACCAAGGAGATGATTGATAAAATCGAAGCCCAGTTGCCCTCGGTCTTCGAACTTGGTTTTGCTTTCAATCGATGGACTTTGGGTGATGATGCAATCATTAAGAACCTCGGAATCTCCAAGGAAGCCATGGATGCCCCTGGATTTGATGTGCTAGCATCACTCGGGTTTACCAAGGTTCAAATAGCCGATGCCAGTCAGTATGTTTGTGGCACAATGATGGTGGAAGGTGCGCCACACCTAAAAGAAGAACATCTTCCTGTTTTTGACTGCGCAAACCGTTGTGGGAAGCTTGGCAAGCGTTATCTTTCCGCGGAGGCTCATATTCGAATGATGGCTGCCGCCCAGCCATTCATCTCCGGTGCGATTTCAAAGACCATCAACATGCCCCATTCCGCAAATTTTGATGATGTCAAGGAAGCGTACATGCTAAGCTGGAAGCTCATGGTAAAGGCTAATGCCCTCTATCGTGATGGATCCAAACTGAGTCAGCCGCTAAATAGCGTTTCCGATGCCACTGATATTGGCCTTGAATCAATGGTCATGGGATCTGAAACCGAAGAAAACCCGAACAATCCCGTTAAATTGGCCCAGAAGGTTGTCTACCGCTACATCGCAAATCGAAGGCGATTGCCTGACCGCCGCGCTGGATACACTCAAAAGTCAAGAATTGGCAATCATAAAATATACATTCGCACGGGTGAGTATCAGGATAACTCGCTGGGCGAAATATTTATCGATATGCATAAGGAAGGGGCTGCTTTCCGAAGTATGACCAACTGCTTCGCCATAGCTGTTTCGCTTGGCTTGCAGCATGGCGTACCCTTGGAAGAATATGTGGATGCATTCCTGTTTACCCGATTCGAGCCTAACGGTCCTGTTCAGGGAAATCCGCATATCAAGATGACCACCTCCATCATTGATTATATTTTCCGCGAACTTGCCATTACTTATCTAGGCAGGCATGATCTTGCCCATGTTCAACCTGAGGATCTACGAGCGGATGCCTTGCATAGAGATTCTCGCGGACCAGACTATGAGGCGGATCTTTCTGATGATGACGAGGATGACAACGACGACCGTCATGCCGCGGTTCAGTCGAATGCGTTCTCAAAACCCCGAACGGGAAATTTGAGGCCCATGAAGTCTTCCGATGTTGGTTACTCCAGCACTGGGGGAAGCCCGGAATCTAATGGTTCCAGCAACGGTTTCGAAGCTTCCGGTAATAAGGCGACCATGACCGCTGCCAGACCAATGGATGAAAAAATTCGTCTGGCGAGGCTTAAGGGGTACGAAGGTGATCCTTGCAGCGAGTGTGGCCAGTTGACCCTGATTCGTAGTGGCGCTTGTTGTAAGTGTGATACTTGCGGTGCTACCACTGGTTGCGGTTAATATTCCCTTGAATATTCAAAGGGCAGGCTTCCTTTTCGGGGAGCCTGCCTTTTTCTTTGGTCTTAAGCCTTTCATATGCACTATCATAAGAGTTCAGGAAGATAAACAAAGGGGAGTCTAACAGTATGGTTTACCTTTCAAAAATCTACACCAAGGTTGGTGATGCGGGCGAAACATCGCTTGGAACGGGAGACATGGTGTCAAAAGACCATCCCCGTATTGAAGCATATGGCACAGTGGATGAATTGAATTCTAATCTTGGAATTATTGTTCGGTTGGTCCCAGACGATTATGGCAAAGAACTTATTCTGTTGATTCAGAATGACCTGTTTGACTTGGGAGCAGACTTGTGCGTTCCCATATCCGAATCGGAGGGAGTTCGTCTTCGCATGCAATCCGCGCAATGGGAAAGGCTTGAGCGTGAGATTGATCGTTACAATGAAAACCTTGCGCCTTTGAATAGTTTTGTTCTTCCGGGTGGTTCGGAGCTTTCCTGCTGGCTACATATCGCGAGGACAGTTTGCAGGCGCTCGGAGCGCTATGTGGTTCATCTTGGTCGCATGGAAAAGATTAACCAAGATGCCATTATCTACCTGAATCGGCTTTCAGACCTTCTCTTCGTAATGTCGAGAATCTACAACAATAATGGTAAGAGTGATATACTCTGGACACCAGGCAAGAACCGGGTTGCAAAATCCTGACCAGCATTGAGGAAACCATGGCACACTTTAAGTTAAGCGCGTTTGCAGATGAAATCTCTCCCATCCCATCCGAGCAGGTCAGGGTCCTGGGTGAATCGAAGGTGAAATTTATCGAATTTCGCTCCATCCATTCAACCAATGTCCTCGATCTTTCCGATGTGCAGATACAGGAATTCAAATCGCTGATCCAATCTAACGGAATCGGGTTGAGTGCCATTGGTTCACCGATTGGCAAAATCAAGGCGGATCAACCATTCGAACCACATCTCAAAAGGTTCGAACGTGCGATACACCTGTGCGGAGTGTTCGGAATCAAAAATATTCGCATCTTCAGCTTTTACCTTCCTGATAATTCAACCTGGGACCAATGGCGCGATGAGGTTTTCCGCCGAATGGATTTACTGGTTGATATGGCTCGTAAGGCTGGAGTGATGCTGTTCCATGAAAATGAACACGGCATTTATGGGGATAGTCCCGATCGTGTTCACGAGATTCTTTCCCGCTTTTATGGAGAACATTTTGCGGCAGCTTTTGACCCCGCAAATTATGCCTTTTGTGGTTTCGATGCTTGGGAGGGCTGGCTCAAAGCCCGCGATTTCACCAAGCACTTTCACGCAAAGGATTGGGTGACTGGCGAAAAGCACGGATGTCTTGCTGGAACTGGTCATGGGAAGTTCCCGGAAATTATCGCTGATATGCAGAAACGTGGTTATGATGGTTTTGCAACCATGGAGCCTCATTTGCTTGGTGGGGGCCCAACAGGTGGTTCCACTGGGCCAGACTTGTTTCCCAAGGCTGTGAAGGCCTTCACCGATATTCTTGACAAGGCTGGTTCCACCCACTCCTAATTTTCAGGGTTGAATATGACCCTGGTTCATCTGAAAGCCATAAACTCGGAAAACCAAAAGCCCCTGGCTTTTAGGTTAAGAATGGTTCATGAAAATGGAACTCAAGCCTGTCCGCTAGGAAGGCAAATCAACTTCCAAGCAATTCGGAAAGGTGGAGTTGGCGGGCAGGCTTTGGTAAATGGAAAAGTTTATCATTGGATAGATGGTTCTTGTGAAATTCCTTTGGAGGCTGGCAGATATCATCTTGAGTTGGAAGCTGGAATCAGATTTGTACCATTTCGCAAAACCATAGAAGTCAAGCCAGGTCAGGCCGCGCTCCGATTTAACTTGGAGCCTTGCAATTTTCGATGGAAAGATTGGATTCAGGCAGACGCGCGCTGTCACTCCATGAGTCCTGCTGCGGCCTTGCTGGAAGGTTCTGCTGGCGGATTGAATATTGTTCATTTGCTGGCCAGAGAATTCCATCCAGATTTAAATCAACCTGCTGATATATCGGGCCTACTGGAATTTTCCGGTCAAAAGTCTGCCCTTAACAATGGTATTTGCGAGGTGTATGTAAACACTCTCAATTCCAACTCAGTTCTAGGCTCTGTATCCATTCTGAACAGTCACCGAATTGTTTTTCCGCTGGCATCTTGCACCAAGGAATATCCTGACCTTTGGTCCGTTTCTGACTGGTGTGCCCAAGGGCATCGTAAAAATGGCTTGGTTGGATGGGTTTTAGGTGGTCAGGGAATTCCCCGTTTGCAGGGTGAGGCTCTTTCAGCGGCCATTTTAGGCGAAATGGATTACCTCGAAATTTCGAATTCATCTTTGGGGAAGGATGGGCAGTTGGCGTTCTGGTATGAATTGCTGAACGCAGGTGTCCAATTGCCAGCCTTGGGGGCAAGTGGCAAGGAAAATAATTCCAAGTGCATGGATTCCATGACAACTTGGTGTAAACCTTCAGGCAACGGATCGACCCACACGCAATGGTTGGAATCCGCCAAGACTGGAGATTGTTTTATTGGCGCGGGGGCACTTCTGGAGATCACCAAGCCAGAAAGCAAGGACATAACTTTTGAAGGTAGATTTTTCTCAAGTGTGGAAAATGCCTTTGCGGAATGGGTGATTAATGGGGAGGTTGTTGTTTCCCATCCCATCTCCAAGGGTGAAGGACAGGTAAACTTTAGCCCGTTGGGCGGTATCGGAGGCTGGTTGGCGTTCCGAATAGTCGATGAAGATCATCTTATGTTTTTAGCGCATTCCAACCCGATATATTTTGACAAGGCAGACCCATCCTTAAAGGCGATTGCCGTTGAAAAACTATTAGACAGACTTCGTGAAACCTCCGATTTTGTATCCCAAAGTGATTATGGTCCCTTAAAATTTAAAGAAGAGATTCTTGCTAATATAAAGAAGGCTTTTGAAAAATTGACCGCTGGCAATTGAGACAATCCTCAAAAGGAAAAACTTTTTTCATGAAGTTTATTCTGCCAAGAAAAAGGTTGCTGATTTTAGCTTTGGTTCCTGTCGTGCTTCTGGCTATTGGCACGATTGGTTATGAATTGATCGAGGAAAAATTCTCTCTTTTCGATGCCTTCTATATGACGGTGATCACCCTTACCACGGTTGGGTATGGAGAGATACCTCACGAACTAAGCACACCAGGGCGTGTCTTTACCATTTTTCTTCTACTGGGTGGTGTTTTCACGGTGTTTTTTACCTCTACCGAGGTTTTGAAGTCGCTTCTAACGAATGAATTACAGGTTTATTTTGGCGAAAGGAGGCGTGAAATGGCGCTCCAGCAAATCAAGGGGCATATGATTGTTTGTGGGTATGGCAGGATTGGACGGATTGTGAGTCAGGAATTTAGCAGTCATAAGATTCCCTTTGTGGTTATTGATCGCTCGGAGGCTAATCTTGCAGGGTTTAACATTCCTGGGGGAATTCCACTGGTTGGTGATGCCACAAACGATGAAGTTCTGATTAAAGCTGGAATCGAACGCGCCAAAAGTTTGCTCGCAGTGATTCCCTCGGATGCGGATAACCTTTATATCTCCATGTCCGCCAGATTATTGAATGAGAAAATATTCATAGTCGCCCGGGCGGAACAGGAATCCTCGGAATTAAAGATGCGCAGGGCAGGGGTGAACCGTGTGGTTAGTCCTTACACGATAGGTGGTTTTCGAATGGCTCAGGCTATCATTCGACCAGCGGTGGTGGATTTTATTGACCTTGCTACAAAAACCAGGCACCTTGCATTGCAAATCGAGGAAAATCACATTCAAGCTGGTTCCCCATTGGAAGGGAAGGCCATTGAGCAGGTAAAATCTTATCAGGAAATAGGTGTCATTGTTGTTGGGTTAAGGAACCATGGTGCCGAGATGATTTTTAATCCTCCGGGAAATCATGTTTTGAAGGCCCATGACACGATAGTTTCCCTTGGAAGCAGAGAACAGTTGGACAGGTTGGAGGCAGCCTGTAAGTCTGGAAAAATCACGAATTGATCACCCGAATGGTACTTTTCACTTAAGTCTCCACTATAATTGTCAAACAACACTTATACGGGGAGACTTAAGCCATGCTCGATCGAATTGCATATCAGGGAATTACCTTTGATGATGTTCTTTTGGAACCCGGTTACAGTGATGTGGTTCCAAAAGAAGTGGAACTCAAAACCCACCTTACGAAAAATATCTGCCTGAATATTCCCATTCTTTCCTCCCCGATGGACACCGTAACCGAAAGCGACCTTGCGATTGCTCTTGCCCAAGAGGGTGGCATCGGAATTATCCACAAAAACCTTTCTGTGGCAGACCAGACAAGGGAGGTGGATAAGGTAAAAAGAAGTGAAAATGGGATAATTACCGACCCAGTTACACTTCCACCGGATGAGACAGTTGGAAGTGCCAAGAAAATCATGGAGCAGCACAAGATTAGTGGTGTGCCAATTACTGTGAATGGCATCCTCAAAGGAATCCTAACCCGAAGGGATTTAAGGTTTTTGACGAATTTTTCCCAAAAGATCCACGAGGTAATGACCAAGGAAAAGCTAGTCACCGCAAAGGAAAATACAACGCTTGTAGAGGCTGAAAGGATTTTAACGGAAAATAAAGTCGAGAAACTTTTGCTGGTGGACGATAACTTCTTACTGAAGGGGATGATCACGATCAAGGATATTGACAAGTTAAGTGATTTTCCAAGTGCTTGTAAAGATGGGCGAGGTAGGTTGAGAGTTGGTGCCGCAGTCGGGGTTCATGACTTGGAACGAGCAGAATCCCTGATAAAAGCTGGTGTGGATGTTTTAGTAGTCGATTCCGCCCACGGACATAGCAGGAATGTGATTGAAACTGTTCAGAAGATTAAGAGACAGTTTTCAATCGATGTGATAGCCGGCAACATTGCGACTTTGGAAGGAGCCAAGGCTTTGGTGAATGCGGGGGCGGATGCTGTAAAAGTTGGAATCGGACCTGGTTCCATTTGCACCACTCGGATGATTTCCGGGGTGGGTGTACCGCAGATTACCGCAGTCAACCTGGTAGCCACGGGCCTGAAGGATTTGGGTATTCCGGTAATTGCAGATGGTGGAATTCGATATTCCGGAGACATAACCAAGGCCATAGCGGCAGGTGCGAATTGTGTCATGCTTGGAAGCTTGCTGGCAGGTTTGGCGGAATCACCCGGCCAGATCATTATTTTCAAGGGTAGAAGCTTTAAATCCTACCGCGGAATGGGGTCCCAGGGAGCCATGATGGCGGGATCAAAAGACCGTTACCAGCAGAGTGGGGAATCCTCCCGGGATAAACTGGTTCCGGAAGGGGTTGAAGGTCGTGTGCCCTATAAAGGGTCATTGGCTCCTTTCATCTACCAGATGGTAGGTGGGCTTAGAGCCGGAATGGGCTATTGCGGAACACGAAATATTGAAGAACTTAGGACGAAAACGCGTTTCATACAGGTCAGTGGAGCGTCAGTGGTGGAAAATCATCCTCATGATATATCCATCACGCAGGAGGCCCCGAATTATTCTTCGAGGACGGACCATGCGAATCACGAAGGCAATTAAGTTTTTGTTGGCAGGCTTTTTGGCGAGTGGATACGCCAATGCCGCGGAGAAACAACCCGGCTCAACCGTGGTGGCGACTTCTCAGGAAATTGTTGCCACTTCCATGAAACCCGCAAGCAAGCCGGCTCAGGCCATGAAACAGGCTCCCGCACAGACAGATGGAAGACCTGTTTCGGATCTGCTTAGCACCTATCAGATTCAGTTGGACCCGCCTGGTTCAGAGAGATTATTCCGATTGGAATCAGAAGATTCCCTTCGGGAAAGGATGCGGCAGGAAAAACGGTCCCTGGATCAATTGGAAAGGCTTAATTTTCCCTCTGATGTTAGTCTGACTAATCGTAAATATGATGCCCAATGGAGATCAACCCATTGGGCGATTCATGACAGGAAGGTGGAGCCTTTCTACCTTACTTATGACAAGTTGTTTTTCATGGAAATCAACAGTGAACGCTATGGCTGGGATCTAGGATTCGCGCAACCTTTTGTCTCCACGGCTGTTTTCTTCTTTGATTTTGCCTTCCTTCCCTACAAGATGGCTTCCGATTCTTGGAGAAGATATGACAGTAATGCGGGGTATTGCCTGCCTGGTGACCCTGTGCCTTACATGTGGTATCCCCCTAATGTAAGCGTAACGGGCACTGTTTCTGAGCTTGCAACCATAGCCCTGCTGATTGCAGTGTTCCCATAAAAGTAATGGATAAAAGAAAGAAGCCGGCGTTAATGCCGGCTTCTTTCTTTTGGTGCATTCTTACTTTCCTTTTTTGAAATCCCCGGCCCAGATGGTAATCATCTTATCTGGATCTATGTGTTTTTTGAATGCATCAACAACTTGCTGCGGAGTCAGTGTTTCAACCTGCTTTTCCAAGTTGCGATAAAAATCCATGTTTCTTTTTGCAGACAAGTTTTCAGCAAGGATTCCCGCAATCCGGGAATCGCTCGAGCGCTCAATCTTCCATTGCGCCAGAAGGGCTTTCTGGCTTTCAGAAAATTCTTTCGGGTCGATTCCCTTTTCGATCAAAAGTTTAAGTTCCTCGAAAACGGCCTTATCAACATTAGCAACCTTGGTGGGGTTGCAGCTTGCCATGACTTGAAATCTGGAAGAATTATCGAGTGCCTCGGAATTAAAGAAGGATCGTATACCATAGGCAAGGCCTTCTTTCTGGCGGACACGATTTCCAAGCCGGGAGCTAAGAGTTCCGCCTCCCAAGATAAAGTCTGCCACCTCCAGGGCGGCAAAGTCTGGGTCGGTATCCTTCATTCCAAATGCGAATCCTGTAAGGAACATGGCATTTTCTTTATCCGGGGTTTCGATGATAACTTTTTCTCCTTTTATGGTTGTTTTTGCGGACCGTTCAATCCGCGCGTAAGGAACCCCGGCTTTCCAGTAGGCCAGGATGGACTTGGCTTTTTCCTGAAGGATGGCAGGGTCAAAATCACCCACCGCCACAAGTTCAGCCTCGCCCACGCCAACGGTGCTGGAATACAAATTCCGAATGTCCTCGATGGACGTTTTTTCAAGACGACTCATAGATTCTTCAACCGTGGGAATGTAACGGATATTGGACTCAGGTTGTGGATCAAGTTTCCGCTGGAGTAAACGAGATGCCAAGGCACCTGGCTCCGTCTTGCTTTTTTCAAGAAGATCCTTGCTTTGCCTTTTTATGATTTCAAATTCTTCCACTGGGAAAGAGGGTTCTCTTAGCACTTCTTGAAGTAAATCCATCACCTTTGCGACAGATTCACGCTGGCATACTATGGAAACTTGAATTTCTCCCACGCTGCCAGTGGCTCGCCATTGGGCCTTCAATCCAGCTAGTGCGTCTTCCAGTTGCTGGCGACTTTTGTTTTTTGTGCCACGAGTCAAAAGACTTGGCATCAGAGAGGCAGGCGTATTTTTACCCGTTAGGGCAGATTCATTTCCGTAATGAATGTTTAACAAAATATTTACAACTTCGTTGCGAGTTTTCCTGGGGAGAAAAGCGAAATTTACGTTATCGCTGATTTTTCCCGTGGTAACCCTTTTCTCAATATTCTCGATGCTGGGGTCAAAGAATTCCCCCTGTGCCATGGACTTACCACCCTTGTAATCCTTCATCAGTGCTGAAAGATCCGGCGCGGCAGGGATACTAGCCCGGTCTGCTTTTTCTGTGGGGTAATAAATGCCAACGGTGCTATTAGTGGAATTTAAATAAGCTTTGGCCACTCTTTCAACATCTGACGGGGTTACTTTTGCAATCAAATCCCTGTGTAGAAAAAAGAGTCTCCAGTCCCCTTTGGCTGCCCAATCACTAAGTGAAATACCAATTCGATTGCTATCGGCCATCAGCAGGGAGCGGTTTCTTTCAAAGCGAACTTTTGCTCGTTGCACTTCTTCAGAGTTTGGCGGACTGTTTTTGAATTGTTCAATGGTTTCAAGAAGTTTTGCCTTGGCTTGGTCTATGTTGCCACTGGGTTCCACATTAAGCATGATTTCGAACACACCGGGATCATGCCAGCCAAAAGCAAAAGCATAAACGCTAGTACCGATTTTTCCCCCCACAAGGTTTTTGTAAAGAATGCCTGAGGGCTGACTGGATAATACATCGCCAAGAATCTCCAACGCAGGAAAATCAGGATGGGAGCCGGCTGGGATATGATAAACAACCCCCACCGAACCAACCTTTCCAACCCTGCGAAGAACTACCTGCCGCTGACCATCCTGAGGAGGTTCTTCCGTGTAAGTCGATGGCAGAGCTGTGGATGGAGCTTGGATGTTGCCAAAATACTTCGCTATTAACTGAAGGGCCTGATCTTTTTGAAATTTACCAGCCACCACAAGCATGATGTTATCGACCCGGTAATACTTTTTGTAAAAGGCCTGCAGTTGTTCGATGGGAACTCTCTCAATATCAGCCCGGTTTCCAATGGTTGATTTGCCATAATTGTGCCACTCAAACGCTGCTGATATCATGCGTTGGCTGAGGATGCGTTCCGGGTCATTTTCTCCCCGTTCAAATTCATTCCTCACTACTGTCATTTCGGAAGCCAGGTCTTCCCTGCGGATCAGGCTGTTAAAAAGGCGGTCAGCTTCCAGCCGGATTGCAAATTCAAGATTGTCTCCATCGGCAGGAAGGGTTTCAAAGTAATTGGTCCTGTCAACCCAGGTGGTTCCATTCATGATGGCCCCACGATCCTTTAAAACCTTGGGTATGTCCGGGTGCTGTTTGGTTCCCTTGAAAACCATGTGTTCCAGTAGGTGCGCCATACCGGCTTCGCCATAACCTTCATGACGAGAGCCTACAAAAACCGTTGCATTAACCGTAACCTTGGAGGTGGATGGGTCTGGATATAGGAGAACCTTAAGACCGTTTTTCATGCGGTACTCGGTTATGTTCTCTATGGTTGCAACTTCCTGAAAACCATTATTTTGCGCTGAGGTGGTATTTGCAAACAGGTGGACAATAACCAGAAAGGCAAATGACTTTTCCAGAAAGGCCTTGTTCATTCCAAGCTCCTGAATTAATTGTGATGGATTAATTACCAATCAACTCAGGATATTAGGATTCTTTGGCCCAAATAACAACAGGAAACCTAATCGGCGGGATTCTGGCGAGGAATTCAAATGCCAGATTATTTTTTGCTGCCCGGGGAACCGCCCTTATTGGTTGTGCTCTTTCCGTTTGGAGAGTTGTAGGTGCCTGTGGAAATAATAAATGTTGGTATCAGCTTGGAACCTGTTTTGCTTTTAGCCATGTTAATGGTGACGATATGTCCGGCTTGTATTTCCTCCGGTTTGGCTTCGTAGCCCGGAAGGTTGGAATCACCTTTCATCGCTTTAAGTTCCTCGGATGAATAACGCTTGATGTTTCCTTTGTCATCAAAGCCAGTTCCGGGTTCTTTGGAGCGAAATTTGGTGGAATCGTCGAGAGGGATTTCAAGTTCCTTCCAATCCACAACAACTTTATGGGTGCGAAGGTATTCCATTTGTTGCTGCATGATTTTTTTGTTTTGCTGAGCTTGGATTGCCTGCGGGCTTTGCTTGCCTTTGTTATTGTTATTTTTGTTTGGTTTATTGTTGTTATTGTTATTGGGCTTGTCATTATCCTTTTTATTGTCGTCTTTTTTTTCAATGTGTTGATAAGGGATTTCTATAACGATTGATTTGCCATTAGGCGGTGATTTTACTTTGCCTTCAATCAACCCGGGACCAACCTGAGAAAATGGTATTCGGTCGTTTTTGCCATCATCCCCTTTTTTCTTTTTGTCATCCGCCCCTGAAGCTGGAAGGATTATGACGAAAAGCGAAGTCATTAAAAGGCCGAATGATCTCTTAAACATGATTTAACCCCAAACTCAAATGCTTATTTCTAATACCTATTTGTACACTATTCAGGTGAAAAAGTTTCGAAAAAACCTTTATTTTCTGGCAGCCATGCTTTTGCCAGCCAAATAACCAGTGCTCCATGCGGCTTGAAAATTGTAACCTCCAATTGGTCCATCCAGGTCAATAATTTCACCGGCTAAGAAAAGTCCCTTGGTGCACTTGCTCTCCATCGTTTTGGAATCCACTTCATTTAAGGGGATACCTCCGCTGGTAACCTCTGCTTTTGCGTAACCAAGTGTGCCGTTAATTTCCAATCTGCATGATTTAAGGGCCGTACAGATTTTTTGACGTTCTTCTCGTGTGATTCCCACACATTTTCTATCGGATGCCAGTCCGATGTGAACCGTTAAATGTTCCGCCAGCCTTCGTGGCACCAGGTTGCTCAAGGCGACCGAAAGGAGTTTTTTTCCATCGGTACTGGCTAAGTCACTGATTTTTTTAGCTAAGTCCTCGATTTTCAAATCGGGCACAAAATCTAGCATCAAATAGCAGTCTTTGTAGGTATCCGAATGAGTGATTGCCTTGCTGACATTAAGAATAACAGGCCCACTAAGTCCAAAATGTGTGAAAAGTAGTGATCCTCGATCTTTAAGTGGGGGCAAATCAGGGCTGAAGGCAGTTACGAGGACATCTGGGATGGTAATTCCGCTCAGATCTTTTACCCAGAGTTCTTTGCAATTTAATGGGGCTAAGGCCGGGAATGTTTTTGTGATAGTGTGTCCGAACTGTTTCGCGAATCCATAGCCATCACCTGTGGTTCCGCAACCAGGGAAGGAAAGGCCTCCGGTGGTTATAAGAACATGATTTCCCTGATAGGATTGCCGCGGGGTTTTGACATGAAACAGATCATTTTCCTTATGAATTTCAATGACAGGTTCTTCCAGATAAAGTTTTGCCCCTGCGCCATGCAATCGGTTTACCAAAGCTGTCAGTACATCAAGTGCTTTGTTGCTTTGGGGAAAAACCTTGCCGGTTTCCTCAACTTTTGTGGGCACACCAGATTGGTGAAAAAAATCCAAAGTGTTTTCAACACTAAAGGTTGCCAGGGGAGAATGTAAAAATTTGCCTTGCTTACCGTAAGCTTTAATGATTCCGAGATTATCTGTGTCGTGAGTGATGTTGCAGCGCGTGCCACCAGACATAAGAATTTTGACGCCGGGTTTCCTGTTTTTTTCCAAAACCAGCACTTTGGCCCCGTGTGTTGCAGCACTAATGCCGGCCATTAAGCCCGCAGCACCTGCTCCCACAATAATTCCATCCCACAAGGTGGTGGTTTCAGAAATGTTTTCCAGTTTACTTTCCCTTTAAATCGGAAGGTTTCCACCCGATGGTGGCTAGTGACTGGCTTAGGAAATCATCCCCTAGCTTTTGAACCATTTCATCGACATTGGCCATGGTAGTTTGCCAGGAATCCTTGGTTTCTCCGGTTCCCCGGGGGGGCGTGCAAACTTCCAGGTAAATCTTGGCCTTTGGCTCGGTGCCACTTGGGCGTAAAGTAAGCTTGGCCGTTTCACCGCACGAAAAGACCAGAACATTCCTGGATGCAAGATCTGTGTTGCCTTTAATGGGGCCAAGTTTTCCAGCGGTATCCTGAAAATCCTTGAAGCTTGTGACCTGCAATCCGCCAATTGTTTTGGGTGGATTGCTGCGAAGTTGCTGAAGCATCTTTAGCATCAGTGTTTTTCCCTCAATGCCCGGAAGGGCAATGGGAATTCCAACATTTCGATAATAGCCAAATTTCTCGAACATCCCATTTAAGTACTGGAGAGGTGTTTTGCCATTCCGTTGTTGTTCCAGGCACCATTCCGCGAATATTAGTGCGGCAATTCCAGCATCTTTGTCTCGAATTTTATCTGTTGCAAGAATCCCGTGGCTTTCCTCTGTCGCTATGATGAAATCTTCGGGAGTTCCATAAATTTCTTCGTACTGTCCGGCAGATTCAAGTTTCCAAAGCACATCAGCAACATATTTGAAACCCACCAGCAAGTCATCGATAACTCTTACTTTGAAATGGCGGGAAATTCTGGAAATCATTCCAGTGGTAACCTCGGTTTTTACCACAATGGCGGAACCTGGAAGTCGTCCCTGCTTTGCAAGCATTTCCAACTTGAAACAGGTGCAAACAGCGGCTATTTCATTGCCGTTAACGTAGCGCCAGCCCCCTTTGTCATCCGGAATCATGGCGCCAAGACGGTCGGCATCCGGATCCGTGGCCAATAGCACATTTGCCTGGTTCTCGCGGGCTGTAAATTCCGCCTTGTCCAAAGATTCAGGAATTTCAGGGTTTGGAGTTTTAGTGACATTGGGAAATTGGCCGTCAGGAGTCATTTGGGATTGAACACCAATAACCTGGAATCCCCTTTTCTGGAGTATTTCCATGGAGGTCATAGATCCAACACCATGCAGGGGAGAGAAAACCACCTTGAAGGTTTCATTTCGTGGAGCAGGAATCAAGCTTTGTGACAGGCATACTCGAATATATTCCTCATGGGCTTCCGGAGGAATAAACTGAACTAATCCCTTGCGAATGGCATCTTGTATGGGAATGCTGCGGATTTCTTTCACCTGATCCACAATATCCGCCATGATTTGATCTTCTGGGGCGACTGGTTGTCCGCCTCTTTCATCGTAAAACTTTCCACCATTGTCATCTGGGGGGTTATGCGATGCGGAAACATTTAATCCGCCCTGTGCTTTAAGAAAACGAATGGTGAGGGATAATTCCGGAGTGGCAATGAAATGTTTGCTTTCCAATGGAAGAATCCATGCGGTTATGCCGTTTGCCGCATAAACTTGTGCAGCGTAAGTGGAAAGATCTTTTGAGGAAAGGTTTAAAGCAGGGTTGGGAAGGGAAGGGCAGTATTGTTTTCGTTTATCCTGAAAACAGCGTACATCGTAAGCGAGCGCAACCTGGATCTTGCTTCCCGGGAATTTTTGTTTCAGATACTCACTGTGTCCTTGTACAGAGGCGCCCAAGGTCCACAAATTCATACGGTTGGGGCCAATCCCAACCGGGCCTCTTCTGCCACCAGTGCCAAAAGGCAGAATTTGACAAAACCTGTCAAGTAATCCGGCCCAGTTCTTTTGATCAATAAGCCATTGAATTTGGGGTTGGTACCCTTTGAATTCGTTGCTGTTTAGCCATAGTTCCAAGTTATGGATGGCTTGTTCTTTCAAAGACTGAGGAGCTTCAAGGGCTAAAATTGCAGATTTTGCTTCAGTTGATATCATGCTAAGTTTCTTTCTTTATCCGTTGCGCCTACTGGAAAATATTCTATTCCTTGAAACAATAAACATAGATAGTTTGCGAGATTTAAGCAAACGCAACATGGATTGTGCAACTTCAGACCGAAATAAATATGAATCCAAACCTTGAATACACCTTTGATGTGGTTGTTGTGGGTGGTGGGCACTCTGGTATTGAGGCCGCTTTGGCTTCAGCCCGGATGGGTATGAAAACCGCTTTATTGACGATGAGTGCCGAGACTGTGGGGTTGATGAGCTGTAACCCCGCGATTGGCGGTATTGCCAAGGGGCAAATCGTCAGAGAAATTGACGCCCTGGGCGGTGAGATGGGTAAATTGATTGATGCCACCGCAATTCAGTTTCGCATGCTAAACAGGGCCAAGGGGCCGGCCATGCATTCCCCAAGGGCTCAGGCAGATAAAAAACAGTATCAAACCCTGGCTAAATGGACCGTGGAACGGCAGGAGGGGCTTTCCCTGCGGCAGGAAATGGTTGAAAACCTGATATTGGAAGAACCAGGTGACTCTAGTTACAGACGAAAACTTACCGGGGTTATTTGTTCTGGCGGAACTGTATACCATGCGCGTGCCGTTATTCTAACTACCGGCACTTTTTTAAAAGCCGTAATGCATACCGGCGAAGCCAAGGCTCGCGGAGGCCGGGGTGGCGAGGGGTCTGCAGAGACATTGAGTGAAAGTCTTTTGTCTTGCGGTTTTGAGTTGGCAAGGTTCAAGACAGGTACGCCTTGCAGGCTTAATGGGAGAACCATTGATTTCTCCAAAACGGAGATTCAGCCGGGGGACGATGATCCCAGGCCGTTTAGTTTTTCCACGGTCAAAATCACACAGGAACAGATGCCTTGCCATATCACTTACACAAACCAGGAGGTGCATGATTTAATTCGAAAGAATCTGCATCGTGCTCCGATGTATTCCGGTCAGATTTCCAGCCGAGGCCCGCGTTATTGTCCGTCTGTGGAAGATAAGATAGTACGTTTTGCGGACAAAGACAGGCATCAGATTTTTTTGGAGCCAGAGGGCCGCTCTACTCTTGAGTATTATTGCAATGGAATTAGCACCAGCCTTCCGAAGGATGTCCAGCAGGGGATGCTTAGGTTAATTCCCGGTTTGGAAAATGCTGAGGTCATTCGCTGGGGCTATGCGGTTGAGTATGACTTTTCTCCCCCCACGCAGCTTCATGTGACTATGGAGACTAAGTATGTCGAAGGCCTTTATTTTGCTGGTCAAATTAATGGTACGACTGGATACGAGGAAGCTGCTGCGCAAGGATTGATAGCTGGGATGAACGCTGCCCTTAAAGTGAAAGGTAGCGAACCTTTTGTTATAGATCGAAGTATGGCGTACATTGGCGTGATGATTGATGATTTGGTGACCAAGGGGGTGGATGAACCCTACCGAATGTTTACTAGCCGAGCTGAGTACCGTTTGCAATTGCGACATGACAACGCTGATAGAAGATTGACTCCGCTTGGCTACAAAGCGGGTTTGATTGGTCAGGATGCCTGGAAGAGATTGCGGGAAAAAGAGGAAAAGCTTGCAAGTGCCTCAGAGTTTTTGCGCCGTCAATTTGTTGAGCATGTAAGTTTGGAACAATGGTTGAGAAGACATGATGTGGATCTGTTGCAAATTCAAGCCATGGTTAGGGAGAAATTGGGTTTGGAATTCGAGTTGGCTGCAGAAGTTGCCGAACAGTTGGAGCTGGAGGTGAAATATGCTGGTTATATTCATCGACAAGCGGAACAAATAGAACGGTTCCAAAAATTAGAATCGAAGATGATACCTTTGAATTTTGATTTTTTAAGCATCAATCAGCTAAGGCGCGAAGCTCGTGAAAAATTTCATCAGATTCGCCCAACCAGCATTGGTCAGGCGGGGAGAATTACTGGAATTAGCCCTGCGGACATTGCAGTTTTGTTGATGATTTTGAGATAATTTTCCTTAAATTGTTTTATTGTAATGGTTTGCGCAATAATTAAATGCTTGATTTGTATAGTTGCTAAAATCTTCTTATTTGTTAAAATCATCATATATTGCCTAAATTGCCTTCTTCAAGTTGGGGTTTAGGTTAAAAGAAGCCATCAAAGGCGGGTGGGGAAAATCCCACCTTGCACCAAAATGGTGATTCATGGTAAGCATGATACACAATGGAAGGCTGGTGAAAATCCAGCGCCTGATTTGTTGTGTTCAGAATTAAGATGACGAATCAAGGAAGATTTTGAACAAGTCATTGTCTTGCGTCGAGACAACCTATTGTTCATGCGAAGCTGGCAAGCTGGTGCCAGGAAGGACACAGGATCATGAAAACTGTTTTTACCACTGGTGAGGCTGCAAAGATTTGTAAGGTCAGCCAACAAACCATTATTCGTTGCTTTGACAACGGTCAACTCAAGGGATTCAGGGTTCCTGGATCTCGTTTTCGAAGGATTCCACGTGAAGCTTTGTACAAATTCATGAAGGATAATGGTATCCCCACGGATGCACTGGAAAGTGGCAAGAGAAAAGTCCTGCTGGTTGACGATGATCATGAATTGGTTGAATTGATGCACAAGGTTCTCGAAGAAGATGGTCGCTTCGAGGTTCGCATTGCAACCAACGGTTTTGATGCGGGAATGATGGTTAAGGAATATCGTCCTGACATTATTGTTCTTGATGTGATGTTGCCGGATATCAATGGCAAGGAGGTTTGCCATAGGGTTCGCGCAGACAATACGCTGGAAGAAGTTCGAATTCTTTGCATCAGCGGTATGATCGAAGAAGATAAGATTCAGGAGCTTCGTCTGGCCGGTGCGGATGATTTCCTCAACAAGCCGTTTGAAATTGAGGAGCTCATTGATCGTATGTGCCAGTTGATGGAAATTGAGTCTGGTTCAGCGACACCTGCTTAATTTCTGTTTTTGTAAATTCATGGGCGGGTAATATTTGTGCCCGCCCATTCTCTTTCCTATCTAGCTTGTGGGGTGGCAACCGTGAGAAACACGGCCGAGCATGGAAGTTCGGCAATGGCTCTCGTTCCAGGTGGAATTGAGGGGTTGTTTGCTTCCATGGTTCCCTCTGTGGGTTCAATATTTTCCCTGTGTGGTTTGAATGACCCTGCTATTTGGGGAAAAGTTCGTAATGATCCAGCGGTTGTTCTGGCGTTTTTGCAATTTAAATCCATCGGTTATCTAGATAATCCTTCCAGGGAATTTCAACAGGTTTACCCGTCTGTTGTGGCGTTCTTTTCGCGTTGGATTCAAAAGTCCCTTGGAAATCAGGTAATAAGTCCTTTTGTGGGAATAAAAAATTGCCTGACCATTGCTAAATCATGTCATGAATTGGCGGAATTGTCTGAATCTGTCGACCCGGACATAGCCTGGATTGCTGGTTTGTTGGGTGATATGGATTTGCTATTTGGTGCTCAGGGGAAATCGCAGGAGCTTGCCTGGGATTATAATCTGCCTGTTTGGTTGAGGATAGTGAACGGTTTGTGGAGGCCTCAGGGGTTTCAAATCGCTTTGGATGCTGGTGTTGATCCTTCTTTGTTGTATGTGTTGTCAATCGCAAGAGATAAGAAAGATTTCATTTCTGCAGCGGTTCTAAAGCAAATAAAAAATTTGCAAAAACTTCAAGCCGTCAGTTTTGAGGCAATCAACAAAAAGTCTTTGTCATTTGCATCGGAAATTTGCTCAGCACATTTGAAAATGCAAGAAAGTCACGCTCCGTTTTTGCTGGAAATGCTTTCCCAGAGAAGTTGCATATCCCGCCTGAATAATTCCATTGATTCTCTCCGTGGAGAGATTAATTTTTACATTCAAGGAATGCAAAATCATATAGCAGCCGAAGAAGAGAAACTATTGGATCGTAAATTACGGTCTCTCGCTGAGTTGGCGGCTGGAGCTGGGCATGAAATCAATAATCCGCTTGCGGTCATTCAGGGGAATGCGCAGTTTTTGATGGCGAAACTTGACGATATTGAAATGGATGATGCAGGCGTGGATTATCGTTCACCCTTGCAGAGCATTATCAGGCAAGCTCGAAGAATTAATGAGTTGATCAGGGGGCTAATGCATTTTGCCAGGCCATTGCCTCCAAGCAGGGTTCAAGCAACTGCACGGGATGTACTTTTGCCCTTGGTCGACAAACTTTCTGGTTGGGCTTTGGATCATAAGGTTCGCATAGAGTTTGTGCAGGACAAGGATGCAAATGTTCCCCTGTTTGCGGATTTGGAACAGTCCAGGATTGCTTTGGAAGCACTGGCCCGAAACGCCATTGAAGCTGCGGGCATTGGTGGATGGGTTCGCGTAATTACTCTAAAAAACTCTGAGAATCTCGAAATTATTGTCGAAGATAGCGGTCCTGGTGTGCACCCTGATATTGTGGAGCATTTGTTTGATCCATTTTATTCTGGAAGACCGGCTGGCCGTGGTAAAGGATTGGGACTTTCTTTGGCTTGGAAGTTTGCCAAAGCCAACCAAGGTAGGGTTGAATTTCGGCAAAAACAGGTAGATCAACCCACCAGGTTCACCTTGTTTTTACCAAGCAAGGATTTACTGAATATTTCGGAAACACCTGTGCCTATCGCAGCCTGACCTTCGATTGTGGGGTTGCTTTGATTGAAAATAATAAACAAATATCAGTGAACTCACGCGCTGATTCTTCCTCGGAATTTAAATTAGAAACTGGGGTAATATTAGTTGAGCCTTGGATGCCTTTTGAGGTATCACAACAAGAAATAGAAACTCTGCGATCACAGCGCATATCTGGCTTTTTTCATAAAAATATTAGTTTCAATTGTTCCACCGGGAAAATTATTGGATCCTCAGATGACAGGCTCGGAACCATATTTTCGAGAATTGAAAGCCACTGGTTTGAAAAAATTCAGTTCGCACTTCCTTGTTATTCTTCGTTCATTAAGCCCTGGCGAATTGTTTTAAATAATAGTGAAGCTGCAACTAGAAAAATAAGGCTGGAATCCAGGGACGATTTATTGCATTTTGATATTCCTCCACAAAGCTTGGGGAAAGAAAAATACCGCCTGCTCAAATGTGCGGTGAATCTTGCTGATGATTCCGACCGGGTAATGGCTATAGGTCCCACTTTGAAAGATTTGCTGGTCAGTGGAATATTGGGAAATACCTCAATTCCCAACAGGTCTGGATTGAATGCAATCGATAATCAATTATGGAAAAAATTGCATCATGAGCTAAAGCGTGATCCGGTGATCCAGAAAAAAATACCTCGAAAAATCGCCCGTTTTCCTGGTGGTTCGCACTGGATGGCGATGACCGATGGTCTGGTTCATGCCACATTAAGGGGCGCCAGTGTTCTGGAATTCCACGCCTTGGTGGATTTCGAAGCATTAGAAATGCCCGAATATGCACCCTGTGGCCCTATGATCCTTAAAAATGATTCACCGCATTTCTCTGAAGCAGCGTGAGTTGACGCCTTGGCAAATTCTCGCAAAGTATCCTGGAAGGCTTTGTTGCATGAAATTTTGCAATTATCTGCTCCCGGCACGTGCCATTCTTGCAAGCAAATACTTTTGGCGCACCAAGATTCCTTTTGTGTCGAATGTGAAAAAGAATTTGCTAACCACCTGACTCCACGGTGCATCAAATGCTCAATACCCGTTGGGCCTTTTTTGGATACTTCGGATGGGTGCGCTCTCTGTAATAAAGAGAGATATTCGTTTCGTCAGATTCAAGCCCTGGGCAGCTATTCCGGTTTGCTTAGGGAATGGGTTCTGGCCTGCAAAAATCATACTTCCGAAATCCTTGCTCATTCCCTGGGTAAGAAATTGGGGGAGCGTATTCTGGGCAATAATTCTGATTGGTGTCCTGATTTTGTGGTTCCAGTGCCTTTGCACTGGTGGAAAAGGCTTTGGAAAGGCTACAGCCATGCAGAGGCCATTGCAGGTGGAGTTAGTGCCGCCTTGAAGGTGCCAATTATCAGGGTTGCCAGAAAAGTGTTCCATACCAGCGAGCAGGCTGGTTTAAGTCCCTCTGAAAGAAGGGGCAATCTTCGAAATGTTTTTGCGATTCAAAATTCAGGGCAGGTTTTTGGCAAAAGAATTGTAATTGTAGATGATGTTTTAACCACTGGGGCCACCTGCCATGAGCTGGCTAGGAAGTTGAAAGCTAGTCAGGTTAAAGAAGTGTTCGTGGCTGTTCTTGCCAGATCCGCAAAGGTTTGAATGTAGGGGTTTTTCCAAATGGATTGTGTAAAAGAAAAGGTGATATCAAAGGATGCGGGTTGTTGCACAGAAAAAACAAAACTTTTTTACTTTTTACATCAAGTCTTTTTGACACACCTGAAACTAGGGGGAATAAAATTATTATGTGGGGAAATGAGGTGAACTTTTTAATTTAGGGCAACTCCAAGGAAGCTACCATGTCAGGCCATTGGTTGAAGGTTTTTGCATTATCCATGTTTATGGCATCTGCGCAGATTTCCCAGGCGGGAAGCTGGGCTGATTCCATGTTTGAAGAATTCACCAAAGATTTTGGCTCCGTTCCCCGGGGCCCACTTTTGGTTCACGAATTCAAGGTTAAAAATACTTCAAATAACGATGTTCATATTTCCAATGTCAGGGTTTCCTGTGGTTGTGTAAACGCCACGGCTTCAAAAAGTGAGCTGAAGCCAAATGAGGAAACAACCATTGTTGCCCGTATGGATAGTAATCGTTTTAGCGGTTCCAAAAGCGTTACTGTTTATGTGACCTTTGATCGCCCAAAATTTGAAGAAGTGCGCCTGCAAGTAATGGCTTATGGCAGAAACGACTTTGCGGTTTACCCTGAAACATTTCATTTTGGCCAGATAAAGCACGGTACGACTCAGGAAGCAAAGGTCGAGCTTCGCTTTTATGGCCATCCAAACGCCGAGGTGACAGATGTTTCCACGGAAAGCTCTTATTTGAAATCAAGCTTCAAGGAAATCAAACGTAATGGAAGTGAGGTTACCTATGAGGCAACTGTAAAAGTTACCCAAGATATTCCGGTTGGAAAATGGTTTTCGGATATATGGGTGAAAAGTAATGTTTCTGGTGCCAATAACGTAAGAGTTCCACTAAACGTTGAGGTTGAAGCCCCTCTTTCCGTAAATCCTCCAAAGCTGGCTTTGGGCAAGGTCAAGATGGGAGACTCTACCGAGAAAAAGGTGGTTGTTCGGGGTTCCGCTCCATTCCGAATCGTCGCCTTGGAGGGAATGGATGAATCATGGCAAATCAAGGAACTTCCCCAGGATAAAAAGGCTGTACATGTCATCACAGTAAATTTCAAGGCAAACAGGCCTGGTAATATCGAGCAAAAAATGATCATTAAAACCGATCTTGGAGATAACGCCGAAGTTGAATTCACCACAAACGCCTCGGTGGAGAAGTAACCAAACAGTTCTGATTGTCGCCCAATAGAGCCGGTTCGAATTCCTTGGCAAATCCTTTGCCGGGGAGTCTCGAACCGGTTCTGTTTTTCCGTACATTTTCTTTATGAGATGAATTAAAAACAAAGGTTTAAAGCCTTCCTCTCCCCAATTTGGATCCTGCCATGAGTGGAATTCGAAAGTTCAAGAAATTGCTGGTTGCGAATCGAAGTGAGATAGCGATTCGTGTTTTTAGAACAGCAAGCGAATTGGATATTAAAACGGTCGCGATTTATTCGCATGAAGACAGGTTTGCACTGCACCGTTTCAAGGCTGATGAGGCGTACAAGATTGGCAAAACTGGCGAACCCATCAGGTCATATCTCGCAATCCATGAAATCGTGAAGCTTGCGAGTACCCATGGGGTGGATGCAATTCATCCCGGATATGGTTTTCTTTCTGAAAACGCTGAATTTGCACAGGCCGTTATAGATGCTGGAATAGTTTTTATTGGTCCACGTCCTGAGGTGTTGGTAAAGCTTGGTGATAAAGTTCAAGCTCGGTTGATGGCGCAAAAGGCTGGCGTGCCGGTGCTTTCAGGAAGTGATAAACCTGTTTCCGATTATGCAGAGGCTGAAAAGCTTGCCAGCGCCCTAGGGTATCCGGTAATCATCAAGGCATCCATGGGTGGCGGTGGTCGTGGTATGCGCGTGGTGGAAAAGGCTGAAAAGCTCAAGGATGCCATTGAACAGGCTCAAAGAGAAGCTCTTACTGCTTTTGGTGTGGCGGATGTGTTCTTGGAAAAATTCATTCGCAAAGCGCGTCACATCGAAGTGCAGCTACTAGGTGACCGGCATAATGGCCTTGTGCATCTTTTTGAAAGAGATTGCTCCGTACAGCGCAGGCATCAGAAAATTGTTGAGATAGCTCCGGCATTTAACTTGGATGGTAAGACTCGCCAGGGAATTCTTGACGCTGCTTTGGCCATAGGCAGGGAAGCAAGGGTGGATAATGCCAGTACGGTGGAATTCCTGGTTGATGCAGAGACAAATAAATTCTATTTCATCGAAGTTAATCCCCGCATTCAGGTTGAGCACACGGTTACCGAGCAAGTGACCGGTATCGATTTGGTGAAATCCCAGATTCTTGTTGCGGAAGGTTACAAGCTTGAAAGCCCAGAGATTGATCTTCCCTCTCAGGCAGGTATTTCCACACGTGGTTATGCAATTCAATGCCGGGTAACCACGGAAGACCCTCTGAATAATTTTCTTCCCGACTATGGCAAGTTAAGCAATTACCGGTCTGCTAGCGGGTTGGGGATACGATTGGATGCTGGTTCCGCTTTTACAGGGGCGGTAATCAATCCTTTCTATGATTCACTTCTTGTTAAGGTGACAGCGCAAGCATTGAAGTTTGCGGATGCTGCCAAGCGAATGCTTCGAAGTCTGCACGAATTTCGGATTCGCGGGGTTAAAACAAACATCCCGTTTTTGATAAATCTTGTGGATCATCCTGGTTTTCTTCAGGGTTTATGTACCACCCGGTTTATTGACGAAACGCCTGAACTTCTGGATCTGCCAGTTCGAAAGGACAGGGCAACCAAGCTTCTTAGGTATATTGCCGAAATTGCAGTAAATGGTCATCCTGATATTCCCGCGAGTCGCCGCGGAAACACCATATCGGAACCAGAGTTAAGCCTGCATGTATCCAATACCTTGGGTGATTCTGTCCCCAAGGGGACCAGGGACCGATTGAAGGAGATGGGGCCGGAGAAATTTTCCCAATGGTTGCGTGCCGAGAAGGTTTTGCATATCACGGACACTACATTTCGTGACGCCCACCAGTCGCTTTTGGCGACCAGAATGCGAACCAGGGATATGCTTCGCATAGCCCCATTTTACGCCGCAAGACTATCAGGCTTGTTTTCCCTGGAAATGTGGGGGGGAGCCACCTTTGATACCTCAATGAGGTTTCTCAAAGAATGCCCCTGGGACAGACTCGCGCAAATGCGTAAGCGAGTCCCCAACATTCTTTTTCAGATGTTGTTAAGATCCGCAAATGCGGTTGGCTATACATCTTATCCAGACAACGTGGTGCATTCCTTTGTCAAGGAAGCAGGGCAGGCTGGGGTTGATCTTTTCAGGGTTTTCGACGCATTGAACGGTTTGCCGAATCTTCAATTGGCTATCGATGCGGTAAGATCTGCGGGAATGTTGTGCGAAACAGCAATCTGCTACACCGGGGATATACTGGACTCTAAACGCACCAAATATGACCTGAAGTACTATGTGGGTTTGGCGAAAGAACTCGAAAAACGTGGTGCCAACCTTATTGCCATCAAGGATATGGCGGGTTTGTTGAAGCCTTGGGCGGCCAGAAAGCTGGTTTCCGCGCTTCGCCAGGAAGTGGGGCTTCCAATTCATTTTCATACCCATGATTGTGCCGGTGGGCAGATTGCCTCATTGCTTTTTGCAAGCCAGGAAGGTGTGGATGTTGTTGATTCGGCGATGGCGCCATTTGCCGGTATGACCAGTCAACCAAGCCTGAATGCGCTGGTGGAAGCTTTGAAATTCCAGGACCGCGACCCGGGCTTGGATGCTAACGCTCTCCAGGAAGTAGCTCTTTACTGGGAATCCATTCGTCCCATGTACGCGCCTTTTGAAACTGGCCAATTGTCACCCACTGCGGATGTCTATGTGAATGAAATGCCCGGTGGGCAGTACACCAATTTGTACCAGCAGGCAAAGGCTGTGGGTCTGGGTGACCGTTGGCGCGAAGTGTGTGAGATGTATACACAGGTGAACCTTATGTTTGGGGATATCATCAAAGTAACCCCAACATCCAAGGTGGTTGGTGATATGGCCTTGTTCATGGTTGGTAACAACCTTGGCAGAGGTGATGTGGAATCAGGTAATCGTGAGTTGTCCTTCCCGGAATCGGTGGTTGAATTCTTCGAAGGGCGTCTTGGTGAGCCTCCCGGTGGATTTCCCAAAGCTTTGCAGGCAAGGATTCTGCGAGGAAAAAAAGCAATCGTGGGCCGGCCAGGCGCCTCACTTCCCCCCGCGGATTTTGAGGATTCTAAAAAGCAGCTTCGACAAGTCACTTCCATTGAACCGGACTTCCAGGAGGTGCTTAGCTATATCCTGTATCCCAAAGTGTTCCCAGACCTTGTGGAACACCAGAAAAGATATTCAGACACCAGTGTTCTTCCCACGCCGGTTTTCTTTCATGGAATGCAACCCGGGCAGGAAGCAAGTGTTGAAATCGAGCTGGGAAAGACCCTTATTCTTAAATTTCTCACCATTGGTGAACCGCACGCGGATGGAACCAGAACAGTATTCTTTGAGTTGAATGGCCAGCCGCGCGAAGTGGTGGTTCTTGACAAGAGTCGGGCGGGGAAAAATATTACCAGACCGAAGGCTTCTCCGGGCAATCCTTTGCAAATTGGAGCCCCAATGCCCGGTGTTATTTCCAAGGTCTTAGTGGCCGCTGGAGAAGAAGTTGGCGTAGGTCAGAAGCTTTTTGTGCTGGAAGCCATGAAAATGGAAACTACAGTCCATGCTGAAAAGGCGGGGGTGATTTCTGAGATCACGGTATCTGCCGGAACTCAGGTTGAAGGTAACGACTTGATAGTGGCTATTCAGGCCATGTAGTAGTGTTGATGTCTTGCTGGGCACTTTGCTTTTCAAATTGCTTGCAAAGGCCACCGATTGACATTAACTTGAACAAAATAACAAGGATGGATTCACTCAGGGAGCCATTATGGGCCAGTTAAAGATTCTCAAGGGATTCAATGAAGGTAAAGACATACCCTTGGATGGAGAACGTTTTGTTCTCGGTCGAAGCCCGGAATGTTCCATTGTTATTCCGATAACTTCGGTGAGCCGTGAGCATGCCATGATTCTGCGTGTTCAGGGTCAATATTTTCTGGAAGATAACAAAAGCCGAAACGGAACCTTCCTGAATAACCAGCAGATTACTGGAAGAGTTCCGCTGAAGAACAATGATCAAATTCGCATATGCGATTTTGTTGCATCTTTTCATGCCAAGGCCGCTGGTGCACAGGTAGATCAGGCGACGATTGACGATGGGGACGATCTTGGGGAAGAAACATCAAGCACCGTCCATGCGACCATCAATGCCAATAGCCAGCAATTGCTTGAAACCCAGCCTGCGGAAAAATTACGATTACTCTTGGAAATCACCAATACGCTTAGCAAGGTCTTGGAGTTGGACCAATTGCTGCCCACCACGGTGGATTGCATGTTTCAATTGTTCAAGCAGGCAGATAGATGCTTCATTATTCTTAAAGATCCCAACCGGCCTGTTCTTATCCCCAAAGTGATCAAAACCCGCCGGCCCCAGGATGAGGGAAGCGCCAGATTTAGCAAGAGTATCGTTAACCAGACTATCAATCAGAAACAGGCGTTCCTGAGTGATGATGCCAGCCAGGACAGCAGAATTCAGACCAGCCAGAGTATTGTTGATTTTAAGATTCGGTCTGTGATGTGCGTGCCGCTTTGCAAGGTGGACGGTGAGGCGTTTGGTGTTATCCAAGTGGATACGCAGGACAGATCCAAGCGATTCACGCAAGATGACTTGAAGCTTTTGTCTGCTGTGGCCAATCAAGCCGCTGCCGCCATGGAAAATGCGAAGTTTCATCAGAATTCGCTGTTTCAGGAAAGGCTCAAGCGCGACCTGGAGCTTGCCAATCAGGTTCAGACCAGTTTTCTTCCGGTTGGTTTTCCAAAGATTGAGGGTTACGAATTTGCGGCCCACTATCAGCCAGCCCAGGAAGTTGGTGGCGATTACTACGGCTTTGTGCCAATGAGTGGCAACCGACTTGCGGTAACTGTGGGTGATGTTGCGGGTAAGGGGGTTTCAGCGGCATTGTTTATGGCCAAACTTTCCTCGGAAACCCGGTTGTCGCTTCTCATGGAAGAAACTCCTGTTCAGGCGATTTCCAAGCTGAATGATGTTCTTTATCCCCATACGAGCCAGTTAGACCGTTTTGTGACCCTGATTACAGCGGTTATTCATCCGGATCACAAGGTGACAGTCGTAAATGCCGGTCATCTGACCCCGCTACTGATCAAGGGGGATGGTTCACCTCCAAAGGATGCAGTTTCTGCAGAAGTTGCTGGCGTCCCGTTGGGCATTATGGATGGTTTCCCTTACGAATCTGTGGACTTTGTGCTGCAACCCAAGGAATGCCTGCTTTTGCTTTCTGATGGCGTTCCGGATGCCATGAGCGTGCAAAACAAGGCTTTTGGAAATGAGGGTATTAATACCTGCCTTACAGGAATCACGGATTCTTCCGCGAAAAATGTACTCAATACACTTGTGAATGCCATCAAACTTCATACGGTTGGAAGGCAGTATCCGCACGACGATATCACGATTGTGGCCATCCAAAGAACTCACTAAATTTCTGGGGTTTCCATGGCAACCGCAACAGATACAGAATTAGACCAGAAGACTAAAATTCTTCCGCCCTATCATGTGATTTTACTCAATGATGATGATCATACTTACGATTATGTGATCAATATGCTTCAGGTTTTGTTCGGGCATCCGAAAGAGAAGGGGATGCAGATTGCTGAAGAAGTGGATAAGAGAGGCCGGGCTATTGTCTTAACCACTTCCAAGGAACACGCCGAATTAAAAAGGGATCAAATCCACTCTTTTGGCCCTGATCCCCTGAGTAGTAAAAATTGCGCGGGATCCATGTCTGCGGTGATTGAACCTGCCAATTAGTTTTATTTAAGATCCAAATCGAATCTTGAGTATGGCGGCACTTACCGCATTACGAACATTAGGATCGTTATCTTGAAGTCTTGTCTGCAGTGCGGGAATCTGCTTGGTGGATAGCTTTCCGAATTTTCCAAGAGTTTCAGCAGCTTTAATTCTTACACGCGGGTCGGTGGCTTCCAGGTTTTTGGCTACAGAATCCAGCGCAGGGGCAGCCTCGGTTCCAATACTGGTAATCGCTTGCATCATCACCAAACGGGATTCAGGATCCCCTTCAGCGGTCACTTTTTCAAGGGTTGGAAGGCAGGAGAGTGCCCTGCTGCCATATTTCTTGATCGATTTAGCTGCCTCGATTCGAACATCCAAATCATCATGCGCGAGGGCTCTGGTTAGTGCCGGAACTGATACTTCGGATTGAATAGGTGCGGTTCTTCCAAGGGCACGAATGGCGGTGTATTGCACCAGTAAATTTGGGTCACTGCTTGCCATGCGGGCAAGGTTACGAAACAGAATCCCCTCTTTTTCTTTGATAATCCTATCTACAACATCAGGCATACTAAGGTATATTTCCAAAGTTTCCGCACCATTCAAACGAATCTTGGGATTCTTATCTAGAAGTATTTCGTTGAAGTCCTCTATTACAGCATTGAAATCCTTGTTTGTCGGCAAAATGTCATAAGTGATAAGCCGTGAAGGTGCCTTCAAGTTCCCTGTCGCCAGGTTTTCAAGGCGATTGAGATTTTCCTCGAGAAGAATCAGTTTTTTTCGGATGAAGCCAAGGTCTTCCAAGACATCCAGGCTGGCAATTCGAACATTTATGTCCAGTTCAAAATTTGTGGCATGGTCGGTAAGCTCACGAATGTTGTCACGATAGGCTTGAATCAATCCCTCCTCGCCCTTTAATCCATCTCTGAAATCCTTCAACCGCAGGGCGATAATGTCTGGTCGTTCGAGAGCGACCATTTCTACTTCGCGATTCGGGATAATGTAGTCAACTTCCACGAGTGTGGATGTTGATTGTTTGCATGCCACAAGGGCATCTTCCCTAACCAGATCATCCTTGTCTCTTAAAGCTCGAACCGCAATAGGGAACAATAATCGGCTGCTGGTGAGCAAGTCTTTTACCAGGTCAAAGTTGTCTTGGGTTCTGGCAACACGAATTTGCTTTAAGATCATACCCACCACGCCGATGCGAATTTTTAAGCTTTCTGATGCCGCCCTTCGCACTTTGGTGGTGTTGGATGGCTTGTCGATTAGAAGATCTTCCACAACAGTGGCAAACATTTCCGGTTTTGTCTCTATTTTTCCAAGAGTAAGAATGGATTCAATTTTAAGCTTTTCATTGGAGGATTTTGTGAATTTGGCAAGTTCGGGGCTAAGGCTGGCAAGTTCTGTTCTTAAGTACCTGCTGCGCTGGGCAATTTGATCCAAGTATTCGGAGGTTTCATCATTCAGGTTGGCCACCGCCGTTTCACCAACAAGAATAGCCACCTCGATTTTTTCTTCGTCACCACCCTTGCTGATAATTTCCAAGGCCCGATTTTTCATGGCCTTGATGGCAGCGGTGCGAACCTCGAGGTTACTATCCGCAATAAGCCTGTTGCCTTCGATATATTGCCAATCAGGCAGCATGACTATTTTGGAAAGTTCCCCCAGGCTTTTGGCTTTGTTTACGATGGTCAAAAGCTTGGATTTTCGCTCAATATCGCCCCGGTTTTGGAAAACTTTTTTGAAATCTTCCAAAGTATCACTATCCAGCGGAGCAGCAAGAATTGCCTGATTAAAAACAAATAATGAAAAAACCAAAGCGGACATGGTTTTTGAAAGTGATTTGAACATTCGAAAAAGCCCCGTGAGCATCCGGATTGGAAAGGGTTACAACTAAACTATCTCATTTGAAATATTGCTCAAAAAACCAACTGTGCCATATTCTTTTGCAGATAATTGACATTTATCACAAAGGAACAATTGAACGAACCCTCATAAGCCTAATTGATTTTATCGTTAAAAAGGTGGTTTTGGTAAAAGTCAGACTTTTGATGCCAGATTATCTGCTTACTTAATTCTTATGCCCACAAAAATTCCAACTATTAATCCAAGGAATAGACAAACGCCGATCAATACCAAGGTTTTTTTCATTCGCAAAAAGGCTTTCCAGGAAACCGAGGTTAAAAGGTCGGTGGAAACACCTTCCGGTTCTATTTGGACGGCATCATAACTTGCCTCATCCCCATCGATTTCATCAAGGTAAACCGGGGGAGGCGGGGGTATAAGTTTATCCTCTCGGGCTGGGTTTTGAAAAATCTGATCCGGATTCATGGCCTCAAGAGAATTGGAAGCTTCTGAAACAGTAGAAGGCCTGGTGGTTGGTGATGGTTTTTTAATCTGGTGGTTATCTGGAATGGAAGGAACAGTAATGTATTTATAACAACCCGGGCATTGTATCTGAATACCTACCTTTTTTCGGGTGATGCTAAGTTTTCTTCTGCAGTTACCACAGCGAAAGAGGATTGGCATAAGGGCACGCTACCTGAAATAAAGGTGGCTTTTTTAGATTACTTTGCAATCATACAACCATAGCCACCTATTTTCCAGAAAGTCTATTCGTACTTACAAATTATAAATCTAAATCAGCATGCTTTGGGAAGATTGGGATAATGGAATGAATTTCAGCAGATTTGTATCAGCTATGGCCATCCTTTTAGCCTCCGCGTTGGTTATTTTTGCCGACATGGTCGTATTGAAGGATGGTTTTATCCTTCAAGGCGTTGTCAAAAGGGAAAGCGTTACAGAATTTGACGCTACCAGCAAGGAACCCATCGTCATTCCAAAAGGGTTTTTCATGGTGGATGACGGAGCTAGGAGAATCTATTTCAATCCTAATATGGTGCGTGTTGTTGAAAAAATGGAGGCACCACAAGAGGAACGCTGGGTTCATCAGAAAAGTATCTATCTTCCAAATGCCAAGGGTCCGCCACCGTTCTTCAGCGAGGTAGAAGCGACAGAATGGGATGCAAAGTGGGAACGTACTTTTAAATATCGTAGTCCTTTTGGGGTGGTTGGTGTTTTTCAGCATATGTCAAGTCTTACACCATATGCCGCTCGGGTGGATGCAACCTCGAAGTATTTATGGAGTTGCATGTACCTTACTCAGGAATTGGGTCCGGAAACCTGTATCAGATTGATTCGGTCACATCCTGATTTCCAGAATCTTTCCAAGAAAAAACCGGAGGAGTCTGCCAATTTAAGGTTTAGGCTGGTTGATTTTCTGGCCCAGGCTGGCTGGTTTGCAGAGAGTGAAAAAGAGGCCCGGGATATCATGAAGGATTTTCCGGAGCAGAAAGATCGCTCTGAAAAAGCAATTGAAACCATTAATTTGCTTCGGGGAAGGGAAAGAATTGAAAAAGTAAAAAGAATTGTCGCGGCTCAAAGGTTTCAGGAAGCCAGAAAAATACTGGATGATTTTCCTTCTGATGAAGCAAAAGACAAGGTGTTGAATGAGTTGCAGGCCATGCAATCGAAGCTTGATCGATCCAAACAGGATTTCACAAGAGTCCAACGACTGCTTCCATATTTGCAAGAATCCCTCGTGAAAAAGCAACAGTTGGTATTAGCTCAAGCCACAGAATCGATTTTACGCTCGGTTCATGAAGGAAACTTGGACCGCCTAGAACCATTTTTAAATCAGGCAGGTAACGCTGAGTCCCTTTCTCCAGACAAAGACCACGGAAGTCTGGCGGCCCTGGCAATTTCTGGTTGGTTATTGGGTAGCGCTTCAGCAGATGGGAATTCCACAAACGCTGTTCGATTGTGGAATACCAAATTGATGGTTGATGCTTTTTTTCAGGAAGATAGTATCGCATCGAGGAAAAAGATTCTCTCGACTTTCTTGGAAAAAAATCCCACAAGCCGCTTGGATGAAGTCAGTCAAATTTTGGCTCAGTCTTTGCCAAGCGGTTCCAACGCAAAAAATGCCATGATTGTTGACAGGGCGATAGTCCGTGGAAGAAACAAGGGGTTGGGGTATTCGGTCCGGGTTCCCAAAGATTTTAACCCCAACCGGGCATACCCATTGCTAATAGTTTTCCCAAAGACCGGGGAAAAAGCATCCATTGCCATGATGAATTGGGAAAACACGGCGGATGAAAATGGATTTATCATGGCTGGATTTGATTGGGATCAAAAGAATGTTGTTTACGGCTTCACTGAAAAAGAACATCTCGAATTTCTCGATATGCTTCGAGATCTTAGACTTGCGTATCCTGTGGATTCCGACAGGGTATTTCTTTTTGGTTACGAACAAGGAGGGTTGGTGGCTTTTGATATGGGAATTTCCCATCCGGATCAGTTTGCCGGTGTGATTCCCATGAGTGCCAGTCCAGAATTGTTCATTGAAAAATACTGGCGGAACGCCCAATATCTGCCTTTTTATGTGGTGAGTGGTGACAGGGCGGGGGATGCAAATGCAAAAAACAGGCAGTTATTTACCAATTGGATGCCACGAGGTTACCCATCCATGTGGACTCAATATAAGGGCAGGGGATTGGAGTTCTTCAAAGCTGAAGTTCCCATGATTTCAGACTGGATGAGATTGAAAACAAGATCTTTTCCAATCCACCAGCTTGGAAGCGATGGTGGTGGAACAGTTTTGGGAAATGAATTCCAGTCATCCCGGGTTTCAGACAATCAGTTTTATTGGATGGGCTCAGATTCTATAGCGGAAAGTCGGATTAATTATGCCAATAATTGGAAGCCGAATCTATCACCAGCAAGTTTTACCGCAAGAGTTGACCCGGCCATTAACCAGATAACCGTTCGGACCCATGGAATGAAGGACTTTTATTTTCTTTTTGGGAAAAATTCCAAGGGTGAATCGCAAATTGATTTTGAGAAGAATGTCACCATTCAGGCCAACTTGATTTCCAAGTGGACTGGAAAAATTCAGCCTTCATTGGACACCATGCTGGAAACGGCGCTGGAAACAGGTGACAGAAAAAATCAGGTGTTTGTCAAGTTCACCATGAAACCGTAGTCCAAGCCTTATTAGCTGTGTTTTGTCAGAGGGAGGTTAAAAATAGCTCCCAAGTTTTCCCCCGGTTTAAAAACATCATTTTCCATTTCGTAGACCTTGTGACCGTGTCCCAAGGTTTCCACCGTTGCAAGGTTAATTAAGTCTTCATCCCCGGGTTGCCGAATTTCATGTACTTCAACTTTCCCCGAGGATGCCACCTGTCCCCAGCAATTTTGCTGGCGCGGAATGAACAAAGTTTCCACATGACCCTGATTGCAGGCGGTTAAAATATCCTCGGTTTGGCTTGCGGTTCTGCCAGTTCCGGAAAGCTGTTGATAAAGATTCCATGCCGCGGTTCGTTCCTTGGAAAAATATTCCGAAATAAGGTGCCATGCTTTCCCATGCAATTCTTTTAAGGACATATGGTCAGGGCTACCATGGATCCCTTCATGCCATAAATACGGATAACTGTTACATTCCTTGTATATGGGATGAAGGTAATCAACCGCTGCAAGTATCAGTGGAATATGTTCGTTTCTTAATATGGCATGCAATCCATGGTCAATTTTCTGGAAATATAAGAGAATGTCGTTTTTCGCATTATCGATACCAACCCCATGTCCTTCAAAAATGGCGCACCATGTGCCCCCGGAAGTTTGTCTTGTATGAAATGTTAGAGGTTCATCCCTGTCATGGGTCAGCAGGGCTTCGGCAAGGTTCCTTGGCACACCTTTTAAATCTAATTCCGTGATGGAAAGGCGGTTGCCCTGTAAAAGGCGGACAGCCTTCTGGCTGATTGCCAGAATGAAAAATTTGCCATTCTCACAAGTCAGGGGAAGCAGGGGGGTAATATGAAATTGCATGCCAACATAAGCGCCTTCCTGGAAGCATATCGGAAGACGATAAAGATGCATGAAATTCGGGGCAAGAAATATGCAAACGCCGTCTGATTGATGAAGCCAAAAAGTGTTGTCATCAAAGTAGTTTTGCGCCGGAGCCAAAAGTTCCTTGATTTCCCGCTTCGAAATACCAAGCATTTCCAAGCGGATTGTCGCATCCGCAAGAAGGTTTTTCAGGCGCGTCTTGTTTTGGTCGGCGGTCTTGCGAAGTGTGGGCATATAAATGGAAATGCAAGGCCTTCGTTTTTCCGATAACAATTTTTCCATGTCAGTTTGGGTGAATATATCCATATCAATCCTCGCTTCCTGGGTTGTTGGTTTTACTTCGATTAAGGTTGGTTGTTCTTTTTGAATAGATCCAAAAATCTGTCTTCGTATTCTTTGAAAAGGCCTGAACGGTCCAATTCTTTTTTTAATTCAAAGGATTTGGATCTGTCCCCTTTTGCGGCCTGAAAAAGTTCTTCGATTTTTTGAATTTCTTCTGCATTTACCGCGTTGTTTTCAAAAGATTCATCTGCTAGGTGCGAAGGTGCGGATTCTTTTTCCTCGGATAGTTGATTGGCGTGAATTTGTTCCAGCGCCATCTCGATTTCTTTTTCGTGTTCGGCAACCTGTTCTGACAATTCCGCCAGGTCCAAGTTTATATCGAGCATCGAAGTGAATGTCTCAAGGATGGCCAAAGTTGCTTTGGGAAATGGTAATGCTCCGAAAATATGGGGAATTTCGCCCAGCAGGCAGTAGCCATTTTTTCCTAATTCTGCGGCTACCCCCAATAGTATGCCATTCATGCCGGAAATATTGCCTTCCATGAGTATCTCAACATCCAGATTTTTCAAATTTGATAATTCGGCAGTGCCTGTGCCCACTCCAAATGTTCTACTTTTGGAGTGCGGAGGCATTTGGGTTGCCATCGCTGCAAAGGTGAAAACTTTTTTGACTTGGCTTTCATTGGCAAGATTTATAATTTTCCTGCAGAAGTTGTATTTTCCATGGCTGGGTTGTCCCTCGCCCAAAAACAAAATCAGGTCATTCTTTCTTAAAGGATCTTCCCATACAAAAAATAAATTTCTGGGTCTGCGAATTGTCTGCACCCTGCCATCTTTGATTTCAATGTGGTCGACATCAAATAACTTGCTTTCATCCAGTTCCAATGAGAATTCCATTTTTAATTTGGATATCAGATAAATGCCTGCGTTAATGGCAACTTGACCCATTCCCGGCCAGACGGCAACCAAGTTTGGATGTACCAGCGATCGAATTTCTTTCATGGCATTTGCCTTTTGGATAAGAAACGCCTAATCCTATGCTTTTGAATTGTAGGCTTAAAAATGGTGTGATGTTTGAATTGGAATTTTTTGGCAAAACTTCTGAGGACATTCCTCTTAAGCAATAAAAAAAGGATATGCCAAATATTGGCATATCCTTTCAATGGTAAATAGATTTTTAATTATTGGGCCCGCTTAATGGACTTTATTTCCACAGGTTCGGTGGGGACATCGCCATGGCCCATTTTATTTCCAGTTTTAACCGTTTCGATGGAATCCAATACTTCAAGACCTGAAGTTACTGTTCCAAAAACACAATAACCCACGCCATCCCCAGCTTGGGCTTTATCGAGAAAACCATTGTTAACAGTATTAATGAAGAACTGGCTTGTGGCACTATCGGGGACATTAGTTCTAGCCATGGAAATGGTGCCGCGCTTGTTGGCAAGTCCATTTGTAGATTCATTTTTTATCGAACCTTTGGTGGGTTTTTGTTTCATGTCTGGCGTAAAACCGCCACCTTGAATCATGAATCCTTTGATCACACGGTGGAAGATGGTGCCATCATAGAACTTTTCATCCACATAAGATAAAAAGTTCTTCACAGTAATGGGGGCCTTTTCACTATCAAGCGTGATCCCAATATTGCCTTTTGATGTTTCAATGATGATGATTTCCGGCATTTTATACCTTTCCTGAGTTTACTTGACTAGCGTTACAGATTTGATGACCACGTCGGCTTTAGGAACATCGGCATGGCCCTGTCGGAAAGTGGTTTCTACTTTTCGAATTTTATCCACTGTTTCCATTCCTTCAACAACTTTGCCAAATACACAATATTTGGCAGGGTCCAATTGGGCATTGTTCACGGTATTGATGTAAAACTGGCTGGTTGCGCTATCCAGAACGTTGGTCCTTGCCATGGCAATGGAACCCCTAACGTTGGAAAGACCATTTCCAGATTCATTTTTTATAGGCGCTTTGGTTTGCTTTTCTTTCATTCCTGACTCAAAACCGCCACCTTGAATCATGAAATCCCCTATTACACGATGAAAGATGGTGCCGTCATAGAACTTCTCATTCACGTAAGAGAGGAAGTTTTTGGTTGAAATAGGTGCTTTTTGGGCATCCAATTCAACCTTGATATCCCCCATGGATGTCTGAATCAGTACCACAGGATTCTTTTCCTGCGCGAAAACCGTGTTCATGGTTGTTGCTAAAACAAAGGCAAAAACGAAAAGATTTTTAAACATTTGATCCTCCTCCAAAAACATAATGATTAAGGATATATTATGGCACTGTTGAAATATTCCCAAGGGAAATAATCCGGTCTCAAAGTAAAACTTGTAAATAATCATCCAACCCCGATAGACTAATCAAAGACTTCATGAAGTCTGGAGAACTAAGAAAATGATTCCGTTGGAAACCGTCACCTCAAGCCAGCCCCAAAAGCGTCTCCCACCTTGGATGAAGAAACAATTGCCGGTGGGAAATGAGAATTTTTTTACCCAGTCTTTGTTGGATGAGTTAAAGCTAGAAACTGTTTGTGAAAACGCCCGATGTCCAAACCGCCCGGAATGTTATTCTCGCAGAACTGCGACTTTTATGATTCTTGGGAATGTTTGCACTCGACCCTGCGGATTTTGTTCGGTTTCCAAGGGCGAACCGCTTCAAGTGGAAGATGATGAACCACAGCGCGTTGCGGAAGCCGCATTTCGCCTGGGATTAAAGTTTGTTGTCATCACATCAGTTACCAGGGATGATTTGCCCGACGGAGGGGCCGACCATTTTAGAAGGTGCATCCTTGCGGTGCGGGAAAGAACAGGAGCCTCCGTTGAGGTTTTAACTCCTGATTTTCAAGGTGATCTCAATGCTTTGGAAATTGTTCTAAGTGCGCGGCCGGAAGTTTTTAATCATAACATGGAAACGGTGCCAAGGCTTTACCGCAAAGCCCGAGGCAGGGCCGTTTATGAAAGAAGTCTCCAGGTGTTGCATTATTCAAAAAAAACACATCCGGAAATTGTCACCAAATCCAGCATCATGTTAGGTATGGGGGAAACTATCGAGGAACTTCTTGAGGTATTTGCTGACCTTCGCAAGGTGGATTGCGATACCCTGACTTTGGGTCAATATCTTGCGCCAACACTCAAGCACATGAAAGTTGCGCGTTATGTGCCACCTGAAGAGTTTGATCGACTCGCGGAGATGGCAAAAAGCCTTGGTTTTAAAAAGGTTGTAGCTGGTCCTTTTGTTCGTTCCAGTTACCATGCCGATGAAATGGTTGATGTGAATTCTGTTAATAACGCTTCCGTGTAATCGTGGGCAAAAAAGATGGCCAAAGGGGTATTTTTTAGCCTGGATGGGTTGGATGGTTGTGGTAAGTCCACCCAGATGCGATTGTTGGCTGAAGCCTTGGAAAAAATGGGCTATTCAGTGGTAACTTGTGTCGATCCCGGGGGTACCGAGATTGGTAAAACTCTGAGGCAAATTCTTCTGCATCACAAAGGCCTGCTTGGAATGCGAAGCGAGGCTTTATTGTTCATGGCAAGCAGAGCGCAACTCGTGGACGAAATTATTGCTCCTTCCCTGGAGCAGGGCAAAATTGTTATTTCGGACAGATATCTGCTCGCCAATCTTGTTTATCAAGGGTACGGTGGTGGCCTTAACCTCGAAGATTTGCGTGCCACGGGAAATTTATCTACCGGAGGGCTGTTGCCGAACCTGACTTTTGTTTTGGATATTCCCGTTGAAATTGCCAGGAAACGCATTCAAAGACCCGCTGATCGAATGGAGCAAAGGCCGGACAGTTTTTTTGAAAAAGTTCGACAGGGTTTTCTCACAGAGGCGGCATTGGCAGAAGATCGTATGATGGTAATCAATGCCTCGGAATCCATTGAAATAATTCAAGGTAAGGTTTTTTCCAAAGTCAAAGAACTTCTTGGTGGCGGGGAAATAAGTTGAGTTGGAATCAAATTGTAGGGCATGACCTTCAAAAGGCGGCACTTGAAAAAGCCTGGTCCTCCGCGCGATTGGGGCAGGCTTACTTTTTTCATGGTCCAGACGGTGTTGGCAAGAAGCGTTTTGCCATCGAATTGGCAAAGGCTATCCTCTGTGAAAACCAAAACAAATTAAGCCTTGATTCTTGTGGTAAATGCTCTTCTTGCAAATTAGTTGAGGGAGGGGCGCATCCGGATTTGCATGTTTTTGAATGTCCCAGGGAACTGCAAGAGTTTCCCTTAGAACTAATGAAAAATGTTTGCGCTGAATTTGCCCTTAAGTCATCTCGTGGTGGCATAAAGGTCCTTGTTTTGGACGATTGCGATAAAATGAATGAGGAGTCCGGCAATTGCTTCCTTAAAACTTTGGAGGAACCTCCTGGCGAGTCACTGATAATTCTGCTGGGTAACTCCATAGATGTGCAGTTGGATACAATTCTTTCACGATGCCAGAAGATTGGTTTTTATTCCCTTTCCGAGCAAAATTTAAGGAAAGTTTTAAGCGATCTTTTGCCTGGTGAGATGGACTCCTTGCAGAAGGTGATTCCTTTTGCGAATGGCTCTCCCGGTCAGGCGTTAGCCATGAAAAATCCTGAATTCCTAAAGACCCTGGATGTGGTAATTGGTGAATGTTCCAATCTGGAACCAGATCCCGTGCGGATGAATAAGAGCGTTATGGAGTTTGTGGAATCATCCGGGAAAGAAAGTTCTTTGCAAAGATCAGGCGCCATAGCTTTGATTCATACTGCAATTCTGTGGATGCGAAGGGAACTTTCCAATGATTCTGTTCATGAAGATGAAGTGGACCGGATGATTCTCCGGATTGAGGCTTGTTTTCGTGCCGAGGAATTGATTGAGAGAAGAGTGCAGCTTTCCCTGGCAGTTCAATATTGGGTCGATGAGATGCTGTGGCCAACGATCCGAAAGCCATCTACTCTGGTGTAATGTTTTTTAAGGCAAAAGGTTCAAGAGTGAAAAGGTGATTCGGTTGGGATTTCAGCCGGTTGATTGATAAAGCAGTCTCCGGTAAATTTTGTCGGTTCTCCACAAAGTAATTGGCTGATAAATAAAGCCGTTGCTGGCGAGGTCTGTAATCCACTTCTGAAATGCCCTGTAGCCCAATAAAGATTCTTCCATCTTGGTGATTGCCCAATCAAGGGCCACTGGGTTGAAGACATAGGCCTTAAGCCAGCCCAATGATCCAACACGCTGGCGTTTTTAAGTTCCGGAACCAGGTTTTGTGCAAATTTTAGAAGATCATTCCTGGAAGCGGATGTTGTTTTTGTCTGAAAACCTATCATTTCCTCGGTGGAACCCGCCAAAACTTTTCCGTCGCCACGTGGAACAAGATAGCGTTTTCCGGAGATAATGATTTCTTTAAAGGGCAAATTGGTTTGCAGCAGAATCATTTGCCCTTGCACGGGTTGAATGCTGGCTTGAATACCTGAATCTGGAAGGAATTTTCCGGACCAGGCACCTGCGCTAATCAAAAAATTGCCTCCGCGGATTACACCTGTTCTGGTGGCCACTCCTTGTATTGTGTCCAGGTTGATTTCCAGCCCTGTTATTTCTGTGTTTCTGAAAAATTTAACCTTGAGAACTTCGCAAGCTTTTAAAAGTGCCCTCAGGTGCCATGGATTTCTGATTTGGGCATAATCGGGAAAATAATAACTATGGCCCGATTGGTTTTCAAGCCAGGGGACTTCGGAATGACTTTTGGATTGGAAATGAATCAGTTCTCTTTCCCAGAGGCTTTCCTGAAGAATATTTTTTGTTTCGAAACATTCCAAGCCCCCGCATTTTTGGTAGCCATTATTGATGCCTGTAATGGACTCCAAATCCCGGGATAGCGATGGGAAAAGTTCCGAGCTTTGCGCACGCAACCATTCCCGTGGGTTAGTTGCAAGTTGGGTATTTCCCGGGGGAATAATGCCCGCCCCGGCCCAAGACGCCTGTTTGAGGGTGGTTTGATGGTCCACCACTGCTACCTTCCAGCCTTTTTGGGCTAGAAAGTAGGCGTTTGTAAGCCCTATCACCCCACCGCCAACAATGATAATATCCGAACTTCCCATTTAATCTTTATATCGAAACTTATTCCGCAGATTTAATGTAGGTTGCGCAGTGTCGCCTCTTGTCTAAGATGATGAAAGAAAGATGGAGGAGTCTTCGCCGTGGGGTTTGACAGTCATACGCTGGAACTGTTGCAGTTTTCTAAAATCCGGGAAATGGTTTCTCAGAGGTGCTTCACCTCCTTGGGTAAGGAACTAGCCCAGGGCTTGGATCACTTGCGGGAAAAAGAGCGCATAGTCGAGGAAATTCAACTGGTCACTGAAATGGTCCGGGCGCTGGAACTGCAACAGGTTCCGCCGTTTTCCGGATTGAGTGATATTCGATTGTTGGTTCGAAGGGCATCCATTGGAGCCCAGTTGTCTGCCGAACAGCTTTTGCAAATATCTGATGCCCTTGTTTGTACCGGCCATATGTACCGCTATCGCATGCGGTTACCCGAAGCCTTGATGGCACTATCCGACTTTCTTGCGGATGTTGAAGATTTTAGCCTTACTGCGAAAGCTATTCAGGGTTGTATTGATGGCCGGGGTAATGTTTTGGACATGGCCAGTCCGGAATTGGCTGCGATAAGGGTAAATCTTTCCGAAATAGAGGAAAAAATTCAAACCCAGGTTCGCAGAATCATTGCGGATCCCGAAGTGAAAAGAATTCTTCGGTACCCCCATGCAACATTTAGTGGTGACCATTGTGTTCTCCCTGTAGCTGCAAATTTCAGGCAAAAGCTTCCCGGGGTGATTCATCGCACCAGCAGTACTGGAGATACTCTTTACATAGAACCGCATGCAGTTGCCAAGCTAAGTTCCGAGCGTGCCATGTTAAAAGCGGAAGAGAGCCGTGAGATTGGCAAAATTCTGCGAAGGCTTAGTGGTGAGGTTGGAAAGATCAGCAAGGGGATATCCTTTACCCTCGATATTCTTGCCAAGTTGGATTTTGTGACAGCAAAGGCAAAGTTCAGTCGGGATTTTAACATGGCTGCTCCCCGTATAGGGGATGATGGGGAAATTTGGCTCAAAGAGGCCAGGCATCCAATCCTTCAACACCACCTCGAGCAAAATCAGGCTGATTCGGCAAGCAAAGAATCCACTTCGATTGTGCCAATGGACATACGCCTTGGGGATGGCTACCGGGTTCTGATTATCACTGGTCCAAACACGGGGGGAAAAACGGTATGTCTGAAAACGGCAGGTATACTGTGTGCCATGGCCCTGTCTGGAATGCATGTCAGTGCCGCCGCTGGTTGCAAGGTGCCTTTGCTTGAAAATATTTTTGCGGACATCGGTGATGAGCAGAGTATTGAACAATCCCTAAGTACCTTTAGCTCTCATATTTCAAGAATCACCACGATACTTTCCAAGGCCAATGATTTCAGCTTGGTGCTTTTGGATGAGATGGGCGCGGGAACAGATCCTTCCGAGGGTGCTGCATTGGGGCGTGCCATACTGGATGGGTTGGGGGAAAGGAAGTCCCTTGCCTTGGTAACAACCCACCTGGGGGATTTGAAAACCTATGCTCTGCAGCATGATCACGCGTTAAATGCCGCGGTGGAATTTGACCTTGCGACTTTGCGACCAACCTATCGCCTGCTTATAGGTCAATTTGGCATGAGTAATGCGTTGAGGATTGCCAAGCGGTTGGGTTTTCCAAAAGATTTGCTCATGAAGGCGCGCAAGCATCTGCGTCGGAAACGCAAGGGCAAAAATATTCTGAAGCTTCAGCAGGAACTTGCAAAGGTGGAGCAGGATCGCGAGGAAGATCGTGCTAAAAAGGCCCAGATTCTTTTAGATAAAACCCGACAGGAAGAAGAAATCCGCGCCATGGAAAGGGAGCAAGCCAGACAGCTTGCTTTGGAGAATGCCAGAAAATCTTTAAAGCCTGGTGATATGGTTTTGGTGCAAAGATTTGACAAGCAGGGTGCGATTCAAAGAGTGGATTTTAAAAAAGGAACCGCTTTTGTGAATGTGGGGCTTGGTCAATGGGAAATACCACTCCATGAGCTTATACCTAATATCGAATAAGGCTCAGCTTTAGCTTTTTAATGTATCAGGGATGGATGAGGTCTTATCGCCGCTAGTTGATGAAAGTGGCATAAGCTCTGGCTTAACTTTATGAATAAATTGAATGACACTTCCAGTGATCAATCCTTCCACGATGGCGAGCGGCAGGTGGACTAGCAAGGTTATGAGAAATACGCTGGCAAGGTCTGGAACCCCGCATAAAAACATAACCAGGCAGTTTGCAGCCAGGGAAACCAAAACGGTTATTTCACCTGCGAAGAATCCCGCGGAAAAAATAGAATCTTTCGTGGTTTGCCGTGTTGCAAATGCAATGATTCCTGAGACAACCATGCAGATGGGAATTACAAAAGCATTGTTTAAAGGGATAAAGAACCGCTCCGGGGTGAGAAAAAAATCTTGTTTTTGGAACGAAATATAAAGTGATCCCGCCACACATGAAAGCACCATAAAGGTTGCAAAATGTGCCAGCATTTCTGCCAGGAAAAGCGACCATCTGGGAAAAGTGTCGCCAAGCCACAATAAACCAACAAATAGTTGTCTGGATAACAAAGCAGGCAGGCTCATGACGCAAAGGTTGAGTCCCAAGCTAAGGAATCCCCCATGGGAAAACAAAACTGCCTGAAGGAAAAGAGCGGGTGCAAAAGCCAGTACGCATTGCCTTCCCAATATAACTCCGATAAGTCCGTTTAGAAGAAGATGGGCTCTTGGACCCCCCGGAATTTGAATGGGAATGATGGATGTGATGAAAAACACCGCGCATAGCAGCGCAATTTTTGGAATGTCGGAATCGGTCAGCCTGCGGGTGCCAAACCAAGCGAGTAAACCTGCACAAACCCAACCCAAAGCCAGCCAATGACCCTCAATCAAGCCATCAGGCATATGCAGCGCTAATATGGGGGAGGTAATCACGACTCAAAGACCTGCTGGAAATTCATCAGATGTTCTAGAAGGAATGCCTTAAGCTTGGAGGCAGAAACATCCTCCGGCTTGCAATATTGAATGATTACCACATCCCCTGAGCCACGCTCGGAAATTATCTTTCTTTCGGTTCCCAAATCTCGAATTCTTTCAAGATTGACTTTCCCCTTGGGGCCGGACAATCGTATTTCAAGACTTTCACATTGTTTTGTTTTTAGAACAGCCCAGATTCTGGAAATACCCTTGCTGCGAAAGTTGACCGAGTCTCTCTGCTCCCATTGGGGTGCAATTTCGGTCGAGGCTGAAATAATGGTGTCAAGAATATCTGGAAGTATGCTTTTATCCCAGTAGATTTTCCTGCCGACAGGGAAGCCTTTTTCTGACCGGTGCCATTTTTCACCATGTAGCTTCCAAGGCATAAGGTCTTCGGGAGATTTGGAAAGTCTCTGCGTTTGCGAGAAATAAGCCTTGGCAGCTTCTCTAACAAAGTCTTTAAACTCATCGGTGTCGATCTCCTCTTTGCGGAAGACAAGGATCGTCACCTGCTGCCAGGGGGATTTTTTAAGGTTTTTAACCCTTACCCGGGGTTCGTTGCCATAAACCTCTATTCCTTTGGTGTCATTAAGTGTGGGGATACCCAATCGATCATTTAGTGGCGATTCCTGAAATGTGTTTTTGGGAACCCTGAAAACAAATCTTAGCAGCCATTCATGGCCTGTTAACGCATGACAAAACCAGCTTGGCGCCTTCGAGGATTCTGTGAATTCCACGACTCCCCGGTCATTCCAATTGGTTTCGATGAAACCCTTGATGTCCTGGATTTGATCATCCACAAATTCCAGGGCCCCGCCTTCCCATCGGCAAGGTTTTCCATCCAGGCTGATGCGGTCTTGGGTGTGCCATTTTCTTCCATCCACGTCCCAGGGCATCCGTGCGTCAGCTCCCAGATCGTCAAGGTTGAATTTTGCGGACAGGGCCTGCAAGGCATCTTCTTGGCGGAAGATTTTTCGTTCTTCCACCGGGCTGGTATCCAAAGTTTCCGAAAGTGCCTGGCCAGTGTGGGATATACCAAAGTCCTGAGGTGGAAGATCTTTGGCTTCAATTCTTTCCCAAACGCCCTTGGCAACAGCTTCGGGGGTTCCTTGTGCGACTACCATCCCGCCGGATGGCCCTGCTTCTGGTCCAAGGTCAATCACCCAGTCGCAGGTCTTGATCACATCCAGATTATGTTCAACTAAAACCACGGTGTTGCCAAGGTCTGCGAAGCGGTGCAAAACCTCAAGTAACTTTCGAACATCGTCAAAATGCAAGCCAGTTGTTGGTTCATCGAGAATATAAATGGTTTTACCGGTGTTTGGCCTGGAGAGTTCCGCGGCAAGTTTCACCCTTTGAGCCTCACCACCAGATAGAGTCGGTGCTGATTGTCCCAATGCCATGTAGCCCAACCCAACATCTTCCAGAGTTTGCAGAATCGTTCGAATGCGAGGTTGATTTTCAAAAAGTTTCAAAGCTTCGCTGATGCGCATTTCAAGTACATCAGCGATTGATTTTCCCTTGTAGCGCACAGCCAAAGTTTCCGGGTTGTAGCGCTTGCCTTTACAAATGTCACATTCAACCCAAACATCGGGCAGGAAATGCATTTCGATGCATTTTTGGCCATTGCCTTCACAGGCATCACATCTGCCACCTGGTTTGTTGAAACTGAATCGCCTGGGTTGGTAACCGCGAATCTTTGCATCGGGAAGCCTTGCAAAAAGATCGCGAAGATGATCAAAGACACCGGTGTAAGTCGCAGGATTAGACTGGGGTGAATTACCAATCGGGTCTTGGTCAACATTGATGACTTTGTCCAAATTCTCCAAGCCTAGAATGTCATCGTGGGCCGCAGCAGGCATGCGGGCCCGATGCAATCTTCTGGCCAGTGTTTGGTAAAGTATTTCGTTGATAAGGGAGCTTTTGCCAGAACCGCTAACGCCAGTTACAGCCACCAAGGCGCCCAGGGGAATGTTCACATCAATGTTTCGGAGGTTGTTTTGCCTCGCCCCTCGAATCGTGATAAAAGCACTGGGTGAATAAAGTCCTTTGCCCTTTGTCTTGATCCTTCGATTCGATGGAACCGGAATGGCTTTTTTGCCGGATAGGTATTGCCCTGTCAGAGAATCCCTGGACTTCATCAGTTCGGCAGGGGTACCCCTGGCTGTAATCCGTCCACCAAAGTCGCCGGCCCCTGGCCCAAAGTCCAGAAGGTAGTCCGAGTTTGAAATCACTTCGCGATCATGTTCCACCATCACAAGGGTGTTGCCCAGGTCGCGCAATTTTTTCAAGGCTTTTAAGAGACGCTGGTTATCCCTCGGATGAAGCCCGATGGTTGGTTCATCCAGCACATACAAAACACCGGTAAGGCCGCTTCCCACCTGGCTGGCCAGTCGAATTCTTTGGGATTCACCACCTGATAATGTGGGGCCGGATCTCTCCAAAGATACATAATCAAGGCCGACATCCACCAGCAGTTGAAGTCTACCGGTGATTTCCCGCAATAACTCGCCGGCAATCTTTTTCTGGCTGGCAGTTAATGATAGTTCCTTAAACAGCTTTAACGATTCCTTAAGGGGAAGGAATTCCAGTTCCCCTATGGTTAGCGATGGCTTGCCTTGGCCAAAATGAAGCCTGCAAGCGGAGGCGTCATCTCTTAGCCTTGACCCTTTGCATACCCCGCAGACCACATCGCTGACTAATGAATCCAGTTTTTGGCGATAGAACGCGCTTACACGGGACGCTTCTTCCAACGCGCCAAAAAGTCCCTTGTATTGGAATAAAACTTGTTGTTTGGAAGCCAAGGGTGTGGTTTCCAACCATTGCTCCCCAAGTCCATGGAATAAAATGCGATGCTGGGAAGGAGCGAAGGATTCCAAAGGAGTGTCTAGGGAAACCCCGGCCGCCTTTGCGATGGCCTGGGCAAACGGAAGAAAATCAGAATTGTCATCAAGTGTTGGCCATGCGGACAAGGCACCCTGTCTTAGCGACAAAGTCTGATCTCTTACAAAAAGGGCAGGGTTCGCCCCTTGCTGCCTGCCCAACCCCTCGCAGGATGGACACCAACCCAGCGGACTATTGAAGGAAAAATGGTGAGGGTTAAGCGGTTCAAAGCCCCTGCTGCATTTTCCACAGGAGAAGTGCTGGCTAAACCTTTCCACTTTCCAGTGTTCTTCGTCGATTGCGTCATCCGCGAAAGCTATATGAAGCATTCCCCTGCCAAGATCCAGTCCGGATTCAACAGCATCCGCAATACGGGACCTCAGACCTTTTCTAAGCACCAACCGGTCTACCACCACTTCCAACAGGTGCTTCCTGCGATGGTCGATAGCGGGGAGGTTTTCAATGGAATGGATTTTTCGATCGATCCGAACCCGAAGGAAACCAGACCTTCGGATTTCCTCAAACATTTGTTCGTAAGATTCCTGTCCTTTTCTTTCCAATGGGGCAAGAATGTAAATTTTGCTTCCCTCGGGTTGGGAATCAATTTTATCTATGATTTCGTCAGAGGTTTGGGTTCCAACAGGGATGCCACATTTGGGGCAATAAGGTTCGCCCAATCTACAATACAGAACCCTTAAGTAATCGTGTATCTCGGTAATGGTACCAACCGTGGACCGGGGGCTTTTGCTGGTGTTTTTCTGCTCTATGGAGATGGCAGGGGATAATCCCGTGACTTGTTCCACCCTGGGTTTCTGCATTTGGCCCAAGAACTGCCTGGCATAAGCTGAAAGAGATTCAATATACCTTCGCTGGCCTTCCGAATAAATCGTGTCAATCGCAAGGGAGCTTTTGCCCGAACCACTTGGGCCGGAGCAAACCGTCATTTTGTCCCTCGGAATGCTTACGGAAACTCCCTTGAGGTTGTGCTGCTGCGCACCCTGCACATCAATGTAGCGAAGTGGTTCGGATGGTTTTTTTCTTACCAAGGATTTGGCTTGTTTGGTCGAACCAGCGAGTTTGCGCATTTCCAAATATTGTGCAAGAGACTTCCCGGTGAGGGACTTTTTGCATTGGACCAGTTTCTCGGGGGTGCCGGCGAATAATAATTGCCCTCCGTTTTTGCCACCCTCTGGCCCAAGATCGATGACCCAGTCGGCGGTTTTAATCACATCCAGGTTGTGTTCGATCACAAGAACTGTGTTGCCAGCATCAACAAAGTTGTGCAACACAAGCAATAGCTTGCGGATATCCTCAAAATGTAGGCCTGTGGTTGGCTCATCCAGCAGGTAAAGGGTTTTTCCCGTGGAACGCTTGCAGAGTTCCCGGGCAAGTTTTACGCGTTGCGCTTCACCACCGGAAAGAGTGGGGGCAGGCTGCCCAAGTTTCATGTAATCCAGCCCCACTTCATGTAAAGTGTTAAGCATGGAATGAACTTTGGGTATGTTTTGAAAATGCTCCAGTGCCTGCTGGATATCCATTTCCAGTATTTCATGGATGTTTTTGTCCTTGAATCGGACTTGTAAGGTTTCCCGATTAAATCGCTTTCCTTCACATACCGGACAGGTAACCCATACATCCGCTAGAAAATCCATCTCCAAGCGGGTGCTGCCATTTCCTTCGCAAGCTTCACATCGACCACCAGGACGGTTGAAACTGAACCTGCCTGCCTGATAGCCACGAACCTTGGCTTCGGGAAGGTCGGCAAACAAGTTGCGGATTTCATCAAATACCTTGATGTAGGTGGCAGGGTTGGATCGCGGAGTTCTGCCAATTGGTGATTGGTCTATGTCAATCACCTTGTCAATGTGGTTGTAACCATTGATGGAGTCATGCAGGCCTATTGAGGAATCTTGCGGACTTTCCTCGGCATCATCGTTGGTTTCCTCCTGGGCCTTCGATGGCTTGTTAAGCAGGGTGCAGAGACCCTTGCGAAGAATATCGTTGATAAGCGAACTTTTCCCGGATCCACTGGCGCCAGTAACACAAATGAAGGTCCCGAGAGGGAAGTCAACATCCAGATTTTTCAGGTTGTTATGGCGGGCGCCCGTAACACTGATGGTAAGACCGTTGCCTTTCCGCCGCAGCTTGGGGCCTTCAATATCGAGATCACCTTTCAGGAATTTTCCTGTAAGGCTTTGCTTGGATTCAAGTATGTCGGCAAATGTGCCCGAGGCAACAACCTCGCCACCCCTCACTCCGGGGCCTGGGCCAAAATCCACAATATGATCCGCGGCGCGCATGGTGTCTTCGTCATGTTCCACCACGATGACTGTGTTCCCAAAATCACGCAGTTTTTTCAGACTTTCGATCAGCCTCTCGTTATCCCTGGGGTGCAGCCCAATGCTTGGTTCGTCGAGGATATATAAGACTCCGACCAGCCCGCAGCCAATCTGGCCTGCAAGTCTTATGCGCTGTGCTTCACCACCTGAAAGAGTGGGAGCAGACCTGTCCAAGGAAAGGTAATCCAGCCCCAGGTTTAGAAGGAACCCAATTCTGCCACGGAGCTCTTTAAGAACTTCTTCAGCAATTTTTGCTTGTACTGGTGTTAATTTGGACTGAAGCGGGCCACTTGCGGGATCCAACCAGACGGCCAAATCGGAAACTGCCATGTTGCAAAGTTCCACGATGGTTTTTCCCGCAACCTTCACAGACCTTGCCTGCGAATTCAAACGGTTACCATGGCATTGGGGGCATTTCATGACCCGCATATATTTTTCGAGCTGGTATTTTCTTGGGCCTCCTGCTGTTTTTTTGAAACTGGCCAGAAGTTGTGGAATAATCCCTTCCCAAATTCCACCATGTTTCCACACCCCGCCCCCACGCATTTTCCATTCGTAAACAATATGTGTATCGCCACTGCCATGAAGAAGGAAGTTTTTGTCGCCTTCGGCTAGATCCCCCCATGGTTTCTTAAGATCAATTCCCAGAGTGTCGGCTACGCCGTTGAAAATATGTCTTCGCCAGCGGCCCATCTGGGAAAATTTCCCTATCAGGGGTATGGCCCCACCATGAAAGCTGAGGGTTGGGTCTGGAACTAGGAGGTCTGGGGCGAAACTGTAAGATATTCCCAACCCATCGCAACCCATGCACATGCCGGATGGACTGTTAAAGCTGAATAATTGTGGACTGGGTGGCTCAACACTTTTACTACAGAATAAACATGCGTAATTGGAAGAAAGAAGAATATCGTCCTGTTTTTGCCCATCGATTTCCGGTGAAATAATCAGTGAGCCCTTCCCCAGAAGCAGGGCCTGTTCCACGGCTTCCGCAAGCCTGGGTCGGGATTCCTCATCCAAGGCCAGGCGGTCTATCACCACTTCGATGTAATGCTTGATCTTTCGATCCAATCGCAAGTTTTCTCCAAGCCGGAAAACATTGCCATCAGCCCGTGCCCTGACAAAGCCTTTTCGCTGCAGGTCTTCGAACAGATCCTTGTATTCGCCTTTCTGGCCTCGGATCAAAGGGGCCAACACCAGAAAGCGAGTTCCCTTGGGAAGTGCGAGAATCCTGGAGATAATTTGTTCCCTGGATTGTGCCGTAATTTCTTTGCCACAATCCGGGCAGTGTCCCTGACCTATCCTTGCAAAGAGAACCCTTAGATAATCATGAATTTCAGTGATTGTACCAACGGTGGAGCGAGGATTTCTTCCGGCGGTTTTTTGCTGGATGCTGATCGTGGGTGAGAGACCAGAAAGAAAGTCCACATCCGGCTTTTGCATTTGGCCTAAAAATTGTCTGGCGTAGCTGGAAAGAGACTCGATGTATCGCCTTTGCCCCTCGGCATAAAGAGTATCAAAGGCCAGGGAGCTTTTGCCGGAACCACTAACCCCTGTAAACACTATTAATTGATTTTTTGGAAGATTCAGGTGAACATTACGCAGATTATGTTCCCTGGCCCCCCGCACAACAATTTCCTGGGAATCCCTGGTGATGGTAGACATGGCTTTCCTGGAAACTCCAAGGGTTGGCGATTAATCTTAAGAATTTGTCACTATTGGATTTATAGCCATTTTATCGGGGGTTTGAAACCCATGGGTAATTTTTCATGAACTTTGTGGCATTGGAAATGATTTAAGGTCATGATTCATGATGATTGGCATGAAAAATGGAACTTTTTGCCTTATTGATTCGACTAAATGCGGGTTATGGCATTGTCCGACCTAGATGACAAAACTCTGGTCAGTATGGTTCTCAAAGGTAGAAGTTCTGCCTTCGAGGATTTGTTAAAAAAGTACCATGACCGGGTTTATAGATTGGCTTTTCGCCTTTTGGGAAATACCCAGGATGCTGAGGATGTTATCCAGGATGTTTTTACCCAAGTTTACTTAAGCTTGAAGTCCTTCAAGGGCAACTCAAGCTTTTACACTTGGTTGTTTCGGATAACTTACAATGTGTCGATCACCCATAGGCGGAAAAGGAAAAATGTCATCTCCTTGCAAACAGGGCAGGGGACTGATAGCGCCCCTGAAATAGCACTGGCTTCGGATGGAAGTGCGCCAGATTTAAACTTGGATCGTGAGGAGAACAAGGCGCTTGTTGAAAAAGCTTTGGGAATGCTTTCGATAGAGCACAGGGCTTGTTTGATATTTAAAGAAGTGGAAGGTTTGTCCTACGAGGAAATTGCGGATTCTTTGGAAATACCCGTGGGAACTGTCAGAAGCAGGTTGTTCCGTGCCAGACTTGAATTGAGGGATATCCTTCAAAAGTTGGGTGGAACTGAGACGAAGTAACGCTTGAGATAATACATGCTTTCAGAAAACGAAAAGCTTTTGATCGCCGGCCTGGTGGATGAGCAATTATCCCCCACTGAGAGAATCAATGCAGAGCGACTTATCAAGTGCTCGCCAGAAGCTGTCCGCCTGCTGGAATTATTGCGGAAGGATTCAAAGGAAGTGCAGTTGTTGAAAACTTTCAAAGTGCCGGAAGGACTCTCAAATAGAGTTCTGGTTAAATGCAGACAAAATGTAAGTGGCTTAAGGCTGTCTTCATCCGCTAATTCGTCATGGTATCAGTATGCGGCATTGATGGCTGCTGCAAGTGTGCTTTTTATTGCCGGTGGTATTTCCTACCTTTGCATAAAGCTATTTGTGAATGTGAGCGATCCGACGAATTCCAGCATTGCCAATAATGAAAACAAGGAAAAAAGTCTCGAAAAATCAAAGCCAATATTCGCAAAAACCTCAGACGCCAATCTGATTCAAGATAAAGCTTTGAATGAAAAAAATATGGCTTCGGCGAAGCCCGACCTCTTGAAGAATGAACCTGACCGCTCTCAAATTCAATCCAATGAAAAAGCCAGGCAAAAAGACGGGTTATTGGCCGCCCCGTCTCACGAAATTATTTCCCTTACCAAGGTTGAGACGCCTTTCCCATTGTTGGTCAGGGGTGAGGATTTGGACAATGCCTCAGAATCCAAGTTCTGGTCTAAAACTCTTAAAAATGAAAAAAGCATTCGCCTGGAGATGGTAACCAAGGAGCCAGTCAGGTTTTTGAACCAGTTAAAAATTCAGTTGGGCAAGAATGGTTTTCTTTCTTTTTCGGATGTGGGTACCTTGGTAAATCTGAAGAATAAAAGCGATAAAAGCGCTCTTGGGCATTTGGTTTATTTTGAAATCAACAACCCCGAGGAGTTGTCATCGCTACTTGGGCGAAATCTTCCTTCTACCAAAGAAAAAGAAAAGGCATCCAAGGCGGCTTCCAAAAACGGGAATGCAGTTGCCTTGGATTGGATGGTGATTTCTGCGGCAACGCCCAATGACTCAAAACTTTTGAAGTCCGTTGTTGGGGTTGATTTGCTGGATCAGAAGAATGAATCCAGACCGTCTGGATTTGATTCCAAGAGTAAGTCTGTCAAAAATGCTTTGGTGCTAACCTATTCGCAGGGCCAAAGTCTTGCGACCTCCAGCGAAGTAAAACAGTTCATAGAAGCCAGAAAGTTTGCCGTTCCGGGCAAGCTTCGGGTTTTACTGTTATTACGCGCCGAAAGCTAGGGAGTATTACTAGTCATTTGTGTTTCTGGCTTTTGGCCAAGCACAATGGGTAGTACTTTCTCATCGAAGTATGGCTGGCCATAAGAACCATAATGGCCGCCATCGTTGCCCAAATCCTTGTCTTCAGGTTTCCAGGCGTACTGCCTTAGCCTTCTTGCGGCAAGGATTTCCTCAACATTATCTCGAAGCTTTGGTGAAAAACCAAACCTACCCGCTGCAACGGTATCTCGAATGTTATCAGCAGTTTTTACAACTCGCATTATGGGACCAAGGATAAAAGTGTCATCCTTGCTGTAGAAAACATGCACACCTTCCTTACATGCGGTGAGCGATGGAATAATTGGGTAATCCTTGGAAACCGATGGGGCTAAAAGCACAAGCTTTCGTATTGTGTTGTCATTTAAAAGGGAAACACCGTTTAGGGCCACTGCTGTTCCCGCACTATGAGAAAGTACGGTCACATCCAAAGTTGGATCCCTTTTAAGCATTAAACGAATGGTTCCTGCCAGTTTTTGGCCGTTTTCGGAAATGTTTCCCAAGTCTGTTTGGTCGCGAACTACGCGCAAATAACCATGAGACCAATGAAACATTTGAAGTTCAGCATTGTTAGGAAATTTTTTCAGGGATTTTTCCAAAACCTTGGAAACTGCTTGGAAATCCCCGGCGCCCTCAACAAGTATGATCACATGTTTCTTGGAGGGGTTTGCGCTCAAACTGCTGGCATAACTGGACGCTAATGCGGTTATTGCCGCATTAAGGAAAGATCGTCTGTTTTGCATGGAATTTGATTCTCCACCTTAAAACCTTCCATTAAATCGTGTATTCGTGGTTTTTTCTTCACCTTCGATTTAGAGCAATAGTCCTGCCGATTTGCATTAAAGACCGCAAAAACGGAACAAATTATCAAAGATGCGTTTTGTGAAAATAGACAAGGTGGGCAATCGGTGCACATCCTTGCTTTTCTTGCAATCTTTGAGCCTTTTTTCCCGTCTTTAGTTAGGAAGCATATTTACGGGAATCTGAAGATGGTGTTCCATGAAAATCTCAAAAATTGTTTGGTTTGTCATAATTGGAACCATTGCCGCTAACACGGCGCAAGCCAGAGGCGTTTTAATTCCAGAAGACAAACTTATTCCGCCTTTTGTGCTTACAGCACATCACGCAAAGATTCAGATTGAAGATCAGCTTGTTAAAGTTCGCCTTGAACAAGTTTTTGAAAATCCTTCCTCCAGAAATTTAGAAGCAACTTATTGGTTCCCTGTTCCCAAGGGAGCAGCAGTTAATGGCTTTTTTATGTGGGTGGATGGCAAAGAAGTCAAAGGGGAATTGCTGGACGCCACCAAGGCCAGGGAAACCTACCAGAATATTGTCCGAAGAACGATGGACCCGGGATTGCTGGAATACATGGATGCCCAATGGATTCGACTAAGGGTGTTTCCTGTGCCAGCAAAAGGCAGGCAAAAGGTTGCCTTGGAATACCTAACTGTAGCTTCCAGGGAACAAAATGTGGTAGAGATGAACTACCCTTGGAAAAATGAATCCAGAAATCATTTCCAACCCGAAGACTTCAGTTTGAATGTGCAACTTAAATCTAAATTAGGGATAGGTAATGTTTACAGCCCATCACATGCGATTCTGGTGGATAGAAAATCTGGCACTGAGGCTGAACTAAAACTGGAAAAGTCCAGAGATCCTTCCCCCCGTGATTTTCAGCTTTATTACACATTGTCTTCAGGCGATGAGATGCATTTTCAGCCAATTTGGCACAGGATTGCTGGCTCGGAGGATGGTTATTTTGCTTTTTTGATCTCACCTTCTTTTCCCAAGATCAAACGAAAACCAATTCCCCGGGACATGGTTTTTGTCATGGATACTTCAGGTAGCATGCGCGGTCCAAAAATGGATCAGGCTAAAAAAGCCCTGAAGTTTTGCCTTGGAACTTTGAACAGCGAAGACCGCTTCGCTGTGATCAATTTTGCCACTGCGGTAAATGCCTTCAGGCCTGATTTGGTGAATGTGCAGGAAGAAATGGTGCGCGAGGCCAAAGCTTGGGTGGATTCCCTGGACTCCACCGGTGGTACCGCAATTCACGATGCTTTAATGAAAGCTTTTGAAATGAGAAAAGCGGCCGATGCCAGGCCATTTATCGTGGTGTTTTTTACGGATGGTCTTCCCACGGTAGGTACTACTGATCCCGAGAAAATCCTGCAGGGGGTTCAATCGAAAATGAATTCCCAGACCAGGGTATTTACATTTGGAGTGGGTGATGATGTGAATGCGGTTTTGCTGGATTCAATCGCCGAAAAGAGCAGGGCGGTGGCAACATATGTGCGACCCAGTGAAGACATTGAACAAAAGGTCAGTAGCATGGTTTCAAAAATTCAACATCCTGCAATGGTTCAAATCAAAATGAAGGTTGAAGGCTCTACCAGACTTTCGGAGGTGTTCCCTAAGGAGATACCAGACCTTTATGAAGGTTCTCAGGTGGTGGTTTTTGGAAGGTATCAAGGTTATGGAAAAACCCGAATAGCCTTGATGGGAAAAATCGGGGAAGGCGAGCATATGTTTCACCATGATTTTGAAATACCCGAAAAGACTGATGGAACCAAAAGATTTCTGGAGCCATTGTGGGCACGAAAGAAAGTTGCATTTCTACTGGATCAGATCAGGGCTAATGGAGAGAAGAAGGAACTCGTGGATGAGGTGGTTTCTTTGTCGCTAAGGCATGGGATAACAACTCCTTACACAAGTTATCTTGTGGTGCCTGACGGGCCAGTTTATCTGCCACCGGAACCAAGACCCATTCCATATCCCATGCCAAGAGTCCCCCAGGGACTTCTTCCCGCAGATCCTAAGGGGCAGATGAAGAGCGTCCTGGATTTTGCCAGGGAGAATCAAAATGGCTCGGGGCAGTTTTTGCAAAGGCGAGCCCAGTCGATGGAAATGGATTTGGCCAGGCAAACCCAGAAAGGGGGTAGTGGTGGAATTGATGCCGCAAAGAAATTGGAAGAAATATCCGCTCTTAACAAGGCGAAAGCCGCAATGAATCGAGATTCCCGGGCCGAAGTGCAGGCTGGAAGACTTGGAGTGGAATTGTCGATTCAGAGCCAGAATCTCAGGCAGGATTATCTTCCCTCCGGAGTGGCAGTGAAGGTTTTTCAGGGTAGGAAATTGTTTGAAAATGGTGGCATTTGGGTGGATGAATCTTTCAAGGCGGATGTCAAGTCACTTATTGTAAAATCTCAAAGTCGGGCCTATTTTCAGCTTTTGGAATCCAGGCCAGAATTAAAAGAATTGTTTTTGGTTTCCAATTATCTGGTTTGGATGACGCCTGGAGGTACAGCTCTGGTGATTGATGCCACGCAGGGTAGGGAGGATCTGGTTGATCTTGAAATTAATGATTTATTTAAAAATCCCTGAAAGTAATAAAGCGGAAATAGATTGAACGATTTTGATCGGAAGCTATCTTTATAAGTAACTAATTGTTTGAAGCTTTTGATTTATTTCATTTAAGTAAGGTGCAACATGAAAGTTTTTGAAGGTTTAAGAAATAGGCGTTACTTTTTAGAAGCAAATTTAATGGGAATTTTGCCATTTGGTCTATTAAATAGGCGTTCTAAAAGATGCCCAGTTTGTAACCAAAAACCTTGTATTTGTTCGTCTACTATTTCTAAAGATAAAACTGAATCTGCAAAACCAAATCAAGAGGATATTGTTCTAGGAGTTCAGAGCTACACCTACCGAAATTTTGACCTGGAGCCGACTTTGAAGCGCTTGCAGGAACTTGGCGTGAAAAATGCCGAGTTTTATTCCAAGCATATTCCTCCCACCAGTAATAGTGCGCAGTTGCAAGCCATATTGAAGCTTTGCAAGGAATACCAGGTGACTCCGGTTGCATTTGGAGTGCAAAGGTTTTCGAAGGATCACGATGCAAACAAAAAGTTTTTTGAATTTGGGAAGGCCCTGGGGTTGAAGTCATTCAGTGCAGATCCCGACCCGGATAGCTTCGATAGCTTGGATAAACTTTGCGAGGAGTTCAAAATTGCGGTGGCTATTCATCCTCATGGACCTGCTGGCAAAGATAAATTGCATCGTTGGTACAGTGCCGAAATCATCATGGCTGCTGTTAAGGATCACCACCCTCTGATTGGTTCCTGCCTGGACACAGGCCATCTCATTCGTTCGGCACAGTTGGGCAAAAACCTTGACCCGGCGCAGCAGATTCGCGTCATGGGCAAGCGTAATTTTGGCATGCATTTGAAAGATCATGACAATCAGCGCAAGACCGATGTTGTTTTTGGAAAAGGTGTTTTAAATGTCACATCGGTGCTCAAGGCTTTAAAGGAAGTGGGTTTCAAGGGGATGGTTAGCATTGAATACGAGGCAAATCCAAATGATCCGAGTCCGGATTTGAAAGCCTGTGTTGAAATATTCAATAAAGAAGTGAAGTCCATCTAAAGCCATCCGGATAATTTTGATGTTAACCCAAAGCCAGATTGAAGAGTCGCGCAACGCCAAATATAACGCCACCGTGGTGTCCATTCGCAAGGTACATTCAGACCTGATGGTGCTACGCGTAAAGCCAGATAAGGCAATTCGTCCTCATCGAGCCGGCCAGTACACGCTTCTTGGGCTTGGTTTTTGGGAACCCAGGGCAGATGGCTGTCAGGTTGAAAATCTGCCTGATGAAGAATACGGCAAACTTGCAAGAAGGGCCTATTCGGTTTCGTCTTCTATTCTGGGTGATGGTGATTCGTTGCACGATCCATCGCTCCATGATTGGCTGGAGTTTTACATTGTTTTGGTGCGGGAATCTGGAAGGGAAATCGCACCAGCGCTTACGCCCCGTCTTTTTTGCCTTAAGGAGGGCGACAGGCTTTTTATGGGTGAGAAAATCACCGGTAACTACAATCTTTCCCTTGTGAAACCAGAGGACGATGTCATTTTCTTTTCCACAGGCACAGGCGAGGCTCCACATAATTACATGACGCTTGAGCTTTTGCGAAATAAACACCAAGGAAGAATACTCTCCGCATGTTGCGTCAGATATTCAAAAGATTTTGGCTATGTGGCGATTCATGAAAAGCTGATGGCAAAGGCTCCGCATTACAAATACCTCCAGTTGGCAACCCGTGAGGGGGACCCTGCCAAAAAGCGTTATTTGCAAGATGTGGTGTTGTCTGGAGAATTGGAGAGTCATTTGGGGCATAAAATTGACCCTGCCAAAACCCATGTGTTTCTTTGCGGTAACCCCGCAATGATTGGCGCCCCTAACAAAGACAAGGAAACGGGTGAAAGAGTTTTTCCCAAGCCTCAGGGTATTATTGAGATTTTGGAAAATCTTGGGCTCCGTGCCGATCAGGGGCACGGAAAAGAACCTGGAAATATTCATTTTGAAGAGTACTGGTCTTAGGTGTTTTTCCGCGATTGCCTTGAAAGCAATCCATTTCCCAAAAAAAGTGAAATAGTCGCGAACGTTGCGGTCGCATACCAAAGAAACATGGAATAAAGGTTGTTGCCAACAAGATCTTTGTTCAGGCAAACTCCGCCAATAACTGGCAGTATCAAAAATAAAACCATCCAATTCCGGCTTTGTACTGTGGTTATTCCATTTGCAATATTAAGTGCTGGAAGCAAAAGAATTCCAAAATGTGCAAGTCCAGACATGGGTGAGAGAAGCAGCATCCCGCACAATACCATGGAGGAATCTGAGTTAAGGGAAGCGTTTTGCCCCCCGGGTTTTCCAAGGCAAAATATTGCAAATATTCCACAACCCGCCACAAAGCCAATCAATAAAAGCTTGGTGACTTTCTGGCCAACTCGTGGTTCGCATGGAATGACCTGGACTTTTCCATCGACCTTTTCCAGTTTTGTCTGGTTCCATCTTTTGCTAAGTCCTGCAAGAGATTGATTGAAAATGATTTCACTTCCCCAGGTGCCGGGAACAAAGTTCGCATCAAGAAGTGGGGCCAATGTTTTCTTTGTAAAGACGGCCATTCTTGGAATTCCATCTTTGGGTAATCCCCATAGGGCTTCCGGAAGAAAGTTGCAAAATACGAAAGTCAAAAGCAATGTCAGGGCTGTTTTCCAATAACCGCGGTAAATGAAGTAAGGCAAAAACAGCAAAGGTGTCATCTTGCATGCCGCGCCCATTCCTAAAAGAATGCCTGAAATCACAGGTTTGGAGCGGGAGAGTTCCCACAATCCCCAAAAAATCAGTCCCGCGATGATGACATCAAATTGCTGGTGTGAAATACAATTCAAGAAGTACGTTGCGCTGCATAGTAGTCCTGAAACGGCAATTTTCACTCGCTGGGTTTGGTTTAAAATTGAGTTTGGTCCGATAGACAAATTCCAAGCGCATCGAATGGCCTTCCATAAGAAAAACATGTTGGCGATTCCCCAGGTGATCCTGGCGGGGATGTGTGGCATCCATCCGATCGGTGCGGTGGCTGTTGCCATCCAAGGAGGATACATAAAAGTGGATCCCTCGTGATAGATATCACCACCGCTGGCTAAAACCCTTGCATAATGTTTGAACACCGAATCAAATTCGGAGTTGGATCGTGTGAAAATTGGGAGATTTGCAAGGAACAATAACAAAACCCAGATAACAGGCTGGATCCATGGGGATATGCTGGCTTTTTTGTTTTGATGGTTCAGATCGGACATTTTTTGCCTGTCTTGGGAACTTATTTACGATTGGGTACGAGATAAGTTATTTGACAGTTTGAGGCAAGACGGCCTTCCAAGTTGTTTGATTTGTTGGCAGGAATAAGATAAAACATTGGTTGACAGGAAGGGTTCTGGATCTAGCTGAATGGATTTGAGGATTTCATGGCTTCACAAGTGCGATTGCCTTTTGAAAAAGATATATATGCCTTGGAGGATCTTCTTGCCTCACTGGAGGCCAGGGAAGGCACCGAAATTTCCCAGGGAGAAGAAATCCGTCGTATTCGCAAGGAAATAGCCAACCTTAAGAAAAGCATTTTTGGCAACCTTAGTCCATGGGAAACCGTGCTTGTGTCCCGGCATCCTGACCGGCCGCAGATGATGGACTATGTTGATCTTATATTTGAAGACTTTGTGGAACTGTTCGGAGACAGGGCTTTTGGCGATGACAGGGCTTTGCGAACTGGCTTTGCCCGTCTGGAGGAATTTCGGGTCATGCTGGTTGGGCATCAAAAAGGCCATACCCTTCAGGAAAGAAGGGAATGCATGTATGGTTGCGCCCATCCTGAAGGATACCGAAAAGCCCTTAAAAATATGAAACTGGCAGAGAAGTTTGGCCTGCCGATTATTTGCCTGATTGATACTCCAGGGGCATATCCTGGAATTGGCGCGGAAGAGCGTGGCCAGTCTTCACTTATTGCGGCGAACATTCTTGAAATGTCCAAGTTGGAAGTCCCCGTAATTTGTGTTGTCATTGGCGAGGGTGGGTCTGGCGGAGCTTTGGGGATTGGTGTGGGTGATCGGGTATGTATGCTGGAATTTTCCTATTACAGTGTTATTTCTCCCGAAGGATGCGCTGGCATTCTTTGGAAGAATGCGACCGAAGTGACCAAACCCCTGGCGGCGGACGCCTTGAAGTTGGTTAGCAAAGACCTGCTGCGACTTGGTGTGGTGGATTCTGTGATCCCCGAACCGCTGGGTGGGGCGCATCGTGACAACAAGGAAATGGCAACAATTCTGCGTGGATTCCTCTTGCGCTACCTTCGTGAACTAGGCCAGAAAAATATCCAGGAACTGCTAGATGGCCGTTACCAGAAATTCCGCCAGATGGGGGTGTTTCTGGAAGGCTCTGCGAATGGAATCAGTGCTGGTTCAGCATGATTAGCTGTTGGCCTGAAAGCCTTAAAAACGAGTATCTTGAATGAAACATAACAGACATTATCGGACGTTGGTGCTTGGCTTTGGCCGGTTTTCCAGTGGTTTTTCAATGTCCGATAACGGATCTTATGTTTCATTAGACCTTATTTCTTTCTAACGATCCTGCCTTGGTTGGTTTTCCTCCGCTCAGCTTCTTTTGAAAGGTCGGTCTTTGAAAATGATGGATGCTTCATCTCATCGCGTGTTGCGTGTTGGCATGGTTGGCTTGGGGATGATCTTTGACGAGACTTATCGTCCTGTTTTTCTCAATCTGGCTCAGCACCCTCTCTACTCCCCCGCCACCGGACCTGTCGCTGTTCGTTGGACTGCAAGCGCTTCCAGAACTGGTTCCCGGGGTGAAAGGCATCTCCAGCAAATGGCGGGGGTGTTGCCTCCTTTTCGCAACTGCAAGGGGGAACACGCCGTCAAGGAATTACTGGACTCTGGCGTGGATGCGGTTTGTGTTGCGACGCCTGATGACCGCCATTACCAGACTGCCCGTTCGGCCATTTTGGCTGGCAAGCACGTATTAATTGAAAAGCCATCAGTTCTATCCATGGATGAGCTCGATGATTTGTTGTCCCTTGCTAAAAAAAAGGGAGTCTTGGCAAAAGTTGTCTATCACAAACTTGCTGATCCTGATCATAAAAAGTTGAGAACTCATTATGCCGATGGAGTCTTCAAGCATGTGAATAATGGCTATTGTTCGCTTTTGGAACCGAAGTCGATCAGTTCCAGTCAGTTTGCTGAGTGGATCACTGGAAGAAACCCCGGCACTTATGTCGCTGTTCATTACATCAAACTGATTGATTTTTCTTTTGGAGGCCACACCACGGAGGCTGGGTGGAGCCTTCATCGTATAACAGCGAATGGCCAGCGTGGGTTGGTTGGTAAACCGGATGGCAGCACATGGGATTCCTGCCAGTTGCAGATTACTTATCGTTATTTTGATGGCCGCGAGGCAGCTTTTGATATTCACACCAGTTGGGTGAACCCTGAAAACTTCCCCGGTTATGTGGAGCAGGAGGTTCAGTTTCGATTTGATAATGCCATCTGGAATTCCCATCAGCGCAAGCGTGGTGTTGAAATGGCGGTTGAGGATCGTACGCCTAATGAATTGAAGAACACTCCCAACTATCATTACAACGGTGCATTTTTGGAACCTTGGGGTAAAAGAACCCAGCGTGGCTATGGATTGGAAGTCATCCAGCGGTTCTTTGAAGAGGTTGCCTGGGTTGAATTTGGGGGAACCGCGGAGGCTCGCGGTCAACGGTTGCAGGATATGCGGAAATTGAATTACAACGACCTGTCGGCAGATAGGAACACCGTGGCCATAGTGCAGGCCATGGAGGCAATCCTTCTGGAGCAATCTAAAGGCCATCACGGATGTATGGTTGAAGTAAATTCGCAAATGGGAGGATTGGTTCTGCTTCATCCCGGGCGAACCGAACATAAAGTTTTGTACGGTAGAAAGGTTTAGTCATATCGCTATGTACCTGGTCTGTTCCGCGTGATATTCTTAAGGGAATTGTTAAAACGGTAATCCAAGAGGTTAACAATGAATCCTTCAGTTCACCATCCTGGCGAAAATGTTTCTAATGATCTGCGAAAGCATTTGGCGAAAGTCGAACCCAAGTCTCTTCGAACCTTTACTCCTAGTCAGGCCATTCTTGCGCGCAGTTCGGGAATCTTTCATTGGACTCCTGAAAATCGCAGGCTTTACGATTTTACCTCGGGTGTCCTTGTCGCAAATCTGGGCCATAACCCCGTTCGCTGGACAAAGCGTTTTTTTGAGTTGATGGAATGGGATAAAGCTGGACAAGCAGCCTCTGGTAAAGAGTTTTTTGAAGCCATTACCATGACTGCTTACAATGCGATCACTTCGGTGGAAATTAAAGCCACTGAAATGCTAGTGGATGTGATGTTTAACGGGCCCGGTGGAAAGCGAATGCAGCAAGTTCTCTGGGCCGCCTCCGGGTCGGAGGGGATTCAAAAGGCTATTTGGGCTGCCATGGCGCGCGATCGCAACCGCGATATGATCATTGCGACGCGTTTTGGGTTTCATGGCAAAAAAGGCCTTGCTAATGCGATAACTGGTTCCGAATCGGACCGCGAAAGGGATCCCCGGGTAAAGTTTATATCGTTTCCCATGGCGGAATGTATGGACGTTTCCATGAGGGATAAGCATTTTGATCCCGCCCCCTTCCGCAAGGAACTTGACGATCTATGGAATCAGTTTGGTAGAAAACTTGGGGTTTTGGTTACAGAACCTTATCTGGGTGGTGGTGGTTCCTATCACCCGCCCAAACAATATCTGCAGATGCTTGAACAATTTTGCAGAGAGAAAGACATCATCTTCATCCTAGACGAAGTTCAGGCGAACTTTGGCCGCACTTCATCTCTGTTTGCTTACCAGGCTTATGGTTTGGAGCCTGATATTGTTGTTTTGGGTAAAGGTTTGGGAAATGGTGTTCCTGTGGCCGCGGTTGTTGGCAGGCAGGATCTTTTTAGTGCCTTGGAATATGGTGAAGGTTCTGACACTTGGAGTGCCAATCCCATATGTTGTGCTGCGGTTATTGCAACGCTTGAAGAATTTGCCGATCCCAGGGTGATGGAGAATTCCCGTCAGGCATCACGGGTTATTGAAGAAGGGTTGATTGCCCTTAAAAAAGATCTGCCTTTTGTTGCGAATGTTCGTGGCGAGAAAGAGGGCATGGTCTGGGGAGTCGAGATGAAGGATTGGGCTGGAAAGACCTCTCATGAATGGGCATGTGCTATGGTTGAAGCGTGCTATAAAGGTGATTCAAAAGGAGAAGGTATTCATTTGCTTGGACCCTTGGCAAGAAAAGTTGTGCGGGTTTCTCCCCCGATTGTGATCACTGCGCAGCAGGCTGCAACCAGTATGCGACTTATGCACCAATTGCTACAGCCTCTGGCCCAGCATGCCCATAATCCGGCATCTGGCGCCTTTGTAAAATCCTGATCCGGCTCTTTCATGAATGCGTTGCAATCAAGTTTGTTGTTTGGACAGGCCGCCGGCGACCATTGGCTGGATGGTTTGCTGAATCATCTTGCCCTCCAGTTTCCTGAGGGATCATTTCTAAACCAGGCATTTAATTTGCGCGCGATGCTTGCCCTGGCTTTTGTTGCCTTGGCTTGCGGTTCTGTTGGTTCGCTGGTCGTTGGTAATCGAATGGCTTTTTTTAGTGATGCCCTGGCCCACTGCGCTTTTGCAGGGGTCAGCCTTGGTTATGTGCTATTCGAATTTTTTCTTTTGGGGGTTCGTCCCAAAGAGGAATTCTGGCAATGGGTGACCCCAATTATGGTTGTGTTTGGCGTAAGTGTTGGGGCGGGAATCGCTTATGTTCGTTCCCAGACTGGATTGGCAAGTGACACCGTTATAGGTGTGTTTTTTGCCTTTTCGCTGGGATTTGCAGCCATGCTAAAAAATATCATCAATGACCGAAGTGTTTTCAGTCTGGAGGACTTTCTTTTTGGCGATCCCCTGTTTGTAAGTTCCCCGGAGATCATCTACATAGCATTGCTTGCGGTTGTTTCTTGGGTGTTCCTTTACTTCTTCTTTAATTCGCTGGTTTTTAGCAGTTTCAATACCAGTTTAGCCCTGTCCCGTAAATTTCATGTGACGGTTCTTTATTACCTTTTTGTGATGATGCTGGCACTGATTGTCAACCTTTGCCTGCGTTATGTGGGTGTGCTGCTCATTAATGCCCTGCTGATTGTTCCCGCAGCCACGGCATTTAACCTTGGAAAAAACATTCGGGCGGTATTTTGGATAACCGTAATGTTGAGCCTTTTTGTCTGCTTGGGGGGATTGGGAGCAAGTTGGGAGTTACAGGTTCGCACCGGTGTGCGTTTTGGGGTTTCAGGAACGATTGTAATGCTTAGCGTTATGCTGTTTTTTATCTCCATGGTGGTTTCAAAATCCTTTCTTGGCAAGGTCTCATCTTCAAAATCTTAGCCTTTATCCCTTGAAACTTGGTCAACATCAAAAGATCTACTTGATAACCGTTTGTTGAAAGCTGAGAATGAAATTGTGGTATTTGGTGAATTGCTGGCTTAACACTTCCGGATGAATGAGCAACTGTGGATACCAATCAGGCTTTTGACAGAATCAAGGACTTCTTCCTGATTTTTACAAGTATATTTTACGAGGCCCTGCCCTTTATTGTGCTGGGATCCATCGTGGCGGGTGTGCTTGAGGAATTCCTTCCGCAAAGTTTGGTCGCCCGGATCATGCCCAAAAGTAAATTTCGGGCCATTGCCCTGGGGGCTGTCCTTGGTTTGATTTTTCCTATGTGTGAGTGCGGAATTATTCCTGTGATGCGCAGGTTGCTTCGCAAGGGCCTGCCTTTGAGTTCTTGTACGGCATACTTGCTGGCCGGACCAGTGGTAAACCCAGTGGTGCTGCTAAGCACATTTGTGGCTTTTGATGGGATGGAAAACGCCACCGAGTCTGGAAAAATCAGCTATCAAATGGGCGGATGGATGATGATGTTCGCGAGGGGCTTGATGGCCTATATGGTTTCAGTGGTCACAAGTCTTGTGGTGGAACGACTGTACCAGAAGCATGGCAATAGTTTGCTAAAGCTGACTGCGTTGCCTCAATCCAAAATGGAACTGGAAGTTCTGGAAGAAAATGGAAAAAAGGATGCCTTGCTTGTGCGGTTTGGAAGAATATCCCAGACTGCCTTGCATGACTTTATTGACATTACTGTCTTTCTAACCATAGGCGCCCTGCTAGCCGCATTCACTCGAATTTGGTTAACCCATGATGCCATCGCAGAGCTCTCTTGTTCTCATATTGTTCTTGCGGTATTACTCATGATGTCGCTTGCGGTCGTGCTTTGTCTTTGTAGCGAAGCGGATGCTTTTGTGGCTGCCAGTTTTGTAACACTTAGGCCTGCCGCCAAGGCTGCGTTCCTTGTGTTGGGGCCTATGTTGGATTTGAAGCTTTACATGATGTATACCAGAGTTTTTCGACCCAGGCTGATATGGACCATCTTTATTTCTGTTATTATTCAAGTGTTCATTTATTCCATGTTGCTGCATCTTGCCTGGGAGAACCTTGCCCCTAAATATTTCCATCCCAAGGTTGACCCCGTTGCATCCGGGTTGGAAAAGTGAGGTAAAAATGGCTCACGAACATCATCACCATGGTTCAAAATCGGAGTACATTACCGAGCAGGTATTGTCCCTTAGTTTTGCCCTTGCCATTGCTCTTGTTTGTGTATTTTTGTGGGTTCCCTACCCTGTTTCCGGCCAGGGAACCGATACGGTGGTCTATGGGCGAAAGTTATCCATAATTCTTCACCCCAAGTTTCATGTTTGGGTTCTTGTGGGCGCAGTTGCACTTTTAGTGATTATTGCCTTAAGGGCGATTGCTTTGTGGCGTGAAATTTCGATCCTTAAATCGGAGGCCAAATGCAATCATGATCATCATCATGGTGAAAATTGTGACCACCATCACCATCACATGGAAAACGATAAACTGGGTCAAGAAAATTGCCACCATCATGATCATGGTCAGCATCACGAGCATAATCATGATGGTTGTGGACATGACCATTCTCATGAGGATTGTGGCCATTCCCATGATATGGCGCCCTGGCGGTTTATGGTGCTTGCGTTGCCTGTAATCCTGTACTTTCTTAATTTGCCAAACGAAGTTTTCAGCAATGTTAAGGCTGTAGACCTTTCTCAATTTGGTGAAGTTGGGGCCGTAGCGGAAAAAGGCGTTGATTTTAATGTTGGGTTCCTGCAACTGGAAATGGCTGCGATGAGTCAGGAGAGCCGTAATCACTACGAGGGCAAGACAGTAAGACTGGTTGGGAAATATGTTGGAGAGGATGAAAAAAGGTTTTCGCTGATACGATTTAAGATAAATTGCTGTGCGGCGGATGCGGTGCCGCTTAATTCCGTCATCATGGTGGATCCCGCATCCATGGAAAAAATCAATTGGAAGGGCTATCGCAACAAATGGGTTCAGGTTACCGGGCGTGTGCATTTTTTAAAGCGGAAAGATAACGACCAGTTTATCACCGCATTGATCCTGTACCCGGATGCCGAACATAAACTGAACGATGATTTGATCAAAGTTGTGCCCCAGGACTCGAATCCGTATGCAAATTAGGATTACAGGTGCAAAATGAAGAGATTGATTTTGTGTTTTTCAGTTGGTTTGGTTCTCGCGATTTTATGGCTGACGAGCCGGTCTCTAATCGCATGCCCCTTCTGCACGATGCAGGGTCAAACCCTGGTGGGTGAAGTGAATCAGGCCAGCATGGTTCTTTTTGGAAACCTGAAAAATGCGAAGCTTGGAAATGCCGATGGCACGGATGGAACCACGGAATTCGAAGTTCTTTCGGTTATTAAGGATCATCCCATTCGCAAGGGAAGCAAATTGCTTACCCTTCCCCGCTATGTTCCCCCAGACAAGGATGGAAAATATAAGTTTCTTTTGTTTTGCGAGGTTTACAAGGAAAAGCTTGATCCCTATCGGGGTGTGGCCATTCCACCCGATAGCGATATTGTGAAGTACCTTCAGGGGGCACTCGCCCTTAAAGACCAACCTGTTGCGAAGAAACTCAGTTTTTATTTTGATTATCTTGAGAATTCCGACACTGAAATTTCCAACGATGCTTACAAGGAATTCGGCAACGCTGGTTACAAGGAATTTGCGGACGCTGCAAAGTCCTTCTCTCGCGAGAAAGTGCTTGGATGGTTGAACAATTCGGGTACGGCGAATTTTAAAATGGGCTTGTATGCCTCCATTCTTGGCCATTGTGGGAAAAATGAAGATGCTGCGGTTCTTCGAAAAATGTTGGATGATCCGGAAAAACAGACGGCCAGCGGTATTGATGGGGTTTTTGCGGCTTATATCATGCTGGACAAAGTTAAAGGCTGGGAATATCTATCCTCGATTCTCACAAACCCCAAGAAAGAGTTTCTGTTTCGTTACGCCGCATTAAGAGCAATTCGCTTCTTCCTTGAGTTCATGCCGGATCTTCTGCCGAAAAAACAATTGGTGGATGGAATCATGACTCTTCTGGAACAGGAAGATATTGCCGATCTTGCGATCGAGGATCTTCGGAAATGGCAAATTTGGGATCAGGCTGACAAGGTGCTGGCATTGCAAGAAAAGGATTCTTATAAGAAAATCCCCATAGTGCGCAAAGCAATGCTTCGTTATGCGTTATCCTGCAAGGGAAACAAGGCTGTCGATGAATTCGTAAAGGCCCAGCGCATGAAGGATGCACAAGCTGTGACGGATGCCGAGGAATTGCTAAAGCTGGAACAACCCTCAAAATAAAGCAACGATTTGTCCAGGGAGGGACAATGCGTTATTTTTTCTGTCTTGGAATATTGTTGTTTTCTCTTTTGTTCATGCAGGTGGCGTCCTCTTTTTTAGGGGCCTGCAGTATCTGCTCTGGTTTTTCCCAGTCACTTACATTTCGCGAGGAAGCAGCCAGACCACAGGCCAGGGTTATTTTTCTGGCCAAGGTTGCCAATTCGACTTTGTCAAAGGATGGCAAAGGATTCAGCCTGCTTTCCATTGAAAAAATATTCCGCAAGCCCATGGCGTTGGAATTTGGAAAGACGGTTCGTCTGGCACAATATATTCCCGTTGCCGAAACCGGGGATGCTTTTTTACTCATTTTTGCTGATGTTCGCGATGGTCAAGTTGAGCCCTACAGGGGTGTTTCCTTGAAAGGCCGGCAAGCGGAGAGCTATCTTTCCGCGATGTTTGATGCATCCCCTTTGAATCCTGTTTTACGATTGGAAAAGGTCATGCCTTTCTTGGAATCCCCCATTCGAGAGGTTGCCAGTGATGCATTCCTGGAATTTGCAAAAGCCAACGATGAGACGCTTGCAAGTGTTTCCAAGAAAATGGATGCCACCCATTTAAGGACATGGATTTTGGATTCCAGGGTCCCAGAGGAAAGGCTTGGCTTGTATGCCTATTTACTGGGTGGTTGTGGAGGTGCTGGTGATATCGATTTTTTGATGGGAATTCTGCGGGATCAAGGTAGAAGATCCGCGGCAGCCTATGATGGTGCCATGATTGCTTTATTACGGCTGCAACCTGAACGCACCTGGCCGGTGGTTTATGGGTTGTTGGAAAATCAGGATACATCCCTGCAGTTGCGTCTGGCTTGCTTTCGTTCCCTCAAAGCGATGTTACTAATTGTTGAATCTCCCACAGATCGGGAAAAAATTTATAAAGCGTACAGGGTTGCCTGGCAGCAGGGTGAACTTGCGGACTTATCCGTAGAGGAATTGCGGCGTACATCCCAATGGGAATGGACCGATGAGATTCTTGTCAGATACGGAACCAAAGGCTACGAGGCACCGGTTGTAAAGCGCGCTATTCTCCGGTATGCCTTAACAGCCCCACAAACACCGACCTTGCAAAAATTTCTAGATCAAAGAAAGCAAAGTGAACCAATGGTTCTTGAGGAAGTCAGGGAATCATTGGGATTGGTGCCTGTAAGTAAGTAGCTTATTTCAATTTTAGTTCTGAAACGGCAACAGAATAAATGTCCAACCCCCCCTGCCCTCCGGGCCTGTCCGACGAGAAATAGAGCCTGATTCCATCTCTGCTAAGGCATGGGGATTTGTCTCCAATTTTGCCTTTGGAGTCATTCAGGTTACTAACAGGCAATGGGTTGCTCCAACCTGTTGCATTCTTCTGGCTGAAAAAAATCCCCGACCTGTCGTTTTCCAAGGGGCCTTCCAAAAACATCAGTGTTCCCAAGGGGTTCAAAGTTGCATGATGATATCCAACCGGGATATTTTTCACAGGTTCTGGGTTCACGAAGTTTCCCTCGTTTCCAGTATCTTTGACCTTTTTAGCCTGGAAAAGCGTCATGCCATCTTTTGATTTTCGGCTGAAAAATAAAGTTTGCATATCCTTGGTTAGCCAGGGATGCATTTCATCCGACTCACTATCCAGACCCAGCAAGGGTCTGCCTGGATTGAAGGCCTTATCCTCCAAATCCTTCCCGGGAGCGTCCCGATAAGATCTGTAAAGATCGAAGTTGTTGTTCTTCTGATCTTTCTTGGTGGAGAAAATTATCAACTGAGGAAACTTTCCTTCATCGGTAAGAAAGCAACTTCTGTCATCCCCCTCTGAATCGACGTATGCGCCAATCGTCTCGGCATCAGCCCACTTGTTTCCCTTTTTGTTCCACTTGGAAACCATGATGCAGTACTTCCCCTTCTCGTTTTTTCTGGAGAAATAAAGCCTTGGGGGCAGAATACCACTTGCTGTCGGCACGTAGTGGGGGTCGTCCTCATCTTTGTCAGTATTGATGGAAGCGGGGGTAAGCTTGGGGGCCGTTTTGTCCTGAGCCTCCGCGTTGGCAATCGCAAAAAGGGTAAGTCCAAAAAGCGAAAGAAACAGGTTCTTGGTCATCATTTTCGCATTGTTCCTTGTACTTATTACCATGCCGGGTGAAAGCCGGTGCTGGTCGTTTCAATTCTGTATAGGGATTTTCCCGCGGTAATATATAGGGTTTTTGAACCCTTACCACCAAAGCAGCAATTAGATGGGTCTTCAGGGGTTTGGACAAAATCCATTACTTTTCCGTTGGGTGAAAAAACATAAATTCCACCCTTGGGGCCAGAGCCTGCGGTGGCAAAAACATTCCCCTTATTGTCTACGCACATACCATCAATACCCCTTCCTTTGCCAAAATCGTGAAGGACTTTTTTGGAATGAAGCATTCCATCCGCATGTATGGCAAAGGAAAGAAGATAGCGGTTTCCGCTTGGGTCGTTCTCTGCCAGGAAAAGGGTTTTACCATCCGGGGAAATGCAGATTCCATTTGGCTTTTTGGCATCCCGGGTGGCAATGCTCACCTTTCCTTTGGGATCGATCATGAAAACACTTTCATGATCCAGTTCCCTGGTTTCCGAACCCACATAACGCGGGTCTGTGAAGTAAATATTGCCCCTGCTATCAATGACCAGATCGTTTGGACTATTGAACCTTTTACCTTCAAATTTGGAGGCAACCTCTTTGATGGATCCATCCTTAAGTGTGATGGAAATTCGTCTGTTGCCACCCGTGTTTGCTCCTTCCGTGGCGATCAGGTTTCCTTGCAGGTCAAACTCCAAGCCATTAGATCTGCCAGATGGGTTTCGATAATCCTTTGTGGTTTTATCTGCGGGGTTAAATTGAAGGATTCGATTGCCAATATCGGAAAAATAAAGGCGATTGTCTGGCCCCCATGCAGGCCCCTCGGTGAATTCCCCCTGGTTCCAAAGTAACTCGGGCTTGGAATCTTTGGCAAAATAAACCCCAGTTTGGGTGTTCTGACCACTGGTCAGAAATATCAAGGAAGCAACAACAAGGTTAAAAGTTTGCATGTTTTCCTTTCTCAGGGTTCAATTCATGACGGTTTTGGCAGGGGAAGCTAACAGTCCTTGTAATTTCAAAAATTTAGCATACTTTCTGGATGGCTTCCACAATAGTTGTGAGTTCCGCCATAGCCCCGGTTCCATAATCGCCGCAAGCCAGTTCCTTGGAAATAGGAGCTAAAACCGTAAGGTTAGATTGGGATTTTTTTATTTCCTCGCAAAGATCCGAAGGCGGTTTGTGCGGATCCAAATGAATATTCTGTTCCAATGCCAGGCATGCAAGGTGGGAGGCAGTGGCTGGTTTTTCCCACATAAAAGTGTTCATAGCTGGGGCCAGTATGGTGGGAGTTTGCGGATTCCTGGCCCTCCAAACACTGGTCAGACAATTGTCTGCCAGACCTAGGGCGAATTTTGCCAAGGTGTTGGCGTCAAGCGGTGCCACAACAAAAATGTCTGCCCATTTGCGAAGGTCAATGTGCAGTACTTTGTCGCCACGCTGGTATTTGCCTCCGGTTTCCAGCATGGGCCATTCCATTTCGTCCGTGGTCAGGCTGATTGAGGGGAATTGGCGCTTGAGATGTTGCTGGTCGAAAAAATACAGTGAAGAACTGGTGCATAAAAGGTTTATCTTGTGATTTTTTTCAAGAAGTAATCCGCAGATCTCGGGGATTTTAATGGCAGCAACGGATCCGGTAACGCCCAATAAGATATTCGCCATTTTATATTCCAGAAAGGGATTCGATTTCTTGTACAAGCTGTTCAGGAAGGAGATTCCTTGGAACCTCTATTATGTTCTCCTGCCGGTCAATAATCCAAGCCTTGGTCGCATAATCCTCAAGCCGGTTGGCAACGATCAGATCCGCATTGGATTGCTTTCGAGATCTTTTTGCAATTTCCAATAACGCATCTTTTTCCAGATCGGCCTCGAGTTTGAATTTGACAAGAATGCCTTGGAAAGCCCATGTGGTCCTTATCATGTCAATGATCTTTGGAAGCTTTGTCAGACGAATCCAAAGCTCATTTTGTTCGGAAGTTACTTTTTGCCGAGGATTTGCCTTGGTGCCGGTTGAATGAAAAGCATCGTGGAAGCTGGGGTTGCCATAGTCACTGATTGCGGCAGCCATGATCACAATGTCTGGCTTCGATATGACTAGCTGTTTTTGCAATAGTTCTCGAAGGTCGTCATAGGTGTCAAATAGAGTAATTACCTCGGGGGGAATGTTTTCTTTTGCGGAAGGGTTGCTTGTTAACAAATGAACTTGATGACCATGTTTCAAAGCCAGCCTGGCAATTGCATGACCTGTGTTTCCAGTTCCAAGATTGGAAAGCTTGCGGACCCCATCGAGGGGGATGGAAGTTGCTCCGGTAACAATTAAAAAGTTGAGCATCTCGAACGCCTTCAGGCAAATTTCAAGGCATAGAAAGTATACGGATTGCCAGCTATTTGGGCTTGAAGATCAGGGCTTTGTGGTGGCTTTGGCGGTTGAGGGGATATCCATTCGAAGAATATGCGCTTTCAATTCAGATTCCGGCATCTGCACATTCTCCACAAGTTTTTCGCGCAGGCTCCCAGGATTTGGGTTGTCCCTTAGCAATTGGATGAAAGTAAGAATCACCTTTTTGTTTTCCGGCGTGGAATGCAACAGATAATGCACCCAAGCCCATGCCTCGCGATATTCGGCGCGATTCATCTTTCCAACTTCATCCAGCATTTCCAATCGAATAAGATCCGGGTTGAATTCGTTTTGGATATCTTTCCTTAGTTGTTCCACGTGCTGTGGGTTCACCCCTTTGTTCTCAGGGGGTATTTCGTAATACTCGGCCAGACCTTCATCAAGCCATAGAGGTACATCTTTTAAAACACTATGCAGAAGGGCATGGGTCAATTCATGTCGTAAATCTTGCTGTACCCTGTCTCCCCAATAAGTGTAAATCAGTAAATCCTCGGATCTTCCAACCCCACGGGTTTGAGCGACAAAGAAAGCCCTGCGTGAAGGAAGCTTTGGATATTTTGCCTGCATGAATTTGTCGTATTTTTCGCGATCTTCAAAAAGGTATACCTGAATCATGGTGGTTGAATCAGGCAGTTTTAAATCCCCATAGATTTGATCCCGAAGCTGCGATAATTCCTGAAACAGGGGTAGATCTTTTTGGATTTCGAAATCGCTTAGAAAAACATAAGGGGAAACCCGAACCAGATGCTTGCCGGGAAGCAGAGGACTGTGGTTTCCTTGGAGAGGATCCGACGCATCCTTGGGGTTTTTACCGGGCTGAAATTCCAGCGTGGAACATCCGCAAAGAATCGCGCATGAAAGCATCAGGATGCGTACAACCCGGCTTGGCATCTTTTGGATAGTCCCGTTGCAGAATAACCACAAGTTCTTTCGAGCGCAGACGATAAGGTTATGTGAAGAAAGTTTCAAGGTGACTTGCATTATAAGATCAGGCGAGAGGTCTGCCTGATTTAAGATTTTTCGCTATTTTCTGATCGGTCAACTTTGCTATATTTCGCCACCAATCATGCCACTCAAAAGGCCCCTCGGTTCCCCATCTTAAATATTGTCTAAGGAAGCGAACCCTGTCAGTCAGCGTGATATGGGGTGTTTGAAGAAAGCTTGCGTTAAGCCTTGCTAAATTTTGCATTTTCCTTTTTTTAGACAGATAGAAGTGTGCACGAACCCCAACAAGGTCAACCAGCCATACTTTGGGCGGATTTTCCTCTGGCTGGATCATAAGATTGGCTGATTTCAAATCTCTGTGAGAAATGCCTGAATCATGCATTTTTCGTAACAAGCTGGCCATACTATCAATTAAAGTTCGTATTTGGCTGATTCGGGCTGCTAGATTCATTTTTAGAATCTTTTCCACATATTTGGGCATATCGCTGGCATTTGGAATTTTCTCAATGAGACTGTAACCATCAGTTTTGAAAAGTAGTTTCCTTTGGTGCCAAAATGCCAGGTGTCTGGCTGTGGGGAGCTTTCGATTCAAAAGAGCTGTCGCCATCTGCCAAGATCTGGTGGTCCCATCAGGTCTGAAAATGTTTGCTATGGGGTCGGTCCATTTTGTTGCGGTAATTTTTTTGAATATGACCTCTTTTTGCAAATCTTTGCCGGGCAGTTTGCAGAGCATAACGGTGGAACTTTTGGAATGTTTAAGAACTTTGGCATCCGGGAATAAGCTTTGGGGGCTTTGGTTCCCAAGAAATGCTTCAAGTTGATCCATGTCAAGATCCGCCACCCGCACGCCCGCCTTTCCCTTAAACTTAAAAATCTTGAATCGGCGATTATTAAACATGCACCTTGTGTCGAATCTTTGCCAAAGGCCCAGGTTTTTTAACATGACTTCCCTGGCCAGAAGTTCCATCTGATATCGCACCCAATCCTTGTTGTGAAATGGAAATGCTCCATTTCCTTCAATAACCGCCACTTCCCTTGTGTACGCCTTCCAAAGCCTCATCCTGTCCGTCGTGTGGGTGTGCAATTTGGCCCACCTGTCCAACATGGCCAGATTAGATCTGCGTTCAGCCCAGCTCAGGGAGTTTGGTTTTATGCGCACCGGAAAAAGGTCAATCAAAGATAGCGCTGGCTGGCCGCCATTCAAAATGACCATCAGGTTTCCAGGATGCAGGTCATTGTGCAAAACGCCCTTTGCATGCATCAGCGCCAGTGTTTTTGCCAAGGCGCCGATTAGCTGGTATTTGATGGGCCGTTGGGGTGAGGCATTCTGGCGAATTAAATCATGCCAGTGTTTTTCAAGCGACAACGCGCCTTCCAATGTTTTGGTAATAAGAAAGCTTTCTGGGGCAATTCCCTGCCCTACTCCACAGGCGATGGGTTCGATGGTGCGTATTCCCATGCTGGCAAGACGGATGGCCGTGTCGTATTCGTATTTGCCTTTTGGTGTTCTGCAGAATTCCCTGACAAACGATCTGAAGCCGGAAATACGGTTGTGCTTAAGGTGGATATCCAATCCATGAAGTTGAATTCTGTAGACAGTTCGGTGGGATCCCGACTTGATTGTTTCGAATTGTGTTTTGTCCGCGGGGAGTCTTCCCAAAAGGAGTTCTTGAATGGCTGGATGACATTGGGTGGGTTCTGGAAAAATCCACCGTGCCTTTTTCATGATGGAAAGAGTCTGCTCAAGCAATGTCAGCCCGCCTTGGTTTTTAATGAGGAAGTGACATTCTTTAGCAAATGAATCCAGGCATTCTGGTTTGCCAGCACGCTGTAAGAGTTTTCTGCCCTCAACCGTGCTTGCTGGCCCATTTCCCTTTGGAGGGTGCTGTTGTTAAGAAGTTTTGCTACCGCATCCAACCATTGATCCTTGGTGTCGGCAAGGAAACCTGTCTGCCCGTGAATGATGATTTCCTTGTGAACCCCAACTGGGTTGGCGATGGATGGGAGGCCGGCCGCCATATACTGCAGGAGTTTTAGCCCACACTTGCCTTCGCTCCAGCGGTCATCCGGCATATGGCAGATTCCCGCATCTGCCTGGCAAATGTGTTGGATTTCCTCCCGGGCCGTCCAGGGACATTCCAAGCTTCGCAATTTCTTAAACACCGGAAATCGGTCGCAGATGATTTTAAGCTGAACTTGCGGGAACGTTTCGCCGATCGCCTCAAGGCAGGGTTCAATCAGCTTAAGGGAGTTGAGAGTGCTGGAGGATCCAATCCATACAAGGTCAAAAGTATTGTTTGCAGGGTGTTGTTGTCTTAAAGGGTAGGCTGTGGTTTCCACGCATGTCGGAATTGTAGCTATAGTGGCTTTTGCGCATGCCAGGCGGGCATTTTGGGCCAGGAAACCATTTCCAGCAACAATCGCATCTGCCGCATTGCAAATGGCCCGAAACCTTCTCAATCTGCCGGGGTCGTCGATACCCTTGCTGCTGTAGGAATCCCTCAGGAAAACGGCGTCATCAAAATCAAACACGATCTTGGATGCGGTTTTTCTAAGCAGCCAGACCAGGCTGCTTGCAATTAGCTTGCGCTGGATGATAACGGTCTTTCCAGCAAGACTTCTTATCAGTTTTATTCGCGACCAAAGCGAGGATGGCCAGGGGGAAAGCTTCAGTTCGAAGCCGGCGTTGGCAAGCGCGTTTTGGAACGCGCTAAGGCGATAACGCGTGCAAACGTGGTCCACTCCTTCGACGATAGCAAATATTTCCAAGATGCCCTCCGTGGCAATCGTAGTTATTTTCCCCTTCTTCGGGAAAGCTCACTGCGAATTTCTCTGCGTGCCTGAGTCTTTTTGGCGGCTTCCCTTTTGTCGTGTAGCTTTTTGCCTCGTCCCACGGCTATTTCAATCTTTGCCAGTCCATCCTTGAAATACATCTTGGTGGGAACCAATGTGAATCCCCTCTCGGATGCCTTGGTGGCGAACTTGTCGATTTCATTTTTGTGCAGCAAAAGCTTTCGAGTGCGTTTCGGGACATGGTTCAGTTGGTTTCCCGAAGGGTGCATGGGAATTTCGCACTGATGAAGCCAAACCTCGCCGCTGTCCACCCTGCAAAATGCCCCCTCAAGGGTTGCCTGTCCATCACGGAGGCTTTTTACCTCGGTTCCCTTGAGGATCATGCCGCATTCCAGCCTGTCGGTAAGGTCATACTCGTGAGTAGCCTTTCGATTCAGGCAAATTATCTTAACATCATCCTTTTCGGAAGCTTTACCTTTGGCAGCCATTACATTTCCCTACGACTTAATTCAATCATCTTAACAAAGATGGAAAAAAGAGGGAACTCAGGTTGATTGAAAAACCTAGGTGCGGGCCGTGGGCATTTCATAGGTGCGACCACTGCCTGAAGAGTTTTTCTGGGAGATCGAAAGCTCGTAAAGCTTTTCCCCTACAGGTGTTGGGTACTTTCCGTTGATGCAGGCCTGACAAAGTTGGTTCGGTTTCATGCCAATGCTTTTGCCGATAGCCTCAAAAGGAAGATATCTCAGACTGTTGGCGCCCAATTCCCTGGCCATTTCCGCCTGAACTTCGTTGGTGATGGGGCCACCCTTCAAAAACCGGGGCGCGAACAATTCCTTCACTGTGGACATGTCGATTCCGTAGAAACAAGGCGCGATAATGGGCGGGCAAGCCACACGAACATGAATTTCCTTTGCCCCGCCACGGTTTTTCATGTCGGCTATCAGGGCCTTCATGGTGGTGCTGCGCACGATGGTGTCTTCAATCAATAAAACCTTTTTGCCTTCAAGCACCTCGCGTAGCGGAGTGTATTTTAGCTGAACCCTTTCGGCGCGATTTTGCCCCTCGATAAAAGTTCGTCCGACGTACCGATTTCTCATCAGCCCTTCCACCGCTGGAAGGCCAAGATCGTGGGCCATGGCATCTGCCGCTGCTTTTCCTGTATCTGGCACAGGTACCACTACGGTATCCTTGTCGAAATCCACCAGTTCAATTTCCCTTTCCTGCTGGGCAAGGGCATGGCCCAAGGCTGAGCGTGTCAAGTAAACACTGCGGTCGTCCAAGTTGCTTGCGACATTTGCAAAGTAGATCCATTCGAAGAAGCAGTGGGCCGTGTCGCGCTTGGGGGCGTACCGTGCTTGACGAATCTTTCCGTCTTGGATCACGATCATTTCGCCGGGGGCCAGGGAGCGGAATTCCTTGAAGCCCAAGTTTAATAGTGCCACGCTTTCGCTGGCGGCGGCAAACATGGGCCCATCCTGGGCGATCACCAGTGGACGAAACCCGTAAGGGTCACGCAAAACCACCATGTCCCCCATGGCATTCAAAAACACAATATTGAAGGCGCCATCGAACTTTGAGCAAAGTTTTGTGAATACATCCACAAGATCTGGCGGTTGATCCACATAATTGCTCAGCTCATGGCTGAGATAATGCATGATAACTTCGGTGTCTGTATCGCGGGTTAGGTGATAGTCGGTCTGGCTGAGTAGTTCCTCGCGAAGCTGGGTGTAGTTTGCCAACTGGCCGTTGAATGCAAAACTAAACCACTTCCATTTACAACCATGAAACCGTTCAAAGGGCTGGGCGTAGCTTTTATCGTTGGCTCCGCAGGTGGCGTACCGGGTATGTCCAATTGCGGCACGGCCCGCAAATTCCTGCATTAGTGATTCGTACTTGGCCTGATGGCTTAGTCGGAAAGCCTCGATGACTGTTCCGATCTGTTTGTGAGTATCTATAATTTTTTGTCGCAAGGGGGCAAAACTGCTCATTCCCGCTGCAAGTTGACCTCGGTTCTGGAGGTCCAGCAACATTCTAGGCATAAGCCTTGAAACCTGCTCGGGGCCAGCAAGTGGCACCAATCTTGAAGTTGGAAGTTCTGGCAGGTGGTAAATGGCAGCTATGCCACACTCGTGCTGAAGTTCATCCATAACGTGTTTTAAAGGCTTACTTGCCTGTTCCTGTGCGGGTGATTTGTTGGTCCCTTGATCCATTATGATAAGTTACGGAACCGAACGCCTCAAAAGAAATCATGGAACAATTTTTTATAAGCGGGGATTCCTAAATTGCCTATTTTGAAGATGAATCGTCTTGGGGATGGTTCTGGATATGTTCCAAGTGTGTTTTAACTCCGAATCATGAGCCCTTTCATCTTAATAAATCTGTTATTTTTGCAACTTTGACCCCAAAAATGCTTCCAATAAGGCCGATAGGATGGTACATATCAGTAATCCCACCTTGTGAAACTATTCCTGTAAGAGGAATTTATCATGTTTCGAATCGATGCTGGAAAATCATCCCCTTACTGTGACGGTGTTCATCGCAGAAGCTTTCTGCAGCTAGGAATTGCCGGTATGGCCTCCGTTGGCCTTCCATCCCTATTTAAAGCCAAGGCTGCATCCGCAAAACTCAATCAACCCTCGAAGGATACCTCGGTCATTCTCATATGGCTGGATGGCGGCCCAGGGCACATGGATATGTACGATATGAAGCCTGAAGCCCCGGCTGAATACCGCGGGCTATGGAAGCCCATTCGATCCAAGGTAAGTGGTTTCGATGTGACCGAGTTGTACCCCAAGCAGGCAAAGATAACGGACAAGTTTTCCATGGTCCGTTCGCTGTACCACGATACAGGAGACCATTTTGCGGGTGGCCATCGTATGCTTACCACCAAGGATTTTGGTGTGAGCGGTGCCAATAACGCCCAGAAATTTCCCGGCATTGGTGCGATTGTGAATCGCGAACTCGGTTCCCGCAGGCCAGGGCTGCCCGGTTATGTTGCCCTGCCCTATGCATCCAGCATTGGCCTTAACCCCGGTTATTTTGGCGGCCACATGATTGGCGTGCAGAATGATCCATTCGCCACGGGCGGTGATCCGAACGCAGCCAATTTCCAGGTTAAAAATCTTGAATTTGTCAACGGGCTTAGCGTTGAAAGGCTCGATGACCGCAAAAGCCTTAGCTCTTCTTTCGATACCATGAGACGCACCGTGGAGACTTCCAAGACCTTGGAGGCCATGGATCGATTCACCCAACAGGCATACGACTTTGTGAGTGGTGCCAACGCAAGAACTGCCTTTGATCTTTCCCGGGAAGATCCAAAGCTTCGTGATCGTTACGGCAGAAACACTTGGGGGCAATCGACTCTTCTTGCCCGTAAGCTGGTGGAAGCAGGTTCCACATTTGTAACGGTCCATCTTGGTGGTTGGGATCATCACTGGGATTTGAAGTCTGGTTACGAAAATTACCTTCCCAAGGTGGATTCTCTTGTTTCTTCGCTATTTATTGATCTGGATGAACGTGGATTACTGGAAACAACCCTGGTGGTTCTTTGCGGTGAGTTCAGCCGTACCCCCAAGATGAATGATGGTGGCAACGGTGGCCCTCCGGGGAGCAAAGGTACCCCGGGTCGCGATCATTGGGGTAACGCCATGTTCTGCCTGATGGGTGGCGGCGGTGTAAAAGGTGGCCAGATCGTTGGGTCCACAGACCGTCTGGGTACCAGGCCCGCGACCCGACCTGTCACACCTTCCAATATTCATTCCACGATTTACCATGTGCTTGGAATAGACCCCAAACTTCACTTGATCGATCCGTCTGGTCGACCGGTTCCCGTGCTGGAGGATCCGGAACCGATCCGTGAACTTCTTTAGTGGTTATCCAATAAACACAAAAACCCCTCAGGGATGCATCTGAGGGGTTTTTTGTTGGATAAAGGCTGATTTAAACCAGCTCGGAGATCGGTTCCCCGCTTGCCAAAATCGGCATGGGCCTACCCGAGTGGTCAATAAAGTTGGTGTTGTAGTCAATGCCCAGGTGTTTGAACATGGTTGCCCAGAGGTCATTGGGGGAAAGTGGCCTGTCCTTAGGATGTTCACCTTTGGAATTGGTAGAGCCGACGATCTGGCCCATTTTCAATCCGCCACCAGAGACCAGAATGGACATCGCCTGTGGCCAGTGGTCACGGCCTGGTTGCTTCACGCCAGTCTGGGTGCCGACAGCGTAGCTGATTTTCGGGGTTCGTCCGAACTCGCCTGTCACTATCAGAAGGACTTTTTTATCCAACCCACGGTCATAAAGATCATCGATAAGCGCGGTGATGGCTTGATCGTACATCGGGAAACGCCACTTGGCATCATCAAAGATGTGGCCATTAACCGCATGGGAATCCCAGTTATAAAGCACGCCTTTGGGCCATTGCTTTCCGGGAGCGTTTGGGCTTTCCAGAACCATGGTCACAAAGCTGGAGCCCGCTTCGATCAATCTTCTTGCAAGCAGGCAGCGCTGGCCATAGGCGTGCATGCCGTAGCGTTCACGAACAGTTTCAGGTTCCCTTCCCAGATCAAATGCGATTTGGGGGGCATCATCGGTAAGAAGGCCCATGGCACGCTGGCGCAACTTTGAATTTTCCCTGGCCCCCGTGGAAGAGTCCAGATTATCCAGCAGGCTGATTCGTTCTTTTAGTACGGGAAGTTTTTCAGGATTGATGGATAGGTTCTGTACCTTGAAGTCTGGCTTGCTGGGGTCCCCGGGCACCATGAATGGATGCGAAGATCGATCCAGATAGGCAGATCCAAAGCTGAATGTATCAATTCCCTGCCGGCCGTTATCCATGCCGGCAATATAGTTAGGAACCCTTGAAATTAATTCCTCACGCATCTTGGCGACCATGGAGCCTACCATGGGATGATCGTTGACAAAGCCAACTGGTGACATTGGGTCGCGGCCGGTAAGGAACTTTTTGTGCCCTCCGCCATGGTCTGAGAAGGTATGGGCAACCGAGCGGATCAGGCTGAACTTGTGAGCGGTCTTGGCATGAAGAGGCAAAAGTTCACAAACATCCATGCCGGGAACCGTGGTATGAATGGGCTTGAAATCCCCTCGGTATTCAATTGGGGCATCAGGCTTCATATCGTAAGTTTCCATGTGCGGTGGGCCGCCAGGAAGCCAAATGAATATTACTTGAGTATCCGGAAAAGCTTTGCCCGCGCTTTTGGTGTTGGCACGAACCGAATCCAAATTACCAAGCATCAGGCTGCCCAAGCCACTAAGGCCAAGCTTCATGAAGTTTCTTCTGGACTGCGGACCTGGGCAAAAGTTTGGGACTTTCATGACTGTAATCCCCGGTAGGAATTTGGGGTTGGGTATGATCTTTTAATACTTTAAATCGTCAAAAAAGCCCTGTCAAACCAAGAAATTTCATTTCAAAGTCAAAGTTGGTTCTTTTTTACATCATCCAACCCCAAAATAAGGGCTTTTCAAATGGAAAGTCAGGGATAGGTTGCAAAGCTTGAGACATAAGATCAAAATCAAGCATCAATTGGATGATGAGGTGCGAAATGCCATTGAAGATTCCAAAAAGTGCTGGTGGTTGGAGGGCGATTTTTTACAGCCTGCGTATGGCCAACAAAGTGGGCTGGTGGCAGCTTTGGAAAGCCATGACCACCAAGAACGCCTGCAAGACCTGCGCGTTGGGAATGGGGGGCCAGGCCGGTGGAATGGTGAATGAATCCGGGCATTGGCCGGAGGTATGCAAAAAATCCTTTCAGGCCATGGTTGCGGATATGCAGAAAGGGATCACGCCGGAATTCTTTTCCACATACTCCATTGCCCAGTTGAAAACTCTTAGCCCCAGGGAACTGGAATGGTGCGGTCGGCTGGTTGCGCCCATCTACGCGGGCCCTAACGATACGCATTACAAGGTGGTGGATTGGGAATTTGCGCTGGAGCGCATTGTGCGGCAGATGAAAGATATCCAGCCCAACCAGCATTTCTTTTATGCTTCTGGAAGATCCTCGAATGAGGCAGGGTTCCTATTTCAACTTCTTGCACGGCTTTATGGTACTAATTATGTCAACAATTGTTCCTACTATTGTCATCAGGCAAGTGGGGCTGGTTTGACTCAATCGCTTGGTAGCGGTACCGCAACCATCGACTTGGAAGACTTGGACCAATGCGATCTCTTCTTTCTCATTGGTGGTAACCCCGCATCCAATCACCCGCGATTAATGCGAACGCTCATGCAGATTCGCAGGCGTGGGGGTACGGTGATCGTGATCAACCCGGTTCGTGAAGTGGGGTTGGTAAACTTTAGCGTGCCAAGTGACATTCGAAGCCTGTTTTTTGGCACCAAGATCGCCAGCCAGTATGTGCAACCTCACATTGGTGGAGACCTGGCCCTGCTTTATGGCATCAGCAAGTGGATTTTGCAAAACAATCACCAAGACACTCTTTTCATCAATCAGGCCACCGAGGGCTTTGACGATTTTTGCCAGATGCTGGATGCGATTTCTTGGGATGAAATTGTGAGGCTTTCAGGAGTTACTCTTCAGGAAATCGAAAAAATTGGCACTACCTATGCCAATGCAAAAAAAGTTGCCTTCGGTTGGACAATGGGGATTACCCACCACTTGAATGGAACCAGCAATGTGCGGGCAATCGTCAATCTGGCATTGCTACGGGGCATGGTGGGCAGACCGGGCTGCGGAATGTTGCCAATCCGGGGGCATTCCAATGTGCAGGGTGTTGGCTCGATGGGAGTGGTGCCTAACTTGAAGGAAAATTTCCTGAACAACCTGGAGGCTGTGCTGGGGGTTCAACTCCCCAAAACACCGGGGATGGATACCATGGCTTGCATGGAAGCCGCCAAGGATGGATCCATGAAGGCGGCGCTTTGCCTGGGTGGAAATCTTCTGGGCAGCAACCCGGATACCCAATTTGCTTCCGAGGCATTGGGCAGCCTTAACTTGGTAACCTACATGAATACCACCCTGAATACCGGCCATGCCTGGGGGCTCGGTAAAGAAACCTTGGTGTTGCCGGTTCTGGCCCGGGATGAGGAGCCCCAAATTACCACGCAGGAATCGATGTTCAATTTTGTGCGTGTGAGCGATGGCGGGCCATCCAGATTTGCGGGGCCCAAAAGTGAAGTGGAAGTACTTGCGACTTTGGGCAGCAGAGTTCTTGGGGACAACGGGCCCGTGGATTGGCGCAGTCTTCGAATGCACACAACGATTCGCGAAATGGTTGCCCGGATTGTGCCCGGTTACGAGAACATGGCGGTTGTGAATCAGAAGAAGAAAGAGTTTTCCGTTCAGGGCAGAATCTTTCATGATCCGGTATTCCCAACGCCAACAGGCAGGGCCCATTTTTCCAAAGACTGGGTGGAACCTCAGGAAGAATTACCGGTAGGCCAGCTAAGGTTGATGACCGTACGCAGCGAGGGGCAGTTTAATACCGTGGTGTATGAGGAACAGGATATTTACCGGGGCCAGGAGCGCCGGGATGTGATTTTGATGAACCCCTCCGATATAAGCCAGTTGGGCCTCAAGGAAGATGAGGAAGTTACGGTCGCAAGCGAAATAGCGCAGATGGGGCCAGTGCGGGTGCGATCTTTCGACGTGCGCGCTGGTAATGCCCTGATGTATTTTCCAGAGGCAAATATTCTTGTGGGGCGCAAAATTGATCCTGCTTCGAGAACCCCTTCTTTCAAAAATGTGCGTGTGAAAGTTTCAAGGTTCGCCACAAAGGAGGGCACCCTGCCCTTGCCAATAGCTTGATTCTTTAGCTGGCGTGGGGCCGTAAATCATCACCCGCTATCAAAACCCCGAAGGTGCTTTCCTGGTGGTGGTAGGCAAGTTCAACGGATTTAAAGCCTGCCTGCCTCGCCATGGTTACATAAGTTTGTGCCTCTTCGGGAAAATCCGCCTTCTGCATGTGAGCATGTGCGGTCTCGCAGGATTTCTGGCATTTGCCCTGCGAGCGTCTTTCCATGTAGGGGTAGCATTGAGCAAGCCATTCGCTTCTTCCCTGCCCATTCAGGCGAATGATATCGATGACCGCCAGAAATCCGCCTGGGTTTAAGCGCTTTCTAGCAAGTTCAAAAAAATGCTGTTTCTCTTGGGTTTCAAGGTGGTGAAGGGAAAAGCTGATCAGGATTAAATCATATGTATCTTCCGACTTTTGCAGTTGTTCGACAAAATCCTGTTGCACCAAAACAAAAGGGGTCTTGGTTGCTTTCAGGTTTTTTTCTGCGAGGGTTAGTACCGCCTTGGCAATATCCACACCGACATATTTGGTTGCGGGGATTTGTTGAAGCAGCTTACTGGAGGGGTCGGAATCACCACAGGCAAGATCCAGCATGAAATAATCTTTGGGAAGATAAGTGACGATCTTTTGTTTTAGAACCTCAAACAAATCTTTGTGGTGCATCAAGTCATGCTCAATGAAGTCGCGATAGACTTTCCATTGTTCATCAAAAAATAGTCCAACTGTTTCGGCAGATTTCGCAGACGCCATGATGATTCTCCATGAAGAAGATATTCTATGGTTTTGGTAGCTACAAATTGGTGCTGGCGGAGATTCCTGCTTAGCGGGGAAAAAGCAACGCACTCATAAAGCTTGCATTTATGAGAGGCTCATATTTTTATCATATTTAAAAAACAAGTGAAATTAATGTTGTGTAAAGAAATCGGCTTGTTTAGATTCCTTGAAGATGCTTGTTGTGCAGGCTAGGAATGCCACACTCCCCAGGTTTGGCCCGGCAGGCAAAATACTCATCTGGTGTGACATTAGCCGTTCTGTGCGGCGGAATTTTTTATTTTTAAGGGAGGTTCACATGTTTTCTCGCTTTTTGAAGCAGAAAAAATCAGGTTTCACCCTGATTGAATTGCTGGTGGTGATTGCGATCATCGCCATTTTGATTGGTTTATTGTTGCCAGCGGTGCAGAAGGTGCGTGAGGCAGCTGCAAGATCCACTTGTACTAACCAACTCAAGCAGTTGGGCCTGGCAGTTGGAAATTTCGACAGCACCTACATGAAGTTTCCTGGCTTGAGCACCCAGTATATGGCGGCCCCACCTGCTGGTGCTACCAACAACGATACAAATAAGTCCAGTTTGTTCTACCAATTGCTGCCTTATATCGAGCAGGAAGCATTGCAGAAGCAAATTAGCGGTAACATTCCAGCAGCCAATGCTGGTCAGACTTGGATGGCGACTTCTGGTGGTACCTTGTTTCGTTCCTCCAGCGTGAAGATTTTTGGTTGCCCTTCCGATACAACCATTTCCAATGGTCAGGTAACTGTAACCATTGGTGGTATAGCTGGCCCATGGGGTGCGACAAGCTATGTTCCAAATTCGGAAGTGTTTGGAAACCGAGAAGAGACCATTGGTGGTGCTGCCGTAGCAGCAGGTAACAACAAACTGGTATCCACCTATAGCATGGGTGGTTTGTCCAACCGTGATGGTACTTCCAATACCGTAGCCTTTGTTGAACAAATGGCAGCTTGCGGATCCGCAGGCGTGGCAGGTGCCAACGCTTGGATTCTTCCTGTACATGGACGAGCCAATAGCGTTGGTTCTATAGCAGCGCCTTCACCTTTTAATGCTGCTTATCCTACTGTGCAGGTTGGTGGTGCTATACCTGTGACCCCTGGCACAATTCCAACTGCTGGAACATCACTTACAGTTCCAGCAGTAACCCCTGCGCAAACTAGAATGGCATTAGTTGGTAATGCTGCTGCACCAAATAATGGTGCACCTGCTGCAGGTACCGCTCGTTTTTGGCATCCATTCCCGAACCTTACCCAAGCTCAATGTGGAACTGGTGCAACTGCAGCAACTTCTACTCGTTTGGCGGGTTCCGGTGGTTTGATCAACCCATTGCACACAGGAAGCACTCCTGTAGCCATGGGCGATGGTTCCGTGAAGAGTATCTCCTCCGGCATCAGTATTACCACTTGGGCATGGTTGGTTCGTCCTGATGATGGCCAGGTTATTGGTTCCGACTTCTAAGCAAAAGAAGCTTAATAGTAACAAAATTCTGAAGCCTTCTCGGTTATACCGGGAGGGCTTTAAGTGCTTTTAAATGGATTCTTTATCAAAACTTAAAAAATATTTGCATTTATCTAGCTTTTCTGTTAATCAAAACTTAATGAGAACTCATGAATATGTATTCATTTTGGTCTCATGAACTGATGGAAATCCCGTCTTGGACAACATCTGTTCTTTTAATTTCATTTTTTTGAAAGGGAGGCTCTCATGTTTTCTCGCTTTTTGAAGCAGAAAAAATCAGGTTTCACCCTGATTGAGTTATTGGTGGTGATTGCGATCATCGCCATTTTGATTGGTTTGCTGTTGCCAGCAGTGCAGAAGGTGCGTGAGGCAGCTGCAAGATCGACTTGCACGAACCAGCTCAAGCAGTTGGGCTTGGCTGTTGGAAATTTCGACAGCACCTACATGAAGTTTCCCGGCCTGAGCACTCAGTTCATGGCAGCTCCACCTGCCGGTGCCACAAACAACGATACAAATAAGTCCAGTTTGTTCTACCAATTGCTGCCTTACATTGAACAGGAAGCATTGCAGAAGCAAATCAGTGGTAACATTCCAGCAGCCAATGCTGGTCAGACTTGGATGGCAACTTCTGGTGGCACCTTGTTTCGTTCTTCCAGCGTCAAGATTTTCGGTTGCCCTTCGGACACTACCATTTCTAATGGCCAAGTAACTGTAACCATCGGTGGTATAGCTGGCCCATGGGGTGCGACAAGCTATGTTCCAAACTCGGAAGTGTTTGGAAATCGTCAGGAAACTATCGGTGGCGCAGCGGCTGCTGCAGGTAACAACAAACTGGTATCCACCTACAGCATGGGTGGTTTGTCCAACCGCGATGGTACTTCCAATACCGTAGCTTTTGTCGAAAGAATGGCTTCTTGCGGTTCAGGTGGTGTGGCAGGTGCGAATGCTTGGATTCTTCCTGTGCATGGTGTGGCTAACTCTGTGGGAACCATTCCTGCTCCTACCGTTTTTAGTGCTGCTTATCCAACCGTGCAGGCTGCTGGAGCGATTCCAGTAACCCCTAGCACAATCCCTACAGCGGGCACTTCCTTGGCGGTACCTGCAGTAACGCCAGCACAAAATCGTATGGCTTTGATTGGTAACGCTGCGGCTCCAAATACCGGGGCTCCTGCAGCAGGTACCGCTCGTTTTTGGCATCCATTCCCGAACCTTACCCAAGCGCAATGTGGAACAGGTGCAACTGCCACTACTTCAACCCGTTTGGCAGGTACCGGCGGTTTGATCAATCCATTGCACACAGGAAGCACCCCTGTAGCCATGGGTGATGGTTCCGTGAAGAGTATATCTTCCGGTATCAGCATCACCACTTGGGCATGGTTGATCCGTCCTGACGATGGTCAGGTGATTGGTTCCGATTTCTAACCCTGAAATAGTTAACTTCAAAGGCCTGGTGGTGCAAAACCACCGGCCCTTTTTGCTTTAAAATTTGAGCTTATTAGCCAAAGCTATGAGGCTATCTTTTATAAGGTTTTTGAATCTAGGTATTTGGTCGAAAAAGCTGATGCTTGATTTGAAAAGAGATTTGTGAAAGCAAATTTTGGATTATTTTAATGGGCGCTGAGGGAATCGAACCCCCGACCAACACGGTGTAAGCATGCCGCTCTACCAGCTGAGCTAAGCGCCCCTAGAAAGATAATATAGAACCTTTCATCGGACCGTCCATTCCAAAACTTGAGGGCAATTCTCATCCCCAACAGTTCATCAGAAAACTTCATCAGCGTTTATGCTTGGGTGGTAAGGAACCAAAGCGCGTTGCCCAGAATGTTCATACTTGCAAAAGGGTTTGTTGGGGGATTGGTGAAGTTTAATGCCCAACTAGTTGAGTCGAATCTCATATCCGCGATCAGGTTTGATCCGTTGGATATCCATTGGAAATGATCTTTGGAATTAATTTCTATATGCGCCCAGATTTTGCCTGTTGGATGATAGAGGTTTCGGCCCCGAAACCAACCCACCCCGCTTTTGGTGGCATCCAATACTTCAACCTTGGTGAAAGGTAACAAACGCCAGTTTATTTGGAAGATGATGGCTTTGCTTTGGGCCTCAAAAATATGTAATTCGCTGTTCAAAAGGGAATGCATGGGCTCGGTGTTGCCCAGAACAGCGGTTTCGTTTTCAGAGAAAATGTCAAATGTGCCTTTGCTTTGGCCGCTAACGATTTTTAATTTGTTGTGTTCAAGCATGATCTATCTTGATTCATTGGCCAGGCTTTAAATAGTTTGACTGAGCCGTGAAATTGAGCATACTGAACGAAGTGATTTCCCGCCTTGAAATTATTCATTTGGAGAAAATCAATGATTCCGTTCATGGATCGTAGAGAGTTTGTGAAAGATAGTGTGGTGGGTGCGGCCATAGCAGCCGCCGGGCTGGATTTTTCCAAGGTTGAAGCCCGTGCCGCTGCCCAGGAAAAAACAGATATTGGCAGCCAGCTTCGTGTGGCGGTGGTGGGTGTGAATGGCCGTGGCATGTCCCATGTGGGTGGTTTTGCTGGCAAGAACAACTGTGCTATCACCACCGTATGCGATTGCGATGAGGCAGTGATCGGCAATGCCATGAAAACCGTGGAAAAGGCACAGGGCAAGGCGCCCAAGTTCGTGAAGGACTTCCGCAAGGTTTTGGATGACAAAGAGATTGATATTGTCAGCATAGCCACCCCAAATCACTGGCATGCCTTGATGGCGATTTGGGCCATGCAGGCCGGCAAAGATGTATATGTGGAAAAGCCTGTCAGCCACAATGTGAGCGAAGGCCGAAGGATTGTGGAAGCTTCCGAAAAGTACAAGAAAATTTGCCAGACCGGAACTCAAAGCAGATCCATGCCCGGAATGAGGCAGTCGGTGGAGTTTGCCAAGTCGGGCAAGATCGGCAAAGTCAGCCTTACCAGGGGCCTTTGCTACAAACCTCGTGGAAGCATTGGAAAGACCATGGGGGAACAGGCGATTCCAAAGACGCTGGATTATGATTTGTGGTGCGGACCTGCCCCGATGAATCCCCTGCACCGCAAGCGCCTGCATTACGATTGGCACTGGACCTGGGATTATGGCAACGGTGACCTCGGAAACCAGGGTATCCACGAGATGGATAAGGCCCGTTGGGCTTTGGGCAAGATGGAACTGCCCAAGGGTATTTTCAGCCTTGGTGGTCGTTTTGGTTACGATGATGATGGCGAAACCGCCAACACACAGGTATGCCTTTTTGATTACGGCGACAGTTCACTTATTTTTGAGGTTCGCGGCCTTGCCACCAAGGATTTTATGGGTGCGAAGGTTGGGAACATTTTCTACGGCACCGAAGGTTATGTGGTTTGCCCGAGCTATTCCTCTGGCATTGCCTTTGACAAGAACAACAAGGAAATTGGCAGGTTCAGCGGCGGTGGTGATGGACTGCACTTTGAAAACTTCGTGAAGGCTGTTCGAACCCGCAAGCGCGAAATCCTGAACGCGGATATCCTTGAGGGCCACCTTTCCAGCGCGCTGTGCCATTTGGGCAACATCAGCTATCGTTTGGGAACGGAGCAGATTCTGGGTGAAAAGATTTCCGGTGTAAGTGAGCAGGGGCAGGAAACCATTGGCAGAATGGTGGCCCACCTTGCGGATAACAAGGTTGACCTATCCAAGACCAAGGTTCGTGTTGGTCGCAAGCTGGATCTGGACCCCAAAACCGAATCCTTTATCACGGATTCAGAGGCCAATAAGATGCTTACCCGTCCCTATCGCAAGGGGTACGAGGTTCCTGCAAAGCTCTAAAGGCAATCTTTGTGGTAACACAAAGCCCATGGGTAAAACCTATGGGCTTTTTTTATATGAGATCCAATTTGCGCTTGGGCATTCTGGCAAGGTTGCATTCCTTGCAAACGCCTTTCACGATGAAAGAGTGGCCTTCCGCCTGAAACCCCTTTTCCTGCGAAACCTGGCGAATGGCTTCCTCGATGGCAGGGGTTTGGAACTCGATCACTTTGCCGCAACTGGTGCATTGCAAGTGGTCATGCTGCGGGTAGCCGTAATCGTGTTCGTAAAAGGTGCGGGGGCCCAGTTCCAGCCTTCGCAGCAAACCGGCATCCACCAGTTTTGTCAAAGTCCGGTAAGCGGTCGCCCTGCTAACCTTCAGGCCGGCGGCTTGCATTTCCTGGAGGATTTGTTCGGCATCAAAGTGATCGTGGTTGCTGAAAATAAAGCGAACCATGTCCCTTTGCTGGCCGGTAAACCTCTGGGCCTTGGCCCGGGTTCCCAGATATTCCCGAAATTTTTCCTCGGGAGACTGCGATACAGATATGGCCTGCAATTCCACGGCAAAATCCTGTTTCAAGGGGGCTTGTAAACAACTTTATTATAGTAGCTTACAAGCTCGCCCTCTGGAAGATTTTTGCAAGGAAATCAGGCAAGGTCCAAGTCGCCCAGCATGATATTCAGGGCTTTATCGAATTTTTCCGGGGTGTCGTAAGTGCCCGCGGCAATTTCCTTGCGAACTCGGTCCACCAGTTCCTGACGGATTGGTGCACTTTCGCTGCGGCGCTTTCGCGGTGCTTTTGGCTGGTGCGATTTCCACTGTTTTCGTGTGCGGGAAACTGGACCGCTGATGGTAGAAGGGCTGTGCTTGATCATGTTTCCTTTCCCCCAGGAGTCCTCCGGAAAGATATGTCGGAGTTCCCAGGCAAATCCTACGCGCTGGGGTTCCTAAGTTCAACCCGATTGCAAGCCAACTAGATTGATGGGTTGGTTGGCTTTTGCATAGATGGGTTTCAGGCTGCTCCGGAAAAGCCATTCCTGACTTCTCAGCTCCGGTCGCTCAACACCTGAATTGTACCACTTATATCGTCTTGAGATGGCCAAAAGATAAGGAAAATCTTGAAAAATAAAGTGGGTGGTTGGGGCTGTATCAGCGTTTTGGCTGGCCTAGGTGGCTAGTGGTCTATTTGGCAAGCTTTCTAGTTACCTCTTTTAAGATTTCACAGGCTTTTTTTACCTGTTCGGTGCTTACATCCAAGTGGGTTACCATCCGCATTAAGTTTAAACCGCTGGTATGCACCAAAAGGCCTTTTTCCTTGAAAGCCTGAACCAAAGCGGGAACCCCGGGCAAATTCGGGCCAGAACGAAACCATACGATGTTTGTTTCCACAGTAGGGTGATCCATGGATAAACCCGGGCTTTCCTTAATGGCGGCTTCCAGCATTTTGGCCTTGTCGTGGTCTTCCGATAACCGATCCACATGGTGTTTCAGCGCATAAAGGGCGCCGGCGGCCAAAAAACCAGCCTGCCTCATTCCGCCTCCGAAAAGCTTCCGAATCCGCCTGGCCTTGGCAATAAAATCCTTGGGGCCCACCAGGGCACTTCCCACGGGTGCGCCCAAGCCCTTCGAAAAGCAGACAGAAACCGAATGAAACAGTCTTCCCCATTGATCAGAGGGAATTCCCGTGGCAACGATGGCGTTCCACAGCCGGGCTCCATCCAAATGATAAACAAGGTTGTTTTGCTTGCACCAGGAAGCCAAGTCCTGGAGAACCTTCAGGGGCTGAACTTTGCCACCCTGTCTGTTATGCGTGTTTTCAATGGCAAGCATACGGGTGCGGGGGTAATGGTCGTTTGGCGGCCTGATGGCATCCACAAGGTCGGCAACTTCAAGCACCCCTTCCCTGCCCTTTATGATTTTGCAGGAAATTCCGCTAAGGGCTGCCGGGCCCGCTCCTTCCCAATTAAACACATGGCAGGACTCCTCGCAGATCATTTCATCCGCGGGGGAAGTATGGGCCCTTATGCCAATCTGGTTGGACATGGTGCCGGAAGGACAAAAAAGCGCGGCTTCGTGGCCTAAAAGGTTGGCGGTGAATTCCTCCAGTTCGATAACTGAAGGGTCTTCTTTAAAAACATCATCACCCACACGGGCGCTGCTCATGGCTTGAAGCATTGCAGGGGTTGGTTTGGTAACCGTGTCGCTTCTTAGGTCAATCATGGTTGGCCCCGAATCCTATTCCTGAGATTTTCGATTATCCATGTACCAGAGATCTTCGATTTTAACGAATCTTACCATCAAAATGTTTCCAAGTTTGGGGTGAATCAAAACAGCTTCGGTGTCTTTGATGGTAAGCTCCCCTTCTTTAAGTATCATTCTTAGCTGGTTGCCGAGTTCCGTCCCAACAAGCTTGCCCTTAGTTTCCCTGACCTGGTTTTCCAACTTTCCTTCGAAGGACTTTGTAATCCGTCGGTCAATAAATTCCGGGTCTATCAGGTGGGCAACTAGGTATTCAAAATTTGCTGTTTCCAAGGCTTTAAGGATGGAGCCTTTCACCGCCTGGGGAGTATTTTGGGGATAGGTTTTTAAATCCTGCTTGATTCCATGGCGTACCGGGGCAGTCTGCCCAAAAACAGAGCCATTCAACACCCCACCTATCAGCAGTAAGAGTGGAATAATCGTTAATATTCTCACGGCTTTTCACTCCAGTGGGCGAAAGCGTTTTGGTGTGGGATCAGCCAAATGCCCATATATCCGTTATACTGACTTTATGGCAGGAAATTCGTTTGGAGAGCTGTTCCGGGTTACGACCGCCGGTGTAAGTCACGGGCCGGGGTATGTGGCAATTATTGATGGTTGCCCGCCAGGGCTACCGCTTGGAGTGGAAGACCTTCTTCCAGACTTGGAAAGAAGAAAACCCGGCCAGTCAAAGTTAACGACTCAACGCAAGGAAGAAGACCTTCCCGAGATTCTATCCGGGGTCTTCGAGGGTAAGACCGATGGTACATCCATTGGAATTCTCTTTAGAAACAATGACCAGCGCAGCCATGATTATGGTGACATCAAAGACAAGTATCGGCCCGGTCATGCGGATTTTACCTTTGATGCAAAATATGGTTTTCGTGATTATCGCGGTGGTGGCAGATCCAGTGCGCGAGAAACCGTGTGCAGGGTTGCGGCTGGAGCCATAGCCCGTAAATACCTTGCCAGTCTGGGAGTGCGAGTAATCGGCTATGTCAGTCAGGTGGGGGGCATTCGGTTCAAAGCGGAAGATCCCACAAAGATCACCTTGGAACAGGTGGAAGCTTCCCCTGTCCGTTGTCCCGACCCGTTGTTCGCAAATCAGATGATTGAACTAATCGAACAGGTTCGAAAAGAACGTGATTCGATTGGTGGGGCTTGCGAGTTGGTGGCCACGGGGGTGCCCGCCGGCTTGGGAGAGCCTGTGTTTGACAAGTTGAAGGCGGATCTCGCCAAGGCATTGCTTTCATTGCCTGCAGTGATGTCTTTTGAATACGGGGCTGGGATGGATGTTGCCTCGATGAGAGGCAGCGCCTGCAATGATCTTTTTGCCCCGGACAAAACAAAGCCAACCAGGATTGGAACCAAAACTAATCGCCACGGAGGCATGCTGGGGGGGATTTCCAGCGGAGAGCCAATTTTTATGCGCGTTGCCATCAAGCCAACCAGCAGCCTGCCCCAAAATCAGGCCACGGTTGACCGTGAAGGAAAGCCAACAGAAATACTCACCAAAGGAAGGCATGATCCCTGCTTGTTGCCCCGTTTTGTTCCCATGGGCGAGGCAATGGTTTGTCTGGTGCTGATGGATCATTGGATGCGCTGGATGGCCCAATGCGGTTCCTCGTTGAAAGATTGAGGTTGGATTTTCAAAACCGATCTGGCGGTAAGACAGGCAGCCCGGGGGCAGTTAGACAAAAGCAACTCAAGACATAAAATTTAATCTCATAAGGGTTTGATTCTAATCAGTGGGAGAATCCCGTGGGCCTCATCGTTCAGAAGTTTGGTGGTTCCAGCGTTGCCAATGCCGAAAGAGTGATGGCGGCTGCCCGCAAGGCCATTCGCGCCAAGCACGCCGGCAACAAAGTGATTGTTGTGGTTAGCGCCCGGGGCGATACAACCGATGATTTGATAGAACTGGCCAGTGAGATCACCGAAAAACCGCCTGCCCGTGAAATGGATATGCTGTTGTCCACTGGGGAGCAAATTTCCATAGCGCTGATGGCCATGGCAATTCAATCGCTTGGTGAAAAAGCCATCAGTTTTACCGGGGCGCAGGTTGGAATAGTTACCGACAGCACCCATACCAAGGCCCGCATTAAAAGTATTTCCACCGCAAGAATGCGCAAGGCTTTGGATGAAGGCCAGATTGTTATTGTGGCAGGTTTCCAGGGTATTGATGAAGACTTCAATATTACCACCCTTGGCAGGGGCGGCTCAGATACCACCGCTGTTGCGCTTGCCGCGGTTATGAAACATGATTCTTCCGGCCCCAAAATGGAAGTGGCCTGCGATATTTTCACCGATGTGGATGGGGTTTATACCACCGATCCTCGAGTGGTTCCTGAAGCCCGCAAGATGGAAGCCATCAGCTATGACGAGATGTTGGAGCTGGCCAGCGCAGGCGCAGGGGTCATGCATTCCCGCAGTATCGAGTTTGCGCGAAAGTTTGATGTTCCCCTGCAGGTTCGTTCCTCCTTCAGTGACAGCGAGGGAACCTGGATTGTTCCGGAAACCGAATGGATGAGCCGCATACCAGTTTGTGGCGCTGCACTGGTGAAGGATGAAGCCAGGATTTCCCTCGAGGGGGTTCCGGACCAGCCCGGTATCAGTCACCAGATCTTTGAGGCAGTTTCCGCAAAGAATATTATTGTGGACATGATTGCCCAAAGTCTTGGCACGAATGGCAAGGCAACTGTGGGTTTTACAGTTCCGGCCAACGAACTCAAGCAGACGTTGGAAGCTCTTTCCCCGGTAGCCAGTAAGTTGGGTGCGCAAATTGTGCACGATGCCCATGTCAGCAAAGTTTCGATTGTTGGAACAGGAATGAAAACCCACACCGGCGTTGCGGAAAGAATGTTTGCGGCACTGGCGGCGGAAAAAATATCCCTGAAAATGATCACTACCGGAGAAATCAAGATTTCCGTTCTGGTGGACAAGGCGGATGGTGCCAAGGCTCTGCGGGCGGTTCATCAATCGTTTCAGTTAGAAAAAACCAGGGATGGCGGGGCTCTTTCCCAAGCTGCCAGTATGAATGGCTCCCGTCAAAAAGATCTTCTGGATATCACCGAGCAGCTTGCCAGCATGGAAGAAATTGTGGTTAGCGATGTGCAAGTGGCTACGGATCAGGGCAGAATTAGTCTTTTTGGACTGCCATCCGACCCTGCAAGCAGCATTGCCATTTTTCATGCGGTTGCAGGTGCTGGCATCATAGTGGACATGATTGTTCAGAACCTTTGCGAATCAAAACTGGATCTATCCTTCAGTGTTCCGCGCGATCAGTTGGCCAAGGCTTTGGAACTGGCAAAGATTGCCGCCCAGGCGATTGATTCTTCCATTCACACCAGTGCCGATGCTGATATTGCAAGCCTTTATGTGCTGGGTGTGGGTATGAGAACCCATACCGGAGTTGCCCGGAAGATATTTGGAACTCTGGCAGCTAAAAACATCAATATTTTAATGATCAACACTAGTGAAACCTGCATCAGCGTTGTGGTTCAGGCCAGCCAGGGTGCAATCGCCCAGCAATGCCTGAAACAGGCGTTTGAAATCTAAGACTTCTATTAGGCGGGGCCATAAAAGAAGAAGGCCTGGGGTTTAACCCGGCCTTCTTTATCATTTGGTTTAGCAGAAGGATTAGTAGACTTCGCCAGGTGCGCCAGCCTTGGAGCCTGCGACTTGCTGAAGATTACCACCGTAGCGGAACAACCAGCCTTCCGCGGCGCGAACATTGTGCAACTGATCCATGGAAAGACCATATCGCTTGAACCATGGTTGAGCCTTGCTGTTCACAATGTCGTGGATTTGCTTCACGCGGTCGGCGCATTCGCCAGTTGCGAATTTCTTGCGAGCATCTTCAGATTCCTGCAGGAAGTATTCCTTCCAGAAGGCGCGTCCACCAAGAACACCGCTAGCGCCTGCCTGTACAGCCATCTCAACTTGCTTCTTGTAAGCGGGGAAATCAACCCCCGCAGAAAGGAGAACCCAAGGTCGTTCGCTGGCTTTGTCGAGTTCCTTGAGGTTCTTTTCCAGTTGGGAATCGGATTCCACGCCAAGATGGCCGGGGAATTCCGCCTTGTAAATATCGCAGAAGCGGCTTAGCTGGCGTGCGCTTTCGATCACCGTTTCGGCCTTGCGATCGATAAAGCTCTTGGTGTCTTTCTTTTCACCATTGAACGGGAAGGCAACCGTTTCAAGAAGCAGAAGTATGTCATGCTTCTTGCAATCTTCGTAGACCTGTTGGATGAACTCGTACTGGTGTTCTGCACTGTGCGGTTCGGTTGGTTCGAATGGTGCGAGAAGTTTTACAGCATCTGCGCCAATATTCTTGATCTTGGCAACGCTCCAGCCCGGTTCAAAGCCGCCCAGGGGTGCCCCTACTTTATTCTTGGGACCACCAGACTGTTCGACGCGTACCAGAACACCCACATTTTTGCCGATATTGAAGGAACCGATGGAGTTCCAAACCCCATAGTAACCATCTACCAGAACAGCACTTGCGTTCTTGGAAAGGGCGCTTGCCAGAATAATCTTGGCTTCAACGATTTCCTCATAAGTTGGTTCGCGATCGACGCCTTTTTTCTTAAGGCTGTCACGAATCATCGTGATCATGGAGCTGTTTTGGTCGGTGGCAACCATGGTAAGGGTGCCATTGTCGTTGGAAATGCGCTGTAAACCGCGAAGTTTTCCGCAGGTAAGGCCCAGGCCAAGAAGCCTGGTGGCGCTTATTTTAGAACCCGGATTTGACATGATAATTCCTCGAATTACTAAAAAGACTTGTAAGCGGGAGAGCCTTTAAGTTTTTTATTCAAAGCCCCTCATTCTTCAAGAACCAGCCTGACCGGGGATAAGCTTTGAAGGGTCTTCGCATAAAAAGCGGAATAATCTGTTTGATTCCAGTTTGAATTGCCACTATATTCCTACGGTCGGATTGTTAACCCTAGTGATAGAACAAGTTTCGGAGGTTTTTCCATGTCGATGTTTATCGGTGAAGCTTTGGTTGGCGAAGGTAATGAAATCGCCCATATTGACCTTCTTTTGGGTTCCAAGGAAGGCCCTGTTGGTGCTGCCTTCGCAAATGCCCTGGCAAATCAGTCTGCAGGCCACTCCAGCCTTTTGGCCGTTGTTGCCCCAAACATGATCTGCAAACCAGCCACCGTGATGATTACCAAGGTTACCATCAAAGGTATGAAGCAGGCCGTTCAGATGTTTGGACCAGCCCAGGCAGCCGTTGCCCGCGCTGTTGCTGACAGCGTTGCGGAAGGTGTTATTAACAACCAGCAGGCTGAAAACATGGTTTGCGTTTGCGGTGTGTTCATTCACCCTGCAGCCCAGGACGATAACAAGATTTTCAAGTTCAACTATGAAGCCACCAAGATGGCAATCAAGAACGCCATGAAGGGCGAACCAAAGGTTGAGGCTATTACCGCGGGCAAGGATTCTGTAAAGCATCCTTTCTCCCCCAAGTAAGCTGATTCTTGGTTTAATATTAACTATCTCAAGGGGCCTTTGGGCCCCTTGAGCATTTGTGGAGGGTTGATTTCATGGAAAAGCGCAGCATTCTGGTGCAATTGGATCCGGACCAGCATCCAAGTGTGTTTGACCGAGTTGTGGCGGTGGATTCTGGTGCCGATGAGTTGTTCGCTTATGGCGGGGTAAAGCCGGAACAGGTTCGTGATTTGGTGCATGGTGCCATATTCACCCGTGGCCCGAAGGATCTTAAAAGAACCGCTATATTTGTTGGTGGCAGCAATGTTCAGGCCAGCGAGGCGATCTTCAGCCAATTGTTGCCAGCCATGGTACCTCAATTTGGCTTGCGTGTTTCCATCATGCTGGATCCCAATGGTTCCAATACTACTGCTGCAGCGGCGGTGAGAAGTGTTACCAAGCAGATGGATGTGAAGGGTAAAAAGATTTTGCTTCTCGCAGGAACCGGCCCGGTTGGGCAGCGGTGCGCGTTTCTGCTGGCCGGGCTTGGGGCAATTGTGATCATTTCCTCCAGAACCAGGGAAAAGGCGGATGCGGTTTTACAAGAAGTTGCCAAGCGTGGTGTTGATAAAGCCCTTCTCCATGCGATGCAAGTTGCCAACAATGCCGAGTTGGAAAAAGCTCTGGAAGGTTGCGAGGTGGTGATTTCCACGGGTGCGGCCGGAGTCTGTTTAATGCCAGCGGAAGTGCGCAGAAAATTTGTCGGATTGAAAGCCGTTGTGGATTTGAACGCTGTTCCACCCATGGGAATTGAAGGTGTCGAGGTGATGGACAAGGGGACCATGCGGGATGGCGTGATTTGTTTTGGTGCAATTGGTGTGGGCGACCTGAAAATGAAGGTTCACCGAGCATCGATTGCCAGGCTTTTTGAACGGAACGACTATGTGCTGGACGCCCGGGAAATCTATGAGATAGCGCTCGGTTTCTAAAGTTGCCCGGCTTCCGCAATGCGCTGCTTCACAATTTCCAGAAGTAGCGGATGTCTGCCCAGGTGTGCGGTCAGCCTGAACCGGGCGTGAGGGTATTCTTTACCAAGGTTTTCGAGGGCCTCCTGCAAATCGGTTTTCACATGCACACCTGCGGATAGGAAATAAGGCACCATGGTGATATCGGTTGCGCCCCTTGAGATGCATTTTTTTGCACCATCTTCGATCGATGGTTGAGCCAACTCGAGATAGGAAGGTTCCACGACAGGAAATTCTCCCCCTTCCATCTGCCTGCCTAGCAAGACTAAATCTTCGTTGGCTTCCGGGTTTCGGCTGCCATGCGCGATCAATAGTAACCCTTTGATTGTTTGGGACATAAATTAGTTCCTTAGAGATTCTTCCTGCCTTGCCAGCTTTAAAAAAGATTTGAAATTTTCATCTTCCATAGCCTTAGGCACACGGGATTGATATTTCTGCAACCACTTTAGTGCCTCGGAGTGCCTGGAGCTTTTACAAAGGCTTACTCCGAGTTCTTTCATAAGAGATGGTTCTTCCGGGTGAAGTTCCGCCATCCTTCGTAATACCTTGACCAGCCTGTTTGTGTCGTTTGACCGTTCGTAGATGATTCTAAGATTTGCAAGCATCCTGGTGATGATTTGTAGATTATTCACAGCTTCCAAGTGTTGATCCGTCAGTGTGAAATTGGTGCCTGTTGCGCCCCAGGCAAGCTGCTGGCAATCGGAATATTCGAGAATCCGACCACCCTGAAATAGGTCGAAGTATACCTTTTGCTTGCCTTCGCACGCCAGGTTCACAAAATGCCCCGGAAGACCCACTCCGAATATCCTAAGCTTTGCCTCTCTTCCCATGGTGATTGCCAGTACGGAAAGGGAAATAGGAATGCCTAGCCTTCTGTCTATCACTTGGTTCAGGAAACTATTGGCAGGGTTGTAGTAATCCTTCTGGTTTCCCTGAAAACCAAGGTCGTGTGTGAAATATCGCATGAAGGCCTTGACCTTCATTTCAAGGTCTTTGCCATGCGGAAGCTGAATTCCTTTTCCCATCATCCTGATTTCGGACTTGTAGCCATCCACATCCAAGTTAGGATACTCATCAGAAGCAAATGCGAATGCCAAGTCGAGGAGCGAATTCTCTTCGTTGAAAAGGTTTTCAAAATGATGCAATTCATCGTTCATATGGTTATTATAGTGGGTGCTCGTCCTTATTGATCTCCTGTGAGAAGATTATGGAATTGACGGTCCAGACACTTTATGGATTGCTTTTGCGAAGCAAGCTCTTCAAGCCTGAAGATGCCAAAGTGATGATGGCCCGTTGGAACACGGAATCCAAGGCGGGGGCTACTGATCTGGGAAAGTTCACGGCATGGTTGGTGAACCGCAAATATGTGACTGAATATCAGGCATCGCTTCTTGTGCGGGGGCATGCGGAAGGTTTCTTTGTTAACACCTACAAGGTCCTCGAGAGATTAGGCAAAGGAAGGATGGGTGGTGTTTACAAGGCTGAACACGAAACGGGCCAAATAGTTGCTCTCAAGGTTTTACCCCCATCCAAGGCTCGCGAAAAGAATCACCTCATGCGTTTTCACCGTGAAGCCAAGATTGGCATGGGGTTGAATCACAACAATATTGTAAGGACCTTTGAAACCGGCAAATGCAATGGCCTTTATTACATGGTTATGGAATACCTTTCAGGGGAAACTCTCGAAAGTTTTTTGAAAAAGTCTGGCAAGCTAAGTCCTGCCGAGGCCTGCCACATTGTTTACCAGGCGTTACGGGGGTTGGATTGCATCAACCAGGCAAACTTGGTGCATCGGGATTTGAAACCGGCCAACATGATGCTTGTGGGAGATGTTCAGTCGGGTTCTGTTTTGACTAAAACACTCAAGATTCTGGACATGGGGCTTGGCAAGGCTGCAAAACCCCGTGACAGTCAACAACAGGCTGCCACGGCTTTGCACCTGACCGATGAAGGGGTGATACTCGGTACCCCTGATTACATGGCTCCTGAGCAGGCTCGTGATGCCAGAAGCATTGATATTCGCGCCGATATCTACAGCCTTGGATGTGTGCTTTACCATCTTCTATCAGGACAGCCGCCATTCCCGGATACGAATATTGTCAATCAGATGATACGCCACGCCACTGAACCGCCAAGGCCTGTTCAGGAACTGAACCCGAAGGTGCCTGAGGGTTTGAATCAGATCATTCAGTACATGCTGGCCAAAGAACCCAAGGACCGTTACCAGACTCCTGAGCGTTGTGCCCAGGCCTTGGCAGTCTTCATGAATGCAGGCCCTTTTGTGGCGCCAGCAAATCCCGATGCCGAAATAAAACTTCAAAAGTACATGACCTGGCTGGAGACGGAAAAAACCGCGGTCCGCGATGCCAAAGGTGGAGATGAGGACGGCTATCTTTACGATCCACCCAGCGAGGAATCTGTTTCTACTTCCGACAGCAATACTGACAGCTCCTCGGAAACCGTGGTGCAAAGAAAAGGTTCCATCTCCAGCGGTTCGATGGGAAGCTTTGAATTTGAAAATGTTCCTGCTTACAAAGGTCGCAAGAAAAAAGAGACTATGGAAGGCTTTCCCATTGGTGGATGGTTGACTTTGACGAAAAGGGAATTAATTGTGTTCGTGGTGGGTGTGGTGTCTGGTGCGATTGCAACTTTACTGGGGTGCATTTTTGCATTGAATTCCAGGGAAAGCAAAAAGGCCGCTGGCCAGAAATGATGGGAAGAGGATGATTCTTCGCGGAAAAAACCTGGTGGATGGCAAGCTGATTGATGTGCGATGCGAAAATGGATTGATCGCGCATGTTGGTGCCCCAACCATCACAAATCCGGATCATGAATCCGAGTGGCTGGCTCCTGCTTTATTTGATCTGCAAATCAATGGTGCAGTTGGAATAGCTTTTAGCGATCCTTCACTGAACATGCAAGGAATTCAAGAAGTAGCCAAACAATGTGCCAGTCATGGTATCGGGGGTATATGCCCCACTCTGATAACAAACTCTCGACAAACGCTGATTCATGGTTTTTCGACTCTTGCCAAGGCCTGTGAAACAGATTCCTGGTTGAATGCGTTCATGCCTTGCTACCATTTGGAAGGTCCTTACCTTTCCGGGCAGGATGGCCCACGTGGGGCGCATTCATTGGAGCATATCCGAAATCCTAATTATCAAGAATTCATGGAGTTTCAAAAGGCTGCCGCCGGAAGGATTAGGCTTGTCACTCTGGCGCCTGAGTTGCCAGGTGCAATGGCATTTATTGAAAAGCTGGTAAGGGATGGAGTTCGTGTTGCGATCGGTCACACTGCCGCATCGCCTGCGATAATCAGGGATGCCGTAAAAGCAGGTGCAACACTTTCCACCCATCTCGGAAATGGTTCTCATGCCATGTGGCCCAGGCATGAGAATTACTTTTTTGAGCAATTGTCCAACGATGAGCTTACTGCAAGCTTCATAAGCGATGGTCATCATTTGCCGGTAGCATTGCTTAAGGTTATCCTTCGCACCAAGCCTAAAAACAGGCTGATAATGACATCGGATGCCAGCAGCCTGGCATGTCTTCCCCCCGGTGTTTACAAAAGTTGGGGTAAAGATCTTGAAGTCCTTCCTGGTGGCAAAGTGGTTTTGCCAGGTACTCCGTTCCTTGCCGGTGCCGGGGTTCTTACTGATGCCTGCGTTCAGTTTCTACTGGAAAATCGTTTGTTGGATCTTCCTTCTGCAATAGGGGTGGCCTCCTTTGCCCCCATGAACTACTTGGGGCTGAAAGCTTGGGAAATTGAAGTTGGCATGCCTTCAAACATTATGCTGGCACAATCAAATGCTTCCAAGGCTTTTAAGCTTTGTGGGACTTTGGTTGGAGAACGCTGGTTTGCACCCTGTTAGATTTGTTTTTAGGGGCTATGGTTTTCCTGTTTCGAGTTGCAATTACTTGTTGAGTTTGAGTTGTGACTGACTTACCATCGAAGAACATTTTAGCAGGAATAAAGTTGCAAAGGTTGAGAATAACATGAGTCAGGCCCCTTCCCGTGCCAAGATACATCTTGAAAGAATGATGCACCGTAGCAGTATTGCCGTTCAGGGTGAAAGTGCTGCCAGCTATGCGTTGTTAAAGCTTATCCCTGCGGCGAACAGTGGCGCCGCGAATATTCGCATCCAGCTTGCCATGGTTCTGGATGTTTCAGGTTCCATGTATGAAGAAGATGGCACAGGTATCAGTCGTTTGAACAGGATACAGGAAGCCGCGAACTCGGCGTTGGAATACCTGCGCCCAACCGATTCCATTGCCATTGTGGCATTTGCCAATAACACGGAGTTGGTGCTTCCGGCTACACCGGTTTCTGAAAAAGCAAGGATCATGGATGTCATCAACAAGATCGACATGTTTAATGTGGATGCTGGTGGTACCTCCATGGATCAGGGTATCGATCTGGGGTTGGCGGAATTAAGGAAAACCAAAGACGAAAGTTCGGTCTCCCAGTTGGTGGTTTTGACCGATGGAGAAACTACTGGCGAGCAACTATGTCGGGATTACGCAAGGAAGGCACCCGAGGAAAAGATTCGCTTTAGTGTGATCGGGGTTGGCACCGAGTGGAATTCCTCTTTGATCAAGGACATAGCGTCTTTGTCCAACGGTTCTTGGTACTACATCGATGTTCAGGAAATTGGTTCTGCCAAGAAGGTGTTTGCGGCTGAGTTTCAAAGCCTGGCCTCTGTGGGCTTTCGTGATGTTGAAATCCATCTGAAGCCTTTGAAGGATATTCGAGTGAAAAGGTTCCGAATGGTGGTTCCTGAAATCAAAGACCTTGCGGTTCAGGAAGTTTCGGAAAGACACCAAATTATCAAGCTTGGCACATTGGAAAAGGATAAAACCTCGAAGTATCTTTTGGATCTAAGTCTACCCAAAAGGCCCGATGGCAAGTTTAAGTTGCTGGATATTGAAATCTTTTTCGACACAGGAATAGCTGGAAGGGAAACTTCAGGTGCGGTGCCCCTTGAAATGACCTATACTGCCGCCGGCCAAGGTTACATTAATGCCGAGGTTGCCAGGCATATTGATGAAGTTCAGATTTTTGAACTTAACAAAAATCTACAGAATGCCATCACGGCGGGAAATGCCCAGGAAGCGACTCGTGTGGCCCAAAGCATCGAAAAGAAGGGCGAAATCATGGGGGCAAGGGCCGCCAAGAAAACCATGCTTGCCAAGCAGGTGCTTTCAGAGATCAACCAGGGGGGAAGGGTTTCTAAAAAGACCCAGCTTGCGGTGGATGATGCCGCCAGAGCGGCAGAGGAAATTTAACAAGTTCTTTAATCGGGAATTACTTCGGGAGATGTCATGAGTAGCTGTCCGTTTTGCAATTTCAAAAATGAGGATGGGGCGATTTTTTGCGAGCAATGCAAGTCTGATTTGTCCTCAGCCGATGTGGCATTGGCCATTCCCATGGAGGACGCCATTCCAATGGCAGACGCGGTTCCTGAAATTCCGGTGGCCGAGCCTTTCAGTTTCGAGGATGTTGCTCAGGCTATTCCCGTGGAAGAGGTTCCTTCCGCACTTGCTTTTCCTAATGTTCCCCCTGAAATTCCATCCGCAACACCTATAGCCGAGGCCGTTCCTGTCGCTATCCCAGAACCTATGCCAGTGGCCGAGGCTGTGCCTGTCCCTGCCCCTGCCCCTGTGGTTGCCTCCACACCAGTGGAAGTACCACCCCCTGCCCCGGTTGTATCTGATGACCCTTATACGGTTCCATCCACTGCCAACCCCAGATTACAGGTCCTAAGGGGACAAAGGCCAAAAGCCGAATACCCCATCATGGAAGGCTTGAACTTTATGGGTCGTGCCGATGAAAAACCTGTGGACATTGATTTGGAAGAACAGGAAAACCCCGAAAAGGTATGGTGCAGTCGCCAGCATGCGGTCATTGAACTTGATAACCAAAAAATCACCATCGAAGACTTGAACAGTTCCAATGGTACCTTCTTAAATCGCAACAAGATTTACCCGGGCCAAAAGATGCCCATGAAGGCCGGCGATGTCATCCAAATTGGCAGTATTCAGATGAAGGTGTTGTTCTAAGCCTTTCGAAACAGACTTTCAAACTGAAGTTGGGCTACAATGACTGCGATTTTAAACTGTCCAAAGTGCGCAAGAACTAACCCTCCCGAGGCAGTTTACTGCTTTTTTGATGGTTTTGTGCTTGGAGGTGGAACCGGTGGTCCGCTGGCTATTAACAGCCAGAGATTTCCCGGTCCATTTGTTTTTCCGAATGGTCGTACATGCCTGAATTTTGACGATTTGGTCATAGCCTGCCACGAGGAAAACAAGGCGGCGGCTGATTTACTTAAACAGGGATTTCTGGAATCTTTTCTAGGCAGTATTGGTCGAATGGATCTTGCGATGGCTGCCAGGGAATCTGCCAAATTTCCTGACCCTGCCCGTGGTTTGGATGAATTGCTTGGCAAAATGCCATCCTCGGTGCTTTCAGATGCCAAGTTAAATGTGTCAACCAACGAGGTAAACCTTGGCAAGATTGATCGCAATCCGAAAAATCCCATTCGCATCACCATCGAAAATGGAGGCATGAGACTTCTTTACGGCGCCATCCAGTCAGACAGTCTTTGGGTTGCGATTGGCGATTCAGGCAATGCCTCCGTGAAGAATTTCCAAACCAAGGGCGAATTAACAGTTCCAATCAGGATTGTGCCTGAGCAACTGCGTGCTTCAGACAAACCCCTGATTGCGAAAGTAAAAATCAGCTCATCCGGCGGCAAGTCGGAGATATTAATCAAGGCCGAATTACCGGTTGTTCCATTCCCTGACGGAGTATTGGCAGGTTCGCTGACACCCCGGCAAATAGCCGAGAAAGCCAAGTTGAAGCCCAAAGAGGCTGCCATTCAGTTTGAAAACGGCCAGGTTGCAGCTTGGTACCAGACCAACGGATGGTCTTTTCCGGTTCAGGGGCCAGTGGCGCGGGGAATGGGTGCCATTCAGCAGTATTTTGAAGCTCTGGGTCTTACTTCGGCGCCCAAATGCAAGGCTGACAATTTAAATTTTGACTTTACTGCCGACCCCGGACAGAGTCTTGCTTTTGAAATTCAAATATCCACAGATGACAAAAAGCTTGTCTTTGCCCATGGTTCAGCGGAACAAAGCTGGATCAAGGCTTTGGACCCGGTATCTGATGGTAAAACAGTTGCATTGAAGTTTGAAATACCCGAGGTGCCCGAATCGCCCGGTGAAACTTTGGAATCCAAGATTCATATTGTTGCCAATGGGGGACAGAAGTTCCTGGCGAATGTGCATCTTTTGGTGAGTGGCAGGGCAAAGGCAAAACGATCGGATCCATCTCCAGAGTTGGTTTTTGGCGCGCCAGTTCAGCAAGCACCTCCTGGTTTGAAAGCCACGGATATTCCCGAGCCCGAAGATGAGATTAAAGTTGAAAAATTAAGGCAGAAGACCAAATCGGTTGCCGCACCGATTCCTTGGGTGCATGCGCTGCCAGCAGTTTTTCTGTTGGTTATTCTTCTGGGTTTTACCATTTTTGATGCTTTTACAGGAAGCAAAGCAAAAGTTGCCGAGGTGGCGACAAAATCCACTATAGGCTATCAGTTTCAATCTTCTAAAAAGCTCGAACAACAGATCGATTTCAACCATTTAAAATCCACCAAGAACTTCCGATTTGGAATCGTACTTCCGGGTAAAAAAGACCCCAAGGGTGGTGGCGGTATGCTTCGCCTGACCTTTGACGAGGCTGGTGCAAGTAACAATACCCGAATAAAGATTGATAATGCGGATTATTTGTATGTTCAAAAAGGGGTTTCAAGGGTTGTTGAGGATAAAGAACCAAATACAGGCAGGGTTTGGCGTACGGCTTGCGATTACACCTTGGCAAATGCCAAGGGAGGCAAAGCTGCCGAGATGATTCGTGTAAGCCAGTTGGTTCAGGTTGTGCCGGGAAATGAGGGTACAGCATTGGACACTGTTCTGGTGAAGTACAGCGTGGAAAACCGTGGTAAGGAAAAACACAAAATCGGCCTCCGGGTTATGCTGGATACTTTTATTGGAGGGGAAGATGGTGTTCCCTTTGTGATTCCCGGTGCGACCGGTTTTGTGACCAGTCAGCTTGAATTGCCGCAAAAGGAAATTCCTGACTATATTCAGGCGATGGAGCATCAGGATCTGGAAAAACCTGGGATCGTGGCGCTTCTTGGCTTGAAGGGATTTCAGCTTCCTGACTGTGAACCAGAACCACTTTACAAGTTAATGCTTGGAGAGAACCCTAATAATTCGGAAGCTGGTTACGATATTGATATAGGTGACCTTGCGCCCAAGGGTAAAAAAGCTGGGGATGGATTCAAGGATTCAGTGGTGTTTCTGTACTGGAACGAGCGCGATACGAATCCCGGTGAAACCAGAAACTTTGTGTTCAGTTACGGCCTTAGTGAAATATCCAAGCCAACCGGTAGTTCCGGTGGAAATCTTTCGATTTCTCATGGCAGCAATATCTTCGCCAAAAAGTCCTTTGCCTTGACCGCATTGGTTAGAAATGCAGTCAAGGGGCAGGAAGTTTCCCTGGAGTTGCCTCCGGGTGTAAGTTTGGCAAGCGGCGAAAACTTAAACCGTAAAGTTGAGGAAGTGGACAAGGCAACCACCATGTCCCAGGTTTCATGGAAAGTGACAGTAGATAAACCCGGGGACTACACCTTCAAGGTCTCCACGGACAAAAACGCTTCACAGGCAAAAATTAAGGTCAAGGATCCGTCTAGTAGTTTGTTTCGCTAGTTGGATTGGGGTAATTCATGAATTTTCAGGTTTTTGTTTATTATTGTGGAATTGTGGGTGCTTATTCAGCGCTTGCTGCTTCCTTGTTAGGCAGATTGATAAGTCCATCCAGTGCTGAACCGTCCATGGGTGAGAAGCTTTTTGTTTCCCTGCTGGATGGTGGCTTGGTGGGTTTTTTGGTCTCGTTTGGGGTGGCAAGTCTTGATACCGCTTGGAATTCTTCCAAAGTTCAGTTGGGTAAGGTCTTGATCAGAGGTTTTGGCGCAGGGGTTATTGGGTTGCTTGGGGGAATTGTTGGGGCTGCTGTTGGTTTTTTAATGGTGTATTTCACCGGGTGGCCCATTTTTGCCCTCCCCGGATGGGCCATAGCGGGGATGGCAATTGGTGTTTCTGTGGGAGTTTATGACTGGGTGATGGCTAAAGTTCAAAAGGAAGAAGCAGGCCAGGACGGCAAAATCAAAAATGGTTTTCTGGGTGGCTTGGCGGGAGGTCTGGCGGGAGGTGTTTTGTTTTTTTGTGTGAAGTGGATCTTGGTGCTTGCCATAGGTAAAGAAAATCCGATAAGTGCCAGTGCATGGGGTTTTGTTGGTTTAGGGTTGGGTATAGGTTTTCTGGTGGGGCTTGCCCAGGTGGTTTTAAGGGAAGCGTGGATTCGAGTTGAAGCTGGTAAAAGACCGGGAAAAGAAGTGATTCTTGGAAAACCTGAGGTGCTGGTGGGTCGGTCTGAAACCTGCGATTTGGGCCTTTTTGGTGATACCTCGGTTGATAAAACCCATGCCAAGTTTATGGCCAAGGATCAAAAATATCTGGTGATGGATGCCGGAAGTGAAGGTGGTACTTTTGTGAATGAAAAGAAAATCCAGGGGGCGGTTGCATTGAAAAATGGGGATGCAATTCGGCTTGGCGGTTATACGATTCGTTTCCATGAAAAAAAGAAATCAAGAAAATAAAAGCAGGCAATTCCTGAATGAAGAGGTTGGCTGATGATTTTTCAATGTCCAAAATGCAAGATGCAAATGCGATTGCCAGACCAGTCCGGTGGTAAGACTTTTGCCTGCCCGGGTTGTAAAGAGCCGTTTACGGTTCCCATTGCCCAACAACCGGCTGCGGTTCCAGTTGTTGCAGTGCCCCAATCGACACCGGTCCCCCAATCGCCGGCTGGAAATTTGCCGGCCTCAAATTCTGATAGTTCCAGTTGCCCCGCCTGTTCGGCCCAGTTATTGCCGGGTGCTATTTCCTGTATGGATTGTGGTTATCTTTTGCAGTCGGATTCTGGTGCCCAGGAAGAGGGTGCCGGTCCTGCAATCTGTACCAATTCGGCTTGCAAGGCGGCCAATCCGCCCGGTGAACGGAATTGTCAGCGCTGTGGACAGGTTCTGCCGTTTGCTTCCGGTCACCTTATTAACGAAAGATACCGTATCGAAAAGCAGTTGGCAGTCGGGGGATTTGGCGCGGTTTACCTTGCTGTGGATACCAAGGAAAACAATCGTCAGGTGGCCATCAAAGATATGATTTGTGAGGATCCTGGCGAGTTTGACATTCGATTGAATTTCTTCCGAAGGGAAGCGGATATTCTAAAATCCCTCGGTGCCGTATCTATTGTTCCAAAGGTCTATGATCTTATCGAACAGGGTGAAAGGGCTTACCTTGTCATGGAGTTCATCAAGGGCAAAGACCTTATGAAAATCATGGAGGCAAACCGTCACAAGCCCTTCAATCCAGAGGAAGTGATTGCCTGGGGGCAGAATATATGTGATGTGCTGGCTCATATGCATTCCCAAACGCCTCCACTTGTCCATCGGGATCTTAAGCCTGAAAATGTCATGCTTTTAGAGGACCAAAAAACCATCAAGATGATCGACTTTGGTACCGCCCGTGATCTGGGAAGAAATCAGAAAGACAGGCAAGCGGCTAAAACCAAGGTTTATACAGAAGGTTATGCCCCTCTGGAGCAGATTGCTGGTAAGCCTGAACCGCGGAGCGACCTATTTGCACTTGCATGTACCCTTTATCAATTGGTCACGGGTAAGACTCCCTCTGGAAATGCCACGGTGCATGATATCGATGACATCCTTTCAGGAAAAGATCCAAGCGTTCCTGCTCAATTTCATTGGCTGCTTGAATTGATCAAAGTCAACCTCAGCGAAGATCCAAATGAAAGATATTATTCCGCCAGGGAAATCCGTGATGATCTTCAAAAAAGGGCCGTAACCCATGAAAACCCTTGTCCCAAATGTTCCGCGCTAAACAAGGTGCGTCAGCCTTATTGCAGTCAGTGCGCTGAACCTATGACGGATACTACCCCGCCCTGTTACTACTGCGGAAAACAAAATCGAATGGGTAGCCGGTGTTGTATTCATTGTGGCAACAGGATGCGATAAAAACTTACGGTGGTGTTGTGATGATGCATGATAAACCTGAAGAAGAACCTTCAATTGGATCAACGAACGATCATTCTGAAGGTGTTCCTTTGGCGTTGCCTGTGGGTGAGCCGGTAAATGAGGTGCCAATGGCCATTCCCCTGGCACTTCCGGTGGAAATTCCCGAGACCCTTCCCGTAGAAATTCAGGAGCCGTCTGTCGCACCTATTCCAGTGGCTGTACCTGTTCCTGAGTCAGAGGTTTCTCAGGCTAAAAGTAAAACGCCCTGTCCTATTTGTGGCGCAGCCAGACAAAATGATGAGTCATGCTGTCAGGACTGTGGATATTATTTTACCGCGAAAGATAATGTTGAAGACATTGAGTCTCAGGTAGGGGCGCAAGTTGTGCAACAAGGTGCCCAGTTGAACCAGGTTTTTGCAGACCGGTTCCATGTTGTTGGTCTAGCCAGGCAGATTGGGAATGTTTTTGTTTTTGAAGGCGTGGAAAAAGATGGTGCCAACCTTGTTGGTAATGTGTGGATTTATTCTCAGGCGCCTATGGCTTCAAACGCCAGTCAGGGAGCCGGCCATGCCATGACTATGGGGTTTTCCGGCCAACCAGTGGCTAATGATGAATTTTTACCAACATTTGATGATGCGGTTTTGGGAAACCCAGCGCAAGCTGTAACCCGAGAATTGCCACCCATGCTTTTGTGGCCAAATATTGGCTGGTTAAGAAGCACTCTGGATGGAGCTGACAATCCAGGCTTGCCAAAAGTCCTTGCGGCTGGAACAAGCGAAGATAATCACTTCCTGGTATTGGAAAAACCCGAAGGCAGGAATCTTTGGGAGATCTGGGATGATGAATCGCTGTCCTATCCTCAGAAATTTGAGTGTCTTCAATCTTTGGCCAAAATCCTGAAGTCGATACATTCCTGTAATGCTTTCATGGAGTTCGTTCGTCCTGAAAGCGTCGTAATGAATTCTGATGGAAAAATAAGGTTTAGGGATGTACTGGACATCCTTCCCCTGCCCCTTCACCCGGGTGGACCGGTTCGGGGAACCTTATATACCCCGCCGGAACTGATTTCTGGTAAGGGGTGTGTTAGTGCAAGTGTTTCCATGTACTCTTTCGGGGCACTATTGTATTCGCTGGAAATTCTTCACCGCGAATTAAGTGAGGTGGATTTTCAATCACCGGGTGTGCCAAAGCCATTCCTTCCGCAGTTTCCAGATATCAACCCTGCTTTCGGGCGGCTGATTTCGAAAACTTTTGTCCAAGAACCTTTTCAAAGGTTTCCGACCGATGATGGTGCTAGAACCGATTCCACTGGTTTTGATGAGCTAATACAAACCTTGGATTCGGTCGGCAGGCAAATGGATATGGTCCGCCTGGAGATAGCAAGTTGGACTAATACCGGCATGGTGCGTTCTGGTAACGAGGATGCGTTTGCCCTTTTGCATGCCTCTGAAAGCAGGCAGGATGAAATATCCGATTCTGCCCTTTTGCTGGTGGCGGACGGAATGGGCGGCTACGAAGCCGGAGAGGTTGCAGCGGCCATCACGATGGATGTGCTCAGAGAATGCCTTTCCTCCCAGAAGGCGTTCGCACATCTTTTTGGAAAAAGTCGTTTTGATTTTGGCTCTGAGAATTCCCGTGAAAAAGCCGGGGAGCATCACATGCAGCTTTCAAACCCGGAGGAATGCTCGGAAATCATTCGCCAGGCACTGCGCACCGCAAATGAAAGGGTGTATGGTGCGGCCCGTCAACCTGGTGCCCAGAGGCGCGGAATGGGGTGCACCGCAGAAGCTGTTTATATAGACGGAAAAAATCTCCTGGTTGGCCATGTGGGTGACAGCCGGGTGTACCATTACCGTGCAGGTAGTTTGGTTCAGGTTACCCGGGATCACACCCTCGTAAATCGCTTGGTGGAGCTGGGGACCATATCGGCCGAAGAGGCTGAGACCCACCCCCGCCGTAATGAACTGCAGCAGGCAATTGGTGGCCAGCCTCAGGTGGAGGTTTCTCTTTATAAGGCCAATTTGTCTGTCGGTGATTGGGTTTTGGTTTGCTCGGATGGCCTTACGAACCATGTCAACAACAAGGACCTGAGCTACATGTTGAGCATGGAAGCCCAGTCGGCGCAGATGGCTGCCCGCCGCCTGGTAAACCTGGCCAACATTCATGGAGCCACGGATAACGCCACTGTGGTGGTAATTCGTTGTACATGATCTGCGCACCTTGACACTTGTATACTGGTTGGACTATAAATAGATTGATCAGTCTAATCAGAAATTGGGTGTCATGCCTAAATCGAAAATCAGTATTGCCTCCATAAGGAAAGCCGAAATTGTGGATGCGGCCATTGCGGTGATTGCCTGCAAAGGTTTGCAGGGGCTTTCTTTGTCAGAGATTGAAAAAAATGCCAGCATGAGCCGTGGACAGTTGACTTACTACTTTCCCTCCAAGGAAAGCATCCTCCTGGCAGTCTTTGATCGAATGCTGGAATTATTTCAAAATGAGGTTTCAGGTTTTGTTTCTCAGAATGCAGGTCGTAATCGGGGCAAATTTGATGGGTGGCAAAAAGTAAGCGCATTGGTAAATCATTTCATTGAATCCCAGCCATTATCAGATCCCTTTCATGCGCTGGAGTTCACCTTTCTTTCGCAGATTTCTCATAGGCAGGATTTTAAGAGGCGCCTTTCTGAGCTTTATGAAGATTGGCGAACACAAATGGCGCTGGATCTCGATTCAAAAAATAAAAATGAAAGCAAATACAGGGATTTTGCCACCCTTGTTCAGGCTATTCTTCATGGGTTAAATATCCAAAAAGCGGCTGATCCAAAATCCTTTGATCCAGAAACGATGTCCCGACTTGTGCTGGATGTTCTTTCCAATTACCTGTTCAAAATCGGGAAAACAAAGAAAAAAAGAAAAGAGGCTTCGGCCTCCGGAGTTAGATCATGAGTAACACCATGAATGCGCCCAAAGCCGATAGTTCTGCGATTTCGATGGAAGATAAAGTCAAGTCGCTTAGGATCAAAGTGGATTCAACTTCAGGGGTAAAAACCAAATCTCAAACTTTTGCATGGGGCTTGGCTTTAATCTTCATGCTGGTTAGTTTGTTGATGGCCTGGAGAAGTTACAAAATTGCTCCTCCGGGTGGTGGGTTGTTTCCGCAAAATAGTACTGAAACTGTTAAAGTGGATTCCGTGGTTTCCAAAAAAGAAGGCCCAGTCTCTGAAAAAGTTTCCGCCAAGAATCCTGGGGAAGTAGAAAAATCACAACCGTCGGTAGGCAAAGGGGCTATTTCTTTGGAGGCAAAAGGTTATGTGATTCCCATGCATCAGATTCAGGTCAGCCCCAAAGTGTCTGGGATGATTGAAAAATTATACTTTGAGGAAGGCAAAAGGGTTAAAAAGGGAGACGTTTTGGCTGTGTTGGAGTCAGTTGATTATCAATCTGATGTTGATAAAGCGAAGGCGGTTTTGGAGGCTGCAGTCCAGAAAAGAAATGAACTTCGAAACGGGAATCGACCCGAGGAAATTGAGCAGACAAAACAGGAATACCAAGAATGCCTGGCGCAACTGGAACAAATGCGCCTTGATTTGCAAAGAAACAGGCGCTTGACCGGAACAGCTTCCCTGTCACAAAAAGAGTTAGAAGTTGCACAATTCGGCTACGAAGCCATAGAGCGAAAATGCAGTAAGCTGAAGGCGGGCTATGATCTTATGGTAAAGGGGCCGAGGGAAGAAAAACAAAAAGCTGCCGAGGCTGAGGTGAATCAAGCCTTGGCTGAATTGAAAAAAGCGGAATGGAGACTTGGAAATTGTGTGGTTACCGCTCCGGTTTCTGGCGTAATTCTTACAAAGAAAGCCGAAGAGGGGAATATTGTGAACCCTGCCGCTTTTAATATTTCAGCCAGCCTTTGTGATATGGCAGATTTGACGGAATTGGAAGTGGATATGTCTATTCAGGAGCGTGATATTGCCTCGGTGTTCAAGGGGCAAAAATGCAATGTTATGCCAGAGGCTTTTCAGTCTTACGGGCCGTTTTTAAAAGCTCATCCCCAGGGGTACGAGGGAGTGGTCTCACGTCTGATGCCTATCGCGGACAGGGCCAAGGGAGCCATTCCTGTAAGGGTGAAAATCACCATACCTCCCGATGAGGAAGGTGTTTATCTGAAACCGGACATGGGTGTTGTTGTTTCTTTTCGGCGTGAACCCCAGGGCAAATAACTTCTTAACGACTGGAGAAAGAAGTGGCTTCGGAAATATTGGTTAAGGTTGAGGGCCTGACGAAGTTTTTCACTCGCGGTTCTGAGAAAATAGAGGTTCTCGACAATCTCAGCTTGAATGTTGGGGTAGGTGAATTTCTCGCGCTCATGGGACCCAGTGGTTCAGGGAAAACAACCCTGCTCAACATTATTGCCGGCCTTGATACACCTTCATCCGGTTTGGTTAAAGTGGGCGAGAACATAATCAGTACCATGTCGGAATCGCAACTGGCAGCCTGGCGGACCAGGCATGTGGGGTTTGTTTTTCAATTTTACCACCTGCTTCCGGTGCTCACCGCTTATGAAAATGTGGAACTCCCGTTGCTTCTTCTGCCTATTTCCGCGGCTGAAAGAAAAAAACAAGTGATGACTGCACTTGATCTCGTTGGTCTGACTTCCCGAAATAGTCATCGCCCCGGGCAGTTGTCCGGCGGGCAGCAGCAGCGAGTTGGCATTGCCAGGGCCATTGTAACGGATCCAGACCTTATTGTGGCTGATGAACCCACTGGAGACCTTGATTCCAAGTCTGCCGAGGAAATTTTAGACTTGATGACTCTCCTTAAAAACAGCCTAAGGAAAACTATTATCATGGTTACCCATGACCCCAAGGCCGCTTCCAGGGCGGAAAGAATACTTCACTTGGAAAAAGGTAAACTGGTTAGTGAAACAATTAGTCCTTTGGTGAAAGTATAGAACCGGTGGGGGATGAATATGGCCGGCAGTTTTGAAAAACTTCTTTTGGATATCCTTGATGACCCGATCAAGCTCATGGGTGCGGTTGCTGGTGCTGTTTGCTTGCTAGCGCTGATGGTATTTTCGAGGGGCATTTTTTTCTATCTCAGACTGATGTTTTTAAACCTTCGTAGAAACCTTGTTCGGACGGGCCTTACCTCGGTAGCGTCCATGTTGCTTGTGTTTGTTGTGACATTGGTGTGGACCATACTATGGTTCCTGAATATTGTCACATCTGAAAAATCCAAAGATTTTAAAGCGATTGTTTCAGAAAAATGGCAGATTCCAAGTCAGATGCCTTTCGCATACCAGGCTAATCTTTCCGAGGGGGCATATAGCAAAGAGGGTGATTATAAAATTGATACGACCAAAGACTCCATGACTTGGCAGTTCTATGGAGCCACCATCGATCCTGAAAAACGAACTAGGGAAAATATTATTTTCTTTTTTGGGATGGAACCTCTCAAAGTCACCAAAATGCTCGACGGCATGGAGGAATACAGCAAGGAACAGTTGGTGGAGCTCGAGAAATTATGTGCCGAAATGGTGAAAGATAAAAGGAAGATCATCGTCGGCAAGGAAAGATTGGATGCGATTAATAAAAGGGTTGGAGAGCGAATCAAGCTTACAAGTCTTAATTATAAAGGGATTGATCTGGAAGTTGAAATCATTGGTTCTTTTCCAGAGGGAAGGTACAACCAGAGTGCGGTATTGAACAGGGATTATTTGAATGATGCGATAGATGCCTATAATCGTCAAAACCCTGGAACGAAACACCCCATGACAAACAAAAGCCTGAATCTTGTCTGGATTCGGGTTCCCGACAGCGCAACTTTTCAGAAAGTAGAAAAGCAGATCACGGAGTCTCCAAGTTTCACCAGTCCCGCTGTCAAATGTGAGACTGCCTCATCTGGTATAGCAACATTTCTTGATGCCTATCGGGATTTGCTATGGGGGCTTCGGTGGATTTTGGCGCCGTTTATTCTCGCAACCATGGCTTTGATTATTGCGGTGGCTATCAGCATCAGCGTAAGAGAGAGGCGCAGAGAGATTGCAGTTATGAAAGTTCTCGGGTTTATGCCTTACCAGGTTTTGATCCTCGTGCTGGGAGAAGCGATCATGGTGGGTGCGCTAAGTGGCTTGGGTAGTTCCCTGGCAACTTATTGGATGATCAATGATTACTTCGGCGGATTGAAGTTCCCCATAGCTTTCTTTCCAATCTTTACCATTCCTTCCGATGCTTTATGGTGGGGGCCTGCCATCGGGGTTGGAACTGGATTGGCGGGAAGCTTATTGCCCTCCCTGGGGGCCTGCAGGGTGAAAGTTTCGGAAGTTTTTGCGAGAATCTCCTGATTCTTGGAGTGACCATGGGATTACTTGAGAAAATGTCCATTGTGCTGGGAGTGATTTTTGCCATCACCTTCCTGCTTGCCTTAGTAGGCAAAATACCACTGAATTACAACATTCGAAACCTGGTTGTGCGATGGCCCATAACGCTGATGACAGCGATGGCATTCACGCTTGTGGTTGGCGTGTTGATTGTGATGCTTGCATTTGTGAATGGCATGTACAAGCTTACCGAAAGCAGCGGGCATCCGGAGAATGTCTTCGTACTTTCGGATGGCGCCACCGATGAAATTTTCAGCAACCTGGGTTATCGCGACATCGGTGAAATAGAATTCAATCCTGGGGTTTTGCGCGATTCTTCCAACAAACCGCTTGCCAGTTGGGAAACTTATGTGATTGTGAACCAACCGATTCCTTTGCATGCCCGCAAAGGCGACCGGCGTAGGCGATTTCTTCAGGTCCGTGGGATTTTAGATCCTGCGCGCTCCGGCATAGTCCACCATATTGGCTTGAAAAGTGGTGTTTGGTTTTCCACGGGAGATGAGGGCGGTGGTGTAAGAGAGGTAACATTAAACGAACAAGGCAAAGAGCCCCGAAAGGTGCCTGCCACCGAAGTCGTGCTGGGTGCGGGCATAGCCAGGGAGCTGGGGCCTGATTATTACAAAACGGCTTTGGATTCTGGCGATGTTTTTACCATGGGAGACAAGTATTGGTATGTGGCGGGGGTGATGGATTCAGCCGGCTCGACTTTTGATTCTGAGATTTGGGCCAAGTGGAAGACAGTAGCCGAGAGGTTTGGCAAGGAATCTTATACCACAGTGGTGCTGAAAACCAAGGATAAGGAAGCAGCTTCTGCAACTGCTGTGGACTTGGTAAAGAACTACAAAAAGTCTGCGCTACAGGCGTATATCGAAACGGATTATTACGAGCGTTTAAACAGCACGAATAAGCAGTTTCTGGTGGCGATTATTTTTGTGGCCATCATAGTTGCTGTAGGTGGTGTTTTTGGGATCATGAACACCATGTTTGCAGCAATTAGTCAACGGTCCAAGGATATTGGTGTCTTAAGAATCATAGGATTCGCGCCCTGGCAGATTCTTTTCTCGTTTTTTCTAGAGGCAATTATCCTTTCCTTTTTGGGTGGTGCTTTGGGGTGCCTGGTCGGCAGCTTTGCGGATGGATTTACTGCCAGTAGCATCATGAGCAGTGGGGCTGGTGGTGGTAAAAGTATTCTTTTGAAACTAACTGTTGATTTGAAAATGATTCTGGGCGGAATACTTTTTTCCGTTGCGATGGGAATGGTTGGGGGGTTGGTGCCAGCGCTTGGGGCGATGCGACTTAAACCTTTGGAATCCCTGCGATAATGGTCGAAACTTTTTCCTCCCTGCATTTGGTTCTTATCAGTTTGGAGGTTGCGGAAGTTGAAATGGCTTCAGCAAAATTCACATCAATGACATCCAGCGAGCGGGATGTCTGATCTTTGTGTCTTGAAATATTAATTGGAATGATCGGAATACCGGTATCTTGTGCCCACTGGATAACTTCAGTGGCCCAAGGTCCATCAAGGCTTAGCGAAACCACTTGTCCAGCGGAAAGGTTTTCTTTAATTTTTGCCAGCAGGTTTTGAAGCTTTTCCTCACCCTCGACAAAGTTTTTAAGCCAGCCAATGTTGTGGTAGTGGGCAATAAAGCCAAGATAAGTTGGGATGTATTCGGGGGTTGTGTTCTCCACAAAAAGGCTTCTGGCTGTACGGTCGGTTGCGGAGATAATGTAAAAAGAATCAAGAATTCCAACTCCCTCATGAAACAATACGGCAGGCCCTTTGCCCGGTAGATTGTGCAATCCGTGTGCTCTTAAGCTGTATTTGGGAAAACAATAGGACCAAAGCAAGGTTCTGAGAAACAGGTCTGGCATTCTAATGCGAAGTATTAGAAGTGTTGAAAGTGTGAACAATGCCGCACCTAGAAAAAGAAATCTGGGTAGTTGCTGGTTATCGTATATGGTTTGTGTGTTCTTGTTTTGGCTGGCAAGTCGTCTGTATTCGATGTTGCCCTTGGTGTAAGAGGACACAAATACCAAGGACCCGACGTTCAATTGTTCACCCAAAGGGTCTAGCAGCAACCTCTCCCCCTCCTGTTCTGACATTTGGCCATTTGCGGTTGTGATGGTATAGGATATCGGTCTGCCATGTTCCAGCTTTAAGGCAACAAGCGTTCCTTCTAAATATGGCTTGAGTGTGATTGGGGGACAAACCCCGGTGTTATGGGCCAACTTTACAATTACGAAAAAAAGGATGGATGCGAATATCGCCCCCGTTACATTGATGAGATTGCTCGTTGCGATGGCATCGCCCTTGCTTGTCTTGGGAGCACGGTGCTGGATTAGAGTGAATAGCGGGACAACATAAAAACCGGTAAAGAAGCCTGTGGAAATAATCAAACCAACCATGGCTGGGATGCTATTCAGGCAAAATGCCAGGGAAACTATGCTTCCCACCATTCCCAAGATGCCCACCGGCACCAACCCCAGTTCAATTTTTCCACCGGAAAGGAAGCCAACGAGCGGGCTGCCAAAACATACGCCAAGGGCAACCATTCCAACAATTGCGCTGGTTTTTAATTCAGTCCACCGTGGGATTTGTGATTCTCCATGCATGTAAATCGTGGCTCGGGTGAAAGCGACAATAAAGGTAAAAAACGCCAGCCCGATGACCGCAACCGCCAATGGCTTGGAAGTCAGCAACTGTTTCAGATTGTTCCACACAGGACCATAAATATAGGCGGGAAATTTCCTTGTTGGATTGGCGGCCGGCATTTTTTCTATCAACAAACTGGCAAATGCGCCCACGACTGCAAGTCCGACAAGAACCAGGCCAATCATATATTCCTGCCCCCGGAACTGGTAGGACAGGATGCCCCCGGATACTGTTCCCAAAATGACTGCAAGGAATGACAGGGATTCAAGCAGCCCATTGCCCCTGGAAAGCAAATGAGATTTGAGAATCTCGGGCATGACACCATATTTGGCAGGCACAAAAAATGCGCTGTGCATTCCCATCAAAAATACGGTGGAAAGCACTATCCAGGGGCCAGCTTTCATTTGATGGGTGCCCAGCCAGAATCCAGCAAGGGCTATCAGGGTGATTGCAACCTCTGCTATTTTCCAAAAGATGAGGGAGTTCCTTTTGCTGTAGCGGTCTGCGAGATACCCTGCCAGAGAGCAAAAAATAGCCCAGGGGGCGTAAAAAAGAATCGGCATCAGGGAGATGGCTTGGGCTTCGTTAAGCGCATATTGGTTGATGGCAAAAAACATGGCCGAAGCATGAATTGCTTGATCATTGAAAGCTGCCAGAAATTGGGCAATCAGCAACCCGATGAATGTTTTTGAATAAAGTGTGTCGGCAGGCTGGTAATTTGAAGACATTGCAATCCCATTATTCGCACAGGAATCAAGGTCTCAAATGTAACAGCTTCAACCAAGGAAAGAAACCCCACTGAACTTTTGCATTTTTACATGGCTTGTGTGGGGATCAAAAACAGGTCCTCCTGGCTGGGTCTTGAGGATCCTTGCAGGAATTTTTGTTTTAGGTTTGTGGGGAATAGAATTCGTGAGGAGGTTTTCTCTTTCCTGAAATCAGGGTTTGTAAAAAGATCGATGTGAACTTTGATCCCAAAAGACTGGCCAAGACCCATGACTTTAGAGTAACAGGAGCTTCTTGTTTGTTTGGAGTGCAGCAGTCGTGAACCAAGAAACGGAAGCACTAGCTGGGTGCTTTGGTTTTTTTGTTTCCATTCTTTTTCCGGATCCAATCTCGTGTATTCACAGCAGCAGAAGACTTTTTCAATTCCCCTGCTTGCCAACTCCCTGAGAATATAACGAATACAGGAAGGTTGAATATTTTCAGGGCTGAGCCCTTCAAGGTAGATATCGAAATCCACACCAAGATGTTTCAGGTGGGAAACCTGTTTGAGTTTTTGATGAATCGCGACATTATCTTGCTTGAAGCTTGCTTGGAATGAAAGCAAAAGATGGATCTGGCCCGGGGATTTGGCAATTAATTCCAAGAGGTTTAAGTCAAGTAAGTGTTTGGTTTTTAACCAAACTTTGACGCCATGGGAAAGTATAATTTCTATTAAGGTTCTCAATCCTTCTGGAGATTTATTGTTCAGTGGATCGTTTGAAACGCCAAGGATAAATCCATTTAAAGGGAATTGACCGCTGTTTTGATTTGATAATTTCTTTGAAAAAAGATTTAGATCAAGTTTTTGAAAATCCAAAACCTCGACTTGAGGACAGGCAATCAAAGCGCCATGTTTTGAAAACTCGATCTCGATAAAATCCGGGGCTGGGCTTATTATTGGAAAAGTATCAGATGCGGTGTGTGTTTTCATGTCCATCCTGAAGCTCCTTAAAAATCCTTTAGGAAATGATCCCATGAAAACTTTGTTTGAACAGGTTGGCAGCAAATAGGTTGAAAATTTTTAGGGTTTTCAGCTGCATGTCAATGAATGCATAGAGGGGTAAATCAGAATTTGGAAAAAGGACAAATAAGTCCTTAATGCCTAATTTTTTATAAAAAGCCCATCTTTTTGAATGAATTGAACATCAATTGACAGAACCGTTTATTTTTCCGAAATTACCCATGCTGTCTGTCCTCTGTGTCTGTTAGGTTTGCGATTTAACTTAGTCACTATTTGGGCTGCTTTGAATGGATGCGCTGGATAAATTTTTGCTCGCATTAAAAGAGGATTCGATCTGCCAAGGGCGATTCCTTGGTCTGATTCGTTTGCTGGTCGCTTACAAAATTTATGACAAAAATGGCGATCCTGTTTCTTTGGGGGTGACTTTCAGAACTTTGGCAGAAAAATTGAAAAAGGCCAGATGGGATACTTCGGAAATCAATGCACTTGGAATAAACCCCAAGGAACTTCCGCAGAGGGATCGGTACAGGTTTTGGTATGTCGCATTGGTACGCTCAAAAGTAAATGATCCGGCTGCAATTAAAGAAGCCGATGACCTTGCAAATAAAATAATGAACATTGGCTATCAGGCTATCGCTCCCCATAAACAATAACGGTTGATTGTTACCAGATTGACCTATTTATGGTTGGACCTTATATTGTCCTTTTATGCAAAAAGGATGGATCTAGCATGTCTACACAAGAACCAGTTCAGGAATCAGGATTTAGCATCGATTTTTTGAGGCTATATCTTGCGAGGGTGGCTGAGAAAAATGGCAAGGCAATCACTTTTGGCCTTATAGGTTTGATTCTTCTTATAGCGGTTTACCTGACGGTTCGATTTGTTTCAGGGAATGCTTTGGTGGAAGATTCCGCCCGTTGGGCAGTTCTTGGTGCCACTCAAAACTCAGGTGGATTGCAGGAGTTCGCAAAAAATCATCCAAATACCATGCAGGCTACAGTTGCAAGGATGGAGGCGGCTCGTCAACTATTTGCCCAGGGGATGACCCTTTACGCAGCCTCAACAGAAGATGGCAAAAAAGAGGCCATTAATAATCTCGACAAATCGATTGAGCTTTTTGAGGCGGTTATTAATGATCCCAAGCTTTTGCCTGAACAGAAAGCTCAGGCTCTTTTAAATATTGGCAGCGCCCATGAAGCACTTCGCAGGTTTGAAAAGGCAAGGGAATATTATTCTCTTGCCGCCGCCATGTCTGAAAAGACTGCTTCAGGTGCCTTGGCATCCCGAAAATTAGATGTCCTTAAGGCGAACCAGCAGGGTTTGACAGAATTGTACAAGAACTTTGAATGATTTGATGGACTCCGAGTCAAACAACACCACTCGAGAAGTTGAAATTGATGCCAAGATTCGTATCGATGGTACGAGGCTTGATCATTTTCTCGTGATGCAGTTTCCCGACTACAGCAGGTCGATTGTTCAAAAAGTTATTGAGGCGGGTGGCGTAACCGTAAATGGCAAGGTCGCAAAATCCAGCTACAAGGTTCGGCATGGTGACAAGATAATCATCACTCCCCCTGCCCCAACCCATCCCGCACCACAGCCTGAAAACATTCCCATAGAAGTGATATACGAGGATGAATACCTCGCGGTGATCAACAAGCCTCCTGATATGGTGGTTCACCCCGCAAAAGGGCATTGGACCGGAACCCTGGTAAACGCGCTGCGTTATCATTTCACACAATTAAGCGAGGCGAATGGCGATTACAGGCCTGGCATTGTCCATAGACTGGATCGCGATACCAGTGGTGCGATAATTGTTGCGAAGCAAGATGTCACTCATCGCGATTTGGGAATGCTTTTTGAACAGCGCAAGGTTTTCAAAGAATACATAGCCATAACTGATGGTGTTATAGATCGTGATAGTGACTACATAGAGGGAAAAATTGCCCACCATCCGATTGATCGGGTGAAGATGACCGTTACCGATGACGAGGAAGATGATGATGCCAAGGATGCATGCAGCTATTACGAAGTGATGGAGCGCTTCAAGGGTTATTCTTTTGTGAGAGTGCAGCCTCGAACGGGTAGAACGCACCAGATAAGGGTTCATCTGGCCAGCATTGGTCATCCCGTTCTGGCGGATAAGGTTTATAGTGGAAGGGATGCCATCCACTTGCACAATTTTACGACCGTGTCACCCGAGAATGATAAACCGCTTTTGCTTAGGCAGGCTTTGCATGCTTACCGATTGCGCTTTAAGCACCCCAGAACCGGGCAGATGCTGGAAATAAAGGCTCCTCTGCCGCAGGATATCCAGCAAACGCTGGATGCCCTGCGTGAATTTAAAAAAGTCTGATCAGATGGAAAGCAAGTTTCTTAATTCTTCCCTGACAGCTTGAATGGGAAGCCGTCGTTGCTCTAAGGTGTCCCGGTTTCTCCAGGTGACAGTGTTATCCGTAGAGGATTGGCCATCGACCGTAATGCAAACCGGTGTGCCAATTTCATCCTGCCTGCGATAGCGACGACCGATGGCGCCACCATCATCGTAAGCGACATTGAATTCCTTCTTTAGTTCACCGTAAAGCTGCTGAGCCTTTGCCGGAAGGTCGTCGCGATTTACCAGCGGGAAAATTGCCGCCTTTACTGGTGCCAGTCTGGGGTGGAATTTCATCACAACTCTGTTTTCACCCTCGACTTGTTCCTCGTGGTAGGCTTCACATAGAAATGCAAGTGTTCCCCGGTCCGCGCCTGCGGATGGTTCAATCACATGGGGCACATACCTTTCGCGGGTCTGATCGTTGAAATAGCTCAAATCTTTTCCAGAACCCCTGTGCCTTGGTTTTCCGTCCTCATTTAATTCAACCGCCAACTGGTCTCCCTGGCGTACTAATTTGCCTTCCATGTGACTGCGGAGATCAAAGTCACCCCTGTGGGCAATCCCTTCGAGTTCCCCAAATTCTCCGGGGGGCAGGAATGGAAAGGCATATTCAATATCCGCGGTTCCGCATGAATAGTGACTAAGTTCATCTTTGTCGTGGTCACGGAGTTGCAGCCGGGAAGATGATAACCCAAGGTTTGTGTACCACTTGAACCGGCGATCTCGCCAATAGCGATACCACTCGGCAGATTGGTTGGGATGGCAGAAAAATTCAATTTCCATCTGTTCGAATTCGCGTGAACGAAATGTGAAATTCCTTGGGGTGATTTCGTTTCGGAAACTTTTGCCAACCTGTGCGATTCCAAAAGGCACTTTTACACGGGAGGAATCAACCACATTCTTGAAATTGACGAAAATTCCTTGGGCGGTTTCCGGCCTTAAGAACGCAGCGCTTTCCTCGCCACCAAGGGCACCAATAAAGGTTTTGAACATCAGGTTGAATTCCCTGGGTTCCGTCAGTGTTCCCAGTGATTTTGCATCCGGTCCAAGAACTTGTGAAAAATCCTTGATGGTAATCAGGGAAACCAATTCGGATTGCCATTGCAGTTCATCAGCGGATTTTGCACGAAGGTTGAAATATTTAAGGGCTTTTTGTTCTGTTTCTTTAAGCCCTTCCTCGCCACCATTCTGGGACGCAACAAAAACTTTTTGCCCCTTGGCCTCAACCCACCGACCTCGCACCTGATCATGGCGATAACGCTTTTTAGATTCCCGACAATCCACCATGAAATCGTGAAATAAATCATAATGCCCCGAACATTTCCACGCCTGTGGGTGCATGATGATGCTGCAATCCAAGCCGACCATCTGGAATTCTTCCGGAGCTTCCTGGGGCTTTATCAATTCGTTATGGCCTGATACCATGTCCCGCCACCATGCTTCCTTGATATTCTTCTTTAATTCAACACCTAGCGGGCCATAATCCCAAAAACCGTTCAGGCCTCCATAAATTTCGCTGGATTGAAATAGAAAGCCCCGGCGCTTGCAAAGTGAAACTAGTTTGTCCATGTCCATGGTTTAACTCCTGAAGAGCAAAGCTTCACTCTTAGCGAAGCCAATTATGAATATTGCGCTATTTTAATGAGGCTGGCAGTTTTCGGGGAATTCAAAACGGCAGTATTTTGCCCAGCATTTTGAATTTTTCCGATTGCAACGGCTTTGATAATTTTGACGACTTAATATTTACTTGGGAAACTTCCAAGACTCGTCAAAAAGACCGATTTCCAATGGTTTGGATGCGTTTTTCAAATCAAGGATAGCGTAGTCTCCCAGACGAGGATAAAGAAGAGCGTTCGTGCCTTTCAAATCAGCCTCTCGAAATGTGTGCCCGGAATTCAAAACCACATAGTTGCTAGGGGAGAACGGGCTTGGGTAAATTAGCGCAGGCAAATGACTGGAGGAATCAACACTGGTGTTTCTCCATTGAAGGGCTTTTTGAGTCCATTGGATTGGCAATTTAGGTAGCGATTTAGAAATTAGGCTATTGGATCCAGGGTCTCCAAAAAGAATAATGTTTTGGTTTTTAAGTTCCGATTCGGTCACCTCGATGTCTTTTTTGATGATCAATTCACCACGAAAATAGCGTTTCCATTCTTTTCCAAATCGTGAAAGTTCTTCCCTGGCAATTTTTTCAGGTGCTTCGTTCCAGGGATTTGAACTCCCAATCACGCAAATGAACCCATTGGTAAAAGCATCGTCAATGGGGCCTTGTAACCCGGGTTTCTTGGCAAGTTGATCTCCCGTACCTGATTCTAGTTTAGAGTTCCATTGCCCCTGCTCGGTTCTTTCAAAACTTATGCTTTTAGTCTTTGAAGGGAATGCTTTGGAATTGATTTTCTGGCCGTCAATATCAAATGAAAAATCTCGGAGAGGGGAATCTGGCAGGCGAATCTGGAAGGCTCTTACATTTTTGGTTTTTACATTGAATTGGCTCATTTTGAAAGTGGCATGAATAGAGGACTGGCGGTAATGACTTTCCAGCCGATCTAGTTGGACCCAGTGGCATTTGGGAAACTTCAAAGTGTAAGTTTCAAACCTGATTTCCGAAGGATAATCCGGAATGCCTTTTCTGATATGTGGAAGATATTCATCGAAGGCTTTTTTTTGCCATTCGGGTGGAAATTTGTGTTCCAATCCCGGGGCTACCAGGTGAACCATGGGAATTCCAAGGCTTTTGATCTTTTGCTCCATAATATCCGCGGCTTCTTTTTGTTTGTCAATTTCCCCTGAATAGGCAACGATCGGGATATTGAAAGCATTTTGGGCGTAACGAAAAGCATCATAAATGGAAAGATTGGATTCCAAGGGTTCCGGAAGTTTCTCAGGCAAATTTGGAATATATCCGTGGGTGTTCACAAAACCTGCGCCAGGGCCGACGACGCACCATTTATCCGGATGCTGCAAACCTAGATGCCAACTACCCGCACCACCCATGGAAAATCCTTTTAATACCACCCTTTTCAAATCGACAAATTTCAGGCGCCCAAGTTGTTTCTCTTGATTGAGGAATGTTTCAATGGCTTCGAAAACATCCGTTTCTCCGGCCCATCGGTATGCGTTGTTGCCTCGCCCATAAACAGCAAGTTGAATATGTTCCTGGTCTTGGGGTATGGATTTGTCTGAACGGTTGTCGTAAAGGAAACCAACCTCGGTTAGGGTGTCATTTCTGCCATGGAGCAGAATGTGCAATGGGTACTTGGTGGAAAGGTCTTTGCCGTAAGATTTTGGGTATACAACCGCATAAGGTTGTAATGAAGAATCAATTTTAGATAAATATCCGCGTGGAACTGTGACACCAAAATTTTGCAGCCAGGAAGGTTCTTGTTTTGCCAACTGTTTGACGCGGAGTATTCCCTGCTCGGCAGCAAAATGGGCTTTCTTGAATATGTCCTTGTGGTTGTAATCCTTGGACCATAAAAGCCATTCCAAAGCTTTCTGGTAAACCTTTACATCGGCCAGAAGACCGGATGAAATTTCTTTGGTGTCTAATTTAGAAACTGCGGATTTTAATTCCTGCAACTTATCAAGGAGTTTTGTCTCTTCCTTGATGATTTCCTCCTTTGGAAACACAAATGGGGCAGGCTTTTTAGGAGCCTGGCTAAATGCAGAATTTTTGCCAATAAAAATAATCACAATAACAAACAGAATCCAACGGACTCGGTTAGCTGGCATAAGACCTCTATGGAAAGTTAGGAATTTATTGGCGCATGGAATCGCGAAGCAAGTCGATGGCTTCTTCCGGGCAAGTTTCCTGAAGTGTTTTGCCCTTGCGTTTCAAATTTTCAGAAAAACGAATGGCGGTGTCCTGCATTTTTTCGTGGGTTTCTTCGGATCCACCTACCAGGAAAAAGTGCTCGCTGCGGGTGATTCGCTGATGTTCATCCTGATTATCTAGACCAACTCCCACAAACCCTGAAATTTTAGTTTGTGACTTTTTTGGCTTCTTCTTGCTCATTGATGAATCCCCAAGGATGAAACCTCTTCACTTAAATATATTCCATGAAAAGAAGCTAAATCAAACGATTAAACCAAGAAACTACAAAAATCGAATCAAAATTCATTTTTTGCTGCTTTTGACATGAAAATAGCTTTTCAAAGCAGTAAAATATGATTTGAATATGTTTGTTTTGATTGCGGCGACAGCCGCTTTTTCTTTTGATTTTGGTGATTTTATGTCTATTGAACGCGTGCCAATGACTCGGGATGGTTATGAAAACCTTAAATCCCAATTAGAGCGAATGCAAACCTCGGAAATGATCGAAATTGCGAAAAGAATTGCGGATGCAAGGGCTCTGGGAGATTTAAGTGAAAACGCCGAATACCATGCAGCCAGAGAAGACCAAGGCATGCTTCAGGCAAGGATAGATGCGTTGCAGGATAAGTTGGCGAGAGCAGTCATCGTGGACAGTTCCACATTACCCAAAGACACAGTGGTTTTCGGTACCAGAGTCAGAATCAAGGATTTGAATTCTGGGGAAGAAGAAATTTATGAACTGGTGGGGCCTGGTGACGAGGATTATGACAATAACAAAATCCTTTCATCAAGTCCTCGTGGTCAGGCGATGTTGGGTAAAAAGGTTGGTGATGAGGTATCTTTTAAGGTTCCAAAGGGCGTTTTGCGATACAAGGTGATGGAAATTTCCCATCCATAAAAATGTTAAAAAATTTATAATGGAGTCGATCATGAAGGCTTTGTTGACAAAATTGTATAGGCCAATTTCGGTTTTTTTTGCGTTAGCGTTGTTGTTTGCCGCAGTTGTAATAGGTGCGGATAGCAACAATTCTGGTGATAAAATGGTTGTGGCTGCCGATAAGTTTATGAACGCCCTTTCTAGTGAGCAGCGGACAAAAGGTGTTTTTGGTTTTGATTCCCCAGAACGCATCAACTGGCATTTTGTGCCGTTACAAGACAAACAGAAAAATCCCACCCGCAAAGGTTTGAGATTTGAGGAAATGACCGGTGAGCAAAAGGAGTTGGCTTTCGGCCTTCTTCGTTCCGCAACAAGTGAAGCTGGTTTTGATAAAGCAAAAACAATCATGAGTCTTGAAGGGGTTTTGAAAGAATCTGAAAAAAATGGAGTCAATGTCCGAAGTCCTGAGTGGTACTTTGTGTCAATTTTTGGGGATCCCAGTGCGGGAAAACCCTGGGGCTGGAGGTTTGAGGGGCACCATCTTTCCTTAAATTTTACTCTGGATGGTAGAAGGGTTGTTTCAACGACCCCAGCTTTTTTTGGGGCCAACCCTGCAATTGTGAAAGCGGGTGCTAAAAAAGGATTGAGAACTTTGCCCGAAGCGGAGGAAGCCCCCAAAAAGTTGATTGCTGCTTTGGATGAAAACCAGAAAAAAGAAGCTAGAAAAGATAAGATTTTTGCTGAAATCGAGCAAGAAAAGGCCTTGGCACCAGATTTCCCTAAGGGAATTTCAGTGGCAAAGCTTACTTCTGAGCAGAAAACTTTTGTTAAAGATATTCTTTCTGGTTACGCTAACCGTTTGGCTAAAGACCTGGCGGAAAAAGAATTGGCAAGACTTTATGGTGAAGATTTTGCCTCCTTGGATTTCAGTTATGCCGAAGAAGAAAACAAACCTGGTCATCCTTTGACTTATCGATTGCAAGGTAAGAATGTTTTGATTGAATTCCTTAACATTCAGGCGGATGGTTCCGGCAATCCTGCGAACCATATCCACAGTTCTTGGCGAGCTTCCACGGGAGATTTTGGTCAAAAGAAAAAGTAGAAAATAATCTTGGCGGCTTAAGCGACACCAGTCGAATAAATCGACTGGTGTTTTTGTTTTAAATGACCGGTTAAACCTTTGTTTTAATTTAGGATTAAACATCTGATAAATTTCAAGAACGCTGTAAATTATTATTGGGCCAATGTTTGCGATTTTTGTTACGCGTTTAACTTAAATACTCTTGGAAAAATGAAAATAAATCTATGTTTGGCTTGCTAGTTGCTTGGTGAGAGTTACCAAATCATGTATGGCAGCTCCGCCCGAGCTGTCGGGAGAAGGGTTCCTCACCCCTTTTCCAGCCCGTTTGTATCAGGCTTTGAGGACCTGACACGGGATTTTTGGGAGGTGGGGCAGGATTCTTAAAAATTGATCCTTCAGGGTCACTTTTGACTTATCCTGCCCTGCTAACTAGTCTGAAGTTCCATTTCCCCAGCGTTTATTGATCGACCCATAAAAATCCACTCTTCTGTCTCTGAAGAATGGCCAGTTTCTTCTAGTTTCCTCAATTGCTTTGCGAGAGCACTCTGCAACCAGTATTTCCTCGTTTTGGTGGTCGGCCAACTTCAGATAGCCTCCGTAAGTATTTAAGATGTGAGAATGGCCCCAGAACTCCAAGCCGCCACCAGTTGGATTGTTCTCAAAACCAACTCGATTGGCCGCAGCAATATAAATTCCATTTGCCACCGAATGAGCCCGGTGCATGGTAAGCCATGCCTCGGTTTGGGATTTACCATAAACCGCTTTTTCGTGGGGATGCCAGCCAATGGCAGTGGGATAGAAAATTATTTCAGCACCCTGCATGGCGGTAAGCCTTGCGGCCTCGGGGTACCATTGATCCCAGCAAATGAGGACCCCAACTTTTGCGAAAGGGGTATTGAAAGATTTAAAACCAAGGTCGCCGGGCGTAAAGTAGTACTTCTCGTAGAAAAGCGGGTCATCTGGAATGTGCATTTTTCGGTAAATGCCAATGATATTACCATCCGTGCCTATGACAGCGGTTGTGTTATGGTAAAGACCGGGCATACGCTTTTCGAAAAGTGAAGCGATGATCACTATCCCATGGTTTTTCGCTAATTTCCCCAGATGATCTGTGGTTGGACCGGGAATGGTTTCTGCTAGGTCAAACAGTGCGGGATCTTGAACCTGGCAAAAGTATGGGGAAAGAAATAATTCCTGGGTGGAAATTATTTGAGCGCCTTTTTGGGCTGCTTCGGTTATTTTTGCTGAAATCTTTTCCAGGTTTTCGCCCGGCGATTTACCACATTTCATTTGAATAAGGCCGACACGAAATACATCATCATTAGGCATGTCTTGTTCCTTGCAGGATGAGTGACCGCAAATTCCATCTTTTCGTCAGATAAAAATCTATTACGATTAAGTTGTTATTCCTAATTCTAGTGAAACCACTGTGAATTTTATGAACAAGCAGGTTTTGAAACATCTTGAATTGGTTGGTCATGCTGGAATTGATTGGATAGGCAAGATATCTATTTTGCCAGATTCCGGTTCTCTGAACCCTTTGCAAGTCAGCACTGGTTCTGTTTCGTCGGAAGTTCCGGGTTCCAAAACATTGGGTTACGAGGGGCGAATCAAAGCCTTGGAATTGTTGCGCGGGGAGGTTTCCAAATGTGTTGCGTGTTCCGCTCTGGCTAAAACCAGAAAACAAACCGTATTTGGTGTAGGCAAGATTGATCCGGAAATTTGTTTTGTGGGTGAGGCACCGGGTGCTACTGAGGATGAGGTGGGGGAACCTTTCGTTGGTGAGGCCGGCCAACTGCTGAATAAAATACTGGTTGCTTGCGGTATGACGCGTGAAGATGTTTATATTTGTAATATTATTCGTTGCAGACCTCCCGGTAATCGATTACCGCTTCCTGACGAGGCGTCTAATTGCAGAAAATTTCTAGAGGCCCAGTTGGGTTATGTTCACCCAAGAGTCATAGTCTGTCTGGGAGCTTGCGCTGCCCAAAACTTGCTTGACACCAAAACTCCAATCAGCAAGATGCGAGGTGGCATGCATGATTGGCGTGGAATACCGGTAATGTGTACATTTCATCCCGCATATCTTCTTAGGAACCCTGAAAAAAAGAAGGATGTTTGGGATGACATGAAAGGTCTGATGGGTTTTATGGGAAGAAAAATTCCTGGTAAACCATGATCAGGCTTCGTGCGCTTTAATTGCCCCAAAAATGGATGAAAGTTCGTGCGGCGGTTGGATTGTTTGATTTCCATGTCTGGCGGGAATCAAATCCGGATTTGTATTGTTTTGCAAAAAGATGATATTCAGAAAACTTCTCATGGATTCAGCTTCACGAACTAACTCAAGGTAAGCTGGCCTGATATCTTCAAAAGTGGGCATTTCCACGATTAAATGACGGAAAGGGTTTCGCCTGAAGGCTTCCAGTGCCCTTACCGCAAGATTAGATCCCAAAACCCTTAGGCCTCGATTTTGTAAATAATTTCTTAAAAGCTGTCGTTTGTCATCATTGGCAATAACAATAAAAACCGTGGAGAGATTGCCTGTCTGATTTGGTGGGATGGTGTTTGATTCGACCTTGCGTCGTATGATTTTCAAGGCTGTTGAAACTTGGGAAAAATCGGTATAGCGGCGGCCTTTATCCGGGTTAGTCATATTCCTAATGATCGGCAGTATTTCCGGGTGCTGGGACTTTTCAGAGTGTTGATCAAAATTAAGGATGGTGCCTTTCTCGAATAATTTTCTTCGCGTTGTTCTTTGTGAGGGAATTAAGGTGCTTCCCATTAACATCCAGTAAAAAAGGCAGCCAGTGAAGAAAATATCCGCCTGATGGTCTCCCATGTTTGTGCCGGTAATCTTCAAGAAATCCAAATATTCGAAGGATGGCGCCTGCGGATAATCGGATTTGGAATGATTTGCTCCATGGCGGAAATTCAAAATCTTTATTTGCCTGGATGAGTCAGGGATTATTTTGCTGGCAGATATGTTGCCGTGAAATATGCCCTCCCTTTGTAGTTCAGCCAGCACATTGGAAATATTTTCCATCAGATGGATAGCTTCCAAGGCGGGTATCGATTTTCTCAGTTTTAATTGTTCGTGAATGCTTCCGCCCGGTTCGCAATCATAAACGATGAAAGGTGGAATTCCTGTTGTTCCTGGGTGCGTGTGAAAGGGCCTTACAATGTTCTGGGAAGCTATGTTTTGAACGAACAAGCTTTCCCGTAGGAAAAGTCCGGTTTCAAGGTCTGATTTTTGAAACTGTTTTCTGAGAACTTTTATGATGACCTTTTTGCCATCCGGGATTCTTTTCGCTTTATAAGTTCTTGCAAAGTCACCCAGGGAAATGGGGCCTGATAAATTGTAATCTTGAAATCGGATGGCTTCTGTTTCACCTTTTAAAATCTTTTCAAGCTGCCAATCGGATAAAATCTGTTTTTCAACAAGTTCCGTTGGATTGATTGCTTTCCTGTTGCTTGCAAGAAGTTCCTCGTAAATGGAATTTACTTCTGATTTTCCAGCTATCCCTTGTTTCTCAATAATGTGGAGCAAGGATAGGAATTCATCGGAGTCCATAAAAGTACCTTTACTGGCACGCAATAATTTACCTAGTTTAACTTCTTTCGGGGAAATACTGCAAGATTTCATGATTTCTATTAGAACTCTGACTGAATAAATTCCTATTGTGCACTGTCGGAAAAGAAGCTATTAGGCTCGGATCGAAAGTAGGTTTTGGGAGATATTCCTTTGATGAGGTCAGGCAAATTTCGAAAATGTTTGTTCGGTATCAGGGTGTTAGCCTTGATGGGAGCATGCGTTTCTGGGTCTGGATGCTCATCTTTGTGGGATACGGTAACCAGCAGGGAATTTCGTGTCAGGAATATGTTCCAAAAGGCAGAACCCCCATTGGTGGTTTTGGAAAAAAGTGTTGATGGGGATAAGCGTGCTGCTGCGCTTGCGGCATTAAAAGAGCCTTTGGCGCACAATGGTACGGTTGAGGATCAGGAAAAAGTATTTAAGGTTTTGTCGGATGCCGCCCTTACTGACAGGCAGGCACTTTGTCGTATTCAAGCCATTTCCACCTTGAGAAATTTCAAGGATACCAGAGCGCCTGAAGTGCTTAAAGACTCCTACTACCGCGCATCCAATTTTAATCCGGAAACAGCCACGGTGATCAAGTGTCAGGCTTTGGATGCCCTTGGAACTTGCAGAAACCCCGCAGGCATGGAGTTGCTTGTGAAGGTTTTGAAAGAACCCACAGTGGTTGGATCTGAAAATGATCGACAGCAGAAAACGGATGAAAAAATAATCGCAGCAAAATCTCTTGGCTATTACAAAGATTATCAAGCTTCGGAAAGTTTGCTGGGGGCATTGCAGACAGAAAGCGATGTTGCCTTGAAAAATACCTGCAAAGAATCGCTTACGAAAATCACTGGTAAAGATATTCCGGCGGATTATGAAAAATGGGCAGCCTATTTACATCAGGATCCATCCAAAAGAAAGCAACCAAATAGCATATTCGAAAAAATGTTTCAGCTAACTGGTTTTGGCCGATAGCTTTTACTTTTCCATTTTTGCCTGATACAGCAATATCTTTTTATCGATTGGCATGAATTCAATTTGTGCTTGAATCAAAATCTCCGCCAGCCAATCTTTCAAAGGTTTATTTTCTGCAGCGGGAGTTTTCACAGGCTTTGCCTCAACTTCCTCCAATTTCTGTTCACCAAACCCCTTGGGGCTTAATTCGAACGCAATCATGTATTTCTGGCTTATTGCCGCCAAGAGTTCTTTAAGGGGTTTTTCTTCCGCCGCGGGTTCCATTATTGGCATTTCCAGTGCTTTTAGAAGCGTTTCGTCGACTGGTGTCTTGGGATTTACTTCAGCGACTGCTTGAAGGGTTTGCTTGGGTTCAAAATGAAAAACAGGGTTAGGGTAGTCTCTGTCTCTCAGGCAAACTATCAGGCCATTATTCGCCGCAAGAAATACCCTGTCATGGGTCCTGTTTGTTACTGGGAATACATAATCATGAATATCCCAGGTCGTCAGGGCAAATCCTGTGTTGCGATCTAAAATTACCATCCGGCCACTTTTGTCCAACGTGTATACAAATTTCGGATTTGCCGATATCACTCGCTCAGATTTTTCCTGGTAGTTGGATAATCTTCCGCGGTTTGGAATGGACCACATCGGGTCACCAAAATCGTTTGATACCTTAGAAAGGCCTGTTCTTTCTCCAGAAATAAAAACTTCATTTGGGGTTACAAAAGCGCGTTGGGTGATGGTGCTGCCCACAGTGAACCTCCAGCGAAGTTTGCCAAGTTTTAGGTCGTAGGCATGCAAGGCTGAGTCTGTGGCCCCAATGTATGCAACGTTTTCCTTGATTTCCGGGGTGGAAATCACAGGGCCATCCGTCGCGTAGGGCTGGTGAGTTAACCTGGTGGTCATTCTGGATTCAGAAAATTTATCCAGGGTTACTAAGTCGCCTTTTTGACCAACCACAGCAACTTGCTCTTCGGTAACCAAGGGAGGATAAATCATGTTGATTTGAGTGGGGAATTCCCAAATCAATAGGGGTTGTTGCCCTTGGGTTCGAGTTCCCTTTCCAAGGAATATTCCAGCAGAGCCAGGATCAAATTCGGTTTCTGCAATTTCCGCAACGGTTTGAACCTTAAGCTTCCCCAAACGATCTGTCTTTTCATAACCAACAAACTGGTTGTCGCTTCCAAACTTTGGTAGGGCGTAACAGTAAATCCTCCTGTTTAAGCCGCAAAGATATACATGAACATTATCCGCGCTTGGTGCCGCTGTGAGCGAAATGGCCAGGCTGGCCCGCCAAGCAATTGCCCCATCTTTTCGGTGGAGTGCATAAAGGTCGTTTTCATTGACAGCAAAAATAAACTTATCATTGAAAGCGAGGTTGTGAACAACCTGATAGGGTTTTCCAAAATTCGTTTTCCACAATGTCTCGCCAGTTAATCCATGAAATAGAACAACGGTTCCGCTGCGGGTTTGTGCCACCACATGGTTGTCGAGAATCTGGATGTCATGATAGCCATCTCTCCGGCCTTCCATGGGCGAAAATGCCCGCCAAACCATTTTCATGTTCAAACGGTCCAGGGCTTCCTGACTGGGAATATCTGGTTGAGTGTAAATGTTCCTGGAATCAGCGGCGTGCAATTGCATGGAAAAAACCAGAAGTGTGAGAACCATGCCTGTGTTGCGGATCATGAGACCGTTCCTTGGAATAATTGGGTCCAAGTGCAATCTATCACACAAAATTATGATGATTTTGACAGGAGCCGAATTTGTCACGGAAATTTGGTTAAAAGGGGAAGGTTTTCCGGTTATTCCGTTTGTTTCTGAAAAACGAACTCAAAATCTCGCCGCATTTATCTTCCATGACCCCGGACAGAACCTGACTCCTATGGTTTAAGCGCCCATCATTCAAAATCCTATAAAGGGAATCGCAAGCGCCGCCTTTGGGGTCTTTGCACCCATAAACCACCCAGGGAATACGGGCCTGTAAGATGGCACCTGCACACATTGGGCATGGCTCCAAGGTGACATACAGGATCGAGTTTTCCAGCCTCCATGATGCCATGGATTGGGCTGCCTGAGTGATCGCAATCATCTCGGCGTGGGCGGTGGGATCTTTCAGGGTTTCTCTCTGATTATGAGCCTTGGCGATGACACCTTTGTCCAAAGAAACTATCACCGCGCCAACTGGTACTTCATCTTCTTCTTGAGCCTGGCATGCTTCCTGAAATGCCATCTCCATATGCATCCAATGAAATTCATGATTTGGATTTGAGAAGTCCAGCGGAAACATGATTCACCTGTGTAATTTGCCTTAGCGTATTTTGAAAGCATTTTCATTGCTTCGAGCCTAATGTAATGATTAACTCATTAGCATCTTAATGCTTTTCGGGAGGTTGGGAAGAAATGTTTTCATTGGAAAAAATCCAGGAACAATTGCGAATATTCGGTTTTGATGCATGGTTGCTGTTCGATTTTCGCTGTTCCAATCCTTTGGCGCGAAGGGTGTTGGGTATAGCGGATGATGTGTTTCTTTCCCGCCGATGGTTTTACATGATTCCTTCTCATGGAAAACCAGTGAAAATCTGTCACAAAATTGAACCTGGTGCATTAAATGGGTTACCAGGCGATATTATCATTTATCTTGCCTGGCAGGAACTTCATGAGGCGATTAAAAAATCTCTGATTGGAAGAAAAAAACTAGCCATGGAGTATTCTCCCCATAATGCTATCCCCTACCTTTCCAGAGTTGATGCTGGAACGGTTGAATTGGTTCGTTCGTTTGGGGTGGAGGTAGAGAGTTCGGGTGATTTGGTCCAGGTTTTTGAATCCTGCTTATCCCCTGAGCAATGGCAACTTCACCTAAAAGCTTCTCAATTCACAAGGTCTGCTTACGATGTTGCATTTGCGGCTATCGCGAGTTCCGTGCGTGGTAAAAAGGGAATACGTGAAAGTGATGTTATTAAGCTTATCATGAGCCATTTTGAGAAAAATGGCCTTTACACGGATCATCCGCCGATTTGTGGGGTCAACGAGCACAGCGCAGATCCACATTATTCCACAAGGCCGGAAACGGATTACCAAATCCGCGAGGGAGATTTTGTTTTGATAGATCTTTGGGCAAAAATGAATGTTCCCCAAGGAATATACAGCGACCTAACGAGGACTGGTTATGTTGGGAATGTGGTGCCTGCAAAGTATGCAAAAATTTTTGATATAGTTGCCCATGCTAGGGATGCCGGTATTGCAAAGGTAAGAGAAAGTTTTTCAGCCGGCAAACAACTTGAAGGATGGGAAGTGGATCACGTTGTAAGAGATGTGATCTGCAAATCTGGTTATGGGGAGCAGTTTTGCCACCGCACCGGGCACTCAATTGGTAAAGAAACTCATGGAAATGGGGCCAACTTGGATGGGTTGGAGACCCGGGATAACCGTAAGATTCTTCCGGGAAGTTTGTTCTCGATTGAACCTGGTATTTACCTGCCAGGGGAATTTGGTGTGCGAAGCGAGACCAATATTTTTGTTGGGTTTGATGGCCAGGTTCATGTGACAGGTGGTGACCTGCAAACTGAAATCCTTCCAATTCTTGGACTTTGATTTGTCTATTCGTTTTTTGTAAAGGTTGATTCGCCAAATACAAACCTTTCCGAGCAAATTTTGCAAATGCTTGGGCAGGCGTTGATAAATAGCGCGGTTTTTCCTTCAAGTTGATGATTGGAAATAAATAGGTCTTCTTGTACTTCCTGATTCATTTGAGTCGGAGGGAAAACCACCAGGGTTTCAATTCCAAGGTAATATGCGCGTGCAAGGCAAAGCTTGAAACTTAGTTCTCCGGTTTTGTCCATTTCTTCAAAATAAGTGCCCTGATAATGATTGGGTTCATTCATAATCTTAGCATGAACTTTTGCTTTTTTGGCACTTTCCTGGATTTTTACGGTGTCCGGCACAGGTGAAAAATCTGAAATCAATTCCTCAAAAGAAAAATCAAGCAAGCCGTAGGGTTTAATGAAAGCCAGATTTTTTGCGACCTCCCTGGATCGAATTCTTTTGAGGTTGAGATTATCGAACCGGACCTCACCTTCCTTGGATGTGGCGGTTCCCGTGGCGATGAATCCAAAGAGTACCCCAAATTCCAAAGGTAAATTTTCAAAAGAATACAAGGATGTTTTTGGGATTGATAAACTAAAACTTTTTAAAAAAGTTTGCCCAGAAAGGTCTGCAGACACGACATCTAGGGTCCATTGTTTGTAGTTTTTGGGAAAATCTAATTCCCCAGTGGTTGCTGAAAAGGACTCCCCGAGTGACAGAGTGTTGGATAATTCCCAGGCATTTTCATAACCAGTGATCAGGTTTTTACGGTCAGAAAACAGTCGCGCAAACTCAAATCCTGCCAGAAGAATTGTAGAACCTGTTGCAAACCACAGAGTCAAATCATCCATGGTGTTTTTCGGGAACGCCAGAGCTATGCATGTGATAGTTCCAAACCACAACACGGAAAAAAGAGTTTTGGTTGAGGAAATAAGTTGCTCTGAAAAAGATGTTATGGTTTCTCTTGTGAGGCTGTTTTTTTGAAATTCTTTCCTTCGTGTCATCCAGGCGTGCATCCAACCGTGGGAAATACTGGTAGAAATGCTGGAGTTAAGATTTTTAAAAAGGTGGTTAAGGTCGGTTTTTTTCTTTAAAGCCAGTTTTGTGGCCTTCTCAAAGAACGATAGACCGGCCGTGGTTACAATTCCCAAAGCAATTAACAATCCCATTTGGAGTGTCGCATGGTATGGGGAAACCAGAAATGCCGTGCCAATAAATAATACCAACCAGGCAATGTGGCCCTGAATGCCTGCTGGATAAATCAGGGCAGCGGTGGTGATTTTTTTTATATTCGACCTGGTTTTTTTGAATAAATCATTTTCCCTGCCTTGGGAAAGATAGAGTGTTGCTTGCGAATTTCCAAATAAGGACTGTAGATAAAGGCACTTGGCGTTGTTGTTGACAATTTCCGAGATTAATCCCGAGCATACTTTCCTTGCAAATCTTGAAAGCAAAAACATTAAACCCAGCGTAATAATCCAAATAACTTGGAGAGAATCATTACCGAAAAGAAAACGAGTTGTTGGAGTTGAATATGATTCAATTGGGTGTGTTACGTTCGTATAAAAAAGCCGTATTGTAAAAAGAGTGACAACAACGGTGGAAAATTCTAACAAAAAGAACAAGTTGCCGAATGCCCATGGAATGATGGTACTTATCGGTTGACTTAGCAACCTTTTGAAGGTGGCTTTTTTTGTTTTGTAATCGGGCATTCCTCACCCGGTTTTGCTTCCTGCTGAAATTTGGGGATTAGGCCAAATCTCTGTCTTCAAAAAGAATTAGACCAAATAACAGGGCTACAGCAGTGTAAATCAGCCCATAGAATGCAACGCTTAGCACATAAAATGCAAATGGAATAAAATCTGGTTGTGTATCACCCATGAGGGCTGCACTTACTCGGAAAAATTCCAAGCCAGGTAAAAAGGTGTCAAAAACGCCTGCCATGAACCCAAGCAGTCTTGATACAACAGAGTCAGGATCGGTTGCTTTTGCTTTTTCACCAATTGAAACCAAAACCGGGGTGAGGTGGGCCAAAAAGTATATGACAAGAACCGACGATAAATTCACCACCATGGGAATGCGTGTGGCAAGCGATACACTGATGGAAACCAGAACCATCACCTGGCAAAAACTTAGAATCAAGCCAGGAAAAGTTTCCATAGTGTGCTGAACCCAGAAGCTAGCTCCATAAAGAATATCCTTGGTTTCTGATCCAAGGTTTAATTGGGTCAAAAGATCCCTCATCCATTCCGGGTTGGATACGGGGTCCATTCGGTCAAGCCAGTGCTTGTGTAGAAGTATTCCCTGAAAAATACAAAACAGCAGTGAAGACATTAGAAAACAAGCAAGAAGGATGCCGACAAATTTGCCCATGAGAAACTGCCGTCTGGAGACAGGTTTGCTCATTAAAGTAACCGCGGTCCGGCCTTCAATTTCCTCGCTTACAAACATGCTGGCAGCCAAAGTGCCGAAAATCACTGCTGCAAGCATTATGGTGTCATATCCGAGTTCCTTTACCATGATTAAATCCTCACCAAACGTGAAGTAAGGAACAAACGGAGAGATGACCAGAGCAAGAAATGCCAGGCACGAAAGAAGCCAGAACATGGGTTGTCGAATTCCCTCGCGAAAGGCAGCTTGTGCCACCGCTCCGCCTTTCGGCCATATTTTAAGTATTAAAAAGAAAGCTAGCAGAAAACCATCGCCTAGAAATTGAGCCTGAAGAATGGCAGCATAAGTTCTACCTGCTATTTCCAGTCCATTAGATTCCTGGACGAAAACGTGTAGTACTAAGGGCAATAAAGCACCTGTTCCGAATAAACCCAAGGTAGCTAACGGAAACGAAAGGTCGCCTTTGGTTTTTACTTCATTGGATGGTTTTGTGGCAAAAAACAAGACGTAAAGCCATGGAAGGCAGGCAAGAACCTGTATCCACATCATTCCGGATTCGATTAGCCATTGGGGGAAAGAAATGTTCATACTGTTCCATTACCCTTAAACATTAGACACTAATAATCTATCCGAAAATCAGTCATAGGGGCATGAAAAATCGTCGAAGATTCTTTATCGTTGATTTTGTTGCCAAAAAAATTATGAAGATCCTGTGATAGTGCCGCTTGGGCACTATCACAGCCTTGCATGAGCAATTCCACCGAACCGTCAGAAAGATTGCGCACTCTTCCATTAAGATTCGGATGTAATCTGGCAAATTCAAAAGTTTTTTGCCGAAATCCAACTCCCTGCACCGTTCCTCGGAAAATAACCCTGGTGGTTTTTTCTTCGGATTCAACTTTAGTTAGGGTCATGGTTTTCCTTCAGGGCGGTAGTTTGGTTGAACACCCCAACTTAGTTTTTCCCTAAGGGTTCTGTAAAAATTCTTTCCAGCCACTTTTGCCTGAAGGAAATGAACCGGGGCCTTGCGAAGGGTGATTTTGGTTTTTTCCAATAGAGGGATTCTTTGCTGGCCATCAATAACCAATGTGGTGCCCTCGGTGGATTTGTGAAGAATTATTGAGTATGCCTTTGCGGACGAATCCACGAGACTTCTGCTGGTAAGAACATGTGGGCAAATCGGACTGATGACGAATGCATCGATTTCCTGACTAAGGATTGGGCCGCCAGATGATAGATTATGCGCAGTTGATCCGATCGGAGTGCTAAAGATGAGCCCGTCTGCCATATATTTGCAAACAGTTTCTCCATCCACCACAAGATCCAGTTCAATCATGTGGAAAGGTTGTCCGGCATGCACAGAAACTTCGTTTAGTCCAAGAAAAGGTCCTGGGTGTTCCGGCATGCTCGTCAGGCATTCGAACATAAGATGCCTGGTTACCCTAAAGTTGCCCTTTGCAACTTCCCCTATGCAGCTTTCAAGTTCGGCAACATTCAGGTCTGCAAGGAAGCCAAGCCTTCCAAGATTAATCCCTAAAACGGGAATTTGTTGATAGCCCATCTGTCTTGCAGCGCGAAGAATAGCTCCATCTCCGCCAAGAACAATTGTCAGGTCTGCCTTGAGTTTTGATAAATCCTGCTTTTGTTCTAGATCAGAGACCACCACTTCGAAATGTTTCTCGAACATTGGAAGTAATTGGGTGGCTTGATCCGTTACCCCTGGGCGCCTGGCGTTTCCAAGTATGAAGACACGCATTTTTGGGGTGATTACCTTATTTAAGGCTTTGCTGCTCAGTTCCCGCTAGCTTGCTAAGCATTTCCCTTGATTGATTGCAAATACCTTTGGCATCCAAGCCCAAGTCGCTAAGCAATTCCTGCCTTTCGCCATGTTCCACGAACTGATCGGGCAGGCCCAGTCGAAGCACCTTTCTGGAATCTCCGCCAGCAGCATTTACAGCTTCCAGCACTGCGCTTCCAAAACCGCCCTCCAAACTGTTTTCCTCAATGGTTACCAATAATTGGGCTTCCTCGAGTGCTTTTAAGATGGTTGTTTTATCGAGTGGTTTCAGGAATCTTGCGTTGATTACCCCTACGCTGTATCCCTCTTCCCTCAACAGATTAGCAGCTTTTTCGCATTCGGAAAGAAGTGTTCCATAGGCGATGAGAACGATATCTTCGCCCCATTCAAGAACCTCTGCCTGCCCTATTTCCAGAGGTACAAAGTCACGATTAATCCGTTCCAAGTTCGCTTTTGGGTAGCGAATACCTGTGGGGCCTTCATGCTCAAGAGATAGCTTGAGCATTGGTTCAACATCCAGTTCGTCGCCAGGTGCCATGATGGTCATGTTGGGGAACATTCGCATGTAAGAACTATCGAAAGCCCCATGGTGAGTGGGGCCATCTGGGCCTGTGAGTCCAGCGCGATCCATGCAGAATACCACTGGCAAGTTCTGCAAAGCCACTTCCTGGAAGATTTGATCAAACGATCTCTGTAGGAAAGTGGAGTAAATATCAACAACCGGGCGTCCGCCAGTTTTGGCTATGCCAGCAGCAAAAGCCACCGCGTGAGATTCACAAATGCCGACATCAAAAAATCTTTCGGGGAAATCTTCCCTTATTTTTTCAAGCTTGTTGCCTTGGCACATTGCGGCAGTTATCACGGATACCTTGCTGTTTTCAGACATAATCTTGTGGAGCGATGAGCTAACCGCATCTGTGTAAGCTTTGCTTCCACCACGCTTCATGGAAAGAATGGTCCTTTCCGGACCCACTTTTTCGAAAACTGGTGGTGTGTGGAAAGTTACAGGGTCTTGCAATGCTTGTGGAACTCCATGTCCTTTTTGGGTAAGCACATGCAATAAGATGGGGCCTTTTTGGTCTTTAAGATCCATCAGCCATCGCCTAAGCGAGGGAAGGTCGTGTCCATCAATGGGCCCAATGTATTTGAAGCCTAATTCCTCGAATAGCATTCCCCCGTGCAAAAAAGCCTTTAAACCGTCTTTTAGTTGTTCAAGTCCATGTTTTGCCATCGGTCCAATGACAGGAATTTTTTCAAGGATATCCCTGACTTGTTTCTTAGAATCTTTGTAAAAGTTGGTGAGGCGGGCTTGATCAAGGCATTGTGCCAGGGCACCAACTCTTGGGCAAATGGACATTTCATTGTCGTTGAGAATGACTAGAAGGTTTTTTTTCAGGCCACCAGCGTTATTTAATGCTTCAAATACTATTCCTGAAGGAAGTGCGCCGTCCCCAATAACAGCTACGCTTTGGCGATCCCCCTGCCCCATCATATCGTCACCGGCTTTTAAACCTAAAGCGGTTGATACGCTGCAGCCTGCGTGGCCAGTCATGAAAAGGTCATATTCACTTTCGGCAGGATTCGGGTAGCCCATGAGGCCACCTTTGGTGCGAATCGTGTGGAAATCGCGATACCTGCCAGTAATTAGTTTATGGGGATAAATTTGATGTCCAGTATCCCAAATGATCCGGTCTTTACTGAAATCGTAGCAAAGGTGCAATGCCACGCACAATTCAACAACACCCAAGTTGCTGGCAAAATGCGCTGGGCGCAAACTCAATACCCGAACCAATTCATCGCGCATTTCCTGGCAAAGGGTTTGAAGTTCCTCATGGGAGAGGCTTTGCAAATCCTTCGGACTGTTGATTCGAGGTAAAATATTAGCCATTGCAACCATCCTTTGTGCGCAAACCTGCGGGCGTCGATTGCCCGCACCTTAATTTTATTCTAGCGATCCCGACACGCAATGTAATCAGCCAAGTGAGAAAGAGGCTCTGCTTCTGGCCCCAACTGTTTGGCAAGTTTTCTGGCTTCGGAACATAGTTCCATTCCCAAATTTCGACTTGCTTCAACTCCAATCAAACCCGGATAGGTAAGCTTGCCTTTTTCGGCATCTTTGCCAACCCTTTTACCAGCAGCCTCACATTTACCTTCCACATCAAGAAGGTCATCCGTAACCTGAAAAGCCAGACCGATTTTTTGACCATAGCAGTCGAGGGTTTCTAACAGATCCAATGGAGGCATTCTTTCCTCGGAAGCGTAAGCTGAAATAGCTCCAAGGCGAAGGCTTGCCTGAATTAATGCTCCGGTTTTACGTAAATGAAGGGATTTTAGATCATTTTCTGATGGATTTGGTTTGAAATCAACATCTCGCATACCCGGTTTGCCTTCCCAGGCAAGGTCTACAACTTGCCCACCTACCATCCCGGCGGCACCAGAGCCTTTTGCCAAGGCCAGGCAACACTGGGCACCCGATTGGCCTGGATACCCATCTGCCAGAATTTCAAATGCCATGGTTAATAATGCGTCACCGGCAAGTATTGCCAAGGCTTCTCCATAAACCTTATGGCAAGTAGGCCTTCCGCGTCTTAGGTCATCATCATCCATAGCTGGCAAATCGTCATGAATCAAGGAGTACGCATGGATGAATTCAACCGAACATGCTGCAGGCCATGGATTTGAGTTCGTTATTCCCGTTGCGTTTGCACCAAGCAGAACGAGTAACGGCCTAAGTCTTTTACCGGGCCCTAAAACACTGTAGCGCATGGCATCGAGCAATCTGCTTGGAATACCAGATTTTGGGCTTAATGCCTTGTCTAGTTGGCGGTCTATTTCAAGACACTTGTTTTTCCAGGAAGTTAGAAATGATTCCTGGTCCATGGTTGTGGTTGGAGACACGAAGACAGGCCCTCAATCCTTTATTGGCTAACTGCTAGCTAGGTATCCTACCAGCCTTAAATGGATAAACTCCAGCATCTATCCCAGACCAAGCCATGTCGAAAACCCTTTAATGGCAAAGATTAACGATCAGGCAATCTTTAATGAATAAGTTAATAAGAAAACCACTAGTCTTCCATCGAAAACAGACCTTTTTCTTCTTTTTTTACCGTTGACTCATGCCCAAACTTTTCCAATCGGGCGTTTCCTGACTCGTCAACCCCGGTAAGTAATTCAATTCTTTTCTCTGCATCTTTAAGGGTGGACTGGCAAAGGTGAATTAAAGTTACGCCTTTTTCGTAGAGTTTAAGATGTTCTTCCAAATTTACCTGAGAACTTTCCAAGGATTGAACAACCTCTTCAAGTTCTTTAAGGGAGGATTCAAAAGATGATTCATTTTTCTTCCGAGTAGCCATTTTTTTCTCCGAACTGGATGGATCCATTTTGATTTCACTGTTATTGATCTTGGATATCTTTTACTTGCGCCAGAATAGAGTCTTCTCCCAACAGAATTTTAACAAAATCTCCAGGGGACACATCTTCGGGTTTAGTAACAAGTTTGGTTTGCTTCTCAGGAAGCAATTTTAAAGTGATACTGTAGCCTCTTTTAAGAGTGCTAAGCGGGCTTAACGATTCCAGTTTTTCTCTAAGAAAGATTATTTTCTCTTTTAAAGAATTAAGGGGTGCCAAGCTGGCGGATTTAAACCTTAATGATAGATCATCAATTCTCTGAAGCTTTATATGTATCCACTCAGTTGGACTTTTGAAGCATTTTCGATTTGAGAGAAGTTTTAAATGTTCCCTGAGTCCGGTAATTTTGGAGGATATGGCTTTGGCAAAATAGGTTTCCGTTTCCTGCAAAAAAGCCAAAATGGAGGCTGCATCTGGTGTGGCAGCACAGGCTGCTTCGGTTGGAGTTACTGCGCGAAAATCCGCCACAAGGTCTGCGATTGTCAAATCATCTTCATGGCCGACCGCACTGATCACAGGTATGGACGAATGATAAATGGCATCCGCCACCAGTTCATTGTTAAAAGCCCAAAGATCTTCCTGGCTGCCACCTCCCCGGCCAACAATCAGTAAATCCACACCAAGCTTTCCCAAATTATGAACTTTGTTCACCAGATGAATTGCGGCAGATATTTCCCCAGGTGCCAGTTCCCCCTGCACCCTGCAAGACCTGATGACAATTGCCGCAAGTGGCCAGCGTTTACCCAAGACCTCTAACAGATCCCTGATTGCAGAACCAGTTGCACTGGTTATTAATGCGATTCTTTTGGGGAATTTGGGGATTTGCTTTTTACGGGATGGTTCAAAATAGCCCTTGGCTTTGAGTTTTTCCTTTAATTGCATCAATAGTAATTGTTGCTCGCCCACACCTTGTAACCTTGCTTCATCTGCCAAAAGCTGGAATTCGCCACGATTTGTGTAAAGCCCCGGCTTACAGCGTAGAAGAACTTGTTTCCCTTCTTGAAGTTGTTTACGGTGCCGCATCAAATAGGGTTTGAACATGACGGCCCGGACAGAGCATGATTCGTCCTTCAAGGTAAAATAAGCGTGGCCAGAAGTTGGCAGGGAAAGATTTGTAATTTCACCACCTACCCACAATCTTGGAAAATCTTCCTCGAGACGAAGTTTTACAAGTTCGTTAAGTTGGGTTACGGTTAAATGTCCCTCAGGGGGTTCTGCCATGCTCATGTTTGGTTATCCTAATGATTCCAAAGATACACATTCCGAACCGAATGTGTCTGCAACGGCTTTATTTGTGATCAGCCCCTTGTGGATATTCAAACCATGGGCTATTGCGGGTAATCGGCGCGCGCAATTCAAAATCGGTTCTTTTGCGAGTTGAATTGCATAAGGCAGGGTGACATTCGTAAGTGCAAAAGTACTGGTTCGCCCAACCGCACCGGGCATATTTGTTACACAGTAATGCACGATATCATCGACAATAAAAGTTGGGTGCTGATGCGTGGTTGGTTTTGAAGTTTCAATGCATCCGCCCTGGTCTATTGCAACATCGATAATTACTGCCCTTGGAAGCATTAGTTTCAAATCTTCTTTTCGTACCAAACGGGGTGCTTTTGCACCGGGAATTAACACAGCGCCGATGACTAAGTCTGCCGATGTTATGCTGGAAAGAACGCTGTGCCTGTCGCTGAATAAGGTTGTCACATTGCTTTCCATCACATCGTCTAAATATCTAAGTCTTTCCAGGTTGGTATCCAGCAAAGTGACTCGGGCGCCAAGTCCCGCTGCAACCTTTGCCGCATTCGCCCCTACGACTCCTGCTCCTAAAACGACCACATGCGCTGGTGCCACACCTGGGACACCACCTAGAAGGATACCGCGTCCGTCGAACGGTCTTTCCAGATATTTGGCTCCTTCCTGAATACTCATTCTTCCTGCAACTTCACTCATTGGCGTTAGAAGGGGGAGTTGTCCATTTTTGTCACGGATAGTTTCGTAAGCGACAGCAGATGTACCACTATGAAGAACCGCTTCGGTCAGATTCTTGTCTGCTGCAAAATGAAAGTAAGTGAAAATTGTCTGCCCCGGCCTCATTAATGGCCATTCTTCTTGTAGAGGTTCCTTCACTTTAATGATAAGATCGCTTTTAACCCAAATTTCATCAGCCGTTGTGGTGATGGTTGCCCCGTGCCTGGCGTAATCTTCATCTGCTATTCCACTTCCAAGTCCGGCTCCTGCCTCAATCCTTACCTTGTGGCCTGCTCGAATTAATTCTTCAACCCCAACAGGAGTAAGTCCGACACGGTATTCGTGGTTTTTGATTTCTTTGGGAACGCCCACATTGCATATTCGCGCAGTCATTTGGAATTTCCATGAGAGGAGTTGTCAGTTCCGTTATCCTTATGAATGTGATGGTATCGTAACCAAGATGGTTTTAAAGCCAATACTTTTTAAGATTCAAAAAGATGTGAAAGGTGTGGCGGGAATGCCTCCATGGTATGCAAGTTGCTTAATAGTCTCATCATGCTTGATGGTGAATAGTTTGTTGTTTTTGCAGGAAGTGTGGCCTCGCCTTAGCCCTGGGCAGCCACCCCCCTTCACTATCGACCTGGCGGACGAAGCTGGCAATGTAAGACCAGCAGTGGTTTGGAATGTGAAAGTGAATGGGAAAAATGTCTTTCAACTGAGGTCTGGTGTAGATTTGGTTGGTAACCAGGAAGATGAATTTGTTTTATGGGCGGAATACAGACCATTGAATATCCAAGAGGCAAAAAAAGACTTGTTAGGCATAAGGTTGTTGAAAGGGGAATACAAGGTCTTGCGTGATGGGGATTTAGTGTCTGCTGCCGCTACCATTAAAGTTGAGTCTTTAAAAGGTGTAGATTTTCCTTTTCAGTTTAAAATCGAAGGCGAAGTTAAAAGTGGTTTGTTTACCCCGAAGGTATCCTTGGAAAGTCCACAAGGTGAGAGGGAATTTGGCCTGGAGGCAATTTCAGCGCCACCCGGGGGTGGCGTCTTTCAGCCTTTCCAACCCGTTCATAGGATTCTTGGGCTGTTCCCGGGGAGAACTTGGAAGCAACCGTTTTTTGACCCTTTAAGTCTTGCCATGTCCTCGGTGCTAACCGGTGGGACCGGTCAAAACGGGGTTGGCAGCGTTGTTGCCAGGGTTTTGGAAGCAACTGAAGAAATGAAATGGTCTGGCAAGTTCATGCCCTGTCATGTGGTTGAGTATTCATCTTCTGATTTAGATGCCAAGTTGTGGGTTGGCAGCCGAAATGGAGTGGTGGTTCGGCAGAAGCTTACTTTTGCGGATGGCATGGAGTGGGATATCACCCGAAGCAATTAACTGGGGAACAAGAATGAATGAGCAAAGTCCATTTGCCATCGAAGTGATTGACGTTTCAAAGACTTACGGTCAAAAACTTGCTGTGGATTGTATGAGTTTGCAGATTCGCGCTGGGGAATTATTTGCGTTTTTGGGGCCTAATGGGGCTGGGAAAACCACCACTATTAAGATGCTTTGCGGGTTGCTCTTTCCTGATTCTGGTTCTGTAAAAATCTGCGGGCTTGATATGCGGATTCGGGGGGAAGATGCCAGGCGTCATTTAAGTTATGTTCCAGACTTGCCATTTCTTTACGAGAAACTTACCGGCCGGGAATTTCTTGAATTTATTGGGGATGTCTATGGGATGAAGCGTGAGCAAACTGCCCTGAAAATTGAAGAGGTTACCAAGGTTTTTCGCCTGGAGAAGTTTTTAGATGATTTGACAGAGCGATATTCCCATGGGATGAGGCAAAGAACCGTCTTTGCTTCCGCCTTGTTGCATGATCCAGATGTTCTGGTTGTGGATGAACCCACGGTGGGCTTGGATCCAAAAAGTGTCAGACAATTAAAAGATGTGCTTCGGCAGCAGGCTGACATGGGGAAAGCTATATTTCTTTCCTCTCATTCCCTGGATGTAGTGGAGGAAGTTGCGGACAGGATCGGAATAATTTTTCAAGGAAAATTGATCGCCTGTGGATCTATCCCGGATTTGAAGGAACAGTTGAAAATGGATGGTTCACTTGAGCAAGTGTTCCTGAAAATGACCGAGGAGGAATCTGATCTTCATTCTGAATCCCATTTGGAGGGCGGTTCATGAATAAGGAGGCTACTGGATTGGGAGATTTCTCAACCGGCAAAGCTCTATTGAAAATGAAACTAGCCGAGTTCGCCAATAACTTGCGAAGCATAAAGGCGAGTTCTCTGGTCAGGCCGGGGATTATTCTCTTTTGCAGTTTTGTTGTTTGGGTTTTGGTGTTCTCGGCAAGTTATGGCGGATTTCATTTTCTCAAGGAGCAGAAATTACCTTTGGGAGGTGGCATAGTTGGTCTGCTTTTTGACCTACTGTTCTTTTCCCTTGGCGCACTTCTGGTTTTATCCACAGGAATGATTCTCTACGGTGGGTTGTTTACATCACCTGAGACATTTTTTTTGCTGGCCAAGCCCATACCACCGGATCGCATATTTGCCTACAGGTTTGCAGAAGCTATTGGTTTCTCGAGTTGGGCTTTTGTGATTCTTGGCAGTCCAATACTGATTGCTTATGGAATTATCGCAAACTCCCCTGCTCTTTTTTACCTTTATCTCCCCTTCTTTTTTGTGGGATACGTCTTAATCCCTGGATCGCTGGGGGGGATATGCTGCTTTTTACTGGCACTTTTTCTCCCCAAAAACAGGAAGGTGCTTTTTGGAATTCTTGGGGTGACTATATTTTTCCTGTTTATGGTGAATACCGGAAGATTCTTTGAGTCGGTACGTCGGGAGGGGGTTGATAGGGAGTTTGTCGATGCAACTCTTAGGCAATTTCAGTTTTCCAGGTGGAGTGGACTTCCAAGCCATTGGATATCCCGTGGAATACGGGCCGCAGGAAGGGGGGAAATTCAAAAAGCTAATTACAATCTTGCTTTGGTTTGGTGCAATGGGTTGACCCTTTATTTGCTAGCGGCAGGAACAGCCATATTTGCCTATCGCAAGGCATTTGATCGACTTATAAGCTTTGGAAATACACCCAGAAAAAAAACATCCAGATCGTTTGTGGATAAGTTTTTTGAAAGAGCTCTCGCCTTTCTTGGCCCTGAAAGAAGAGCCCTTTGGATCAAAGACCTTCGTGCCTTTCGAAGGGAACCCAAGCAATGGGCTCAGGTGCTCGTGTTTGGGTTTTTACTATTCCTTTATTTTGGCAGTGTGCGAAGATCTTTTCGTGGTGATGTTACCTGGCCCTTTCAAAACGGTGTAAGTTTTTTAAATCTCTTTGCGGTATCTCTTCTTCAATGTACTTATGTGGGCAGGTTTGTATTTCCCATGATAAGTCTTGAAGGCAGAAACTTCTGGATCCTTGGTTTGATGCCTTTAAGCAGGGATTCTATACTTTGGTCCAAATTTCATTTTGCATTCTGGAGCACCACACCGATTGCGGTTGCACTGGTGATTTTCAGTGACATTATGCTTCGTATGCCGATGGATTACTTTTTTATTCATGTTGTCACCACAATTTCTCTTGGCTTTGCAATATGCGGACTGGGCGTGGGCATGGGTGGTTATTTACCAAATTTCCGCGAGACTGATCCGGCAAGAATAGCGGCAGGTTTTGGCGGGACGGTGAATCTGGTGCTTTCCTTGTTTGCACTCATCGTTTTGGCTGGGCTTCTTGGTGGAATCTGGCATTTGAACCATTCCACCCAAACTTTGATGTCTCCTGGATTTTGGGGTGTCACCATTTCCCTAAGCAGTCTTTTGGTTGGCTGTATTCTCTCATTTTTGACAGGGATGATTCCCATGATTATGGGTGTAAGGCATTTGAAGGAAATAGAGTTTTAGGTTTAAAGAAGAGACTTGGCAGTCTGTGACAAAAGGTAAGCAGCCTTGTCCATTTCTTCTTCTGTGCTAAATCTTCCCACGGTAAGCCTGAGGGCGCCCTCCATGGAATCTTTGCTGGCCCCCATGGCGCATAAAACTTGGGAATGATTTACCTTGCCTTCGTGGCATGCTGAACCGGTGGATGCTGCCACATCTGGGGTTTTCTCAAGGATTTCCCATCCTTTGCAACCGGAAATACTGATATTTAAGGTGTTGGGGAGCCGTTTTTCTGGATGGCCATTCAGGGAAATTTTATCACCCAGTTCATTTTTTAAATGATTCCATAATCTGTTGCGAAGACTTTGAAGGCGGAAAGGTTCGCTATCAAGGTTTTGGTGGCAAAGTTCCGAGGCAACTCCAAGGCCGGCAATATAAGGGACGTTTTCAGTGCCGGCCCTTTTTCCTTTTTCATGATCAGCTCCGTGGAGCCAGGACTGAATCGGTGATCCGATGCGGGCGTATAGAACCCCCACCCCTTTGGGGGCATATAGTTTGTGTCCGGCAATAGTCAGGAAATCCACTCCAAGTTTTTTTACGTCAATTGGAACCTTTCCGGTCGATTGGGCTGCATCCGTGTGGAATGTGATTCCTGTGTTGTTGGCGATACTTGAAATTTCCGCGATCGGCTGAAGGGTTCCAACTTCGTTGTTGGAATGCATGATACTGATAAGCCGGGTATCCTTGCGTATAAGTTTTTTCACTTCATCCGGGTTTACGACACCCATGCCATCTACCCTTGCAATGCTTATAGAGAAACCAAGTTTGGTTGCAAATGCCGCAGCTTTGGTTGTTGCAGGGTGTTCAATTGCGCTAATGATCATGTGGCCTTGTTTGCGAAATAATGTGTGCCAAAAACCTGCTATTTGCTGGATTAGAGTCCCTAAAATCGCCTGATTGCTTGCCTCAGTGCCCCCGGAGGTAAAAATAATTTCCTCGGGTTCAGCGTTGATCAGTTTGGCTACCTGCGCGCGGGCTATTTCGATGGCTTCTTTTGCTTTTTTGCCATAAAAATGGGTACTTGAAGGGTTTCCAAAATCAGAATTCAGATAATGGATGATTTTTTCCCCGACCTTTGGATCGATGGGCGTTGTGGCATTGTAATCCAAGTAAATTGGCAGCATGATTTTTCCGGTAAGTTGGGAATCTAACGGTTGTTATGATGATAACCCATAAACCTGTCTTGGAAAAGTTTGTAGGCGTTGGCTTTTTCTTGCAATCCTTTTGCTAGCGGGAAGGATTGATTTGGGGCCCGGCTTTTTATTTGGATTCATACGCGGTTTCTTAACCTAAGGTTTTTGAAAATGTACAGCATTCTGCTTGTTGGTTTGTTAGGTGGAGCTTCTGAAAATCCCCATTGGCATTTGAGAAAGCACTATGCTGTGAATGAGTCGGGGGGATATGTATACGGCCATGGCGTGTATGGCGGTGGGTATGGGGCTTCATTTAATTATGGCCCATACTATGAAACTGGTTTTGGTTATTCCTACTTTGGAACCTGTTATGGAAATTATTATGGGCCATATTTGAAAGATCCTGTTTATTCAACGCCCCCCGGTGCCATTCCAAGGGTTCCCCCGCAGAAACCTACCCTTCAAGAAATAGTTCCCCCACAGCCTGATTTGTTACCAACCCCGAAGACTTCCCGGGGCAACGGAGGAAGATTGCTGATCGAGGTTCCTGAACAGGCGTCATTAAAAGTGAATGGTCAAAATGTTGATGTAAAGCATGGTATTGCAATCGTTCCCGCTGGCGACATACCCGCGGGTAAATCTAAAGTCTTTGAAATTCGAATGGAAGTCTTGGCTTCCGGTAAGGTTATTCAAAAGAATAAACGAGTGGTGCTCGAATCCAGTGAAAGAGCATCCGTAAGTTTTGTTGAGGATTCTGTAGAAGGCTTTGTTGCCAAATAAAGCTTTTTCTTTTTTTTTGAAAGCGGGGCTATGCTCCGCTTTTTTTATTGGATAAGCGTCGAAATATATAAAAACAGTCCAATCATTCCAAGAAACGAAATCATTCTTGTTCCCCAGCGGTAAGCCTCCAGCGCAATGGTGGGCCAGTCGTCATGACGGGTGGCGCTATAAACCAAGCTAACCATAACAATCAAGATTGGAAGGTGCCAGTAGTACCCAGAGGATAAGAAGATGAATTCATTCATGGGAATCATGCTTTATTTCGTGTGTCTTTATTTTTTTGAGCAGGAACCGGGCCTGCAAAGGCGTCATAAATAACCATAATATTTAGCAGGCCGGCGATTACCGTGTAGACCCATCCCAAATCCCAAGCCCGGTCACTTCGGTTTTGAAGAAGGTTGAGTTCTGTTTCGGGAGGGGTTCTTTGGTATTTACCAAGAATCGGATCTGCAGGGCAATCCTCGTCCTCATCATACTTGGACCATTGGTAAATTGCAGGCCAAGCAGAGACTCCAACCCAAAATTGGGCTCCGTATTGCATTCTGTAACTTAAGCAGTTGGGAATCTTTATAGAATATCCCATTGGCTTTAGTTCCATGACGGGAAGGTTCTTGGCGCGTGGCAAATAAACGTTTTTCCATTGTCCGAGAAATTGACCGTAATAAAAAAGAATGTTGATGCATAAGAAAAAAAGAAGGCCCTTGGCGATCCTGCCCTGAGAAATCTGCCCAAGACCGGGAATAAGAAAGCTTAAGATAGCTCCAAATAATCCCGGTTCGTAAGAGAGTTCTGTGTTGCTATCTTCGGGAATGGATGTCGTGGAACTCATCAGCCCATGTTTCTAGCGAAGTATCTTGAATAATTAGAAGTCAAGATACACGATATTATTTTGCCGGCCAAGGAAAAGATCCTGTGAAAAACAAAACCGCTGCAAATACCATGAGCATGATGCCAACGAATCCAAGGGCATCCATCCAAATACCCTTGGAATGCTGAACTATTTCATTACCTGCAGTCTTTTCATAATCGGGGATTTTGGCAATTTTGGGTGTTGAAGGCGTTATTTGGGGTTGGGGCTTAATTTCATCGGAAACTGTCGGAAAAGTTGTTAGTTTCTTTTCTTCGGTAAGTAAGACCTTTGGTGGTATTGGTGGGGCTTCTTGTTTTGGAAAAGGATTTGTCGCCGACGTTACCTTGTTTTTTTGTTCCCAAGCTTCTGCCAAGGGGCCCCATGTCAGGGAAGATGGCTTCCAGGTAGTTGCCGGTATAGCGGGTGACTCTGGTATAAGCTCGTTTTCATGGGAAGGCGGAACGGTTTCGGTGGTTTTGTAATTGACTGGACTTTTTTCCTTTTGAGACAAGGCTTCGTTCTTCTCAGTTAGTGAAGCCCAAGGAGATTCAAGTGGATTGTAAATGCCCTGGCTTGCTAAAGAAGCTTCATCCGAGCTGTTACCAGGCGCTGCCTCTGGTAAGTTCAGCATTTTTTGAACCAATGCGTCCAGTTCATCCAATTGCTTTCTGGCCAGGTGCAGGTTTCCAAGGGTTGCTTGTTGGTTTGCCACGGCAATCCTCAATTTGAAGTATAATTTCCAAATAACCAAGTTGATTCCGCAGGGAAATAACAATTATGGCTGATCGTTTCTATGCCAGTTCTATCAAGGAAAAAGGTATTCAGGAAATCAAGGGGCCTGAAGCCCACCATCTTGCCGTAGTCTCCAGGATTCCCAAAGGGGCCAGAATTACCCTTTTTTCTGGAGACGGTTGGGAATTTGAAGCTGAAGTTTTAGAAATTCGCAAAAACCTTGTGACTTTGGATGTTTTAAGTGCCAATTTGGTTTCCAGAGAACCGTGGGTTGAAGTTACAGCATTATGTGCTTTACCAAAATCTCACCGAGGGGACTTTTTAATCGAAAAAATGGTTGAAATTGGAGTTAAACGGTTCGTTCCATTGGTATGTGAAAGGTCCCAATATCGTATCCAGCAGTTAAACCTCGATAAAATACATAGGCATGTAATCGAAGCCAGCAAGCAATGTGGCAGAAATAAATTCATGGAAATTGGTGATCCAATTGAGTTGGAAAATGTTTTAAAGCAGCCATTGGATTCAAATTCTATTCACTTGATTGCTCATCCTGGAAATCAGGAGCTGAGATTGGCATCGGTGCCAAAATGTCAAAAATTCAAAGTGCTGATCGGGCCTGAGGGAGGATTTTCGGAAACCGAATTTCAGAATGCCATGCAAGCAGGATGGCAACCAACCCGTCTTGGTGAAAGTATTTTAAGAGTCGAAACGGCTGCAATTGTTTTCTGTTCAGGACTTATTCTTAAATATTAACGCTTTTCGCAATAATCAACCAAGGCAGCAACCTCGGTACGAAGGTTTTTGCGGTGAACTATCCTGTCCACAAAACCATGCTGAAGCAGAAATTCACTCGTTTGAAATCCTTCAGGAAGTTCAAGTCGGACTGTATTCCAGATCGTTCTCTTTCCAGCAAAACCAATCAGAGCCCCGGGTTCGGCAATGGTGATATCCCCTTGAAATGCAAAGCTTGCTGCAACACCACCCATGGTAGGATTTGTAAGAATGCTTATATAAAGGCAACCAGCTTTATGGTGTCTTGCCAAAGCAGCAGAGACCTTAGCCATTTGCATCAAGGAAAGAATACCTTCCTGCATGCGGGCACCACCACCAGAACCGCTTACTATTATCAACGGAAGTTTTAATCTGGTTGCTTCCTCGGCAGCCCGTGTCAACTTTTCTCCAACAACGGAACCCATGCTTCCTGCCATAAAGGCGAAATCCGTAATTCCCACAACAACGGGTCTTCCGCGGATAAATCCCCTGCCAACCGCAGCGGCATCAGGCAAAGAAGTTTTTGCCTGTTCAGCCTGAATTCTTTCTTTGTAAGTAATCCTGTCTTTGAACCCCAATGGGTCGCAGGGTTTTAAATCTCGAAACCATTCCTCAAAGCTATCTTCGTCTAGAAGCTGATCAATGCGTTCCGGGGTTGGCATGTAAAAATGATGATCGCATTCAGGGCAAACATGAAATCGTTCTTCAACGTCTTTGCGGAAAAGACTGGCTTTGCAAGAAGAACAGCGAATCCAAAGGCCTTCTGGAACCCCACGCTTGGGGCGTCCTGAAAGTGCGCTAGGTTGGTTAATGTCACTTGGTTTCATGTAAAAATACTTCCTTGTCTGCTGATCTCTCGCTAATAAGCCCATTTTTAGCATAGAAGTTAAATAAATCCATGGAAATACCCTTCTTTCGGATGATATCCCCTTGAGCAACCATCCAAAAATAGGTATGGCACCTTTGCGAACGGAATTTCCAATGGAGAATATGTTCTTGACTAAACATTACTAATATCATAATCATTATGATGTTTTAAGGGTGCGAGTTTTTTAAATGCCTGACTTTCAGCGATTTTTTACTGGGTTTAACGGCCTTATCACCGGGGCAGTGGTCGCCGCTGTTTTATTGTTTGTTGCTATCCAGCCCATGAGCAAGGCAAATGTTGGGCAAAAACTGGAACTCTTGCATGTTTCTTTTGATCCGACTCGAGAGGTTATCCACGAAATTAACACTAGTTTTTCGGAACATTTGAAGGCCTTGAAAGGCTTGAATGTCAAAATTTTGCAATCACACGGCGGTTCTGGAAGTCAGGCTCGTGCCGTGGTGGATGGTTTACAAGCCGACATAGCCTCTTTGGCATTGTGGACAGATATTGAAATACTTGGCAGAAAAAAACTTCTTCACAATGGTTGGGAAAGTTATCGGGGTATTGAACATCCACCGTGGTCAACGGCGATTGTTTTTCTTGTCAGAAACGGAAACCCTAAAAAAATCAAAGATTGGGACGATTTGACCCGGAATGACATTTCCATCATCACTCCAAATCCCAAGATCTCAGGCAATGGCCGTTTGGTGTTTTTAAGTGCTTGGGGTTACTCCCTTCAAAAAGGTGATTCTCTCGAAAAGGCGGCGCAATTTCTTCAGGGTATTTATAAAAATGTGCCTGTGATGGATGCATCGGCTAGGGCTTCTCAGGTGACATTTTTTCAGAAAAAAATTGGCGATGTGCAACTGGCTTTTGAAAGTGAAGCCTTGATGGCTGTGAAGGAATCCAAGGGCGAACTCCAGATCGTATACCCTTCGGTAAGCATCCGGGTTTCCCCGCCTATTTCGATTGTGGACAAAAATGTGGATGCAAGAACCACGCGTGAAGTGGCGGAGCTGTATCTAGGATATTTTTACAGCAAGGATGCCCAGAGAATCATTGCCAAGCAGGGGTACCGTCCAATGGATCATGAAGTCTTCAAGGAATTTGAGAACAGTTTTCCTGCCATGACTTTTTTTGATGTCTCTTTGGTTGGAAAAAACTGGACGGACGTGCAGCAGGGTTTCTTTGGTGAGGACGGAATATTTGACCAGGTTTTCAAAAGGATTCGGAGAGATTCCAAGTGATGACTGATTATGGGCAGGGTGATTTTCATGCGTAGTACCAGTCCACTGCCAGGTTTAAGCCTCAGTCTTGGCTATACTGTCACCTATCTCAGCCTTTTGGTTCTGATACCGTTATCTGCAAGTTTCATAAAAGCAGGCATGCTAAGCTTTTCTGATTTTTGGGATATAGTCTGGAGTGATAGAACCCGGGCAGCCTACTCACTGACTTTTTTTAGCGCCTTTGTGGCTGCAGTTATCAATGCGGTTTTGGGGTTTCTTGTGGCCTGGGTATTGGTGCGATACGAATTTCCGCTGAAAAAATTGGTTGATGCCATGATAGATCTTCCATTGGCGTTGCCAACGGCCGTGGCGGGCTTGGTTTATTCCAGCCTGTATGTGGAATCTGGCTGGTTGGGGCAGTTTTTGGTTCCGTTGGGAATCAAAGCGGCGTATTCCAAATTTGCCATCATTTGGGTTTTGGTATTTACCGGATTCCCATTTGTGGTTCGAACTGTACAGCCTGTATTGGAAGAATTAGACCCCGAGGTGGAGGAAGCCGCTGGCATATTGGGAGCAAGCAGGCTTCAGACATTCTTCCGAATTCTTTTGCCTACTGTTTTTCCAGCAGTTTTGGCTGGTTTTGCCCAGGCTTTTGCCAGGGGGTTGGGGGAATACGGCTCTGTGATATTTGTGTCCAGCAATATTCCCTATGAAACGGAACTTGCCCCGGTTTTGATTGTCACCCGTCTCGAGGAAATGGCTTTTCCTGAAGCCACGGCAATAGCAACTGTTCTTCTGGTTGCATCATTTATGCTTTTGGCGTTCATTAACACGGTTGAATACTGGAGCAAGCATCGTGGCACTTGATCCTCAGTCTCAAATACCTGTAGTTAAGCGTCGGCCCCAAGATCCCAAGTGGGTTCGTGCTTTTCTCACGATATCGGCACTCTCAGTGGTTTTACTAATTATTGGCATCCCTGTGTTGCATGTCTTTTTCAGGGCATTTGAAAATGGAGTTGGATCTTACCTGAAGAGCCTTTTCGGAAATCCCAACACCAGGCATTCCATACTGCTTACATTATCGATCGCCCCTCGTGCGGTGCTATTAAATCTGATTTTTGGTTTGGCGGCGGCATGGTTGATCGCCCGGTTCAGGTTTCCCGGTAGAACCATCCTGCTTACATGTATTGACTTGCCTTTGGCGGTTTCACCCGTGGTGGCCGGATTGGTGTTTGTGTTGATGTTTGGAATGCAGGGATGGTTTGGGGCTTGGCTTGCGGATCATAACTTGCAGATATTGTTTGGGACCCCTGCCCTGGTGTTGGCAACCTCTTTTGTGACACTTCCGTACATCGTCCGTGAAATAATTCCAGTGCTTGAGGCGTATGGCGAGGAGGAAGAACTTGCGGCCGTGAGCCTTGGGGCCAATGGCTGGCAAATGTTCTGGCGAATTACATTGCCAAATATTCGTTGGGCTCTCTTGTACGGCATAATTCTCTGCAATGCGCGTGCCATGGGGGAATACGGCGCTGTGTATGTGGTTTCCGGCAGGGTTTCAGGCATGAATGACACCATGCCTTTAAGGGTTGAAAAGTTTTTTCAAGAGTATGACATGCCAGGTGCTTTTGCCCTGGCCTCGGTACTTACATTCGTTGCATTGATTACCCTTGTTTTGAAAACTTATCTTGAAAAGAATCTCATGCCAAAACATGGAACAGAATCGGCAGGCCAAAAATGAGCATATCCATCAAGAATGTATCCAAGCGGTTTGGGAAATTTTGTGCCCTGGATCACATCAACCTTGAAATAGAAGCCGGTACTTTGGTTGCTCTTCTTGGGCCATCCGGGTCAGGTAAAACGACTTTGCTTCGCATCATTGCGGGTCTGGAAAACGCAGATGAGGGGGCCGTGCTTTACCACGATGAAGAGGTGACATCCAAGTCTGCCAAAGATCGAAATGTTGGATTTGTTTTTCAGCATTATGCTTTATTCAGGCACATGACAGTTTTTGACAACGTTGCTTTTGGCCTTAGTGTTCGTGGTTGGCCAAAGGAAAAAATTCAGGAACGGGTTGGTGAATTACTTCACCTTATACGCTTGGAAGGATTGGAGAATCGCTATCCCGCACAGTTGTCGGGGGGACAAAGGCAGAGAATTGCGCTTGCCAGGGCGTTGGCTGCACAGCCCAAGGTTTTGCTTTTGGACGAACCATTTGGTGCATTGGATGCGAAGGTAAGGCTGGAGCTTAGGGAATGGCTGAGAAGGTTGCATGACGAAATTCATGTCACCAGCATTTTTGTGACGCATGATCAGGAAGAGGCATTTGCGGTTGCAGACAAAGTGGTAGTTCTGCGTGGTGGAAAGATTGAGCAAATGGGGCCTCCAACTGAGGTTTTTGAACACCCTGCCAATGCGTTTGTGATGGATTTTCTGGGCCAGGTAAATGTCTTTGAGGGCTTGGTGCAGGATGGGGCTCCACGCATTACCGGATATTCGAGCATTAAAGGGCCGCCAAACAAGGATTTTTGTGCCAACACCATATATGTTCGGCCTTATGAATTGGACATAGAGTTAGGGGCGGCAGCTTTGGGGGCGCTTCCCGCGAAAATAATCCATGTGAATCCTGCCGGACCAGTTGTTCGGATTCACCTGCAAGATCCATCTTCCGAGGCCAGGGTATTTGTGGAATTAACTTTTGCCAAATACAGGGAACTTGGAGTCAGCATTGGGCAAATGGTCCATATCCAACCCAAAAAAGCCAGGGTGTTCAGCCAGGATTACGTCATTTAATGCTGAAAGAATTCTATTTTGAAGTGGATGCGTGGAAGCATCTATCGGGCATTTGGCGAATGACATGAATGATTGGTTTGAAATCCATATGGCTCAAGATGTTTTTTTCGACATCAATTCCAGGTGCGACCTCCAGTAGTTCCAAGCCGAGGCTGTTTAAACGAAAAACAGCTCGCTCAGTTATATATAAAACTTCTTCGGCTCTGCGATAATCTGGTGAAGAGCAGAAACCAATCTGTTCGACTTTGGAGACAAACTTCCTGATGGCCCCCTCGCGGAGGATTTGAAGCTTTCCATCTGCCACATGAATTTCAAGTCCGCTGGTTGTGAAAGTTCCGCAAAATATAAGTTTTCTTGCATTGTGCGAAATGTTCACAAAACCTCCCACACCGGCAAAGCGATTTCCAAACCTGGAAACATTCACATTTCCCTGGGAGTCTATCTGGGCTGCTCCCAAGGCTGCGAAATCCAATCCGCCTCCATCATAAAAATCAAATTGCGAGGGTTGATCGATGACTGCGTTCGGATGGCTGGATGCTCCAAAACTTAAACCGCCTGCGGGAATGCCCCCTATGGGGCCACTTTCCAAGGTAAGCGTGCATTTGCCAAGCAACCCTCTTTCTGCGGCCATTAAGGCAATTCCCTCAGGCATTCCAATACCCAGGTTAACAACGAATCCCGCTTTAAGTTCATCGCAGGCCCTACTGGCGATGATCCTTCTTTCATTCAGAGGAAGTTGGGGTAGGTCAGTGAATTCGTTGTCTTTTGCAGATTTGCAGTAGGATTGGTTGAAGTGTTCCCCAAATGTCTGGGGATGTTGATCCGGTGTTGAAACAACAATTTTATCCACCAGAATTCCCGGAACAGCTATGGTTTTTGGAGGTGCCGCATGGGGAAGTATTCGTTGAACCTGGGCGATTACCTTTCCACCACAATTCCTCACCGCCTGTGCAATGGGAAGCACCTCCCCCAAAATCGCTTCGTCTTCCATCACAAGTCCGCCATGAATATCTGCTGCGGTGGCACGAATTAAACCGATATGGATTGGGAACCCTTTGTAAAAAAGCCAGGTTTTACCATCCAAGTTTATGCGTTTCACCAGTTCTTCCTGAGTGCGGGTATTTAATTTGCCTCCGCTGTGGATGGGGTCAATGAAGGAACCGAGTCCAACATGGGTGATACAGCCGGGGCGACCTGCCGCAATATCGCGGAGAAGTTGGCAAATAACACCTTGCGGAAGATTATATGCCTCAATTTCATTGTCCATGGCCAGTCGGCCCAGGCCGGGGGCCAAGCCCCAATGTCCGCCAACGGCTCTTTTAAGAAGGCCTTTGTGGGCGAGATGGTTCAACCCTCTTCCTTTTCCATCGCCCTGCCCTGCCGCATAAACCAGCGTAAGATCTCTGGGGAAACCAGTTTTCAGGTATCGGTTTTCAATCGCGGTCGTCAGCGCTTCTGGATGGCCGGCGCCGACAAAACCACCACAAGCAAGTGTCGCCCCATCCGGAATCAGTTGAACTGCCTGCTCTGCCGTGGCAATTTTGTTTTCGACAGGATGAATCATCCCCACCATCCCCCGTTCACATGAATGACTTGCCCGGTAATATAGGTGGAAAGCGGGCTACAGAGAAACAGTATGGTGTCGGCGATTTCCTCAGGTTCTCCAAAACGGTTCATGGGGATTTGTTCAAGCATCTTGGAGCGCGCTTTATCCGGGATGGATTTACCCATTTCTGTAAGCACAACCCCTGGTGCCACAGCGTTAACCCGTATTTGTTTGCGCGCCAATTCCCTGCCAAGCACTTTGGTTAATCCGATAACTCCTGATTTTGCCGCAGCATAATTTGCCTGGCCAAAGAAGCCAATCACCCCACTGATCGAAGCAAGATTTACAATGCTGCCACCGTTTTGCAGTTTCTCTGTGGCGACCTTGCAGGTGTTAAAAACTCCGGTGAGATTAGTGTCGATAACATCCTGCCACTCGGTGGAAGTCATTTTCTGAATGGTCTTGTCCCTCAATATCCCCGCGTTATTAACGAGGAAATCCACACTACCAAAATGTTGGATGGCCTTGTCAAAAAGTAATTCCACTTCATTTGTTTTTCGAATGTCAGCACCGACCGGCAGGGCGTTATTTCCCAAGCTTTCAGAAACTGAGATTGCCAGAGGTTCATTTGTTTTTGAATTGTCCGGAAAATAATTGATGACAACATTCGCCCCTGCCTGACCGAAAGCTTTTGCAGTGGCGGCACCCAAACCTTGGGATGCACCGGTAATGATTACTGTTTTTCCGGTAAGATTAATTTCTTTCATGAAAAGGCCTTTTCCAATTTTGGAATGCCGTGTTGATGTAACTTAATTTCTGATCATAACCATAAAAGGCACCTTAAGAAAGTTTTCACTTTTGTAAAATAATAAGGGCATCCTTGGGAATGCCCTTATTGGATTGGAATTCAGAGGCTTCCTATTTAAAGGTTGTCAATTTCTCCCAGAGCCGCAAACGGGGTGCCTTCCACATACTCCAGGAATGCTCCGCCACCAGTGGATACATGTCGCATTTTTTCCGCCAGGCCAAATTCCTCCACGGCTTCCGCGGTTTCTCCCCCGCCGACAACCGTAACCCCGTTGGAGGCGGACATGGCGTTGGCAACCGCACGAGTTCCTTTGCTGTAGGGCTCATCCTCGAATTTTCCCATGGGACCATTCCAAAGGACTGTGGCGGCCTTGTTAATCTCTGCGCAATACTTTTCAATGGTTTTTGGGCCGATATCGATCCCAATCCATCCTTCAGGAATTTCCCCTTCGAAAACTTTTGCGCCCTGGGGTTCATCTAGTTTCTGGACAGCAAGGTGATCCACGGGAAGTTCAATCTTGCCTTTGCCGAGGTCAAGAAGTTCTCGTGCAACATCAAGCTTGTCGGCTTCGACTCTTGATCCACCAATGTTTTTGCCTTGAGCCTTCATGAAAGTGTAAGTCATGGCTCCACCGATAATTACTTTGTCGACCTTGGCAAGCAGCGCCTTGATAAACTTGATCTTGTCAGAAACTTTGCCCCCGCCGAGAATTCCAAGCATGGGTCTTGGTGGGTTGGAAAGCAATTGATCAAGAATCGCCAATTCCTTGGCGACCAGGGTGCCCACAACGCGTGGTTTTCCCTTCATGGATGCTGGCACACCAAGCATGGAAGAATCCTTGCGGTGGCAGGTCCCGAAAGCATCGTTCACATAAATGTCCCCCAAGCTTGCAAGTTCACCTGCAAAGGAGGCATCGCCTGCTTGTTCACCGGGATGAAACCTGACATTCTCTAAAACCAAAACTTCACCGGCTTTCAAAGCGGCCGCGGCACTTTTCGCGTCTTGTCCAATGACGCTGTCAACTTTGTGAACCGTCTTTCCCAGCAATTCTCCCAGCCTGTGGGCTACTTTGTTCATTTTGAAAGGGGCGTCCTTGGCTGGGTCGCCCTTGGGCCTACCCAGATGACTCATGGCGATTACAGCAGCGCCCTTGTCGAGCAAAGCTTTTATGGTGGGTAATGCCCCGCGGATTCTTCGATCGTTGGTGATGTTGCCATGCTCATCTTGGGGAACATTGAAGTCTACGCGCACAAGGACTTTTTTGCCATGAATGGTACCCAAGTGGCTTACATCTTTCTTAGCCATGTTCTTCTCCAAATAAAAAAGGGTGAGCGAAAATCGCCCACCCGGAAAAACTTACCAGATGGTTATTAAAGCATCTTGGACAATTTGAGTGCGAGATCGGATGTCCTTACGCTGTAACCCCATTCGTTATCGTACCAACCGAAAACCTTAACGGTCGTTCCCTTGCCCTTGGGGCTAACCAGGGTGGATTGTGCATCAAAGATGCAACTATGTGGATTATCGATGATATCCGAGGAGACGATTGGGTCTTCGGTGTATTCCAGAATGCCCTTTAACGCACCGTTGGCTGCTTCCTTGAATACAGCATTAACTTCCTCGACTGTGACTTCTTTTTTCAATTCCACAGTAAGGTCCGTGATAGAGCCGTCTGGTACAGGAACTCGAAGTGCGGTACCGTCTAGTTTGCCGGCAAGACTAGGAAGCACTAATCCAATAGCCTTGGCGGCACCTGTTGAACTTGGAATGATGTTGCAACCAGCGGCACGAGCCCTGCGCAGATCTTTGTGAATTTGGTCGGCAACATTTTGATCGTTGGTGTAGGCGTGGACCGTTGTCATCACACCACACTTGATGCCAAACTTTTCATCCAGAACTTTGGCCATGGGGGCAAGAGAGTTCGTGGTGCAGGAAGCGTTGGAAATACACTTCATGGCGGCAGTCAATTCGTGGTCGTTTACGCCGAGAACAACCGTCTTATCTTCACCTTTGGCAGGAGCGGTAATGATTACCTTTTTTGCGCCTGCGGTAATATGATCCACGAAACCACCCTTGGGGCCTTCCTTTTCAGTGAAAAGACCGGTGGATTCGATCACAATGTCAACGCCCATGGCACCCCAGGGAAGTTTACCTGGTTCCCTTTCCTTGAGCACCTTGATGGTCTTTCCATTCACAATCAGAGAATCGTCCTTGGAATCCACCGAGTAGGGGAACTTTCCATGAACCGAATCGTATTTCAAAAGTAATGCAAGGCTCTTGGGGTCGCTAAGATCGTTGATGGCAACGATTTCAAGGTCTGCCTTCTTTTCCATTAAAGCCCGGAAAACCATGCGGCCAATTCGGCCGAAACCATTGATACCTACCTTAACTGCCATGTTGAAACCTCACTGAGCATGGAATGGTTGAATGATTTTAACCCTAGCTGAACATTTCCGAAAACTGACCCTAACGGCGCGGTAATTTCGGTGGCCGAGACCAACTAGCGTTTCTAGCAATACTAATATGGTTTTTTGAGGCGAAGTCGAGGGTAAATGCCCGGTTCTTCACCCAAGGCCTGATTATTAACAAAACCTTAAAGGGGAACGACATGGCAAAGACTGTAAAGGTTGCGGTTACGGGTGCGGCGGGACAAGTTGCATATTCCATGCTGGCTCGATTGGCCTCCGGAGAGGTTTTTGGGCCTGAGACCAAAGTCATTCTGCAGCTTCTTGAAATCACCCCCGCACTGCCAGCTCTTGAAGGTGTAGCCATGGAGTTGGAGGATTGTTCATTTCCATTGCTTGAAAATGTTGTTTTAACGGATAACCCTGAGCGTGCTTTTGATGGATGTAATTACGCTTTGCTTGTAGGCTCTTTCCCTCGCAAACAGGGAATGGAAAGAAAAGAATTGCTTGGTATCAATGGTAAAATCTTTGTTGCCCAGGGCAAGGCGCTTGCCGCCAAGGCTGCGAGCGATGTTCGCATCCTTGTTGTTGGTAATCCTTGCAACACGAACTGCCTTGTTGCACGGTCGAACGGAAGAGAGATTCCCGCCGAAAGGTGGACTGCCATGACAAGGTTGGATCACAATCGTGCAAGGACAGCCTTGGCCAAAAAGGCTGGGGTTCCCTGCTCCGCCGTGACTCAGGTAACCATCTGGGGAAATCACAGTAACACCCAGTTCCCTGATTTTCAAAATGCCAAGATTAATGGTCAGCCAGCGAGTTCGGTCATCAATGATAAAAAATGGCTGGAAGAAACATTTGTTCCCATGGTGCAAACCCGTGGGGCGGCAGTTATCAAGGCTCGTGGTTTAAGTTCCGCTATGTCTGCTGCCAACGGTGCTATTGACCATGTCAAGAGCCTTGTCCACGGATCACCAGAGGGTGATTGGGTTAGCATGGCTGTAGTTTCCAAGGGAGAGTATGGCGTTCCTAAGGATTTGATCTTTGGTTACCCATGCACAACAGATGGAAAAGGAAATTATTCCGTTGTGGAAGGTCTTTCACATGATGATTTTGGCAAAGCCAAGTTTCAGGCAACCCTTCAGGAACTTCTTGAGGAAAGGGATGCAGTGAGTGAGTTACTGCCCGCCTGATCCCTTTATGGTTTTTCTGACAAAGTTTCACGAAAGACTGACAAAAACTTGTAAGAGCTATTTTCACCCTGGTGATCTTTCAAGGTTTTGTCAGTCTTTAAAATTGATTCGACCATCACGCCTTTCCCCAAATCTATAGTTACCTCTCCTTCCACAATGAAAGGAAGTATAGGGAGCAAGTCTGCGGGCGCAGCAGGTGGATTTTTTAGTTCGGTGGCTAGTTTGATGGTTGCTTTGTTACCTTTGATTTCCAAACACTCGTATTTTTGAGTGCTTTCCAGCTTTTCTCCAGTTCCCTGGGGTGGCTCAAGGGTGATTTGATAAGGTCTAAGCCATTTTGCTCCCTTTTCGATTGTTCCAGGTGGAACCACTATTCCAAATGGAAGCTCCATTTCGTATTTCGTTTCGGAACCGAAGTTAGATTCCTTGACCGACCTGACCCGGCCTTGGTTATCCATCACAATAGTGGCAATTTTTGGCCCAATGAATTTTTCCATCTGCTCTTTTAGTTGTGATGTCCCCTCCTTGGGGTTTGCCGAATCATATTTCAGCAAGTCTCCCTTGGGGGTGGTGGTTTCTATCTTGATGGATTCAAGTGAAAGCGAAAGAGTCGCAAGGCCTTCTTTGGATACATCTTCCACCTGCCATTTTTTGGTAAGGGAAAGCTGATTTTTGAATTCGGTCTTGTTGTCACCCACGGATTCAAGTGCCTGGGTGGAATGTTCCACCTTGTAATAAAGGACCTGCCCTTTCTTCCATTGGAAAACCCCGGAATCATTTTGAGCGCTGGAGTTGCTTATTCCGAAGATAACAAGCACCAAGGCAAATGGAGCCGTGAGTTTATTCATGATTGGAGTTTCCTTGAGCAAGTGATTTTGCCGGGAAAATGTAGCAAAGACTGGCAAATCAACCAAGATCATTTGCAAAAGTATCACCAGACCAGGAAGGTTTTTAACTGAACATAGAAATCCTGATTTGGGCTGTGATGGTGGTCCTGATCTTTCATGGGATGAAAGTATTTTGGCGATGGCGCTGCGGCAAACAGTTCTTCACCCATCTTGAAAGGCACTAGTCTGTCCGCTGTGCCATGAGCGATGAATGTCGGGCATTTACAAAGCTTAAGCCAATCTAATGTGTCGAGCTTTGTTTTTAAGTATTTAAAGCCCGGCAGCCATGGATAAAGCTTTTTTGCCATGGCCTTGAACGAAGTAAAGGCGCTATTTAGCACCAGGCAGGCCGGGGGATGATTCATGGCAAGCTTGGTGGCGATTGCGCCACCCAATGAACCACCATAATAAACCAGATTCTTCTCAGGAATCGATTTGGATTGGGTAAGGAATTCCAAAGCGGCATCTGCTGCGAAATGGCAGCCTTTTTCTGAAGGCGAGCCGGTACTTTTGCCATAGCCCGGGTAATCAAATGCCAAAACCCCCACTTTGAGTAATTCATTCCAACGCCTGATACCCTCAAAGCGATAGCTGATATTTCCACCATTTCCATGGCAGTAAATCGTGGCTCTTTTAGGGAACCCATCGGGGGGTGGCACCCACCAGCAGTGAATTTTATTTCCATCACGGGAAGTTAAGACTATATCTTCTACAAAACGGGAAATGGCGGGTTCATTCCAGCCCTTTCCGGCCTTGATTGGTTTGAAAAGAAAAAAGCTTTCAATTGCTTCAAGCATGTTTTGCCATTTTGGAGACCGGTTTTCTGAAATAGGATTGCAACCATGATTTCCAAATTAAAAGCATCCAGCCAGCATACCAAAGAGTGTCACCCCACAGGGTATACGGTGATAACCTTCTGTCTATCGGTACAGAAGCGACAACAGTGCCTTGTATTGCCTTGAAGTTTTGCCATTCCCTCATGGGAAGAGAGGTTGTTCCATTTGAAGGGTAGGAAACTTTCCAAATCATTGACCCGCTCTTTGTGTCTTCCATTTTGCTTTCAGGCGGGAGAATCCTTCCGGAGCCATCTATCACACAACTGATGCCCATGTTGACACTTCGAATCATAGCCCTTCTTGTTTCAATGCTTCGGAATCTTGCGACGGCAAGGTGCTGGTCGTGTTCCTCACTGCCTTTGAACCAACCATCGTTGGAAATATTCACAAAAAAATCAGGCTTTTGGCTACTGGAGAAGAAAGGGAGTGCAATGTTTGAGTCTGTATCTTCATAACAAATGAGTGTCGCGAAAGAGAAGGCTTTTGGTGCTCCTTGCCTAGTAAATTGAAGAAGGGGATAACCCTCGCCAGAACTGATGGAATATTCGAAATCATAAGGTGCGAACTTCTTAAGGAATGGAAGCAGGTCTTTTAGTGGAATGAATTCCCCAAAGGGTACCCGATGAATCTTATCGTAACGGCCGCCGATTTCTCCGTCTGGCTTGACTAGTAATGCGGAATTGTAGCGCCTTTTTTCGCCCTCTGGATAAAGAACCTGTGAGTTCAAACCCAGTAATATGGAAGTCCCCCAGCGCTTTTTCGATTCTTCCCCCAGGCCTTTTTGCAACCGGAGAATGGTTTGCCAATCTTTTGGAATTTTATCCTCGGGTACTTTTTTTGAAACAGCATGCCATTCACGAGAATAGCTTGTTTCAGGCCATATGATCAAATCGGGAGAATAAGTGTTTGCCAGATCCGAAAGCGCCAGATAAGGGTCTGTTGCCAGTCTGGGTTTGCTCGAATCGTTTCTAAGGCTTTGGTCAACATTGCCTTGAAGGCTGGCGCAAATGGGGAAATCCGCAGGATTGGCATTTGGTTGGTTTAACCTGAAAGAACCGTAAGCCAAGGTTGCTGCTAAAGCTACACTAAAAGCAATTGCCTGAGGCAATTGCTTTTTGAAGGGCTTTGTGATGAAATCGATTAGCAACCCCGACCCCATGGCGACCAAAAAAGAAACGCCATAAGTCCCCGATAAATCAGAAATTTGAATCATTCGAAGGAAATCATGCTGGGAATGGCCTATCAAATACCACGAAAAGCCACCCATTAAATTCGAGCGTAGGAATTCAACCAAAACCCAAACAAAAGGGAATGCAAGGGCTTTTGGAGCCAAATCGAAAAAGCCAAGAAAATATAGAGATACCGGGAAAAATAGGGAGCAGTAAAAAGATAATGCAAGCCATGTGATATACATCCTTGGGTCTGCCAGTCGCATCCATTGCAATGCGGGTGTAAAAAAACACAAGCCGCAGACCCAGAATGCCATGTATTTCATTTGTTTGGAAGCATTGGATGTGGCAACCCAAAGTATGGGCGTCATTGCAACCCACCCCATCCATCCCCAAGCCACGGGGAAAAAAGATAAATACAAAAGCAAACTACTTGTTAAAGCGGGGATGAAAACCCAAGATTCTTTGGTGAAAAGGGAAAGGGAATTTTTCCAGGCAGAGGCATCGCTTAGAGTATTTTTATCCTGGTTCATGGAGCGTGACTCTGGTTGCAATCAATGACTTGCTGGGTGGTTGGTTTTAAGAACCGTAACAAGGTCACCCGGATTCAAATTCGTTTCTCCTTCCGGCAAAATCATTAGGCCATCTGCGTTTGCCAGACCTAGCAAGTCAGGTGATCCTTTCCAGTTGAGAGGTGTCGCATGAGAAACACCATTATGGTTGTTCAACTGGACAGGGTGGCAAGATCGTCTGTCGGACTTACTTGTAAATTGCTCCGTTATTCTGGCGGATGAAAGAAATTTTCCTGGTGGATTGCCCCTTAGTGATTGGATGGCCGGCCTGGCAAACAGATGAAAACAGGCAAAAACGCTTGCTGGGTTCCCGGGTAAGCCAAAAACAGGTACGCCATTTTTCGTGGCTCCAAAAAGGAATGGTTTCCCCGGCTTTAGATTGATTTTATGAACATGGATTGTGATGCCATGATTTTTAAGGATATCGGGAACCAGATCGTATTTGCCAGCGGATACTCCCCCACAAATGATAACCATGTCTGAGGAAACAGCCTCTTCTAGAAGCGCGGATATCCGGTCCGGGATGTCCTGAGCTATTCCGAGATATTTGGGCAAAGCCCGGTAAGTGCTGCAAGATGCAACCAGCAGGGATGCATTTGTGTTTCTAATTTGGCCCGGTTTGGGAACCATGTTTGGTTCCACGATTTCATTTCCTGTGGAAAAGATCGAAACTCTTGGCGATGGAAATGCCATTACGGAGGTTTTTCCGCAGGCGGCCAGAACTGCCATCCTTTGGGCATTTAACCGAGTTCCTTTCCTGACCAGAACCTGTCCTTTTTGGAATTCCATACCCTTGGGAAAAATATTGTATCCTTTGGGGTGTTGGGTTTTTTGAAAACGCACCATTCCATTGTCAACAACTGATTCTTCCTTGGGGATGACAATGTCTGAACCAATAGGGATTTGAGCACCCGTCATAATCGGGTATGCAATTCCTGATTCCGCTACAAAGGGGTCGCCCTGGCTGGCGGAGATTTCTTTCCCAATTCTCAGGCCCCGTGGAGATGATTCCAAATCCCTTGAGGCTAAAGCGAAACCATCCATGGTTGCCTTATCGAAAGGTGGACTGTCCATGTCCGCGCTTATATCTTCCGATAATATCGACCCAATAACGGTGGAGGACGCAGGTGATATCTCTGGCTTTAAGGTATGGATATTTTCAAGAACAATTTTTCTGGCCTGTTCAATGGTGATCATGATGTTTATTCGGCTTCATAACCAAGGTAAGGGGCGAGCCAGCGTTCCATTTCGGAAATCGAAAACTGTTTTCGCCGGGCATAATTCTCAATTTGATCCCGGGTGATAAGGTCGATGGCGAAATATTTTGCTTCCGGATGACTGAAATAAAGTCCGCTGACGGAAGCTCCGGGATACATCGCAAAGGATTCTGTGAGTTTCATTCCGGTGGAAGCTTCAGCATCCAATAACTTCCAAAGTTTTTCCTTTTCGGTGTGGTCAGGGCATGCGGGATAACCATAAGCTGGTCGGATGCCCTGGTATTTTTCGGAAATCAAATCGTCATTGGAAAGATTTTCGGTTTTGCCAAATCCCCATTCTTTTCTGGATTTGGCATGCAAATATTCGGCAAATGCCTCAGCAAGCCGATCAGCCAGTGCTTTGACCATGATGGAGGAGTAATCGTCATTAAGGTCTTTTTGGAAATGGTTGGCAAGTTCATCGGCACCAATGCCAGCAGTCACGGCAAAAGCACCAAGGTAGTCTTTTTTACCAGAGGATAATGGGGCTATATAATCCGCCAGGCTGCGGAAACTTTCCTGCCCTTCCCTTTCCCATTGCTGCCTCAGCATTGGAAATCTCCACAGAACTTTTTCCCGGCTTTCATCCGCGAAAACCAGGATATCGTCTCCCTCAGAGTTGGCACAGAAAAATCCATAAACACCGTTGGCTTGGATGTTTTTCTCGACAATCAATCTGTGGAGAAGTTTTTGGGCATGCTCATAAAGTTCCCTTGCATGTTTTCCCGCTTCGGGATCATCCAGCAAAAAAGGATGTTTCCCTTTTAAGCCCCAAGTCAAAAAGAACGGGGACCAATCTATATACGGAACCAACTCGCTTAAAGGCAAATTTTCCAACTGCCTGCAGCCGATAAACTCCGGCACTGGAGGGACGTAATTTTCCCAATGTATATTGAATTTTCGGTTAACGGCCTCTTCATAGGGAACAGTTTTACGCTGTTTTCGCTTGGCGAAGTTTTCCCTTTCGCGCTCTTGAGATTTGCGGTTTTCCGCATCGAGTGTCTTTCTGGTTTCCGGTTTGGTTAGTTTTTCTACCACGCCAACGCTGCGGGATGCATCCTTCACATGAATTACTGGGTGGCTGTAGGTAGGGGCGATTTTCACTGCCGTATGTTTGGCACTGGTGGTCGCTCCACCAATAAGCAAAGGGATATTGAAGCCCTGGCGCTCCATTTCCCGGGCAACATGAACCATTTCCTCCAAAGATGGAGTGATAAGGCCAGATAGGCCGATCATATCCACATTGTGTTTTTTTGCCGCCTCCAAGATTTTTTCGCAGGGAACCATCACTCCCAGATCGATTGTTTCAAAATCGTTGCAGTTTAAAACAACAGCCACGATGTTTTTACCAATATCGTGAACATCACCTTTCACGGTGGCTATTAAGACTTTTCCCCTTGCCATATGTGCGGTTCCGGCAGCAAGCTTTTCCTCCTGCATGAAAGGTTCCAGGTAAGCCACCGCTTTTTTCATTACCCTTGCGCTTTTTACCACCTGGGGAAGAAACATTTTGCCCGCGCCAAACAGATCACCGACCGTATTCATTCCATCCATCAATGGGCCTTCGATGATATGGAGCGGCCTTTCATAGTGTGTCCTGCACTCCTCGACATCTTGGTCGATGTGATCGACTATTCCGTGGATCAAGGCATGTTTCAGGCGTTCCTGAACGGTTGCATCTCTCCAAGATTTTTCGGTGGATTCTGTTTTCCCCTTCTTTTCCATGGTCTTTGCGAAATCCACCAGCCGTTCAGTTGCATCTACCCTGCGGTTAAGGAGGACATCTTCGACCTTTTCAAGAAGTTCTTTTGGAATATCCTCGTAGACCTGCAACTGGCCCGCATTGACAATTGCCATGTCCAGTCCTGCTTGGATGGCATGGTAAAGGAACGCGCTGTTCATGGCTTCCCGGACAGATTCATATTCCTTGCCCCGGAAAGCAAACGAAACATTGCTCACACCGCCACTGGTTTTGGCCAGAGGGAAAAGTTTTTTAAGTCGCCTCACCGATTCAAAGAATTCAACAGCGTAATTTGAATGTTCCTCGATCCCCGTACCCACGGTGAGGATATTTGTGTCGAATATGATGTCCTCTGGTTCGTAGCCTGCCTTTTCCACAAGCAGGTGATAGGCCCTTTCGCTGATCCGCACCTTTTCATCTGCAGTTACAGCCTGTCCATTTTCATCAAAAGCCATCACCACCACGGCAGCGCCATATTTTCGGATGATTCTGGCCTGTTCAAGAAATTTTTCCTCACCCTCCTTCAGGCTTATGGAATTGACGATGCCCTTGCCTTGGATGCACTTCAGGCCTGCTTGCAGCACCAGAAAATTCGAGCTGTCCACCATGATTGGGACTTCGGTCACATCTGGTTCTGAAGCAACCTGGTTCAGGAACTGGGTCATGGCTTTTTCGCCATCGATCAACCCTTCATCCATGTTGACATCAAGAATGTTTGCCCCATTTTGAACTTGGTCACGGGCCACCTTGATGGCTTCTTCAAATTGGTTTTCACGGATCAATCGGGCGAATTTCTTGGAGCCTGTAATGTTGGTTCTTTCACCAACGGTGATGAAGCCTGTGTTTTCACGGATTACAAGTGGTTTGGATCCTGAATACCAAGACCAATGGTTCCTTGCCCCGGTTTTTCTGGGAGCTATTCCTTCAACTGCCTGCGCAATGGACTTTATCCATGCGGGATTGGTTCCGCAGCAACCACCAACCAGATTTAGCCAGCCATTTTGCGCGAATTCGCGAAGAGTAGCCGCTGTTTCCTCTACGGTTCCAAGAAACCCTCCAAAACCATCCGGCATGCCGGCATTAGGATAACAACTGATTCGGTGCTTGCTGATGTTTGCAAGGCTTTCAATTGGCTCGCGCATCTGCTTGATGCCAACGGCGCAATTTAATCCTACGGTCATCGGGTTGGCATGTGCGACGGAAGTGTAAAACGCCTCGATGGGTTGCGCGGATAAAGTTCTACCATTATCGAAGATGGTTCCAGAAACCATCACAGGAAGGATATTCCCGGTTTTTTCGAAATAAGTCTGAATGGCAAAAATACAAGCCTTCATTACCAGCGTATCAAAAGAAGTCTCCGGAAGAAGAATATCCACGCCACCTTCAACCAGGGCCTCAATCTGCTCGTAATAATTAGCCACCATTTCATCAAAGGTTACTTCGCGTGATGCCGGATTGTTAACATCCACGCTAAGCGACAGGCTTTTCTTGGTGGGTCCTATGCTTCCAGCCACAAATCTTGGTTTTGTGGGGGTTTGCTTTGTCATTTCATCAGCCGCTTCCCTGGCAATTTTTGCAGCGGCTATGTTTAGTTCCCTTACATGATCTTGGAGGGCAAATTCCTCCATACAAATGACGCTTGAATTAAAAGTGTTTGTTTCGATGATGTCTGAGCCTGCCTGAAGATATTCCATGTGGATTCTTTTGATCATGGAAGGCTGGCTGAAACACATCACCTCGGTGCAGTTTTTAAGCAAAACATCATGGTTTTTAAATCTTTCCCCCCGATAGTCTTCCTCGGTGGGTTCATGGGCGTATATCATCGATCCCATGGCGCCATCAAGGACCAGGATTTTCTTTTCCAACAGTTCCTCAAGCCGGTATGCGGATTCTCGAAAATATTTACTGGCCATTATGTTTCCAATTACAACATGACTTTATTCAATCCTTGAAACATTTCATTCAATGGGGAATATAGCGAAGTTGCGAGAAAAACGCAGCGTTGATTTTGGGAATTTGAAAGACGAATGGATTTAGCAAGATTGCTGCAACAGCATTCAGTGAATTCCTTCAAGGGATAAAATCATCCCATTCGACCCCCGCCCTCCATGGCAGTTTATCGCAGGCACATCCTTGGCCTTGGTGGAATTTCTTGAATGCTGCTGACAGCATGAGGCGTGATCTTAATGATTCAGCTGATCGTGTCAACTCTGATTTTTATTGTGTTAAAATGAGTAATCTAAACCATTCTTAAAGGGTATTTTGGTGAAAATGCCTCCACCTGTGCCGTTTCAGCTCTTTTGAGAACCCGCATTTTAACCTTTGGGATCCTCAGCCTTGGATTACGGATCCCGCTACGTGGCGGGCTTGCATGCACCAGAATGCTATGATTGGATCCCCACGGGTACTCTTATCGGTTCGCCAAAAGTATAGCTAGGTGACGAACACCGCAGAGGCATCCATATTATAACATTGGTGGTACATAATTAAACAATCGATTTGGAGGAAAACATCAAATGCCTTTTATTACGATTCTTTTTGCGGTGGATTTGATTTTAACAGGGGTTATTGGCTATCAGGTGACAGGAGCTGAAAGCGTAACGGCATTAATACCTTCGTTTATTGGGGCGCCATTGCTATTATTGGGAATTGTGGCATTTAAAGAAGGTTATCGAAAACATGCCATGCATGCGGCCGTAATGATAGGTCTTTTGGGCCTGCTGGGTACAGCTTCAGGTTTTTCCGATATTGGGCCATTGCTCAACGGCAAGCTGGAATTACTGAAAAAGCCTGCGGCTTCGGTTAGCAAAATAGTCACAGGCATGGTGTGTGCCCACTATGTGCTGATTTGCATATGGTCTTTTGTTGAGGCAAGATTAGCCGCGAGAGCAAAACAGGGTTGATACTTGCCCTTTAGATGTAGGAATCAAATACCCTGACATTCGCCCAGTTTTCTTTGTTTTTGTCAATGAATTCGTGATGGGATTTGGTTTCCTGATATTCATCGTGGTGCTTTTTGGTTTCAAAAACCAAATGCAAAGCCACATCAAAGTTTAGGTCATTCACCTCCCTGTTCAGTTCTTTGGCCAGGGTGCCAGCCGAAAAATAAACAATTCCTGCATGAGGTTTTAGATATTTGTCACAATCATTTACCAAAGCCTGTGATTTGGCTGCTGAGGCATCCTTTAATTTGAAAAAAACCATGTGACCGAGCTGTTTTTCAGACATGATGATTCTTCCTAATGTAATGATTTGGCAGGATAGATGACTTTAAAACACAAAAACCCCTATTTCTTTAAGGGGTTCATAATACACCTGACTGGATTCGAACCAGTAACCTTCGGTTCCGTAGACCGATGCTCTATCCAGTTGAGCTACAGGTGCATATTGAGATAGTAGGATTCCAAGGGGAAAGTGTCAACGAAAGAAGGCTAAAGACGCTTGGGAATGTGTTTTTGGTTGATTAATGGCGTTTATTGTTTAACTTGTTACGGTTGTTCTGCTTTTTACATGTTCAGGATGGTGCGAAAGCATTTTTACGCATCCGTTTATTTGCCTGTGGAGGATTACGGGGAAATACTCTCCTAGACCCACCACAGTCATCAGGAGGATGCAAAGTGTCTATTAAGAAACTGTTTTTAACATCGTGCTTGGGCTTGATCCCGTTTGGAGTAATGGCCCAGGAGGCCCCCCAGGCATTTAATGCACAGGTGGCTGCCCAACAGATTCCCCCGGCAAGCTTGCCATCCAATTTGCCTGCTAACAAACCCGCTATGCAACCCATGATGGTTCCAGGTGGTCAGCAGATGATGCCTGAGCCAATTCCTGTTTCTGGTGGATATGCACCGTATAACTACGACATGAATCCTCCCAAGATGCCTCCATACGCCTGGCCAACCTATGCCCCATACAACAATTTTTCCAGGGTGGGTTATCCAGAAGCATACCCATACAACGCCTGGCCTTTCATCGGACCTGTGTATCCGTTCCCGAAGGTTCCCCCAGGTTGGAGATCGGTTAAGCTAGAATGGGATGATGGCCATTGGTGGTTTAGTCAGACCGCAACCAAACATCACTACTGGAAGTTGCGATACAACTAAGCTTATTCGATGAATTATTTTGCAAAAGCCACCCATAAAGGGTGGCTTTTGTGTTTTTAAAGAAGATTTACCGGATCAATATCTATGCTGATTTCAACATTTGAAACCGGTGCGACTTTTTTAAGTCCCTCCCTGAGGAGTTGATGCAGGCCAGTGTGGCTTTCTGCGTGAACTTGGATGTGAAAGCGAAATTGTTCTTTTAATTTGAAAACCGGAGCCTCGGTTGGCCCAAGAATTTTTATTCTTCCCGGAGGAGGTGTTTCCTTGCAATAAGACTTTAATTCCAAACCAATCTTGTCTGCCAATTCTTGTGCGTTGGCTGCATGAGTTGATTTAATGACGATCCGCGCCAGTCTGCAAAAGGGCGGATAGAATAAAGCTTTTCTCTGGGGAAGTTCCTGCTTTGCGAACGCCAGAAAATCATGCTCGGCCGCCAGCAATATTGCAGGATGATCGGGGTAATTTGTTTGAAAAAGCACCCTTCCCGGGCGATCTCCGCGCCCTGCTCTTCCGGCCACTTGGGAAAGAAGTTGAAATGTTTTTTCAGAGGACCTGAAATCAGGTATGTGGATGGCTAAATCAGGATTGATAACACCAACCAGAACCACATTGGGAAAATCCAGCCCTTTAGCAATCATCTGGGTTCCAATCAAGATATGTACCAAGCCTTCGCGAAATGCATTGAGAATCTGCTCATGGCTGCCATGTTTCTGGGTGGAATCTGAATCCATGCGGCGAATCACTTTACCGGGAAAAAACTTTGCAATCTCTTCCTCCAATTTCTCGGTGCCGGCGCCTTTGAATTGGATGGTAGGGGTTTTGCACTCCTTGCAAATGCTGGATGGTGTTTTCTCCATGCCGCAATGATGGCATAGCAAAAGGTTCCCACGCTTGTGGTGGGTCATGGAAAGATCACACTTCTCACATGTTTCAACCTTTTTGCAGTTTGGGCATTGAATAAAAGTGTGAAAACCACGCCTGTTCAAAAGAAGTATGATTTGTCCTTCCGACTCCAGAGCTTTTTTCATGGCTCTTATGAGGTCATCAGAAACTATTCCGGCAAGTGCCCTGCTGGCTGGTTTTGAGTGGCGCATGTCCACAATGCCCACGGGAGGCAACTGTAGATCTCTAACCCGGTTGGGTAGTGAAAGAAGCTTGTAGAGGCCTTTTTGGGCGTTTTGCCAACTTTCCAGTGAGGGGGTTGCGGATCCCAATAAGATTGGGATGTTAAGCATCCGAGCCCTTTTCACTGCGATGTCCCTGCCGTGATACTTGGGTGTTTTATCCTGTTTGAACGAATTTTCATGTTCTTCGTCAATGACAATCATTCCAAGGTTTGGGCAGGGGGCGAAAATAGCGCTGCGTGCGCCAATAACCACATCAACTTCCCCATCCAAAACCTTTTTCCAATTCCTGCCTCTTTCGGCGTCTTTAAGGTTGCTGTGAAGAACCACAATGCGTGGAAACCTTTCCTGAAAGCGCCTAACCGTTTGGGGAGTAAGGCTGATTTCGGGAACCATGACGATGACTTGTTTGCCGGCCGCAATCACGTCCTGGATAACATCCAGGTATACCTCTGTTTTGCCGCTGCCTGTCACCCCATGCAAGAGGAAAGGGGCAAAAGTGCCAGACTGAAGTCCGGCCCTGATTGTTTCGGAAATAGTTTTTTGCTCATAGGTAAGTGGGTGAGCGCTTTCAGGTGAAAGAATGCGATCGTTGGCTGGGCTTTCGTCCGAGGAAAGTTCAACCAATTCCCGACTTGTTAACCAACCAGATTCCACGAGTCTCTGTATTACCGCGACGCTTGAACAGGATTTATCGGATAATTCTTTGGCGGACAAATTGTTTTGAGTCGCCAGGGTTTCAAGCACTTTCTTTTGTGAAGGTGTGAATTTCTTGACAGAAGAAGATGCATGAAATTTATCAGAAAGTGAAATGATGGAGCGTTTGGGTTTCTTTGATGTTGAATCAACCCAAGATGGTGCAACCGTCTGGAGCACCTGCCCCCAACCGCAAAGATAATATTCAGATATCCACCTTGTGAATTCCAAAAGGTGGTTGGAAATCAAAGGGCTGGAGTCAGTCACCCCGGCAATAGGTTTTAATTTCTCGTGGATGGGAATAGAGCGGACTTCCACACAGAAGCCCGTTGTTTTTTGGTTCGATCGTCCCAATGGTACCAAGACTCTTTTCCCGGGGGTAATTTCTGAAAAAAGAGCAGGTGGAATTATGTAGGAAAAGCTCGTTCTTAAGGGTCTGTCAAAAACCACTTCAGCAACAGTGACCATCTCTTCGCTGGCAGGGGATGATTCGCCGCTCATTCAAACTGCCTTGGGGAGTAAAAACAATGCCAAATACTCTAAATCGAAATATCAAACTCGGAAAGTACAACGGGTTTGTCCGTGCTGGCTTCTTTCCAAGTTTGTTTTTTGGCCTTGTCGAGTGAAACAAAAGCCTGTTTATCCATGTCGAAGGCGAGAACCTCGCCAGATTCAATTCTATAAACCCATGAATGAAGCCTGAGCTTGCCATCTGCCAATGCGGACTGAACAGAAGAATAGGTTTTTAAGTTTTCCATCTGCTGGAGGACATTTTGTTCAATGCAATAACTTAAAAGTTGATCACCAGAGATTTCCTTGCTTTTATTGGAAACTTTGGTGGAAATTGGCATCGCATGTGAAAGCCATTGATTCACAGCAGGAATGGAAGGATCAGGTGGATTGCCTAGCGCACAACTCAAAAGACCGTTCATGGCACCGCATTTTGAGTGGCCACATAAGATGATATCTTTGATTTTTAAATGTTTGATAGCGTATTCGACAGTGGCTTCTTCACCTCCGGGGCCATTGCCAGAGGGTGGTACCAGATTACCTGCATTTCGAAGGATAAACAATTCACCTGGCTCAGTTTGGGTCAACAAATTTGGATTAATTCTGGAATCAGAGCAGGTAATAAAAAGGGCCAGCGGATTTTGGCCTTTGCCAAGTTTCTGAAATAGCTCTTCTTTTTCCCCAAAAACCTTTTTTTGGAAACCAAAAACACCTTGTATGATTCTTGTCATGTTGATTCTCTTTGATAGCGTTTGAAATTCCACTAAAAACTCTTATACGCAACATCTTTGTGGAAATCAAAAGATCTATGGATAATACTCTTAATAATGAACATGATACCTATAATCATTGGTGAGTTAGGAAATCAAAGTTCAAAAAGAGAGAAACAAGGTGCAAAAGGAAATTTGCCCGCCTGAATCACAACTGAAACTATATGTCGATAGCAGGCTATCAGATACTGATTTAGCTTTCATTAAAGACCATATCAAAATGTGTGGTAAATGTCGGTCCTCATTTACCAATTTATTGAAAGCAAAGAATGCCTCTTCCTCTGCGGCAATTCAGGGCCCGTATTTTGCCAAGAATGAAACAACCAAATCTGATGAAACTATTCCTGAAAAAAATGGTTCTGCTCCGCAAGCAAATGCGGCATATCCATTTTTAGATCCACCTAAAAAGCATGGTAACCTTGGTCGGTTGGGGGGCTACGAGCTTATTCGGGTGATTGGTGAAGGTGGAATGGGAATTGTTTTTGAAGCCGAAGATGAAGGGCTTGGGAGAAAAGTTGCTCTTAAAGTATTAAAGCCAGACTTAACCGATGATACTTACAAAAAACGTTTTGCGCGAGAGGCTAAGGTTGCCGGCAGTCTGGAAGATGACCACATATGCAGGGTCTATCAGGTGGGGCAGGATAAGGATATTTCCTTTATTGCCATGGAATTCTTGCAGGGACAAACCCTGGAAGACAAGCTTGCAAAGGATGGTTGGCTTCCGATACCTGTTGCTTTTCGGATAGCACGTGAAATAGCCCAGGGACTTGCGGTTGCCCACGATCAGAATCTTATTCACCGTGATATAAAGCCTGCCAATATTTGGCTTGAGGGTGATCCCAAATCATCTGATTTCAAGCGTGTTAAGATTCTGGATTTTGGACTCGCCCGCGGGATTGATCAGGACAACCAATTAACTGCAAAGGGTATGATTGTTGGAACTCCCAACTATATGTCTCCAGAGCAAATATGTGGCGAAAAATTAGATCACAAAACTGATTTATTCAGCCTTGGATGTTTGGTGTATCGCATGCTGTCAGGGAAGATTCCCTTTGAAAAAGAAAATACGCTCGCGGTTCTCCAAGCCGTTGTGGAGTCCAAAATTCCGGAGTTGGAGACTCTCTCCAGCAAACTTCCCAAGGATGTTTTGGCCCTGATGACAAAAATGCTTGCCAAGGACGCTAGGGAAAGGCCCGAAAACGCCCGTGCCGTGGCGGAAATGATCAAAGCCATTGAGAATAATTCTTCAGGCCAAAATGTGAAGGTGATGCACTCCATCCTTTTCAAAAGCCCTGATCTTCAAATTCAAAAGTCTTCCAAAGGAAATATGGGTATTATTGTTGGTGTTATATCTATATGCCTTGCTATAGTTCTTGGAGTAATCATTGGTTTTGGAAAATGGGGTAGTTCCACGCCCGATGATCAGGATAAGAAAACCAATACCTCTGATAAAAAGTAAAACTCTAAATCTATTTTGGGAATTTTGAGTGCTTAATTACGATCGTTATAGTTGGTGGAAAACAGTCTTCTCCTACCATGGAACGGTGTTACCAAATACGCTGGCGCGCGTTGGTATATTAACTATTTTCAGCATTATTGTTTGCGGGCTTAATGATCTGTCCATGATGTATTATGGAATTAATTTGCCTGCCTTAGATTCATTGGGCCACAACGTTTTGGGTATGTCACTTGGCCTTCTCATTGTATTTAGAACCAATTCATCCAGTAACCGTTATTGGGAGGGGCGCTCTCATTGGGGAATGATGGTTAACACATGCCGAAGCCTTGCCAGAATGGGCTATGCATATACGGATTCCCCTCATGCGAGGGATTTGGCCAACCTTCTTACAGCTTATGTGGTGGCGGTTAAGGAAAACTTGCGAGGAACCAAAAACTATGGTGTGCTTTCCGGTCTAATGTCTGGGAGGTTATACGAAACTATGGTCAGTGCCAATAATCCTCCATCTATTATTGCCAGGGCCGTAACTGAATGGATACGCAAGGGACTTAAAGAAGGGCTTTATGAGGCTCAAATTGCGAGTCGCATGGAAGAACAGGTTTGCAAGTTGTTGGATGCCCAGGGCGGATGCGAAAAAATTCTTAAAACACCCCTTCCTTATGTTTATTCGTCGCTTATCAAACAGTTAGTGACGCTCTATGTCTTTAGTCTTCCTTTTGTTTTGGCTACCAAGATGGATTGGGCTTCCCCGGTTGTAATTGCTGCGGTGGGGTTTGGAATGTTTGGCATTGAGGAGGCTGGGGTGGAGATTGAAAATCCGTTTGGCCTTCAAGTTAATGACCTTCCATTAGAGGCAATTTGCGAAACGATTGCTTTGGATGTGAATAATCTAGCTGATGATCCAAAATAACAGTTCTAATTGGCCAAATCTTTTAGAATGCTTTCCCTGAAGTCTGGGTTAACCGGGTTCGAGGTATGTTCATCGCCGTTTGACTTTATGGAAAACCAGACATCCTCGCGGGGGTTTTTAAGGTGATTAATGTGCTGGGGTGAACAAACAAATTGAACCCAAAGGCAGTTTCCCAAGGTGAGGTCTTCAGGTCTTGAATTGATTAGATTGCTGGCTATCGAGTGGTTGCCGCAGTGTAATTGAAGCATTTCCCCATTGATGTTTTTTAATGTAAAATCGGTAAATGTTTTTGCCGGATCAAAAATAAGGGCGGCTTGAAGACAGTCTTTTTCCGGCAGAAGGCGGTTATAAATAGCCAATTCATTTAAAATAAGTTTTGGGTCCGTGGTACGAGTGATTCGCAATACTTCTTGGACACGGAACCATAAAGTTTGCCTATTTTCAAAAACCAAAATCCAGTTTGGGCCTATGCGAATTTTTCGATATTTCTCCAGATACTTGGAGTGCTTTTCGAAAAGCTGTTGCCTTTGCGATTCAAAATCTTCCAATCCAAGAATATCTTCAAGCTCCAGTTTTTTCACAACCGTTAACCACCTTGAGTCGTATTAGGAGGAATGTTGGTCTTCTGGTATAAGAGGTTTTTGGGCATTGATTCCGAACCAGCAGGCGGCCCCGATAAGGTAAACAATTCCAAACATGAGCAAGTTAAGTCGATAACCATCGAACTGAGCCTTGGCAAGTTCGTCCCCAATCAGGTTTGAATTGCCGTTACCATAGTGAAGCTTGAACCATTCGAGAATTTTTCCGGTAAGAATGGTGACGACAAACCCGCCCAAGTTGCCGATCATGTTCATAAAACCAGAAACAATGGCGGCGTGGTTTCTGCCGATATCCTGACAGGTAGCCCAAGTCGCACCCATGGTCAGGTCATTGCAAAAACCAGCAAAGGCAATGCTAAGTGCGAACCCGAAGGCATCTTTTTCCTGAAGAAACCATAGTGCGGAAAAATAACAAAATGCACATGAAATGTTGCCAAAAAGTGCTGGAATTCGTCGCGACCAGGTTCTTGAATTGCCTTTGCGAACAAACCAATCGGTTGCATATCCACCGATTAGGCATCCGAATGCGCCCAAAAGCATGGGGCCCCCTTTGTAGAATGCGCCTGCCCAGTTTTCCGGTTTAATTTGAAATTGTTCCCCCATGATGGCCGGTAGATAATTGAGGTTAAAATACCAGCCAAAATTCAGGCAAAAGTACATCGCACAAAGAAATATCATGTTTTTGTTGAGTAAAAGTTTTTTCCATGGAATGTTCGAGTGCGCTGATTCGGATTCACCTTTCTTGCCAAGGTTAATCAGATCTTTTTCCGCATCATTCACCAGTGGGTTATCAGCGGGGTTGTTGGTAAATATTTTGTTCAGGGCAATGCACCATAGAACTCCCACCAGTCCAAAAAAGAAAAACACATATCGCCATGAAATTTCCAACTTGGTTACAAATATCATCCATAGCAATGGAGTAAGCCCGCCCATAATTCTTGCGGAAGTCCAAATAATACCTTGTGCCATACCCCTTTCGCTTAGCGGCAGCCAGTTGTGAAGTGCCCGGGTGATATTGGGGTAAGCACCAGCCTCGCCGATTCCAAAAAGGAATCGAATGGTGACCAGCATCCAAAAACCAAATGTCATGCCTTGGAAAGATAGCCCAGCAAGCCCGGTTATTGCCGTGAAGGCTGACCACCAGAGTACAATTCTAGTCAGTGTTTTTTTTGGGCCGAAAACATCTCCCAAATACCCTGTGGGCACCTCGAACAAAGCGTATGCCAGATTGAATGCCGCGATTGCCAAAGCAAGTTGGCTGACATCCGTAAACCCCAGGCTTTCTTGGATTTGCTTTTGGGCATTTGGAAATGCTGCACGATCCAGATAAGTGATCATCGAAAGGAATGCAAGCAGTCCCAAAATGCTGTATCTGACTTTGGAAGTATTGGTCTGATTCATGAGTATCCGGATGTTAAAGTTCTAAGCTTACTAAGCCATATTTTGGGCATGGTGGTTAAAAAATGCACCAGTATTTTGTGGTAAATCTGCCAAAGGTTATTTTTTTCTTGGATCTAATCTTAATTGTTTATCGTTTCCAACAACGGCAAAAATTGTTTCTTCCCTAATTGGTGGAATGGGTAGTTGCACAGATGGCTTGACTGGGTTTTTGCCTTCCCCAATGGAAACAGTTTTATTGCCTGGGATTTGAAGGGTGGGTGTTGATTCACCCGGAGAGAGGGTATATGGCCTGTCTCTTAATAATTGACCGTTAAAAATGCTAATTATTTGTACAATAATTGGACTATTGGTTTCATTTTTTAAAACAAAACCAGCTTGTGCAGGGGGATTTGCCTGAAATGTTATCAACAGCGAACAAATTAGAATGCTAGTAATAATCATTACAAAACCCTGCCTAATTTCAGCCAGTCTGCTTATTAAACTCCAAATTACCACTTTCTTGCAATTCTAAAAGAAAAGGCAGCAACCCCGAGTTGAGGCTGCTGCCTGTAAGTCTATTTGCCGTATGATTTTACATTAATTCCCTAATGGGAGCATCTGGTGTCAAATGCTGGGGCCTTCCAGTTTGATCCAATAGGGTATGGTGCATAGGGTCCAAGCCCAAATTGTGGTACAGGGTCGCAAAAACTTCCCCGAAGGTAACAGGGCGCTCCTTAGCGTATTCACCCAACCTATTTGTTGCACCGACAACTTGACCGCCTTTTATGCCACCTCCGAACATTAATGCGCAGCTAACCTGCGGCCAATGATCTCGGCCTGCATCTTTGTTGATTCGGGGCGTACGGCCAAATTCACCCCAAACAACAACAGTTACATCTTCAAGGATTCCCCGGGTTTCAAGATCATCTATGAGGGCACTAATGCCTTGGTCTAGTTTTCTGCCATGATCCCGAACCATATCAAAATTTTTCCCGTGACTATCCCAACGGCCATAAGAAAGGCTCACCACCCTACTCCCTGCTTCAACTAATCTCCTAGCCATAAGCAAGTGATCGTTAGCTGTTGGCGCTCCATCATATTGGAATTGGTAAGGCTTGCCATCACCGTATCGTTCTCGAACTTTGGAAGACTCTTTGTTGAGATCCATGGCATCTAGAAGCTTGCTAGATGTAAGAACATTAAGTGCTTTGTCTTGGGCTGCATCAATGCCTTCAATGGATCCACCATGATCGGCAGCTTTTTTAAGGTTATCGAAAAGTTTTAGCATAGACCTTCTGTCACCCAAGGAAGTTTGGATATCTTTTTTAAGAACCAAATCATCCATACCAGGGCCTTCGGGTCTGAAGCATTTGTAAGCAGGTCCCAAAAAACCTGGGGTTCCAGGGTCACTCCATGGCACATGTTTGGTGGTAGCAGCAAGTCCAACAAACGTTGGCACAGAAGGGTCAACGGGTCCAAGTAATCTGCTGGCAGTGGCGCCTATGCTTGGTCTGCCTCCAAGATTGGATAGTGAATTACCAGGCCAGCCCGACATACATTGGATGGCGTCGTGCCCTCCACGCGCGCCAACAATAGAGCGGATGATGGCACAACGATCCATTCTTGCGGCTATTTGCGGGAAAACTTCACAAACTTGAATCCCATTTACATTCGTTGAAATAGGTTTGAATTCCCCTCGGATTTCAGAAGGGGCTTCCATTTTCAAATCCCACATATCTTGATGGGGAGGACCGCCACCTAGAAATACATTGATAACAGCTTTGTGGCCGAGCCCGGATTTGTTTTGGGATTTTTCTGCCCGTAGCAACTGTGGAAGAGTTATTGTGTGTCCAGCTATTCCAATGGCGCCGACTGTCAGAAAATCTCTTCTTGAAACCCCATCGCAAAATCGGCTTTTTTTACCGAGAAAATTAAGCATGGTTAGAGATCCTGATAAAATAACTAGGTGGGATTCAACAAAACTCTACTAACTTTATAATTTTAACTTGCTTCATGAAGAGTGTCAACAAATTAGACCCCTAAGAAATATGTCGGAATTTCCTAGATTAACTAATGAGAAAAACAGTAAAACTTGAATAAATATTGCTAAAAAGGTCGTTATAAACAAAATGTTAACTGCAAGAATTATACCCTGTCTCGATGTTGACCGCGGAAGAGTGGTCAAAGGCGTCAATTTTTTGAATTTGCGTGATGCTGGTGATCCTGTCGAAGTCGCCAGAAGCTATGAAGCCCAAGGCGCCGATGAATTGGTCTTTTTAGACATTTCTGCCAGCCATGAGGGGCGTTCCATCATGCTGGATATTGTGAAAAGGGTTTCCGAACAGATATTTATGCCGTACACGGTTGGAGGCGGAATTCGAAATATCGATGATGCGACTACGTTGATTCAAGCCGGGGCGGAAAAGGTGAGTATAAATTCTGCAGCTGTTAAAAACCCAAAGCTAATTAGCGAGATTTCTGAAAAATTTGGCAGATGTGCCACCGTAGTGAATATAGATCCCAAGAGAGTTTGCGTGGATGGCAAAGAAGTATGGGAAGTTCATGTTCAGGGCGGCAGAAAGCCCACTGGTTTGGAAGCAGTGGCTTGGGCCAAAGAGGTTGAGAAATTAGGCGCCGGTGAAATAGTTTTAACTTCCATGGATGCAGATGGAACCAAAAACGGGTACGATATTGAAATAACACGAGCTGTTGCGGAAGCCGTGGGGATTCCGGTAGTTGCCAGCGGTGGAGCTGGTGCTCCTGAGCATTTGCGGAAGGTTTTGACAGAAGGAAAAGCAAGTGCAGCCTTGGCGGCCAGTATTTTTCATTACAACGAACATGGTATTCAGGAAACCAAAAGGTATTTGGCAGACCACGGGATACCAGTAAGGCTTTGCTAAATTTACTTTTGAATTGGGAGGAATATTGAAATGTCCACAGCTAACTCTCCACAAACTCCGGTTGAAAAGGTTCCGGCTGCCCCCCAGGCTCCTGCCAAGGAACCCCCAATTAACAAGATTTTTCGCCTTGCCATGGAAAAGCAGGCATCCGATGTGCATTTGAAGGTTGGGCTTCCCCCCATGCTTCGAATGCGTGGTGATATTACCAGAATGGAAATGCGCCCCCTTACCCAACAAGACATGGAGCAATTGATTATTCCCTATCTGGAGCCCAAAAGAAGGAAGATTTTGGATGATGAGGGTGGTGTGGATTATTCCTATGTGGTTGGTAACGATGAGTGCCGTTTTCGTGTAAGTCTTTTCAAGCAAAGAAGCCGACTTTCGTTGGTTGCGCGTCGTGTGAATAATTTTATCCCTAAGTTCAAGGATTTGGGGCTTCCCGATGGTATGGAGAATCTTTGCAAATTCCCGGAAGGTTTGGTGATTTTGGCCGGTGTTACCGGTTCCGGAAAGAGTACAACTATCGCGGCCATGCTGGACTATGTTGCGGAACAGGAACCTTTGCATATTCTTACTTGCGAAGATCCGATTGAATTCACTTATGCTGATAAAAAGGCTTATTTTAACCAGCGTGAAATTGGTTTGGACTGCGTCGACTGGCACAAAGCTCTCAAGGACGCCGTCCGTCAGGATCCAGATGTGATCCTGATTGGTGAGTTGCGCGATGTGGAAACCTTTGAGGCAGCCGTTCATGCCGCGGAAACAGGTCACTTGGTGTTTGGTACCATCCACGCAGCATCTGCGGCAACAACCATAAACCGTATTCTGGACCTTTTCCCGCCGGACAAGCATATGGCGATTCGGCAGGCTTTGGCGAACAACCTTAAAGCCGTGGTGGCTCAAAAGCTTATCAAGGGAATTAAAAAAGGTCGTGTTCCAACGAACGAGATCATGATTGTGAATCCAATTGTTCGCAAATTGATCACAGAAGGTGAAGATGGCAAGATTCCTGACGCTATTCGTATTGGATATCAGGAAGGAATGGTTGATTTTACCGAGAACCTTCGTCGTCTTGTTGACCAGGGCGATATTGATAAAGCAACAGCCTTGGAGTACTGCCCAAATCCCGAACAGTTGAAGATGGCTTTGAAGGGTATCAAGGTTGCTGCGCCTGGTATTTTGTAATTAAAGACATTCTTGCCGCTCACAAGAAAGATAACAGTGTTACTTTACTTTGACTCATTTTGGATGTTAATTGCTCAGATTACCCCTTTTCCAAGAGGGGATGGATTTTCGTTCAACTTACAGTCATTGGTTTTATTCGTTGCTATTTATCTTGGTTTCATAAGGCTAAATGTCTGGGTTAACGATGATTCTGAGGATTGTGGCCTAGACAGGGAAGGCTGGAACTTTATCTTTTTAGTATCAGCCATTCTTTCCGGATCCATCTTTTTTACAACCGCAAAACCTTTGCTATCTTGGTTTGCGCTTATAGGTGGATTTTTAACTACTTCTGTGATTTATGTAATTCGAAGAAATATTCAGGTAGATGATTCTAAAAAAATATTTACTCCAGAGCATTTTCAAAGTCTCGCGGGTCGTTACTTGAAAATTGACTTTAGTAAGTCTGAATCAAAAGGTGATTCGGATATTCCTGTAAAATTTCTTGGAAAAAGTTCGGATCGTAGTAAGCCAGGGCAAGATAAAAGAATTGAACGGGCTCAGGAGTCAGCTTATTACCAAATGGCACTTGAGGTTGTTTACGACGCATTTCTCAACAGGGCTACAGATGTCCATTTGGAACCTGGTAAAGAGGACATGGCGGTTAGGTTTCGTGTCGATGGAATCATGAATCAAATGGAATCGCTGGATCGCCAAAGCGGTGATGCTGTGATTAATATTATCAAGGTACTGGCAGATTTGGATATTGCGGAAAAACGCAAGCCTCAAGATGGAAGTTTCTCTGCGGAAGTCACCCCACCTTCTGAAGAAGATGAGGAGGAATCTGACAGACCCAAGAAAAAGAAAAAGCCAATCATCCTGGACTTTCGTGTTGCCACCGCTGGGAGTGTATCCGGTGAAAAAATGGTGATGCGAATTTTGGACAGTTCCAAGAGTCTGGCTAGCCTGAAAAAACTGGGAATGAGGGAAAAACAAAGGGAAATCATTCAAGGGGTTGTCAGCCAACCGCACGGAATGTTTATTGTTTGCGGACCCACAGGTGCGGGAAAAAGTACAACTCTGTATGCGTGTCTTTCGGAAATTGATCGTTTCACAAAAAATGTCATTACCCTTGAGAATCCGGTTGAGTACCAGATGGATAATGTCACCCAGATTGAGGTGAATCCCAAGGCGGGAAAGACTTTCGCTTCGGAATTGCGGAGTATTTTGCGCCAGGATCCGGATGTGATCTATGTCGGTGAAATTCGTGATAAGGAAACTGCTGAAATAGCATGTCAGGCCGCCCAAACAGGTCATATGGTGTTTACAACGCTCCATGCGAATGATTCTGTGACTGCCATTGGTCGTTTGATTGATTTGGGGGTTGCCCCATTTATGGTGGCTAATGCTGTTAGCTGCATTTTGGCACAGAGATTGGTTCGTTTGCTATGCCCCAAATGCAAAGTTCGCTATAAACCAAACCCTGAAATTCTTCGCAAATTTAATCTTTCCCCACACAAGCATGAGTATTTCTATAAAGCCAAAGAGGAAGATGGAAAGTCAAATGATGAGGATCTTCGTTGCGCCCATTGTGGTGGCACTGGATACCGTGGGCGAACCGGGGTGTTTGAGATATTTGTTCTTGGAGAGTCTAATAAGGCGTTGATTCAAAATAATCCAAGCTTGAATCTTATTCGTCAGGAGGCAATCAAGGGTGGGATGAAATACCTGTTGGAAGATGGTTTGAGGCAGGTTGTTGCGGGAAATACTTCCATTAATGAAATTCTCAGGGTTTGCAAATGATCTTTTTCACTTCCCTGCTGTTCATGCTGATTGTTGCTTATGCCTTCTGGCAGGAGGGGGCATTCACTGGCTTTTGTAATTTGGTGAATGTTATTATCGCCTCTGTCGTTGTTGCAAATTTTTACGAACCCATGGCATCGTTTATTGAGCCCCACATAGAGGGAAGTATCGTGGAAAATCTGGAAGATGCGTTTTCCATGGTGTTTCTTTTTTTGGTCACTTACGCAGCTTTAAGATTTGCCTCAAACCAGATTGCTCACATGGTGATACCCTACCCTCATCTTGCTCATATGTTGGGTGGCGCATTCTTTGGCTTAATAGTTGGATATTTGGCGGCAGGATTTTTGTGGTGTGTTTTTCAAACTTTGCCCTGGCAGGAAAAATTCATGACTTTTTCATTCAGAGTTCCAGGGAAAAACGAAGGGACAGTCTTTTTAAGGCCTGACAGGGTTTGGCTTTCATTTATGAATAAATTATCAACAGGTGTGTTCCGAGATGGTAAATTATTCGATCCGTCTGCTTCTTTTGAGGTTAGGTATTTAAAATTTAGAAGGATTTCAGATCAATCTATGAATCCTAAGCCGTATTTGGGTGAGCCAGATTTTAATCATCCATCCGAATGGTAGTCCTATGGAAACTTAAATGAAATCGTTTTCCAATTCTTGAACGAATTTCATGATATGACCTTTTAAAGTTGTTGGAGATTGAATGAAGGCCAGATGGCCAAGGTCTTTAAGGGTAACCGACTTTGAGTAACTGGTGATGGATTCAAGTGCGGCAAAATTTTGCGGGCTGGTGAGTGGGTCTTTTTGGCCTCTCAAAAAAAGCGACGGTGCTTTTAAAGCAGAGTTGATTTTAGCCAAGTTAAAGTTTTTTAATAAACGCAACCTTTTCGCAATAATGGTTTGATCGGTTTCCCAGCAAATCTTGGCGATGCCGTTAATTTGACTATCGGACAATTTTTGTCCGCCTGTAAATAATCTGAAAAACTGATTAACCAGTGGGTTGTGATGGGGTAGTTGATAATGGGATAAAATCAGAGAAGCAAGTCTTTGAACCATTCCACGCTCGTAGGAGGCGCCTGCGCCTTGAACAATTAAGCTAGCTATTTTGTTTGGATATTTTGCAGCGAAGTTTAAAGAAAGTGCCCCGCCAAATGATAGCCCGCACAAATGTGGCTTTTCTAGCCCCCAGTAACCCAAGATTGAATTAAGGTCATCAACTAAGTCGTTGAAATGAAAATCATTTCGGAAAGTAAATCCACTTTCCTCCCCAAGGTATTGATAGCTAAATACCTGAAAATCTTTGGACAACTCATGAATAAATGGAGCAAGTAGATCCATGCCACCCGCAAGTCCTGGAAGGACAACTATTGGCGTACCCGAACCCCAAACACAAGCTTTGATGCTGTGTTTTTTTAAACTCAGAAACTCGCTAGAACTGGGGGTTAAGTTGTAATCAAAACCAAAATGGCTGTTCCATGCACTAGATGCTATCACTGAAATATTCCTCATCAGTTGAAAATGTCCTTAAATCTGCAAAAACAGTGCCAATCCGCACTTATGCATAAAATTGTCGATTTTCGCTAAAATTCATTCTTTTGTTAGAGCTCAAAGATGATCATATTTTGAAAATGCATGGCAATTGTTTGTTTTTAGTGAACATTGGCGAAGCGTTTTTCGTGCTTTTCAGGGGTTTCGTTGTTTTTCATTAAAATTGATTTTTAGGGGGTTCCATCACAAATTTGTTGAATTACAATTAAATTTTGGCATTCACTGATAAAAGGGTTTATTGTGCGACAGGCAAGTTTTTTTTTCTGGGCATTTCAAAGAGACCCAAGAATCCAAAACAGGGTTCTTGCAATTGTTGGTTTAGTATCCGCCATAGCAATTTCACTTTCATTAGTTTTTTACGCTTGGACGGTGCCAGATATTGGAGTACGCACTGCTTTTTCATTGGAAATTGTTTATTTTAACAAGGAATTTCAAGTTAATAACAACGAGCCGGTTCCAGAGCCCAAAGATATTATTCATGCGTTAAATGATAAACCAATTCTTAGCTGGCCTCAGTTTTTAAGAGAGCTAATAGTTACCGACCAGCTTAATCCTCAGGATGAGGAAAAAGGTGTTCCTGTTGTTGTTTTGGAGTGGAAACGCCCTTCGAACGGCAAGCTTTTTAAAGCATCTTTTTTGCTGGGTAAAACATCGGTTTCCAACATGATGCCATCTTTTCTTTGGCTGGCATTGAAAATGGCAATGGTGTGCGTGGGGGCCATTATATTTTGGTTTCGTCCGCTTGAACGAGCACCCAAGTTGTTTTTTGTCCTCGGGATAGTCTCTCTAATTGCTTATCTGGGTGGGTACCATTGGTGGAGAATTGCCACCCAGCCGATGCTTTTGCTTTTGTTTATGTCGGCGGCGTTATTTTTGCCTGCTGTAAGTCTCCATTTTTTCATGATTTTTCCAAAGACGAAAAAGATTCTTTCTGCAAATCCCTTGGCGGTTTTGGGGACTGTTTATGGCGTGCCTGGCCTGTTCCTTGTTTTGCTTATTTCGGGGTATGTCCGAATACGGTGGGTTGGTGGCGAGGAGATGGTGACTGCGGATGGGTTGAATTTGATTTTAAAAGAAATGCTTCTGGAAATTTTTCTTTTTTTGGGAATTGCGGTCATTTGGTTTCTGGGAAGCATAATTTGCCTTTTGGATTCTTATCGAAAAGCATCGGACAATACTGAAAGAAATCAGGTTAAATGGATTTTGCTTGGCTGCGTTGCGGCTTTGTTTCCCATCGTATATTCCGCATATCTTGTGATAATGGATCCGTCTGGGTTTAGTCAGGGTGGTGCCACCTGGCCTATGTTTGTTGCTTCTTTTTTTGTTACCGCATCTTTTTCAGTAAGTATTACCCGCTACAAACTCCTGCAACTTGATCAGGCTATTGCCTCTGGTTTTTCATTTTTCTTATTCAGTTTTACCGCAGGACTCGTTTATTACGGGTTGGTTTTTGTTTTAATGTTAATCGCAGGCACGCAATTTATCAGCCACCCAACTTTTTCTCAGGTTGGGTTAGTAAGTGGAACAGCCATGGTTCTGATTTTGGTTTTGGATCGATTGCGGGGTAGAATTTTATCAGTTTTGGATCGTAGGTATCTTAAAGAGAAAACAAAACTAGATCTCACATTTAGAAAAATGAGTGAAGCTGTTGAGAGTCTTGTCGATCCAAAGCAGCTTGCCAGGCGTTTGTTATTAGGGGTATCTGAGACCATAGGCGTTCGAAAAGCCTCTGTTTATTTGTCTGTTCCCGAAGGTGGCTATAACCTGGTGGATCACTTGGGAGTGCCGCCCAAAAAGGGATTCGTCGAATCCTCCTTGGAATTGGTCAAACGACTTTCTCTTGGAGAATCCTATTTTGTGGGGTTTTTAAATTCCTCGCATGAGATGGGAGTTCGCAAGGAAATACTTGGCCTGGGTGGACAGGTGGTTGTTCCGTTGCTTCATGAAAAAGATTTGAGGGGATTTTTGTTACTGGGCGTGAAAGACTCGGGGGTTTTTTCGATCGACGATTTGAACTTATGTGCTGCTTTTGCCCAATTGACAGTGCTTGGGTTTGTAAGTTCGGAGGGCCATCAGTTAATCAACCAGTTGAATGAGGAGTTGAGGGCAAAAGTTGAAAAAATCGCAGAACAACAAAACCGTATTTTGGCACTTCAAACGCAGCTCACCCGAAAGCCAGTTTCGGTCGAAACGATAATCGCCTCGTCAGATACTTTGGACAATGCAGGTTCAATTGCAAAAACGGATAATGATGGGGGTTCCCTGGGCAGGAGGTTTGGGGGCAGTGATTCCATGAGGGCTGTTTTTCAACTGGCCCAAAAAGTTGCGCCGGGGAATTCCGCTGTTTTGGTTCGGGGGGAAAGTGGTGTCGGAAAAGAGGTCTTGGCGCAGTTGATTCACGAAATGAGTCCTCGTGCAACAAAACCCCTGATAAAAGTACACTGCGCGGCATTGTCTCAAGGGGTGCTTGAAAGTGAATTGTTTGGGCACATCAAAGGTGCGTTCACAAATGCAATTAAGGATAAAATTGGTAGATTTGAAGCGGCCAATGGTGGCACGATATTTCTGGATGAAATTGGTGACATTAGCCCGGAAATTCAAGTAAAGCTTCTCAGGGTGCTGCAGGATAAAGTTATTGAAAAGGTTGGTTCAAACCAATCGATCAAAGTAGATGTCAGGGTGATCGCTGCTACTCACCAAGATCTTGAAAGCCTTATAAGCAAAGGAAGGTTTCGTGGAGATCTTTTTTATCGACTGAATGTTTTTCCGATAACAATTCCTCCTTTGAGGGATCGGGCCGAAGATATCGTTGAATTGGCCGCAGGCTTTTTAGAGAAATTCGCAAAAGAAAATCAAAAGGATTTAAGGTTCCTTGAGGATGATGCGATTGTATGTATGAAAGCCTATACATGGCCTGGTAATGTAAGAGAGTTGGAGAATGCCATCGAGCGTGCGGTTGTCATGAGTTCCGGAGATACGCTAACACTTAAAGATTTACCGGATGAGATTGCTAATTTGGGAATGGCTCCTCAGGATCAAATGAGGCAAATTCAGGATTCGGGTTTAATTCACACCATGTCTTTTTCCAAAATGACCAAAGAGGAGTTTTTGAAAAAAGAGAAGGATAAGATATCCATGGCCATGGAAAAAGCTGGTGGAAACAAAGCAAAAGCCGCGAGAGCCCTTGGTGTTGCAAGGAGCACCTTGGTAAGCAGGATGAAAAAACTTGGGCTAGACTAGTTAATTGCCGTTTGAAAGTGAGAAGCGGCAGATCTCGGTATCGTTCCTTACAAAAATGTGTTTATTGGCGAAGGCTGGATGGCTCCAAACTATTTTTCTTCTGGCTCCCCCGGCTGGAGCAATACCTGTAGGTTCAATCAAATGAGTTCTCGAAAGTTCATGATAACCTTTTTCGGAAAGCTTGGCGATAATAAGGTTGCCTTTCTCGTTAAAAAGGAAATACCTGTCTTCATGGGGGGTTATAAAAGCGTTTGCCCACCGTTCAACAGATTCTTTCTGATTTCCTGTTGCCCTTAAATCTGACCAAACCCGTTCGCCAGTTAGCAGTTTAATGCATCGAAGTTCGCCATAGCTGCAAACCCCATAAATGAAATTTTTGTTTATCACAGGGGTGCACATGATTGCATGCAATCCATCCGTTTGGGTTGGGGTTTCCCCTCTGCCGTTTCCCTTCCATATCAGTTTGGCTTCATTTGGGTTTGATAGATCCAATAGTCTGGAACCGTTATAAAAAGAAGAAACTAAGAGTTTGTTATCAGTGAATATTGGAGTTGGAATCGAAAGGTTGGCTTTAAGTTTAAACGGGTGGGTCCAAATAAGTTTTCCTGTCTTGGGGTCCAGTCCGTTAACGGATTCAGAATGCCAGATAACCAGTGTTTGTTGACCATTGATACCGGGTATAAGCGTTGGGGGGCAATAACCAATCTCTGATTCAGGGCTTTCCAAATTAAGGTTAGACCAATTCTCTTTGCCAGATTCTACGTCAAAAGCAACTGCAACTTTTTTTGGAGACACCAGGCAAATGATGTTGCCTTCAACAAAAAGAGGATGTGCGGCGAATCCCCAAATAGGCACCGGGGCCGAGTAGTCCTTGGTGAAAGATTTCTTCCAAAGCAATTTTCCATCGGATTGGTTTAAACAATGCAAATCCCCCATGGCTCCTAGGAAAAATACTTTGGAACCCGTTGCCAAAGGTGAGCATCTGGGGCCGCAAGGGTAAGCCATCGCATAAGTCACAGGCGTGGAATATTCCCAAAGTAATTTTCCAGTTAGTTCATCAAGGCATAGGAGCCTTTCTTTACCTGAGGAATTGGCCCTTGCGAACAGGTTTTCAGAATCCTTGACGCCAGAGTCAAGAATTCTGTCGGCTACAAAAACCTTCCCTTTATAAATGGCGGGACTGGCGTAGCCGCCCCCGATTTCGGTGCTCCAAGCCTTTTTGAGCCCATTTGCTGGGAAAGATTCAACAATCCCCTTCTCTTTCCAAATTCCATCCCTGTTGCTTCCCATCCATTGCGGCCAATCTTCTGCGCAAGTTGTTGGTGTGTAAAGGTTTGAGAACAGGAAAATGATTGTAAGTAATCCAAGTGATTTGCGGATTGAAAGGATCATTGCAAGGTTCCTGATTTTTGGGTGTTTTTACGGAAAACTCTTCAAACCCCTTGGCTTTTAAGTATAATTCTTTTATATAAGAGAATTGGTTCTTTAATTCAATTTCGGAAAGGGCTTGAGGTAGTAAATTATGCCATTGCGCATGCGAGTTCATGATCGGGAACCTATTGGTTTGGCCTTAAGGCGTTTCAAAAAGCTTCTTGAAAGAAGTGGAATTCAAAAAGAACTGCGCAAGAGAAAATATTACGAAAAACCTTGTGAAGCCCGCCGCCGTGCTGAATTGAGAAAACAAAGCGCTATCCGCAAGGCAAGAATTCTTAGCAAAAAATCCTAGTGATTCCTGAAGCATTAAATCAAGCCAGGAAGGTGGTTGTTTGAAAATGCAACCTGCATTATCTTCAGATAGCAATACAAAATCGTTTTTTGGGTTTTTTCAAAAAGCCCCTAATTGGGTCAGAATATTCCCGTTTATCATGCTTCATATTGCATGCTTGGGCGTATTTTTTGTGGATTTCTCATGGTCGGCGGTTTACCTCTGCATTGGTATGTACTTTCTAAGGATGTTTGGAATCACCGCAGGCTACCATCGTTATTTTTCCCACCGCGCTTATAAAACCTCACGCTGGTTTCAATTTGTTATGGCTTGGATAGGTTGCAGTGCCCTTCAAAAGGGGCCACTATGGTGGGCTTCTCACCATCGCGACCATCATAAGCATTCAGATACTCACGAGGATCCGCACTCTCCTCACAAGACCACTTTCTGGTGGTCACATGTGGGTTGGATTATTTCCGATGAGTACAACGGATATGACGAAAAAAACATCCATGATTTTAGCAAGTATCCAGAGCTTTGCTGGATGAATACAAATTACTGGTTGCCTGGTATTTCCATTGCGTTAATTTGCTACCTTCTTATGGGATTATCTGGGTTGGTATGGGGATTCTTTGTAAGTACCGTATTGGTTTATCATTGTACTTTTTTTATTAACTCCCTTTGCCATTTGATGGGAGTAAGACGTTATGAGACCACCGATGATAGTCGAAATAGCTTGATTCTTGCATTACTTACCATGGGGGAAGGTTGGCACAATAATCACCACCACTATCAAAGTTCTGCAAACCAAGGATTTTATTGGTGGGAAATAGATTTTAGCTATTCGATTCTTGTTATGTTCTCTTGGTTTGGACTTGTTTGGGATCTTCGGAAGCCAAATGAAAAGGCCCTTAACCACAGAAGAATGGAAAAGAAATCTAAAGCTAAGAATCGCGAATTGGTGGTTACTCAATAATAATTAACGGCGAATAATTTTTATTCATCTTACGAGAAGCTTGTTTAATACTTACGGCTAATTTTTTAGCAGTTATTCTTATCCCAGATTTGTTCAATTGGTGGCTCGTTTTTTCTGTTTTTAATCCATGAGGGGCTAAGTTTTCCCCAAGCAAGACAATAATGCCTAAGAGCCATGGATAAATCTTTCTTATTTTCAAAGTCATTTGCTTGATGAAGCTCAGCTTGAAAGGCATCCCAAGGCACATCTTGCCAGGCGTTTTCCTCTGCCCTTTTTTTGAATGCCATTACTTGGAGCCTAACTTTCTCAATTTGCTTCGAATTTAATTGGATTTCAAAGTACCTGTGAATTTTAGCAGTTGGGGTTGGGAAATATTCAACAAGGGAATTTTGATTATTGTTTTGGTAAATCATAAAGCCCAAACCAAAAAAACCAATCACCAGAAAAACTATGGAAAGAATGAGTAGGATTTCAAAACCACCCCCTTCTAAACCATTTTTCAACCAAATAATGGCACCTAATGCCGTTATGGCCCCTGCCAGAAAGCTGAAAACCCACCAGGGAATTCCCAGCTTTAGGACCAATTTTCCAAAAATGGAATCAGAAATATTCTTAGTTGCTACTGAGTTATGAAGAATTGGGGTTGAATTATTATTTGATCCGCTTGGATAGGGAACGGCACCGATGATTACGGTGATATTGTCGTGCCCGCCGCGTAGGTTTGCGAGATCGATTAAGCAACGGCATGCCTGTTCTGGAGAAAGGATAGAGGTAATTGCCCCAATTTCCTGATCTTTGATAAGGCCACTTAATCCGTCGCTGCATAGAAGAAATTTGTCTCCGGGCTCAATTGGATATGGGCCATCAACATCTGGTTCCACATGACTTTCCGGCCCTAGACAACGGTTAATGTAATTGCTTGGTATTTCCTTTACTTGATCAGGATCTAGTTTTTTAAGTCGGGCGTATTCCCAAACCAAACTGTGATCATATGTGAGTTGCTCGATGGCTTTTCCCCGGATGCGATAGACCCTGCTATCACCCACATGGCCTATCCAGGCGCCTTCCGGGCGAATTACCAAAGCACTGGCAGTGGTTCCCATTCCCCGGAATTCAACATTTTGCATACCGCAATCATGAATAGTGGAATTTGCCTCGGTAAAAGCTTTTCTAAGGGAATTGGCTATACCTTCAGATGCATATTTTGAATAAACATGGGGAATTGTTTTAACGGCTTGCTCGCTTGCTTTTTCACCAACAGCATGGGCCCCCATACCGTCCGCCACAAGCAGAATATGTCCAATTTCTTGCCATTCTTTTTCATTGCTGGCGCATGCTACATGAAAACTGTCTTGATTGTAGCTTCTTTTCATCCCGACATCGGTGCGGGCTTTGCAATCAATTTGGGGAAATGAGGCCACTTAGATCTCCAATATGAATACTTTTGCCCATATTATCCTAATTTTTCATGAATGCAAACTAAAGAACAGTAATAACTTAAAGAGTTTTTGCACTAATAATTGTTGGTATTGACGCCCATAAATCAAAGGTTATGAGAGGTAATTTGATGGTATCTCAGTTCTTACAATTGGTGCAGTAAGATGTTTAATTTAAAAAAGTTACCCTTTCTGGTTGTTTTGTTCTTCGCCATCGGATGTGTAACCAGAAAATATACCATTGATTCCCTGCCACAAGGAGCGTTGGTTTATAAAGATGGTAAACCAATCGGGGTGACTCCGATGGATGATCACTTTACCTATTACGGAAAATACAAATTTAAGCTTGTAAAAGATGGCTATGAACCTCTCGAGGTTGAACAGAAAATTCCAGCCCCTTGGTATCAGTATCCGCCATTAGATTTTATTTCAGAAAGCCTTTTCCCATTTGAAGTGCATGATATTCACCGGTTTAATTACGCATTAGAGCCTTCCAAAGCTGTCAGACAGGATGAAATGCTTCAAAAAGCCACAACCCTCAGGCAAAAAGGTAAAGCAGTGGTGCCTTTTGCCCCAGTTTCTGGAAAATCGAATAAGCCATTGGCTGATTCGACAGTTTCACCAACTGGAGAGTCTGGCGTGGAGAAATTGCAATAGTCTTAAGGTGTTTTTGCTGATTTTAAAATTTCAATCAGCTCATCGTGCCAGAAATCTCTGTTTTTCCAAGGTGATTCGAGAATTAAAATGCTGTAACCGGTGTCGGATTCTTTTTTAAATACCTCAATTCGATTAACCGGCATATCTCCGTCTTTAAGCTGAAACATTTCAGTTGTTATTTCAGGGGATTGGTTGTTTGGTATCTCCGGATCTTTTTCGCGAACCAACTTGGTATTAGATTCAGGGCTTTCATTAAGAACCTTCAAAATGGCAGAGTTTAAATCATTCCAGTCCTTGGATGCAGCACTCGCTTTGGAAATATCAAATAAATAAATCTTTGCTTGTTGATTGCCAAAATTCCCTATATCATTTGGGTTTTTTCCCAAGAAAACCGCAAGGGGTTTAAGCGGATAATCGCTGGATTTTTGTTCTATCCAAACATCGATAGGGATTTGTAAATTATATTTTGTGTTTTTGCAGTTTAAGGCTTTGGTCTTTCTGGGAGTTGGTGACCAATTAGCCCGTGTTTCAGTTCTAATTTGAAATCTTGAAACAAAAGTCTGCCAAATCGGTTCAGCGGTTTTGGCTTGATCGATTCCATGGTATTGAAAAATCAAAAATAAAATTCCTTTATAGTTACTGGCCAGGCACACGCCCTCCCAGTTTGTATTGTCTTCCATTTCTCCAATAAAATTATAGTTAACAGCAGAAATGCTTCCTAATTTTGTGCTTTGTTCAGATACTTCCCACTCGAGTTTATTTTTGAATAAATCCTGCAGTCTTGAAAACACTTCTAGTTTTAATTCCCCTTCTGTAGGTTCTCTAGTCATGAAATCCTTTGCCAAAACCAAAATGGAGAATTTTTGGGCTGAAGAAAAAGCAATCTGTGTCTTGGTTTTTTTTGCAAGTGTAGTGTCTTGTTTCATGCCTTTTGGTTGGTCCAACTTAAAATGGTTTGCTTCTACGGTAAGAGTCTCTTGCCGATCCGTTTGCTTCTTGGTGTTTTGATTGTTTATTGCTGGAAGACCAATTTTAAAAAAAAGATAAAGGGTTGTCCCTGCGAGCAAAATGGAAAATCCGACAAATAACCACAAGCCTAAAGAGGATTTTTTCTTTTTGCCTTGTCGGCGTTCGCTCATGCTTGGCTTTGATTCTTCCTGAAATTTTTCAGGGATTGTAATTTGGGTTTCTTTTCGAGTGGAAGGGGTTGGCCCGGAACCCATCCGGAAAGCTTTTTGGCACTTGGGACATTTGAGGATTGTTAATCCTTTGAGGTCTTCAAGGGTAAAAAGATGTTTGCAAACTGGGTTTGGACAAGGAAATCCAGATGCCATTTAAACCTCCTGTTTTTATTTAATTTAACAAGAAAGATAATCGATTGGGAAAAATTTTGAAAAGGATTGTGAAGATGAAACGGTTTTGCGGGGATATTATCGGTTCTTTATTTGAATCGTTTAACGCGAAGTTTTCAAATGTGCTTTAAAATCCGATAGGAATTAAATCTAGTTTACCTTAAGAGGTGTCGAAATGAAAAATGCAATATTTGCCATGTTTTTTGCGGTAACCTTGGGATTGAATGGATTGGTTGCTAATGAATCCGGGAAAAATTGCGCCGATTGTTCAAAGGATAAGGGCAATTGTTGGGCAAAAATTAAATCTTGGGTGACCCACCATGAAACTCCCCAAGGCTTAAACCATGGAGGTCCAAGATTTCAGGGTGAAAGGCAAATGCCCCTGTACTTGTATTTTTACAATCCCTGCAGGGAAAAATGTGCTTCCAGTTGTGATTCAAAACCCCAACCGGAATGTTCTAATAGTTTAAAACCAACCTTGGAAAGCCCAAAATAAACAATAATTATTTTGCGTTCTATTTGAATTTTTGATGTGAATTAGATGATCCCCGACAATTTGAAAGAGGAAATGGAGTTTGTCGGGGATATTGGAATTATCAAAAGCTGGAAAATTAAGCATAATCAATTCTTAGTTGATAATGTAATTTCACATTATCCAGTTTCTGGGCCAGGTTCCGAATTTTTTAACTTAATTCAAACTGAAACAGTTGAATTTATAGCCAGTACATTTATAAATGGTTCACCTTTGGTATTAATGCTTATACATAGAAGTGATTCAGATTTTTTTAATATTTCCTGTGCCATACCAAGAAGTTTGACTTTAAACAGTTCTCGTTGGTTAGTTCAGTCACTTGTGGAAAGTTTGATTATAATTAAAGAAAAATACTCTGACAAAGTCTTGCAATGGTTTGTTCCGGAAAGCTATTGGGATTATTTTAAAGATTTGTTTGATTTTGCGATTTTAAAAATGGTGGGAACTTTTTCCGAACTAAAAGTTTTAACCAGGGATATTGATATTTGTTCAAACATACCCTGCCATTTTTGGTGTAAAGATTTTGGCCAAATGATTGAAGAGGATCTTTTTGAGCTTTACCAAAAAACGTGTGAAAATTCCTTGGATTGTCCGGAAGGACATTTGTTTAGAGACATAAGGTCGACATTTGAAGGTTTGTATAACGATCCATTCCTTGATAATTCAGTTTCCAAAGTCGTTTTTTTGAATGAAAAGCCATTGGCAGTTATCTTTGTTTCTTGTGAAGGCAATGGCTTAAGGATTCTCTATGTGGGGGTCTTGCCTGAATATCGGAATATTGGTGTAGGATCGTTCATAATGAACTCTCTTAGAGGTTTTTTGTTGGAAAAACAGCATGAGTATCTGGAAGTTTTAGTAGACGAGTCGAATTATCCGGCGGTAAGGCTTTACGAAAAATTCGGCTTTAAACAAATCAGTCGGTGGAAATTATTGATGGCTGGCAAGGGGAAAAGTTGATTAAATTTCGAATTCAAAAAAACAAAATAATTTGTTTGGCGAAGGCAGATCTTATGTCTAAATTATGACTTCTCCGATGGTGGTGTGAAATTGATTCCCAACAGTTTCTCGCCCAAGTCTCCGTGAGTGAAGTAGCGAATAGTGTGCATGGAAATACCAGTTGCAATCACTGATTCCTTGAGTGATTTGGAAAATTGTATTGCTGCGAAAATAGGTTTGTCTCGATACAACCTGTGGTTTCGTGGGAAAATAAAGTTTTGTTTGGAAACCGACAGGCTATTTGTTCGGGCTCCCAATAAACATCTTCAGGATTGGCTTTTTTCCAAATTCCGAGAAGAAATTGAATCCTCCTATCACCAGTTAAATGAAAAATTTAAGCGGGGTTCAGTGATATTCGAAACAGTCAAAATTGATGATTCCTCAAGTGTTAATAATCTTTGCAGCCAAAAAGTTAATCCTGATCTGAAAGAAAAATCATTCGAATCCAAAGTTTTAAGGGATAGCCCACCTTGTACCCAAAGGAAATGGGCTACTTTTAAATCGTTTTGTGTTGGCGAATCCAACAAAATTGCTTTTCAGTTTGCAAAATCACATTCAGAACAAATACCTAATCAAGGAGGTTTGCTTGTTATTTATGGCCCCCATGGTTGTGGAAAAACACATCTTCTTGAAGCTGCTTATTCAGGTTTTTTAAGAAAAAATCCACGAAAAAGCATGGATTTGATGACTGCCGAGGATTTTACGTGCCAATTTGTTCAAGCAATGATGAAAAACCAGATATCAGGTTTTCGTAACCAGATTAAAAATAAAGCTTTTTTGGTAATTGATGATCTTCATTTGCTTGAACAAAAACCCGCAACTCAAAAGGAGTTTTTAGTAACGATTGATGCCATTCAAAGGCAAGGCGGAACATTAGTTGTAGGTATGAATAACCATCCAAGATTCATGGAAAAATTCATGCCAGAACTTGTAGACAGGTTATTGGCTGGTTCGATTGCCAAGGTTGATTATCCTGAAATGAATTTACGGAAGGACTATGTTCGCAAGTTTTGGTTTAATGTGAGCGGTGAAGAATTACCTAGCTCAATGGTCGATTTGTTGGCTGGGATTATCGCTGGAAATATACGACAAATACAGGGGATTCTAAAAACCCTCTTAAATGTTTACCGAATAGAAGGCACATTGCCTGCCTTGGAAAAGATTCGGTTGATGATTTCGGGAGCGGTTCGTGGGCTTATAAAAACACCCACTTTGGGGGAAATCGAAGGGGTGGTCACAAAACTATTTAGATTGCCTGCTAACAGTCTTCGGCAAGAAGATAGAGAGGCAAAGAAGAAACTTGCCAGGGCTTTGGCAATGTATTTAGGTAGAAAATTTACTCAATGCACGTATCGAGAACTTGGAAAGTTTTTTGGGAATCGTAATCACAGTAGCGTTTTATCCGCAGAGAAAAAGGTAATTGCCCTCATTAGTAAAGGGGAGCAATGTTTTTTTAACGGAACAGAATTTGACTTGAATTTCTTAATGCAGCAGGCGGAACACCAAATCAGGAATCTTCAAAGTTAAGTTGGGAAGATTTGGTTAAAAGGGTTTTTTGGGTGATATTTGCTGATTATTAGGCTAAGTCGTTGAGATTATTTAATAACTCTTAACCTTTATTCCATTCATTCCATCTAAATCTACCGATCTGATTATTAGGAAGATCCTGCGGACCTGAAAGCACAGCCGCAAGGATGGCTTCAGGACTTATCGCGGGGGGTTGGTTCTTGTCGAAATGGATTTCGACAGCGATAAGACAACAATGCCGAAAGGAGTCGGAGATGAAGCGGTTTGCTTTAATGATGGCAGCTATTGTGGGGATGGCGATTGGTACAGGCAAGGCAGATGCAAGTTGGGGTTCGCTTAGCTATAGTGGTTGGCAACCTTGGTACAACATTTTTGCCAAGCGTTACAAATGCCTTACGCCAGAAGAAGAACGACTTCAGAAATTCTGGCATGATTACTACCATGCAATGCAGAATTATTACGGGGCTTTGGATAACATTGACTGGGTGGCTTATTACAAGAACCATGGCTACCAGATCAATTCCGGTCCGGGTTGTGGTTCCAACGGCAGGGTAAATTATGCACCTGTTTTTGTAAGCCCTGGTATGCAGTGGGCGGTTCCAAACGGTTGCAATAACGGCCCACCTGTTTATGGTTCAATGCCAGCCGGATCCCAGTTCCCTGTGATGCCTGCTGGGTATAATCAGGGCCCTAGTCACTAACTGATGGAAAATTATAAACTAAAGAACCGCTTGGGAAATCCCTGGCGGTTCTTTCCATTTTTAAGGAAAGAACCAGTTTTAAGGGCTGGCCTTCTTTTTTAATTTTGAAGGATTTTCAGTTTGATGCATTCAGCATGGTAAGTTTTTGTGGTGAAAGAAGTTTTATTGGGAGGAACCCATGCAGAAAAAAAGTATTTTATCCTTCGTATTTTCGGTAGGCTTCCTAGCTTCGGTAAGTTTAGGGCAAACAGGAAATGCGCCTTTAAACGGCGTTCCGGAAAAACCGCAAAACCCAACTCAACAGAATTTTAATATTCCACCCCAAGGTCATCCCGTTGGTGTTTACATGATGAGACCTTCCGCCCCGGATATGTGTGGGCCTGGTTTCTTTTATGTAAATCAATGTGGCATGATTTACGGGCCAAACTATTGTGTTAGGCCACCTTTTGCGCCATTTAATGGGTTAGTTCCTGCCCCTGGATGCGGTAGCATTGCAGGTCGAAATTCACAGTTTCCTGGAATGTCATTCCCAACCCATCCATTTGCAAGAAGTCCCAGAGATTTTTTCATGGTGGATTGATCCAACCATTCCCATTTGGGAGTAGTCTAATCAATCCCCGGAGACGAGGCGATCTACGCCTCGTCTCCTTGCTTTTTAAGTGGTTAAAGAAGTTGTTTCCTTATGATTCGTAAGGATTCTAATGGGATTTCAGCATTAAATATTCCCGAACTAATAGCAACTCGTTTCACACCCATAGATGCAATTGTAAGGATATTTTCCCTGTTTATTCCTCCAATAGCAAACCAGGGCAAGGGTGTTTCATTTGGTATTTGCTCAATAAATTCCGTTCCAGGTAATGATGTATCGAAGTTCTTTGTTTGGGTTGGGAAGATCGGACCAACTCCAGCATAGTCAACCAATCCTGATTGCTCAGCTTCATTGAATTGTTTTAAATTATGAGTGCTTATACCCAGTATTTTATTACTGCCAATGATACTGCGGGCAACCGATGCAGGCATGTCTTCCTGCCCCAAATGCACTCCGTCAGCATCTATGGCAACGCATATGTCAGCCCTGTCATTGATAATTAGTGGGATTCCAATTGGATCAAGAATCTTTTTGGCTTGTTCTGCATATTGGTACAGTTGCTTATCGGAAATATTCTTAAGGCGAAGCTGAACCATGTCGATTCCGCTTTCAAGAAGTTGATGAAGTCGTTTGTGAAATTTTTCTAGTAATTGGTCCACACTTAGTAGCGCGTAAATTTTTATGAATTTTAGTTTTTCTAAAACAGAAGTCACATGCATAAACTGCTGTTCAAATTCATAGGAACGGTAGCGGATTTTTGAAATATCCCAGGCAAAATCCTTGGATTGTTGTTTTCCGTACTCCTCCAGGCTACGCAAAGATTCTTGAACCCTCTTTAAATTTGCAACAGATGTTTCTCTTGCGTTGGGACGGTTAAATTCAGCTTCTGTGTGAATATCTTTTCCTATATCTGTTTCAGTAGAGCGATTTGAAATGAGATGATTTGGGTCAATCCATCGAAGGCTTTCGCGAAAGTCGTGTCGTAGATTCTTGATATTTGAACAAAGATTGGCATGATTTAATTCGAATCTACAATAGTCTTCCACAACCCTTAGCCCTTCCCTTACCCGATTTGCTGCTGCATCAAGTATTCTGAAGGTTGAATCATGAAACCTTTCCTGAGATTGGAAAATGGAGGGATCAATTGTTAATGGTTCTTCCTCAAATAAGCTAATTTTTTCAAGAATTATGGTTTTATTTAATCCAAAAGGTTTTAGTTCTTCGATCAATAAATCAGGTTCTTCAAGGAGATAAATAAGAAATCCCAGGCTGGTTCCCTCTTGTTCCCCCAGTTTTTTTTTGGAAATGGAATGAATTTTCTTTTGAAGCCGTTCTTTCCCCATAGGCGGAATTGGAAATGGTTCAAAATCATTAATATTGTGAGGCTTAAAAGCTGCTAATTGTGTTTCCGATACGCCCAATTCTTTAAATAGACTGGCAACAGGTCCTTCTTCATTAGAAAGAAGTGCCATTAAGCAATGTTTCGGGGTTGGGTTTTCTAAACCAGCTCTCCATGCAAGTTCATAAGCCAGGTCGAGAGCCCTTTGGCAACCAAAAGATAAAAGGTCCTTCATAATAGATCCTTTAGGAAAAGTTCCTCTTATTTCTTATTGATAGCAAAAGATTTTCATTTAAACGGCATTCTGTACCCAAATTGCCCTAATGGAATATTCGCTCATATCTGAACCACCCGAATTTTAATCCGTACAAACTTCCCATTTTTTTCATCATGGATTCAGAGTCCTTTTCTGCCTAGACGATGAAATTCAGAGAACGATGGGCTTTGTTTCCGAATGCAGGACAAACCCCCTGAATTGAAATTAGGAGTCTTCCCATGATTTCTTGGTCCGGTTGGAAAAGAGCCACGGTACGGAAATTCTTTGTTGCAGCAATTTTGTCTCTTCAAATGAGTATGGCCCAAAATACCCTTTTCGCTCAGGATGCAAAAACCGGAAGTACTTCCCCTGCGAAGCCGCAAGCTCGTTCTCTGGCTGAATTAGTTGACGCCGCAAAAGCTGAAAGTCCAATCATTCGTAATGCCCAATTGGGCCTCGAGAGTGTTGTTCAAAAGCAAAGCACTTTGGATAAAATGCGTTTTCTATCGTTGATTTCCAGGGAATTGCCTGTTCGAAAGAAACAGTCCCAGGCTGGCTTAAATGCCGCCAGTGCAAACCTGGCCCAAGCTGAACACGATCTAAAATATGCGGTTTCTTACGCGTACATATCCATCATCTATGCGAATCAGCAGCTTGATGTTGCTGACAGGGGAATCAATGACCTGGCGACCTTGGGGGATATTGCAAAAGAAATCGTAAAGACTGGCTCAAGAAATGATGTTTCGAAAAAGCAAATCGATCAAATAGCGATATTCCTCAATATGTTCCAAGGCAAAAGAGAAGAAGGCACCCAAGGAGTTCCCCGAGCCAAAGCTGCGTTGAGAGAGGCCTTGGGAATAGAGGACTCTTCATGGGACTTGACTACAGCAGATAAATTGCTTTCTCTTCCCAAGGTTGAAGTCAACAAAGATTCCATCATCAAGCTTGCTTTGGAGCGAAGGGGCGAAATTCAGCAGGCTGAAGCTGGTGTGGATGCAGCCTGCCTGGAAGTACAGGCTCAACAATACATTCGGTCCCTTAGCGGGAGAACTTTTGCCGCGGGAGGGGATATTCATGCGAACATCCTGCCAGGTGCATCTCTAAATGAAGATTACAAGCCGGGGGCACTAGCGCCTGAAATGCCAGCTAGCCTTTTTGGAAGCAAGAAAGCAAGGGTTGAGCAGGCAGGTATTCTTCATGAAAAGGCCCAAACGGTTGCTGAAAAGGCAAAAGCTTTGGTCGCTTTGGAAGCTGAAACAACCTATCTCAAATGGGTTGAGAATAAAAATAAGGCAGCTTTGTTTCTGAAGGCCGCCGAGGATGCGGAGAAGCTTGCTTCTTCCTTGAAAGATCGATTTGATCCCCGGGGTGGCAAAGTGACTTTGGATGAAGTTATCACCACGGGCATTCAGTCCAACAGCATGAAAATTCTGGCCAATGAGGCGATATACAAGGCTCACATTGCGCTCATAGGCCTTGAAAGAGTTACCGCGGGTGGATTTTTGGCACCCCCCATCACTGGCAAATAATACTTCTTGCCTCCAAGAAATTTAAGCTTCGTTTTTCATACTTGATTGGCCCCGTTGATTAAGCACTCCCAAGAGGACCCCATGCGCAAAAAGTTTTCTCTCTACTTGATTGCATTTTTAGGAATGCTGGTGGTTTCAAATATTCATCTCAAAGCTGCTGAAAAAAACAAGACTTTAAAAATTGGGATGGTGAAAACCATTTTTAAAGATACGCCTGATTCACTATTGCAGTTACTTATGAAACCATTCCGTTCGGTAATGGAATCCCAGACTGGTTTTGCTGGTGATCTGGTGATGATCCCCAACCATAAAAGCCTTACCAAACAATTGATTGACGGTGATGCAAGCGTTGGTGTGTACCATGGGTTTGAGTTCGCCTGGGCGAAGTTAAAAAACCCTGATTTGCAACCCATGATGCTTGCTGTAAATAGCAAAGCACCTTTGGTCGCATATTTGGTTGTTTCCAAAGATTCTAAGGTCGCAAAGGTGGAAGAGTTAAAAGGTAAAAAGCTGGCATTGCCTCGAGGCAACCGTGAACATTGCAGGATGTTTCTTGAACACCGTATTTTGCCAGCTAATTCCAAAGTAAATGATTACTTTGCAAAAGTTCAGCAAAATATGGACTTGGAAGACGCTTTTGATGGCTTGGGAGATGATGACTATCAGGCAGTTCTTGCGGACTCAACGGCTTGGGAGGCATACAAAACTCAAAAACCGGGTCGGGCTGATAAACTGGTGGCAGTGATGGTTTCAGAAACTTTTGTACCTGCTGTGATTGGATACAATCCTAAAAAACTTGATAAGGAAGCTTTTGAAGGTTTCAAAAACGGTATGCTTTCTGCTTCAAATAATCCAAGCTCAAAGAGATTGTTGGAATTTGTTAAAATTACCAGTTTTGAAACTATTCCAGCCAACTTTCAAGAACAACTGAACGATTCTGTAAGGAATTATCCCCCTCCTTCGGAAAACGTAATGGATTAAGTTCAATACTTAGAATTACTCACCGGCCCTGGGAATCAATTTCCGGGGCCGGTTTGTTTTATTATCTGGCATCTGTAAAATCACTTGTTTAGAATGCCACACCATTTGAGTCAATAATTTCGCAGGGGTTTGCGCATGCAGGAAAATATTCAAGTCGTATCGCTCAAGGATCAGACCCGGGAAAGATATCTGATTTATGCCTTGTCTGTGATTACTTCGCGTGCAATACCAGATGTTCGGGACGGTTTGAAACCAGTTCAACGCCGCATCATGTACACCATGTACAACGATTTGCGTTTGTTGTTTGAAGGCAGGCCAAGAAAGTGTGCCAAAATCGTTGGAGATGTTACTGGAAATTACCATCCTCATGGAACAACTGCCGCCTACGAGGCATTGGTAAGGCTTGCTCAAGACTTTATCATGCGGGCTCCGCTGGTTGTGGGCCAGGGTAATTTTGGTTCTGTGGATGGAGATGCTCCAGCCGCAGAACGGTATACCGAAGCCAAGCTTGCCGCCCTTTCTGAATCCCTGATGTCGGAGTTAAAACAGGAAACAGTCGATTTACGACCCAACTATGACAATACCCGGGAAGAACCCGTGGTATTGCCAGCCCAATTTCCAAATCTTTTGGTGAATGGATCATCCGGCATTGCGGTTGGATTGGCGACCAATATTCCTCCCCATAATTTGGGAGATGTCATAAAGGCAAGTATTTATTTGATTGAAAATCCTGATGCCACCACCTCGGTTCTATTGGATCGATTGAAAGGACCGGATTTCCCTTTAGGCGGTAAAATTCTTGTCGACCGCCCTACCCTCACGAAGATTTATGAAGAAGGAACAGGTTCATTACGAGTACAGGGGCAATGGAAAGTTGAAGACCTGGGCAAAAAAAAGAACCTCATCATTTATTCGATCCCCTATGGGATCGACAAAGGTAAGTTGGTTTCTGATATTGGAATGATTTGTGCCGATCGAAAACTACCCCAACTGCTTAATGTGGTGGATGAATCCAGTGAAAAAGAGGGAATCAAGATAGTACTTGAAATAAAGCCTGAATCGGTGCCCGATTTGGTAATGGCATACCTTTACAAGCATACGCAGATGCAGGAAAACTTTTCCTGTAACTTTACATGCCTTATTCCTGTTAAAGATAGCGATGGAAGGGAGCGAACTCGCCCTGAAAGACTGGGATTGAAAGAAATTCTCAGGCACTTTTTGGATTTTCGCTTCGAAACCGTACGAAGAAGGTTTGAATATGATCTCGCGGTGTTGCGAAAAAGAATTCACATCCTCAAGGGATTCAAGATTATTTTTGATGTGCTGGATCGTGCCATCAAGATGATTCGTGAAAGCCAGGGTAAAGCGGATGCCGCGGAAAAATTGATGAAGGCATTTAAGTTGGATGAAATTCAGACGGATGCGATCCTTGAAGCGCAGTTATACAAGATAGCCCAAATGGAAATCCGCAAGATCCTTGAGGAATTAAGGGAGAAAACCAAAGAAGCTGAAAGAATTGAGGAAATTCTTGCATCCAAACGAAAACTTTGGGGAACAGTTAAAAATGAGCTCAATGAATTGGGCGAAAAATTTGCCGACAAACGCCGTACCAGGTTTGGTGATTCAGACGATGCGCCTGAGTTTGACCCTGAAGCATACATTCAGAAAGAAAACACCAATGTGGTTTTGACAAAAGATGGCTGGTTCAAAAGGGTTGGCAGGCTTGCAAGTGTGGAAGGTACCCGTGTTCGGGAGGGGGACGAGGTTATTGCGGTTGTTCCTTGCAGTACCTTGGATCATATAGCCTTGTTTAGTGATGATGGCACAGCATACACCATGCGTGTGAATGAAATTCCAGTAAGTTCTGGTTACGGGGAGCCGGTTGCGAAATACTTCAGGCTTTCAGACCAGGCGAAAATTGTGGGAATGCTCACTACGGATGAGCGATTTTTGCCACAGGTTAAAACCGTTAAAGGGGACGAACCACAACCGCCATTTATTGTGGTTGTTACCTCCCAGGGGCAGGTGATCAGAACGCCATATCTGCCATTCAAGGTTGCATCCACTAAAGCGGGAAGAATGTATGCAAGACTGAATGATGGTGACAAGGTTGTTTTGGTCGCTTTGGCGGACAAGCACAAAAGCATGATGCTTGCCAGCCGTAACGGCCATGTGATTCATTTTGATCTGGATGAGGTCAATATTCTTTCCGGGGTTGGCAAGGGTGTGATGGGAATCAAACTGGAGGATGATGATATTTGCCTGGGTGGGTTATTGATTGGATCAAAAGATGATGTCCTTCAGGTGGAAACCAGCAATGAAAAGACAATTGATTTTAAGGGCAGTAAATATGATCTGGTCGCCCGCGGTGGAAAAGGATTTGAGGCTGTGAAAAGGTCAAATTTTGTCCGGGTGATCCCTCAGCAGATAAACCTTATCAATTGGGATGAGGTGGTTCAGGAAGAATTGAAGAAATCTTAGGTTGATAATATAGCCATAATGTTTTGTTAGGCAGGGTTTGCATTTATGAGTAATTCAGCTAGTTACAGCGCGAAAGATATCACGGTGCTTGAGGGCTTGGAGCCAGTTCGCAAGCGCCCTTCCATGTATATCGGTGGAGTGGACCCCAAGGGGTTGCACCATTTGGTCTGGGAAATTGTTGACAATGCGGTGGATGAATACTTGAACGGCCATGCGGATAGTATTACGGTTACTCTCCACAAGGATGGTGAAAGTGTTAGTGTTCAGGATAATGGCCGTGGGATTCCTGTTGATATTCATCCCAAGTATAAAAAACCAGCTTTGGAGTTGATTCTAACCACTTTGCATTCCGGTGCAAAGTTTGGTGAGGGTGATAATTACATACATAGCGGTGGTTTGCATGGTGTTGGTTCTTCCGTAGTAAACGCACTTTCAAAAAAGATGGTGGCAACGATTCGGCGGGATGGTAGGGAAGTCCAGCAGACTTTCAAGAAAGGCAAAGCTGCAGGTGGGTTGGAAAAGCTGGGAGCTGCCAAGGGGCATGGAACAACAATTTACTTTGAGCCAGACCCGGAAATATTCAAGACAACTGTTTTTGAAGCTGATTGGATTCGCAATCATCTGGAGGATATGTCTTATATCCACAGTGGCTTAAAGATTGTTTTTAAGAACGAAATCACCAAGGAAACCTTGGATCTGACACATCCCGGTGGGATACCGGAATTCCTTGGGAAACTTGTCAAGGATGCTCAGAAGCCTCCAGTGACGGAATCTATTTTCACCTTATGCCGCAAGGAAGGTGAAAAAATGGAAGTTGCGCTCCAGTGGACGGAATCCACCGAGGAATCCTTCCGCTCTTATGTGAATGGTATCCGAACGGCTGCGGGTGGAACCCATGAGGCTGGTTTGAAAAACGCGATTGGCAAGGCTATTCGTAACTTCATGGAAACGCACGAAATCAAGGTAAAAGGGATAACCATAACCGCCGAGGATATTCGGGAGGGTATTGTTGGCATACTTTCCGTTTTTGTCCGGGAACCGATGTTCCAGGGCCAGACCAAAGAAAAGCTCAATAATCCCGAAATGACTGCGGCGGTGGACAATTTTGTGCGCCCTGCCCTGGAATCCTGGTTGAATTCGAACAAAACAGCCGCTGATCAGATTGTCGGTCGTATTGTTCTGGCTGCCCGGGCCAGGCTTGCCTCCCGTGAAGCTGCATCCGAGGTAAAGCGTAAAAGTGCCACCTCAAGAAGACTGAATCTCCCTGGAAAACTTTCAGATTGTAAGTCCACGAATCTTGAAGACTCCGAGTTATTCATCGTGGAAGGTGATAGTGCTGGTGGTAGCGCAAAACAGGGACGCAATAGTAAAACTCAGGCGGTTCTTCCGCTTAGGGGAAAAATATTGAACTCGGAAGGCCTTGCATTGGTAAAGGTTCTTGGCAATACGGAATTAAGTGACTTGGTGACTGCAATTGGAACAGGCGCTGGCGACAAATTTGACCTTTCAGGCCTTCGGTATGGAAAAATCATATTGTTGATGGATGCTGATGCGGATGGTCATCATATTTCCACGCTTCTATTGGCGTTTTTCTTCAGGCATATGCCGGAATTGGTTCGAAAGGGACATGTGTTTTTGGCACAACCTCCTCTATATCGGGTGGATGTAGGCAAGGAAACTTTCTGGGCCAGGGATGACAGCCATAAAGAGGAAATTCTTGCGGGCCTAAGGGCAAATGCCAAACCGGAAATATCGCGCTTTAAAGGTTTGGGCGAGATGGACCCCAGTGTGCTGGCTCAAACCACGCTTGATCCCAAAAATCGTATTTTGCTGAAAGTGGAGGTTGATTCCAACCTTGATACGGATAAAACTTTTGCGGACCTTTTGGGGAAGGATGCTGCACCCCGGTTCCGGTTTATCATGGATCACGCGGCAAGGGCAGTGACTGAAGACCTGGACATCTAAGTTTCAGGCCTTTGTCTTTTTGCAAACCATTCCAATTGTCTGCTGAAGCCATGCAGCCATTTGATTTCCTGGGGTGTTGGTTTGGCCCTTGAAATCATCGATCTGATTCCAATAAAAAGGGTCATAGCTTTTTCCCCGAACAGGAAATTTACCTTTTCGAGTGCTTTCTGAAGTCTTTGGAATGCCATATCCTGCATGGCCATGGTTGCAACTACTTGTGTGCTTGCGCCAGTTTTTGATTTGTTATTATGAGGATTTCGGCATGAAATTTCGTAAAGTGTAATGCCAACAGCCATCGAGAGGTTTAGGGCCGGGTAAACCTCTGATGTGGGAACATGAAATACCAGATTGCATAAACTGATATCGGAAGTGGTGAGTCCCGAAGCTTCCTGACCGAAAACGATCGCAACCTTCCCACGAATGTTTTGTTCGAAAAGTTTGATGACGCCTTGGCTTAAATCATATGAAATTGGTGACCGTATCAATCCACCAAGGCGTGCGGTGGTTGCCACCACATATTCACAATCGCCAATTGCTTCCTGCAGTGAATTGAAAACCAAGGCCTTGTCCAGCACGTCTTCTCCCTGACAAGACATTCTTCGTGCATCCGCATTAAACGGGTCACATTCTGGATTTGTCAGGGCAAGCTCACTGAAACCAAAATTTTTCATAACACGGGCGATTGAACCGATGTTTCCTGAAAACTGCGGCTTTACCAGTATCACGCGAATTTTCATCGTACTGTGAATGCCTTATTTGTTGGATCCTGCTATTTCCATGGCAACTGCTTTGAGCTTTGATAGATCCAGCTTGCCACTTCCTAGAGTCGCCAGTTCGTGAACGGGATAAAAATCCTTTTCAGAAGGTATCCATAAGTTGGGCAGACCTTTTCCATTTAGCATTTTAACCCACGGGCCTATTTGAACTTCCAACGGGGCAATTAATTCCGGCACATAAAGAACAACAATTCTTTCGCCCCGGGTTGGATCCGGCACACAAGTAACACCACAAACTTTTTCGTTGGTATTCAGCGCGAGGTGAAGTTCCTCTTCGATCCTTTCAAGGGGAACCATTTCTCCACCAATTTTAGCAAATCTGCTAAGTCTTCCAGTCAGAGTTATGTAGCCCTCCGGGCTGATGTGCCCCATGTCGCCAGTGATATACCAACCAAGTTGCACAGCTTGAGCTGTTTTTTCCGGTTCCCCAAGATAGCCTTTCATCACATTCAAGCCTGTCACACTTACCATACCCTCATGTCCTGCCCCAACAGGTTTTCCCGTTTCTGGATCTGAGATTCGTATACAAACACCAGGAACGGGTAATCCGATGGATCCAATCATGTTTCCGGCTATTTTTCCATTAGGCGCCAAAAAGTCAGGTTTGTTGATGGAAGTGACTGGGGAAAGTTCGGTGCAGCCATAGCCTTCTAAGGGGAGTATTCCAAATTTAGCCTCAAATTCTTTAGACAAGGATGGTGGAAGTTTTTCAGCACCGCAGATAAGCAGTCTTAGTGTGTCAAAATCCCCCGGTTCGGATTTCTTCAAGCAGAACCTCAGGAAGGTTGCGGTTGAAAGATAAACGGTGCATTTATAGTTCTTGCATGCGGCTCCAATATCCCTGGCTTGTCTTGGGTCGGGTTGGTAAACAGTAGACGCGCCCGCAAACAATGGGGCCCACATGGAAACTGTGTATCCAAAACTATGGAAGAATGGAAGTGCCCCCAGCAGGGTGTCTTCCGTGCTAACATTCGCACCACGAATGGTGGCCCACGCGTTGGAAAGAATGTTCGCGTGAGTGAGCATGATCCCCTTGGGTTTGCCCGTGCTTCCCGAGGAAAAAACCACTGTTACTGTGTCAAATGCCTTAGCGGGTTGAGCCTTGAGAATTGTGCGAACAAATAATTCCTTGGGAAGGATTTTGCTTAGCAGAAGAACAAGGGCCTTCTTTACCATGGTTACTTGGGGTAAAAGTTCCTCAAGATAAAGAACTTGAATTCCGGGGATATCCGGCCAAGCCACCTTACTGGTGAATCTTTTTGCGGTTATGACCACTTTTGCGCCGGTTTTTTCCAAACAGTATTGGATGATATCCGGTGTTGAAGTGTAGTTGAGATTTACGGATATCTTCCCAAGATTGGAAAGAGCAATATTAGTCAGGGCGCTCCCAGTGCTGTTGGGTAGCCAGATTGCCACATGGTTTTCAGGGCCAAGTTTTTCCCGAAGGATATCTGAAAGGCAGGTGACGGCCACCAGGGTTTTTTCATAACTAAGATTTAGATTTGGATTCGACTGATCTGGAAAACAGATTTTTTTTGGTGTTCTAAGGGCCTGATAAGCAAATTCTTCGTGGCAGGAGGAAAGTCGGTTTATAAATAATTTTGTTGCTTTAAGGCCTAGTTCCTGAAGAACCGTGGTGAAATGTTCTTTTACTTGATCCATTGAAATGGATGTGCCAATCATCAGTCGCCAGGGAAAACGCTTCGCGCCAGGGGGCGCATGGCGGATATGGTTCCTTTGTTGCCAAAAATCGGATCCTTCGGGCTGATCTAGATTAAATGGTATTATTTCGGAACTAGTGCCTTTGTGAATCAGCCTTAAAATTCGATGGGGGGTAATTTCCAATCCATTATTGGGGCAAAACCTCTCCAGCGAAACAGCAATAGAGAAACCATTTTTTAAGATGGACCGACCATCTTTCGCGGCACGAATCAGCCCACGGATTCCCTCTTTGGGATTTACCCATCTTACCTTGCCGTTTGGAACTTTAACCGTGTAAGGGGTTCCTGGTGTAAAACTCCAATCAAGCAGAAAGATACCCTCCACGGGTAAAGCATAAAGGCTAGCTTGGTCACTGAATCGGACTTGGTAAGTGGCAAATATTTTTGGACCGCTGGTAGAAAGGTTTTTGAGGCCTTCCAAGACCACTTTATGTTTAAAAAAACCTGATTTTCTGTAAAGGAGTGCCCAAATTCCAATAATCATAATAGCCATGAAAAGGATCGAATGATTTGAATTAATGACCAAACCGAAGTACGGAACCATGAAAAATTACTCCTCAAATTCTCTAACCATAAAGAACTTTGGCATAAATGTTGAACTCTTCCAACTAAAATTGTTATGATATACTTGCTTTGTTGGAACCTACCTGCTGTATTCGCCACCCAAAGAAAAAGAGGTCGTGAAAATGTTTGGAAAAATCAAAGGTCAGTTTTCATATTGGTGCAAGTTAACTTGCCTGCTAATGGTATTTTTGGCTGGAAGCACAGGTAATGCTCAGACTGTAAGTTTTATCAAGGATGTTGCACCTATTCTTAAAGAGAATTGTTTTGCATGCCACGGTGCGAAAAACCCCAAAGGGAAGCTTGACATGACGCGCTATGAGGCAATGCGCCATGGGGGCACCAAGGACGATCCTATTGTTCCAGGAAAGCCAGAGGAAAGTAATTTGGTGGATGTTTTGAAGGCTACTGATAAAACTAGAATGCCTCCCAAAGAAAGTGGGGATGCCCTTAGCGCCGAAAAAATCAAAGTCATTGAAAAATGGATTGCACAGGGAGCCAAGATTGATAAAGAAATATCCGAAAAAGCAGACATTTTAAAAGAATTACGCCTTCGTTGGGTTCCTCCAAAACCCCTTGCTAGATACTCATTCCCTGTTGCTGTGACCGCATTGGCATTTTCCCCCGACGGTAAAAAATTGATCTCGTCAGGACATCATGAGTTCACTGTGTGGGATGTTGAGTCAGGTAAACTGGAAAAGAGAGTGCAGACCAGGTCGAGAAGATCCATGGCTTTTCAATTTTTGCCCGATGGAAAATTGGTTGTGGCTGGTGGTAGGCCCGGTGAAGAGGGAGATGTAAGAGTTTATGACATTCAAGCCAAGGGCAAAATTCAGGATGGAGTTGAATTTCTGGATGGGGTTAACGATTCCAAGGTTTTAATTAAACAGCTTATAAACATTGATGATGAAGTGCTTTGTCTGGCTCTAAGCCCGGACAATAAAAAGCTTGCGGCTGGCGGATGTGACAGAATGTTGCATGTCTGGGATATTTCTTCAGGAATCGGAAATGGAAAATTAGAGCAATCAATTGAAAACCATGCGGATTGGGTTTTCTCAGCAAGTTTTTCCCCAGATGGAAAGTTTCTCGCAAGTTCCAGCAGGGATAAGACAGCCAAGGTTTGGAATATTGCCGCAAAGGAATCTGCAGCAACATTTCCAGACCACCAAAACCCCGTTTTTGGTGTTCTTTTCAAAGCGGATGGTAAAACATGTTACAGTGCCGGCGAGGATAAAAATATTCGTCTTTTTGGCACCGAGGGGGAAAGAGCTGGCAAGCAGGTTCGAGTGGTGGGAAATCATGCTGGAGCCATTTACAAAATGGTTGGAAACTCCAAGGCGGGCTTGATCGCCAGTGCTGGTGCTGACAATCTTGTTAAAACCTGGAATGCGGAATCGGGTGCTGCCGTCAAATCTTTCAGCGGTTTGGGGGACCAAGCCTTGGCGGTTGCTTTTAATCCAGAAGGTACTTTGTTAGCTGGTGGGGCTTGGAATGGGGAAGTTATAATTTGGAAGGCTGCCGATGCATCGCAGTTCAAAAAAATTGCCATTTCTCCAGGTTTGCAAACCGCTAGTTCCAAATAAGGGCTCTTGGTTTGTTTAAGTTAAATGGAATGCAAAAGGAAGTCTTCCGCTGCAAGCTGGGAAGAGTCGATTTTCTAAAAACAGGTTCTGCGGCCAAAGTTGTTTTTGTCCACGGCATTGCGGATCGAAAAGAAGCATTCGAGCCGATCTGTGATGCTTTAGCGGGTTCTTACCCTTGTTTTTCATTGGATTTACCAGCCAAGGTTTTTGGCTCGGGGACCTCAAATCAATCCATTGTAGAACAAATAGCCAGCCTTTATTCTGAGTTTCTTCGTAATCATGCCGAAGAAAAGGTTGTATTATTTGGTTCCAGTTTTGGGTCCACGGTTGCTGTTCAACTGGCTCATATGATGCCGGAATTAGTTGCGGGATTGGTTTTGCAGGGAGGCTTTGTTTACCGACCGCTTAATTTTTTTGAGAGAATTGCCTCAAATATCGCGCAACTACTGCCATTTAATGTGGCGCATATTCCTTTCATGGAAGAAGCGGTGAAATTCCAGCATTTTCATGGATTTGTCGCCCAACCCCCGGAAAAATGGGATAGGTTTATACGCAACATATCCCCTTCCAAAAGTAACCTTACTGCAAGGTATGGCCAGGCAATTCATAAGGTGGATCACCGTAGCATAGCCTTGAAAATTGGTATTCCTGTGCTATTGATTGACGGTGAAAAGGATCCATTAGTGGATATGGTGGCCCGCAACCATCTTTATCAGGCCTTTCCAAATGCGGAAAAAGTTATAATTACCGGCGGTGGACATTTGCTTCCTTATAGTCATTATCAGGAAATTGCTGATCACACCCGCAGGTTTTTGAGTAAAGTATTTGATAGCTGATCTTGTATGTTCCCTTAATTCGGTTGGAAATTTTCCATGAGCCAAAAAATTCATGTGATTGGAATAGGTAGTGATGGCTTGGTGGGACTTACCACCGCGGAAAGAGAAATTCTTGCCCATTGTGAATTACTCTTCGGGCCTGAAAATTTGCTAAGACTTGTGGATACTCTTTCAGCAGACAAAAAAAAGGTCGGATCCGATTTTCTGGAATTGGTGGAACTTTTAACCAAGATTGAACCTGGCAAAAAGGTTGCATTATTGGTAAGTGGAGACCCATTGTTTTATGGTGTGGTTCGATATCTTTCTGAAAAAATTGGAAAAGATAAGTTCGAGGTTCATCCCCATGTAAGCAGCATGCAGATGGCTTTTGCAAGAGTCAAGGAAAGTTGGGATGATGCCTACCTTACCAATCTTCAAAATCAAACTCTTGAAAAAGTGATCGACAAAATTCGGGTTTCCGAGACAGTTGGAATATTTACCAGTACCAAAGATAACCCAAAGGAAATTGCCAAAAGGTTGCTTGAGCGTGGCATTGATTACTTCAGGGCTTTTGTTTGTGAAAACCTTGGAGGAAAAGATGAGAGGGTTACCCAGGCAGAGCTCTCTGAAATATCGGAATTGGATTTTGATCCGCTGAATGTTTTGATCTTGCGAAGAAAGCCAGGGCGCCCAGATCTGCCCGCCACGTCTAAAACACCAAGGGTGTTTGGGAATCCAGATGATGTATTTGCTCAGACCAAGCCTAAAACCGGACTGCTTACACAATCCGAAACCAGGGCTATTGCCCTTTCCAGGTTGGCTATAAAGCCATCCAGTGTTGTTTGGGATATCGGTGCAGGATCAGGGTCTGTTTCCATTGAGGCTGCCCAATTGTGTTATTCCGGGATGGTTTATGCGATTGAGCAGGATGCCGCTGATTTTCATTTGATCCTTGCCAATGCAGAGAACCTGGGTGTGAGAAATTTGAAAGCTGTTCATGGAATAGCTCCCGATGTTGTAAGTGGTTTGCCCAGACCAGACGCGGTTTTTGTAGGTGGAATCGGTAAGGAGGTTACAGGTTTGCTGGATTCGGTGTTTCAGGCACTGATTCCCGGCGGAAGGATTTCAATTAATGTGGGTTCGATAGAAAATTTGTCAGTGGTTTTGAGCCGAATGAGAAAGTTTGACCCCGATTGCGAAGTATTACTCCTTCAGATTGGCAGGGGCCTAAATCAATATGAATCTCTTCGGTTTGAGGCCATCAACCCATCATTTCTTTTAAGTGGGGTCAAGCCATTGCAGCCGTCCTAGAGCTGTTTGCCAACCCATTGAAGATGAATGGAACGGTTCCTCGGGCCATCAAATTCACAAAAAAATATTCCCTGCCATTGCCCCAAAACCAGTTTGCCTTGTTCCACGATGACATGTGCGCTATTACCAAAAAGCCCGGTTTTTATGTGGGAATCGCTGTTTCCCTCGGAATGTTGAAACCCGGATTGATCCTTGGGGATTTCACGGCTTAGCCATAATAACGTGTCGTGAATAACATCAGGGTCCCAGCTTTCGTTGATGGTTAAGCCTGCTGTTGTGTGAGGACAAAAAATCACCCCGATACCCTGTTGAATACCTGAATTTTCCAGGCTCTGCTTAACAAGGTCAGTGATATTTATAAATTCAGATCTTTTGCGACTTACAACTGAGAGTGTTTCCATGGTTAATGGCCTCGCAATCAATCAAGATTAGATGGTATTATCAAGTTATATATATTTGCTTGTTTGGGCTTCACGGGTGGCGAAATTATGACTCAAAGTAAATTCCTGGCACTTATTCTTGCATCAATTGCGTGTCTTTTTTTTATCTTTTGTGATCAAACCAAGTGCGAAGTTCCTGCAAAAGTAAAAGAACTTTTGTTAAAAGCCATTGAGGTTCATGGAGGGATGGATCGTCTTTCAAAGCATAGGGCAGACAGTGTTAAAACCAAAGGCTTAATCCAATTTAATGGAGTTGAAGCAAAATTTAAAAGTGAAACCATTGTTCAACTTCCAGACCAGTTAAAAACATCACAAGAGATCGAGGTTAAAGGCAAATCATTCCGGGTTGTTCAAATTTGCAACAAGGGCGAAGTTGTCATGCAGATTGACAACAAACAACAAAAAGCCGAACCAGCCATAGCCCAGCAAATTCAGGATACTTTAAGGCTGGCGGTTCTTATTCGCTTAATTCCCCTTTTGGATAATTCTGCCCTTAAATTTGAAGATTTGGGGACTGTGACTGTAAGTGAAAGAACGGCTAGGGCTATCCGGGTTAAGGAAAAAGATCGTCCGGACATTGTTCTGGTTTTTGATGAACAAAGTGGTTTTTTAATAAAGTCCGAATTGGTAAGACAGTTTGAGAAAAAGCAGGTGGTTCAGGAGGATTTTTTCTCGGATTTTCGGGATATTTCAGGTTTTAAACGGCCTGTTAAGTTGCAATCATTTCGAAATGGTAAAAAAATATTGGATGCCGAGTTGATTGAGGTTCGTTATTTTGAAAAACTCGATCCATCGGTGTTTAAGCCTTAATTTGGTGTCATATGAGACCGGGTTCTTATGTTGTTCGCAGGCAGGATCAAGGGACAAAGCTTGGGAGCTGGCTCTGTAAAAGACTGAATTTGCGAATGAATGTTGTTGCGGAATTGTTTGCGCGAAAAGCCATTACTGTTGATGGAAAAATTCCTTCTAACTTGAATGTGCCTATGAGTGCCAACCAAAACGTTTGCGTTGGTGTTGGCAAGAAAACGCAAAAGCAGGAACCCAAGATAAATAAGAACACTTCCAAGCCGGATTTGCCTTGGAATCCGAAAGTGATTTTTATGGATGCCGATATTTTGGTTGTGGAAAAACCCTCGGGAATAACCACAGTGCACCATTTTTCGGATCAAAAGCGTTCATCGGAAAGGGATAGGAAATTTCTGCCACCAACTCTTCAGGATATATTGCCGGATGTCGTAAAAACAACAACTGGAAAAATCGTTCCATACATTCGAGCCGTACATCGATTAGATAAGGATACCAGTGGTTTGATGCTTTTTGCCATGTCCTCCAAGGCCCTTTCCGCTCTTGGTAAGAAAATGCGAAATGGAGAAATTGAAAGGCGTTATCTTGCAATTACCCGTGGGGTTCCAAAAGAAGGAATTATAGAATCATCGTTTGTTCAAGACCGGGGCGATGGCCGCAGGGGAAGCGGGAAAGCTCAGGATGCTGAGCATGCCATAACCAGAGTAAAACTTTTGGATTCCATGGGGGATATAGCTCTGGTGGAATGCGAATTGGAAACAGGAAGAACCCATCAGGTTCGTATCCACCTTGGCGAGGCTGGGGCCCCTCTTTGTGGTGAAAGGATTTATGACCGGCCGCTTCATGGAAGACCTTTGCCGGACCCAACTGGTATCGATCGGGTGGCCTTGCATTCTTGTTTTTTGAAATTTAAGCATCCAATAAGTAATAAAGAAATGTCGTGGACCAGTAAGTTACCCAAAGATATGCAAACAATTATAGACATCGCAAAAAACAAAAACTCCGGGGATTAGACCGGAGTTTTGTTGTTCTAAGAGACTTCTTATAAGTCTAAGATTTCGGCTTAGCTGGTGCTGGAACCGGGTTGGAATCCGAAGTTTCCACGGCGGTATCCTGCTTTTGAGTCAAATCTACTTTTGTCTTTTGGCCACCAATATCGATGGTGAGGTCACCAGTAAGGCTAATGCTCATGCTGGAACGATCAATCCTGCCTTTAGCGGCATCAAAAAGTATCATTCCCTGGGAAGAGCCAGTTTTCAGGTTTGCACTGTCAATCTTGAATGGGAGACCACCAGCATTACTGTCAGCCGGTTTGGTGTAGACCAATTCGGCTTTAACATTGATTTTGTCAAGCTTCTTGTCATCCTGGCCTTCGTAAGTGTAAGTGTAGCTATTGTCGTACTTTCCAATAGGGCCCATATCCAAGGAAGTGGCGCGTTTCCAAGAGCCTTTATCCTTGTCACCTTTAACAACATCCATGTTTGGAATGGCACCAAAAGTGGGTTCAGCCATTTCAACCATCGCCTTTTCATTGAGAATCTTGTCTAGCAAAGCCTGCATCTGGGGATTTGCATTCACAAGTTTCTTAACGAATTCGTCCCTGCCACCAATCTTGGTAACCTTCATTTTTTTCGTATCAAGGGTGACAACAAACTCTGTTCCAACAAGTGCCTTAAAAAAGTCCGAAAGCGGGCTATTGGTATTGGCGTCCTTGGTGGAATCGTATTGGACCTTGGTTCCACCAATATCAATATTTAACACCACGCCTTCAATCTTTTGTTTTAATTCCCAGTTATCACCTTCCTGCTTGGTTGGAGTCCAGCTGAAGAAGAAAGTTTGATTCTGTTCCTGGTTGATATCGGTGTTCATAACCTTCATGGTTTGAACCGTTTTAGTGACCATCTTTTGGTAAAAAGTTTTGTCCTTTTCAAATTTCCACTTGATGGTGGATTTTTCCTGAGCAGAAAGAGAAGGAGCAATAAGCGCGATAAAAACAAATCCCAAAACCCAGCGAACCAGCGACATCGAGAATCCTCCAAAAAGTTTTAATACCAATTCAATCGTCGCTACGACCATTTATCAAGGTATTGTTTCATTTCATCGTTCTAGCATAGCTGAAATTGTATGATTTTTAAATAGTCTTGTTGTACTATTTCCTCAATAAATTGTTGGAGGTGGCCATGGACCTTTTGAGCACAATAGACGGTTCTTTGCTGGAAAACTTCTTTCCCAAAGGCTGGGATTTGAAAAAGATTGACCAATTGGGCTCAATATCTGGGGAAGCCTTTTCCCGGCCTCAAAAATGGTGGAACAAAGGGTTTTTGCCAATAGGTTGCAAAACGCTTGCTGATTTTGATGTTTTTATGGGGCATGAGATTGCCTGGACAATAGCCCAAACCCAAAAAGAAGGGCGCGATTTGGCAATCATTTTGCCGGTTGGCCCTATGGGAATGTATAAATGGGCGGTATTCTTCCTGAAACAATGGAATGTTTCTTGTTCCCATGTTCATGGTTTTAACATGGATGAGTGGTCAGATTCCAAAGGGAATACACTTCCTTCAGATAATTCTGGGGCCTTTCAGTATGCCATGGAACAGGCTTTTTATGGTCCTTTGGGCTCGTTAACCGTGCCGAAGTCACAAAGAAACTTTGCATTAAAGGACAATCTTCCCACTTATGGGGAAAAAATAGCGGGATTGAAAAATAATGGTGCAAAGCTTGTTACAGTGTTTGGAATTGGAAGGGTTTGCCATATCGCATTTTGGGAGCCGCATTTTGCCGGAGAATTCTCCACCGAAATGGATTGGAAGGCACAAACTCATCGATTAGGCGCAAAATTGCATCCTTTAACCATTGAACAGAATGCCTTAACCAGCTTTAAGAGCCGAACAACCTTGGTCCCAGCATATGCAAACACCATAGGTCCAGGATTGTTCCTGCAATCCGACTGGATTATTGGGGGAGCCGATGGCACTTTTTCCAGGGGAATGCAATGGCAGGGACTTTCCTTAAGAATGTCGCTGCACCATGAGCCAACACCTTGGATTCCAAGTTCTTATATGCCTACCATGGCAGGCAAACTGTTTTATTTGGAAGAACTTGCAGAACCTTTGGTTGCCGAGTGCAATTAGATAGTCACGGCTTTCGAAAGGCTTGAAGCCAGTAATGGCAAATCGCATTCTGGCACGGTCCTCAAGTCCAAAAGGATTCTTTCGTTTTCGATTCTTGCAAAAACAGAAGGTGTTCCCGTCCTGAGGGTGTGGGCAATTTTTTCTGTAGATTTGGATGGATCAAAAACATCGACCACCCAGGAGTCCATTTCTTGAGTAGGCAATGTGCCACCACCGGCGAAGCCTTTTCCCAATCGGGTGGTACATAGGTTTTTGGCCTGTTCGGAAAGCATTTTCAAAAATGATTCAGCTCGGTCTTTGAGCGTTTCCAATGGTGTGGATAGCATTCTCAAAGTGGGGATGGATTCTTGGGCCTTTTCTTTGTTGAGATGTAATAAAAGGGTGTTTTCCAAAGCCGCTAGGGTCATTTTGTCTACCCGGAAAGCGCGCATTAGGGGGTCCTGTTCGATTTTAGAAATCCACTTTGCAGTTCCGGCGATAATACCAGATTGAGGCCCGCCTAAAAGCTTGTCGCCACTAAACAAGGTTAAGTCTGCACCAGTTTGAAGACTTGTCTTGGGGTTTGGTTCTTCTGTGTAACCAGGGATAGATAGCGGGAATAATGCGCCACTGCCGACATCATCAATCATTGGCAGGCCATTGTTTTTCGCGAGTTTTACAAGGTCTACCAAGGATGGTTGGTCGTGAAATCCATGAACCCGGTAATTGCTTGGGTGAACCCTGAGTATTGCGGCGGTGTTTTGGTTGATGGCATTTTGATAATCTCTTAGATGGGTGATATTCGTGGTGCCGACCTCCCGCAGAATTGCACCACTGGCTTCCATGATTTCTGGAAGCCTGAAGCTTCCGCCTATTTCTATTAACTGACCCCGTGAAACGATGACTTCTTTACCTTTGGCAACCGCACGAAGAACAATAATAGTTGCTGCTGCGCAATTGTTTACCACGGTTGCTGATTCGCATTCCAATAATTTGCAAATCCATTTCCGCACAGCATCCTGCCGGGTGGATCTTTTCCCTGTTTCTATATCCACTTCAAGATTTAAATATCCGCAGGCGGCATCATGCGCTGCTTTGGCGGCCGATGGTGCCATGGGTGATCTGCCCAAATTGGTATGGAGAACGATTCCTGTTGCGTTGATGACCTTTCGAAATACAGGCTTGGCAACTTGCTGGATTTCTAATGCTATCTGGTCTGCCATTTGATTTGGAGCAAGCGGGATCTTTTCTGCGTTTTCAAGCATCAGCTTGGAACGAAGGTTATCAAGATATTTTCGGACGGAATCTGCCACGATCTCTTGGCCTACCTCGGATATGAGCTCTGTTAAGACCGGGGTTTCCAAAAGAACATGTACCGATGGCAATAACCGGAGAAGCTTTTGGTTCATATTTTTGATCCTTCTTCACCAGGCTGGGTATTTAGGAACCGTAAATCCCCTTCCCTTTTCGTAAGGCCAATTTTGTCCAGATATTCGCAGTATGGCACGGCGTATTTTCGTGAGGTTGCCAGCAAATCGCGTATTTGTGCCACTGTCATTCCGTTGCCTGGTAGCATGGCACTTTTGACTTTCTCAAGCATGGCTTGTGCGATTTCATGATCCAAATATAATCCTGATTGCAGATGGACTATTTTCCCCTCTTGAACGCAAATTTCAAAAAGGCTTTGAAGTTGATCCTCATGTGCACCTGCCGATTTGGCAAAATCCTTAAAATCTGGTGGCGCTAGTTTTGCATCCCGGTATGTTGCACATATCTTTTCCATCAGCTTCCGTTGGCTGTTGGATAGTTTCGGCTTAAAACGTGACAATCCAATTCTTCTTGCGTTCCCGACTAAAACGCCAGATTTCATCATCCCTTCGATAATACCTTGAATTAAGGCTAGATCGCCTACGTACTCAAGCTGCACGGTAACTTTTTGAATTTCATGGGTCGATAAAACCGGATTTTCCGCATGAAGGGCCTCCAAGCAGTGAATTATTTTGGATTCAACATCATTTAAAAGCTGGGGATCCAGATATTTTTCTCGATTACCGGATGAAGATATTGAGGATAAGTAATGATTTTTGATTGCCTCTCCAAGCGCATTTTGCAATAAATCTCCTGATAGATTTGCTAATAAAGGAAGGCGTTGCAGTTCTATACCCTGAAAACCCATGAACCAACCAATTGCCTTGATTTTTTCCGCGGGGCTGCCTTTCTCAAGAACTTTGAGCATCTCAATGGAGTGAGAATGCCTTCGGCGAATTTTGGTGGCTATGGGTTGAATGATATGGCCGCCTCCAATAGTCAGGGTTCCCTGACTGTTGCGAATGACAAAAGGTTGGTCAAATGTCACGCATACTGGGGTTTCCAGAAACAATTGAGCCAGTCCTGAATCAGATTTGGAAAGAAAATCTTTCTCAAGCAAGGAAATGCTTCCCATGGCTTCCGAAGTACCGACATGCAACCGAACTTGAAGTCTATGTTTGATCTGTTTTTTTAGTTCACTGGAGGCATGAATCCTGACTGTGATAACTTTTGAAGGCACCAAAAAGTCCTTGGTGGCCAGTTCCTTGCCACGAATCAACTCACCGTGTTCCACTCCGGCAAGATTAATCGCGCAACGTTGCCCATGAAAAGCTCGTTTAACATTCTTTGCATGAGATTGAATGGAGCGAACTCTTGCGAATTTTCTTTCAGGCAAAAGTTCGATTTCATCCCCTTCCGAAACTTCACCGGAATAAACGGTTCCGGTAACCACCGCACCATGTCCTTGAACCACAAATGAACGGTCAATGGGCATCCGGAATTGTCCTGTGCCGCTTTTTGCGGTTATTTTGTCACATTGTTGTTTCAGCGCGTTTTTAAGAGCATCAATCCCCATTCCTTTGCTGGCTACAGTTTGAACAATGGGCGCATTTTCCAAAAAAGAACCTTTTACCAGTTCTCTTGCTTCCAGATCCACAAGATCGAGGGTTTCTTGATCCACCAAATCGCATTTGGTTATGACAATAACACCCTGAGGTATTTTAAGAAGTCCTAATATTTCCAAGTGCTCCAGGGTTTGAGGCATTGCGGAATCATCTGCGGCGATAATTAGCATGGCAAGGTCGAACCCTGTCGCGCCTGCGAGCATGTTTTTTACAAAACGCTCGTGTCCTGGAACATCGACGATACCAATCTTATAACCATCCAACTCCAAGTTTGCGAAACCCAGATCAATGGTAATTCCGCGTGCTTTTTCTTCAGGCAGCCTGTCACAATCAATGCCGGTCAATGCCTTGACCAGAGTGGTTTTGCCATGATCAATGTGGCCTGCAGTACCGAGGATAATATCCCTGATTGCCATTCAAAAGATTCCGTTATTTCAGGTTGGCGAGGTATTCCACCAAGTCGCGAAGTTCATGCGGGGAAAGTTGCTTGTAAATATCGGCGGGCATGGCTGATTTACCCGTAGTTTTTTCATCAATTTCATTTTTTGAAACTTTTATAATTTTCCCTTCCGCTGTCATAAGGGTCAGATCGGAAGGGGTTTCCCCTTTAAGTATTCCGCTAATGGTTTTGCCATTATTTAGTGTGACCAAGAATGAATCATAACCCTTGGCAATATGTTTGTTGGGGTGAACGATTGCATCCAGTAAATAGGCTCTATTTTGTTTTAAAGCTATTCCAGTAAGATCAGGTCCCACATCACCACCCTGCCCTTGGATCTTATGACAGCGCAGACAGGACACCGAGGCTTTTTCAAAGAATACATTTCTACCGGCCAAGTTGTCCCCACCTTCAAGGGCAAATGCGTATGTTTCCGGCTTTTCAGGATCAATGGAGGTCCAGGGAAATTCTTTTTTCAATCCAAGATTCTGGCTGGCTTGCATGATATCCAGAATTAAATGCTGCCTGGCGGTTCCCGATTTGATTTGCTCCATAAGCCTGGCTATTTTTTGCCTGGAAAAGTCAGTGTTTGTGGTTTCCAAAACTTGAACCCAAGATTGCTGTTCCAGGGCGGAGCAATTTTCAAAATTACTGTCGAACTTTTCCATTACAAAGGATTTATCATTTCTTCCGAGGATTTTGATAGCTTGGGCGCGGACAATCTCTGAAGGATCGCCAAGAGATTTTCGGGAAATATCCAAAAGTTTTTCATAACCGAGCATTTCAAGTGCTTTGAGTGAGTCTTTTCTTTGTTCTGCAGCCAGGGAATGGTTGGAAATGTTGGATAAAAGTACCGGAGTAATTTCCTTAATTCCCAAATTGGAAGCCACCTTGATGGTGTCCTTGGAAATGTTCGAGTCTGCAAGAAGCTTTGCTGTATGGAACTTTAATGCGCTGGAAGCATCTTCTTTGGAACCGGACTTGGTAGTTCTTGATTGTCCAGTGATGATATCTCGCTTTAATTCGCTAGCCCAGGAATCAAGATGTGCAAGGGCTTCTTTTCGGATTTCAATTGAAATGCCGTTGTTGGATGCAAGTTTTGCCAATGATTCGGCATTTTGTTTTGAAGGGTTGGTTCTGGATGCAGCCATGGCCCTTCGGAGAAACGCAGATGACTTGCCATTTGGGCTTCCCACAAATTTTTCCAGAGATGGGTAAAGGTCTTCCATGGGAAGGTCTGCAATAGCTCTCGCGGCCTCATCATGAATCTTTGGGTCACTGTCTTCTAAAAATTCTTTGATTAAGTGGCTTTTTTGATTCCTAAGAGCCAGCACCGCTCCGAGTCGAACGGGTGAGGACGAATGGCTTTTAAGATCGGCAATTCTCTTAGGATCAGTGATGGCGGCTAGTGCCATCACAATTCCATGTCTTAAGAAAGCATCTTTGTCTGCATTTTCATCGAGACATTCCACCAGAGGTTGAAAGTTTGAAATATCCGGCATATTTGCCAAAGCCAGTGATGCAAAAAACTGTAGGCGTGGATTTTTGTTTTTTAGCAATAAAACCAAATCTCCTCTAGCATCAGCGACCTTTAGTTCACCAAGTTGCCTTGCGACTTGGGCCTTGATTTCATCGTTGTTGCCCTGCAAAAGTGAAATTAATTCCTTCCCAAGGGAAGGGTTTTTTCTGGCAATGATTCCCATGGCCCAAATAGCGTGTATTTTAGCTAGCTCGTTTTTAGACATTTTTGCAATTTCCATCAATTCCAGAGCTACGGAAGGCCCCTTGGCTGCTAATGCGAGATGAGCTTCCTTTCGAACTCTCCCATCTTTGTGCTCTAGTAGCTGGATTAGTTCCTTGCTAGGAGCCTGTTCCCAATCTTGTGCGAGCAGATTTTTAACTTCCTTGACGATCGGATCTTTTTGACCTTTTTCGTGAGTCATGCGATAAAGACGACCTTTGCCGGTCTGATTCCAGCCATCCACCCAATCACTTATGTACATGGCTCCATCAGGGCCAAAATCCACATCTGTTCCCAAGATTGACCAAAGAAATTGCTTGGGATTGTCCACTTTGAAACCTGCCCCATCAGCTAAAAATCGGAAGGACCAAACGCCGCTGTTGGCAGGAGCTCCCCGAAAATCGCAGAGAAAAAAATGGTTGTCAAAGGTACTATCAAATCCCGTCCCCGGATAAAAAGTCAGACCTGAGGGCCCGGATGACAAATTCATTAGCGGAGGAATAATATAGGCACTTTGCCCGTCAAACCTAGGCTTCCAGAGTAATTCGCTGTTCCAAGGTCCCCTGGGATTTGGTTTTTCTATGTACTGATAACCACAGCGCCAGCCGCTGTCACCGCCAGGAACAAGATAAGTTACCCTAGCTTGGTCTCCGGCATCAGAATTGTTGTCAACCGTAAAAAGGTTGCCATAAGCATCAAAAGCCAGTTCCTGTGGATTGCGAAGTCCTTTATGGAAAACTTCCAAATCCGAGCCATCAGGATTGCAACGGAATACCGCCCCCATGTGGGGAAGCTGGATATTTGGCGATGGTTTTTCTAGGGCCGTGCCACGGTCGCCTACGCTGAAATATATTTTGCCATCAGGCCCGAGTATCAAACCATGGAGATCATGTCCAATGAAGGCAATATGGACCCCAAATCCATGATGCAAAGATGTTTTTTTATCTGCCTTTCCCTGATTTTTAGTGTCCTCCAAAAGCCAGAGATCGGGAATGCAGGTGAGGTAGGTTTTGTTACCCCTAACCAAAATGCCGGCCGCAAGCCCATCCACAGCATTTTTGAAGCCATCCGCAAACACTTTGGCTTCATCTGCTTTTCCATCTCCGTTGTTGTCAATCAGCAGGCGTATACGGTCATGGTCTTTGGAAAGGTCTGGGTATTTGTCACCAAATATTTTTTTTAAAAGTACATCGCGTTCCCCAACATTTTTTAGTGCTAGTTCATCATCCAGCCATTTCATGTACTTTCGAATGTCTATGGCGCCAGTGTGCAGGCGAAATACTTCTACCAAATGAACCCTGTTTTTGTTGTCTACAGTGAAAGCGATTGGATTTGCGAGCATGGGTTCGGATGCAAAAAGGTTCAACTTGAAGCCTTCCGGGACCTTAAATCTGGATATCGCCCTTTCCCCTTCCTCGGATGCCTTTGAAATAGGGGGTTCGTAGCCTTGGAAAAATCCTGTGATTCCTGTGCAAACAATCAGTAAAAGTTGTGGGGTAAGCATGGTTAATCTCTTGGCACACTGAATAAATAAAGCACAAGTTTTATCTTACAAAACAACAAGCGGAATCAGAAGATAATCAATGAATTAAGTTGTTGCCATTATTGAAGGTTTAAAGTTACCCTTATGGATCATTAGTCGGGTTTATATCAGTGAGGGATGCATGGAAGCTGAAAGAGTAAAACCTGTTGGTAAGGTACTGAATCCAAAGCAATGGTTTCTGGTTTTGCTGACAGTTCTTTTTGTTGGGTTAAGTATTAAGTATGCCATGAAAGTCTTGGAGGGGCGATCTGCCATTCAACGCTGGCAAAACCAGATTCTGGGGTTGGAGCAAGGCGAGGACCTTTCCGAAAAATACCAATATCCCAACCCTCCCATCATGGCAATTTTGCTTTTCCCGCTTGCGAAACTTCCCGGGCTTTGGATGGCATTGATTTGGTACTACCTAAAAGTTGCCATGATCATACTTTGTTTTCAGTGGATATTTGCCTTGGTTGAAAAAGATGGTTCCCCGTTTCCATTCTGGGCCAAGGTTTTGACGGTGATTCTTTCCCTAAGGCCCATTAATGGAGATTTGCAGCACGGTAATGTGAACATTTTCATTTTTTTTCTTGTTGTTGCCGGGGTTTATCTTTGTGCCAAAAAAAAAGATATTTTGGGTGGCATTTCAATTGGTCTGGCGATTTCCTGCAAAGTCACCCCTGCCCTTTTTATTCCGTATTTCTTTTGGAAACGCTCCTGGAAGTCGCTAGCGGGTGTGATGTTGGGACTGATCCTTTTTTTGTGGCCCGGGATTATCCCTGGAACGATTCTCGGATTTGAGGAAAATCAAAAGCAACTTTATTCTTGGTATAAGGAAATGGTTCATCCTTTCCTTGTTGAAGGTAAGGTTTGGAGTGAACATAATAACCAATCATTCCCTGGTCTGGTTTACCGCTTATTCACACATTCGCCTTCATTTTCTGATTATGTTGACGGCAAGTATGTTCCCTTGGAATATCACAATTTTGCAGATTTGCCGGTTCCGGCGATCAGGTGGTTGTTGAAAGGTGCTCTTGCATGCTTTGCGCTTTTGTTCTTTTTTTATTGTCGGGCCGATTTTCAGAAGAGGGGTGGTTGGCAGCTTTCAACGGAATTCGCATTGGTTGTCTTGGGAATGCTGTTTTTTAGCGAAAGAACCTGGAAACATCACTGTGTGACCATGGTATTTCCGTTTGCTGTGCTCTCTTACCTGTTGGCAATAAATAGCAACAATGCTGGCAGGCGTTTGGTGGCAATTCTTGCCATTGTTTTATCCAGCGTATTCATGTGGATGACTAGCACTGGGCTTTTGAAGGATGAGTTTGCCAAAGAGGCTCAGGTGTATGGTTGCTACACTTGGGCGTTTGTTGTGCTTATGTGGGCTTTGTTTTGGTTTCTATCAAGGGAACCGAAAGCCGACTGGCGGGGCAATTCTGTTTCCTGAACGAGACAATATTAAAGCCAAGAAGGGAGTGGCTTTTTTGCCACCCCCTTCAGTTTTTTATACCCAATCAATTTGATTAAGGAATTACATTGGGTGGTGCCTTGTAGCCAGTCTGGAAGAATTCCTCCTCTTCCTGAATGATGATTCTTGGGGTCACCATGATGAGAAGGCTTTCCGCCTCACGCCCATAACCCACATTCTTGAACAAGCGGTTGATGTAAGGAATCTTGCTAAGGATCGGTGGTCCATATTCACTTCTGGATTCAGACAACCTCTTGATACCACCCATCAGAACCGTACCACCGTCTGGCACCGACACAGTGGTTTGTACCTGAATGGTATTGATAACAGGCTGTTGGATGTACTGGGTGAAGGTTATGGGGTCACCCGGGTTTGTGGTTAGCAAGTTCTGGGTTGGGAAAATTGGTACCACCACAGGGAAGAGTGATACTGGTCCAGGAACCAAGTTTGTCAGGGTAACAGGCATGTTCAACCTTACAGATCTTCTGTCGGCGCTGATGAGTGCCTGAATATTCAGGTACACACCGAACGGGAATGCCTGAACCGTTGGGGCAAAGGTAAGGTTGCCGTTTGCCAGGGTTTGAACATTCACACCGGTTACAAAGAACTGGTTTTCAGCGACAGTAATGTTGGCATTCTGTCCGTTGAAGAGTGTGAGCTTCGGCGCCTGCATCACGTTGGTCCTCTGGTCGCCCTGTGCGGCTTCCATGAAGAGGAACACCTGAATATCGCTGAGGAACGCAAGTCCCATCGACAAACCACCAGCACCGGGAAGTCCTGGGTATCCACCAAATGCCGGGATCGACAACGGGAAGGATGTGTTTGTGATTGGGATATCGAGATCGCTAGTGAAAGATCCAGCGGGAGTGATGCCACCGATCATTCGATCAAAATTCGGATCATTAATATAGCCCGAAGGTTTGTATTGGCCGGAGGTGATCATAGGCTCAAACCTTGAGGTGTTTCTGTCGGTCTTGATGTTCAAGTTGAAGTCCAAGCCAATTCTTTCGTAGAAATCTTCCGCAATGCTGATGAAGCGGACTTCGATCGCAACTTCCTGATCCTGCAGGCGGCGGAGTGCCGTAAGAAGATCGGCAACTTGCTCCTGAATATCAGGCGACTGATTGATTACCAGTGACATGGTCAATGGGAAGTATTCAATCGTTCCAGGACCGCCCATATTGTTCCAAGATTGTGGGGCAATGGTGCTGGTTAGCAGCTTGATCAGCATATCTTCCATGGTCTGGCTATTCTTTTTGGATACAGAAACATTCCCGTTGGAATTTGATCCAGAAGGAGTTCCAGTCTGGGTCCCACCCGTCATGCTGTTTGGCGACATCAATGGGGATGGGGCTTGTGTCTGGTTGCTCTGTTGGTTTGCTGGAATGCCCAGAATCGGTGACAGCGAGTTGAAGTGCGGGTTGGTGTAATTCTCAACAGGTACCACCAAGTCTGCAACCTGATAAGTTACAGTCTGCAATTTACCCCTCGCGCGGGATTCAGTGGTGATCTGAAGCACTTCATCCTTAATCACATAAGTAAGGTGAACGCTATGGAGGAGCAGGCTTAAAGCGCTTTTTAGGGATACCTGTTCCAATTTAAGATTTACCGGTCGATCCAAGCTTATGCCTTCTTCTTCAAGGGCGGGCATATCTGGCACAATGTTGATCCCATAAAAACTTCTGATGTCTTCAATGGCTTCGCGAAGCAAAGTATTGTTGAAGTTCAGGTTTACTGGGGTTGTAAGCTTGGATTCGATTTCCTTTTCCTTCTCGCTCTTTCGAGTGGTGCTGGTGATCGAGGAAAGGTTCTGGCGTTTGTTGCGACGATCCGCCATCTCGGGGTTAACATCCAATGGTTTGTCCATTTCCAATGGAGGTCCGAGCTTGTCGGTTGCGTTCAGTTCATCCAGGAAGAATTTTTCCTTTTCAGCTTTGTTTTTCTTGGCCACGCTAATGCTGCGCTGAGTCTTTGCCATGCTCATGGCTGCCGCAGCCATTGCGTTATCAGGGTCAAGTTCATGGGCACGCATAGCATAGCTTTCCGCTTCCAGATACTTGCCTTCCTTGAAGTTCTGGTTGAATTGCTTCATTAATTCGGCAACTTTCTTCTGCTTGTTCTCGTCAGCAAGCTGCTTTTGGCCAATGGCGTTTTTCTTTTCTTTTCCACCATCTTTGGCCAGCATCTCTTTTTGGGCTTTCATCAGCTTGAAGTGCTGTAGGCGTGATTCCACCGGCCTTCTAAGAAACGCCATCTTGCCCGGTTCCAGGTCGTTGCTGTTAAGTTCGCTTAGATATTCAGTAAGCATCTCGATGGCGGCATCAGTCTGCCCCGCCTGGAATTTTTCCATGGCATCCCTTTGTAGATCGAGTCCTTGCTGGCGCATCTGGCCAAATTTGACCTCGCGCATCTGGTTTGTCATTTCAAGAAGGTCTTGGCTGCCTTCAGTTTTGTTCTCGGATTTGCTCAATTCCGGAATGTTGTTGGCAGGTTTGGCTTTGTTATCATTACCTTTTACAAGGGAAATCTTGCTGCCTTCGCCTGGTTGCATATCCGGAGTCTGCATGATTTCCTTGAGTTTTTGCAGACGATCCTTATCCAATTGTTTGTCAAGTACTGCGCTGATCAGATTTTTAGCCTGGTCAAATTCCTTGCGATTGTAAGCTGAAAGGGCAGCATCGAAGGTTCTTCTGGCTTCCAAAGTTTTCTGGTTCACTTCCTCAATATCAATGGAGCGAAGAACTGTGGAAGCTTCTTCCTTGACGCCATAGGGGCCTTGATAAGCCTCAATGGCAAGTCTTCTGGCGGTAACAGTCTGGCCAGATCGTAATTCGAGTCGTGCCTTTTCCAACAGTACTTTACCTTGATTGGATTCAGCAGATTCAATTGCGGAGACTGTGGTGGTTGTTCCAGTGCCCTTGGTCTTGCTGATTTGATTTTGCTTGGATTCAATCGCCTTGGTGTCCTGACCGAAGGATTTGGCAAGTGAATTGGCAGTCTCAAGGTATTTTTGTGCGGCATCCAGATTTTGGAGACCGGTGCTGGCTTCAGCATTCATCGACCTGCCAGCTTTTGCCATCAACTCATCAACCTGGTTTCTTGCCAGCGAACTGAGTTCAACAAGCATTTGTTCTGGGCTGTCTTCACCCGGAGCAAAATTTACTCCAAGCTTCTGGCATTCCATGGCTTTCTGACGGGCACCGACGAGATTGCCAGTGGCGGCAAGTGTTTTTGCTTCAACCATAAGAGCAATGGCTTTGCTCTTATCTTCAGGTGAATTGGAAGGTTGGATTTTGGGTGCCTGTTCGGCAACCATTTTGCCACCTTGTTTGTTTTCTATTTCTTTCAAGATGGTTTCAGGAGTTTCACCTTCAATTTTTACATTCATACCTTTGACTTGGAAGGCAAGGCCTGCGGCTTTTTCGTAATTGCCATTGGAAAGTGCTTCCCGGGCGGAACGCATTGTGGCCTGGGCCATGGCCACCTTGGTGGCGTCTGTTGAAGGTCCATCTTTTTTCTTGTCGGACTTCTTGGCAAAGGAAGGATCTTTTCTGGCTTTAAGCTTTGCAGCCTCAATCTCGGTTACCAGCTTTTGGGGGCGGTCACCAAGATCCCAGACATTATAAGGACCATGCAATTGTTGGGCTCTGTATGCAGCTTTGGTGGCAGCATCATAATCACCATCGTCGTAAAGCTTTCGAGCTTCGGCTAGAATCTTGGCAGATTCTTCCCGATCTTTTTTTGCTTGTGCCTTTTCAATTTCACCACGAAGTTTTTCAGGGCTATCTTCAAACAGTCCCCATTTAGCACCCGGCGCAGCTTTTGCCCTAAGCATAAGTCTGGTTGCTTCATCCAGTTTATTTTCCATCAACATTTTTCGACCACGGCGCAATAGCTGCCTGGGATCCTCAGATTCCTTGACAACTTCTGTTTTTGCGGAGCTTTCAGCGGTTGATTTTGTTTTGGCCTGTGCTCGCAAGATATCTGCCTGCAAACGATCTGGGTTGTCTTCCCACCAGTTTAAACCTGCCTTTTTGTTACGGGCTTGTTCGGTCAATTCGCGGGCTTTTTCAATATTGCCATCAGCAAGTGCCTTTCTGGCTTCCTTGACCAGACTTCTGGTTACCTCCGCACTATCACCCTTAATTGGTTCAGAACCTGAAGAATCGGGATTTTGGGAGGCTTTTGAAACTGTTTTTGGTTCTGTGGGCGCCGGGAGAGTATCAAGTTTTGCCACCACGGATTTAGTTTCGGTGTTATCCGTTTTGCCACGAGCCGCCTGGATGTCTTTTAGGAGCTTCGCAGGAGAATCACTGGCAAAAGTGAAGGTCCATGCATAAGAATTTTTCTCCGCGATTTTGGCAAGGTTTTCAGCAGCATCCAGATCCATATTGGAGTACGCTTTGCGAGCCAAAGCCATCAAGGCCTTGGGATCCTGTTTCATTCTGGCGATTTCCTGCTTAAGTTTGGCAGGTGAATTCGGATCAGATGCAGAACCGGAAGGCAACTCACCGATAAGGCTTTCTGCAGCCTCAAAATCCCCTTGTGCCATTAGGGCCTTTACATGGCTTACGTTTGGTTGTTCCGCCTTATTGGTTGAAGATTTTCCACCGGATTTTGCGACGGGTTCCACCAATATTGGTTCGCTGGTTACGGTTACTCCCTGGGATTTCTGCTTGATGGTTTCTTGAATCTTCCTCAATCTGGCCTTATCAGCTTCTTTTAAATATTGCTCGTCGAAAGCAATCTTCTTCGTTAAATCGCCTGCTGCGGCCGATTGGCCCTTACTTACCAAGTCTTCCGCAAGGTCAAGTGTGGAAGAAGATGTATTTCTTGCTTCCAAAGCTGCCTTATTGGCCGAGTAAATCCTTTTGAAATCTTCGAGTTCAGAAGGAAGCAAATCTTTTTGAAGAGTCTCAACTTCCTTGAAAAGTTTTTCTGCTTCCTCGTAGTTTCCCCTGCGATGGCTTTCAATCGCCTTGTTAAGGGAAACAGAAGCCTTGTTAGGGATGCCAGGGCTTACAACAGACACAGCGTTGAGAATATGAATTCCTTGAGCAGCCTGGCTGCTGTTGGAGAATCCAAGAATTCCAAGGCTTAGGGAAGAAAGAAAACCAATTTTTCCAATCCATTCTTTGGTTGTTGATCCTGAAAGAGCAATTTTAGTTCCATTGGATTTATGCTTATTCATGGTTTGGTTTCCTTCCAAATCTTTTGAATTCCAAGAATCTGTGGAGTTTGTGCTTTTTGTCGAAAAATGACCAGTCCAGCTTTGGATGATTCCCATTGTGCAATCCTGTTCAGGTGTTTCCTTTGTAAGTCACAAACTCAAACACAGTTAGCTTCTTGGTTTGCTCAAAATAGAGTATTCCCAAGACGGCGGGACAATAACCATCCCTTTTTCAAGAATCAAGGCCAGCTAACCGAGTTTTCTTAAAGTTTTGATGAGTGATTAACCGAAAGGCTTGACTTGGCAATTTGGGCTAAAAGGGTTGTTGTAGTCCAAACCAGAATTGAGTGCCGGTATTTTGATGGATTGCTTGGGCGACATCAAAACGAATCATAAATCTTTCCACAAAGCTCATAAAGGCTACATCGCAGCGAATTCCCGCACCAACCCCGTGCGCTACTGAACCCAAGCTTTGGCCGTTTACATATGCATCACCAACATCGTAAAATACCGCAAGATAAGTGTTTTTTGCTGAAAATAAATGATCTACCGCATCCACTGCGGTTCTCCTGACAATTGGCATTCTTAGTTCAATACTACCGACCCAGGCGGTGTTTCCCTGTCTTTGAGCCAAATCAAAGCCTCTAAACATTTCGCCGCCGCCCATGGTAAAAAATTGACCATAAGAAGGTACGGAAGTGCCACCGAATGCTCTCAAGGCAATTCGAGTATCTGCAAACCAATATGAAAATTGATTTAACCACGGGTGCTCCCCTGGAATTTTGTCTATCAAGCCTGAAATATCAGGCAGGTATTTCACAGTGGAAGCTTCCGTCCATACTCGCTGCATTGTTTCCCTCTCGTTCAGCAGCGCTGTGCCGGCTTCATAAGCAACATCAAATTGGAAGCCGCCTTCTGGATCCCAATACGGGGTCATGTAATTAATTCGATAATGTAGCCCACCGGTGGTGATATTTTGAAATCGTTGTGCTCCGGGTACCGTTTGAACGGGGTCAGGAAGAAAATTATCCCGGAATGAGCCGAATACATCTATGAAGTGTGATGGAAGCATGTACATGCTGGGATTTTCCAGAAAGATGTATCTCCCAAAGACCGAGGCCCGGGTTGCTTGGTTATTGCCATCGTAAAATGTGTACAATCTTTGTTCTGCATTAAACCCGAATTGGAACGGTGAATCTGGCCAATGGCTTATCAAACCATCTGCCCCGACTATAAAATCGCGGAAATCAGTACGGTAGGCACTGTAAAGGCCCCCTGAGAAATGTTGCGATTTGTAGGCACCTGCCCGCACACCAAACATGGAGGAACGAGTGTACCAAACGTCGTCATAGCTATTAAAAAAAGCCCAGGGGCCATAAATGAAGTTCCACCTGTCATACGCGTTTGTAAGAGATGTTTCATCGATAAAAGTATAAAGGGGGGTAAACCTGAATTTTGGCTTTTGATGCCAAAGGTTATTGGATGGTTCACTATCAGGTATGACGAGGTCAGGATCGATTGCTATCTGGCTTGGAGTGCCGGGAAGTTCCACACGGACCCTAATCAACTCATTGCCCATATTTTCAACAGTAGCCGCCGGAGAATCGATGTCATAATTCCCGCCGGATGGGAAAATCGGAATTCGAATGGGGAATTTTTCGGGATCTTCGAAGGCGAAACCGAGGTAAGTTGGCTCTGAGTAATCAGCATTTTGTTTGACTAAAATTGTCCATTTTGTGGTTTCCTGTTTGTTTTTTGTGGAAATACCAACTGTCGGGTAAATGGACTGCCTGACTGATGGTTCCGCATCTTCTTTTACGGATTCTATTTTCCAGTCACACAAGCCGGTTCCCTTGAGCCATTTGTCAAAAAAATCTTTCCATGACCTTTGGGTGTAGGATTCAAGTTCTTGTTGGAAGTCATCCACATGAAGGATGCTATATTCGTATTTGTTCCTGATAGACTTCATGAAATCCAGAAAAGCTTTTTCCCCTAGCCTGGATTCCATCATTTCAACGACCTTAGCGCCCTTGTCGTAGCACATGCTGAATAACTTTACGACGTGACCAAATTCATCCATTGGTTTAAGAATGCTGGTATGGTCACCCCTGCCAATAGCTCCATAAAAACCGCTCATTCGGTAATCTTCGCGCCTAATATTGGGCAGCCATCGCAATGGGCCCGGGTATTCTAAAAGTTCGTTATTTTTACCGCGGGTATGATTGAGAAGTTTGTGGCTGAAATGAGTGGCAAGTGCTTCGTCCATCCAGGTTTCACGATAGCCATCTGTGCCCACCAAATTGTACCACCATTGATGGCAAACCTCGTGGCTGATTAGATATTCCGCATACTTGTGGGCGAATTCCGGCATGGAAAAAATACGCTCATCCACCATAACCATCGACCCGCATTCGTTTCCATTCCAGCCAAAATAAGATTCCACAATGGTGAATTCCCTATAGGGGTATGGGCCAAACCACTGGCTATAGACCACCATGCATTCACGAACGATACCGGCAATTTTTTGGGCATAAAAATCATGCTCTTCCAATGCCATAACCCTTATTTTTAAAGGGGTATCTCTACCGGGGATATTAACCTCGGATACATTTTCCTTGAATTTTTTGGAGCAGATGATCGCGAAGTCCCTTACTCCCAGAGCCTCAAGTGTTAGGACTTTTCTGCCAGAGTGTCCTTGTTTTTCAGCTATTTTGTGCCCTGTGCTTGCGACTTGCATTTCTTCAGGAATATTCAAGGTCACCTTGTAATTACCTGCCTCGTTGTGAAACGGTTGGTGCCAGGGGATGAATGGGGTTGCTGCCCAGCCTTGGTTGGGGTCTTGAGATGCCTGGTTCCATTTTCGGTCGTGGTAAGCGAAAACTGGGAGCCAGTTCACCAAAAAATGCACATCTTTCCAGTAGCCCCATCGCCCTTGTTTTTCAGGCAAAATCATTCGGAAATGCAATTCTAATTCAATTTTTTCTTGGGGTAATAGCGCTCGTTCCAATGGAATTTCCAGGGTTGTGTTCGTTTGCCCTGTGAAAGAATAAGAGGATTCTTTTTTTTCGCCGTTAATTGTGATGACAAATAGTTTTTTTAATTCCAAGGCGCTTCGATTGCTTCCCAGAGAGTCGCTTGGGGTCATTCGAAGGATTTCAAGCGTTTTAGCCATGATGGCTACATCTTTGGCCGGAACTATGTAACGGGCATGGGCGTTAAGCTGGATTTTGTTGATGGAGCTGTTTGAATGATTGGTCCAGGAAGCTTTCTGAACAACCTCAACACTATGGCTTGCAAAATCCCAATCCATGTGCACTTCGTAGTTGGGAAGAAGTGACAAAGCCTGCTGATCACCAAATGCCCAGTTTGTGCTAGCGAACAACAAAAAGAGCAAACATAGCATTACCCTCAACCGCATCTAAATCCCTTGCCAGCTTGGAATTAACTTACAAAACCAAGTTTCTATACCTTCAAATCAAAAGTAATTCCACAGCAAAAGAATAAAGCATTGGCGGAATGGGAAAAAGAAAAGGCGAGGCAGAAACCTCGCCTTTGGGGTAATTGCAAAGAATGGGCTTACTGGTTAAACATGAACTCTTTGGTATTAAGAAGAGCCCAAAGAATATTCTCGTATGCTAGCTTTTTGTTCATGGAATGCTTTGTCAAATGGGCCAACGCTGATTCTTTTTGCTGAGGCGTGGGCTTTCGGGAAAATGCCCACATAAACATCTCATCAATTTTCTCAGAATCGGGGCGTGTGTCTTTGGCCAGCAAATCTGCCCTTCCGTTAGCTCTGGAAAGTTTGTTTTGAATTTCATCGGAATTTAAAAGATGAAGGGCTTGGGCCAGATTAGCTTCGCTGACTCTTTCGCATTCGCAAGCGCTGATTCTTTGTGGCCTGCCAAAAACATCCAGAAAATAGCTGGAATATCCTTCGTCCGGAAGCATGATTGCCCGTTTGGGTGCAAACTTATCGACAGGAAGCCCGCCAAACCCTGCAGGGCTGTCAGTTACCTGGCAAACCGCATCAAAAAGTACTTCAGCACTCATGCGTTTGGGGTAATAACGGGCGTAATTCTGTTTATCATTTTTGTTCCAATCGTTGGGAACAGAACTTAGTTGGTAAGTACGAGAGTTAACAATATTTCTGATGAGTTGCTTAAGGCTGTATCCATTCTTTACGAAATCATCAGCCAAAGCCTGAAGTAACTCTGGGTTTGAAGGTGGGTTGGTAACCCTCATATCGTCAAGTGGGTCAACAATGCCACGGGTAAAAAAGTGGGCCCAATATCGGTTTGCGAGAGCCTTTGCGAAGAAAGGATTGGATTTTTGGGTCATCCATTCAGCCAGATTGACCCGTGGATCATCATCCTCTTCAATAGTAAGGGCTTTACCATCCAAGGGTTTATATTCAGCCGGTTTGTTAGTTCTTTTATTGGTAACTGAGCCTGTTCTGGTGGAATATACAACCAGCCTTTGGGTTTCAGCGTTTTGGGTCGCTTGGCCAGGAACAGCCATCCTCTTCCGGCCAATTTTCCCAAAGAAAGCCGCCAAGCCCCAGTAATCATCCTGACTCCACTTTTCATAAGGATGGTGATGGCATTGAGCGCATGCGAGCCTTTGTCCCAAAAATACTTGTGCGGTATCATCCACATACTGTTCTGGGTTGGTAAGACTTTTATACCAAACAGTGGGAGGAGTTTCGGATTCATCGCCGGTTGCGGTCAGAATTTCCCGAGCAAAATGGTCATAAGGCATGTCATTTTTCATGGCATCACGGATCCAGCCATGAAAAGCAAAAGTACCCTTCATTTTGTCTTGCTGGCCACCCCTTTTGACCCGAAGAATATCAGCCCATTTGGAGGCAAAATAATAGGCGTATTCTGGCGAATCCAAAAGCTTTTCAACAAGTTCCTTGCGTTTATTGGGGCTATTACTTTCAACAAAAGCTTTTACCTGAGTTGGCGTCGGAAGTGATCCCGTGAGATCCAAGGAAAGCCTTCGAATAAATTGATCATCAGAGCAAAGTTCAGATGGCATCAATCCTAGCTGCCTCCACTTTGCGACAGTAAGCTTGTCAACAAAGTTGTTCTCATTAAATGCAAATTCTTTGGGTTTTTGGCTTAAAGGAACTGTAGCGCGGAAAGTGTTAACAAACTCTCCATAGCGAACCATAATTGCAGCTTCTCCGGCCATTCCATGTGTTTGAACTAGTGCATTTGCATCCACCGTTGCGATATCCTGATCATTAGATTCGTATTGGGCTCTGCGAGTGATATCTTCGATGGAACCATCTGAATAATGAGCAAAAGCTATGAATTGTTGTTGTGCTTGCCTGGGCATAATACGATTTTCAGGAAAAATACTTAACCGAACCACTTTTGGGTCTTCTGGTTTGCCTAATGGCATACCAGAACTGATCCATCTTCGAACCAGTTTGTATTCATCAGAATCAATATCCATCTTCTTGCCGCCGCCATGAGGTGCTGACCCTACGGCTTTAGTCAATAAAAGGCTGTTTTCGGGGGATGAAGGAAGCAATCTTCTTCCGCGAGATTCCTCAACAAGAGAAATGTAATCCAAGTCAGGATCAAAACCCAACAAGGAAAGCTTAAAGCCATTTTGCCCGCTGGCCTTACCATGACAACCGCCCGAGTTACAACTTAGTTTTGTGAAAATCGGAACAATTTGATTCGCAAAATTGATCGGTAAATTCTTATCACAATCTTCAGAAGAGACTTTCAGCGAAAGAGTTTTGTCTCCAAAAAGTGCCTTTATTTCGGTTGTGCCGTTTGTAAGCGGAACAAGCTTTCCAGTTCCGGAAACCCGAGCAACGGTTTTATTTTCCGTCTCGTATTTGCATTCCCTGGTCAGGTCTAATAGCATCCCGGATTTTGTGGTACCGGTTATGACCACTTGCAAAGCATCATCAAGTCCTTTTAATTTTGCTTCTTTGGGGAATATTTCGATCTTTGTAAATTCAGAAACAGGAGGAATTTTAAACTCAACATCAGCTTTTGACGCTGGTTGGGTATCAGCGGCAAAAACTTGGGTAGATGCAAACAAAACAATATTCGCCAGCACAAAAAATCTAATGGACATGGACTCATCTCCTGAAAATCCATGAAAATGGGTGGGTACAACAGATCTATTGTTGCCAAAAATTAATAATAAATCAATAAAAACAACAAAAAGAAGGGAATTGTTTTACCAATTCCCTTCTTTTTAAAGTATTTTTGCGAAAAATCTCTATTTTCCAGCGACAGGTGGGGTGGTACCACCCTTAACTCTGCGTCTTGGATCAAGTTCAATCTGGCCCCAAACCTCTTCGTGTTTCTGAAGAGTCATTCCAAGAGTGGTGAATAATCTCTTGGCTGTGTAAAAGTTCATAATCAATCTTTGATCAATGTTAATTTCCTGTTTGCCGGTGGCAAATGGATTGGAATTAAGGGCAAAATCAACAATCACTTCTTCAGGAGTAGCTGTGACTCTTGCGAAATTCGCATATGCTGCATGGAGGTTTTTTTCGCTAAAAACTACTTCGGTTTGTTGAACTTGTTCTTCGGCGCTTGGGGCAACTTTCTTTTCTGCCATTCCAGTAACTCCTTAAAGGTAAGTGAAATCACAGGCGCCTATATGTTCAAAAATCGGAAAATTGCAAGATCAATTTGAAAAAGTGTTGCTTTAACCGATAATGAAATTAGGCACCTGTAGCTCAACTGGACAGAGCAATGGTCTTCGGAACCATAGGTTATAGGTTCGAATCCTATCAGGTGCGCTCAAATTTTAGCCATTCTTATTGAACTTTGAATTACCTGATTGGCCTTTTTTGGGGTTAAATTTCCCAAATTTCTTCCTTTGAGATTTGTTCTTTTTACGTTTTCCCTGGGTTGGAGAATTTTCCCCAGATTCAGAATGTTCCGAATGGTCTTTCCTGGGGTGCGGAGATCTGGGATTGAACTTTTCGGAATGCTTGGAGCCCGAACCGGCCCGATTTTGTTTCCAAGGCTTAAAATCCTGTCTGTTTTGTCTGTCCGGATTACCGTTTGGTCTTTGCTTTTCAAAATTATTATCTAAAAAACGGGGCTTTTTTGGCTCTGTGCCTGTTTCAACTTCATTTCCTTCTTCGGGATCAGAAAATTCAGCCGTTTCCAATGGTAACCGTTTTCCGGTGAATTTTTCTATTTCGCGCAGAAGTCCCCTTTCTGAACGGTCACAAAGTGAAATAGCGGTTCCAGAAGCCCCTGCTCTTCCGGTTCTACCAATCCGATGTGTATACGTTTCAGGTTCCCGTGGAAGGTCATAATTTACCACGTGCGAAACATGATCCACGTCGATACCCCTGGCGGCAATATCGGTTGCTACTAGAAATTTGAGGTAACCTGCCCTGAATGAATCCAAGGTCCGTTGTCTGGTGGCTTGTGTTTTGTCGCTATGGATGGCTTCCGAATGAATTCCTGATTTTTTAAGTCGAGCCACCATTCGGTCGGCACCCCTTTTTGTGCGGGTAAAAATAACTGCACTATTTACATGCTCCTTTTTGATGAAGTGAACCAAGAACCCGCTTTTCTGTTCCTGAGGTATAAGAAATAGCCGTTGTTCGATTCGTTCGATATCCGTCTTGGGCGTCTCAATGTGCACTTTTGCAGGGTTTTTTAAAAGTGAATTAGCCAGCCCCAAAACATTGTCCTGCATGGTTGCGGAAAAGAACAAAGTTTGTTTGTCAGATGGTAGTTTCGAGAGGATATTTTTAATGTCGGGTAAGAACCCCATATCTAACATTCGATCGGCTTCATCTAGCACAAGGATTTTGATGCTGGATAGTTCCACAATTCGCTGGTTAAGCAAATCGACAAGTCTGCCGGGTGTGGCAACAACAATATCCACTCCTCGCTGAAGGGACTTTTCCTGAGCGAATTGGGATACCCCTCCATAAATCGCAAGGTATTTCAGGGGTGTGTTTTTTCCGTAGGAAAGGAAGTTGTCCAGAATTTGGGAGGCGAGTTCCCGGGTCGGGGCAAGCACCAAAGCCCGGATTTTTCGGCCATGACCTTTGGTTGGAGGGGTCACTTGGGTAAGGTTTTGAATCATTGGGATGGCGAAAGCCGCAGTTTTTCCAGTTCCGGTCTGTGCGGATCCCAATAAATCTTCCCCCTTCAAAATATGCGGTATGGCCTTTGCCTGAATTGGGGTGGGGTTTTCGTATCCTTTTTCTGAAAGCGCGTTTAGTATCGGGAGGGAAAGTCCAAATTCTTCAAATTTCATCGTAGGGTCCTTGTGTAAATTAGGACCAAATCGATGAACACACGCTTGCGTTCCACAATTGTTTTGGACCTAAGCCCGACTTGATTTTGCCTTTATTTAAGGTGAAGCCGAGAGTTGTTCTTTTATTGTATTGGAAGGAACGGATTTAACAAATTTAGGGTTCAAACAATAATTTAAGCCATGCTTGGTAATAAGCATGGCTTATTTTGAGTTAAACTCAGGAAAAACCTTATTAGCTTTTCTTTTCCTTGCCGATTTCTGCAATCAATTCGGTGACTTTCTTCTCGAGTTCTTCACCACGCAACCCTTTTGCCCGTATTACTCCCTTATGATCAATGACATAGATGGTAGGGTAAAATCGGATATTCCAATCCTTAAGAATTCCTTTTCGATCAGCAAACCAGTGAATCCATGGCATTTTTTCCTTCTCTAGGAAGTTAGTAAGGGTTTCTTTTTGGTCGTCCCCAGACACCGAAATTAATGCAAATGGTTTGTCTTGAAGTTTTGAAACCATTTCCCTTTCATGGGGAATCATTGCCCTGCATGGTCCGCACCAGGTAGCCCAAATGTCAATCACAACCACTTTACCAAGGTAATTGGAAAGCTTGTCATCTTTATCGCCCTGAATGTTTAGGCAATTTACTTCCGGGGCTTTTTTACCCACTGACAAATTCTGGATTTCAAACAACGCCTTTTTTGCGACTTCCCCGGCCGTTGCCCTTCCAGTTTCAATGTCAGCGTAATCCTTAAGGATTTTTTCGAAGATTTTTTCCGCTTTAGCGTTTACTTTTTCAATTTCTGTGGCAGTTGCGCCTGGATTATTTGCGGTACTTTGCAGACCTTGGCCGGCATTTAGCAAAGCTTGTGCAGCAATCACTTTATTAGTGGTTTTAGAGGCGATTTTCTCCATGATTTCAACGCCTTCCGGGCCACTCGATAAAAGGGAAAAAACTGAAGATAACTTTGGATTGGATACATGATCCTCCACTAAAATTTTCCCGGCAGCTTCGATGATTTCAGGGTTTTGGGGGCGAGCCATATTGATGGCAAAAACCAGGGAATCTATACTTGCCGGGTCCGATGCGGAAAGCGATTTTCCAAGTTCAAAGGCCCTTTTTGCTAATTCCGATTTTGGAATCTTGTTAAGTTTTTCCTGCGTTTTTGGGATGAGCGCCTGTTTTTCTTCGTTTGTCTTTGCCTCCATGTATTCTTTCATGGCTTCTGTTCTGAGTCGCACAAAATCTGCCTGTATCTGGCTAAGTTTTTTCTGGCCTTCCGTTGCTTCGGCTACTTTGGAGGTTGAGTTCTCTGTGGATTTTGGATTCTCCCCTTTTTGGGCTCCATTGTTTTTCTTTTCTTCCTGACTCAATAAGACGGAAGTGATGGTCAAAATTGCCAAAAAAGAAGCAAGTTGTTTTCTCATGAATGGTCCTTTTTTTACTAGTATTCGATCAATTTGATATTGAATTAGGATATATCATCCTAGAAAGTTGGTTCGCTTGTCAAATGTAATTAATTGGAATTGATTTGAACCCGGTTGCGGTTAAGAAATCATATCCAGGGAGGTTCTTCGATTTCTAGCATTGGTTTGCTTGGAGAACCTGTCTCCTTGCTTGGTACCTCTTTTATGGAACTCAGCTTTTATATCTTTTAGAATCTGGGTTTTCTGGCTGCACCACGATGGTGCCACAAGGAATTCATCCGGGGCATCTCCTGTAACACGATGGATGGACATGGATTCTGGCAATAATTCAAGAAAGTCGCAAAGCAGGGAAATATATTCTTCTTTTTCTAACATTCTTACCTGGCCGTCCAAAAACATTTTTTCAAGCGGGGTCTCCTTAACGACATGAAGATTATGTATTTTTATGCCATCGATAGGCAGAGAAGATACAAGCCGCGCTGTTTCCATCATGTCTTCCCTGGTTTCTCCTGGAAGACCAAGAATAACATGCGTGCAAATGTTGAAACCCCGGTTTTGGCAACGATGAATGGCATCAACAAAACATTCCACATCGTGTCCCCGATTCATCCATTCCAGGGATTTGTTATGGGCGGATTGCAAACCAACTTCCAGGCAAACAAATTTTTCTTTAGCGATGCCTTCAAGAAGATTTAAAACGGGAGTTGGAAGTGAATCAGGCCTTGTGCCAATTGCCAATCCAACTATTTGGGGGTGATTAAGGGCTTCCTTGTAAAGACGTTCGAGTCTTTCCAATCTTCCATGGGTGTTGGTTGCTGCCTGGAAATAGGCTAGAAATTTTGCGCAGTTATATCTTTTCGAAAGAAACCTGATCCCTCTTTCAACCTGATTGATAATGCTTGGACGGGCGATTCTCCGATTTGGGCTGAAACTGCGGTTGTCACAATAAACACAACCTCCTGTGGTAACCGTTCCATCGACATTCGGACATGTAAAACCACCATCAATGGCGACTCTGTAAACTTTCTCGCCGAATAATTCACGAAGGAAATTATTGAAGGAATAGTAGGGTTCATTCATTTTGATGGAACTTTTATTCATGGGGTCTACCATTAAGGAAGCTTTTGAACGATCTGGCGGACCAGTATTCTTAATTTTTTTTCCGCTTCGTTTGCTGTTTCAACAATTTCTTCAAGTTTAACCGGTTCGAGCGCATCCGGCAGACACATGTCGGTAATGATAGAAATTCCAATGGTTTTAAGGTTGGAGTGGACCGCAACAATAACTTCCGGAACAGTGGACATTCCCACCACATCCGCACCAATCATTCGCAGGAACCGGTATTCTGCCCGGGTTTCCAGATTTGGACCTGCCACTGCAACAAAAACACCTTTATGGCATCGTATTTTGGCCTCTACGGAAGTTTCCAACGCAAGTTTTATAAGTTCAGGATCATATGGGTGGCACATGTCGGGAAAACGGACTCCAAGCCGGTCGTCGTTTTTCCCTATCAAGGGATTGTCACCCATCAGATTGATATGATCCTCGATAAACATGATTTCCCCTTTGGAATACTGGGGATTCATGCCGCCACATGCATTACTGACTATCAAGTATTTGCAGCCCAGAGCTTTTAAAACTCTGACAGGCAAGGTGATTTGCTGCATGGAGTAGCCTTCGTAAAAATGAAAGCGTCCTTCCATTGCAACAACTTTTCTGGAGCCAATTTTGCCGCAGATCATTCTTCCGGTATGGGTGGGAGCTGTGGAAACTGGGAAATGAGGAATATCCTTGTAGGCAATTGCGGCTTCCTGTTCGATCTCACCGGCAAAGCCACCCAAGCCTGTTCCCAAAATGATTCCCACTTCAGGTGTGGAATTCCAAATTTTTTGAATTGCGCTTTTACTTTGCTCAATTTGGTCGAACAATTCCATTTTTTACACCTCAATGATTCAGGAAGGTTTCATTATTCTAAGGGAATTTTTTCGCTTTGGGATAACTTTATTTTCGGGAATATGTTTTGAAGAAACTAATGCAATCCTCCAATGCTGCCTGGCAAATCATAATGTGCTCAACATTTGGTAATTCTTTTGCCAAGACGATGTTTTCTGGCTGTTTTTTTACCTGATCAACAAATCGTTTGACACTTGAGAAAGTGAAATCTTCGCTGCCAACTGCGACAAATATTGGCAAGTTAGAAAGTGAATGATTATTTGATACGGTGCCAGCCCCTCCAAAAAGTCCTAATCCTTTAATTTTGTCACGATTTGATACAGCAAAAGCCAATGCCTGGGCGGCTCCCATGGAATGTCCAAGGATGTATACCTGGTTTGTGTCGATATTAAACTGTGATGCGAGATCATCAAGGTTTTTAGGTTCCAAGCCATTTCTCGGAGCCAACAAAAACCATTGTTCTTTAGCGCATAATTTCACAAGCTTTCCTGCCCCATATGCCTCAAAAAACATATTTTCCGTTGCTTGCGCTCCATGCAGTGCCACTACCAAAGGCCTTTTTTCTTTTGTGGATTTGGATGGAACAAAAAGTCTGGCAGGTCTTGGAAAATACTTTGATGGAAAAGCAAGCAGTATTTCCAAGTCTATGGAGAAATTGGTGCTTTCTTTGGGCACTCCAAGGGCTTTCAGACTATTTGGGATAAGTTCAAGATTCATTTCTGTTTCAAACTTTTTTTCAGAGGTGCAGTCTTTTTGAAGAGTCTCCAGATAACTAATCGAACTTGAGATTATGGGGTTCGTTTTGTTTTGTTTTGCTATTGCCAAGTTTTTTTCAAGCTCGAAGTTTTTGTCCTCCTTCCAAATGGCATAACTATGCTTTTTGATTACTAGATTGTTTTGCTTTACCACTAGGGAGATTGTGGATTTGCCTGAAGGAGCCGAAGTGGTTTTGATTTTCATTTTTAGGGGTAGATCCCTGATAATGATGGATTCAGTGTGCCAGACTTTTTCTTGTGCGGATTCGCAAATTAACTCAGCATGCAGGCTTGGGCTATTGGCCGATTTGTAAAAAGATTGAATTCCAATTGATAATTCCGATGAATCAAATGCGATCCATTTCGGGCTGATATCCATGCAAAGTGAGTCAGCAAACAATTCTGCTTGGGATGGGGGTTGATTATTTGAAAGCGCTCGATTGGCCTGATCCAGAGATCTTGCTATGGATTCCATTTGTCCTGCAAAAAACTGAAATGTCAATGGTTTTAGTATCGGGCATATTTTTTTAAGGCTGTCCTGATTCAGATTTTTTTCTAAGTTCTTTTCCATTTCAACCAAACGCCTGCCCACTTCAAATCGAGGGTTGTCAGATTGGCCGAAACTAATGTGGCAAAGGAAAAAAGCAAATATCCATAAGGATAGGAAAGGGTTGGTCAGGCTTTTGGGAATCATGGTTCAAGTTCCAGATTTTTCCAGGAAGCTTGAATGGCGATTGGTAACGCTTTTCCAAATTGCCTCAAGTTTTTGGTGGAATCCGGGAGTTTTTTGCTTGGACGAATGACAACTATTTTTGGAACTATATCTTTTGCGGATCTCTCCACAAACATTTCAGAGCCAAGTACATTTGAATCAGTGTTTAGCGAGTCAGAGCATCCGATTATTATGAAGTCGCCATTGTTTGCGCCTATTTCCATTTTAAGCTTTGGGAAAATTTCCTGCTTTCGGACGGTTTGGATTTCCCAGTCCAGATTTCCGGATGCATTCTTTACCGCTTTGGGTCCCAAATGCGATTCTGCAGCACGAACGATTGGTATTACCTTCAATAAAAAGCTTTTCTCGTCCTGCAAGCTGGGACTAATTTGCAGTAACCCCTGAGCTGAAGGAAGTTCGATAAATCTTTTGTCATTTTCCTCGAACAAATTGCATTTGAACGATTCCATGATTCCTGTAACGGGGACAATGCTTTGAGCGCCATCCAAGACTTGAAGCCTTCTGGGATTTGAGCAATATTTTTCGCTTTGCAAAAGACGCATTACGTCATGAGGTGGGGACCGCCCAAAATTGGCAACTTTAAACCCATTTTTATCCATGGAGCTTTTTTGATCCAAGGGGACCATGTTTTCATCAGCGAGATGCCAGATTTTTTCAATGATTTCTGGCTCAGATGTCGGAATTTTTATGATTGCCACATCCAGGCAAATGGCTTTCATTTCATCCATTCCCGTGGACGGAACAGATGGTTTTTTTTTATCCGCTTGGATAAATGCTTCACGCCCTGGCAAGCAGCCAGTTGCGGTGATTATCAAGGATAAAAAAACAATCGTGCGCATGAATTTTGGTTTGCCTAGAATCCCTTAAGCCATGAAATGCTGATAGGTAACCCTTCGGGTCCGGTCAAGGTTAGTTCCAGGTATGTGCTCTTACTATAACACTCTGGGGGCTTTGGGTGGGCTTTTCCAAGAGACCCTTTCCACTTGATTTGATCGCCTTTAAGTTGTATTCCTTTGCACCAATATTCAAGTATTCCTTGAACCATGGTGTTTTAAGGGATAAAATAATTTAGGTAAGATGCTGTGACTTGAATTGGATTAGGTAACTGACGCATGTTGGAACCAGTTGAAAAATCCAGCGTTTATACGGATGGCGATGAGGAAGCTCAGCGCTTTAAATGGATTGAGTCTGAAAAAGCAGGCTGCGATCTTGGTGAAGCTGCCATCAGACGTTGGGTTCAATGTCATTGGTGGGGTTATTTAAGGGCCAGGTGGTTGGAACATTTACAGGGCAAAAGGTTTTGGGTGGAACTTGATCGCGGGGATTTCGGGCTTTTGCAAAGAACTTTCCACGAAAACACAGTATTATTAGACCGTATTCTAGATCGCCTTAAATCCGGTCAGGAAAATTTGGATATCATCAATTGGGCCATGGATTGGAACATACCCGTAGAACCAGTAATTCAAATCCTTGAAGCTTTGGATATTAATTCGAGAAGGCTTGCTCACAGATTTGAAGAAATTAAAGTATCCCGCCAATGAATCGCTAGTTTCTAACAACCCCACCATTCACTCTTATTGTCTGACCTGTAATAAATGAGGCCTCAGAAGAGAGCAGCCATCTTGCGGCATTTGCAATATCTTCCGGTTTGCCCCATCTTTTTAGAGGGCATTCGGATACTGCCCGGCTTTTCCAGTAATCAGAGGCCTGATTTCCCCAAGCGGTTTGAATCCATCCCGGTGCAATACAATTGACCCGAACTTCTGGAGCCAGGGAAAGTGCCAGACTTCTGGTGAAATCCATAATTCCTCCTTTGATCATGCTAAAAATTTCCCCAGAATCACCTGCCATGCCATGGGTTGCCTGATCCCATCCCATGGTGAGAATGCTGCCGTGTCCACGTTGCTTCATTTTTTTGCCAAAAGCTCTGGCAAGTTCAAAAGTGGATTCAGCATCCGTTAACCATAAAGATTTAAGTTTATCCGAAGGCGCTAATTTCGAACCTTCCCCGGTAAGAATGTCAGCACCTGCGTTCAGAAATATTCCATCAGGAAAATCCCCATCGGAAAAGCTTTGGGCTATAAGGTTTTCTCTTTGGTTGTTTATGGAGATGTCTGCTTGAATGTATTGCGAAAAGCCTGAAGCTGCTTTGCAATAATCAAGTATTCCAGAAATGCTGTTAGCAGGTTTCCTACCGTGCAAAACTACTTTTGCTCCATGTTTTGCTAAATTTAAGGCGGTGGCTAGTCCTATTCCGGAAGTGCTGCCTGTAATAATAATTTTTTTGCCAAAAATTCCTGACTTTTGTGCAGATTCTGTTTCGTAAATACCCTCCAAATTAAACAGTAGTTCAGTAATTGTTTTGTTGAGAACAGGATGGACTGCGTGGGGGGCGATTTGTGCAAGAGGCCTAAGAACAAAAGACCTTTCGTGCATTCTCGGATGGGGAATTTGGATGGTGTTGGAAATAACAACATCATGGTACATTAATAAATCCAGATCGATGGTTCTTGGACCGTTCAATTCGGCTCGTGTTCTTCCAAGGGTACTCTCGATTGATGCCATGTGACCTAGAAGGGCATTCGGTTCAAGGTCGGTTTGCAATGTAACGCAACAGTTCAGGTAATCATTTTGACCTGGTGGGCCACCCACGGGAGTTGTTTTGAATAACGTGGATTCGGCTAGCACCGTAGTCCAAGGTATTTGATTAACAAGCAGTTTGGCGCTATGGATTATTTCCTCCGAAGAGCCAAGGTTACTTCCCATCCCAATGTGTGCGATTTGAGTCATTGATTTTTATTCCTAGTTGATTGCAGTCACGCAGAAAAATGAATTCATTGCCTTTGAGTGTCTGCCTTTTTATGCAGTGAATACACTGTTGGTGGAAGCTCACCCCTTATGTAACCGCTAATGGGTAAATTTGTAAAATAGCATGGGTTAGCTGCTGATAAGATTATTTGCGAAGGTCTTTGATGTTTGTTTGCCATTTGAAATACCCGGATATTTATTTTGAGTTCCTGTAGACTAAAATACGGGTGTAAGGTTTGAAAGAAAATGTCACCACAAAATCTTGAGGAATTAATCGATGAGCATTCATGATGCACCAAACCGGGATCAGCTTGAAACCTTTCCCAACCCATCTCCAGGAAGAGATTTTCAAATTGAGATTGTTTGCCCTGAATTTACTTCCCTTTGTCCTAAAACCGGGCATCCTGATTTTGGAACACTTACATTCGTTTACACGCCTGACCAAGTTTGCGTGGAATTGAAATCGCTAAAACTTTATCTGCAAAGGTTTAGGAATGTAGGGTCATTTTATGAGGCTGTTACGAACCGAATTATTGAAGATTTTGTCTCGGTTTCCAAACCGTTACGATGTGAACTGAGGGGGGTATTTACTCCACGAGGGGGTATTAGCACCAACATTACTGTCATCTATCCGTTCAAGCATTCAAAATGAAAGCTTTAAGTTTTAGCCGGATCTTTTTTTGCATCTTCCTGATTGTTGCAGTTTGCAGTTCTGTCAGGGCAGATGTGTTTGTGCCCGGAGAGCCATTATTTGTTCCGCCGAAGCCCTCTTTTTCTCAAGTTCGACTTTTGCTTAGTGAGGTTCGTTCCTTGGTGATACCGAAGGGGGCTTTGGTGGTGGGAGGGGAATCTACCCTAAAACCTATTTACGAAAAACTTCTAAATGACCTTGAGGCAAAATCTGGTTCCAATGATTTTTCATTGGAAGATGCGGTAAAGCTAGGTGGGGTTTTCATTCGCCTGAATATGCACTCTAAAAGTGTTCCTGTTTTGGAAAAAGCACTTCGGCAATGTGATGAAAACTCAGAATGGTTTGCTCCCCTGTCTTTTAATCTAGCTATGGCATATGCAGCGGATGACTTACTTTTGGATCGTTCAATTACATATCAACGACAAGGCCTTGCAGCATTAACAGCACCCAGAAAAAATCAATCATTTTCAGCCTGGCAACAACAAAGAAGGTTGGAAATAATTTTTTTGAAATGGTTTCAAGAAAAGCTGTTTCAAAGGGATAGAAAAAAAGCTTTTTCGATAGGCACACTTTTTGGCAATCTTGAAGAGCAATGGCAAAAAAGTGATTATCCTGTAAAACCAGTTCCCATGGCATTTCTAGATCAATTACCACCTGATGCCTTGGAATCAACTTTCAGGCTTGTTTTGGCTTTCCCGATGGACAACCAGCTCTACTGGCTTTTCGGAGAAATGCTATTGATCCAAGGAGATCCCCAATCTGCAAGTTCAGTCTTGGATGAATTGGTGAATGCCAGGCAAATGAGTAGCAGTCAGGTTCTTTTTGATCATTCCAGAAAACTAAAAAGATTTTTGGAGCAATCTCCATCAAAAGAAGAAATTATTCAAAAGGAGCAAAGTATTCCTGAACAAGGTTCCGGAAAAAACGATTCATCATCTGCTCCTACAAGCATTTTTATGGGTGATTTGCGGTATCTGCTCGTTGGTTTTTTGTCTGGGATTCTTGTTTGCTATTTAATGCAACTTCAAATAAAGCAGTGGTTCGGAAAAAGCTGACCATTCCAAATGCAAAAAGCCTCCGCTAACCGGAGGCCTTTCACTAGAAATTTCAAACCAATTACCTTGCTGGATAAATGTATTGGTTGGGTGCGGTAAAATAATAATAATTAGGGTATCCACTGGTATTTTGAAACTGTCCGTTTCCTTGTAGGTTGGCAGGTGGAGCCTGGTAATTTTGCCCGGGCCAGAAAGGAAAACTCATTGGGGCAATCGGTTGATTCATGGCTTCTGCTGGCCAATATGTGTACCAGGGGGCCAATGGCGGAACTGGGGGATGTTTGTCATAATAACGATCCCTGTGAGGCATCAAAAAACGGTTGGACAAAATATATCCAAACTGCCCTTCCACAGTGTAAACATGTTGAGCTAGACATGATTCGGCAATTCCGATGCTTGCAGCAAGTGCAATCAATAACTTTTTCATATTGGTTTCCTCTTCTTTCCTATTTTGGGTTTTTAAGGATTATTATCTTCCATACCAGTAAGAAGGCATCATGGTATTTGGCATGGCAGGATAGTAATGATATCCAGCAGTAGGAGCATCAAAAGATGTTCCATTTCCGGCTTGTTGCTGCCAGTAGTAGGGGTAGCCATAATTTTGTTGTGCAGGTGTGTAGTATGGCACCGGAGTAGTAAACTGTTTATCCAAAGGATAGTAACGACCAATATAGCCGTAGCATTTGCCAAAGCTCAGAAAGTTTGGATAGTTGTTTTGCATACCACCCGAGTAGTGGTAAAAACCATCAGCTTGAAGGTGTTTTGTGCCACCTGCTAGCAGCGAGAGTGCGCCTAAAAAAAGCGCAAGTATTTTTTTCATCACTCACCCCTGAAAAAATGGTTGTTCAGTCTCTACAATTGAGTTTTCCACATAAACTTTAAATCAAATTCGTAAAAACTGGTTTGCCGTCAAAAAGGCGGGTGATACAAACGGAACTTTCCCAATAATCATTATTTCGGGAAGTGAGAATTTTATTCAGAGGCATTTGCCCTAAAAGAAAACTTTAACCAGCATGATGCCATGGCTTTCCGGGTAAAGGTTTATCGTGTCTTCTTTTATAACTAACTCGCCTTGGTCATTGCCATTCAAGTCTACCAAGCAGGCTCGCTGCGGAGGTCGCAGACATTTGATTTCGCAGGGAGTTGCGAAACCTTCAGTTTCCTCTAGCAAGAAAATGACAGATCCGGGTTCCTTACCAGGCATTATTTTATGCATTACCAGATTGGGCGCATCAATGTGGAATAGCCATCCCGTTGGACCGGAGGGAGGAGGGCCTTTGTCCACTTTTTGGATAAATATCGGGGCATCAAGAGCCGTGGAAATTTGAAAAGGATGCTCCCGATCCATGCTTAGACTTATTTTGTAAACCTTTTGGTTTTCCCCATCAGTCAGCAAGATAAGATCAAGATAATTTTCGCCATTTTTTTCGATGTAAGGTAAAGATCTTGGAAATAGAAAAGTTCGTTTTGTGCCCCATTTCCATTCCAGGAAATCCGCTCCCTGAATATGCGGATTTGATGGGTTTTCTGTTTTACCTTGAGTTCCCCTGAGTAATCGGACCAAATCCTTTGGCCAGGCGATTCTTGCCGCAAAGTAATCATGGTGCCGGTCTTTTCCCATTGGTTTTGTGGGCGAGATTTTGATTTCTAAATCAACAATGGGCCTGCCAATCCAAGTAGTTACGCGAAGGGTGTACTCTGCCAGTTTTTCCTGTGCAGAACCCTGGATGAAACCTGAATATTCCAAAATACCCTGTAACGGTCCGCTGGATATCACATTCTTACCTGTTGAGATCATGCTTGAACCAAGCGAAGAAACAAGCAGGACATTAAGCCGGTTTAATCGTGCTTTGAGATCGCGAAACGCCCTGATGGCACCAGAGTTTTGATCAAATTCAATTTCAAAGAATTCATTTCTTACTGTTGTTTCATCCGCAAGTTTAAAACGGTTTTCAAACTTTGCTGGATTTTCAGGAGTCGCTTCTGGCACCCAGGTGAAACCCATCCCGGGAACTTCAACCAAGGCTTCACCATCATGAGATGCAAGGACTCCCTTGCCCTGGCTGATGCCTTGGCCGATTTGATTGATTTGACCTATTCTTCTAGCAAAACTGCAAGGATTAATAAAAAGGTAGCCAGGAGTGTTCTCTGTTCCTCTCGACAGCAACCGTTGTGAAAGAATTTTTCCCGATTGCGCAAAAAGCTCCTCCCCTTTATTTACAGGCGCTTCATTGGAATTATTTTGTTCCAAAAGTGCATTGACTTGGGGCAATAGTTTTTCCGCATCCAATTGGGTGCTACCCCCCAGGCTGATTCCAAGGCTAATCATGGTAGAGGCGCTATCGATTTCCTTTAGTCTATGCAGGCAATTTTGCCGGGAGGAAATTGGATTGGCGTTTTCTGCATTCAATTCCAGAAAAGGATGGTTGAAATCCTCCTGGCTAATTGGGCCTGGGTATTCATTTGGGTATACATCATGCAGATAGGTTGAGAGAATATGCCAATTCCCAAATATGGGTGCCAAAATGGAGCTTTTTTGGAAAAGTTCAAAAACTTTGTTTTGTTGATTGGACTTGGAATAAAAGGCGATCGTTGGTGAACTGTCTTGCTGGATACATTTGCCCAGATGATAGGCAAGATGAAACATAGAGTGGTAAAGGTTACCAGCAATTGGTTCCCTGCAAAAAGCCTCAACCTGCCTTCCAACATGAGAAGACCAGCTTACCACAGGCCCTCTGAAGGCTGGAACCGTGTTAGTTTTGAAGGGTAACAATATGGCCTTTTGGATATTTGCCAAATGCAATAATCTGGGCATATCGCTGGCGATGGTCGGGTTTTTCTGCAAAAACACCTTGGGATTTATTCCAACAAGTTCGTTGAATTGACCGCATCCTGATTGCAAATTAAATATACGGGAACTAAGCGGCATTAATGGGGAAGCGATATCTTCTGAAATAGCCCCAGCGATTTCAATGCTTTCCGATTTGGCAAGAGAGGATATTTGTTCCAGAATTTCAGGCCGCAGTTTTTTCAGTTCTCTGGTAGAAGCAAGAAGGTTGATTGGGCAGGCATAATAGTCGGCCCTAAAATCAGTAGATTCGGTTTCAAGTTCAACAAGGTTCAACAAATAAACATTTGAAGAGTGCAAAACCTCTCTCGCACTTTGTAGAAGTGCTGCTGCCGATTTCAGATGCTCAAGGCTGCTTTCATGATTTTTTGCAACCCAGTCTTTCGCGGCAAGTTGGCATTCTTCCCAGAAAGATTCATGGGAGATCAGGTTTTCGTGGTTCATGGCCTCGAAAAGGCCGTTCAGAATTAAATAGGAAAAACCAAGTGATCTGAAATGATCTATGAGGTTTGGTTCGCATTCCCTGATACCCTCCGGGGAAACCTCCAGCAACCTTAAAAGGTTTTGCTGGGAGATTTCAATGTCTTCATTTGCCAGAAACGATCGAAAATCTTTTTGAGTGGAATCCAATTTTTCTTCAGTCAGGCAGTAAACGCCTTCTTTAGAGGTTTGAAGTTCCGAATTTTCAATGACTGGTGGCTTTTCAAAATGCGTGATTGCTGCCGGGTGCCAAAAGGTGATGTAGCCATTAATCCATCTGGAAACACAACTCTCTTCCAGATAGGAAGAATTACTGGTTGGTAACAAATGTTGTGAAACAAGATATGCTGAAATCATGTTTTCCTTGCCTGAATTCGAAAATAACATTGGCAGCAGGAGTTTGGTGGACCTGCAAAGCTAATATTTTTTAAAGGGATTCAGGCAAAGAATCAAAGGGTAAGTTCGGTAATAGTGTTTATTTTAGTTTCCGCCGGGGCCGCCAGGACCTGCGCCGCCCTGTTTGAAGGAGGATGGGTTTTTGCCATCCTTGGTGAGGCCGCCTTTTTTGATGGGTTCGTTATTCAATAAATTTTTAGGGTACTGAACCGGTTGGCTGAACCTTTTATCTTCCAAGGGTGGCACTTTATATTCTTCCTGTGGTGGCAGTGGCTTCATGTGATCGTGAGACAAACAGCCAATTATTGCCATCAATACGATGGGGCAGGTTAAACGGATTGTTTCTGCCACCCTTCGCACCACTGAAAATCCTCCCCAAAAGGAACTTAAAACCGAAGGTCTAATATCTTTTGTTGTGTTTCATTGCAATAGCAAAAGGCAGGAAACCTTTAAGGTCGCCTGCCTTTTCAAAGTTGTTGACAGAATGTTTATTACTTGGCTTTGTCGAAACGAGCGCCAATGATAGCCCAGTTTGCCACATTCCACCAAGCATCAACATAGTCCGCTCTTTTGTTCTGGTAGCGCAGATAATAAGCATGCTCCCAAACATCAACGCCCAAGATTGGGGTTTTTCCGGTCATGATTGGACTATCTTGGTTCGCGGTACTGGTGATTTCCAGCTTTCCACCAGAGGAAACCAACCAAGCCCAACCAGATCCAAAACGGCCCAAGGCTGTTTCTTTGATTTTAGCCTTGAAGCTGGCGAAATCGCCGAATGTAGATTTTATGGCATCAGCCAATTTTCCAGTGGGTTCCCCCCCTCCATTTGGGGACATAATTTCCCAGAAAAGATTGTGATTGGCATGACCTCCACCATTGTTGATAACTTTTTGCCTGATTGCTTCAGGTACAGAAGAAATTTCTGCCAATAGCTGTTCGATGGATTTAGCCTGCAAGGTTGGCTGGTCAGCAAGGGCGGCGTTTAGATTGTCTACATAAGCCTTATGATGGCGCCCATGGTGGATTTCCATGGTTGTTTTATCAATCGCCTTTTCCAATGAATCAGATGGATAAGGTAATGCTGGTAGTTCAAAAGCCATATTATCGTCCTCCTAGGTAAATTAGCCCATCAGATATCTATAGCCATGTATTAATGGCAGCACAAAGTAATTTTTATGGAGGATCAAAAAAAGAAAAGGATAATACTGTTCAGAAACAAACGAATCTATCTTTCGAGAACATTAATTCATGCTTTCAAGAAGATACTTTAATTTTCTAATTTCGGGCTCCACTGGGAAAGTTATCTCGGGCGTTTGTTGAATGTCGATGCTTAAAGCTCTTTCGTAATTGCATTTTTCAAGATGACTGATAACTTTGCCAAAATCAACCTGTCCCTGGCCAACTCTTACCTGAAACTGGCTAATTCCTCTGCCAGTATCGCGGAAATGAATGTGTCTGGCGTAAGAGTAAAGTTCTTCCAGTTGAATATCCGGGCTTAGAACCTCCAGGCTGGGGTCCAAGCAAACCCCAAGTTGTTTGACTTCTTTGCAAATTTGCACGACCGATTTGGGGTCAGAAGCCAATGTGCCTTGTTCCATGATCAGATTGATTAAAACTCCTTCTTTTTCCGCAATTTTAACCAGTTCTTTCAATCGCAGTATTTCACCATTTATATTGGCGGTTGGTGAACTGGCCTGAATGTTTATAACAGGTACAAAGCATTGTCTTGAAAGCCGACAAACCGACAGAAAATGTAACTTATATGCTGATGCATCAAGCTCGCCAAAATAGGCTGTAAATACGGTTGGAGTGAGGCCTGCAGTGCTTTTCAAAAGACCAATTGCTTTGGATAAGTTCTTGTGAACCTCAGATGGCTTAAGGTGGTTACTGTTTTCATCGAGAACCAGTTCGTATTTCTGAAATTGAAGCTCTATCATGGTGGCAAAAACTTCTTCAAGTTTTTTGGAACCAAAACATTGAGTTGAGCAAGTGATAAACATATGCAACTCCTTTAATCGGGCCTTTATCCAGCTCCAAGATTTGGTTTAAATACCAGTAAAAACAAAAAAATAAAGATCATTTTACGCCTATTGGTGATGACATAACCGAAGAACTTGTTATGAAAAGTTATCGGAAACGGAGGATAAAATGGGCGATTTAGGCGGCAGATGTGGTGAAGTTCTAGATCAAATTCATCATGCAATTAGCAGTCGAATTCAAAAGCTGGTGGAGCTTGAAAGTGAACCTCTTCCAGTTTTCCAAAGTCAGGTGCAGGATAAAGCCAGATGTTTGGAAATAAAAATACAGAATTTTCTTGTGGCGATGGATGGTAATCTGGATAAAAACGAACAAGTGTTCAGGGGGCTTTGTTCAAAAATGGATGAAGCTGCTGATTCCTTGCGACAATGGCAGGAGCAGGTGCGGATCTTGCTAAATGAAAAAGATCAATTCATTGAGAAAATAAGCCATTAGTTTTTCAGGGTGAAGTAAATGCCAAAATTTGCAGTTATTCTTCCTGCTGCGGGCAGGTCTTCCAGATTTAAGGACAAAGAAAAGAAACCATTCACAAACTTGGATGGCAGGGCTGTTTGGTTGCGAACCGCGGAACTGTTCGTAAATCGGGATGATGTGGTTCAAATTCTACTGGTTATTGATCCTTCGGACGAGGAAATGGTTCGTAGGCGTTATCAGGCCAATATGGCATTTTTGAACATCAGCATTGTTCATGGCGGGGCGGAAAGGTTTGCTTCAGTCGCCAATGCCTTAAAAAAATTACACCCCGATGTTGATCATGTTGCCATACATGATTCTGTAAGACCATGTGTAACTCCAGAACTGATTGACCAGGTTTTTTCCGCAGGGGTAAAAACCGGAGCGGCAATTCTAGCTTGCCCCTTAAGTGATTCCCTGAAAAGGTGCAGTAGTAATGAACCGGTTGCCATAGAGCAATCGTTGCCAAGGGAAAGGCTATGGTTGGCACAAACACCACAAGTGTTTTCAAGGGATATTCTTCTGAAGGCATACCAAAACATTCCAAATGGGACCACCGATGACAGTCAAATTGTGGAAGCTTCAGGTGTAAAAGTTTCGGTTGTGTTGGGTGTTGGCAGTAATATCAAAATAACCACAAAGGAAGATTTGCTGCTTGCAGATGCAATTCTAAAATCCAGGCCCAAGCCCAAGGCAAATCATTCCGCACATCCTTTTGCGGATGACCTGTTTCGTTGAGGTTTTATCATGTCAACCGTTCATGTGGTGGAATCCAAAGCTGTCGGTCATTGGTTGGGAGTGCTGCGAGATAAAAACACGCCCCCTGCTCTTTTCCGGCAAGCTGCGGAATTGATAACACAGTCGGTTTTTCAGGCTGCTTCCGCGGAATTTGAATTAATATGTGAAGTACGGGAATCACCGTGCGGAAACTTTGATTGGTGGCGTTGGAAAAATTCGATAGCATTGATCCCTATTTTAAGGGCCGGATTGGGGATGGTTGATCCAATTCTTGAGTGGGTTCCAGATGCCACGATTTTGCACCTTGGGGCCGCCCGTGACCATGATTCGCTCCAACCTTACTTTTACTATGACAAGCTTCCTGATTCAATTTCTGAACAACATTGTCTGGTGCTGGATCCTATGCTTGCAACCGCTGGTTCTGCCATGGAAACCATCCGAAGACTAAAAGCTAAAAATGCCCGAAAAGTAACATTTCTAGGTTTAATAGGCTCTCGCGTCGGAGTTGAGAACCTTGCAAGGGAATTTCCAGAAGTAAAGGTTTACCTCGGGGCCTTGGACCAGACTTTGAATTCCAATGGATATATAGTGCCGGGCCTTGGGGATGCCGGCGACAGGTATTTTTTCACATGAAAAGCTAATTCATTTCCAAATGATGATCACCATAGGATCTTGGATCTTCAATTGGTTCAGCGTGAATCTGGATTTGAATGTCCCTTATTTTGCTTTTGATGGAATCTTCAAGCTTTTCCATGATGCTATGGGCTTCTGAAATGCTCATATTTCCTGGTAGAAGAAGGTGGAAATCTATGAATATTTTTCCCCCGGCCTGCCTTGATCTTAGGGCGTGATATTTCATTTCAGCGCTGATGTTTTCCTGAATAATACTCCTTATTTGAGAAAGTTCTTCTTGAGGTAAAGCGTGGTCCATAAGGCCTTTGAATGATTTCCAAACCAGCTTGCTCCCGGTGTAAAGAATTAGTAGCGCAACCAGAATAGCCAGTATGGGGTCCAGCCAGTAAAAGCCAGTCAATCTGGCCAACATAAGCCCAAACAAAACACCCACAGTAGTCCAAACATCGGTAAGAAGGTGCTTTCCATCAGCTTCTAGGACTACGGAGTTGTGATCTTTTCCAACTTTGAGAAGGATCAATGCGACTACGCCATTCACCAATGCTCCGGCAAGTGACAAAACCATTCCCATGTCCAGGGATTGAAGTTCGTGGGGGTAAATAAATCTTTCAATTCCTATCCCGGCGATGGTGAATGATGCGGATAGGATTAGGGCTCCTTCAAACCCCGATGAAAAGAATTCAATCTTTTCATGGCCATATGTGTGCGTTTTGTCAGCAGGTTTGGCGCTAAGGCGGATAGCCACAAAAGCGATACTGGCGGCGATGAGGTTAATGATAGATTCTGCCGCATCCGAAAGCAGACTTACCGATCCTGTGAAAAGATAGGCTGAAGTTTTTAATGCAATCGTGCTGATACCCGCCAGGATGGAAAGATAAAGCACATTTCGTGGTGAGAATAAAGACATCCACAGACCTCTTGGCTATGGATTTTCTACTTAAAAATGATTTTTAAACAACGTATTGGCAGTAATCTTAACGCTGGGCGGTCATTTCTGAAATTCGCTTTTGAGCTTCGGCAACCCGTTTTGGGTCAAGTTCCCTGGTGGTTACTTCTCGATACAGTTCAATGGCATGATTCCGTTCGTTAAGATATTTATCGTAGATCCTTGCAGCGCGAAGGCGGGAATCCAATTGGGTTCTTGAATTCCATTGAAATGATCTTTCGAAGTAGATGGCTGACCTTGCGTACTGTTTATAAGGACGGGATTCATAGATGTCGCCCAATTGATATGCAGCATCACTAATTTTGTCACTATTAGGGTAGGTACTTAAGATTTGCTGGAGTAGAATTTCTGCTCGCTTCTGGTTGTCCACATATTCCTGCCCCCAGCCTTTATCTTTGTATAACATAGCCCGGCGATACATTTCATTTGCTTCAGGTATGTTGTCATTCGCTTGTAATGTTGGAGGTGGTACATCAAGTTCCAACAAGTAAGCCTGCTTAGGAATGCGGTGATAATTCAGCAATTCCTCTTCAGCCCATTTTGCTTTTTCTATGTCGCCAACCTGAATGTAGTGCGCGCGTAATGCTTCTAAAGCACTTTGGTATTCCTTGCGGGTGTTGATTACTTTTTCCACATAGTCCGTGTCTCTGGCTCCAAGTGCGCTGCTTGGTCTGGAGCCTTTTATGGATGTGGGATTTACGGGTGCGGGGCCATTTCCCGGAGGTGGCGCCGGATTCGGTGGTTGCGACGAGACTATTTGGCTTGAGAGTGCTATCGTTGCCAAAGCCAACACAATCTTAAAATTCATGGCAATTACCTCAATTTCTTGAACGGTAATTAACCAACCTTTTCTGAAAAGTCTAGACAGTCTTAATCAACGGTTTATGTATTTCTCCTAAGCTCCCTGAGTTGCCTGGCTGTCTATTTTTGCGAAAATCATTCTTCCTGCAGGCGTTTGCAAAACACTGGTTACCTGCACATTAGATTCTTGCCCTATGAATTGTCTTCCTTGGTCAACTACCACCATGGTTCCATCTTCAAGGTAGCCAACACCTTGTCCAAATTGATCTCCCTGCTTGCTAATCTTGATACTAAAGCACTCTCCGGGCAGTACAACAGGCCGTAGGGAATTGGCAACCTCGTTTAAATTGACAACTTCAACACCTTGAAGTTGGGCAATTTTGTTCAAATTAAAGTCATTGGTAACAACTTTTGCATTAATCGATTGAGCTAAAAGAACAAGTTTTTCATCAACCTGATGGATTCCCTTGAAGTCATTAGCTTGGTTTTCATGAACTTGAAGGTCAATTTTGGAGTTGGTTTGCAACTTTTTGAGAATATCTAGCCCTCTTCGACCACGATTTCTTTTAAGTTTGTCCGAACTGTCTGAAAGTGCGTGTAATTCTTTTAAAACAAATCTGGGTACCAGCATTCTGCTGTCCAATATTTTTGTTTCGCAAAGGTCCGCAATTCTTCCATCGATGATTGCGGAAGTATCCAGGAGAAAAGGCTTGGATCCCTTGACTTGTTTTGAAAATTCAATGTAGGGAATAATAAAACGAAACTCATCTTTGGTTTGAAGAAGGGTGGAAATGCATATGTAAATGCAAATTCCAGTCACAAACGCCCTTAGTAAATTCCTTTGGACAAGGATTCTACCTGCCTGTTCTGCGCTTTTTTGAAGATTATCCCAATCAAAAAGAAACGGATCAAGAATAGTGGAAAAAATACTTCCAAGAAAAAGTCCAAGGAGTAATCCGAAATAAACGGCTGAAATGGTGGTGATTTGCTTTTCGCGAATTAACGTGTCGAGCAGAACTACTGCCAGCCCAGAACCCAATATGGCTGTGAAAGCTATGTAGCCTCGTTTTGGAGAACCGCCAAACTCTTCATTCCCGAAGTGCTGATAAGCAATCATGGAGATTGCGATGAGTCCCGCGCCAAAGAACCCCCGCAGAAGCCAAAGTGGAATAAGCCCGCTTGTCCAAGCGGTTTTTAGCCAGTCTTTGTTTGAATTATCTTCGAAGTTCATGGATACACTCAAGGGCGGGTGGCGGATTGAACTAATATCTAACTTATTAAATCAATTAGAATTATGGCAATTAATTTCAAGGCCGCAACGCCAAAAGATCGCTGGTATTAAACCTCGAAGTAAGGGTTAAAGATTTTTTTGTATTCTTCCTGTGCAAATCTATCCGTCATACCTGCAATATAATCGCAAGCCGTTCTGTGGAGGCCTTCCAACGGAATGCGATTTTTGTATCTTGCAGGCAACTCTGACGGGTTGCTGATAAATTCAGCAAACAAACTGTTCACAAACCGGGCGCCTTTATTAGCCATGCGTTGAACACGCCAATTATTGTAAATTTTTTCTTTGAGAACTTTACCCAATTCCCTTTTCATACCTTCCACTTCATTGCTATGGCAAACCGGGTGACTCGCTGAATTTCTAATTGCGTCAAGGCTTGCGGAATTTATTTTGGCAATGTTAGCTTTGCTGTTGGAAATCAAGTCATGTACGTGAATATCAATGAGAAACCTTACCGCACATAGCTGAATTTGGGCCTGGGTTGCTTTGATGGAAAGTGTTTTTCTGGCTTTTTCCAAAGAAACACACCAGACTTTGGATTCGGAAAGATCGTCCAGCGTGATGATGCCCAGACTAATTGCATCGTCGATATCATGCGCATTATAAGCTAGGCTGTCGCAAGTGTCTGCAACTTGCGCCTCAAAGAATGGAAGTTTGTGACGGAGATATTTTTTGACCTCTTGGCTTTCAGGAGTTTTGGAGTGTAGGGCCATGGCTTCCCTTACTTCCCAGGTAAGGTTCAGTCCCGGGTGGTCCGCGTAGGGATACTCAAGATATTCAACAATCCGCAGAGCATGGCGATTGTGCTCAAATCCCCCATGATCTGCCATGCAGTCCCGCAATACATATTCGCCTGCGTGACCAAAAGGCGGATGGCCAAGGTCATGAGATAGCGCAATTGCTTCGGTAAGGTCTTCGTTAAGGCCCAATTGTCTGGCAACTGTTCTACTTATTTGCGCAACTTCAAGAGTATGGGTTAGGCGGGTGCGGTGATGGTCGTTTGTTTGTGTTACCAGAACTTGAGTTTTATGGGCCAGTCTTCGAAATGCAGTACTGTGAATGATCCTGTCTCTGTCCCGTTGATAGATATTTCGAAAGGGATGCTCATTTTCGGGAAACTCCCGCCCCTTGCTATCCAATGTTCTCATTGCGTAAGGGGAAGTTGTTTCCGAATTCATGAAATTAGATTCCGTATGTGACTTTAGCATTCCTTGGGAAAAGGCATTTCCACTATGGCTTTTGAAAGCAAATCATAAAGGCTTTCCAATGATTGAACAATTACTTTTGTATTGTGAATAACGGGCATGAAATTAGTGTCACCCTGCCATCGTGGAACAATATGCCAGTGTAGATGGGAAGGCACGCCTGCCCCTGCGGCAGCCCCGTGGTTCATTCCGATATTAAAACCATCAGGGTTCATAATGCTTTTGAGTATTTCTAAAAGATGCCTTATCGCCAGGGTGGAGGAAAGCATTTGGTTTTGATTGAGTTGAGTCAGGTCGCCTTTGTGCTCAAGGGGTGCAATTAAAAGATGACCATTATTATATGGAAATTTGTTCAGGTAAATACAGCTATGGTTCAATCGCGTGAGGAGGAAATTGCTTTTGTCAGAATTTTCCTTTAATCCCTCACAAAAAAAACAAGATGGGGTGTTTGTGTCAGGTTTATTAATGGCTATGTAAGAATGCCTCCAGGGCGCCCACAAATTGTCCATTTTTCACTCAAATCTTTCTACAGTTTGGTATATTCTAGACCTAATCTAAACTTTTTGGGTGGTAAGTATTGGCTAATACTCTGGATTAGTCTTCGACCCTAGACTATTTTGGCGCCGGAAATAGCTTAAACAACAAGTATTTACTTCTTTTTTAGAAGGGAAGATATAGAAATGGCAGTTCCAAAGAGAAGAACTTCCCATGCTAGGCAGGGAAAACGCAGAAGTCATCATGGTGTAAAGCCCAAGCAAATCTCATACTGTTCCCGTTGCGAACAGCCGGTAATTCCTCATCGTGTTTGCTCCAACTGTGGCTTTTACAAAGGCCGCGAAATTGTGAAGGCCGCTGAGGAGAAGTAAACCATGCGCATTGCTTTGGATGCAATGGGTGGAGATCATGCCCCTGCCCCAATTATCGCAGGAGCTTTGCAGGCTGTAGAAGCGGATTCTTCTTTGAATGTGGTTTTAGTTGGGGATCAAGCCCAAATAGAACCAGAAATAAAGAATAATCCGGACCCTTCAAGGATTTCCATCTTTCATTGCACACAGGCAATCGGCATGGAGGAATCTCCAGTAGATGGCTTGAGAAAAAAGCCGGACAATTCCATTTCCCGTTCCTGGCAAATGTTGGGACTCGGGAAAGTTGATGGTATTGTCAGTGCAGGAAATACCGGAGCCATGGTAGCTGGTGGAATCTTAAGCAAGCGCTTTCTTAAAAACGTAAGAAGGCCAGGTATTGCAACCGTAATGCCCACCAAAAGAGGGCTTTGCGTAATGATTGATGTTGGAGCCAATGCCCAACCGAAGCCAGAGCATTTGTATCAATACGGCGTCATGGGAAGTATTTTTGCCAAGCGTATTCTCCAAAAAGATAACCCAAAAGTTGGCTTGATTAATATTGGTTCCGAAGAAGCCAAGGGAACTAGCCTGGCTAAAGAGACTTTGGCTTTGTTTTCCAATAGCCCTCTTCAGTCAAGCTTTATTGGCAATCTCGAGGGGCGTGATATTCATCAGGGAACAGCGGATGTGGTTGTCTGCGATGGTTTTGTGGGAAATGTTGTCTTGAAGGCCTGTGAAGGCCTTTACCAGTTCCTCATGGAAATGGCTTATCAGGAAATCATGTCTTGCCTGAAGCAGGAGAAAGACCTCGCTAAACAAGCTTTAAGGCATCTTGCCAGCAAGTATGATTACAGTGAATTTGGCGGCGCACCCCTTTTGGGGATTGATGGCGTTTGTATTATTTGTCACGGAAGCTCTGGTGATCGCGCTATCAAGAATGCCCTTCTTTTGGCTGCCAAATACGCAAAGTTGAAGCTTAATGATATGATTGTCAGCGAATTGGAGCAGACCCCTAGTCTGGCCATTAGTTAGCCATAATTTGCTTTTAATTCGAGGACCAAAGGAATGGCTTCTTCTGCGTTTGTATTTCCTGGACAGGGCGCCCAATATCTTGGAATGGGTGCCGCTCTTTGTGAAAAGTCCCCCAAGGCCAAAGTTCTTTTTGAGAGTGCCTCTTCTGTTTTAGGCTACGATTTGCTGGATGTTTGCAAATCCGGGCCTGTTGAAAGAATAAATGCCACAGATGTCAGTCAGCCAGCAATTTATGTTGCTAGTATTGCCGCTTTAGAAGACTTTCGTGATTCAAACCCGGATATTATTTCTTCGTGTAATATTTGCGCAGGCCTAAGTCTGGGGGAATATACGGCCCTAACTTTCGCCGGGGTGATTAGCTTTGCCGACGGGATCAGGTTGGTAAAAGAACGCGGTGAAGCAATGCAAGCCGCGGCGGAATCAGTTTCTAGCGGGATGATAAGTGTGATTGGGGCCGAGAAGGAAAAGGTTGCAGAACTTTGCCAGCAGGCTTCTTCTGCAGGCTTAATTCAGATGGCTAATTTTCTTTGCCCGGGAAATATTGTTGTTTCAGGCGAAATGAAGGCCTGTGATGCCCTTGAAAAAATTGCTTCGGAAGCTGGTGTAAGAACTGTTCGGCTTGCTGTTGCTGGGGCTTTTCACACCCCAATTATGGCACCGGCATTGCAAAGATTATCGGTGGCCCTCGCAGGAACCAATGTTCAAAAGCCACAAATTAATGTGTTAAGTAATGTGAATGCCAGTTTGCATGAAAGCCCTGAAAGCATAAAATCCCTTCTTGCCAGACAAGTGGTAGAACCAGTGCTTTGGGAAGATTGCATGAGGAATATTCTTGGCAGCGGTGTTGAAAAAGTGTACGAAATAGGACCGGGTCGGGTTCTTGCCGGACTCGCAAAACGAATCAATCGGAAACTTGAGGTTGTTAATATCAGCGCTTAAGTGTTCATTGGTTGAAAAGCACTGGCCGGAATTATAAACAAGATGGATAAGATGGCTTGTGCGCCTAGTGTTGATGTGGTAATAACTTGGGAAACTTGATTCTCAGGGATAGTAATCTGGAGCGTAAGCTCTTACCAAATGGAGGGTTTGTACAGTGGCATCTGTCGAAGAAAGAGTTATCGACATCGTTTGTGAATCCTTGGCCGTTGATAAAGGACAGATTACTCGCAGTACTTCTTTCCAGGAAGATGTTGGTGCGGATTCTTTGGATGTTGTTGAACTGGTGATGGAACTCGAGGAAGAATTCGAAATTCAAATTCCAGATGAGCAAGCAGCCAAGATTCGTACGGTTGGCGAGGCAATTGAGTACATCGAAAGAGAGCAAGGCAAAAAATGACTCGTAGAGTCGTTATCACCGGCCTTGGTACTGTAAACTCTCTAAGTAGTGATATCCCCCAGTTCTGGAACTTGCTTTGTTCTGGAAAAAATGGGATTGGTTTGATTGAGCAGTTTGATACCAGTGCATTCAAAGTCCATTTCGGCGGTGAAGTCAAGAATTTCCAATGTGAGCAAACAATCGATCCAAAAGTCGCAAGGCGTTTGGATCGATTTGCTCAATTTGCATTGGTGGCTTCGGTTTCAGCTGTTAAAGACTCCGGGATAGACTTCACCAAGTATGACCCGTTTCGCTGCGGTGTCGTGATGGGGTCTGGCATTGGTGGCTTGAATGAGTTTGAAGACCAGCACACCAAATATGTTTTGAAAGGCCCGGATAGGATTGGCCCGTTTGTGATTCCTAAAATGATAGCCAATGCTGCAGCTGGGAATGTTTCGATTCATTTTGGGCTTATGGGTCCAAACACTGCCGTTTCCACGGCTTGTGCCAGCGCAGCCCATGGGTTGGCTGATGCTTTGAGGGCCATTCGGCATGGATATGCCGATGTTATGGTGGCAGGTGGTGCTGAAGCCGCGATTACCCCGATGGGTTTGGGTGGTTTTATCTCTGCAAAAGCCCTTTCCCACAGAAATGACTCCCCTGAAACAGCTTCAAGGCCTTTTGACAAAGACCGGGATGGATTTGTTTTGTCCGAAGGGGCTGGTGTTCTTGTTTTGGAGGAATTAGATCATGCCAGGAAGCGGGGAGCAAATATTTATGCAGAGCTTCTAGGCTGCGGAAGTACAGCTGATTCTTATCATATTACAGCTCCGCACCCTGAAGGTGCCGGCGCCAGCAAAGCCATGCAACTTGCTTTAGAAGATGCAAAAATCAATCCAGAACAGGTTGATTATGTGAATGCTCATGGTACTAGCACTCCTTTGGGGGATGAAGCCGAAACCAAGGCAATTAAATTGGTTTTTGGCAACCATGCCAAAAAGCTCATGGTCAGCAGCACAAAAAGCATGATTGGTCACACCCTTGGCGCAAGTGGTGGAATTGAATTGATAGCCTGCGCTCTTTCCATCAGAGATTCCAAAGTTCATCCCACCACAAATTTGTTAACTCCTGATCCCAATTGTGATCTTGATTATGTTCCTAATGTGGCCCGGGATGCCAGGGTAAGGTACGCTATTTCCAATTCCTTCGGTTTTGGCGGGCATAATTGCTGTCTTGCATTGGGTGCCGTTTAATCGTTTTAAAATTGGGAAGCCTTTATGGCTGAAAACCCAAGATCTATGGATCTCCCGCTTGAACTTCCTGACTTTGGAAGGCTTCGGCGGGAGATTTCTTTTCATGAGGATCAAGCCTTTCGAAGACGCTTTACCTTGAAAACAGCAGAGGATTATGCCTTTGATTTGGGTGGGTATTTGTCGCATGAAAGCTGGATTAAAGATGGGATCGAAAAATTAGGTGATCTAAAAGGAAAATTGCTACTAGATTTGGGTTGTGGCCATGGAATGGCCTCGGTGGTCTTTGCCACCCAAGGGGCTCTTGTTACAGCAATGGATATTTCTGCCGGGTATGTTGCAGAAGCAATGCAACGCGCGAAAAGCCACGGGGTAAGAATAAATGGAATAGTTGGTTGCGGAGAATTGCTTCCTTTCAAGGATGAAGCTTTTGAGCTTATTTGGGGAAACGCAATTCTTCACCACCTTGATCTGCGTTTTGCCGTAAGGGAAGTTATGAGGGTATTAAAACCTGGTGGTGTTGCGGTTTTTTGTGAGCCTATAAACATGAGCCTTGTACTTAAACTTGCCCGTAATTGGTTTTCTCCGAAAGATCACACCTCAGATGAACAACCATTGGGCTATGAAGAAATCAAAATGATGAAGGAAATAAATCCTGGGTTGGAATGGCATGGGCATCAGCTTTTGGGAAGTTTTGGAAAAATTGTGCGAATGAAGATGCTCGCTTCTTCTTTCGATTTTGTTGATAAAGTAACGCTTGGAATGTTTCCTTTTGCAAAAAAGTTTTGTCGGTATGGTATGTTTAAACTAAATAAGAAATGATTTTTACGTGCCAAAACTGGGATTCTGTTTTGAAAGCTAGTGAATTTAAAACAAAGATTGACGAGAGTCGGTTGTTTGGGACCCAATTAACCGGCCAATTGGGAATGTTTCTCTTTTGCATTTTCCTTATGGCTTATTTGGTTTGCCTTGGAATTAATATTTCTGAACCTCTAAACCCTCGGTTGGAAATCCAAAAAAACTCCTTGATGAATGTTAATACGGCTACATGGTCAGAATTATTGCAAATACCCGGAATTACCGAGACAGTAGCTTGGAATATAGTCAAACATCGTGAATTGAATGGCGATTATTCGTCTGTTGATCAGTTGTCCAACATAAAAGGAATTGGAAAAAAAAGTCTCGAAAAAATTAAATTATATGTGGCTTTAAATTCAGCTAAATCATCGGTGATTGGAAAAGCTGCAGGAGCTAAAATTGCACTCCAAGAAAAACCAAAAAAGAATTTGAAGCTTGATCCTAACACCGCAACAATTTCTGAGCTTCAGGCATTGCCAGGAATTGGTTCAAAGTTAGCTAATAATATTATTAATAAGCGAGAAAATATGGTGTTCTTGAATGCAGAGGATTTACTAAAGGTGCCTGGGATAGGCAAAAAGACTTTTGAAAAGATTGCCCCTTTTATTGAAATTCAGAACGAAAAAAATAGAGGCAAGAACTCCAAGGGGAATCATGGGAACAAAATTTAAACTAGTAAGCGAGTTTTCTCCTGCTGGAGACCAACCCAAGGCAATCAAGGCGCTTGTTGAAGGATTTCGGGCCGGAAAGTCTACTCAGGTCTTATTGGGTGCAACAGGTACGGGTAAAACTTTTACAGCAAGTAATGTAATCAAAGAGCTTTCAAGGCCGACTTTGGTCCTTGCCCACAATAAAACTCTTGCCGCCCAGCTCTATAAAGAATTTAAATCCTTTTTTCCAGAAAACGCGGTTCATTACTTTATCAGTTATTATGATTATTATCAGCCCGAGGCATATATTCCTCAGCGCGATATCTACATCGAAAAAGACGCCCAGATCAACGAAAATATTGATCGTCTAAGGCTTGCCGCTACCAGTGCATTGGTAAGCAGGGAAGATGTGATTATTGTGGCTAGCGTCTCCTGTATCTATGGTTTGGGATCCCCTAGTGATTATAAACGAATGGTAATTCCTCTCAGGAAAGGCGAAACGATTCGCAGGGAAGATCTTTTGTTGAAGCTTGTCGATGTGCAATACCACAGAAATGACATAGCCTTCGAAAGAGGGACATTCCGGGTGCGGGGTGATGTGGTGGAGGTATGGCCTGCTTCCGAGGAATTTTCCATTCGAATTGAACTGTTTGGAGATGAGATAGATCAGTTATGCCTTATAAATCCTTTGACAGCAGAAATACTTCAGGTCTCGGATGAGCTTTTTGTATACCCTGCCAAGCATTTTGTGACTCCAGAAGATCGTTTGAAGGCCGCTATTGAAGGCATAAGGGGAGAACTTGAGGAAAGGTTGGCAGTTTTTAAAAAAGAAGGCAAATTACTTGAGGCACAAAGGCTTGCCGCAAGAACCAAGTTTGACTTGGAGATGCTGCAGGAGGCTGGATACTGTCCCGGTGTGGAAAATTACGCTAGATGGTTTAGTGGCAGAAAACCAGGTGAACCACCCTATACCTTAATGGACTTTTTCCCGGAGGATTTCCTGGTGGTTGTTGATGAATCCCATGCCACCATTCCCCAAGTCCGGGGAATGTATGCTGGGGATCATAGTAGAAAAATGACCCTTGTTGAGCATGGTTTTCGGTTGCCAAGTGCGCTTGATAATAGGCCGTTTCGTTTTGAGGAATGGGAAAAGAAAGCGAATTGTATTCTTTTCATGTCTGCAACGCCTGCGGACTATGAACTTGCCAGATGTGGGGGTGAAATTGTAGAGCAGGTTATCAGGCCGACCGGGTTGCTGGACCCTGTTCTTCATGTGAGGCCAGCAAAAGGCCAAGTCCCAGATTTGGTAAAGGAAATTGAAAAGAGGGTTGTGAAAAAGGAGAGGATTTTGGCGACAACCCTTACCAAAAGAATGGCGGAGGACCTTACAACCTATTTTCAGGAGTCTGGTATAAGATGCAAATGGTTGCATTCGGAATTAGATGCGATTGAAAGAATCCAGGTACTCAGGGAATTGCGGGAGGGTGCCTTCGATGTTTTGGTTGGGGTGAATTTGTTGAGAGAAGGATTGGATTTACCGGAAGTTTCACTGGTTGCGATCATGGATGCGGATAAGGAGGGGTTCTTAAGAAGCGAGACATCGCTTATCCAAACCATTGGCAGGGCCGCCAGAAACGTGAATGCCGAAGTCATCCTTTATGGGGACAAAGTTACCGAATCAATGCATAAGGCAATGGAGGAAACCAATAGAAGGAGAGAACTTCAAATAAAATACAACCAACAACACGGAATAACCCCCCAGACCGTGAAATCTTCCATACAGTCTGTCATAGAAGAAGAAATAGAGGCTAACAAACTTGTCCATGAGGTTGCGGGAATTTCTGAAGACAATGCATTAAATCAGGATGTTCTTGAAGAATTGCACATGGAAATGCTGAAAGCGGCAGAGAGTCTTGATTTTGAAAAAGCCGCGGAACTTCGTGACAAGATTGCGAGATTGAAAGGTGAAAAAGTAGCCTCTCCCCAGATAAAAAAGCCACGGGGTAAAGGCAAAAGGTCTCGCTAATCAAATTAAAATAATTCCACCCTCTGAATCCATGTGATTTGTATTTCTCCAAAAGAATCCGATTGAACAGCCTGAATGGAATGTTTCTTAATAAGTTCAAGAATCGCAAGGAATAGCCCTATTAATCGAAGCTTATGGAAAGGAGGGGTGAAAAGATCCCTGAAGGCCATTTTGCCATGACTGGAAAGCCTTTGGGTTATTTCTTCCACATAAACTTCCATGGGCGTGATATCGACAACAATTTCCTGGCTTTGTGACACCATGGTCTCACGCATGATTCTTCCAAAAGCACTGACAAGATCCCATAATTCCACTTCCTGAATTGGTTTTTCGGTTAAAGAGTTTATGGAAATCGGAACCTCTGGTTGCTGCCTGGGAATTTTTTGCAGATTTGTTTCAGCCCTTTCGTCGAGCAAGTCGACAGCTTCCTTGTATTTTCTGTACTCCATAAGTTGTCGAACAATTTCGTTTCTGGTTTCCTCAGCTTTTTCTGACTTTTCAGTTTGTCTCGGTAGAAGAAGTTCAGACTTTATTTCCATGAGTTTGCTGGCCATCACCAGGAAGTCCCCTGCACTTCCAAGGTCCAATATTTGTATTACAAACAGGTATTCTTTGAATTGCTCTGCGACTTTGCAAATGGCAATGTCAAGAATATCTAACTCATCCTTTTTAATTAGGTGCAAAAGCAAATCCATCGGGCCTTCATAACTATCAAGTTTTACCCTGTAATCCATTAATTGTTCCCTGTCTGGATTTCAAAGGGGATATCATTCCGGCTGAAAAAGTTACCTGCTTTTTCAGTATTTTTAGAGTTTCGAATCGTGTTATCTTCAAGAACATTTATAACAGGCGTTAGATTCTCAAATGGTGTCATATGTATGGCAGTAATATTTTTTGTGCTTAATGGGTAAATCGTAACAGGATCTAGATTTTTTGTTTCTGAGTTCAAAAGGTTTAAAGAACCATAATAATCCTTAGGTATGCCCGCCAAATGAAAACCTTTGTTTTTGTCTTTTACCAGGTTATCCAGATTGGCGCTATCTTGTAACAGTGTCTTGAAATGATCTAAGAGATCGGATGATTCTTCATTTTCCATAGGGGAAGATTTGCTGGCCGTTCCGTTTCGGAATTTATCACAGGCTTCCAATATGGTTTTTTCAAGTTCCCCTAAAAGATGTTCGCTTCCAATGCATACCTGGGTGAGTGCGGAATATTTTTCCTGGATTGCGGTTTGTACTTCTAAATCAATTTTTAAGAGACTTTCCAATTCGTTTTGTTGGGGAAGATATTGGTTTTCCAAAAGGTTTGATGCTTTTCCAATTCTATCTTGAATTATTTGCACTCTTGATTGGCAGAACTCTATTTCTCTTTTGTGTTCCGCGAGTTGCGTTTCCATGGTGGAGAATATTTTTTGTGAGAAATGGTTTAAAAGTGCGTTTAGGCGCGCTTTAAATAGGCCCTTAAAAACATCAGCAAGTTTGGGAACAACGCTGGATGGTTTTTCCGAAGAAGTCCTTAATGATCCGAGTAGCGCCATGATTCTGAGATGCGAATTTTTGGTCTCATTGGTGTTTCGATTTTCATCCTGAGAGCAAGATTTTGCATGTAATGCAAAATTCTCTGCTAAAATTTTTAATAGTTCCTTGGCACCTGCAAATCTTAAACCCGGTCGTTCGATAGTTTTTACAATCCAAGAATCAACATGCTTGTTAAGGTCCTCGATTTTTTCAAGGTACCTGCGATGAAGGATTTTTGCAAATAAACCATGATTTAAAGAGTCAACATTTGTCTCTTCGTAGTTTCCAAGGAAATCTTTGCTTTTCGATAAAACATCAAGAGAGGTTTTTTCAACATCTTGGTTCGATGAAACATTTGCAAGTTTGTAAAGGCTTTCGAGCAATTCCTTTAAGAAAAAAGAATCTGCAGGCATCTCCAAAGATTGATCCAGGCCTTCCTTCAAAAATTCATGCAGGTTTGCTGGTGAAATTTTTAAGTTTTTAAGCTCCTGTTCAGCTTGAATTTGTAATCCCCTGGTTTTTGAAGGCAGCCAATGGTTCCAGAAAGCAATTAGTTTGATGGCCGTAGATTCATTTCTTAATGAGGAGGGAGATAAACTTTCCAGTTGCAGAGTTTTTACACCTGCAGTGAAGAAGTTGTAATTATGATTTTGTATTTTAACAGTCTCCATTTGTGAGATGTTTTTCTTTTCAGAAAGAAGGTCGGAAAAAAATATATTCAAAAATTCAGCAGTAGAGTTGTCAGATTCGTTGGGAATATTTAAAAGAACGACCTTGCGGATTATCTTTTCACTTATTTTTGAACAATAAAAAATGATTTCCAGAAGATTCGCCCTGGCATTTTCAATGTCTTGTACATTAACTGTAGTTGATGCGGGGATAAGGAATAGAATAGTCACACTGGGAGTCAAAAATCCTTCCCCGGATGAAATTTCTTCAATCCAAGAAATTAAATCAAATATCGCACCTGAAGCGCCGCCAGAAATGTTGGCCATGATAGTTATTTCTGGACGCATCTTTTGGCCAAAAGTAAGTAGTGATTCTTTATTCCAAATAGAACCAATTTGGTTCTGAAGTTGTTGGCAAACCTTTTCACGAGCGTCCAGGAGGGCAAGTCTTCCTAATGCCCTGCTCCCGCCTGTGGAAAGATCTTTGGGTATTTGGTACAGCTTGTTTAAAGGTAACCAAGTTTTAAGTTTTTCTAACTTTTCCTGATCCCTAAGGTAATAATTTGGTCTGTTTAATGCGCAAATAATTGTTTGATCAGGAGAAAGTGATTTGTTTGGATCCGCTGTCTGGATACCTAAGCTATCCATGTCTATTCCCAAAGGTTCTATTTTAACCAATGGAAAGTTTGCATTTTTTGTTTCCTTGGATTGGCTGTTCCAAAGTCCAATATTCTCAACTGCGGTTTTTCCCAACCCTATCAATAAAATCCCGGAAGGTCTTACTTGATCATCAAACTTGTTTGATTTCTCTACTTCAGAAGGTTTTATTTCTTTAGTTTGATTTAAAGCACGCTGACTTTTAAAATTTATGGTTCTTGAAAGGTCTTCCATCGGTTGCGAAGTGTTTGTCCGAAGTATTTCAACAGGATAAGGAATCGTTTTTTGAATGGCTGGTTCGATTTTTTGTGGGTGATTTACTTCTTGGCAGGCTGACAATTGCTCTACAAACTCCTGACAGGAAGCATATCGCTGTTCAGGAATTTTTGACAAAGCTTTGGCAAGAACAGGTCGTTCCAAATGAGGCAATGAAGATAAGTCTGGTTCTTCATTCAAATGCATTTGAATGAGTTTTCTTAGGTTATCAGCCTCGAAAGGTCTTTTTCCCGTCGCCATTTCCTGGTAAACGATCGCAAGGCTATATTGATCTGAATATTTACTTGGCCAACCTTCGATTAATTCCGGAGGAGAATAAACAGGAGTTATTGTACCCTGGTAATCATTGCTGTTGAATGTGAGTTCACGAACAAGTCCAAAGTCACCAATTTTCAAATGGTTTTGAACAAGAAAAAGGTTGTGAGGTTTTATATCAAGGTGTTGTAATTGGTACTGTGATTGGATTAAGTCCAAAGCTTCAGCAGCTTCAAAAAGATATTTAATCAATTCAGTTTTTGGAATCCCTGGAAGACCTTTTGCCTTATATTCTTTGTAACGGCCCCAAAGATTTTTATCGGCCAGTTCCATGACAACCATGAGAATTCCATCAGTGATATCCACGCGTTCCATGGATAAAATGAATGGGTGACGAATCGATTTGATCCTGTCTATCGATTGTTTTTCAAGAGCCGCTTTGTGGACCCCTTGGCTGGTATTTACAAATTTAATTGCCTTTAATAATCCCCCGGGTGCTGATGCCTTCCATACCTCTCCAAACCCACCTTCTCCAATCTTTTCAATTGTTTTGTAACCGGGTATAGGTTCGTAATTAGGATAGATTTTAACCATGGATAATATGGAAAAGCTTTGAGGAAGTTTTAAAATTTAGGCACATAAAATCATAACATAAATAAATGATAATATTAGGAATTACTTTTCCTCAATTATTTCGAGTACGGAATACAAAAACTGTCGGGTGTTAGAATGGTCAAGGTTTTGATTAGTTTGCGAAATGCAGCAGAAACTAAAAATGCAGCATCTTTGCCGATTGATTATTTTGATTTTAAGGAACCTGAAAATGGTTCTATGGGGTCTTTAAATAAATCTGATTTGCTTGAGGCAATAAAGGTTTTAGGTCGGGACAAAAAGATCAGCATGGCATGTGGTGAGTTGGAAAAAGCTACATCTGATTCCTGGCAATGGGATATAAATGTAGATTTTTTTAAGGTTGGATTGGCAGGACTTGAAAGTCATAAAGAAACATGGATTTCGAAAATTCTAGAGCTTCGCAGGATTTTGCAAACAAGAAAAACATTTCCTGTTCTAGTTCCGGTTTTTTATGCAGATCACAAACTTGCAAACTCTCCGCCAGTGTTGAATGGGGTAAAAAAACTTCTAGCAGAAGGGTTTAGACTTTTTCTGGTAGACACATGGGCAAAAAGTGGAGGTGGTCTTTTAGATCATATGACCACGGAAATGCTTTTTGATCTGCAAAATATGATTTTAAATTCAGGTGCTGAATATGGATTGGCCGGTAAATTAAATAAGCAGGATTGCATTCGATTGATGAAAGCAAATATTTTGCCCAATTGGTTTGGTGCCAGGGGTGCCGTGTGTGTCTCAGGAAAAAGAGAAGCTGCCTTTGACGCTCACTTGGCAAAAGAGTTTATTTACTCGATTCAATTAGCTCAGAGATAAAAAATTCATCCAGTTGATTTTAAGTTGATCTGGTTTGTTTTTTATAATTTCCCCAAAAAAATCATCAACGAGGCCAGCTTTTGATGCCTCAAGCCATGTAATTTCACGTTCAATAGTGCAAGATTTTAACAGCCATAAACGGGATGCTTTAATTTTGATCGCATATCGCAAAGATATTGTGTCAGATCGCACGGACCTGCTGCAAGGAAGAACAGGCTTGTGTTTCGAATCCGTATCATTCTTGCAGAATGAATATGCGTCTAAAAAGAATATCCCTGGGCTAATAGGCAGTCCATCAGTCATTTTTGCGGGTGGCATCAAGGCCTCCACTATTTTCTGCGCATTAAGTGTCATAATTTTTATGCAATCCCAATGCTCTTTTTCGGAGTTTGGTTCTGGGTTGATTTTTTCATAATTTCGTACCTTGGCCCCTCCTCCTGAAACAATCACTTTAACGTCAGAGTGAAGCTTATTTAAAAACGAGGCCAATTTGGTTGTCAAGCAAGAGTCGGAAAACAGGCTTCCTCCGACTTTGATTACATCAATTTCCATGATTTTTCCTTGGCCAACTGTCCCACACTAAAAGCGCAAGCACATTCAGAAATTTGGGCGTTGTGTTCTGAAGAGAAGCTAAAAAAAGTTTTGGAACCATAAAGTTTGCGAAGAATGGTTTTTAGGAAGACTTCTCCTTCTCCAGAAAGGTAAAACCATTTCGGCAAAATGTTTCGAAATGCGATTTGTTTTTGCACAGCATTAAGTATCCAGGAAGTCTGTTCCTCCACGGCTTTAAAGGCGAGTTTTTTAATTTCGGCCTTGCTTAATGCTTCCATGTCTTCGCAAATCATTCTTGCAATTCTTCTTTCAGAATTAATGACCGTGAATGGTTTCCCATCGGCCGTTTCCTTGCAACTTCGGTTCTCAACCAGATTTCCCAAAATCAAATGCGCATCCGAGGTGCTTGCAAACCATTCCTGAGCAAATTGACTTCCCAGTAAAGAGGATAAAGGTGACCGGCGCATGCCGGTATAAACAAGTTCATGATTTTTTAGGCGATCACGGTCTGTGTATCCCAAACTTTCAGGTTTGCCGGCAATCACCGGGATAATATCTGTGGTCGTAGAACCCATATCCAAAAGAAACCCAATATCTTTGGGGTGTTTTTCCCCAACATAAGTTGCCATTGCCAGCCAATTTGAGGCAGCACATGGGAGTGGATTTTTTTTTGCCTCTTGTAAAGACACAAATTTACCCCGGTTCGTAAAAATCATTGATGATTTGTGAAATTTTTTAGGGATCGATTCTAAAATAGATATGACCCCGGATTTTTTATCGGAAAAGCAATCGCAGAGCTCTGCTGTCATCGTAATAGCAATAGGCCCGGATACTTTCATTTTTTTCAGGAGATTATTAAGACAATCCGCTAATTTTTCGGGATGTTTCCAAACTGGAAAAAAATAAAGCAGGCTTTTTCCATCCTCGCGCCAAATTTTGATGTTTGCCCCACCAATATCCATTCCAGCATTCATGTAAAATAACGCTTTCTAGTGAAATAAGCTTTAAAGTCGTTTGGTGTACAAAAAGACATATTGGTTAGGCCATAAATGCCAAAGATTCTTGCCAATGGCATAAATTAAGTGTAGCTTTTAATATCTGCTACGCAGTCCTGTGAAATTATCCCACCTTCAGGAGCTGTTCAATGATAAATATTTCCGGTAAACCATGGAAGTTTTGTGACGGAATTAGTCGTAGAAATTTTCTTAAAATCGGTGCGTTTGGCTCTGCTTTCACAACTGCGGACATTTTGAAAGCCAACCAGGCTGGTGGAACCGGAACAGCCAAGTCTGCAATCATGATATATTTGCCGGGCGGTCCATCCCATATGGATATGTATGACCTCAAGCCACAAGCTCCCGCGGAATATCGGGGTGAATTCAAACCAATTGCTACCAATGTGCCAGGTGTACAAATTTCAGAGCATTTTCCAATGCAAGCTAAAATGTTTGATAAGCTTGCTGTGGTAAGAAGCTTGGTTTCGGTTGATGAACATTCAGATTCCTTGGTTATGACTGGCTACCGCGAAAGTTTGAATAGAATCGCACATCATCCTTCGGTTGGTGCTGTGATATCCAAGCTTCGTGCTGGCCAGCAAGATATTCCTCCTTTTGTAAGCCTAAGGGGAATGTCTGTGGGTACCGAACCAGGTTATTTAGGAATAGCTCATAGACCATTCACGCCTGATGGTCCTGGCTTGCAAAACCTTCGCTTGCCTGGGATGGTGACAGAAGAACGTTACGATTCTCGGAAAGATCTGTTGAAGGAATTTGATTCCGTTCGCAGGGAGATTGATGCAACTGGAACTATGCGAGGCATGGACTCCTTTAATACCAGGGCCTTTGAGATGGTTTCTTCCGGAACTGTTCGCAGAGCTTTAGACTTGACCCGGGAAGATCCGAAGGTTCGGGACCGTTACAAGGGTGTGGAACAGTTTTTAACTGCAAGGCGCCTTATTGAATCTGGAGTAGGTTGTGTAACTTTGGCTTATGGCGGTTGGGACACTCACTCTTCAAACTTTAAAACGCTTAAAAATCAACTGCCGATGTTAGATAAGGGTATCGCAAATCTCATTCAAGATTTGCATGATCGTGGCATGGAAGATGATGTAGTGACGGTTGTCTGGGGTGAATTCGGAAGAACACCAAAAATTAATGGTAATGATGGCGGTCGTGATCATTGGTCGCCGGCAATGAGTGCTTTGGTGGCTGGTGGGGGCCTAAAAATGGGTCAAGCTATTGGAGCCACTAGCTCCCGTGGCGAATACCCGATAGATAAGAAATATCAGGTACCACAATTGCTGAGCGCTATTTATCATGCCCTTGGAATAGATCCAGCTATGACGTTTCCTGATAACTCAGGTCGGCCAATGTATATACTTGATGAGAGAAATCCTGTGGCGGAACTGATCTGATTTTTTAGAGTGTTCCGTCGTGGATTCTTGAGAATACCGCTTTGAGATATCTTCCTTCAGAGGCATGAGCCATAACAGGGTGATCAGGCCCGGCACCGTGAATTTTAAGGTGCTGGGCTGATTTTTTTGCCTGCCATGCTGCTCTGCGGATTGAATCGAGAAAATCCATTTCAGAAACTAATCCCGTGCAGGAACAAGTCAAAAGTATTCCCCCGTCATTAATCATTTGCATGGCAAGTCGGTTCATATCTGTATATTTCCGAAGTGCCTTTTCGACTTCTTCACGGTCGCGGGTTAGTTTTGCGGGATCCAGAATTACCACATCGAATTTTAAACCATTGGTTATCTGATCCCTTAGCCAGGGAAAAATATCTGATTGAATAAATTTGATTCTTACCTTGTTTAATGAGGCGTTGTGTCTGGCTAAAGCCAGTACTTCTTCATCAAGGTCTATGCCAACTACATCCCTGGCTTTTCCCAAGGCACTTGCATAAACAGAAAATCCACCAGAATTGCAGCAGAGATCTAATACTGTTTTGCCTTCACAAAAAGTGCTTAGAAAAAGTCTGTTGTCTCGTTGGTCGGTAAAAAAGCCCGTTTTATGACCACTCCCCGGGGTGACTTTGAACTGGAGGGAATTTTCGGTGATTGTTTCAGGCTTGATCGTGAATTGGGGAACTTTACATTGGAATGACTCCTGTTTTTGGACATGGTCCTCAGCAAACCAGGTTACTTGATGATTGGGATAGTGCTCTAGAAGGATGCTTTCAAAAGTATCTTTCAGTCGGTACATTCCTGCTGAAAAAAATTCCATCACAATAGTGCTGCCGAGTTTATCAATAATAAGCCCACTAAGCCCATCGCCTTCCCCATGAACCAAACGATACGCATTGGTTTTTTGATTTAGCTTTAAAACTTCTTCCCTAAGTGATATGGCGCTTTTGAGTTTTGATTTAAAGAATGCATCGTCGAGCTTTTCGGAAGGGTTTGTGGTTAAAACACGAAGCGCAATCCTGGAATGGCCATTGTAAATACCTCTTCCCGCCCAGTTTCCATCTTTATCGCGTATTTCAACCAAAGAACCGTTGTGTATCTTCTGGCTGGGTTTCTCTACCATTTTTTGGAAAATCCACGGATGGTTTGAATTTCTGACGATTTTCAAATTGATTACAGGTAAATCTGGGTTTAAGGTATCTGTCTCAAGCATGGTTTCGCTCACATCAGTTGTGGTTTAACTATTAGATTAGAATATGCAATTGATTGTGTTTGTACGTGGCGATTTTGGAAAGGTCTGAAATAAAAATGCCTTCTTCTTCCTTTAATATTGAAAAATATGGCGATATTGCAATTGTGGTTCCTTCTAGCACGGTTGAAAAAATGCCGGAAGAACTTATGAGCGCAGCCACTCAGCTAGTTTTGGAACCATTGGACAAAATGCGTCCAAGTGGGCTTATTTTTGACCTTGGCGGAATTGAGTTTGTCGGTTCCATGTTTCTTGGATTTTTACTTCGGTGCCACAAAAGAGTGAAGCACCACGGGTGTGAAGTTGTAATTTGTGATCCTTCAAAAAGTGCCAGGGAACTCTTGCACATAACAGCTCTGGATACCCTTTGGCCAATTTACAACAACCGGCAAGAAGCCATATCCGCCCTTAACAGTGACTGATTTTCATTGATTATGGATACCAAGCTATGCTTTCAGATTGATCAACCACCCGTGGTTGTTGTTGATCATTTGAAAAAGCAATTTGGTGAAAAGTTAGTTCTAAATGATCTTTGCTTTAAAATTAATCCGGGAATTACTGGTTTGCTCGGTCCAAATGGTGCCGGTAAATCAACATTTTTAAAATTGTTGCTTGGCTTGATAACGCCTGATGGTGGAAGTATTCAGTATTTCAGGAATGGTACCGCACAAGGTGGATTTTCCATTGGATACATGAGCGAAGCAAAAGCCATCATACCTGCTATGACCGGACTGGATTTTGTCTCTTATTCCGGGGAACTTGAAGGCTTACCACGAAAAGATTCTCTTAGAAGGTCGCATGAATTACTGGATTGTCTTGGCCTTTCTGAGGCTAGATACAGGCAGGTTGGAGAGTATTCTGCAGGAATGGTTCAAAAGGTAAAACTCGCCCAAGCTTTGGTCCATGATCCTGAATTTCTGGTTTTAGATGAGCCCACCTCGGCGTTGGATCCTCCCGCACGGGAGCAAATGTTAGCCTATTTGAAATTTTTTGCCAAAGAACATGGAAAAAATATTCTGCTGTCCACTCATTTACTTGAGGATGTCCGGGATATTTGTGATTTTGTTGTTTTGATGAATAATGGTAGATGCCTTGCTGAAGGAAAATTAGAAAACTTAATTTCATCCACAGATGCTCATTTGTTAGTTCAAATTGAACCATCTTCCATCAAACTGGAGGGTGACAAATGGATGGAAGTGGCGGATGGGGAATATTTGGTTTCTAACGAGAATGCACAAACACTTTACAAGGAAATTATATCCCGAGGGGCTTACATGAGAAAAAGTCGTCCCCAACAAACTTCTCTTGAGGATATTTTTGTGAAAATGGTGAGTGATAAAACTGATGCTAAATGAATCGGTCAAAAGATTTAATTTGGAATATCGTCCATGGGTGGGAGCCAAAAATCCCTGGTGGTATGGAAGTTTTGCCATAGCACGAGAATCTCTTTTGGTGCTTGGCAAAAGAAAATTATTCTGGGGCCTTTATTCATTGGCGATGATTGCGTTTTTATTTTATTTTTTCGGACAATATCTGTTTTTCTGGCTCGCCGAATTGCAATCTGAAGAGATGGTTAAGATTGGTGGTTTTGGCAGGGCTAATCCGGGAGATTTACTGCAATTTCTGCGAAATGCCCTAAAAATGGATGGGTCTCCAGAAACGTTTAGGAACTTCATTGCGATAGAATCCCGAACCTTGATTCTTGTGCTTATTTTTGCCGGTGTAAATCTTGTAGGCGATGATTTGACCCAAGGCACCATGCCTTTTTATTCATCGAGACCAAAAGGGATAATCAAATACCTTCTTGGTAAGTTTTTAGCAACTTCATTTTTGGTGTTTTTGTTAATCCCTTTGCCCTCCATTCTACTTTTTATTGAAATTTGTCTATTGGATTCGTGGGATTACCTTTTCGGAAGTTTCAGGACTTTGGTGGGAATATTGGGATACTCGTTATTGATCAATTTAGGTTTGGTGTTGCCTTTCCTTGTTTCGGCAGCACTATTGAGGGGCACTATTAATATTATTCTGTTCTGGTCGGGGGTGTTTTTTTTGTTGCCAGCTCTTGTTTTGGTGATGGTGGAAACATTGAAATTCGATGTAGCTTTTAGAATTTTTGATTATTGGTACTGCTTGGAAAGGCTGGGTGAAAAATGTCTTGGGGCCCAACCTGTTTTGGTGCAAGCGGGGGTTGATAAAACTTTGAGTCCCTGGCTTGCAGCTTTGATGCTGGCGGGTACAGTGTCTTTTTCCTTGGCGATTTTAAAGAAAATTTATCTGACGGGTGAAAGGGCCTTTGAAAACTAAAAAATGTTTGTCAAAAACCATCCCGGTATTTCAGTCCCTTCCGTTTGGTGCCAGAAAGTTTCGAAATGGCATGGCAAAATTCTTGCATTAAATGAATTAAGTCTTGAGTTAAGACCTGGTATTACCGCGCTTCTTGGGGCAAATGGGGCTGGGAAAAGTACATTACTTTCGATTGTTGCTGGAATTTCGCGCCCTTCTCTTGGAACTGTAAGGGTGTTTGGTAAAGATCCATGGATATATTCCTCCAAAAGAATGATCGGATTTTGCCCGGACCATGACTCTTATCCCAGAGGGGTGAGCGTTGTTGATTTTCTTGGTCAGATGGCCGAATTATCAGGTTTACAAAGCCAAAAGGCTTCGATAAGAATTAACGATTTGATGGAAAAATTTTCCATAAGCTCCTTCAGGAAAATTCCTGTCCCGCGATGCTCGTTGGGTAATCGACAGAAGGTGAAATTAGCTTGTTCTTTGCTTACAGATGCGAATTTACTTGTTCTTGATGAACCTTTTCGAGGAATTGATCCTTTGGGCAGGCGTGATTTGGTTCAGATTTTAGATTCCCTTTCTCGGGAAGGAAAAACGATTTTGTTGTCAAGTCATGAGTTGCCAGAGATTCAGAAATTGACCAATCGTGTCGTTTTTTTAAGATCTGGAAGAATTACCTGTGCGGGACCCTTGGGAATAGCAAGGCAAACCTTGGAAGATTGTGTGTCCACTCTCTCGCTTGAATTTGACTCGGAAAATTCACGAGCCATTTTGGCTACTGAAGTGATTCGGCAAAAACAATCGCTTTTGAGTTTGATGGAATTCTCGAAAACGCATGAAACCAAATTGTTTTTAAAAGTGACAAGGCTTGAGGATGTCTTGGAATGGCTGACAACCAAAGTTGCTGACACCTCAAGTGGTTTGGTGGGGTTTGAGGTTCTAGAGGAATCTAACACTGGTAAAACCATGTCCGCGTTTTTTAAGAATGGTTTGTCCGGATGAATGAAATCAAAGATATTGTGGCCGGGGCCTGGTTGATATTCAGGAGATCTTTGTGCTCCATAAACGCATCAAGATCGATGATATTCATTTCTGGAGCTTTTCTTTTGCTGATGGCTGGGGTTATAGCATCCGTGTCTGCCAAGGGAATGTGGTCGATGAAAAACTATCGACCCAGATTCACTCAAGGGATGCCAGTCCAGCGAACTGCCATGGTGCTTTATGGTTTTGGTGGAGTGGTTGGAACTAATTCTGATGCGATATTTGTTAGTTGCCTTGTTGCCGGTGCTGTTGATGCTTGTGTAAAAGAGTCAGGTCTTTCGGTGTTTGTTCGAAATATAGTTAACCCATTGGTTTTTGGGTTAATGCTTCCAATTTGGGTGTTGAGTTTTTCGATATCCGGCCTCGGTTCTGAATGGGAAAACAAAACCATCTTTTGGTTGTTTTCAAGGCCATTGCCCCGGGAGGGAATTTATATTGGAAGATGGCTGGCCACTCTTCCTCCGGTTCTTGCATGGTGTTTGGGTGGTTACTGGGTTTTATGTTGGTTGGGTGGAAAGCCAGGGTTGATGGCCTTTAATCTTTTTTGGTTTCCGGTTTTTCTTGTGGTGATTGCCTATTCGTCTGTTTTTTTTATGTTAGGCGCGTGTTTTTCAAGACCGGGTCTAATCGCCATATGTTACACCCTCGTGGTGGAAGCCTTTCTAGGAAGTATGCCAGGTTCATTGAAACAGTTTAGCGTTGCTTTTTATGGCAGGAGCCTTGTTTTTAATGGATGCAATGAAATAGGGTTGATTTTGGAAAATCCCAATGTCTATTTGCCCTTCTCTGCTGGTTATGCGAAGATTGTGTTAGTTACTATTTCTGCAGTTTTTTTGATCGCCGGGGTGTTGGTATTCAGGGAAAAAGAATTGCGTCTAGGACGATGAGGTTTGGGGTGAGAAATGGAAGAGTTTCATGGTTTATCTGGTAGTTTTGAATCTTTGGCGGAAATACCCAGGCATGGTTACCGTGGAGAGCTATTCCCGGATTTCGCAGTTCAAGATAAACCTGGGATAAGCTTGTGTATTAGCAGGGAATATGGAGCCAGAGGTGGTTCTATAGGAAGAATGCTTGCGAAAAAACTTGGTTGGCAGGTTTATGATCATGAAATTCTTCAATACATGGCAAGCCATCAGGCTGTACTGCAGGAATTAAATACTCTGATTTCTCCATCAATAAAAGATTGGGTGGATTTTAATTGGAGTGAACTTTCACAAAAAAATATTGTTAACACCAATAGTGACTTTGAGAATTTTGCAAAAATCATTCTTTCCCTTGGGTATCTTGGAAAAACGGTTTTTGTTGGAGCTGGTGCAGGTTTATTACTGCGCAGAGAGTGTAGGTTGCATGTTCGTGTTGTTTCCCCCATGGAAGATCGCATAGCTTATATTTCCCAATACGACAGGTGTACCAAACAGGTCGCAACACAAAAAGTGATTTTTAACGATCAAAAAAGACTTGAGTATATCAAGAAGAATTTTCCTTCCTTAAAGCAGGATCCTTTTGATTTTGATCTTTTAATGAATTCAAGTGCCTTGGGTGAAGATTGTTGCGTCCAAGTGATCAATCAGGTTATTAGGAATAAGTACCCTGCTTTAATTTAATCAGTTAGCCGTGGAGGCCGCTGCAGTTCTGTTTATTTCAAGATTTTTTCCACGGATGGTAATGCTACCTCTTTCCACTTCAAGGGCTTGAAATAGCATGGTTGGTCTTGCTTGATCAGCCTGAAAACGAATCACAACAACCGGGTTTCCTTTGTATCTGTACCAGTTTGCATCAATTCCATTTTGTCTGGCCTGATCAAGTAATCTATCGAAGATCGAAACCAGTGATACTGGGATGGCTCCGGCCTTCAAGGAAGAGATTTGTATTGCCATTACATTGGGTTCGTCTTTAGCGAGCCATAATTTTAAATCAGCACTGACCACAGTGCTAAGTTTTCCAGAACCCAAACGAAAAGCGAAGCGTAAGCGGTCGTTTTCCAAAGCTATTCGGGGAGATTGGAGAAAATCAGGAAGGATTTTCTCGGGTTTGCCTTTTTGGGAAGATTCCTCAGCAAAAAAGCAATTAATGTTTTCTTCTTTGAATTGGGCGAACCACTCTTTTTCGGTTCCCACCGCAGCAATAAACTCAATACATTCCGATGCGAATTCCTTTGCTTTTTCAATGCTTTTGGGTTCCGTCTTTGCCATTTGAATTCTGTAAAAAGTTGGCTCATGCCTAAGAAGGGAATAGATTCCTGTTCCCAATGCCAAGCCTATTAGAGCAAAAGTAGCCAAAGCCAAATAAAGTGAAAGTCTTGCCATTTTATAACCCTAATGAAAGAAGAATTACTCATAACTTCAATGCATCTGGAAGGTCAATCCTAACCGCGATAAAGGGTTAAAATGGGTTGAATCGGCTGAGTTTGATTAATGGTTCTTATTTTCGGATTTTTTTAAGATTCACCTTTATTCTGTCGATTCCTGATAGAGAGGATAAATGTGATTTTTGGGTATATGGTTTTGGAATGTGTGGGTAGTCTGGGAAATCTGGAAGGTGCAAAATGAAAAAGCGTTTAGCAGGTTTGTTTTTGGGAGTTGCTTTTCTCTTCCAAGGGAATTTCGCTTTTTCCCAATTTCCCTCTGGTGGGCCTTTGCCTGAGCCAATTCCGCTTGGTGCTACCGGACCAGCACAGGGAATGCCACAGTCATTTGGGCCCATGATGGCTGGTATGCCTTCTGATGGCCAGGAAGACTTAAGTATATCCTCAAGAGCGCCATCAGCGTTCATGGAAGAACCTTATATTTTTGAATCGACCTATTATGGTTCTGTTGGTGCCAGAGCCCTGATGCGGCAAAACCCAATTTCATTGCAGGTGACCACGCCTGGCCCAACCTTGCCTGGCCAGAATTTTAATGGCATTAACCCGGTAATGGCTTGGGGTCCACAAGTTACCCTTGGGTATATCTTTAACAATCATATGTTTGAGTTTTATGGGTTTTATATCCCGCAAAATTCCAAGCAAATTAGCTCTTATGCCCCTGGGCAGGTTTCAAGTCCGTTTGGTGCAACTGGAGCTCCAGCAGGATTTGCTGGATTATTTCAAAATGCCAGTTCCATAACGACAACACTTAATGACGCTGTGGGCAATGTGGAATTTAATTATCGAAGAGCCTCAAATGCAATCAAGGATTTTGAATTCCTATTTGGTTTAAGGTACTTCAACATGTTTGAAAACATGATTGTTGGGACTGATGCCAACCAAACTTCTTTGGGTGCCAATCCCGCTTTAGAAGCCAATTACTACACAAGGACCAACAATAATCTTTTGGGGCTTCAGATGGGTTATGAGCATAATATGCGAGTTTTAAAACACCTTGGCATTGGTAGTTTTGCAAAAGGATCGGCTGGTGTAAACTGGTGGGATTCCAATGTTTCCCTGGTTCGAGGGGATAATTTGGTTGGTTTTCAAGGTGGTCAAAACGGAACCACGTTTGGATCTGTGGTTGAAATTGCCCTCTATGCAGACTTTTTGCTGCTGGAACGCTGCAGAATGAGGGCAGGATATAACGTTCTCTGGGCATTCGGTGTTTCAGAGGCTTCACAACAATTTAATTATAATTTCAGCCAGACAAATGGTTCTAACCAGATCGGCACAACCTTCTTTGGTGGTCCTTCTTTGGATTTTCAGTTCCTATTCTAATTAAGCAAATCCTATACATAAAAGCTTGCCCGGTTTTGAATCGGGTGGGCTTTTATGCTTTTGCAAACACCACACAACTGTTGCTTCCGCCAAAACCAAACGAGTTTGATAGAACATGGTTCATTTCGTGGCGGATGGATTGGTTGGGGACATGAAATAAGTCGCATTCCGGGTCGGGTTCATCAAGATTGATGGTTGGCGGAATCATTTGTGATTTTAGTGCCACAATGCATGAAACGGTTTCTATGGCGCTCGATGCGGCAAGAAGATGCCCTGTCATTCCTTTCGTGGAACTTACTGGAATTTTTTTAGACGATTCACCCAGCAGATTTTTGATTGCTCTGGCTTCACAAGCATCCCCTAGTGGAGTGCTGGTTCCATGAGCATTAATGTATCCTATGTCGGCGGGCTTTAGGTTCGATTGTTCCAAGGCTAGATGGATCGCTTCTTCTATTTTTGATGTGTCTGGGTTTGGTGTTACAGGGTGGTAAGCATCCGAGGTGCAGCCGCCTCCCACGATAAATGCGTGGGGTTTGGCTCCCCTGCGCATGGCACTATCCAGTGTTTCCAAAACAAAAAGCGCTCCTCCTTCACCAAGAACAAAGCCATCCCGGTTTTTATCGAATGGACGTGAGGCTTTTTGAGGATCTTGGTTTCGCCTGGAAAGAGCCCTTAGGTTTCCAAAAGAGGCTAAAGTCAATGGTGTAACATTGATGGCACAAGCCCCTGCGATGCAACAATCAACAATTCCATTTCTCAGCCACTCGGTGGCAAGAAGTAAAGTGTGGTTGCCACTTGCGCAAGCTGAGGAGATTTGAAGGGAGGGGCCTTTGATTTCCAGATGTTCCTTGGCGAATTGTTCGTGCGGTCTAAGTTCCCGTCCCGGAAGAAGTATATTATTACCACCCGTTAGAAAATCATCTTCCCAGCTTAAAAGCCATTCTGGTCCTGCTCCAGTGATGAATCCTGTTTTAAGACGATGAAACTCCCTGGATATGCCAGCATCTTCCACGGCTTGACTGGCGCAATGCAGATACAGTTTTTCTTTTGCGGTAAGTTTTGTGAAAACTTCCCCACTAATGCCGTTTGGTGATGGAATTGGGCCTATACTTGCAGCGATTTGGCTGGGATGATTCGAGGCATCGAAGTGCCTTACATGAGAGACCCCAGATTTTCCGGAGAGAAGTGCCGCTGAGACTGTCTCAAAATCAAAACCTAACGGGCAGCCAACTCCTATGCCGGTTATGCAAATGGGTTCTTTCGAATCCATGTTATTTTTCCTTTTTAAATCCGGAGAACTTTGCATGGCACCCATCAGACAAGTGAAACCACCAGGGGCATTCATTGGAATCACAAATTTTTTGAATCATTTGCGAGGTGAGCTTCGTCGTTTGATTTTCTTCGACCCTGGAGTGCTTGATATGGATTGCCTCGACCCCGTCTTTAAGTTCAGATTCAGGCTTCCCCAGCGCAATAGCGAACGCAAACAATTGTTCCGGAAATGATTCAGGCTGTTCGCTTGAGGCCGTTTCCTGTTCTGGCAGCGTGATTACAGCCCATACGGCATCCACCTTGCCAAGGTGAAATAAACTGGTTGCAGCAAGTATAGCCTGCCCCTCTAACCCTGCCAGTCCACCTGCGCCAATGCAAGGACCATTAATCTGAAAAGCCTGGCTGATAAGACCAGCGGGAGAATGCAGGGCGTCATAGGTTACTGAATGCGGGCTTACTATCCACGCCCCTTCTCTTTCGAATTTTTTAAAAGTTGTAAGAAGCCTTCGTCTGCCTGGATGTCTTGGACAGGTTGCAAGACCCCATTGCTTGAAGTTGGAAATTTCCAATGCTTCCTTCTCGCTGGCTTTAAGAATGCAATTCATCGCAACAAGAGTTTGATCATCCATGTTTTTTAAAATAGTCGGGCTAAACGGATGAGGTAGCTTGGAGTTAACAACAGGTTTTAAGGTTGGAATTTCCTTGGCTGGGATTTTTATGCAAGATTTTGCAAGTATCGGGAAATGAAAGTCCTGAAAAGCTAAAAGTCTGGGTATGCCATTGGAGTGCATTTGAATTCAAGCCCTTTGGTCAAGGTAAAGTCCTTTGATAAGCAATATTCATCAGCAGTGCAACCTGTAATTGCAACTTTTTTCGGGGTTGTAAGGTTACTTTTTGCAGTATGGGCTTTCTTCCTTAGAATATTAGTGGGTTTCCAAGGATTTAATCTGGAAGTAAACTGAAATGCCAAGAGATCCATATGAAGTGCTGGGAGTTGGTAAAGCTGCCAGTGAAGAAGATATTAAAAAAGCCTATCGTAAACTGGCCAGGCAATATCATCCGGATAGAAACCCTGGTGACAAACAGGCAGAGTCAACTTTTAAAGAAGTGCAAGATGCCTTCGAGATTCTCAGCGACAAAGACAAAAAGGCAAAGTACGACCAATTTGGATTTGCAGATCCATCAGGTTTTGCGGGTGGTGGACCGGGGGGCTTCGGTTGGGGTAATTCTGGTGGAGCCCAGAATATTAACATGGATGATCTTGCCAAAATGTTTGGAGGAATGGGCCAAGGCGGAGGAGGTGGATTTGATTTTGGGGAATTGTTTGGGAAAAGAAACAAAGGCAGGAGACGAGCTAAGCCGCCCCAGGATATTCAGGCTGAAATAGAAATTCCTTTAGAAACCATAGCAAGGGGTGGGAAAGTCCCTCTGACGGTGGAAAATACCAAATTGGATGTAAATATCCCCCAAGGAATCAGGGAGGGTGGCAAAATTCGCCTTGCAGGACAAGGACATGATGGTGGGGATCTATTTTTAACGATTCGCTCCAAATCTCATGACTATTTTGTCAGAGAGGAAAACAACATTATTCTTGAACTTCCTCTTTCTGTGTATGAGGCTTTCTTGGGTACCAAGGCTGATGTGCCGGCAATAGATGGAACAAGTATCTCAATGAAAGTTCCTGCAGGGGTATCAAGTGGAGCGAGATTTAGAATCAAAGGCAAGGGGATAGCTGGAGGTGATATGTTTGTTCAGGTGAAAATCATACTTCCTCAAGTGATTGATGAAAAATCGAGGAAATTAGTTGAGGAACTATCAATCACCTGCCCCGTGGATGCCAGAAGTAATCTTTCTTGGAAATGATGGGTTGCCAAATTGTGATTAATCAAAGTTTTGGTAAAACGATGAAGTTGAAAACGCCCGGTGAATTTCGGGTGGTTTTGTCATGTCGAAAAAAAATGAACTTTGGAGGAGTCACATTCTTTTTTTGTCCTAACAACCGTGATATCAATCGGCTTGGCGTTTCGGTTGGTAAAAGGCATGGAAATTCAGTTCGAAGGAGCTATTTGAAAAGAATATTCCGAGAATCGTTTCGGATTAGCCAAGAATGGTGGAAAAAGGGTTTTGATCTGGTGTGTATTCCACCTCCACGGCCGGATTTTGTTTTTGCCGATGCTTTGTATTCAATTGAACAAGCAGGATTAAAGCTGGGGCAGTTTCACTCAGGGGCTGGTGGTTCCAGTGAGATTGTTAAATAAATTATTCGAAACAATTTTGATTGGCATGGTACGGTGCTATCAGGCATTGCTTCGCCCGATATTGCCAGCACTTTGTAAATTCCATCCTTCTTGCAGTGAATATTTTATATCCGCTGTTCAAAAATATGGTCCTTTTAAAGGTGCACTAAGAGGTATGGGACGGCTCTGTAGGTGTAATCCGTGGAGTCATGGCGGATTTGATCCCCCCTGATTGGGGTGGGATAGTTTTGCCCTTCTCTTCTTTGAGAAATGGAATAACCACCTTGATGCCAATGATGGAAATAATGATGAATGCCAGTACGAAGATTGTAACGATCAGTTTTCTTCCGTTAGATTCATACATGTCCCAAATTGATAGAACGATTTGTGCCAAAAGGCACATGGCCACAATTCCTCCCAAAGGTGGTATGGCGCTTGCAAAAAATGAACCGGCAGGCGCTTCAAGCCGGGCCAGCCACCAGCAAGAAATTTCTATAACCTGAAAAATCAGGGCCCCCGGCGCTATCAATCCTCTCAGCCAGATTGGATATCCCGAGAAAGCAAGGCATAAACCAGTTAGGCCATATAGAGTTGCGAAACCCAATAGATGGACATGGGAAGACAAGGCAAGCTTGTCCAGTGATTTTGCATCGGATTTTTCTTCTTCACAGTAGGCAGCAAAAGTTTCATAGCTGTTCAGGGGGAAGCTGGAGGCAATTCCACCCACCCCTTCATCGTGGCATCTCACACATCTGGTTTCAATGATCCCATGAATATTGGCAAATATTTGTTTGCCGTCTTCGCTTTTGTTAACGAACTTTGGGGTGATGGCTAGTTTTGAAAGATCGCCATTGAGAGGAAATCCCTCTAGTTCAGAATTTTCGTAAAACTCTTTTTTGTACCCATTTTGTATCCAAGCTAATACAGCTAGCCTTTCCCCATCTAAATCCTCGAGAACAAGTTTTTCAGCATATCCATCTGAATTAATCTTTGTTTTTTCGGCTGCAAATCCTTTTGGGTCATTGGCAAAGCTTTGCTCTGCCTTTTCTAAGAGCTCAGCTTTTTTATCTTTTAATGCCTTGGCCATGCCGCCGGCCCTGCGTTTTGTGAAGGCGCTTTTCATGCTTCCAGAGCCATTGAAAGCCTTGCCTTCGTGGGCTGTCAATAATTTGATCATTTGGGATGGATGGCCGGAACCATGAAACTCTGCGACGGTTTCATTTGGTCCTGGAAGAACCTGCCCGGCGTCGGCAGATTGAAAATGCAGGTTTACCAGTGCAGAGGAGAATCCAACACCAACACTTAGCAAAAAGGTGGTCAGAACAATTTTGGCTGGCAAAGGGAGTGCCTTTAGTTTGGATTCATTAAGCATTTTTAACCTCAATTTTGGTTGAGAGGATTATTCCTTCGCAAGCTTTCAGAACCTTTTCCATCGCATTTTCAAGTTTTATTTCGACCGAGGCGCCGGCAGCAAGCTTGTGCCCTCCTCCTCCAAATGACTGGGCTATTTGGCAAACATTTAAATTGTTTCTGGATCGAAAGTTAACGCGGGTGGTGTTTTCATTCACTTCCAGGAAAAACACAATTATCTCTGCTCCTTTGGTTCCTCTTAGATACATGATGACATCTTCGGCATCAGGAAACTTGGCCTGGTTTTTTTCAAAATCTTTCAAACTTAGCCATGAAAAAACAATCTTTCCATTCTGTCGGCTAGAGATTCTCTCCAGCACAGTGCCTATAAGGCGCTGCCTTGAAAATGAATTAGAATCAAAAAGGAGATCATAATTTGAAGTAGTTTGGGCTCCAAGAGCTACAAGCCGGGAGGCCAATGCCAAACTGTCAGCAGTGGTATTTGCGTGCCTGAACCAACCAGTATCGGTGGCAAGAGCCACAAAAATTTGGTTTGCAGCAAACGCTGAGGGTGTAACTGAAAAGTGCTCAAAACACTCATAAACCAGCCTTCCTGTAGCTTCTGCATTAGTATCAACCAGTAGTGGATATCCAAGATTATCCTGGGTAACATGATGATCCAGGACGCAAATAGGGAAAGATTGTTTTTTAATCCAATCTCCCATCTCTGCAAGTTGGTTCCAAGTTCCGGTATCTAATACCATCAAACCATCCCAATTCCCCGAAGTCTTATCCTTTTCAAAGGCATTCACTGGGCGGTTTGTGCACATGAAATCGTATTTTGGGGAGTAAGGTGTTGGTGTGATGATTTCCGGTCTCTTACCTAATTTTTCCAATAGTTCCGCCATGGCTGTACATGAACCCAGCGCATCGCCATCAGGACGGGCATGGGTTGTGACCAGAATTTTTTGTTTCCCCTGCAGAAAATCTGCAAGGGGTTGCTTTGGGGTAGGCATCTTTAGTCGCTTTCTAAAATTAATTTTACCTTTTATAAAAACAAATTCAATTTAAACACGGTGCCAAAGTAAACGGAGGGAATTAGCTAAAACTGATAAAGAGCTAATTGTCATTGCAATTCCAGCGATTAGGGGATTCAAAAATCCAAAAGCTGCAACGGGAATGCATAATAGGTTGTAGGCGAACGCCAGAATAAGGTTTTGACGTATTGCATTCATGGTGAATTTGCTTAGATAAATTGCCTTTTGGATGGATTGTAAATCACTGTTTAGAATTACCAACCCCGCGCTTTCCTTGGCAAGATCTGTGCCTGTACCCATGGAAATACCAATTTGGGCTGTGGAAAGTCCGGGTGCGTCATTTGTCCCATCACCAGCCATTACGACTGTTTTTCCCTTTGAAATCAGTTTCTTAATGAATGATGCCTTTCCCAGCGGTGATAAATTGCCATGATAATTGGTTATTTTCAATTCGGTGGCAACCTTTTGCGCAACATTCGCTTGGTCGCCTGTAAGAAGAATGATATCAAGTCCCATTTTTCTAATTTCGGACATTGCACCTGGGGAGCTTTGGCGAATTCTGTCTTCAAATTCAATCCAACCAGCCAACTTGTCATTGAATCCAATAAAAATTCTGGGTGAAGCTGTTTCAAGTTCCATGTACTGGATTTTTGGATCCGAATACACATTAGGGAAAACAAAATCTTTTTTCCCCAGTATAATTTTTATACCGTCAACTTCTCCTTGAAGACCTTCGCCAGGTTTTTCAATGATTCCGGTTGCGGTTGCGATTTGAATGTTTCTACGAACTGACTCCTGGTATATCGCTTTCGATAGGGGGTGAGAGCTTCCCTGAGCAACCGGGGTAATTTTTTTTAGAAATGCTGATTCTTCAAAGGAAGTTAAATTAGTGATACTTTTAATCCTTGGTTTTCCTTCGGTAAGTGTGCCTGTTTTGTCAACCACAAGAGTGTCAGCAAGGTGCAATCTTTGGAAGTCTTCTCCTCGAGATACAAGAATTCCAAGGTGAGCTGCCTTGGCCGCCCCAACCGAAATGGCCATCGGGGTTGCCAAACCAAGCGCGCATGGGCAAGCGATTACAAGCACACTTATGGCATTGTTAATGGCGTATTCCAAGGCATTTTCCTGGCTAGAAAAAATCCAAGCTAAAAAAGTTAGCGTGGATATAAGAAGCACAGTAGGCACAACCCATTTGGCAATTTTGTCCACAAGATTTTGGATGGGCATCCTGCTTGTTTGGGCTTCCTCTACCTTTCTTAAGATTTTTGTTATGGTGGATTCATCACCGGTACTGGTTGCCTGAAGAATAATTAATCCAGTGCAGTTGATAGAGCCGGACAAAATTTTATCACCGGGGCCGATGTCCTCTGGAATGGATTCTCCGGTAATACTAGAACAATCCAACGTGGAAAAACCACTTACTACTATCCCATCTAAAGGGACTTGCTGACTTGGTTGAATAAGTAATTCATCACCAATTTGAACAAGTTCCAAGGGCATTTCGTGTTCAGCCCCACCAGGGCCCCGGACTCGGACCAAAGTGTTCTGGGAACTAATAAGTTTAAGCAGGGAAAGATTGACTTTTCTGTGAAGGTTTCCTTCTAAAAAGGTTCCGATCATCATGAGTACAACAATTCCGGAAGCCGCCTCAAAATAATTCGGACCCTTTTCGGTTAGCAAGGAAACTAAGCTGATAATTTCCGAGGAAAGAACCCCCAATCCCACCAAGGTAAACATGTTGAAGTTGAATGTTTTTATGGAATAAACAAAATTCCGTAGAATCTGCCATCCAAATCCAAAAACTATAATCGCAGAAATAACGCCTTGTACAGCAAGTAAGGGGCCATGGGGATGAATATTTGCCAGATGAAATGAAAAGAGTGGCAGCCAAAGCAGGATGCAAATAAATATTTTATAGAGTTCCCTACCCCGTTCTTTTGAATGGTTTTGCACATTCTGAAAACCTAAAGGTTCCAATTCCATGCCACATTTTGGGCAACTACCCGGTGCGTCCCGAATGATTTCAGGATCCATTGGGCAATAAAATCGCATTCCCTTTTTAAAACTGTCTTTCCGCTTAATTTTTAACGCAAGCGGGTTTAGATAAAAGGCGGGGTTTAGAGAGAACTTGGCGGCGCAGCTAGCATGGCAGAAATAAAAGATATTGCCCTCATAAGAAACCTTTTTGGCAGCTTTGGAGGGATCCACAAGCATTCCGCAAACGGGGTCTTTTTCCATCGATTAAATCACATCCAAGCGTTGAAAAATTTGAGAGAGCTCACGTAATTATAACTTGAATCTTTTTTCCGAAAAGCTGGGAATATCTGAAGAAGTAATACTGGTTAATCCGATAAATCCTAAGAATCCGCTTTTTGCGACTTCGATTGGAAATCTAGGAACCTGGAGTTTGGTCATGATTATCAAGTTGGCTGGGATGGCTCTGCTGGGGACTTTCTTTCAACAGCCACAAGTTGAAGAATGGCCTCTTAATACCAGCAAGTTCCAGATACCCATTCGAATTCAGCAAGAAAGAAAGAATGATATCAAAGAACTTGTTCTTTATGTTTCCAAAGATAGGGGCAAAACTTGGGAAATTTCCTCAAGGGCGCTTCCCTCACAAGAGGCCTTTACGCACCATGCCAAGGAAGATGGTAACTATTGGTTTAGTGTTGTTATTGTGGACCAAAAAGGAAATCAGGAACCCAGGGAAGTTCATGCCGGAACTGTGGGCCAAAAGGTGGCAGTTGATACCCAAAAGCCAGAAATCAGCATGAAAGTGGAAAAACAGGGTGAGGAAATCAGGGTAAAATGGAATGCCAAAGACGCAAATCTGGATTTGAAGTCTATGAAGTTGGATTGCAAGATTGAGGGAAACGATGGAAATGAGTGGCTTCCAATTTCCATTAAACCTGCTGCAGAGGGAACCGGCACCTTTAAAGTTCAAGGTGGCGGTGGAATAACAGTTAGGATGCAGGTTACTGACCTTGCTGGAAACTACACATCCATTATTGAGGACATTGGGGATAAAAAAACCGAAAGCTTGGTTGCCGTTCCAGCCGCCAAGAATTCTCAGATTCCTCCGATGGAACCGTTCAAAGAAAATCAAACGCAGGATAAAAGTGTTTTTACACCAGTTCCCAAAACTGGTTCCATAGATGGAAATGACGAAAAGCTGTCTATTCCGCCGGTAGCAACCAATAAGCCGGCTCCGTTTTCTGTTCCAGTTACTGCTCCAGGTGCTATTGAGGTTAATTCAGGGATTCCAAATCCTATTCCTGCCATGCCGGTTTCCAGATCAACGAACACAACTTTGGACGCCGGAATGACAACCCCAACCCAACCGATACCGTCTTGGAGCAATGGTTTGGCTAATTCACAACCCAATCAAGTGCTTGCTTCTTCTGCGGGGAATAGTTTTTCTGGTGCTCCGGCCACGCCTGTAACCGGTGCCACCAAAAGGGTTCTTCCCCAACTTCAAATCATAAGTAAAAAACAGGTTAAGATTGATTATGAAGTCGCCAAATTTGGTCCATCAGGCTTGGGGACTGTGGATGTTTACAGTACCACAGATGATGGCCAGTCTTGGAATTTGGTGCATACCGAGAGTCCGAGCGTAACCGATTCAAGATCCGCACTTCCTTTGCGCACTTCCATCCAAGTACCTGTAAACCAGGAAAGCGTTACCACGGGTTTTTATCTGGTTGTTAAAAGTAAGGCAGGTTTGGGAAAGGCGCCGCCTGCCAAGGGCGATATTCCACAAATTCGGGTGGAAGTGGACACCACTTTCCCGGAAGCCACGCTTTTTGGACCACAACCCGAACCTGGCCAAAGGGATTCCCTGATGCTAACTTGGAAAGCAAGTGACAAAAATCTTGCCCATAACCCAATTACTTTGGAGTGGAGCGAGAAAAAAGACGGTACTTGGAATCCCATAGGTCCAGCCGAGTTGCCCAATACTGGAAAATTTGTCTGGAATGTTCCAGCAAACATCCCGCATAGTGTCTATTTAAGGCTTACGGTTAGGGATGCAGCTCAAAATGTTGCTGTGGCACAAACTCAGGAACCTTTGCTGATTGACCTTAATGTTCCAGAGGTAAATGTGCTTGGGATCAATAACGGCTCCAAGTGATAAAATAAATCAAATCCTAATTTCGTTTTTGCCTGTTAGGAATTCTTGACCTATAGTCAAAAGAGGTTTGATTTTGACTAGGGTTGAAACATGGCGATAGACAAACTTACGGATACTCTTGTTTCAGGCGTTCGTAAGCCGGGAATGGCCTCCAGCCGGGATGCCTGTTTAGTAATGATATATCCCACCGGCCCTGGTATGGGGATCCGTTATCAATTAACCACTTCGAGAGTTGTGATTGGCCGAGCACCCATCTGCGAAATTCAGGTAGAAGATGCATCAGTTTCCCGGCAGCATGCCCTTATTGAGAGAGATGGCCAATTTAAGTATTTTGCGAACGATTTGCAGAGCACAAATGGTACATTTGTGAACGATGTTCCCGCGAATCGCACAGAGATGAAAGATGGAGATTATCTAAGGGTTGGTAACTGTATTTACCGTTTTCTTGCCGGCGGTAATATTGAGGCCGATTATCACGAGGTTATTTACAACCTGACCATAATGGATGCTCTTACAGGTTGTCCAAACAAGAGATTCTTCAAGGATTTTCTAGAAAGAGAAATTTCCCGTTCGAATCGCTATCTGCGCCCGTTGTCTCTGATCATGATGGATATCGATCATTTCAAACAACTAAACGACACACTAGGTCATCTTGCCGGGGACCAGGCGCTTAGGGAAATTGCCAACCTTGTGAAGCAAAACATTCGCAAGGAAGAGCTTTTTGCCAGGTTCGGCGGTGAGGAATTTGCAGTCGTCTTACCTGAGACAAATCTCGAACAAGCGGTTCAAGTTGCCGAAAGGATTCGAACAATGGTTGGCACCCATACGTTCCAATTGGAAGGTAAACCCTACCCAATCACATTAAGCATGGGCGTTTCGCACACCCAAGGAGAACCAGCACTTACCGCAGAACAACTCATCCAGATAGCGGATGCAAATTTGTATGATGCCAAAAATCAGGGTAGAAACCGGGTGGTGGCAAAGTTATTGGAAGTCAAGTGATTCCATTAAAGTAGCCCATCCAGTTATCCGTTCCCATGCGATCCAAAGTCAGGGTTCCCTTGAAATTATACCCTTCAAGATCAATCATAACAAAATCATCTGTTACGGCTGCCGTTAAGTAAGTTCCTTTGTCAATGCGTTTGACAGAACCACGGTCGTTGGACACTGGTCCTTCGTAATCAAGGTAGGCCAGCCGATGATCCTGTAATTTTTCCGCTGTAAAAACCTGACTGGTCAGGTTTTTGGATAATCTCCAGGTTTGCAAAACGGTTCCGAATTCAAACATCAAATCGTAATGTGGGAATGGATGGTCATGGAACAACAATACGAATCGCAGAGGGTCTGGTGTCATAAATTCATGCCGGAAAGTTGAAAGTCAGCTGAAATAAGTATACTCTATTCTATGTCTAATCAGGCCTGTGAATTCTTTTGGTCTTCGAGGTAGTGGCTGAGCAGGCACTCGCGTCGAGTGACTGACTTGCGCTGGGAGCTGCTACCTCGAATTTTTTTATGAAAACGTTCAAATATTTTGCAACTTGTGCACGTGGTTTGGAACCTGTTCTATTTCAGGAAGTCCAACACCTGAAGGCAGATAATATCTGCCAAAAAGATTGTGGTGTTTCTTTTGAAGGTGATTTGAAAATTCTTTACAAAGCAAACCTTTGTCTTCGAACAGCGATAAGAATTCTTAGAGTCGAATTGGAAACTGAAATCCGCTCGGATAGTGAACTTTATCAGATGGTGCGGTCCATTGATTGGTCGCAATACACCAATGAGGACCAAACCATTTCCGTGGATTCAAATGTTTGGGACTCCTTTCTTACTCATAGTATGTTTGCCTCCCAAAGGGTAAAAGATGCAGTATGTGATCAGTTTGTGGATAGGACAGGCCGAAGGCCTTCCGTGGACCGTGTAAACCCACAACTAAAAATCAACTTTCACCTTCATAACAATAAGGCAGTCATAAGTCTGGATAGTTCAGGCGATTCCTTGCATAAACGTGGCTATAGGCCCAAGCAATGGAAGGCGCCCATCAATGAATCTCTTGCTTCTGGATTGGTTCTTCTTTCAGGATGGGAAAAAAATCAGTTGTTTTGGGATCCCATGTGCGGATCCGGAACTATTCCCATAGAAGCAGCCATGATCTCTACAGGAAGAGCCCCTGGGCTTACCAGGAAGCGTTTTGGTTTTCAGGCTTGGACTGATTACAACGCTTCCACTTTCTTGAAAATGAGAGATGAATTAAGGGGATGTCCCACCAAAAATTCTCAATCTCAGATTTTTGGCTCAGATTCCCGTTCAGATTCATTTCACGCATGCAAAGAAACAGCCGGTGCTGCCGGAGTTGGTCACGTCATAAGATTTTTTCAGGAAGACTTCACGGATATTGATCCCTCCAAATATTCTCCCGGTCTTTTACTGATGAACCCCCCTTATGGGGTGCGTGTTGGAGATGCCAGAGAAATGCCGAGGCTTTACAGGGAAATAGGTGGCATTTTTCGAGAAAGATTTTCTGGCTGGAGCCTGGCAATGCTGACAGGTTATCCCCATGCGCTAAATGAATTAAAAATGAATCCAGAAAAAAACATCAGATTGTTTAATGGGCCAATTCCCTGCAAATTTCTGGTTTTCAAAAATGGAAATTAACTTATTCTTCCAACCTGTAGCCGTGTTTTTTGGTGAGAATTTTCACAGCTTTTTCAAAAAGCTCCCGGTTTGATTCCTCAAACAAACTTGGGGATTGGGCTATTTTGATTAACCTGGCTTCTTTCATGGCTCTGGTTTCAAAAGTCTTGGCGGATTCCAACAAACCTTCTTTACGGATATGTTCCACGCTCTGGCGCTGGTCTCTTAGTTCCGCGAAAATCATCAGCCCACGGTGGCAATGCAACGGGTCTTCTTCCGCACACATCAAAGCCACATTAGAAGTCGCAGATAATTCAAGAAGTTGTTTTAGTTCCTTTTGGAATATCTCAGATTTTCTGGCGCTATGGTAATCCACCACTCCATCACCATCGTAATGGAATTGACCCAAAGGCCTGCCTCCAAGGGCGTCGCCACTAAACCTGTAATTGATTCCATTTTTTTGAAGGAAGATGGAAAGGTTTTGGCGATTGAATTCAAACCTCCTTTGGCTGAAAGGGGTGCTTCGGACATCCCAAAGATCGGTGATCTTGTGCATTTTCAGCATGCCAAGAAAACCTTGTGGTTCCAGGTGTGAATAACCAATGGTGAATATCATTTCTTCTAATCCAAAGCTACTGACAACAGATTGTTTAGAATATCATGCGGCTTGCAGAGCCGGTAGTGCCATGGAGAGAGGTTTTCTTCCTTTAAAAATCAGAAATTTGCCGATGGATCTCTCGACTAAAGGTGTTGGGATCCATCTTAAAAGAGGTGGAAGATCAATTTTGGCAAGATGACGCTTATGGATTTTTGTGTCGATAAATTTGTGGAATGCCTGCCTGAGTTCCAAGCCGGAGCATTTACCTGAATTTTTGATGGAGAAGTCTTTTTTGGGGAACAGGCAGTTCAAGAAATAATGCACCTGAAATCTGGCGGGTGCGATGGCCAGAAGTTTTCCTCCGGGTTTTAATACCCTGAAAACTTCCTCATGGATCTTATTGCCTGTCATGTCGTCAAAGTTATCAATATGCAATACGGCCACATCGAATTCATTGTTTGAATAAGGAAGCCCTTTTTCGTCGAAATGGCGGTGTTTGAAATCCAAATTTCGGATAAGGAAGTTCTTTCGCACTAATTCCTGGTCTGTGGTTAATGGTGTTGAAACCCAAACTTCTGCCTGGTTAATAGCGTACTGAACCCAATCTGTACCCAGGTTGTCACCTATGCAAAGGACTTTTTCACCAGCATGTTTTTCAAATTCTAAAACATGTGGAATCCACCATCCCTGATTTCTGTAACGCAGTTTTTCCATTTCCAAATACCATTCTTCCGTTAATGGTTTTGGGACAGGAGCTTTGCGGCTTTTTTTTCTAAGTGTCTCTTTCCAAAATGACGAGTTTAAAGCCAGTTGATTAGCTTCAAAGGAAAGTGTTTCCTGCCAGGGGTATGGAATTTCGCTCTCTGTCATTTTCTCATTTTCAAACTGTTCTAGTTCAATAAACAGGCGCCTAATATTCAAAATTCCAAGTATTGTCAATTCCACCTGATAAGTCACTTGTAAGGAGTTAGAAATTGGTTAAAAACTCATTGCTATGAGAAGAAATGCATGGCAATATAAGATTCTTACTTGGATTTAAACAATAATTGGGGATGGAAATGAACAATTCCAGCTTAATTAACACGAATCGTCGTAATTTTCTAAAGGCCGGTGCTTTATCGGCAGCTACCATACCTTTGGCTGGTAGCGGAGTTTTCGCGCAGGGAAGTGATGTTTTAAAAATTGGTTTGGTTGGCTGTGGTGGACGAGGTTCGGGTGCGGCCAGTCAGGCAATGCGGGCCGATAGGGCAGTTTCCCTGCACGCCATGGGGGATATGTTTCCTGATAAGCTGGATGCAAGTTTGCAAAGCTTTAACAAGGATGAAGAACTTTCCAAAAAAGTGAATGTTGGAGAACGGAAATTCACAGGCATTGATGCTTTTAAAAAGGTAATAGATAGTGGCGTGGATGTGGTGCTGCTATGTACCCCGCCTCATTTCCGTCCCATGCAAATCAAGTATGCAATTGAAAAAGGCAAGCATGTCTTTGCTGAGAAACCTGTTGCAGTGGATGCCCCTGGTGTGCGGTCGGTGATTGATTCCTGCAGAATCGCAAAGACTAAAAACCTTGCCGTGGTGTCAGGTCTTTGCTGGCGATATCACTTTGGCAAGCGTGAAACGATGAACAGAATTCACGAAGGCCAGATAGGTGATATTGTTGCAATGCATACCAACTATCTCGTTGGTGGTCTGTGGCATCGCAAAAGGCAAGAAGGCTGGTCTGATATGGAATACCAGCTTCGTAACTGGCTTTATTACACATGGCTAAGCGGTGACCATATTGTTGAACAACACATTCATAGTCTTGACAAGACAATATGGGCTATGAAGGATGAGCCTCCAATTTCTGCTGTTGGCTTGGGTGGAAGACAGGTTCGAACATCATCAGATTTTGGTCATATTTTTGACCATCATTCTGTTGTTTATGAATTCAAAAGTGGTGCGAAGGTTTTTAGCTATACAAGGCAGCAAGATGGGTGTTTTAACGAGGTTAATGACTTCATCATGGGCACCCAAGGTTCATGCGATGTCATGAAGCATGAAATCAAAGGTAAAAACCCATGGAAAATGGCTCGGCGTACCCAGGATGATATGTATCAAAACGAACATAATGAACTCTTTGCAAGCATTCGTGCTGGTAAGCCTATCAATGATGGGGAATGGATGTCTCGAAGTACTCTCATGGCAATCATGGGGAGAATGGCGACTTATACCGGCAAAATGATCACTTGGGATATGGCTTATAATTCCAAGGAAGATCTTTCGCCAGCAAACTATAATTTCGGGCCCGCCCCAACACCAGAAGTTGCAAAACCTGGCGTGACTAAATTTTCCTAAAAGAGCATTAGGATAATCCAAGTATGGAACAACAAACACTCCCCCTGGAATTAAATTTTCAAGGGGTGAGAATCATAGATACTTTTGCCGAGGCATTTCCAATTACCGGGGCAAGGGTTATCGTAACCGCGGTTAATCGTGATTGGGTTCAAAAGGCTGCGATTACCGCAACAGGACATGCTTCCTCGGTCATTGGTTGTGATACAGAGGCGGGAATTGAAAAATTCCTTGCCTGTGATGAGACACCCGACGGCAGACCTGGTTGTGCCCTGCTCTTCTTTGCTTTCTCAAGAGATTCCTTGCAAAAAGCCCTTATTTCCCGTGTGGGACAATCCATATTAACTTGCCCAACCACGGCAGTTTACAACGGCTTTCCGGTTGATCCTTCGAGGAAAATCCAGATTGGTGGAAGTCTTCGCTTTTTTGGGGATGGTAATCAGATAAGCAAATTGCTTGACGGAAGAAGGTATTGGCGGATACCCGTCATGGATGGAGAATTTGTTTGCGAAGATTTCTTTGGAACTTTCAAGGGTGTTGCGGGTGGCAACATTCTTATTCTTGGAGAAAACTCTGAATCTGCATTGAAGGCCGCTGAATTGGCAGTTGAAGCTGCAAGGTCGGTTGAAGGAGTAATTCTTCCGTTCCCTGGTGGAATTGTTCGAAGCGGAAGTAAGGTTGGTAGTAAATATAAAAAACTAAAGGCAAGTACTAACGATGCTTTTTGCCCCACTCTTAGGACGAATGGGAAGACGGAACTCGGAATGGGCGTTGGTGCAGTTTATGAAATTGTGATCGATGGGGTTGATAGGGACGCAGTCGAAAATTCCATGCGAAAAGCCCTGAAAGCGGCCTGCGTGGACGGAGTTATAGCAATTTCGGCAGGAAATTATGGAGGCAAACTGGGCCCAGTGCATATCCGCTTGCATGATCTGATTAAATCATGAATTATAAATTTGGATCCTGAATGTTCTTATGCATCGAAATCAAAGTTTTCCATGCTTTTTTAAAATCTCCTTAAAAAGCTTTCATTTATGGTGTTGGAATTATGAGAACCATTAGATGTTAAAGCCCGGCTGCAAAGTTTTGGTCACAGGTGGCAGCGGATTTGTAGGGTCAAATCTGGTTGAAAGATTCATATCGGAAGGTTTTCAAGTTAGAAATTTTGATTTAATCAAACCAAAGAAAAATGTTTCAGGAGATTTTGAACATGTGCATGGAGATATATGCTCCAAACGAGAGATTTTGTCCGCAATGAATGGATGCAAAGCTGTCTTCCATCTGGCGGCTGATCCAAAACTTTGGCGAAAAAAGCGATCCTATTATCATTTGATAAATAATATTGGAGCCCGAACAGTTTTGGATGCGGGGCTTGAAAGCAAATTGGATTTGGTGGTGCACATAAGCACCGAAAGTATCCTTACAAGCCGGAAACATCAGGGGGAGATTGGTGAAAATCAGTTAGTGGGTGTGCAAGATTCTATCGGGGCTTACTGCAGATCCAAAATGCGGGCAGAACTTTATGCCTTGGGTTTGGGAAAAAAAGGTGCGCCGGTATTAGTGGTAAATCCAACGTTGCCAATTGGTCCAGGGGATTATGGCCTTTGCCCTCCTTCAAGAATGATAATTGATGTTTGTAACAACAGAAGGAGAGAATTCATTGAGGGGGATTTGAATCTAGCTGATGTTAGAGACATAGCCAATGGTATACTCCTGGCCGCAAGAATGGGTGAGCCAGGCCGTAGGTACATACTTTCGGGGCATAACCGAACCATTGAACAAGTTTTTGGAATCATCGCTGAATTACGGAACCTTCCTGGTCCTGATAGAAAAATCCCTTATATTTTTGCCCTGGCATTCGCAGTAGCAAGTGAATTTTGGTCAGACTTTGTCTCAGGAGAACAGCCACAAGCTAATGTCACTGGCGTTTTGTTAACTCGTCGCATTATGAGATTTAAGGAAGATGTCGCCTTGCGAAAGGCGGGTTGGCAAATCCGTCCATTAGAAGAATCCTTGGTTGATGCCTTGGTATGGTTTGAGAACAATGGTTTTGTACGTAAAATGAATACGTGATTGGCTTTGCTTCTTGCACAAACCAATCAGGGGGTATAAATTAACGTTTGTTAAATATTGGTGTTGGCGATGGAAAGGATTCCAGTGCACTCGTTGTTGTCATCAAAAGTTCCTGACAAATTTGCTCCACGATTAGTTTCTGAGAACTCTGATTTCCTTTCAGAAGTACAGGCTTCCATTAAACAAGCTGCTGATTGTTTGATATCCAAGCAGAGGTCCAACGGTCATTGGGTCGCCGAGTTGGAAGGTGATACGATTCTTGAATCTGAGTTCATTTTGATGATGGCGTTTTTGGGGAGGGAAAAAGATCCACTTTGCTTGAAGGCCGCAAAATTTATCGAAAATCAGCAGATCGACGGGGGCGGATGGACTAATTATTTTGGCGGCCCCCTGGATGTGAGTGTTTCTGTAAAAGCCTATTTCGCTCTTAAAATCACCGGGACCAGCTCAGAAATTCCCTGGATGCGACGGATTAAGGAGCGAATACTGGCATCAGGTGGGGCTGAGGCATGTAATAGTTTCACCAGGTTTTATCTTGCTCTTTTGGGGCAGTATCCTTACCACAATTGCCCGGAAGTTCCCCCTGAAATCATGCTTTTGCCAAATTGGTTTCCGCTTAGTATTTACAAGATGTCCAGTTGGACCAGGACTATTCTGGTTCCACTTTCGATATTCTCGGCTTTCAAACCAAAAAGGGATTTGCCTTCCTGCATGGGAATTAGTGAGCTTTTTTTGGAAGCACCTGAAAAGCCAAGATGGCCGGCAAAACCTGACAAGAGTTTTTTAGCCTGGGGTAATTTCTTCCTTGGTGTTGATTGGTTACTAAAGCGTATGATTCCTCTTTTTCCTTCAGTAAGGAAAAAAGCTGTCAGCAAGGCCGCCAAATGGATGAGGGAACATTTTCAGCAGTCTGACGGAGTCGGGGCGATTTTTCCACCCATGATCTATACGGTTATCGCCTTAAAATGCTTGGGTGTGCCCGAGGATTCTGAGGAATTCAAGTGGGCTTTGAAGCAACTTTTGGATCTTGTGATCGAGGAGGATGGATCGGCAAGATTGCAACCTTGTGTTTCACCGGTCTGGGATACCGCTCTGGCTTCCATAGCTGTTGCTGATGCCGGCGATCCGTCCCATAATGAGGTTCTGCAAAAATCCATGGATTGGTTGCTTTCCAAGGAAGTAAAACTCAAGGGAGATTGGGCAATTTCAAACCCAGATTTGAAGCCTGGTGGTTGGTTCTTTGAATACGAAAATGCCTTTTATCCAGATGTTGATGATTCCGTGATGGTAATTCTTGCAATGGTTAAAGCTGGAAAAGCCAAGGATATTCTTTTCCGGGAAGCTATTTGCAGGTCTGCAAAGTGGCTTTTGGGAATGCAAAACCGGGATGGTGGCTGGGGGGCATTTGATAAAGATATAGATCAGGAATTCCTTACGAAGGTGCCTTTTGCCGATCATAACGCCATGCTTGATCCAACATGTCCGGACATTTCAGCCCGGGTGTTAGAGGCTTTGGGTAGCGTTGGGATTCTGCAGGATAATATAAATGTTAGAAATGCCATCAATTATATTAGAAGCACACAGGAAACTTGGGGCGCTTGGATTGGCAGATGGGGTGTGAATTACATTTATGGTACATGGCAGGTTTTGCAGGGTTTGAATGCGGTTGGTTTTGATTCGAAGGACCCGATGGTTCAAAAAGCCGTGGCGTGGATTAAGAATATTCAGCAACCAAATGGCGCATGGGGTGAAACATGCGCAACTTATGATGATCCTACGCTTGCAGGTACTGGAACCCCTACTCCATCCCAAACTGCATGGGCTATTTTGGGTTTATTATCTGCTGGCGAGCACAAATCTGAAGCTGTTCGCAAGGGGATTAATTATCTTGTTAGAACCCAAAGGCGGGATGGTAATTGGGACGAATTGCATCACACCGGAACTGGTTTTCCTAAGGTGTTTTATTTGAAATACCACTATTACCGGTTGTATTTCCCGTTGATGGCTTTGTCCCGGTTTTTGCGCAAGCAAGGGTATGAATGCGTTGTTTGATTGGAATTTCATGGATGAAAGGTTAATAATATGCGTTTCCCTCTTTCTTTGACTTCAAGCATGGCTGGTTACATAGCTAAAAAGAAGATCACCCGTCAAAAGAAGTTTCCACTGGTTCTAATGCTTGAGCCATTGCATGCTTGTAATCTTACCTGTACCGGGTGTGGAAGAATTCGAGAGTATTCCCAGACAATTAAGGACAAGCTTACTTTGGAGGAATGTCTGGCTTCGGTGGATGAAGCTGGAACTCCGATAGTAAGTATTTGCGGCGGTGAACCGCTTATTTACCCTGAAATTGGTGACCTTGTACGACAGATTCTTAACCGAAGAAAACATATTTACTTATGCACCAACGGTGTTTTCCTTGAAAAAAAGCTTGATCTTTTCAAGCCTAGCAACAGATTCTTTTTCAATGTTCATCTTGATGGGCTTGAAGAAACCCATGATTTTCTTGTCGAGCGAAAAGGTGTATTCAAGGCCGCCATTGAAGGTATCAAGGCTGCAAAAAAAGCTGGTTTCCTGGTTTGCTCGAACACCACTATCTACAAGGAAACCAATCTGGATGAAATTGATGCTTTGCTTGGTTATTTGACACGTCTTGGAGTTGATGGTTTCTTGCTTTCCCCGGCATATGGCTATACTGCCGTTAAGGAAACCAATCCTGACGCTGCCGCTGAAATCTTTATGACCAGAGATGATATCAGGGAAAAATTCCAGCAGGCTCAATCCTTGTTCAAAAAATACAAGATGATGTCCTCACCCATTTACCTTGAATTTCTTAGTGGCAAAAGAGAGCTTACTTGCACCGCCTGGGGGAATCCAACCAGAAATGTAAAAGGCTGGAAGGGGCCTTGCTATTTGATAACCGATGGTCATTATGATTCTTTCGACGAGCTAATGAACACAACCGAATGGGAAAATTATGGGTATGGTAAGGATCCGCGTTGTGAACATTGTCTTGTTCATTCAGGTTACGAAGCCACTGCCGCCTTGGGTGTTAACAGTAAATTGGGGGATGCGTTCAAAATGCTGATGTGGCAATTATCCTGATCTGCAAATGTCACAGGTTCAAAAGCTGTGGATACTTTTTCCCACCAAGGATGAAGCTTCCACAGCTTTTGGCTTTAATAGGGGCAATTGGGTAAAAAATTCAGAAATTGACTGCTACAAATATTGGCTTGGAGTTATTGAGGTCCATGCTTTTGTGATTGGTGTTGGAGAGAAATGTTCGAGTTCGGTCCGCTCGATTTTCAAGGCTTGCGAGGGCGATTCTTTGCCGAAATATGCAATTCTGGCAGGGTACGCCGGGGCTTGTTCGGAAAAGCATAAGAATGGGGATTTATTTTGGGTAAAGAATGTTTTTGACGAAAAATTTGAATTAGCAGCCTCAAAGAAACTTCCTGCAATTCTGGGAGATTCTGAAACCTTAAAACCTGCAAATATTATTTGTTTTAACCAAATAGCAACGCAGAAAAAAAAACGATTATTTGGTGAAAAAGGTTTGGATCTTGTAGAGATGGAATATTTGTCGGTTGATAGGGAGCTAACCAAAAAAGGTGTGGAATTAATTTCGGTTAGGGTAGTCCTTGATGAAATTGGGGATGAAATTCCAGAATCTTTGGGTGAAATATTGCAGAATGGAAAAGTAAATTTTAAAAAAATGTTACTTTGGGTTATTTGTAATGTGTGGTTTGTGCCAAAGCTAATTCGGTTAGGAATTCAGGCAAAAATAGCACAAAAATCTTTGGAAAATGGATTGGATATTATGATTTCAAGGTTGTTTTAATTTAAATCGGTGATTACGTGTTTGTACTGGTTTTCAAAAAAGAAAATTCAAGCATTGGGCAAAGAAAAATACCCATAGGCCGATAAATAATCGGTTGCCTGGGTTTTAAAGAAGGTGAAATATAATGTTTATTCAAACTACTGGAATGTTTTGGAAATATTCGGATTTAGTACTTGAAATCAGAAGAATTCACCTATAAGATTCGTTATCGTTTAAGCGCACCTGTTATTTCTGGGAGATTTACGGGTTTCTGCGTTTAAAGAAATTCAAGTGGACTCTTCCCACGCGATTTCGATGTTTTGATTTATCCAAATCTATGAAGGGATTCATGGAAATGGCTTTTATTGAGAATTTTAAGGAAAGAAAATGAAGGCAAAACGTACAAAAAAAGTTCTTGAACCGAAAGAAGCGGAAGTTCTTAGTACCATTACTAATCCTGCTATATTCTCTTCGGATTTGTTGACCCCTGAAGAAGAAAGGGAGTTGCTTGCTGATTTTTGGGAAACCAAAAGTGAATTGGTTCGAACTCTTATCAGGCAATATCCCAAACTTAGGGCACAAAGACCATCCCTTGAGCCTTGGCCAATGGCTCAATTCATTAAGGACCATTGCATTGAACCTGCACGAAATGCCGCTGCAATTCGCAGGTTGCATGATCGATATGTGCATTTGAAACATCGCCTTGCCAGTGCAAATATTAGGCTTGCAGCCCATGTTGCGAAGCGATTTCGTCATCATGCACTTAGTTATGCCGATCTTTTGCAGGAAGCTGTTTGCGGTCTTATGCAGGCCATTGACCGTTTTGATGTAAGTCATGGAACCAGGTTGGCAACTTATGCAACTTGGTGGATTAGGCAAACTTTGCAGATTGCGGTTGCTAGGCAAAGCCACTTGGTTAGTCTTTCCCCTCACCACTTGCAGGAACTTGGTCAGCTCCAGCAAGAATCAGAAGCTTTGGCTCATGGTGGAAAGCATTTGCCAACTCCACAGGAACTCGCCAGCAGAACTGGTTCCAGTTTAGAGCATCTTACACATTTGCAGACAGCCACCAGAACCCCAGTTTCTTTAAATGCGGTTTTGGACGATGACAGTGATTTCAAACTTACCGAGGCGATGCCTGACAATGAGAGCACCATTCAGCGTTCAAACAATGAACGCCAAGAGGCTCTTTTGTTTCTCATGGATAACCTTCGTCCTCGTGAAAAGAAAGTTTTGGACCTAAGATTCGGTTTGACCGGAAGTGGAACACACAGCCTTAGGCAGATTGGTCATCTGCTCCGTATTAGTAAAGAGCGGGTTCGTCAGATTCAGAATCGTGCCTTGGAAAAGCTTCGTACTTCCGCAGAACGAGTTGGCTGGGAAGCGGACCTGCTTCTAGGCTAAAAGCTGATTTTTTGAAACTTTTAAAGGCGGAGCTTTTTGGCTCTGCCTTTTTTCTTTTCTGAGGGTATAAACAACGAGCTTTCAAGGATTTCATTTCTAATGGGCTGATTAATAGTTTCTTCCAGGAAGCCAAGGATTTGGGCAACGGTTCCACCATCAAGTATTCGATGATCAAAGGTCATGCGAATTAAACATTCGTTATTGTTTTGAATTGTGCTGTAATTTAGTGCCGCAGTTAATGGACTAAGCAAATTCATGGTGTTTGCCTGATATTTGGCGACGGAACTGATTCCGAAGGTGCCAAGGTTCTTAGCTTTACAGTAGCCTGAAAAATGTAGGCCATAATTCCAAATAATGGATCTGATAGGCCATGGTAGTTTGGAATTTCTGCGAATTCTTTTGAAAAGTTTTAAATCATCAAGAGGAGCATTTTTAAAATCTGTCAAGGACTGTGTTATTTCGCCCAAGTCTGTGTTGTTTGGCTCCTGAACCATTCCAAAAAGTACACTCTCGTGCCCTTCAATATTTCTTTGAACCGCGACGCTGCCAATGGGAATGGGGTGTTCATAGATATGGGCATAAGGAAAGGGAATCCATGCTCTTCTGAGTTCGGGAAATTGAATGGATGCAATTCCCATGGCTTTGGTGAATATGCTGGCCCATCCGATTCGAACTTCCCTGCCCTGCCTTAAGGTTTCTAACTCTGGAAGGAGGATATTTTTTTCGATGGTGCAAAGGGGAATTTTGCTTGAGTAATAAACAAGATCACTTATGAAAGTCCGAGTCCAGTGGATTGGGATTGATTTTCCGTGATGCTTTTTCATGGGACTTTCAAGGTTATTTTTCATGCCTCAGATACTATCTTTGTCATGCATTTTTTGGCAAGTGGAGATTATCTGGCAGATATTTTCGAAAGAGCCTCAACGGTTTGGTCCACTTCCTCGAGTGTATTGTAATGTACAAATCCAATTCTCAAGACTCCCCCTGCTTGATCAAGGCCAAGTGTTTCAAACAGTGATTTAGCGTAAAAATTGCCGCTGTACGCGAAAATATTCCTGTTTGCAAGTTCCTGGGCAACAGATCTTGGATTTTTGGATAAGCATTGAATGGAAAAAGTACTGACTTTGTTGTTTTTAAATGTCGGTTCTGAATACCCGAAAACTTTATAAGAATTGTTTGCCCATATTTTTTCGAGAAATCTTTGCGCCAGGGATGCCTCGTGTTTTTCAATCATGTTGTAGGCCAGTTCAAGTCTGTTTCTTAAAGGTTGGAATTGATCGGTGGATCCCAGGGATGCCAAATAAAGAACAGCGTTTATCGCTCCAGCGATTCCCTCATGGTTTTGTGTGCCTGTCATCCATTTGTAAGGGTTTTCGTCGGAAGCGGGGCGTACTTTGTACGGTTTTAATTGGTTAAGTATTTCAGGTTTTGCGTAAGCAATTCCTAGGTGAGGGCCAAAAAACTTGTACGCTGAACAAATCACAAAGTCAGCATCCCAATCCTGAACATTCAGCAATCTGTGCGGAGCCAGGTGGACGGCATCAACATAGGTTAGAGCACCATTTTGATGCGCTAATTCGGTTATTTCCTTGATGAGATTTACAGAACCAACAGCGTTGGAAGCCCCGGTAAAAGCCACAATTTTAGGCTTTGCTTTGATTTTTTCATTTAGATCCGAAAGATTTAGCTCGCAGGTTTCTGGATGAATTTTAACCATCTCAGCGGTACATCCGATGTCCTGCGCAAGAAGTTGCCAAGGGGAAATATTGGCTTCATGGTCGAGGTTTGTCACAAGGATTTTGTCATTTGGTTTTAAAAGGGTTGCCATGCAACGTGAAAAATGCATGGTAAGGGATGTCATATTATTTCCAAATATTATCCCCTCATTGGTTGGGGAATTGAAAAATTCTTGGAAAACATTTCTGGCCTTTATGAAAAGTTCGTCAGATTCTTTACTGGTTCTGAACGGTGCCCCAAGGTTTGCATTTGAATGAACCAGATAATTGCAGATTCCATCGATTACTGTTTGTGGAACCTGGGTCCCACCCGGACCATCCAGGTGGATTTCCTTGGAAGAACAAAGCTTGGGAAATTGAGATCTTATCTGCTGTATTTTCATGGTTTACCTGGGATAAATTTTTTCTCTATCCAGATCAATTACTCTAGACCTTATGGTTAAAAGTAATCAAAATACCGTCAAATGCGAACCAAGTAAAACAATTAAGGGTGTGGCAATGTCATTTACAAATGAGCATCTGTTTTTTGATGATGTCGAAGTTAACCAGGAATGGGTTACAGCGGGAAGAACCATAACCCAGACTGATGTGGTAAATTTTGCCGGTGTGAGCGGGGATTTTAACCCCATTCACATGGATCACCAATTTGCCGCGGCAACTCCTTTTAAACAACCAATCGCTCATGGCCTTGCGGTTCTTTCCATCGCGAGTGGTCTCGGAGTGCATGTTCCTCTCATGAGAACTCTGGCGGTTATTCAAATTAAGGATTGGCATTTCAAGGAACCGGTGTTTTTTGGGGATACCATCAAGGTCCACTGCAAGGTTTTGGAAAAACAGGTGAAATCCAGGGGAAGGCGTGGAGTAATCTCGTGGGAAAGAAAAATAATTAATCAGCATGGCAAAATTGTTCAGGAGGGAATTACTCTTACTTTGGTTGAGGGGCGTGGTCTGAAACCAAATTCCGCCGATGCCACTGCCGAATAAATGCTTTTATTATCATTTTTCTTGGAAGTCATATAAGTATCCAAGAACCAAATTGTTTGAAGGAAACTTTTATGACACCTGTAAGAACCCGCTTTGCTCCAAGCCCTACTGGTTATTTGCATATTGGCGGGGTGAGAACTGCCCTTTTTAATTGGTTGTTGGCAAGGCAAACGGGTGGCAAGTTTATTCTTCGAATTGATGACACAGATACTGAGCGCAATAAAACAGAGGCTCTTGCCCCTATCTTGGAAGGGTTTCGCTGGTTGGGGATTTTATGGGATGAAGGCCCCGAGGTGGACGGCCCACATGCCCCTTATTACCAATCCCAAAGAAATCAGCTTTATGTGGATGCTGCCAAAAAGTTGCTTGCTGATGGCCAAGCCTACCCTTGCTATCTAACGCCGGATGAATTGAAAGCTGAGCGTGAATCTGCTGAAAAATCCAAAAAGCCTTACATTCATCGTGGAAAACACCGGAGCACTCCGGCCTCAGAATGCTTGGAACTTTATGCGAAAAAACCTGCTCCGCTTCGTTTGAAAGTGCCAGAAGGTCAAATCGTGAAGATTCAAGATTTGATTCGTGGCGAGGTTGAATGGCAGTCGGATTTACTCGGCGACCCCATAATTCTCAGACCAGATGGCCGAGCTTTGTATAATTTTGCAACCGTTATTGATGATGTGCAAATGGAAATCACTCATGTGGTGAGGGCTGCGGAACATTTGTCCAACACTCCAGTTCAAGTTTTGGTTTATCAGGCGTTGGGGGCAAAATTACCTTCATTTGCCCATGTTCCGGTGGTAAATGAGCCGAATTCCAAGAAAAAATTAAGTAAAAGGGATATGAAAAAATTTGTCACGGCAGAGGTTCGGCAAAAGCTGAAAGCTGTTGGATGGACCGAAGAACAAATTGAATTGCGTGACGACTTGAATCCTGCAACAGTGGCTTTTTACAAAGAATTAGGATATTTGCCCGAGGGGCTCGTTAACTACCTTGGAAGGCTTGGGTGGTCATTGGATGATCACTCTGAAATTATTCCCCTGCCGGAAATGATCAAAAATTTCAGCCTTGAGCGTGTGAATAACTCCTCGGCTAGTTTTGACCCTGACAAACTTTTCTGGGTTGCGGGGGAATATATGAAAGCCTTGCCCGCTGAAAAAAAAATCGAGGGATGCATACCATTCCTTCAAAGGGCCAGTCTAATGGACACACCGCCCCAACCATTTCAAATGGAAACATTAAAAAAGGTTGTTATTGCAAGTGGGGATCGCTTGAAGCTGTACAGTGATATCCTTCTGTATGGGGCTCCGTTTTTCAGAAAAGAACCAGATTACGATCCCAAATCCCTTGCAAAAAGAGTTGGTAAAGAGGGAGTTCCCCTGCTTTTAAAGGAATTTTCCGAGGTGTTGAAAAGCCTTGACGATTTTGAAGTTGCTCGATTGGAAAGTTCCCTGCGAGAATTTTGCCAGGCTAGAAACCTGAATACTGGAATTCTGATTCATGCTTTAAGAGTCTCCACCACCGGAATTGAAGTTGGACCGGGGGTTTTTGATTGCTTAAATATCTTGGGCAGGGAAGAATCTTTGAATCGTATCCAGCTTGCTTTACAGAAAGTATCTTAACAATTAAAACTTGATACATGGAGAATGGAATGTCCTTGCTAGTTGTAGGTTCGGTAGCATTTGATTCCATCGAGACCCCGATTGGCAGTATCGATGATGCGCTTGGTGGGTCGGCATCATTTTTTTCGGTTGTTGCCAGTAATTTCACAAAGCCCAGGCTTGTGGGAGTTGTGGGTGAAGACTTTCCTGAAGAGCACCGTGATTTGTTTAAAAAACGCGGAATTGATACTGGCGGACTGGTTACGGAAAAAGGCAACACATTTCGTTGGAAGGGTCGTTACCACCGAGACATGAATACCAGGGACACCCTTGAGGTTCATTTGAATGTTTTTGGCACATTTAACCCTGTCTTGCCGGAGCATTTTAAAGACAGCAAATTTGTTTTTCTGGCAAATAGCAGTCCTGTTGTGCAGGCCAAAGTGCTTGATCAGGTCAAGAGCCCTGAAATGGTTTTGGCGGATACCATGGATCTATGGATCGATACTCAAAAAGATGACCTTTTAAAACTTTTGCCAAGGCTGGATGGTTTGTTGATTAATGATAGTGAGGCTATTCTTCTTACTGGGGAACCTAATTTGGTCCTGGCTGGAATGGCAATACGAAAGTTAGGTCCAAAGTTTGTCATTTTGAAAAAAGGGGAACACGGTGCAATGCTTTTTAGCCAGGATGGGGTTTTTGTGGTCCCAGCTTTTCCAACCGAATTGGTGAAAGATCCAACGGGTGCTGGTGATAGTTTTGCTGGGGGAATCATGGGGGCTTTGGCAACCGATCCAGACAAAACAACCGGACGGCTCAGGCGTGCGATGGCATATGGCACCGTTGTGGCAAGTTTCACAGTGGAAGATTTTGGCTTGAACAGGCTTAAGAATATGTCTCGTAAAGAAATCGATGACAGGTTTGCCCTCTACCGGAAGATGCTTTCTTTTTAAGGCGTATTTCCGATGGCGGGAAAAACCAAAGTATTTATTGCATGTGATATTCCTGAGGTAGTTCGTAAGAAATGTGCTCAGATTCAAACGCAATTGGCGGAAGAATTACCTAAAGTTAAATGGGTTAATCCCACCCAGATGCATATCACATTGCTGTTTTTGGGTGATGTTAACGACAAGCAACTTTATGAAGCCTGTTCCATGGCCAAAAAAGCCTTGTCTGTGTTTCCTGCATTTACTTTTTGCCTTAAAGGTTTTGGCTGTTTCCCAACCCCGCGCAGGCCAAGGGTTTTGTGGTTGGGGGTTGATGAAAACAGCCGCGATAATTTCCTAAAAATTCATGAGCAATTGGGCTCAGCCATTTCATTGAATGGCTGGTTTAGGGAGGAAAGAAAAAGCTTTTCGCCCCATTTGACACTGGCAAGAATAAATCAGGAGATAGATTTGTCGGTTTTCATTTCCAGATGGAAAATAGAACCTTGGGTTTCTGAGGAAATACAAATCAAAGAAATTCAAATATATTCAAGCACCCTTGGGCAAGATGGCCCGGAATATGGAAAACTTTCCAAAATTGCCCTTAAATGAGTTTTAGCCAGGAAGTAGATTTTTATTGGCAAACACAGTATTCCATGGGTGAATTTCCCAATCGATAAAAATGCCTTCTCTGTGAAAAGGATCATTCCTAATCAATTCTTCTGCACCGGTAAGGTCTGGTGCCTCGTAAATAATCAATGCTCCATAATTGTCCAGAAAAGGCCCTGCAGCAACAAGTCTTTCGGTAGCCAGTAAATCAGTCAGGTAAGCCCTGTGAGATGGCCTAACGTTTTGTATTTTTTCGGTATCTTGAATGTAACGAATTTTGGCTGCAAATTTCATGAATTTACGGATACCTCAGCTTTGGCGGATAATTTTTGCGTTACCAGAGCATGTATGCCAAAAATACCCAAAGAATAAAATAAATCACCTACAAGGGTAGACCCAAAGAATGGCAATGCATCCATATAGCAGGACATTAAGCCTTTAAAGTCACGAGTAAAAATTACCGTATCAGCCCCAACCCAAACGGCAAAATTAGTTACCAGGAAGAATTGCAAACTTCCCAAGGCACTAAACAAAATGATTCCGGGTATTTTGTTAGATGTAACAAAATATTTTCCCAAGAGAACATAGAACAAAAAACTTCCATAAACAACGAAAGTTATTGGGGAAAAGGAGTCAAATCCTTTTTGCTTTAGAGGGCCAATTAGAACAATGTCTGTTGCAAAAAGGAGGATGAGGGGTAAAAACCATCCCAAGGGGCCAGTGACTTTCGCACCGGAAAATAGGGAGATACCACCCATGGGATTAAAATTATATCCTTGGATAAGCCTTAATAGCGCTGCAATACAAGAAATAACGATCGCTATTGGGTCAAAATTATTCTTAGGTTTGGAAGTCTTCATGACGAATCTCGTTTTGCCTTAATATCTCTCATATCCTTAGACTTAAAATCATACCAAATTCAAAAGGAATTTCATCCCGTTTATTGGCTTACCGTGGAAGTATAAGAATCTATTGTACTTTTGGTGCCCGAACCTGAAATTCCAATTTCCATCTCTGTTTGGAGTTTTTGGCAATACACCAGAGTTCAAGAATTCCGATGTCTGAAATTTTACTTTGAAGAAAAACTGGAGTGATGCCAGAACTTTTGCCAGATGCCTCCAAACTGACTTCCAATGGATTGCATTCCTGAACTTCTTCCCCCCATTCCTCAAGGATGGAGCCTATGGGGTCTTCTTTTCTACTGGTTGACGAAAAAAATCGGAACCGTGCGGTTTGACCAACCACCAATCCAAATTCTTGATTGGGGATTTCAAGCTCGGAACCTTCCTCCATGCCAAAAGGTACAACGCACAAAGCCTTTAATGGTCTGGAGAATCCTGGAATTGCAGGGCCGGATGTTTCGATCCCAATGTAATAGGTTCTTGGCGCCCCACCTTTGATTCGTATGCCTTTTCCCTGCTTAACTAATCCAAAGCTTGAAGCCCCGACGGCAACAGCAAGGTCCAAGTCTTGATGTTCAAGGGTTTTAATTGGGTGGGAAAACCATTTTTCCAAACATAGAAGGATTCTGTTTCTTAAAAGGCCAGATTTAAATACACCCCCGTTGAAAAGAACCCCGGTGATTCCTGGAAATACTTTCTTATTCTTTTTACTGTTTATGGATTCCTTGTGCTGATTTAAAAAATGGGCAAGATGGCGAGTTATTGCAGGGTCCGAGGCAAATGGAAGGCCAATTTCCTGAAAACCATATCCTGATGCCTGAGCTGGCTGCTCTTCGGCGGATACCAGTGGGAAGAAGCCATCCATCAAAACTGCTTCCAGTGTTTTTCTTTCCATCAGGGTTTTGATGGTTCCCGAGATAACCTTGGATCCTTTTCCTAAAAGTGTGATTGGCCATGAATCTAATTTTGGGTCGGAAAGCATGGCTTCTTTGCCTGCCCTGCAGGCATGTGACAAAGCCACCATTTGGGTGATGTCAAGTTTGGTTCCTTTTGCGGCAAGTTGGGCGGAAACGCCGTAAGCCAGAGCCAAATCCATATTGTCGCCACCCAGCAGAATATGCTGTCCAACAGCGAGCCTGTTTAAAGTTAGATTTCCTTGATCGGATTCAACGGAAATAAGCGTAAAGTCAGATGTTCCCCCACCAACATCCACTACAAGTATTACATCTCCCTCTTCCACAAGATCTCGCCAGTTTGTCTTCTGTGATTCCAGCCAGGCGTAAAATGCAGCCTGAGGTTCCTCAAGGAGAGTCACTTTTTTGAAGCCAACTTCCTTTGCTGCTTCAAGTGTAAGTTCCCTTGCGAGTGCATCGAAAGAAGCGGGAACCGTAAGAACAATGGATTGATTTTCCAAGCGGGAATCTTCGTCTTTTTTTGCGAACTGCAGATTCCAAGCTTCCTGCAAATGCTTCAGATATAAGGAACTGGCTTCAAGCGCCGAGATTTTTTGGACATCCTCTCCAGCTTTGAATGGAAGGTTTTTATCGCGCCTTTCAGAATTTTGATTTGAAAGCCAGGATTTTGCCGAGGTTACAAGGTGTGTCGGCACCAATGCGCCCTGCTTTTTTGCAAATTCCCCCACACAAAAAGTTTTTTCCTGACCCCAGGGAAGTTTTAAGCTGCCTGCGGGTAATTCACCCTTGGCGGGAAGATATACAAATGAAGGTAAAAGTTTTTTTGTTTCGCATATGCCCGGGTCTGTAATTTGTGGGATTTCCAAAATGTTGACGCCCGCCACATCCTGTTCGGATTTTTTAAATTCCGTATATGCAAGGGCTGAATTCGTCGTGCCTAAATCAATTCCAATACTGAATTTTGAAGTTGCTACCATTAGGGCTGCTCCAACTATTTGCCAGGAATTTCAATTTCTGCCTGGGCCAGGACTGGTTGTTTCATGAATGATTCTGGAACTTCAGGAAAGTTAGATTGTTCCACTGTCCAGCCATGATGCCTTACCATGCCTTGATAGGGTGGATGCCCTTCTATGTTCCCGATAAGCATGATCTTGCTGGAATCAAATCCTGTTTGTAAGGAAAAATTATCCCCTTCTTGTTCCCCAAGGATTGGTTTTACGTTTAATTTTTCCAAAAGATATTTTCTGCAATTGCCATGAACTTCCCTTACGCCTGCACCGATCTGTTCGTCAGAAGCCCCGCTAATATCCTCCATGAGAAAATCAATAAGCCTTCCTTCTCTTTGCAATAAAAACAGGGGCCAAATGGAAGATGGAAGGTTTAAGTTCGAAGAGGTTTTGTTCTCGCTTATTATTTTTTGAGAAGATTCGCCTTTTAAAAGAATCTCAAAAAATTTCGCAGTTGCTGTTTTGATCAATCCAAAATTGCCTTTCGCAATTATCAGCAAAAGTACAATCTTCAGTGCTGCTATGCCTAAGATTAAATAAAGAAGTTCCATAAAGGTGTTCATCGGGTACCCTTTTTTCGTTGGAATTAGAGCCTCTAATAATTAAGTTTATTGGCCTAATCTTGAAAATGGCTAAAAATCATGAAGAAAATTGCTGTTATTACTGGGGCTGGGAAAAAGAGAATCGGCTGGCATATCGCCAAAAAACTTGGTGCTGAGGGATATTCTTTGGCGCTAACTTACAGGTCAGACCCTGTGGAGGCAGAATCAAATGCTAATGAGTTGAGAACATTGGGATTTAATGTTTCCCTGGAGTGCGTTGAGCTTTCGGATGAGTTACAAGTTCAGCAATTTTTTCGCTCAACTGTGGAAAAACACGGTGCAATCGACTTGTTGGTTAACTGTGCCTCGATCTGGGTTAAAAAAAGCATTGAAGCCACTAATGCCCATGATCTGATGGAAAATTTTAAAGCGAATGTAATTGCCACTTTTTTATGTTCCCAAATGGCAGGGGAAATCATGGTGAATCAAAAGAAGGGAGGCCACATAATTACCATTGGTGACTGGGCTACCAAAAGGCCTTACCGTGATTACTCTGCATATTTTGCGACTAAAGGAAGCATAACCACTCTTTCCCGGTGCCTGGCTGTTGAGTTTGGTTCAAGAAACCCATCTGTGCGAGTAAACTGCATTCAACCCGGTCCTGTGATGGTTCCAACAAACTTGCCTGAAAGTGAAAGAAATGAATCCATCATGGCAACGTTGGTTCAAAGGGAGGGAAGTCCAGAAGATGTTGCAGAAGCGGTGGTCTTTTTGGAAAAGAGCAAGTTCCTGACGGGTATTGAAATTCCAGTGGATGGCGGAAGGTCTATTTGGGCGCGAGGGTACTAATTTATTTTGCCCAAAGTTTTCTATCCAGACTTCTATAACTAATGGATTCCACAAGGTGACTTGGCTGGATTTCATCACTCGAATCCATGTCGGCTATGGTACGAGCAACTCTTAAAATTCTGTCGTGTGCCCTCGCAGATAACCCCAGCTCATCCATTGCAGTTTGAAGTAACAACTTACCCTCTTTGTTTAACTGACACCATTTTCGAACCATTTTTGAATTCATTCCGCTGTTCAATTTGCTGGCTGATGCGGAAAACCTTTTGGCCTGAATCTCCCGTACTTCATTTACTTTGGCGCGCATAGCAGAACTTGATGTTCCGTCGGCTTGGGAAGATAATTCCTGAAATGGAACGGCCGGAACTTCTATATGCAAATCGATTCGGTCCAACAAAGGGCCGCTAATTTTTCCCATATATTTTTCGATAGCTTGAGGTGAGCATTTGCAGGGATGCTTGGGGTCGCCCAAATAGCCGCACGGACAAGGGTTCATGCTTGCCACCAATACAAACTTTGCAGGAAAAGTTGTGGAATTCAAGGCTCTGGAGATGGTTACCTGACCTTCCTCCAAGGGTTGCCTAAGTACCTCAAGGCTTCTGCGGTTGAATTCCGGTAATTCATCCAGGAAAAGGATGCCATTGTGAGCGAGGCTGATTTCGCCAGGTGCTGGGGTGCTGCCTCCTCCAACCATCCCGGCATCGCTTATGGTGTGATGCGGGGAACGAAATGGTCTGGTTGACAACAAGGATTGGCCAGGTAAAAGCCTCCCCATGGCACTATAAATTTTGGTTGTTTCCAAGCTTTCTTCAACCCGGAGCGGTGGAAGAATGGTGGTCATTCTTTTGGCAAGCATGGTTTTGCCAGTCCCAGGTGAACCGATCATCAATACGTTGTGGCCTCCCGCGGCGGCAACTGCCAAAGCTCTTTTCGCCGATTCCTGCCCTCTTACATCAGAGAAGTCGAAATCGTAGCGATTTAGAAATTCCTCGGGTTGGTTAGAATCTTTATGTATTGGTTCTAATTTAATCGCTCCGGTTAGAATCCCCACAGCCTGAGATAAGTTGTGAATGGGAAACACATCGATTCCCTGCACTACGCTGGCTTCCTGACTGTTGGATTCTGGCAGCATTAATCCCTTGATACCTGCTTTTTGGGCTGCCATTGCAATGGATAATGCACCTTTGATGGGCCTTAATTTGCCATCCAGAGCGAGTTCGCCAACAAATGCCAGGCCATCGGTGCTTTCCTTGGCCAGTTGTTTTGTGGCAATCAATATTCCCAGCGCAATCGGAAGGTCAAAACTGCCCGCATCTTTCTTGATATCTGCGGGGGCAAGATTAACGATGGTTCTTCCGGTTGATTTTCGGTATCCAAGATTGGTGATAGCCCGTTCGATGCGATGTATGCTTTCTTTTACTGCCTGTTCTGGAAGTCCAACTATCACTGTTTTTGGAATTCCAGCACTGATATCGACTTCAGTTTCAACGGCAATTGCGTCAATGCCCAGAAGGGCAAAGGTTTTAAGGTTCGAAAGCATGGGCGATTATTTCTTTGTTTAGAGGATTTCCTCTTCAGGAGGTTTGTTGTTGAATATCAATCGATTTACCGCGGTTTTTCCGAGGGCCCATATTGCCCCAAGCGAAAGGATCACCAGCCATAGTTTGATGGATACATGAGCCACAAAAGAGTACCAGGGGCCATCAGTTTCGTTTGGGCCAGGTTCAACCCAGCCATCAATTTTCAATAGGAAAATAATGTTGAAGATTAATATGGATAAGGCGATGGTGCCAGTGATGATGCCGGGCAATAACCATACAAATTTATCTTTTCCAGTGACATCGTAAGTTTTTTTTGTTCTTCCGATTACCCGGGTACGGTTGTTGTAACCACAGTAAACGCAAACAACATCATTCTCATTCATTAGTTTGTTGGCACAATTCGGGCATCTTGCGACTAATACTGTTTCCGTAAGGCCATAAGGATTCTTCGAGTTTTCCGAATCCTCTTCCTCATCAATTGGTTGATTTTTTGAGCCAGCGGACGGAGTTGTTTCCTTTTTTTCTTCTTTTAACGGAGCTTTGGGGGCTTCTGGAGTAGCCACAAAAACCTTTGAGCATCCTTTGCAACGCACCTTTTTCCCCAATAATTCTTGGGAAACCGTCAATTTTTTTCCGCATTCCGGGCATGCAATCTGAATTGAAGCGCTGGACATGATTAATTTTATTCCGTTTGGGTTAACAAATCACATATAGCATTAAAATAAGGTTTTGACTAAACTTCCATCACATTTTGACCACTTTTTGATAAGGAACAAATGTGGCAAATTTAGATAACGTTAGAATGCTCGTTGGATTGGCTACCTACAACGAAAAAGGTAATCTCAAAGATTTGCTTCAGGCAACACTTGATATTTTACCAAACGTGGAAGTTTTAGTTATCGACGACAATTCACCGGATGGAACTGGTGAAATTGCCGATCAAATGGCTTCCCAGAATAGTCGGATTCATGTTTTGCACCGAAAAGGCAAACTAGGTCTTGGTACGGCAATTATTGCTGGAATGAATTACGCAATCGAAAATAACTTTGATTTTTACACAAGCATGGATGCTGATTTCAGTCATAATCCCAAATACCTGCCTGCTATGGTTGCAGGGATGGCTGAAAATGACATTACGATAGGTTCCAGATATGTTCCCGGTGGTGGAACGGAAAACTGGCCTTTTTCAAGGAAGTTCATCAGTAAATCTGTAAACGCCTTGGTGAGGTTTCTTTTTTGGATTTCTGTTAAAGATGCCAGTGGTGGATTTCGTTGCTACAGGGTTGCCAAGCTCAGGCAAATTGATTTTTCCAAGATGCGTTCCAAGGGATATAGTTTTCAGCAGGAAATGCTTTATCGGTGCATATTAAAAGGGGCAAAAGTTGGGGAAACACCTATTATCTTTGAAAATCGCAGGGATGGGGTTTCAAAAGTCAATTGGTGGGAAGCTTTAAGATCAATTTCGTTGCTTGTTTACCTTGGATTGTACTCAAGGATTTCGCGCGATCCTTAGAATGTTTAGCTTTATCCAGAGTTTAATTTAGTTTGACATTTCCGCCCCCAAGCAACTCTTCCAGTTCCTCCACCGGAAATCTGTTTGGGTTCACATGATATTCCCTACCCAATTTTAGAACGCATTGGTTTCTTGAGAAGTCACGAATAGAAAGGAATACAGGACATGTGCCTGGGCTGCTTTTAAGCAATGTTCCTATCCGATGTATGTCGTGGGGGCTATGTTCCCCCAATGCAAGTTGTAAGTAGAGACCTTTTGCCAGTTCCCTGGCTGCCTGTTCTATACTGAAAACACGTTGGAGAATCAGTCCGGGTTCTTCTCTGGTTCGTTCAACTCTGCCTTTTACAAAGCAAACACGGTCTTCCTGAAATTCATCCTTGTAGCGAAGATAATCATCAGGCCACATGACACAGTCCACACCACCTTGAAAATCCTCAATCCGGCATCGCACATACCTAGTGTTACCATTTCTGGCCTTTTTGGTATTCATAAACCGTATCTGGGTAATCATGCCTCCAAGAGTAACTTCGCTATCTTGGGGTAATCCCTTAAGTGCAAGGCAATCGTGCGAAGAAAACCTTCCTATTTCCTTTTCAAATTGGGTCAAAGGATGGCTGGAAAAATAGAAGTCCAAAACTTCCTTTTCAAATTTCAACCGATCCGATTCGGACCAGGCCGGAACTTGCAAAAGAATCTGGTTGGAAGATTGCTCATCTTCGCCAGCCGATGAAATTTCCTGCATGCCAGAGAACAGGTTTCCTTGGCCGGATCTTTTGTCTTGCTGCCTTTCCATGGCGCCTTGCAAAGCCCTTGAAAGTAGGTGCATTAATTGGGCGCGGTGATGGTTGAAGCAATCAAGCGCCCCCGCCTTGATAAGTTTTTCGATTACTGGTTTTCCAACGACTTTGAGATCCAGCCTTTCGCAAAAATCAAAAATATCCCTGTAAGGGCCCCCTTTTTGGCGGACGGATACTATTTCCGCTGCGGCGTTGTTGCCACATCCCTTGATAGCCCTTAACCCGAACAGGATCTTTCCTTCAATCGCGACAAAATCCGCCTCGCTGCTATTCACATTCGGCTGGCAAACTTCCACTCCGCCTTTTCTGGCATCATCAATGTGCTGGACAAGAATGTCACGCTTGTTGCCATCTTCGATTTCACTTGTAAGCAGGGCCGCCATAAATTCGGGTCGGTAATGTTGTTTCAGGTATGCTGTCTGATAACCGACATGAGCGTAAGCCGCGCTGTGGCTTTTGTTGAAGCCATAACCACCAAACACAACAATAAGCTGGAAAATTTCCTCGGCAGTTTTCTGACTGATGCCGCCTTTTACAGAGCCTTTTATGAATTCCTCCTTTCGCTGGTCAATGATTTCTTGCTTTTTCTTGCTGATAGCCTTGATGCAAGCATATGCGCTTGAAAGTTCTATACCCCCCAATTGATTGAGGATTTGCATGATCTGTTCCTGATAGACCATGACTCCAAAGGTTTCGCCAAGTATGGTTTCCATGACCGGGTGTGCATAGGCAGGCGATTCTTTGCCGTGCTTTCTGTTGATATAAGCGTCAACCATTCCACCTTCGAGCGGGCCAGGCCTGTACAGTGCCATGATTGCAATAATATCACGAATATTATCCGGCCGCATGCGCTTAAGAAGTTCGCGAATGCCGCTTGAATCCAACTGGAAGACCCCCTTTGCATCGCCTTTTTGAAGCAAATCGTAGGTCTTTTTGTCATCCAGCGGGATAGCTTGCAGGTCAATCCTTATGCCGTGGTTTTTCTCAATCATCCTCAGCGCATTATCCAGGCAGGTAAGCGTTCGCAGGCCCAGAAAATCCATCTTTAGCAGGCCAACTTTTTCAAGGTCACCCATCACCCATTGAGTTGTGACCACTCCTTCTTCCTTGCGCATGGATTCGTCACCTTTGCGGACGATCCTTTGCAGGGGAACATGGTCTGTTAGGGGGCCGTCAGAGATTACAACCCCGGCGGCATGGGTTCCCGCATTCCGGTTGGTGCCTTCAAGTCTTTTGGCAATTTCGATAAGTTCCCTGATTTCAGCGTCTAGACTAATCAGGTTTTTCATTTCGGAGTTGGCGGAAATGGCCTCATCTAAGGTGATTCCTGGAGTTTCCGGAACCATCTCGGTTAATTTGATTACCCGTTCCAAGGGTATGTTTAATACGCGTCCAACATCCTTGATTGCGGCCCTTGCAGCCATGGTTCCAAATGTGGCAATTTGAGCCACGCTTTCTTCACCATATTTTTCTCGTACATATGCAATAACTTCTTCACGACGATCCTTGCAGAAATCAATGTCGATATCGGGTGCTTCTGACCTGTTTGGATCCAGAAATCGTTCAAACAGCAGGCCGTAATCAATCGGATCAACATGGCTTAGTTTTAAAACATAACTTACCAAGGCGCCGCATGCTGAACCTCTTGCGCTGCAAGGAATGCCTTTTTCATTCGCAAAGCGCACAAAATCTGCAACAATCAAAAAATAACTGGCAAAACCCATGCGGCAAATGATGGAAAGTTCTTTCTCCATTCTATCTTGCGCGGCTTTGGGGGGCTTTTTGCCGTATCTTTCCACCATTCCCAGCGCGCAAAGTTCTTTAAGGAAATCCTCTGGTGACTTTTTTTCCGGAGGCACAAACACTGGAAAGTGTCTTTTGGTGAAATCTAACTGAATGTCGCAGGAATCCGCAATTTCCTGACTTCTTTGAACCGCCTCAGATTGATCCGGGAAAAGTGAATACATTTCATGCGGTGCGCGAATATAAAACTGATCGGATCCATATTTCATTCGGTTTTCATCAGAACGAATTCTTCCGGTGTTTATGCAAAGAAGCACATCGTGAGCCTGACTGTCTTCCGGAGTTAGATAATGTGCATCGGAAGTGGCCACCAATGGAAGTCCAAGCTTGTTTGCAATTTGAATGGCACCTTGGGCGCATTCTTGCTGAATCGGCACCCCGTTATTCTGAATTTCCACGAAAAAGCGGTTTTTAAAAACCTTTGCGAACCATCTCGCCAAGTCCGCAGCTTCACTTTCTTTGTCTTGCAGTATTAGGTCACTGAATTCACTTGAGGCGCAGCCACTAAGACAGATGATTCCCTCGGAATGATCTTTCAATAAATCCTTGTCGATTCTGGGTACGTAGTAATAACCTTCCAAAAAAGCTATGGATGCCATTTTGATAAGGTTTTGAAAGCCTTTTTTGTTTTTAGCAAGCAGTGTGAGGTGGAATCCTGCGTCCCCTCTTTTTTTTGCTTCCCTGTCGGTTCTGGTTTTGGGCGCCACATAAGCTTCGTAACCTATGATTGGATTGACGCCCCCTGCCCTGCACTCTCGGTAAAACTCTATTGCACCGTATAGATTTCCGTGGTCTGTCAGAGCAACGGCGTTCATGCCTTGTTCTTTAACGCGACTGACCAGTTCAGGAATTCGACTTGCGCCATCCAGAAGACTGAAATGGGTATGACAATGTAAATGGGCGAAAGAATTGGCAGCCATTCCTTTAGCTCCTTGAGACTGTACTTCGAAGCAAGTTTAAATATAGGGCTTTGCCAAGGAATTAAAAGAATTAAAATTACGATTCAATAACGTCTGGATCTATGATGGCCCGGGCATATTTTGCGAGCATTAGCTGTAAAGACTGGATTTTTTGCCAGTCAGAATATTTTAGGGCGATATGGGATCCTTCTTCATTGGCGCACATATTTTCGGTGGCTAGAGTCAGATGTCTGTGAAGAAATTCAAATAATTCCGCCAACCTTGCTGCCTGAGAAGCAGTAAGTTTTTGGGGCAATGGGGGTAGAGGTTTGTTGCCTATGAAAACATTCCCCTGGTTAATGTGCACGGGGTGATCTGCAGGTAATTCAGACTGAATATCATGGTCATAACTTTCCGCATAATCTGGAAGCGCCTTAAATGTTCCATGGTCTGTTGAATCGAGGATTTTTGTTTTTGATTCTTTGGGGAATCCCTCGGAAATCGAGGAAATCCTATCGCGGATTTCTTCCTCCGAGCCAAATAGCAAAAGTGACCTTCCTATGTGTACCCTGTCTCCGGCCTTGAGTCTGCGAATGTGAACCACGTTTCCATTGACTTTGGTTCCATTCGTGCTTTCCAGATCAGTTAATATTACCTCATAATTGTCAGCTTGGATTTTTGCATGAAACCGGCTTACTCTTTCATCATTGAGCCGAATGTGGTTTCCTTCTTCCCTGCCTATGGTGACCGGCAGGGGCATGGCACGGAATACTTTTCCCTTGTCTATGCCTTCCAGAATGTGAAATGTGATTTTTTGCATTTTGTTTTAAAGAGCGATGATCATGTATCCATAATCTACACTATTCAATCAGCATGAGGGAGATGATAAATCCAAGAACATTTCCCATTTATTGCCATTGCACAGGAATTCCCCACAAGTCTGGGTTTGAATTTGGGTCCCAAGGAGAACAAAAATCCAGATGCCTGAACCAAGTTTCTTGTTTTTTAGCCAGATGTCTGGTCCTAAGGTTGATAGAATCTATCATTTTTTCATATGAAATACTTCCGTTTAAATACCCGATAATTTCCTGATAACCGATGGCTTGTCGGGCTTCTTTGCCTAAATCGGGATACTTTTCCAAAAGATTTTTGGTTTCTTGGATCCAGCCGTTTTCCAGAAGAATCAAGGTTCGTTTGTGAATTCTGTCGTAGAGAATCTTTCGATCCAGTTGGATGTAAACGCAGTTGATTTTTTCTTCGGATGACTTTTTCCATTGGTTTTGAAATTCAGATAACTTCTTTTTGGTTGATTCGAAAACTTCCAATGCCCTTAAAATCCGTCTTAAATCATTCATGTGAATTCTAGATGCACTTTCAGGATCGACCTGTTCTAAATATTTGTGGGCTTCCGGGGTATTTGAAGGGCAAAACCTTTCCTCCAAGGCTTTCCTGATGGATGGTTCAATAGGTGGTGATTCAAATATACCGTACACCAATGCTTTTAAATACATTGGGGTACCACCAACAAAAATTGGAACTGACTTATCGGAAATGATTTTATTCAGGGCATCTTTTGCCAATTTTAACCAAGATGACACATTGCTGGATTGATTGGGATCAAGTACATCCACAGCATGATGAGGTACAGATCCCCTTTCAGAATTTGTGGGCTTGGCAGTACCTACATCCATGCAACGATAAAGCGTCATGGAATCCATGCAAATGATTTGGCCGTTAATTTTTTTTGCCAATTGAATAGCAAGGTTTGTTTTACCGCTGCAAGTCGGGCCGGTAATGATGTACGCGCTTTTTAAAGTTTCCATGGATGTAATCTAATACAGCAATCCAGGGAATCAACTAACAGGCTCTAAAACTAAATGGCAATTAGGCTTTGTTGGGAAAAATCGAAAATCTTGGGGTTTTCCAACCCCAGATAATCTCTAAGGTTTAATTTCAAAGATTCCATGTGAGAGTGACCTTGAAGGATCAAATAAGGGGAATCTAGAAGGGCGGAATCAAATACTGCTGGTATGTTGTAGGCAGAGCCAATTGCAGGAACCACACCCCATTCGCAATCAAAGAATGTTTCAGAAATATCAATCGAGTTGGCAAATTGGATTTTCCCATCAAGATGATTTTCAATTGCCAGCCTGTCTAACATTGAATCCGCTGCCAAAACAGCGATAAACTGAAATCCGTTTTTTTTGAGAAGCACCGATTTGGCAATGAATCTTCCGGGAATGCGCAGTGTTTTGGCAAGTTTTTGTGCTGAAAAAGCAGGCGCATGCTGAATCCACTGGTACTGAATTCCTTTGTTTTGCAGAAAATGATAAATTCGCATGGAAGCCATCCAAAGCGGGTATTAATTGTTTAAAGCAAGATTTTAAAATAATAAAAATTACCGCAATAAAGTAACCTAATATACCCAAGCACCCCACTTTCACTAAAAAATGTTTACATTTATTCCGGATGTGATAGATGTATGGGCTTTTAGCTATTCCCAAAGTTGAAGGCAGATCCATTCCTTGGAATCTCTGGTTAGCAGGTTTTTACCGGAAAACGCCAAAGGAGTCCTACAAACTCCGTTAAAAACTTTTTTTTCCAATATGGGTGACGGTTTTGATTTTCCAAAAGAGTAAACCCTTAGCATTCCATTTTCAGAAAGTGCAACTAAGTTTTCCTGAGAGGCTAATAAATGTCCCGCACCATATTCATCTATTTCCCAATAAGTTTTTCCGGTTAAAGCTTCAATCGCTTTTAGTTGGGAACCGCTTTCCTGCCTTCCATGGTAACCGTAAATAACTCCATCATGGAAAACAGGTGTCATAAAATGGCTGGAAATACCTGAATCATTAGCCCATATTTTGGCCAGATTGTTGGATGATCTTTTAAGTAGCATTCCTCCAGTGCCGTAACTTGCGCTTAGAAATAAATAATCATCAAATATTACGGGATTCGCGGCATTCACGGAAGCCTCGTACCGTGCCTTGAATGGTTGAAATACATTAGTTTTTCCTGTTTCAAGATCCAGAACTGAAAGACCCTGCCTTTGAATAACAAGCAGAAGTTTATCTTGAATGATGGGGGAAGCGTAACTGGCGGCAAATGGTTCGGATTTCCAGAGTTCTTGCCCTGAAGCAATGTCCAAGCAGATGACCCCTGCTTTGCGTCCCCCTGCCATGACAAATAATTTTTTAGCGGTTGCCACCGGAGAGGTGCCCACACCAAAGAACCCTTTATTACCCTCGTACTTTTCCAAAAGATTTAATTCCCAGCTAAGGGTTCCAGTTTCTTCCTCGAAAGCTCGAAGAATACCATCGGGGCTTAAAAGGATTACTTTCCCAAAATGGTGACATGGTGTGGACCTTGGTCCGTTTCCCTTACCGAAATCATCGGTGAACGATGCTTGGAAAGCTTTTTGCCAGATTGGTTTTCCGGTTTGAAATTCTGTTTTTGTAAGGTACTCCTGATCATTATTTCTTGAGTAAAGATAGCAATGATCTTTCACAATAATGGCACTGCTGTAGCCTTGGAATGCTTCTTTTCTCCATAATATTTTTGGTTCCTTAAGAATTTTATGGGGAATATTTCCTGTTTGAGCATTTCGATTCGGGCCTAAATATTCAGGCCAGTCACTTCCAATCACCATATTGCATGTGAAAAAAAACAAACTTATAGCAATAAGACGCATGTGCATGGTATTTGCCTCTTGAATCCTGTTATTAATATTGCATATTAGGCGTTCCAAAAGCAATTTTCATTTGTCTGCCTGGCGGTACAATGAATCTAATGATGGCTTGGATGATATTCTGAAAGCCCGAGGCGAGAAAATATGAAATGCCAGCGATGCACCAAAGCTGCCACCTTGCACATAACGGAAGTACTTTCTGAGGAAAATGTCCAGGAAGCCCACCTTTGCGAAGATTGTGCCAATAAATACCTTACAGAACCTGAGAAAGATGATTTTTCTAAAAACTTGGAAGTGGGGCCTTCCGAGGGAATTACGGAAGCCGAGGTTGCCAGCAGTAAGGAATGTTCCATGTGTGGAGTTAAGTTTTCCGACTTCAGAAATACTGGTCGCTTGGGTTGCCCAAATGATTATCTTGAATTTCGGGACGAACTGCTTCCCTATCTTGAAAATATCCACGGGGAGACAAAGCATTGTGGAAAGGTGCCTGGCAGAATGAGGCATGTGCAATCTGCGGTGGGGGAACTTCTCCAGTTAAGAAAGCTTTTGCAGTCTGCCATCCAGCGTGAGGCTTATGAGGAAGCCGCAAATTTACGGGATCAGATCAGAAAGCTTGAAACGGAGTAAAATCCGGTTGGTTTTAATAATCATCAAGAATGGATATTCATGAATTGTAAGTATTGTTCAAACCCTGCCACCATTCATTTGACAGACCTCGTAGGGGGCGAAAAAAAGGTTACGCACCTCTGCAAGCAGTGTGCCGAGGCCAAAAAGATGCTGAAGCAAGCGGATGTGGACCTGCCGGGGTTGCTTCAGGGTTTGATAAGCAAACATATTGGAAAGGAAGCTGAAGAGCTATCCAGTCTGGTTTGTCCGGATTGCGGCATCAGATACATGGACTTCCGAGCCCAAGGTAGATTGGGGTGCCCAAATGATTATGTGCATTTTCGCAAAGGTCTGGAACCTTTGATTGATAAAATTCATCGAATGAAAAAACATGTGGGGAAATGTCCGGAAAATAGTGTTCCCATTTCTGAAACTCATTTAAATGATATCATCCGTCTTAGACAGGAATTGAAATCCGCCATCGAATCAGAAGCTTACGAGCAGGCGGCTAAGATCAGGGATTTGCTAAAGCTAAAAGGTAATTCCTATGGACTTTGAAAACTTGACAAAGAGCTGTGGGGAATGGCTCAAGGGAAGTGGGCCCCACTCAGACATTGTTATTTCAACCAGAATTCGGCTTGCCCGGAATTTGGCTGCGTTCCCATTCCCAAATAGGGCAAATAATTACCAAAAAGCCGAAATAGAAACGGTCATCAAAGAAAGAGTTCAAAGTTTTGAAGGGGATCAAAAACTTAATTACGTTTCGCTTGGAAATCTTTCCAGTCTTGAAAGGCAATTTTTGGTTGAGAGGCAATTGATTTCCAGGGAGCTTGCGGGAAATGAGGGACCTCGAGGGGTGGCACTTGGGACCAAGGAAACCATGAGCGTCATGGTAAACGAAGAAGACCATTTGCGACTTCAGGTTATGAGATCTGGGTTTTCATTGGATGATGCTTGGGAATCAATCAACGGTCTGGATGATTTCCTAGAGGCGAAACTTCCTTATGCTTTCCATGAAGATTTTGGCTATTTGACTGCTTGTCCCACCAATGTTGGCACTGGTATGCGGGCAAGTGTTATGTTGCATCTGCCTGCGTTGGATTTTACCAAGCAATTGGATAAGGTTTTTAGGGCTTTACAACGTATTAACCTTACCCATCGTGGGCTGTATGGAGAAGGCAGTAGATTTTCGGGTCACTTTTTCCAGATTTCAAACCAAGTCACTTTAGGTAAAAGCGAAGCTTCTATCCTTTCCGAAATTCAAAGTGTAATTCCCCAGATACTTGAATACGAAAGGCAAGCTCGCGAGGCTTGGAGAAAAGACAATCACCAGCTATTACTGGATAGAATTTCCCGTGCTTTTGGCACCTTGCGATCCGCAACCATGATGACCTCCGATGAAACCATGGAGCTTTTGTCTTTTTTAAGACTGGGTATCCATTTGAAAATGATTGAGGATGTCGACATTCATACCGTGAATTCCCTTTTTATCCAAACTCAGCCAGCCCACCTTCAAAAATTAGTGGGAACGACCCTTGATGGTGAAGAAAGAAATGCGGCGCGCGCCAGGTTTCTTAGAAGCAAATTGACATCTTCCACCAATTAGCGTCCCACTAACAATTGGAAGGTGAAAAATGAGCAATGTTTTATTGAGAAAATTGCTCAGCAAAGTTAATAAAGACGGTGGTTGGGGATACAAATCAGGCCAATATTCTTCCATTGAGCCAACCTGTCTAGCATTGCTAGCCACCAAAGCCTTCCTCAAAAAAGAAGAACTGATTGCAGTTCAGGAATTTCTTGAAAAATCAGTTACGCAGCAAGGGATTGTGGTACAGCCAAATTGCCCTCGAGATGCAGTTTGGCCAACGGCTTTGACCTTGTTTACCATGCAACAACTGGAAATTCCTTCATCCAAGATTCCTGGAATTCTTGGTGCGGTTTTAGCCATAAGCGGCATGACAACATCCAATCCCAAAGCCATGGAGATTCACGGGCGAGGCATTGATCTTTCAATGGTGGGATGGCCTTGGACTGTCGGGGCTTTTTCATGGGTAGAGCCCACAAGTTGGGCGGTGCTTTCTCTTAAGGCTTCAAACCTAATAGGCCATGAAAGATACAGGCAGGGAATTCAGTTTTTGAAGGACCGGATTCTCGATAGCGGGGGTTCGAATTATGGCAACAAGGTTGTTTTGGGGAAAAGCCTTGAACCCGTTCCAATTCCATCAGCGATGACTCTGATTGCCTTGCAGGGTGAGACACCAAATCAGCAAATATCCAATTCTCTGGAATACATTGTCAAAACAGTAGAACTGCGAAATGATATTCAGGATGTGGCTTGGGGAATCATTGCTTTAAGCCTTTGGAATGAAAGCAGACAATACTCGGGAATAATCGATGAAGCGATCCCGTGGGTGATCCATAAAATCTCAAGCAATTCCGATAATGATTTTTCTGTGAATGATCTGGCATTGGGTCTTATTCTGCAAAATCTGAATGATCACAATCCATTTGAGGTTAGAAAATTAGCTGATAGCGTGGCATTTTCTGAAATAGCCAGATTTATGCCTTTCAAAGAGGGAATTGCTGAAAGGTTTAAGAGTACTCTGAAAAGATGGCTGATTGCAGGTTTGGGTGGAGTATCTACTGCTCCAGAACAAAGTTTGATATCCGCCATTAAAATTTCAGAAAATCAAACTTGTATCGATGATGTTGTTCAAAAACTGTACGAACCATTTCGTGAAACTGTTCCTTTAAAAGGCAAAGTTGTCTTTTTAAAGCCAAATATGGTTGAAATACATCCTTCTCGTCCTATCCACACCAGTCCCGCCATTGTGGAGGCGATGGTAAAGCTATGTATCAAAGAAGGAGCGTCTGTAGTCAGAGTGGGCGAGGGGTCAGGTCATCGGAGAAATATGGAAGCAGTTCTTGCTGACAGTGGATTGGGTGCTATTCTCCGAAATTTAGGGGTTGAGTTTGTTGATTTGAATACTGATGAGGTTATTTCGGTTCCCAATCTGGGTTTTCATACTGGTTTTAAAAATCTTTATTTCAGCAAAAAGGCTTATGAAAGCCAAGTTTTGGTTTCGATGCCTAAATTGAAGACGCACCATTGGGCTACTGTGACGCTCTCATTAAAAAACCTTTTTGGAATAGCTTCCGGTCAGGCTTATGGATGGCCTAAGAACGAACTTCATTTCAGAGGAATTGACAATAGTATTTGTGATATTAATTCCTGTAGGAAGGCGGATTTGGTTCTTGTTGATGCCTTGACAGGGATGGAGGGGGATGGCCCATTGTACGGCGAGAAAGTCAATCCGAACGCTTTAGTTATGGGAAGTGACCCGGTTGCTGTGGATGCGACTTGTGCCAGATGGATGGGGTTTGACCCTGCCAAGATAAGCCATATTCTCAAATGCGCAAGTTCAGGGGTTGGGAATATGGATTCGGCTAAAATAAGGATTGAAGGCAATTCTTTGGAAACTTTTCTAGGAAGAGGATTTGTCCCTCCGCCCGGAGATTTTGCCTCCTGATTTTAAAAAAAGCTTTTTTTCCCAAGGTTTTGATTCTTTGGGCATTTATCGACCTTTTCCTGACTATAATAAAAATAGATCTCTTCAAATTTTGATGGTGACCTGATGTATTGAAAAGTGTAAGGTTATGCGTCGAATAATATTACGGAAAGTAATGTAGGACAAAGGTTTATTATGTACGAAAGATTCACAGATCGCGCCCGTAAAGTAATGCAGCTTGCCAATCAGGAAGCCCAAAGATTCAACCATGAATACATCGGCACCGAGCATATACTGCTGGGGTTGGTGAAAGAAGGCTCCGGCGTTGCTGCCAATGTGCTGAAAAACCTTGATATTGATCTTCGGAAAATTCGACTCGAGGTTGAAAAGATTGTCCAATCTGGTCCGGATATGGTCACTATGGGCAAGCTGCCCCAGACCCCACGGGCCAAGAAAGTTATTGACTACTCCATCGAAGAAGCTAGAAATCTGAACCACAATTATGTTGGAACAGAGCATTTGCTTTTGGGACTTCTGCGCGAGCAGGAGGGAGTGGCAGCCCAGGTTCTAATGAATTTGGGGCTGAAGTTGGAGGATGTTAGGGAAGAAGTTCTTAACTTGCTGGGGCATAACATGGCCACGGAAGAAAGTGGAAGCGGAAGCAGTGGTGGTGGTGAAAGACAAGCCACCAGAGGTAAGTCAAAAACTCCAGCACTTGATAGCTTTGGTCGCGATTTGACAGAGCTGGCAAAGCAGGGAAAACTTGACCCTGTGATTGGCAGATCCAATGAAATTGAGAGAGTTGTCCAGATTTTGAGCCGCCGAACCAAAAATAATCCTGTTCTCCTTGGCGAAGCTGGGGTAGGAAAGACTGCGATCGTTGAAGGTTTGGCACAGCTTGTAGTGGATGGTAATGTTCCGGAACTTTTGCGAGATAAGAGAATTGTGGTTCTGGATTTGGCAATGATGGTCGCAGGCACCAAATATCGTGGTCAGTTTGAAGAGCGTATCAAGGCCGTGATGAATGAAGTTAGACGTGCCAAAAATACGATTCTTTTCATCGATGAGTTGCATACTTTGGTTGGTGCTGGTGGGGCCGAGGGTGCCATTGATGCATCTAACGTGCTGAAACCTGCTCTCTCCCGTGGTGAAATTCAGTGTATTGGTGCAACCACGCTTGATGAATATCGCAAGTACATTGAAAAAGACAATGCCTTGGAAAGAAGATTCCAGCAGATTATCGTTAATCCTCCATCCAAGGAGGAGGCGGTTGAAATCCTCAAGGGGTTGCGGGATCGGTATGAAGCCCATCACCGCGTTCAAATTAAGGACGAGGCGCTAGCAAGTGCAGTGGAATTATCCGACCGTTACATCAGTGGCCGTTGCCTGCCTGACAAAGCGATTGATGTGATTGATGAAGCCGGTGCCAGGGTTCGTTTGAAGGCAATGACAAGGCCACCCGATTTGAAGGATCTTGACCAGCAAATTGAAAAGCTTAATCAGGAAAAAGAATCTGCCGTTGCTGAGCAGGACTTTGAAAAAGCCGCTCATCTTAGGGATCAAGCGGATAAGCTTAAGAAAAAGAAGGAATCGATCACCAAGGAATGGCGAGATAAATCCCGTGAAGTGGATGGGGTTGTGGATGAAGAAGTCATTGCCGAGGTTGTCAGCAAGATTACTGGAGTTCCACTTAAGCGGCTTGAGGATAATGAAACCCAAAGATTGCTTGCCATGGAGACAGAACTTCACAAGCAGGTGGTCAGTCAGCATGAAGCAATTGAAACGATTGCCAAGGCCGTAAGGAAAAGCCGTGCGGGTTTGAAAGATCCAAAAAGGCCAATTGGAAGTTTTATTTTTGCTGGTCCCACTGGGGTTGGTAAAACTTTGCTTGCCAAACGGCTTGCGGCATTTATGTTTGGCGACGAAAACGCTTTAGTTCAAATTGATATGTCGGAGTATTCCGAAAAGCATAACGTGAGCAGGCTTATTGGAGCACCCCCTGGTTATGTTGGCTACGAAGAAGGTGGACAGCTAACAGAAAAAATCCGAAGGAAGCCATATAGCGTTGTATTGCTGGATGAAATCGAAAAAGCCCACCCTGAAGTATGGAATATGCTTTTGCAGATCATGGAAGAAGGTCGCCTTACTGATAATGTGGGACGCACTATCGATTTCAAAAACACCATTATCATCATGACAACGAATATTGGTGCTGCTGAAATCACCGGTAAAGTTGGTGGCTATGGTTTTCATAATCGCAAGGACGAACAAGCTAATTATGCGAAAATGAAAGATACCGTAAAAGTTGCCATGGAAAACAACTTCAGACCCGAATTTCTTAACCGGGTTGATGACATCATTGTCTTCAGACCTCTTACCAGAGAAAACATTTCAAATATTATCGAAATTGAACTTGCGAAAGTATTCAAGAGACTCAAGGAAAAGGGTCTTAAGCTTGTTCTTTCAGATGATGCTCGGGAACTCCTCATTGAAAAAGGTACCAGCCTAGACTTTGGCGCAAGACCCCTTCGCAGGGCTATTGAGCATTATCTTGAGGATCCTTTGTCTGAGGAACTTCTCAAAGGAACATTCTTCGGCAAGAACTTGATTCACACCAAGGTTGTTTCCACCGATGGTGAGAAAAGAGTTGCCTTTGATTGCTTCAATGAGGAAGAGGAAAAGGCTTTGGTTGGTGCAAAAAATGCAGGTGTTGATAAAGCCCCGCCTGAAGCCTGATTCTATCTTTAATTTAGCTTGTTTAGTTTTAAAAGCCTTCCGAATCAGGGAGGCTTTTATCTTAGATGCTTGGTTCGAATTTGGTGGATTTTGGTCAGGCTTTCCTTTGGGGAACCATCTAGATTTACCAAACCGCAATCTGGATATGGCGTGAAAGCGGAATCTTGAAAATCAACCCATTGAATGGATTGAATATAGCGTTTGCTTAAGGCTAATGCTGAAAAATTGGTAGCCCAATCTGCCTGGGTTTGTTGGGTTGGGGCACCATGCCATGTGCCCTTGAAGGATTTTGTCTGTACAGCAGAAGGGTAGCCAAGGGTAACCGTTAAAGGCATACCGATAAGGGCATAAAGGTCAAGGATTCTGGAGGTTTCCAAAAGGTCTCTACAGTAAGAACCAGAGATTCCTGACCCCATGACAATTTCAATGTCCAGAGCCGCAAGGTTCAGTCCCGCCCGGCAAATATTATCCGCAAAAGTGAATGGGGAAAAATCCCTGCGTTCCTGGCCAATGTATGATCCCCAGGGGACTCCAATCCCAATAATAGTTTCCAAAGAGTTATTGATCTGTTTTGCGGTCTCTGCAAGCTTGCTGCATATTCGAAAAAGCGTCTCATCGTTAAGGTCAAGGAATGTTGCAGAGTTCAGATTGCTGCATACTATCCAGCGGTGCACTTTTGTCTGATATCTTCGGATTACAGCATCAAGAAACTTGACCATTGCCGTGGCAATTTGGTTTGAGTTCATGGTGGATTGAACAAGCCAATCTGGTAGTGCTTCTTCGATGCCGTTCAGAACAGGCCCGCCAATCACCTCCATGCCAGTTTCAAGGCAGGATTCAACGATACTATCCGATTCAATCCAATTAAATTCGCCTTGTGATATTTCAATGCGTTTCCAGTTAAAGCCTGCTTGCGCATGATTGAAGGCCTGTGAATAAAAGCTGGTGGTGGCTTTGTTGAGGGGGGTGGAAACTCGACCTGTAATTCCCGATTCGATGGGTTGATTGTCAGAATGTCGAAGGGCGAAAATTTGGGACATGTATTCTTGCATAAGAATGCCGGATGCTTCGTATGCAAGTTCCAAGCTTTTTTGGGCCTGATAGTTGATTTTGATTTTTTGTGTCTCTTGGAAGCATTTGCCAAATTCTAATGTCGCTTTCCTGGCAGCGGCTTGAAGATATTCCGGGATTTTCAATCCACCCATTCCCCAGTCTGCCATGTAGGACCGAAGCTGGTTGATTTTGCCGCGTGCCAACTCCACGAGCAGTTTGTATGGAGTTTCCTTAAGCATCAGGGTGGAGGAAGTGCAGAGGAATTGTCCAAAATCACCTACCGACCAGGGACAATTAATCAGGGCGGATTCAGGTTCTTCCCTTTCCACCACAAGATTTTTTCCATGGATGCAAGACTTTGAATAGAAAGGCATGGTGTCAGGGCCACCTGACAAATAGGAATTCGAGAATTCCTTGATGCTGGCTGCTTCAAGTTCATCGGGTAATTCGAACGAAAAAACGCCCATTCTCTGTTGATCCTTTGCACTTCTGAAAAGGCTATCTTATGAGCAAAATGTCGCAAAAGCGATGGTTTTCAGCCGATTTCAAGAACTCAACAGGTTTGAAATACTCTCATCCGTCAATGAAATGATGGAAATTCCGTAATGGTTGGCTAATTCGATGGTTTTTTGCTCATCCAGAATAATGGTTTGGCCGGCTTCAATTGCGAGAACCTTGCCCTTTGCTTTGTGGATAGATTCGATAGTTCCAGTCCCAATGGTGGGAACATCAAACCTACGATCCTGATTTGGTTTCGCCACCTTTACTACCACAAAACCGCCAGCTTTACATAATTCCCCTGCCCTTAGGATATTTTTGTCGGTTCCTTCAACGGCCTCTACTGCCAGCACAGAAAGATCTTTGATAACAATGCTTTGTCCTATATCGAGCCTACCCATCTCCCGTGCTATGGGCCATCCAAATGCAATGTCTTTATTTTCCTGAAGAGAAAGTTTACGGTTGGTGAGTAATCCTGGTTTCACGAGAATCTCCGGACAAAAGTCCAATGCGGAGGCAAATTCCAAACCATCCCTGTTAAATTCGGCAATGACAGAAAGAAGAAGGGTGTCATCCTTGTTGTCTTTTCGGTTACGCATATACCAAAACATAATGGTTCGGATGTCTGGCAAAAGATTGAAAATCTTCCAAGGCTTATAGATGATGTTTGATTTGTGGAATTTTCCCGCCATTACCACCTGACGAACGCCCTGATTTTTGAAATACCGTATCATTTTTCCCATTTTGGCCGCGCCACACCAATAAAAATCATGAACATGAGGTTTTAATTCCTCGGACGCCATATCTTTCAGGGCTGCGCAGGAAACTTTATATCCAAGGTTGCGTGCGGATTGGGCAAAAACTAACGGGAAAGTTCCGTAACCAGCTATTAAACCAATGGGAATGTTGGTGTCAGGTTTTACAAAAGGCAAGGTTTTGGGATGAACGGCGTTTTCCATGGCCAGATTCTAATCAGATAATTTTAATGCTTGTTTGAGTTTTTTGACATCCTTGCACAGTTCAGGGAGTTTTTCGAGGCTTAGCAAAATCTTTTTTTCATCTCTTTCCGGTCTTGCTGGAGCACCAAGGAGCTTTTCACCAGCAGTAACATCTCTCATAAGTCCTGACCGTGCCCCAATAACCACCCTTTCACCAATGTTTAAATGGTCTGCCAACCCAGCCTGCCCTGCGATAACAACATAATCGCCCGTAGAACAAGACCCGGCTATCCCAACCTGGCTGACAAATAGGTTGTGCTTCCCAATCTGGCAGTTGTGGCCAATTTGCACAAGGTTGTCGATTTTGCTTCCCTCGCCAATAAGAGTTGTTCCAAAAGTGCTTCGATCTATGGTGGTGCAGGCGCCTATTTCGACGCAATCTTGCAGTACAACATTTCCTAATTGGGGAACTTTGATATGTTTTCCATCGGTGAGACGATAACCGAATCCATCCGCACCAATCACTGAATTCGCATGAACGATGACTTCATTACCTGCAATGCACTCATCGTAAAAAACAACGTTTGGGAAAATAGTACAGTTGTTTCCAATTTTGCACTTGCGGCCAATAACCGCACCTGAATGAATGGTGCAATTATCACCAATGATGGTTCCCTCTCCAATTCTGGCGAAGGCCATGATTGTGCAACCGTTACCAAGCTTTACCCCTTCGCCAATTTGTGCCATTGGGGATACACCCTTGGGGTAATCTGGAAGGGGCGGTTTCATATATAGTGCAATTTTTATGAAAGCCTGCAAAGCATCTTTTACAATGATTTGTGTCTTATTGCAGGAGGGAATTTCTTCCTGAACAACCGCCACTTTGGAATCGGAATCAAGGAATTGTCTGTTGTATTTTGGGTTTTCAACAAATGTTATGGAAGAACTTGTTGCGTTTGTAAGGCTTGTGGCGGTGGAAACCTTAATGGTATCATCGCCAACTAATTTACCTTCCACCATTTTGGCTATTTCACAAGTAGATACAACCACTTAAGCCTTACCTTCCTTGGCATGCTTTGAATCCAAATCTGATTTGGATGGTAACCGTTTGGGCAATTTGGGGCAACCCCGATTGAACTTATCACGGTTGCTTTGGAACGAGTTTGTAAAGGTCTCCTTTGAGTGTTCCAATGAAAATGCCATCCCTGCAAAAAATAGGTGAGCCGGCGATTTCTCCGCCAAGATTGATTTTTTGCAATATTTTCCCATCTGAAAGACTTGCAAAATAAAGGTTTCCATCGAAAGAGCCAAATATGACAGTCTCATTCATAACCAAAGGCGATGAATCAATTTTTCCATCTGTCAAAATGGACCATCGTTCCTTTCCATCCTTTCGATTGATTGCGTGCAGTTTTCTGTCTCGTCCCCCTACGATAATAAGGGAATCTGTGATTGCGCAAGAACTGAAGAAGGGTTGTGCGCGCTTTTCCGGTTGATAATTCCAGGTGATTTTGGGGCTTTTCCAATCTATTCCAAGGACATTATTGGACATTGTTCCTACGAATAGTTCATGGCCAGAAACAGCGGCAGTGGCGCCAGTTTGTCCTCCAAGGTCAAGGGAGGAAAGTTCTTTGCCAGTTTTTGCATCTATCACATGTAATGTGCTATCACAACCTGCGGCAAAGGTTTTACCATCTTTTATCGCACAAGAACCAAAGAACGGACCATCCATTTTGAATTTCCAGACTTCTTTGCCATTCTGGTCCAGGCAGTAAAGGTGTTCATCCTGACTGCCTATTAAAATCTGGCTCTCATGAAAATTAGCTCCACCGGATATTTCGCCGTTGGTTTTGAAGGTCCAGGCGGACTTGCCATTTTCAAGATTCAACGAATGGAATCCACCATCCATATCGCCAATGTAAATGAAGTTATTTAATATGCTTGGCGTGGCTTTTATTGGTCCGGCCTTGGTGCTCCATATTTCCTTTCCGGTGTTTTCATCCAGACAATAAACCTTTTCGTCCATACAGCCAAAAATGACCTTACCTTTGGCGCAAGAAGCTGTCCCCTCAATGGCGTCCTTGCAGGAAAATTTCCATTTAACCTCCAGGGGAAGAGCTATACTTTTTTTTAAGAAACCCGTTTGTGCGGAATCCCCGCGAAACAACAGCCAATCATCCTGATTTTTATCAATTTCTTGGGAGTAAGAGGCTGGTGAAAACAGTATGAAATATGCTATTAAAGCGAGCAAAAGAGATGAAAAAATCAATGCATTGCTTCGTGATATAATTCCAGAATTTCGCGTTGGGAAACTTCCCGTGGATTGAATTTGGCGGTCCATTGCTCGGATGCCTCCTCGGCTAAAAGTTCAAGAATACCATGCGAGACTCCGCATTCATGCAAATTTGCTGGCAGTCCCGCTAAGGATGTAAATTCTTTCACCTTTTCCGCAAGAAAATGCCCTGGGGATAGCCCATCACTATTTTCGTTTAAATCGAAGGCCAGATCCGCATAAAGATTATCACACACCTTGGCATTAAACTTGAGTACATGGGGTAAAAGTATTCCGATAGCGATGCCGTGCGGAATCCCATAATGGGCAGTAAGCGGATTTGCGCAGGAATGGCAAACTCCCAGCATGGAATTTTCGATTGAGCAGCCTGCCAAATGCGCTCCTAATTGCATATGGCCTCTTGCGAGAATATCTGTGGGAGAAGAAAGAACCTTGGGAAAATTTTGCGACAGCAATTGCCACGCCTGACGGGCAAAAGTCTGGGAGATTATGGTGTGTTTTTTAGAAACATAAGATTCAAGGGCGTGTGCGACCGCGTCTATTCCAGTGGCGGCAGTGATAATCCTAGGTTGTGAAACCGTTAGTTCAGGGTCAAGAATGCAAACTTTAAAAGCCGCTTTTTTGTCTCCACAGGCCATTTTAAGATGCGTACTTGAATCGGTAATAAGCGCAAAAGATTGGGCTTCACTTCCGGTACCAGAAGTGGTGGGAATACCAATTGAAGGGAGCATGGGTTTTTTGGCCAACCCAATCCCTTGATAATCCCGCATTTTGCCGCCATTAGTGAGGAGAAAGTTAATTCCCTTGGCACAGTCCATGGAGCTACCACCGCCTAATGCGATAATCAGGTCGATTTGCTTCCCATTAAGGAATTGGGTGCCTCGAATAACGTGGTGTTCTTCAGGGTTTTCTTCAACATCTGTGAAAAGAAGATGCTTAATACCAGCATCGTCAAGAATTTTAATAGCTTTTTGGGTGTGCCCTGCTCGCACTATCCCGGGATCTGAAACCAATAGGACATTTTTCGCACTGAACTCCGCGCAAATCTTTCCCAGTTGCTGTATGGAACCGCTACCAAAAACAACCCTGTTTAGAGGGGTGTAATCAAAGGACTTCACCTCAGAATGATCCTTTTTGGAAGGCTCTTTGCTTGTAGAGGTGTGTAAATAAGTTGCCTTCATGGGGTTGATCCCAGGTTAAGCGGTTCGTGGGAAGTGGTCCCATGTTCAATCGGTCTATGTGGGTGCAATTTAGCAATTCCTTGCAAAATGCCGGGTCTTCCGTGATAGCTGTCGCAACTAAAGTTGGACCTATTAATTTTAACATATCAGATTGAGGGCACTCAACCACACTTGCGTAAGGGAACAGGAATTCCTTGTTTGCCAGAGGGTGATCATGAGATTCACATAGAATGATGGCAGGAAGAAGCCATCCACATCTTCCCTCTTTCACAAGCCGTGGTGTTCCGCGGACTTGTTCGGTCACATCGGTGGCCCCGGGTGTTTTAAGCAAATTATCGATCATGCCCGAAATGCGATCAGGAATGTCAGGATTGGCGAATGCGGAAACCTCTGCATTTGGATCATCCCATGGCCTGGCCTTGATTTTCGCAAGTTTTTCAGAAAGGGCCTGAGCTATTTCTTTACCATGAGATGGAGTCCATACCGCGGAGGCATTGACACAAGCACGGCCCCCATTCGCAGCAATAGAATCTGCGATTACATCAATATAGTCTTTCCAGTTTTTAACCCTGTCTTCACCAATAATCACCTTGCTGAAACCAGGGCCGTGCAATTCAACCCGGTGATCATTCTTGTAAGGATCTGTTGTGGTGCTATCCCCAAAAAGCATGCTTCTTCCGCATGCTCGAAGAATTTCGCCGGCACCCGCATGATCTGTCGGGCAGAAATTCAATGCGGAAGCTGGAATCCCTGCTTTTAGCATGGCTTGAATAACTCGGAACGGTGTCCAGGGTTCTTCCCTGCCCGGCTTCAAAACCATGGGCATTTTCAAAGCGACAGTTGGCGCCCAAAGTGAGTGAACTCCGGGGGAGTTACTCGGCAGAATAGCGCCAAAAGACTCACAGGTGGGAACAAAGCATACCGTCCTACCATCGTGAGTGCCATAACCCGTGTCAAGAACGGATAAATCAAGACCTCTGGTTAAACCAGCAAGAACAGTGTCGATGTTTTCCAGAACATACTGAACTTTCTGTGCGTTTCTTCGACAAAACACCATCGGAGATCCAGTGGTTGCGGAAAGGCAACGGATATAATCATCAAACGATTGCGAGGAATCTCCGCAAGGAAGAGTGTCTTCTGCAAAAATTTTGCCTGCTTGCTTTACCATTGCATGGAGCTTGGCAATCGGTATAGCCGCAAGCTCATTCCTGGCGTCCAGCATTTTCGAAACATCTCGAATGATCTGGCTGCCATTAATTTGACTGATTTCAGCCACTGGTTCGCCAGTAACGTGATGAACAATTTGAACCTTGGCTAGGCTTGTGTATGGCTTGCCAAGTCTTAATGCTGGAATCTGGATCATGATGATTGATACCTAAATTGATTTTTTAGTAAACGCCCACTACTGTGGTGGAAGCGAGTTCACTGAATGGCCTTACGCCGCTAACGCCATCCCAAGGGTATTTTTCAAAAGGGGCTTCTCTTTCACCTTCATCCCGTTCAGGGAATCTGGGAACAAAGAATTCCTTGGTTAAAGTCGTCAATAACACTCTTCCAGTTTGACCATAATCAACGGTTTTCTCGTAGTTTTTAGGCTCAACAACCTGAATTGCCGCCCTGGGTTGTGGGGCATAATAACTGATCTTGAATCCATCTTCAGGCCCTATCGGCTTGGAACAAGCAAGACCCATCAAAGTATTGCCATAGGTGGGTGTCATGAATACTTCGCCGTTATCAAGCATTTCTTCGTAAGCTTCTCTGGTAAATTGCGGAGTAAACTCGGTACCACCGGAAAAAATGCCTGTTATTCCGGCAGCCTTGATGGAGCGCAGCCCACCTGACGGAACTTTCTTGCCGAGCTGGCGGTATTTTTCTTCCAATTTGCCGGAACGAAGAGCCTCATCAAAAGCTGCCAAAAGTTTTGGCGTGGTAAACATGCACTTGATGTCATGTCCGCCCGCAAGAATTGTGATTGCTTGGTCTATGCAGTGCTCTTTGTAGAGGTTTGCCTGTTCAAAATTTTTCATTTTGATGAGCTTTACAACCCATCGGGGATCAAGGTCTATACAAAACGAAATGCCACCCCTGTATTGTGCAAGATGTTCAATCGCGAGGCGCAATCTTCGAGGACCGGAAGGCCCAAGCATCAGCCAATTGCTTCCCTTGGGAAAATATTTGTCGGGAAGAGTGTGGGACATCATTTCATAATCAATCCGGAAGTCATCAATAACAACGCGAGTTTTTGGCAGGCCTGTTGTACCGCCAGTTTCAAAAACAAAGATTGGCTTGCCGGCGAATCCCCTGGGAACCCAACGTTGCACAGGGCCGCCGCGAAGCCATTCGTCCTCGAAAGTTCCGAAAAGTTTCAAGTCTTCGAAGCAATTAACATCTTTCAAAGGATTGAACTTGTATTCCTTTGCTTTTTCCAACCAGAAAGGAGTCCCTGTATCCGGGTGGAAATGCCATTGCACCACTTCCCTGACTTGTGCATCAAGCTGGTCCTTGGCTTCTTTAATTTTCTGATTTAATGATTTAGTGTCGGACACTGTTGGCCTCGTTTTCTTTTTTATTTTCCAGAAATTGCGAAAAGTGTGGTACCTGTGTTTATAAACAAAACCCCATTGGCAGCAACCACCGGTCCCTTGATTGGTTGATCCATTTCTACTTTAGTGGGCTCACCCTTCTTTTTTCCATGAGGAAATATGTAAAGATCGCCACTATCTGTTCCTATGTAGAGCTTGCCATCCGCAAGAAGTGGGGAAGCCCATGTTCCATCCCTTAGGTCGTGATCCCAAAATTTTTGACCCGTGGCAGCATCCAAGCAGTGTAAATAGCCATCCAATTCCGCAAGATAGATCAATCCATCGGCTATTGCCGGAGTGCTCAGGGTTCTTCCGAAGTGAATCTCCCTACCCTGTTCTGGTTTTGGAGTGATTTTGCCACCATAATGCCAAACCAAGCCAGAATTTTTGTTTTCGTCGGACTTGGGATCAAAGTTATTGTTTTTAGGGCTTAAATCCTTTTCCGAATTGGCGGGATTTTTAAGAGCGTCTATACACCAAAAATGCCCTTCACCGGGGCCATCATCCGGATTGTTTCCAGTTCCAATGTATACTTTGCCATCATGAACAACTGGGGTTGCCATGATGTAACTGCGGTTGCCTCGGCCACCTGGCTTAAATTCTGTTCCTTTGGGATTACAATCAAACTTCCAAAGAAGTTCGCCATTGTCTGGTTTGAATGAATAAATCCACCCATCTCCACCAGGGAAAATTACCTGTTCTTTGCCTGGCGTGGATATAGCCGCTGGGTTAGACCATTGGCCTTCCATAATGTTTTTTCCAGGAAGACTACTTTTCCAGGCCAATTTTCCGGTAACCTTGTCTACTGCAATAAAGCTGGGAGCATTGGGCGCAGGTAACTCATGCTTTTCAGGATGCACACCGTTTCCAGTAACAACAAATACATGGTTACCTAGAACCAAAGGAGAACCAATTGCCAAAAAGCATGGAAAAATACCAAGGTCTTTGACCATGTCAAGTTTCCAAAGAATTTCAGGTTGGTTTTTTCCAGATGCTTTTTCGGTAGAAGCACAAACCAGTTCAGCTTTATTGCTAACATAATAAATTTTGTTGCCATCCACGGAAGGAGTTGACCCAACCCCCTGCTTGGGCCAGTCATTCAGGTCAGGTTCGGGCAGCTTATCATGAGTGATTTGCCAAAGAAAAGTTCCATCCGATTCCTTGAAGCACATGACAACACCCAAGTCACCCATGGCGGACTTGTCTCTGGGGCGGTCGTTATTTGTGCCAACAAATACCAATCCACCTGAAACTACCGGTCCACCATAAGAAACCGTTCCCAAATCTGCAGCCCACTTAACTCCCTTTCGTGAATCTTTTTTCACGCTCCATTCCGATGGAAGATTTTTCTCGGAATTGTTCACAAGATTTCTTGAGGGAGAACCGCCAAGCATTGGCCAGTCTGCTGCTTGAATCATGAATCCAAAAACAGGCGCCAATACCAGCGACAGGGCAAAGGTGTACTTTTTCATGATTGAATCCTTTGGCAGATTCGGACGTTGTTCAGGTTACTTTTTCGAAATGGAATACAACCTGCAAGGATTCTCGGTAATCATGAACAAGTTGCCATTCGTGACTACAGGGGTCGCTCTGATTTTGCCTTTCATCTCTATCGTCTTAAGCAATTTCTTCTCTTTTTGGGCAGCGAAAACGAACATGGTCCCGTTTTCATTTCCTATGAAGACCTTGCCATCTACAATGTAAGTGGAACTCCAAGTGTCTGCTTCCATATCATGCTGCCATAGCTTATTGCCGGTTTTGGCGTCCAGGCAATGGACGAAACCATCATATTCGGCTGTGTAGAGCAATCCATCGTGTACAGCGACGGTACTCATGGTTCTTCCAAAGTAATAATTGCGATCATAGTCCTGATCAGCGGCTCCGCCGTAGTGCCATACCAAGCCTGAGTTCTTATTTTCCGGGGCTTTTGGATCAAAATTGTCGTTGGCAGGTGAAAGGTCTTTGTCAGGATTTGCTGGCACCTTGGTGATATCAATACACCACAAGTGCCCCACGCCCTTATCGTGTTCAGGATCTTGCCCCACACCGATGTAAAGCTTGTTGTCATAAACCACGGGAGTGGAAACAAAATCGTTTCTGGTGCCTTTACCACCAAGTTCATAGGTGGACTTTTTAGGATTGCAGTCAAACTTCCAAAGAAGCTCTCCGTTGTCTGGTTTGAATGAATAAATCCATCCATCACCACCAGGGAAAATAATCATCGGCTTGCCATTGGGTTCGGCATAGACCGGGTTGGACCATTGTCCATGCATAAGAAGTTTTCCCTGGTTGATGAGTGTCTTAATCTCAACTTTTTCACCAGATTTTTTGGCTTCCACCAAGTTTCTGGAAGGTAGATTGCTGGACCATTTGACCTTGCCAGTGGTTTTATCTATTGCCAAAAAGCTCGGGGCCTCGGGTTGTGGAATGTTGATATGTCCTTCATCCACTCCATTTGAAGTGATCACAAACAAGGTATCACCAACAATTAATGGTGAGCAAGTCGCGAGGTTGTGCGGGAAAACATTGAGATCTTTGATCATATCGAGGCGCCAAATGATGTCAGCATCTTTTGGACCTTTATATTTTTCATCGGCTACACCGTCGTTTTTGCCATCGGTGAAACCTTCAATATCGGCGCAAATAACCTCGCAGCGATTACTTACATAATAAAGCCGGTTGCCTTCAACAACCGGGCTGGAGCAAATTCCTTCCCTGGGCCAGTCATTAACTCTTCCAGCAGGCAGTTTATCATGAACAGCCTGCCAAATTAACTCCCCTGTTTTTTCGGAGAAGCACATCATGATTCCCTTATCATCCTTGATTTCAGGATTTCTTGGGGAATCGTTGTTGGTTCCTACAAAAATTTTACCCCGGTATACAATCGGGCCGCCATAAGCTTTTGAACCCAAATCCGCGACCCAATTAATATTTTGGTTCTTTCCCTGCTCGATACTCCAGAAATCTGGCACATTCTTGTCCACCAAGTTAACCAGGTTTCTGCTGACTGTTCCGCCAAACAGTGGCCAATCCTTTCCAGAATTAGTTGGAACTGGTTGGTCTTTAACCATTAGGGCTACAACATTCGACCTGTTAGTGGCCTGATATGCCACCACTCCGCCAAGAATTGCGGATGTAATGCCTATCAGGGATAGTTTTTTTAGCGATAGCTTTTTCATGTTTGAGTCCATCCGAATCAAAAGAACTAGGGTTCAGAAATCCTTACTTTTTGTTTGGGGTGATCTTCACGTTTTCATAGAAAATTTCAGTTCCCCGCCTGTTTTCGAGGATGCCAGCAGCATATCCGTAGATACCTGCGCTACCCTCCAGATTTGGCAGCGGATCTCTGAATTCCACGGTCCAGTCCTTGGGTTCTTCCTGTTCACGAACCCATACTTTGCCACGGATAACCCCTTCGGTTCCTTCTTTGGAAAATGTCAATTTAAATCTGTACCAGACATTTCCCTGCCAGGGGAAAGAGATAGTCTTGTCAACCCTGGGAAGAGCATCCCAGCTAACAAGCCGGAGTGATTTTGTTTTGCCTGTAAGTAGCAAGCTGTATCTATTTGCAACAACCCCCATATCAGGAAGGTCATCACCAACCATGGTGCCCATAATATCCGATTCAATTGTGTATTCAGTCAGGCTGGGCATCGTGATGAATGCGTTGGCACGCGCCACGAGAGGACTTGGGTTCGTTGCCACTTTCTTCAAAATGCTTTTTCCATCGGGAGTTTTTACCATTTCAAACTTACCCTGACAGTTGATCCAACCGCCTGGGGTTCGCTTTTCTGGAATCTTCGAGAAGTCAGGGGCATAAGGAAGCACTGGTGCAACACGAACTCTTGCTTCTCCAGTTACATTTCCAGCCTTGGCAATAACCCGTCCAAACTGCGCAGGAGGCATTTTGGCTACTTCAACCGAAGTGTTGTTTCCTTTTTCGCTGGAAAGTTTACCTGCCAAAGGTGGAGGAGGAGTCATTGGGGCTGCCCCTGGTGCTGGAGGTGGTAATCCTTCCGGAGGGCGAACCCCTGCCAAAGACCACTCCACATCCACGGGCCCGACCAAGTTTCCTTTGGAATCATAGCCTATGGCCTTTAATTCCTGTTTTTCACCAGGATGAACCACGAAGTCGGCAGGAAAAACTTGAATGTGTGTCACAGGACCAGAACCCTTTTTGACTTCTGTTGAAGCAGTAGTTTTTCGGGATTCAGGTGCGCCTTTTTTACCTATGCAATACAGGTCTGTATTGGTCATGAAGATGATTTTTCCATCAACAATCGCCGGGCTTCCATTGATTTCAACATCTTCACCTGGTTTGCCACGGAAAAGCTGGGAATGAAGCTTTTCACAACTTTCCCTGCTGGGTTTCAAAATGTGAAACTTGGAATTAACTTCCGCTATGTATATTTTCCCATCGGCTAAAACCGGGGAACCTTTGGTGTTGCGACCGTATTGGAATTTCCAAAGTTCTTTACCATCCTTGATATCGAGGGCGTGAAGCGAACCAACTTCACCACACATATATAGCAAACCTTCGTGAATAATTGGCGACGCAAATTTCGCCTTAATGCCGTCTGTCTGCCAGACCAGTTTTGGTTGTCCATTTGCAATTTGGGAACCATCCAGACAGATTACCCTTCCCTGAGTGTTGGCCCCGATATTTTCCTCGCCCTGTCCAATGAAAACCAAGTTATCCTGAACCACTGGTGAACAATTAACAGAACCGCTTCCGAATAGATAGCTCCACACTTTTTCGCCAGTATGCACCTTGAATGCATGAACACCACCATCCCCACCGCCACTTATCAAAAGGCGCTGGCCGCCAATTTCCGCAACGACTGGAGTGGAGTAATAGGTGTCCCTAACTTGATTTCCAGTTGATCCCCACCAAATCACATGCCCGGTTTTCTTATCCATGGCAACAAAACGAGTTCTACCGATAGCCTGATCACCCCAACTAGCATTGATCATGCCGATGATCAACATATTACCTTCAATAATGGGGGAAGTTACGCGTCCACCATAACCGGTAATTCTGCCGTATTCTTCCGTGAGTGATTTACTCCAAAGAACTTTTCCATCCTTATCGAAACAGAAGAATAAACCTTGTGTTCCATGCGCGTAAACATTTCCAGATTCTGGGTCACCAGCCAAAGTTGTCCAGCCAAGTCTTACGCTGACAATGTCTGTGTGAAAAACATTAAATTTGTGTTCCCATAGAAGTTTCCCGTCCTCCAGGGAAAAACACATGACCCTTTCCTGTTCAGAAATTCCCTCTCCAGTTTTATTAATTAAATAAACCCTTTTGTTCAAAACTATTGGGGTGGTTCGACCACCATGGGGGACCTTCCAGAGAAGGTTATTATCCGGAGTGCCTGGATTTGGAGACCATTTGTCGGGGAGGTTTTTGTCTGCCACGACACCATTTTGGCTGGGGCCCCTCCAGTGAGCCCAGTCACCTGCCTGGCAAATGCCGCCAAAAAGCAAACAAGTTGCAATAGTTAGATGCTTCATTTTCATTTCTTTTTCTCTTCGGTCAGGCTGGATCGATCTAAAAACAAATTCAGGATGAAATCATACTTTATTTTTAACAAAATCAAAACCGACTTTCACCATTCAATTTCACAATTCTTGACTAAGCTTGTGAAAACGCTTGCCTTTCATTTCAACCCTGGGTAGGTGGTTTGGTTCCACGACAATTATTTCTGGCTTAAACAAAAGTTGTTTCTGGATGAGATTTTCCAGTTCAAATTTGATTTCCTCGGGCTTTCCAAATGAAACTTCAATACGAATCTGAAACTTGGGGTTCCTTAATGATTCACTATGCCAAACTTGATACTCGGTGATTTCAGGAAATTGGTGAACAAGATTTTGAATCGCTGAAGGGAAGATATTGTTTCCCTTGTAAAAAATCATGTCATCTACCCTGCCCAAAATTCCACCCAAGAGGCTGGCTCCTTTGAAACCGCATTTGCAGGTTTGACGAGATAGTTTGACGAGATCACCGGTGCGGTAGCGAAGAATGGAAGATCCTGATCTTCCCCAATTAGATAGTACTAACTCCCCCAATTCTCCTTCCATGCATGACGAGTTGGTGTTTGGCTGGAAAGATTCCGCCACAAAGGAATGATTCAGAATATGGAGTGTGCCCTTGGATAATGGACATTCGTAAGAAACTGGTCCGGTTTCAGTCATGCCGTGATGGTCAACAACAATGTCGCCCCAAAGGGATTCAATTTTGGCGCGGGTGGATGGGATTTGTGCACCGGGTTCCCCGGCTAAAACCAACCAACGAATCCCTGAATTTTTCAGGGGTTTTCCCGAAGCCAGGGATTCTTCCCCAAGTCGTAAGGCGTAACTAGGGGTGCAAAAGACACCTTGGATTTCATGTTTGCGAATACTTTCCAATCTTCCTGAGGTGGACATGGCCCCACCCGGAACGCAGAAATGCCCGGCTTGGTTTGCTGCTTCGAAAGCGGTCCAAAATCCTAGAAATGGACCGAAAGAAAAGGCAAAGAAAAGTCGGCTTTTTCCAGTGATTCCAATGGAATTGAAAATTGTCTGCCAGTTGTTGGACATCCAAGACCACCCCGTTTTGGTGTCCAAAACAAAAACAGGTTTTCCGGTGGTTCCCGATGTCTGGTGTGTTCTTTGATAATTTTCTTTGGAGAGAAAATGAAAATTTCCGTAGGGTGGGTGGGTTTCTTGGTCTAGGGTTAATTCTTCCTTGGTAGTAAAGGGTATATTCCGAAAATTTGACTCAAACCAGTCGCAGTTGATATCGCTGGAACTTATTCCAATTTTTTTCTGGTAATACCCATGGATTTTGAGAGTATCCGCCCAAAAGCCTATGAAGGGCTCCGGCAAAAGGATGGAATTTTTGGAAGCCAACGGGTCATCTATCATTTGATTTCAAAACAAAAAAGTAATTCCTGATCCCGTACATAAAGCTTTCCATCTGAAATAACCGGATGAGTCCATATTCTCCCCCGGCTTTTTTTAAGTTTTGATCCCTCTGGTAAAGTGAATTTTGAGATTTCCTTGTAGCCATCCGGTGAACCTGCAAGCATTGCGACTTCACCGGCATCCTCGGTTACCACATAAAGTCGACCATCCGCTGCAATCACAGATCCTGCACCAAGTGCCCTTCGGGGGGAAGTCCATACGACTTTACCTGTTTCAGCATCCACACATTCCCAAGCCCTTTTTAAATGGAAGCCAAATACGTGCTTTCCAACCATCACAAGTCCGCCATTATCGTTGGAAATTTCCTTTGCATCGTAAGCCTTTTTGGCTTTAAAACTATTTGAACTACTTTTTTCAATTAAAATCCCATCCATGGTGGCGGAAAACCCGGCGGAGATGATCACCATGTTTCCTTTAACGATTGGAGTTGGGCAAACCACATCTGGATAATCCTTTTCCCTTTTATAATCCCAGAGTAATTTTCCATTGCTGGCATCAACGCCAATGGCACCTTTAGGGGTCATCTGAACAATTGTTTTAGCGCCTTGGATATTGGCTATAATCGGCGATGCATAAGTTCCCTGATAAGTTGCTTCCTTTGATCTCCAGTTTTCCTTTCCAGTTTTTTTGTCCAAGGCCGCTAAGGTTCCGTCTTTTCCGCCCGGTACACAAATAATGTTCTCCCCATCCACGATAGGTGACCAGCAATATCCCCATCCCATTTTCTCTGGGGCGCCACCTATATTATTTACCTCGGCACCCATTTCCTTGGGCAAATCCTTTTTCCAAACTAGCTTGCCCGTTTTGGATTCGCAGCATATAAGAATGCCCTGGCTTCCAAGGCCGAAAACCAGATCGCCATCCACCATTGGGGTTGCGTTCGGCCCGCCGCTGAAAGTGTTTCCGCTAAAATCAAACATCTTGCCAATTTCAAGGGCCCAAAGTTCCTTGCCATTGGGATCCAATTTGAAAAGCATTTCATTGCCATCACGGGCGCCCATGATGAAAACATGATTTCCCACTATTGCAGGGCCAGAATAGCCGGTACCAGCATTTTTGAAAGTCCAAGCCACTTTTGGGCCTTCCTTTGGCCAAGTAGGCAAAAGACCAATTTCTTTACAGGTTCCAGATCTATCACTATTTCGAAATCCAGCCCAATCCTCTGCAAAGGCAAAGCTCCCCCAAAAAAACGCTGGCAGAACCAAAGCTTTGCTAATGTTTGTTAGTACGTTCATCGGATAACCTTTTGAAATTTGCCGTTTAATTGGAAGAAACATCAAAACAGAAAACCAGGTCAAGATCCCTTAGGAAAAGCTTGCCATTGCTTACCACCGGGTGAGTCCAAATCTTTCCTGATTGGCGTTCTTTTTTTGTGGTTTCTGGGATTTTAAATCTTCCAGTTTCTGTGAAATCTTTGGTGTTGGGATCAATCAAAACTACCGTTCCATCGTTTTGGCCATAAAGGTAAATTCTTCCACCCGCCATGGTAATAGAGCCTGTCTGATTCAGCTTTTCTGATTCCCATTTCATCTCGCCAGTTGCAACATCCTGGCATTTCCACCTTGCGCTACGGTCGTTGCAGTTTCCCGAGGCTCCATAAATATGCCCCTTGTGAAGTATTACACCACCATGGTGGTTTTGCATTACCTTATTTTCGTATACCACCTTTGATTTAATACCAGGGTCAGAAGGGGTTAATTCGACAAGACCACAGCCAGTACCATAATCAGAGGTCACATATACTTTGTTGTCGAAAAAAATTGGCGTTGGAATGATCGCAATATTGTTAACTGCAACCTTTTCAGCGAAAAGCTTTTTACCAGTATTTGCTTCAACCCCAACTAGTCCCCCGGCGGTCATTTGAATGTAAACTTCGTGTTTCCCCACTTTTGCCTTTATGATGGAAGAGTAGGATGCTTCATCCGTGATTTCTGTAGTTCGCCAAATCACCTTGCCTGTGTTTTTGTCTAGAGCTGCAATCGAGCCTTTGGGGCCGCCGGGGCTACATACAACCTTGTTGCCATCTACAAGCGGTGATTCACTAAAGCCCCAGATTTTCATCACTTTGCCTTCAAGCTCCTTGGCAAGGGAAACAAGCCATTCTTTCTTGCCAGATTTTGCATCTACGCAAATGAGATCCCCTTCCCCGCTAATGCCGTAAACTTTTCCGGAATCAAAGGTTGGAGTGCTTCTTGGGCCACCGCCCCATTTGTTTGGATAGGGTTTCCCAATTGCAGTGGACCAAAGTGGTTTGCCAGTTTTTGTATCCAGAGAAAAGATGGTCTCAGTATCTTTCTGAACTCCCATCATGAAAAGTTGGTCTCCAACCACCGCAGGGCCGGAGTAGCCATCGCCAGCATCCCGAAAGGTCCATAAAAGTTTTGGGCCGGTGCCACTCCAGCTTTGAAGAAGGTTTTTTTCGTTGGAAACACAATCACGATTTGGACCTCTCCATTGTGGCCAATCATCCCCATGGCTGGTCGATACGAAAACAAAAGTGACTGTAGTTACAAGGAAAGATGCAAAACGAAACATGTTTTTCTCTCTGGTAGGAATAAGCTTTGTTACTTTATTCAACAATAATGGAATGTTTATGGTGCTGCAACAGACAAAATAAATGAGAAAAAATGAATTTTTGCTGGTTTAATTCTGCAATGCGGCCTGGGTATCTTTTTCCAAATACTTGCCACCCAGAATCCAAAAGAGGCCCCCCAAAAGTATCATGGCTGATATGCAAATGAAGCCGGCATTAAAATTACTTTGGCCACCGGTGGCAAATTTGTCTGCAATAAGTCCGATAACCCAAGGGCTTATTGCATCCCCGAAGGCGTGAATCATAAAAATATTAATTGCAAAAGCCATGGACCTATACGCCGGTGGTGAAACATTTAAGAGAATGGTGTTTGTGGGGCCGGTATTCAGGAACAGGCAAAAGCATGAAACAGCAACAAAGAACCAAGCCGCTGGGAATGGAACAAAAAGAACCGATAAAAATGCTGGAAATCCCACAAACATGCCGATTCCTGAAACAGTGAAGTAGGAACCTTTGTGCCACTTTTTTAAGTAATCTGCCAAAAAGCCGCCTGTTAAAGTGGCTCCCAAACCGGAAAGAATGATGATTCCGCCTATCCAAGTTCCAGTTTCTTTTTCTGTGCCAAATTGTCTGTAGTAGGTGACATAATTTGGAAGCCAAAAAGCGATTCCTCCAATCGCAAAAGTGTTTGCCGTCATTCCAAGGCAATTAAGTACATAAGAAGGAATTTTGAATAATGTTTTTGCGGCAGATTTTAAATTAATTTGAAGATTAGTAGGTGTGTAGTTTTGGCATTCCGGGTTGGGGTCCTTTTGGAAAAAGCAAATGATTCCCAATATTAGGCCTGGTGGTATTACCCAATAAAAGGCGTCCGGCCAACCTACGATTGCACCAAAAGTATACCCCATGGCTGAGCCCACGGGGATCGCTACATAGAAAATGGAAATTATCATTCCACGCCGGTTTTGTGGGTAATAATCCGAAAGAATAGTGGGAGCTATTGGTCCATAAGCCGCTTCTCCGATTCCAACCATACACCGAGTGATAGCTAGAAAAGTAAAGGTTCCGATAATTCCAGATAGAGCAAGTAAATGTTCGTTGTTCGTGTGATGTTGAATGTTTGAAAAAGTGCCTGAAATTCCGGAGAGACCGCTTGCAAGAGACCAGAAAATAATTCCTCCGCCAATTAAATACCAACGGGAAATTTTGCCTACCAAATATCCGAAAATAGGGGCAAAAACCATAAAGCTAACCATAAAACAGGTAGCAAGCATGCCTCCCCAAGCTTTTCTTTCGTCCTGAGCTAAATGACCCAAAAGATCTTTTTCAATACCAGCAATGGTGGAGGAAAGAATGTAACGATCAATGTAATTCAGAAGATTAATGAGAAGAAGTAAAGTTAATGCAAATCTGGCTTTGGAATTTTGTGACATAAATAGTCCCGACAGCATTTTAAAACCTCTGTGGGTATATCCGATGCGTCAATTTGCCGCTAGATAGACTTGTCAAAACCGGGATTGCCCAATTTGCTTGCACTAGTTATACGAACTCGCAAGTTATAGTTTTTGGGTGCAAAGAAACCATGAAACCAAGACTTTTTATTGTTGAAAATGCAAACGCTTTGGATCTTGAGCCACTCACCTGGACAAGACCGGTTTTTTCACTGGTTAGTGGAGCTGGAACTATTTTGAATAGGCTGAAAAGGCTTTTTAGGGCTGATTTAAGTGGTTTATGGGTAAGAAGTTACATTGAGAATATTTGCTTGGGTGAATATCCCGGGTTATCCGTAAATTCTTTTGAAGATTTTGTGGATGAAAGACCTTGGCTAATGGTGGACGCTTCATGGGTGCCTCCCGAAGGTTTTATTTTGCCCAGTCTTATTCCCCACCAGGGTGTGCATAACGGGAAAATTGTTTATCTTTGTCTTGGACCTGAAGAAAAGGCCATGTTTTCCGAGGCGCAGTCCCTTGAGGCAATACTGGCATTTTGGGACGAACTTCAAATGCCCCAAGTCGATGTTCAGGGTTGGCAGTTTCAATATTTGTGGGATCTGATTGACAAAAACTCTGATTTGGTTTGCAAAGATTTTGACCCAGTATTGCCGGCAAGTGGTCTAATTCCTTCAAATGTTGCTTTGGTCGGAAATGAAAAGTGGTTTGTGCGCGGTTCAGGTGTTGAACTTGAACCTTTCACCATGCTGGATACCCGTAATGGTCCGATTGTTTTGGAAACCGGGGTAAAAGTTCAGTCATTTTCAAGAATTGAGGGGCCTTGCTGGTTGGGTGCCAACACCATAGTTTACGGCGCAAGAATTAAGGCAGGGACCAGCATAGGACCTTGCAGTCGTGTTGGTGGAGAAATTGAAAACAGTATCATTCAAGGATATGCGAATAAATATCATGATGGTTTTTTGGGACATTCTTATCTCGGGGAGTGGGTAAATCTCGGGGCGGGTACCATCTCCAGCGATCTCAGGAATGATTATTCCACAATTCGCGTTATGGTTCAGAACGAACTTATCGATGCTAGAAAAATCAAAGTTGGGGCATTTTTGGGAGACCACTGTAGAACTGGAATAGGCACCTTGCTGAATGCTGGCACCAAGGCGGGTGTTTTTACCCAACTTCTGCCTGGAGATGGTTACTTGAGCAGAAATATCCCATCTTTTACCACCGCAAGTGGCAGCGATATATTTCCAAGAATGGATTTGAAAAACATACTGGAAGTGGCTGGGAAGGTATTTGCTCGTAGGAATAGAAGGCTGCCGTCGGATTTGTCCAAACTTTATGGCACGTTGTACACCCTGACATCCAGGGAACGTGGCAAGATGACATTAAATTCAGGATTTTCCTTGAACCGTATGTCAGCTTGATTCAATCTACTCATCGGTGATTTAGCAAGCATTAATCCACCGGTGTTTAGCCATGAAAAAGCCAAATCGAAGAGATGTTATCCGAAATAGTTTGCAAATTGCTGCAGTCACTGGTTCTTCCGCCAAGATTGCATCGGCAGCAAGTCAAATCTCAAATCTCATTATTGAAGAAAACAAATTGCCAGGTACCTTGGAATGGCAACTTAGTTACACCAAGAATGATGCCAAGGATAAATTTCGTTCCCCTTTAATAGAGGGTTATGCCTCACAAACCAGTATTTCAGCCGGTTCAAAAATCACTTTCTATGTCAGTTCCATTAAACCGGGTAAAGGCTCGATTGAGATATTCCGCCTTGGCTATTATCAGGGCAAAGGTGGAAAATTTGTTTCCAGATTGCAAGGGGTGGATATTCAGGAACAAATCACCCCGGTTGTTGGAAAAGAAAGGCTTAGGGAGTGCAATTGGGCACCCACCGCCAGTTGGGTTGTGCCTGAAAATATTGTCAGTGGGGTTTATGTGGCCAAGCTTTGCTCCAGCCAGCATCGCTATCAGAGTTATGTGATCTTTATCGTTAAGGATAAACGAAAAGCGGACTTTTTATTCCAATGCAGCGATAACACCTGGCAGGCCTACAATCAATGGCCGGATGGTTATTCCCTTTACACCAATGACAGGGCCGACAAAAAGCCACTTGTATCTGGGGTGAAGGCCTCTTTCGACAGGCCTTATGGCAAATATGTCCAGATCATGGATAACCCGTTATCCCAAGGGTCTGGCGAATTCCTGTTATGGGAATTCCCTCTGGCATACTGGATGGAAAAAGAGGGGTACGATGTAAGTTACATCTCTAATTCCGATGTTCATTCGAATCCTAATGAATTGATGCGGGGCAAGGCTTTTCTCTCTGTTGGGCATGATGAATACTGGAGCATGCAGCAATTTAAAAATGTAAAGCAGGCTGTGGACGGTGGAGTTCATGCTGCATTTCTTTCAGGGAATAGTGTTTGCTTTGTAACTCCTTTTTCACCATCTAGTGCAGGGGTTCCAAATAGAATTATCACCCGAGTCGGTCGCTACGGTGGTATTAGGCCTAAAGAGCACCAGTACATGGCGGATCTTCCCGAAGATGGGCCCAATGAATCCACCCTGATTGGAGCCCAAACAGTTTCCCCATTTAATGGATCTGGAGATTGGACCGTGGTGAAACCGGATCATTGGTTGTTTCGCGATACCGGAATGAAGAAGGGTGATAAGATCTCAGGGCTTGTCGGTTGGGAGTTTCACGGGGAGCCTGCGGAAATTCCAGGTTTGGAAGTTGTGGCAGAGGGGCCCACATGGAATTCCGCTGAAAAATCCGCGCATTTTACCGCAACTATTTATCCGGGTCCAAAAGGCAATTTGGTCTTTAATGCATCCACAATATTTTGGGCCCAGGGGCTTTCGCAGCCACCGGGACACATGCCTCCAATCTCGCATTTTGGAAGACCCCAGGGGCCAGATGAAAGAGTTCAGCAGATCACCAGGAACCTTTTTGCAAAATTCTTGCAAAAGTTGTGATTACAGAGTTGATTGAGGTCCGGTTTCATCTCAAGATAAGCCAGCAAGTCAGGGTGTTTAACCTTTGTAGAAAAAGTTAAGGATGGATGAATCATGAACGAGCCTTTGAACAGAAAACTTCGCATGGGTTTGATTGGTGGTGGCCAGGGAGCTTTTATTGGACGTGTTCACAGTATTGCAGGCGTGTTGGATAACAGGGCTTCGCTTGTGGCCGGGGCATTATCATCTGATCCTGTAAGGTCCCGTGAATCTGCCGGCATTTATGATATTGCCCCGGAAAGAGCATACGGTTCCTACAAAGAAATGATTGAGAAGGAAAAAGGCCTTCCGGTGGGGCAAAGAGTCGATTTTGTATCTGTTGCGACCCCGAACCATACTCATTTTGAAATTGCCAAGGCCTTTGCAGAGGCCGGTTTCAATGTCATTTGTGACAAGCCAATGACGTTTGATCTCGCGCAAGCGGAAGAACTGGTCAAGGTGGTTGAAAACGCCAATGTCGTTTTTGCTCTTACTCATAACTACACTGGATATCCGTTGGTAAGGCAGGCGCGGGAAATGATCCTCTCTGGCGAGTTGGGTGAAATCAACGCCGTTCGTGCATGCTATATTCAGGGTTGGTTGAGAACCAGGCTTGAGGTCAGCGGTCAAAAGCAGGCGGGATGGCGAACAGATCCAAGCAAGTCCGGGGCTGCCGGATGCTTCGGTGATATCGCCACACATGCCTACAATCTTGGCAGATTCATGACAGGATTGATTCCTTCGCAGGTTTCCTGTCACCTAAAGGTGTTTGAAGATGGGCGCGCGCTGGATGATTATGGTACTGCAATTATTCGCTATGAGAATGGTGGGTTGGGGACTGTGACCGCATCCCAGATTTCTCATGGCCGGGAAAATGATTTGTTCATTGAAATTGACGGTACCAAGGGAGCCTTGGAATGGCATCAGGAAGAGCCCAATAAGATGTGGGTTCGGGTTAATGGGCAACCTCATAGGCTTTATACCCGTGATCCAAATGCCCCATACATAGGCAATTTTGCCAAGGCTTCTTGTAGAATCCCAAGTGGTCATCCTGAAGCCTTTTTGGAGGCTTTTGCTAATATTTATGGTTCTGCCTACGATGCCATGATTCAGCGTGCAAATGGGGGTAAATTTGGTGGTAAAGATACCTTGTACCCAAATGTTTATGATGGTGTGGATGGCATGAATTTCATCACCCGTTGCGTGGCAAGTTCCAGGGAAAATGCAGCCTGGGTAAACCTTAAGCATCCTTCTTGCCGCAAATAGAAAGCCAGCCAGTAAGGTTTATTTAGAGGCCTTCACGCCTTTGGCGCCAAGGCCTCTTTTGTTTTTGTGGCTGTCAAAGCTGATTGAACTTAAGCCTATTTCAGATAAGATTTTAGTTGGTGAATTGGATTTAACTTCAGTCCAGTTGTCTATCGAAGGAATTGTTGATTCTGGACGCATTGATGGAGAGTGAATCGTGCAAATTAAAATTTCGACCCGGCATGGACATCTCAGCGAAGAAACCCAGGGGCACATCAAGGAAAAAGTCGAAAAGCTTTTGCATTATTTCGACAGAATTACAGCTATCTATGTGACCGTTGATCTCCATAATTCCACCCGCGTAGTGGAAATTGAAGTGGACGCCGAGCATAAGCATGATTTTATTTCCAAGGCGGAGAATGAGGACTTGTTTACGGCTGTGGACAACGCGCTTGAGAAGATGGAACATCAAATCGTGAAATACAAGGAAAAAATCCAAGATCATCGAAGAACACCTCCCATGGGTGACATACCGAAGCATTCCTAAAATCCATCGGAAAGCAACATGGAAAGGAGTGGTGAGTCAGAATGAGGATTTCTGATTTTGTTGTTCGTGATGCAGTGGTTTCTTCACTTCAATCCACCGACAAAGAAGGTGTGATTCGTGAACTGGTCTCTGGCCTGAATCATTGTGGAAGCATCAAAGATTCGGACGTCGAAGATATTATCAGGGCAGTTTTAAAACGCGAAATGCTCGGTTCCACTGGTATCGGGGAAGGAATTGCAATCCCCCATACAAAGCACACCGGGGTAGACAAGCTTCTCGGGTCTGTTGGCGTTTCCCAGACCGGGGTGAATTTTGGGAGCAGAGACGGCGCTCCTGTGTTTGTTTTTGTGCTAATCATATCACCTGTTGACCAACCGGTTGTTCATTTGCGTGCCCTGGAAACTGTATCCAGAGTTTTGCGAGATGAAAAACTCGTGAAGTCTCTTCGCGAAGCTTCCACAACTGGGCAATTATTTGATCATTTGGAACAGTATGTGAAGTAGTTTTTGAAGCAGATGAGGACCATTAACGGAGTGTTCGCGGTTGTGGCCACGGAAATCAGCAAGAAAGTTTTGATAAATAATCCCAGCGGATTTCATATGCGCCCCAAGGCGGCATTCGTGGAAGCTGCATCGAAATTTGATTCTGATGTCAAGCTTGTGTGGTCTGGTCAGGCCTTTAACGGAAAAAGTATGTTTGAGCTAATGCTGGTGGCTGCCCCCCAAGGTGACGAAATTGAATTGTTCGTTCAGGGATCAGATGCGCCAGAGGCTTTTGAACACTTGGAAAAAATTCTTGCGGAAGTTGAGCCTTCCCAAGAATAATTTTTGTTTGCCTGGATAATCTAAAAATCAACTTTGATCAGGACCTTTAAATCGGATGGATGTTTATCGCGGAATACCTGTTTATCCTGGCGTGGTGATTGGGCCTGCCCTTCCTCTGGATACGGATGGCTTTCTCATCCCCAAAAGGTCCGTTGATCCTGGACTTGTGGAAAACGAAATTCAAAGACTTAAAGATGCTCTTTCAAAAGCAGCCATATCTGTTCGAAAAAATCAGGCGGAAGTTTCTTCCAAGGTAGGGAGCCAGTTTGCAGCTATTTTGGGTGCCCATGCCCAGATGATTGAAGATACCTTTTTGTTGAACGAAATCGTGGCAAAAATCTCCTTAAATCACTTCACGGCGGAATATGCCGTAAGTCAGGTATTGCGGCAGCATATCAAGGAAATGGAAGCTTTGCCCAAGGGCGCAATGGTTTCAAGAACTGCCGATCTGTTTGACATAGAAAAGCAGATTCTCGGGCAGTTGATCGACCAGAAACAACAGGAACTTGGAAACTTGACAAGTCCAGTGGTGATTCTGGCGCATGATCTCTCCCCGAATGAAACCGCGAAATTAAACAAGCAATTTGTCCATGCGTTTGCCACCGAGGCTGGCGGTAGGACAAGTCACACATCGATTCTTGCTGGAGCCATGGAAATCCCAGCAGTGGTGGGGTTGGGAAAATTTTTGCAAGATATAACCGGTGGTGACACCGTTATTGTAGATGGTGATGCAGGCCTGTTGATTGTCAATCCTGATGAGGAGATTCTTGAGAATTACCGGAAAAGACAAAGCCAGACTATATCCCATGATTCTTCTCTGGAGCATTTAAGGTCGCTGCCTGCCGTCACAAAGGACGGAGTGCACGTACGGTTGATGGGTAATATTGAGTTTCCCCATGAGACTGTCCATTGCCTTGAAAAAGGTGCTGAGGGGATTGGTTTGTATAGAACCGAGTTTCTATTCATGGGAAAGGACAGCATTCCATCAGAAGAAGAGCAGTATCAGGCTTACAAAAAGGTTCTGGAGGACATGGGGCCAGACCGGCCTGTGGTAATCAGAACCTTGGATTTGGGGGGCGACAAACTTGCGACTGGTACTCAATCCAATGAACGAAACCCATTTCTGGGACTTAGAAGCATTAGGTTGTGCCTGAGAAACATTGGTCTGTTCAAAACCCAAATCAGGGCGATTTTACGGGCCAGCGTGCACGGAAATGTGCATTTGTTGTTCCCCATGATTTCCACCGTGCTTGAGTTGCGCCAGGCAAAAATGATTCTTTCTGAGATTAAAGAGGATCTTCAGGAGGAAAACGTCCCTTTTCAAAGGGATATTCCAATTGGTACAATGATTGAGGTTCCGTCAGCCGCCATTTTGGCAGACTGCATGGCTAAAGAAGTTTCCTTCTTTTCGATTGGAACCAACGATCTTGTGCAGTACACTTTAGCTGCTGATCGTTCCAATGAGGATGTGGCCTCATTGTACAATCCAGGTGATCCGGCAGTAATAAAGCTGATCGACTTGGTTGCAAAAGCAGCGGGAAACGCCAATTTAGCCGTAAGCGTATGCGGTGAAATGAGTGGCGATCCAATATACACGATGTTGCTTCTAGGGCTTGGTATTAGGCAGTTTAGTGTGGCTCCTCATAGCATTCCGGAAATTAAACAGATTATTCGGATGATCACGCTGCCAGAAGCCGAGAATGTTGCCCGGGAAGCCATGCGCTTGGAAACAGCGCGTGATGTGAACAATTATTTGCGGGGACAAATCCGCAAGCTTATTCCTGATCCGATGGTTTAATCGTCCTATAGACGAGGATCCAATTTCAAGGGATCCAAAACTATCCAAGTCGGGCTTGCATACGGAATAATGGGTTCTTCTGGGTTTTTCAGATAGTGCCCTTCCCCGCTGTGTGCGGAAACACAGCATGAATTCAGAATTGGGGCGGACGGTTCCCCAACAAACAGATCAGAAAGTGCGTTTTAGGATCCGTATTTGGTTCCGAAAGAATCAGGCACTTAGGTTTCTTGGCCATCACGACTTAGTGAGGGCCTTCGAGCGCTTTTTCCGCAGGGCCAATATCAGGCTGGCCTCCACATCCGGGTTTAGTCCAAAACCAATCATAGTTTTTGCCTTGGCACTTCCGCTTGGCGTTGTTGGAAATGAGGAAATCGTTGACGTCGAAGTGCTTGACAAGCCTGACCCAGATGAACTGAAAGAGATATTTGAAAATCATGCCCCTCCCGGTCTCGAGGTCATACGCATCGAGGAAGTTCAGGGCAGGAAATGCCCTGTTCCAAGGGGCGTGATTTATCGCATTCCTTTTGAACCCCAGTTCTACCAGGAATTAAAAGATCGTATTTCGAATGTTTTGTCCGCTCCCGCTGATAAAAGTCTGTGCAAAGTTAGCAGGGATAACGGAACAGTCAAAGACATCCGTCCGCTAATTAAGTCGATACAGCTTTTTGAAGATTATCTCGAAGTTGCCCTGGTCATGAATGATCAAGGTACTGCAAAGCCTGTTGAAATTACACGAATATTGAACCTTGAAGGACGCACCCCTCTTGATAAAGCGGTGGAGCGCCTTCGCATTGAAACAGAATGAATTCCATTGATGAAAGGTCGATGAAAAATGAAAAAGATCATGTTGATTAATGTCCTTCAACCAGAAGAATGCAGAATTGCAATTCTTGAAAACAACGTGCTGGAAGAACTTTATGTTGAGAGATCCAGTCACGAAAGTTATGTGGGGAACATATACAAGGGAAGAATTGTAAATATTGAGCCTAGTATTCAGGCGGCCTTTGTGGATTTTGGTGTGGGCAGGAACGGCTTTTTGCATGTTTCTGATGTGGAGCCAACCTATTACAGGCACCTTGATGGTGGAAATGGTGATGAGGATTCCCCACCAAGGCAAAGAGGTGGACAGCGTCGGGGTGCACAGCCTCCCAAAAAACATATTCCCGATGTTGAGGATTACCCTTTGGAGCCAGAGATTGTTGATCTGGCCTCTAATGATGTAATTGAACCCGAAGACGCAACTGTTTTTCATGAACCGGAGGTGATTGAAGCTGGGGATTTTGAACAGGAGTCCAATCCGGATTCGGTTACTTTTGGTCCACGCGGTTCTGCTGAGCAAGCGGAAGGGCCTGACGAAGATTCCCCGCCTGCCATGCCTTCCGCCAATAGGATCACAGATTCTGATGATGAAGATGATTTGCTCTTTAGCAAACCAACTCGCGGAGATTCCCCGGAATCAAACGAAGACTTTTCAATGGAAGATGAGATTGCTGATGTGGTTCCAGAAAATGAAACTGCTGGCGATGATTTTTCATTTGGTAATGAAGGGGATGGTTCGCCAGAGCCAGAGGTGGTCCAAGAGACTGGATTTCCTGATTCTCCTTCGGAAGAAAATGCAGGGTTGGTGGAGAACGCTCCTCCCGTGAGAGGTCGCAGGGATGGTCGGCGTGATGGCAGAAGGGATAATCGCAAAGGTGATGGCCGCCGCGATGGGAGAAGGCCTTCTCGTGGAAGGGGTGACTCATCTTCAATTCGTGAGGGTTCTCGCGACCAGGGGCGAAGTGGTAGGGGAATGGGTGGCAAGGGTGGAAGGCTTATGGGTAAGCCAAAGCCAATGATTCAGGATATTTTTAAGAAGGGACAGGAAGTAATCGTTCAGGTTATCAAGGAGGGGATAGGTACGAAGGGGCCGACACTTAGCACTTATATTAGCATCGCTGGCAGGTATTTGGTGCTGATGCCTGGCCTTAACCGTGTTGGAGTGTCGCGCAAAATTTCGGATGAAGATGCGCGCCGAAGGTTGCGCGATATTTTTGTGGATTTGAAGCCACCGAAGGGCGTTGGCTTTATTATTCGAACTGCAGGCATTGATAGAAGCAAAGCTGAACTTCAGCGTGATCTCGTCTATCTTTGCAGGCTTTGGCAGGTCGTTGCCAAGAGAATAAAGAAAGTTAAATCGCCAGCCGAGATTTATCAGGAAAGCGACATGATTACCCGGACAATCCGGGATACCTTTACCAACGATATCGATGAGATTGTTGTGGATGAAAAGTCGGCTTTTGAGCATGCGCAGGAATTCCTGCAATTTGTCATGCCAAAGTTCGCGGATCGAATCCGTTATCATGAGGGAAAAAGCCCCCTGTTTCATCACTTCCGAATCGAGGATGAAATCGCAAAGATTCAAATGAAAAAAGTTCCATTGCCCATGGGTGGTTCCATTGTCATTGAGCAAACCGAGGCACTGGTTGCGATCGATGTGAATAGTGGGAGTTACCGCGCGGAAGGTAACGCGGAGGAGACAGCGTTCCAGATCAATCTGCAGGCTGCCAGGGAAATAGGACGCCAACTTCGTCTGCGGGATTTAGGTGGCGTAATTGTGAACGACTTTATCGACATGCGCGAGGAGAAGCATCGTCGGGCGGTTGAAAAAGCAATGCGGGATGCCGTACGGCGGGATAGGGCTCGTACCAAAGTTCTAAGGATTTCTCCTTTTGGTATTATAGAAATGACCCGCCAGAGAATTCGCCCTTCTTTGAAGCGAAGTGTTTACCACGATTGCCCATACTGCAAGGGTATGGCTCAGGTTAAAACAAGTGAAAGTATGAGCATTGAGGTGATGCGACTGGTTCAGTTGGCTGCTTTCTCCGGCAATGCTTCTTTGGTTCGTGTCAGGGTTGCCTCGGATACCGCTGATTACCTTCTAAATAACAAGAGAAGAGAGATTGGGCGGATTGAGGAGGATAGCGGAACCTCGGTTTCTGTGAAAGGTGAACTTGGAGTCCCGCCAGAGCTATTGGAAATAGTGATTGTTGATAGTCAAGGGAATGAGAAAAAAGTCATTCCAAGCGCGGAGGCTCCGCCAAAGAGAGGCAGATAGCTTTGGTGGGGGCTTATAGCAAAAAGGCGTTATCTGGGTTTTCCCAAATTGATTCAGAAATGACTCTCTTTGCGCTTGTCAAGTGAAGTGACCTAGGGTATTAGCCTGCCTGCTGGCAGAATTTTCCAGCGTTTTTTGGGCGGGCGGGAATGGTAAATAGGTTATTTTTCATTCTGATCCTGATTGCTTTAATGGGGGTTATTGCCCCCAAGGCCTATTCACAGGAATTTGAGCAGATTGTTGCTCAAACTGTTCCTGTGCAAGAGTCTTTTCTTCGTTATCAGAAAAACATTCCTGGTGATTCCAAGCCTGCTCGTGTTGATGCGGATGAAATTGTTTATTGGTCCGATAAGACCAAATACTACCTTATTTTGAAGGGTCATGTTCTTCTTGAGCAAGGTGTTTTGCAGCTAAGAGCTGATAGGTCCGTTCTGGTTGCTGATCTGGAAACATTCCGCCAAAGGGGAATTTGGGATCTGGATGTTTATCTGGACGGGAATGTGAAGCTGGATAATTCTTCTGAAATCAGGCTTGCGAAAGAAGGCTTTGTTTCACTTTCCACCCGTGGCGAGTTTAAATTCAACGCAGTTAAAGCGAAGGCTGAACAAAAAGATGGGTCTTCAGATCCCCTGTTTGCAAAAGCGCAGGATGCCAAGGCAAAGTCCTTGAAGAAGGGTGAGCAGGAAAAAAAAGAGCCTTCCAAAAAGGAAAATAAAAAAACAACTTGGAATGGTCCCGCTAACGAAGGTTTTACGGGGGTTGTGGAAAGAGTGGCTTTTCAGGTGCCTGATTCGCCTCCGCCAGCCATAAGTGTTATGCCGCCTCCAGGGGCTTCGATCCCGTCTGGAAATGTTCCCCCTGTGGCTCTGCCGGTTGCCCCGCCTATTGGTTTGCCGGGTATGCCCCTTTCAATTCCTGATGCGCCACAGAGGCAGTATACGGTTACTCCCAGAGGGGCATCCGGATTTAATATTCGCATGGAAAACCTTGGTAACGGCGAAACTGCCATCATGGTTATTGGCGGGGTTGTATTAAATGTGATGGATGTCCAGGGAATCGGGATGCTTGATATTGAGGCAGACAGGTTGGTTATCTGGGCCAAGGGGGCAAACCCCCAGGAAATTCTTGGGAATATCAGAAAACAATCCAGCCAGAATGGCAAAGATCTGGAATTCTACCTTTCCGGTCATGTGGAAATGCGCCAGAAAGATCCGGTCAAGCAGAAAAAAGGCAAGGTTGAGGAAAGCCAGTCGCGGGTGATTCGCGCCGATGAAATTTATTATGACATTGGCAGGAACACGGCAATTGCAATGAATAGTGAAATGGAGTTTTACCAGCCTAAGATTCCTGATCCTGTCTTTGTAAGGGCCAGTGAGATTCAGCAACTTGCGGCGAATCAATACAAGGTTGTTAAGGCTGAAGTGTTTTCCAGTCGTTTGCCTTCCGACCCAGGTTTGAAGGTTTATATGGCCGAGGCAACGATTGAGGAAAGAGTGGTTCCCAAGTTTTCAATTTTTGGGAAGCGATTTGTTGATAGAACCACAGGGGAAGAGTTGGATCAGAAAGAGTCCTATGTGCGTGGAAAAAACATGTTCATAGAACTTGAAAACTTCCCTGTGTTTTACCTGCCATACCTTCAGGGGGATGCGCGAGATCCCTTGGGGCCGATCGAGGGTATGAACCTTGGCTTTAACAATATTTTTGGCGGCCAGTTTGGCCTTACATTAAACACATTTGATCTGCTGGGTATCCAGCCTTTTGAGAATACCCGTTGGCGTCTTAATTTGGATTACCTGACGAAACGCGGACCCGGCATTGGTACAGACTTTGATTACATGGCACCGGATTTCTTTGGAATACCCGGAAGAGTGGATGGTGTATTCAAGGCCTACGGTATTCGCGATGATGGATTGGATGTTCTGGGTGGTAACCGCCAGGAAGGTGAACCTCATCCTTTGTATCGCGGAAGATTGTTGTGGCGCCAAACGAATTCGAATTTGCCAAGGGGTTTTACCTTCCTTGGTCAGGCTTCAGCAATAAGTGATCGAAACTTTATTGAGCAGTTCTTCAAGCCAGAATGGGACAATGATTATAACCAGACAACTTTTGGTTATCTGCGCCAGATGGATCAGAATATGGGGTGGGATGTGTTTGCAGAACCTCGTATTCGCCCTTGGATAAACGAAGGTGAATGGTTGCCCAAGGCCGATGGGTTTATTCTTGGTCAGCCAATTTTCAATATTTTTACGAACAGCACCTGGGCTGGAGTTGGTTACGGAAGGCTTTTGTTGACAAATGACGGTACACCAATGGTTAGCCCAACAGATGTGTCAGATAGTACCGGGCGATTTAACATCAGTGAAGAATTAAGCCTGCCATTTAGCCTGGGTGATTTGCGATTGGCGCCATACTTGAAAGGTGACCTTGCATATTACACTTCGTCCATCATTCCATCTGCGCCAGGGGTTCCTGGAATGGCTACCGGGGATGGTCTTGGCAGGGCTTGGGGCGGCGGCGGTATACGCGCAAGTCTTCCTTTTACGGCTTCATACCCTGAATTTCAGTCTGATTTGTTTAATGTGAATGGGTTGAATCACAAGATCATCTATGGGGTAAACTACTATTATGCGGCATCCTCCGCAGATTACACTAATTTCCCCCAGTTAGATCGATTGAATGATGATGCATCCGATCAGGCTCTCCGTGACATTCGCAATCAACCCAATATTTATCCCAATCAGAATAACGGGGCCTTGTTGACCACCTCCCCCCTTTACGATCCTCAGACTTATGCGATTCGAAGGGCTATCGACACTAGAATAGATACCTTGCAGGCAATTGACGTATTGCAGTTGGATATTCGCCAAAGGCTTCAGACAAAGCGTGGTTTCCCTGGCAGCCAGCATATTGTGGACTGGATGACTTTGGATCTCTCTGGCTCACTGTTTCCCCAGAAGAACAGGGATAACTTTGGAAATTACCTTGCATTTTTGCAGTACGATTACATCTGGAATGTTGGGGATCGTACCACACTGGCCAGCACCGGCTGGATTGATCCCTTTGATAATGGCGCGAGGGTATTTACCTTGGGGGCTTACTTAAACCGCCCGGATCGCACGAACTTCTACCTGGGTTATCGTCAGATTGAACCGGTAGAAAGCCGTATGTTAAGTGGTGCTGTAACCTACATCTTTAGCCCAAAATATGCTGTTACAGCGGCAAGTGCGTATGATTTCAGCACCTTCCAAAGCCTAAGCAATTCGTTGGTTCTTACCCGTGTTGGTACCGACCTTCAGGTAAGCCTCGGGTTGACTTATAATGCCATGCAGAATAATTTTGGCTTTACGTTTGAAATCCTTCCGACGATTGTTTCCAATTCTGGAAAGTACCTGGGGCCAATCAGCACCTTTGGTAATGGTGGCGTGCTAACCCGATAATCCGGCTCGTCAGGGTTTTAGAAATTCTTGTAACGCCTGTTTCAGGATATGGCATGGACTTTGAAAATCCTAAAAGGACCAAGCGCCCCTGGAAAGACAAGTTTCATTGCGCATTCAAGGGCATCAAGGCTGGCATGCGAGGGCAGTCCAGCTTTTTTGTGCATTTCTTCATGGCATCCTTGGTGATTGCAAGCGCATTGGTAATTCGATGCGATTTGCTTGAGTGGGCCCTTTTGATTGGATGCATTGCACTGGTAATGGTTGTTGAATTGATTAACAGTGCCGTGGAGAATCTTTATGCAATGCTTCCAGAGGAAATGCGTGAGGGGAATTATGTGGTGTTGGATATTGCCGCTGGTGCTGTGCTGTTGGCAAGTATCTTTGCGGTTATAATTGGATCCATAGTTTTTATTCCCAAATTTATTCCTTGATGTTGAGTGGGAGTTGGAAATGCCAGAAAACATTGCAAAGGCATTGGGGTGGTTGGAAAACAATCAGGCGAAACTAGTGAATGATCTGGATCGTCTGGTTGGTATCAAAAGTATAAGCACGGATGGTGAACACCAGCAGGAGCTTGATCATTCCGCAAGTGCCGTTTGCGAATTGATGAAAGAAGCTGGTTTGAATGATGTGAGAATTTTGAAATCTGGTGATTCCAATCCTTTTGCCTATGGGGAGTGGCTTGGGGCGCCGGGGCAGCCAACTTTGTTTCTTTATTCGCATCATGATGTTCAGCCGGTTAACTACGAAAGCCATTGGTTGTCGGATCCTTGGCGTCTTGTTTCAAGGGATGGAAGACTTTTTGCCAGGGGTTCCGCCGATGATAAAGGCGCAGCAGTTGCTCATATTGCGTCGATTGCCGCATGGTTAAAAACCAATGAAAAATTACCAGTTAATGTGAAGGTGCTTGTGGAGGGTGAAGAGGAAATTGGTTCAAGAAACCTGATGAAGTTTTTTAATGAAAATAGGGCTCGAGTTCAGGCTGATGCGGTGGTGGTTTGTGATACGGAAAATATTCAAGTGGGAAAACCGTCCATTACCTACTCTCTTCGCGGTGTTGTTACCCTGCTTGTTCAAGTGAAAAGTGCAAAAATACCAGCCCATTCTGGAATGGCAGGCGGTGCACTGGCTGACTCGGCAATCGCATTATCTGCCATACTTTCGAGGTTGTATTGGGATAACCAAAAGTTGCCTATTCAGGGGTTTTATAATTCGGTGAGACCGCTTGGAACCGAAGAAAAGAAAACCTACCAGACGCTTGGTGGTGGAGAGAATGAGCTCAGGGAAATCTTGGGTGTTCCCAAGAATGTAAGATCGGCTTGCTGGAATGGCTTGAATTACTACGAGCAAACCTGGAGGCAGCCTGCAATTACGGTAATAGCGCTGGAAGCAAGTTCAATAAAGGGAGCTTCCAATCAGGTTTTACCAACGGCTTCCGCGTTGGTAAGTTGCAGGATTGTACCGGATCAAAATCCACGCGAGGTTGAAAAGGCTCTGATTGAATATTTGAAAGCCAGTCCACCTTGGGGGGTTGAGGTATCGGTGGAACCGCACGGGAATTCTGTGGACTGGTGGATGACCGATCCGCAGGGACCCGCCTTTGAGGCTGCTATTGCATCTTTAAGAAAAGGTTTTAATACGGAACCCGTTGGCATTGGTTGTGGGGGTACAATAGGTTTTGTGCGTCCGCTGGTGGAATTATTGGGCGGCGTTCCTGCATTATTGTTTGGAATAGAAGATCCTCACAGTAATGCTCATGCCCCAAACGAAAGTTTGCACCAAGGGGATTGGTTCAGGTTGATGAAATCTTTGATTTACTTTTATTCGGAAGCTGCGGGTAAGGTTTCTGTCAAAGTTTAAGAACTGCTATTGGATTACAAAGGATTTTTTGGCAGAGGTGGAGCCTCGTTGTATTTTCGCATAACCCTCTCCACAATCCAGTCAGGCAACCAGGATACAACTCGCATTAAAAGCGATGTTTGCCAGGGAAATCTTAGGACAGCAACTTTTTTATTAATTCCGTCCAGGATTATTTGGGCTGCTTGTTCTGCTTCCATGACCCAAGGCATGTCGAAATTATTAATCGCTGTCATGGGGGTTTTAATAAATCCGGGGCAAATGGTTGAGACATGGATTCCCCTGGGCTTACATTGAATTCTTAATCCTTCCATGAAAGTATTAAGCCCTGCCTTGGAGGCTGTATAACCAGATTCACCGGGAAGTCCTTTGAATGCCGCAAGGCTGGAGATGGCAACTAATTGTCCTTGTTGATTTTTTAACATCCAAGGTAAAACGCATTCAATGGAATAAATTACCCCCAAAAGGTTGACCATGATCATGGATTCCTGGTCTTCAATATTGAACGGTTCAAGGGTTGTTGGTGCCCCTACCCCGGCGTTGGCGACAAGAATATTCACTCCTCCCAACTGATCCAAAAGTTTTTGCAGGGCTTCTCTGGTATCCAATCGGTTCTTAATATCGCAAGCTTGCCAATAAGCCGTACCCCCTTTTGATCGAATATCCTCACATAGATTTTTAAGTAGATCTTCTCTTCGGGCTACCAGACCCACTCGGTAGCCTTTTGATGCCATTAATCTTGCAAGGGCATTTCCAATACCGGTCGATGCACCAGTAATAATTACATTTTTATTTGTTTGAAGTGCATGATTTATCATTAGTTGCTCGCTACGATTGGACTTTTATTCCTGAATCTTTCCCCAAACACAAAAAAGGGTGGCATAATTTAACGAAATTATATCCCTCCTGCCTGAGAATATATGATGATTAGGAAAATTTTAACTTTGGTGGCAATATTCTTTTTGGTTAAGGCGTTTGCGTTTGCCCAAGAAAATTCCAAAAAGCAGGAAAAGGTACAAGTAAGAATTCACTTTCAAATGAATGTGTTTGGTGTGGAGCGCCTGAAACAATCCTCGGATTTGGCAAAACACCTCGTGAAAAATGGTTTTGATGATTCTTTTGATAGTCTTTTTGAGAAAATTCAAAATAAGAATGGTAATTACATAGACGGAAAGGCTTCCCAAGGAAAAGAGAGATCCCTGCTTCATCCTCAATGGGTTTATTCGGTTATTTCGTGGCCAGAAAACCTTGAAAAAGGGCTTCAGAATGACCAGCCAGCCAGAATAGAAATCAGTTTCCCAAAGTTCATGCAGGGAAAAAACCAAAAGGACTTTTGGGGTAATCTGAAAAAAATTGCAAGTAATAATGGGTTTGTGGATGGTACAGGTTATGATCACGAAGATTACACGAGATTGACGGGCAATGCGTTACCCTCAAAATTAATTGATCTTGATCAAAAAGCTATTCCCGAAGCTTTAATTGCATCGGGTGCGCAATTTCCTCAAAATTCTTATCCCAGGATTTTGAAAATACGGTCGGATTGGCCTCTGGTTCAACTCCCAGAATCTTTTCGGCCCAAAGACCAAATTCAGGCAAAACTTTCAACCTTCGGCCGCTTTTTTTTGGAATCGGAATCCAAGGGATTGAATCGCTGGGTGGTTGTTTTTGCTCAAAATCCTCCCACCCCATGGATGATGCAGGATTTTAATTCCCATTTGAATGAAGCAGAAATTGAAGGCGCTATGGGTGCTGCCATTCAAATAAAAAGCTCACATGATACATTAAAAAAATTCTTAAATTTGCCTTATGTGATGTGCGCATTTCCAGTGTCGGACGCTTGGAAAAATATATCGACAAAAAGGTCTTCTGAAAAATTGATACCTTTTTACTTCCATGAAGGAATTGTCCACAAAGAGTTGGATTACAAAGGCAAATCTTCACCTCCTGCCATAGGTGTTATTGGCAATAATTTTTCAGGTTGGGAAAAGGTTTTTAGTGAAGAATCTTCAAGGGTTCGTTATCTAGATCTGACCATGGCAAGAAATCCTGAGTTGGTTCCAGATGCCTTGGTTGAAAAATTATTCCCAAATGTTTCCAAACAAGCTTTTAAGGTTTCCAGAGATTACCCGGGCTCCGAAGTTTATTTGATTCGTGTGGATCTAAATAGCCCGTTAATGATGGAAGAGATTGCTGGTTTTTCAGTTGGCAATTTAAGGGCCTCGGCTTCCCTTCTTGCAAGGTACGATGAAATTGAGGCTTCACGCAGAAATTTAGATTCAGAAAATGCGGTATTACAACAGGAAAGGTCATTTTTGATTGATCAGTTTGGTGAGACGGATGAGTTGGTTAAGAGGCGCAAGGAATTCCAGGAAAGAAAAGAAGGATGGAATTTGGCAAACAGGCAGTTGCATCAAAAAACTGTCAGTCTTCTAGCAATTGCTGATTTGGTCAAAAAACTCTCTTCCGTTAGACTTTTTCTTTTATTAGACGAACCGGGCACATTGCTCCCAATGGCTTTCAACAGTACCGTTTCCCTATATTCAAACGATATGCTTTTTAGAAAAAATCCATGGTTGATATCGGAAGGAAAAGTGCCTGAAAAATATTGGTTCGGTCCTTTTAAAGATGCAAATGAAAATGGATGGATGGAATTTAACTCGCAGAGTTCCCAATTGTGGGAAAACGAAATTTTGCCATTGCGTATGGATCCAAAATCTAATCCGCTAAGCCAGGGGCAGGTTTTTAACATCCGGATTCGATGGTCTGAAGTCGCCGATATGTTGACAAGAAGTGATGAAAATGGTTCTTGGATATCGAAAACAAACTTGAATCTTTTTTTGCTGAAAAAAGTAATGCCATTAAACGGAAGATCAAAGCAAGATGAATTCCTTCCTTTAATTGAAACTGGGGAAAAGCCTTATTGTTTGCTTAGGGATGGAAACAGGATAATTTTTGAGCAACAAATAGTTTTTAATGTGAAGGAAGCTGGCGAATTTTACCTGGCTATCAAGGGTAAAGTTGAGCAAAGAAAAAATCTAAGTCCGCTGGATGCCCATCGTGTTGGGGAGATTCGTCCGGAAATATTTGTGGAAAAATTAATGATAAATTCAAACTAATTGATCAGATTAATTCTTTTGAATCCTTGGTGGAACCCAGAAGAAAAGATAGAATAAAATGATTAATTTATTCGGTTCGGTTTGGGGAATAATTTGAAGGCCATCCTAAGCGATATTCATGGAAATCTAACAGCCCTCGAGGCGGTGCTGAAAGATATTGAGTCACAAGGCATCAAGGAGATTTATTGTCTGGGTGATGTGATTGGTTATGGCCCCAACCCTTGTGAATGCGTCGACTTAATCATGAATTCCAAGGTGGTTCTGTTGGGGAATCATGATCAAGGGGCGCTTTTCGACCCAGATGGTTTTAATCCCAGTGCTGAAATGGCAATTTTCTGGACCAGGAAACAAATTGAAGAAAGCCCGGACCCCGAGGCAAGATCCAAGCGTTGGGATTTTCTTTCTTCTCGTCCTCGGTTTCATCGCGAAGGGGAATATCTATTTGTACATGGTTCTGCAAGGAACCCCTTGAATGAGTATGTTTTTCCGGAGGATATTTACAACCACAGGAAAATGGAAAGAATTTTCTCCATGGTTGAAAAATATTGCTTCCAGGGGCACACTCATGTTCCCGGCATATTTGTTGAGCAGGAACCCGGAGAGAATTTTCATTTTTCCAGTCCAGAAGATTTAAACCATAAATACACCTTGGATCAGCGTAAAACACTTTGCAACGTGGGTTCCGTGGGGCAACCCAGGGACAATAATCCAAAGTCTTGTTATGTGATTCTTGATAATCAGACCATTCATTACCGCCGAATAGCTTATAACATTGAAGCGACCGCAAAAAAAATATACTCTATTCCAGAGTTGCAGAATTTCCTTGGGGAACGGCTTTTTGAGGGTAGATAAGCTCCCCCTGTCTTCTTTTAATTGATCCATTGGCTTTATTATGAAATCAAATAAGAATTTCCTGTTTTTCTTTACAGCTTCATTTTTGTTGTTTGCTGGTTGGCTTCAACTTAAAGAAACCATTTGGCCAACTCCTAAGAAAGCACCCACGGAAAATGCCCAAGTTGAGGAAAAAGTTGGACAGGAAAAAGTAGCCTCTAATGATTCCAAGGATGCTGCTGCCGGTTTTCCGTACCAAGAGAAAGGTAAATTAATCAAAATTGGAGCTTCCGAAAAGGGGACCCCGTATCACTTGGGTGTAACGCTGGATTCCGTTGGAGCTTGTGTTAGGGAGGTGGTACTTAATAAATTTCAGCATTCCGACCATATGGGGATCCCAGTTTGGGAAGATGCCGGTAAGAAACAACCCAAGAAGTTGCATCTCATGCCAATGAATTCCTCATGGCACTCCGGGGCGAATTTTTTGTTCCACTTTGATGAGAAAGATCAGGTGGGAGATCAGCCTCTTGATTTGCTATCCAATGTGGAATGGAAATGTGAAACTGGCGTTTCCGAGGTTGATAAACCTGATGGAGGCAAATTACAAAGAGTCGAATTTGAAACTCAGGTTGGGAATCTAAAGATCCGAAAGATTTATTCCCTTGGGCAAAAAGAATATCATTTAGGGTTGGAATTGCAGTTCTCCGTTGTTTCTGGGGATGTGCCCTCTAGTTTCAGATACCAATTAACAGGCAGCTCCGGTCTACCCATAGAAGGTCAGTGGTACACAAATACCTTTCGGAATGCGCTTGTTGCCCAGGTAGATGAGAAAAAAAACATATATCGGGATCTCCAAGATGCCAGGCAGATAGCAAACTGGTTTGGCGGAAGCGAATTGATGCAAAACGCAAGTCTGGGCCACTGGTTTAGGTATGCAGGTGTGGCAGTTCAGTACTTTGCTTCCATGGTGGTGGTTGATGATGAGCAGCAGGATCAAAAGATTATCGAAAAAGTTCGGCCCACTCTGGAACTAGCTTCTTATAGGGGTATGGTACTTAGGGTTGATAAGTCGAAACTTCAACTTACAATCCGTAATCAGCAGGAAGAATCTTCATTTTGGTTTTCAAATTCGGAGCAAATGAAGGAATTCGAGAACTTGCTTCTTCCCGGTGCAAGGGTTTCCATTCAATATCGTCATGTCGCATCACCCGATAGGGTTCCGTATCATGTCGTTGCCAAAGTGACAAAGGAAATGGATGGCCAGCCTTTGTTCGATAATGATGTCACAGTTCGATTAACATCAAAAATGTTCCAGGTGAATCCTGGAAAAACAGTAATTCACAAATATTTACTATACCACGGGCCTGTAAAGGCAGCGTTGCTAGGCGATTTTTCCGGGGAGGAATCTGTAAATCCAGATCAGGTTGCCCGATACGTTTCAAGACTGGGTTTAAACACTCTTACCGACTATCCCTCCCCGGGTTGGATAGGTTCTTTCTGCAGTTCCATTTTTTGGACAGATTTGCTTATCAAGTGCACAAACATTATGCATTGGGTTTTGTGGAAGATTTATCTTGTAATTCCTAACTTTGGAATCTGCATCATACTTCTGACAGTTCTTGTCAGGGGAATGATGTTTCCGTTAAGCCGTAAACAGGCATTAATGACCATTAAAATGCAGCAAATTGCCCCGGAACTTAAGAAGCTACAGGAAAAATTCAAGGAAGATAAACAAGGGCTTGGTGTGGCTCAGATGGAACTTTACAGGAAACATGGTGTAAATCCCTTTGGCACCTGCTGGGTTGTATTAATTCAGATGCCAATTTTTATGGGGCTTTACTTTTCCCTTCAAGAAAGTATTCATTTCCGTCTCGCACCTTTTTGGCCTTCTTGGATTATCAATCTTGCTGCCCCAGATATGCTCTTAAAATGGGGCGAATCCATCCCGTTCATTAGCAGGCCTGAGGATTACGGCGGATTTCTCTACCTTGGACCTTATTTTAATCTTCTTCCCATTTTTGCGATAACTTTGATGATCGTTCAGCAAAAAATGTTTACCCCGCCCCCCACTGATGAACAGCAGGAAGCCCAGCAGAAAATGATGACTTACATGATGGTTTTCATGGGGTTAATGTTCTACAAAGTTGCGGCGGGGTTATGTATTTATTTTATTGCAAGCAGTTTGTGGGGGTTGGCGGAAAGAAGGCTTTTACCAAAATCTCAACTTGCCTTGGCTGGAGGGCCAGTCAACAGTCCTGTTTTGGAAAATAAGAAATCAGGTAAGAGAGAAAATAAAAGTTCTGCAACAAATCCTCCCAAGGGTGGTGGGCTTCTTCAAAGGCTAAAAGACTGGGTGGAAGAGGTACAAAAGCAGGCTGAGAAAAAGTAATCGGCATGGGTTTTTGCCTTGAAAAAAGAGATTCATCTTACTCAGGACTCGATTTGTGCATTAGCCACTCCTGTTGGTTCTGGTTGCAGGGGTGTAGTGAGAATTACCGGGCCGGATACCCTTCGTTTGCTTGAAAAAATTCCCGGTCTGGAAATACCACAAATTGATTCGTCTAAGAAAACTTCGCATTCTTTAAAGTTGATGTTTGGAAATGGCTTGGGTTTGGCGTGCCGAGCTTTGGTCTGGTATGGTTCGTCATCCTACACAGGTCAGAATGTCGTAGAACTGCATCTTGTGAATAACTCTTTTATTTTGGACAAAGTAATTGAATGGCTTATATCTGCGGGATTCCGGAAAGCAATTCCAGGGGAATTTACTCTAAGGGCTTTTCTTTCGGGAAAGATTGATTTCACCCAAGTGGATGCAATTCACCAGATTATTGAAGCTGAAAGTTTTACCGACCTTGAAAAGGCGTTGGGAAAACTCGGAGGAGGAATTGTGAATCCTCTTAAAGTTCTCAAGGATGATTTGGTGAATATGCTTGCTGATATTGAGGCCAACCTTGATTTTAGCCAGGAAGATATTCAATTTATTGGTAATGATGAGGTGGTAAGAAGGCTTTCCGGGTTGCTTGCCCAAGTAATCAATATTCATCGAAAAATGACCGGGCGGTCCGAAAGAAAAAAAGTTTTCAAGGTTTTACTTGCAGGTGTTCCCAACTCGGGAAAATCTTCCCTTATGAATGCGCTTACTGGAGAGGTTGCTTCTCTTGTAAGCCCCGTGGAGGGAACTACCAGGGATTATGTTGTGAAGAGGTTGGCTTGGAAGGGTTTTGAGTTTGATTTGGTGGATGCCCCGGGTTGGGAAAAACCCAGAGATGACATTGAAAATGACGCCCAGAAATTACTTGTTGAGGAATTAAAACTGGCAGACCTGATTGTTGCCTGTTCATGTGAACGTGATTGTTCTTGGGCGGAGCATTTTTTGAAAAGGTATCCAGCCAAGCTGGTTCATGTTGCCACTAAAACGGATGTTCACATTCCTTTGCCAGGGTTTTTGGCGACAAGTGCTCTTAATAAAGTTGGGTTATTGAACTTGAAAAACCGAATTGTGGAGGAGTTGGCTGATTTGGGTGGGCAGCCGTTTTCTCCGTTGGCGCATCTTGAGGGGCTTTGTGCAAAGGTTGTTGAATCCTTAAAAAGAGCTCATCAGTCTGCAATTTTCCAGGAGCCATTGGAAATGCTTGCATTGGATTTACGTGAATCCATTCAATTTCTTGGTGAAATAACCGGTCAGGTATTCACGGAAGACCTGCTGGACAGAATGTTTAGTCGGTTTTGCGTGGGAAAGTAGGAATCGATAAATTCTTCCTTGGGCTTACGCATTTTGGTAAGCTATACTTCCGGCTTGGAAGATCATGATGCTTCCACTTTATTAGGGGTTAAGGAATGTCCTATCAGCATCCATTCACACGTCATAAAACACGCGAAGTTTCCATTGGTGGCAAGGTTATTGGGGGTAATAACCCAATTTTGGTTCAATCCATGACCACCCCGGATACACATTTGGTTGATGAAGTTGTCGCCCAGATACACAAACTTGAAGAAGCTGGATGCGAATTAGTAAGAGTCACGGTGCCAAAGCCAGAGGACGCAGGTGCTTTGGGTGAAATTCGCAAGCGAATTGGCATTCCGCTTATTTGTGATATTCATTTTGATTACAAAATGGCGTTAAAGGCCATGGACCACCCTGTGGATAAAATTCGAATCAACCCCGGTAATATAGGTGGAATTGATCGGTATCGACAAGTACTGCAAAAGGCTCGTGAAAGAGGGTTGCCAATTCGAATTGGTGTTAATGCCGGAAGCCTTGAGAAAGACCTTGTGGAAAAATATGGATTCCCCTGCCCGCCCGCCATGGTTGAAAGTGCTTTAAAATACCTGGAAATTGCTGAATCTGAGGGTGTAAGGAATATAGTGGTTTCCCTTAAATCTAGTGATGTTCTCACCGCAGTGGAGGCTTATAGGTTGTTTGCGAAGCAGGCAGATTACCCAACCCACATTGGAATCACCGAGGCTGGCAAACCTCCTTACGCGGTTACTAAATCCGCTTGCGGTTTGGCTCCACTTCTTCTTGATGGAATTGGTGATACCATTCGCATAAGCCTTTTGGGAGATCCTGTTCCTGAAATACAAGCTGCCTATGACATACTTCAAGCAACTCAACGAAGGGTAAGAAAACCAGAATTGATAGCTTGTCCCACTTGTGGCAGGCTTGAGATAGACCTCGAGGGCATCATTGCACAGGTAGAAAAACGGCTTGCGGGTAAGAAAACAGCGATAAAAATAAGTATTTTAGGTTGTGTCGTGAATGGTCCTGGTGAAGCCCGGGAAGCCGATCTTGGAATAGCCGCTGGGAAGGGGAAAGGCGTCATTTTCAAGAGGGGTGAAATCGTTCGCCATGTGCTTGAAAGCGAAATGGTGGATGCGTTGATGGAAGAGATTGCCAAATGGGAGGTTGAAGAGGCGTCCGCTGGAAATCTTAAGCAAGAAAAAGGGCTGGGGGCATCTGAGAAAAAAGTGGCCCTTCCGGTGTTAAAGTGATATCCAACCTGTTCGTCATCTTGGATGGTGCCAATCATGTCAATTCAATTTTCCTGTAATGCTTGCAAGAAGCGTTTTAAGGCCGACGAAAAATATGCAGGAAAAACCGTTGCATGTCCCGGATGTAAAAAGCCCGTAAAAATACCATCTGATCAGCCTGCTGCGGAAATCCCTTCAACAAAGTTGCCTACCGAAACTGAAAAAACTTCAAATCAAGTACCTCAGCAGGATGTTGATTCTCTGGTGGCAAGTGCCCTGGAAGATCCTAAACAGGAAGCGGTTGCTGTAACGACAATTGAGTTTCAGTGCCCTTTCTGCGAGGAAAATCTTTCCGTGGGCATGGATCTCGGTGGCAAACAGACCCCCTGCTCTTCCTGTCGAAGGATTGTAAAAGTTCCGATGCCGGAAAAAAAATCCGGTCCGGATTGGAAACAGCAGGGCCCCAAGCGGCCTCTTGGCGCAATGCGACCTCAGGAACCCGAGTTGGAGGGAACTTGGAATTCCTCGATGGATAATGTTTCCCGGGAATCTTTGCTTGAAGCCGGTGCCATTGTTCAGAAGAAAATTCCATTAACAATTTCCCAAAAAATAACCCGGGCAGCCATTGTCGTTTTTACAATATTGTTTGTTGTGTTTGGTTATCGGTGGTTTAGAGAAACAAGGTCCCAATCTGCCTTGGGATCACAAATGCTAGTCATTGAAAACGGAATCAAGTCTGGGGATTTGGCTAATTTGAACGGGGAGGCTCGGGCGATTCTCCTTGGTGACTTGGCAATGCTGAAAAACCTTTACATTAAAGAAGCAGCCCCTGCCAAAGGCAAAAAAGGGTTGCAATCAGCCATGGCTGCTTTGGATTCCAAAACTGGGTCGCGTATTGACAAAGATCTGGCATTAAGGGAGTTGTCGAAGCAAATAATTTTTCTCGGTGGTAACAAAGAAGAGGAAAAAGAAGGAAAAAAAATAAAGTGGGATGAAGTACAAAAATTTTTGAAACAACCTTTGGATGGATTTTCCTTGTCAGAACTGAAACTTCTGGCTTTACAGGATAGCTGTTCTTATTTCATTTCCAGGGGTGAATCGGCCCGAGCGGTTGCGTTTTTGTCACAGGTTATGTCTGGGGCCAGTCCTGGTGGTGAAAAGCGCTACGATGAAGTTTCCGAGGCTGAGGCATTTCTCGCCTTGGAACTATTGAAGGCCCAAAAAACCGAGGAGGCCAGGCCTATAGTTGAGCGAATTCGGGCAAGATATTCTCAAGGCGGTAACCTTCCTCTTTCCCCTGCCTCGGCAACGTTGTTTACACTTGTGGAAAAAGAGAAGCCTTTGCCGTTTAACCTACCCAAAGCTCCAACGAATGAACAGGAACTTGCATGCCTGGTTGCTGTGGAATTAGCAAAAGATGGTTTGGATGCCGCCTTGGATGCGCCAACTTTCAAGAATGTTGAGCCGATAGCCAAAATTCGGGTTTTGGGCAGAATCAGCTTGATTGCAGCTACCCAAAACAAGGTTTCTTCCAAGCTTGGGGAAAACCTGAAAATAATTCTTGATGAAGCTCTGATGCCAACGCCGGATATTGTTCATGTTTATGTTCTTTTGGGGGCCATTTCTTCAAGGTTGGGTGTAGGTTCGGATAGCTGGCAAAAAGCGGCAGAAAGAGTCCCCACAAATTATCCCGAAGCCAAATCTGTAAAAGGATTGCTTCAATATGCAGGATTGATGGCCACCAAGGACGGTGCCTTTACGGTGGAGGATTCCTTGAAGATTGAGCCTTCTACACTAAGTCATTTGCTTGCGATAAGATCAGTGGGAACTGCTGCCAAAGGGCCTGTTCCGTCCCTTGAACAGGCAATTGCAAAGCTCTCGAATCCTGATCGTGCCTTTGGTTTTCTAGGATTATCAATCGGCTTGGTACCAAAGGCACTTAAATAAACTCTGATGAATGGGTTTTTACTAGGAATGATCGTTCATTTTTGGAATAATTGGATAGGGTTTTGATTGTCATACCCGAAGATTCGCAACTCCTCTTTTAAATTTAGGTGAACCATGTTGCGCTTGGCAGCGTTGTTTATCATTTCTGGTATCGTTGGACCTGTTTTGGTTTTTGCCCAGACTGCCCGAGAACAATTGGATATCCAATTTGTCGAAGGTTTAAGGGCTCGCGGGGATGTGGACCTGGCATTGGATTATCTAAAAGTTCTTGAAAAGACTTCCTCGCCTGAGTTTAAGATTGGGCTTCCATTGGAAATGGCCAAAACCCAGCTTGCCAAGGCAATCGCCGAACAGGATAAATCGCGTCGCCAAACTCTGTACCGCGGTGTTATGGAACAGATGAAAAAATTCATAGCTGCTAATCCAGCCAACCCAAGAACAACGGAAGCAAAACTGGATCTTGCAAATTTAAGTCTCCTTCTTGCGAAAACGAATATTTCAGAAATTGCTGCCAATCGAAAAACTGAGGATAAACTTGCAAAGGCTTCCGAGGCCCGAAAACAGATTTTAGACGCTAGAAATCAGCTAAAGGGTTTAATTGCTGCGATGAATGCGGATCTTGCAAAGTTGCAACCTTCTCCCGAACAAAAAAGCCTTTCGGATAAGATTTCTCAGGCCGAACTTGATTACGCACTGACTTTTTACGACGAGGCTAAAACCATTGTTGATACTGGAAAAGACAAGGATCGGGTGGATCGGGCGAATAAAATCACCGAGGCTAGCAAGGAAATGGAAAAAATAGCCTCCGCTAAGCCGGAATCTGATCCCAACAATTGGAAAGCCAGGGCTTGGTCTGCACTGTTTGTCATGGAGAATGGTGAACCCAAAAAAGCCAGGCCAAAACTTAATGAAATTCTTTTGGCACCGCCCGCAAATAAAGCTGCCAATGATGCGAAAAGGCTTGCGAGGTATTTTTATCTACAAGTTGTTAAAGATGCTCCAGAACCTACGGAGAAAAATGTTGAGACTATTATTGAAAAAAATGGGCAGGCATGGCTTACAGATTACAAGGGTTATCTAAAAACACCTGAAGGTTACGGCGTAAGAATGTTGTTGGCAAAAAATTACATCGACCAATACAAAAAGACCCCCGCCACTAATGCTCAATTGAAAACTAACTTGCTTTCCCAAGCACGAAGGCAGTTAAGCGAAATTGAACAGGCTGAGAATGAGTTTACGGACGAGGCCAGGAATCTCAAATTAAACTTGATGAAAGAACAAGGGGCTTTCTCCAAGAAAGTTTCGGATTTGAAATCCTTTGAAGATTTTTACACAAGAGCCCAGTACGAGATTAGCCAGATTGCCGAAGAGGAAGGCAAGGCAACCAATGCTGAAGATTTAGAAAAGAAGCGGAAAGCCAGGACAGATGCAATTTTGGAATCCTTGAAGCTTGGCCTTGATACCAAGGAAGCCAAGGAAACGATGAAGAAAGGTGGTGGGCAAAATCAGTACGAGGTGAATAACGCCCGTGCCATGCTGGCTTTTTATCACTTGAATCAAAAGAATATTGATCAGGCTATTTTGGTGGGAAAACAGTTTGTAATTGATGACCCAAGGTCAACCCAGGCAGCCATAACTTCCATCTACACGCTTGGTGCCTACGGCCAAAAGATCGCGGAAATGGAAAAAGCTGGTGCCCCTGAAGATAAACTCACTGCCACGAAAAACGAAATGTCGCAGTTTGCCAAAATGATGATGGATCGATGGCCTGGTGAGCCACCTGGTGATAGTGCAAGACATCAAGTCGGATTGTTTTTGGTTAAAGATAAAAAGTATGTTGAAGCCGTAAAACTTATGGAAGTGGTGACCCCGAATTATCATGCATTTCCATTTTGCATGTATGAACTTGGTAATGCTGCTTTGAGCGCGGAGGGCGAGGTTAAAGATGGTACTTTCCGTGCAAAAGCAGTAAAGGCATTTGAATCTATTGGGACCCCTGAATCCGGGGGGGATCCCAGTGTGGCCAAAGTTTACTTTGTGGCGAAATCCAAGTTGGGAAGTGAATATTACACCCTTAAGAAATTTTCCGAGTTGCAAAAGCTTTCCGAAATACTTCGTGTCGATCTGAATAAGTATCGTTTGGATCTCGACCAGGCCAAGGATGATGAGGTTAGAAAAGCAATTTCCTCCAATCTTGAATCCTTGGGAATGTTCGCATTCTTTGGATTGTCCGCGTCATCTTTTGATCAGGGGAAATTTGCAGATGTTTCCAAAACTCTCGACCCAATTGTTGACAAGGCAAGTTCCGGTGCTCTGCCAGAAATAAAAGCAAATCCTCAATTGGGATCCGCGCTTTTCGGTATGGCTTTGAGAGCTAATATACAAATCGGTGATATTGAAAAATCAAGGAAAGTTTTAAAGGCATTAAGTTACCTTAGTGCAGATGCGGACGCTTCGGGTTCCAATGTATTGCTCCTTCAACTGAATGCCCTAATTAGGGATCAGATTCAGGAACTTAGAAAAAAGAATGATGCCAAGGCGTTGGAGACATCCAAAAAAGGGTTCACCGTTTTGCTGGATGATGTTGTTAAACAGCAGAAGAAACTTTCCAACGAACTTATTCGCCTCGTGGCATTGAACTACTCAACCATGGAATTGAATGCAAAAGCTTTGGAGCTTCTCAAAAGTGCTGAAAAGCCCAAAGATGATTCAGATCCCAAGGCAAAAGCTCTTTACCAGGGCATCGAATTGTTGATGCTGAAGGAATACCGGATTTTAAAGCAGTTTGATGATGCTAATAAGTTGATGGATAGCGTGATGGGCAATGCTAAAACCCCTGGTTGGGGTGCGAAAAATATTGATGTTTTGCTTGAAAGAATTAGACAACTGGAGGCCCAAGATAAATACGGTAATGCGTCCTCTCAGGCGAATGCGCTAGTCAAACAACTTGTCACAAAATCTGCTTCTGATAACCAGATTAAGGAAAAATATCTGGAAGCCTACTTTCATACAGTTTACGCCTTGTACAAGTATGGCCTTCAGCAGACGGATGCAGCAAAAAAAACATCCTATGTTAATAATGCCGCAACATTGATAAGCAACTTGGTAAATTCAAATCCTGATTTTGGCAGTGTTGATTCCAAAAAGCGATTTGATGATTTGCTCGCCTCGGAAAAAGAATTAAATGATGCTTTCGAGGTTGCGAAAAACCGCAAGCCTGCACCTGCCGCAACGAATAAGGGAGGGATCAAAAAATGATTTCCTGCTTAAAAAGAATCATCTTCGGTTTTGCTTTTTTGTGGATGTTCTGTGTGGGCATTCTTGCTCAAGACTCGGTTAAATACTCTGACAAGGTTGGCAAAAAGGGCGACACAGAACTTAACGGGAAAATTGAATCAGACAGTGTGAAAGGTTTAACCATCAAAGGCAAGGAGGGACTCAAGCTGATACCTTCGGTTGATATTATCTCCGTTAATTACAATAGTAGTGCCATAAGTTCGATTGAATTGAAGAGTGCTTTGGGAAAGGAGGTTCGCGCATTTCTTCCTAATGTCAAGGATTCCGAAAGATTGAAACTATTGCAGGAAGCGGTCAAGGATATTTCCGACATTGCTCCCAAGGCTAAGTCGGATTCCAGGCTATCTAAATATCTTTCATTCCGTGTGGCCAAAGTTAAATCTGAGATAGCGAAGTTGAATCCTGAAGCTTTTGACGATGCTGTGAAATCTCTTGCGGGTATAGTCGCAGAAAATCCTGATTCCTGGATGACTTTGCAGGCGCTCAAGGCGCAGGCAGACTTGTATGAGGGTAAAGGCGATGTTGATAAGGCATTAAAGTCTTATCAATCTTTAAGCAAACTACCCGGTGTTCCCCCTGAAGTGAAAATTGACTCCGATTTTCTGGTTCTCAAGTTGTTATTTAAGGCCAATCGTTTGACCGAAGCTGAGACAAAGCTTGCAGATGTTGAAAAGACCATTTCTCCGGGTGATCCTAGAAGAGTCCAAGTGGTACTTGTTAAATCTCAGGTGAAATTAGCCAAGGAGCAGTTGGATGGGTTGGATAAAGACTTGGCGGATGTCTTGGAAGGAACAGATGAGTCGTTTTCCAGGGCAAAAGCGCTCAATCTTCTTGGAGAATATTATCTCAAGAAAAATCTTCCTGAGCAGGCTTTTTGGCAATTTTTAAAGGTGGATACATTGTATTCCCAAGACGCCGAGGAGCATTCTAAGGCTCTTTTTAATTTGATGTTATTATTTGATAAAACCAGAAATGATCCAATTCGTTCCCGACAAACCAGGGAAAAACTTCTGGAGCCTGCTTACAAAAATACTGAATATCAAAAGAAAGCTGAAGCATTAAAACAATAGAGTTTAAACAAGGGGCCGTAGCTCAATTGGGAGAGCGCCGCGTTCGCAATGCGGAGGTTGAGGGTTCGATCCCCTTCGGCTCCATTTCTCAAAGCTGAATGCCAATATTGATTTTCTCAAGTTAAATCTATTTCCCGGCCCGGTAAAGGGATGGAAAGTTGTTTTGATAGCTTTTAACAAATTCAGGCTTTATTTGGGCCTGGAGTTTCTTTTCTTCCAAGTTCCTTGGGTTTGTTGGATTTATCAACAAAAATGATTTTTGGATCTGGTATTTTTTCTTGATCTGAGATGAACGAATAAGTTGCTATTATTATTAAATCTCCCGGGGCGGCAAGATGGGCTGCCGCGCCGTTTACACAAACAACTCCGGATCCTCGTTCCCCTGCCATGGCATAGGTGCGAAAACGGCTTCCTCTGGTAACATTCCAGATGTGTACCTCTTCATGGGGCAAAATATCAGCAAGTTCCAATAAGTCTAAATCCAAGGTCAGGCTACCTTCATATTCAAGGTCAGCTTGCGTAACAGTAGCTCTATGAATCTTGGATTTTAATAGACTACGCAATGGCATAATCAATCGCTTTCTTGTTAATCCTTATTTTCAGATTAGTGAAAAAAGCGCTAGTTTGAAGGACTGGTTACTTGCCATCGTAAGGAATGTTGGTGTCGGCAAGATAGCCGATTTTTAAGTCGGATCTAATTTTGTTGGCAGCAGCCGACCAACTGGCGGGACTAGGGAAAGTCACTTCGGATCTGCTTTCAATATGACCGTCAAGGAATGACACGGTAGCAGTTCCGCTGGAATGCCTGAAATGAGTGGTTGGCTGTGGGGTTGAACCATTGAAAGTGGCAAAAGGAGCCGCAATGCTGTAGGACTCCTGGGCCACAATTGGATTTGAAAAAGTTGACACCAGAGCTGTGTCTGAAAACACAAAAGTGCCAGATGTTGAAGAAAAATCGACCATCCTGCGGGTCATGAAAACCGGATTGGTCCAATTACCGGCATTCCAGTAGGTGGTTCCAATGCAGCGATTGTAGCCGTAACCACCAGTGGCATAATTTCCATTGGTGTTAATGTAAGGAGATTTTACCCTGTCTTTGTCCAAGGCAGGGCATTGGGTTACTTTTGAGTTGTTTTCGTAATAATTTGTCAGAATACCTTTTGTTGAATCCACATTATTGGCTGTATCCACAAGTCCGAACCAATACGTGGTGGAATAAGGCCAAACCGATGGACTTGGAGTGGTGTAACTAAGGGGCAGCACTTGAAATGTGCTCTCATAATTCATGACTGCCAAGGTCAATTGTTTAATATTATTGGAACATTGGATTCTGGTTGCAGCCTCTCTGACTTTCTGGACGGCTGGTAGTAATAGTCCAATAAGTATTGCAATGATTGCAATCACAACTAAAAGTTCAATCAGTGTAAAAGCGGATTTGGTATATTGGCCTTTAATCACGGTGCATCCTTACATTTTCAAACAAGAACGCAAGGATACGGCAGGCCAGCACCGTAGTACATCACCCGAATGCCTGCGTCCGAAGCATGGGTTCCATATTCAACAGGCAGGTCTTCTGGCTTCCAGTAACTCTCACAGCCTTCCCGTTTTTACAGTGGCAAATTGGTGAGAGACTTTTTCTGGTTACAGCGGCGGCCCCGCGACGGATTTGCACCGTCTTCCCTATTCTCCCTCTCAATCAAACGGATTAGAGGGCACCTATCAGATCTTCATCGTATTTGATCACGAAGTGGTTGGCTACATAAATCCTTTTTATTCAACATTACAAGGGACTTTTTTCCTGTTTTATATTTCCTCCAACCATGACCAACTCCGCTCTCCCTTTTACTTTCCATCCTGCGAAAGGGCAGTTTCTGCTTTTTGATTTAAATTTTGTGGGGTCTATTGTCCAATCTTTGGCAGGGTCGATCACAATAATATCCGCAAACGCATTTTGCTTTAAAGAACCACGGTCTATCCCCAGCACCTTTGCAGGATTTATGGTCATTTTCTCGATCATTTGCGGCCAAGTTAACACTTTTGGAAGGATCAATGCCTTAATGCAAATGGGCAAAAATGTTTCCAGCCCGATGATCCCATTGGGTGCTTGGTCTAGTTCCCGCATTTTCTTTTCAGGCGCGTGCGGAGCATGATCTGTTGCAAGAACTTCCAAAGTATTGTCGCGCAATCCTTCTAGGATGGCTTCAACATCGGACTGGGTTCGCAAAGGCGGTGACATTTTGTAGTTGCTGTCAAAAGTTCTCAGGCATTCGTCAGTAAGTGTGAAATGGTGGGGGCAGGCTTCCCCTGAAATCCGAATCCCTTTCTTCTTCCCTTGTCGAATAAGTTCCACGCCTCCTTTGGAAGATACATGAAGTATGTGGGCTCTTGCGCCTGTTATTTCAGCAAGTGCGATTTCACGATAAATCATAATTTCTTCGGCTGCCGCCGGAAGTCCTCGCAGGCCTAATCTCATACTTTCAAAGCCCTCGTTCATCACCCCTCCCCGGGTTAAATCGAGGTCTTCAGAGTGGCTAAGAATGGCCTTGTCGAATCCTTTACAGTATTCCATGGCTCGTCGCATGATTTCTGCACTTACAACGGGCGAACCATCATCGGTGAAAGCCACTGCCCCACCATTTACCAGGCCACCAATTTCCGCCAGTTCTTTTCCTTCTCTTCCCTTGGTGATTGCGCCGATGGGGAAAACATTTGCATTCCCAGCTCTTTTGGCTTGTAAGATCACGAATTCAGCCGCAGCTTGGGTATCCAGAGCGGGCTCAGTGTTTGGCATACAGGCCACCGAGGTAACCCCACCAGCAATTGCTGAACTTGTCCCGGTGGCAATGGTTTCGTCTTCCTCCCTTCCTGGTTCGCGGAGGTGAACATGCATGTCAATCAACCCTGGGCATACTATCTGATTGGTAGCATCGATAATCCTGTCTGCATTTGGTGCCAGGTTTTGGCCTATTCCCAGAATTCTTTCCCCTTGAATCCAAAGATCTGAAATCGCATCGATTCCTTGGGAGGGGTCAATAATTCTGCCGTTTTTAATGCAAATTGTTGCCATTGTTGGGTTTCCGTTTGATGTTGGTTGCGATTTTGTCTTCCGCGTGCCTTATGCAGAAATTGTATCAAAGGGTGCGATAGGTGCACTTAATAACCCTATTTCAGGAAAAGAATGCTATGCTTGAAATAATGGTATACAAAAGTATATGTATAAATAAGATGAGGTGGAAATGGCTGCGGCTTTGCTGAATCATTCCTGGTTTTCTTTACTTGAAGGGGTATCCAGTATTCCTTCTTTGCTGGGGCGTGCCGCGGCTCTTGGTTATCGCTCGTTTGCCCTGACGGATTCAAACAATCTTTTGGGGGTTATTCCATTTGTCAAAAATGCCAAAGCTCTTGGGATGAAGCCTTTGGTGGGGGCGCACCTTTCTTTCGATCAGCATCAATGCGTTGCCTTGGTGGAGAATTGCAAAGGCTACCGAAATCTTTGTTCCTTTATTTCCCAACTTCATCTGGGCAAGGGGCATGATGCATGCGAGCTTTTGATGCAAAAGTCAGAGGGGATTCACTTGGTGGTAGGTAATCCGCTTTTGCTTTCAAAATTACATGGCATGTTTATGGGCAGGATATGGGCCGGGTTGGATCGATCCAGGGGAACGCGGTTAAATCGGCGTCATCGTGAACTTTTGGAATTGGCGCAAAAACTTGATGTGAAGCCGCTTGCTTTGCACGCCTGTTACTTTGCGTCCGCCCTTGATTACAAGACATATCATCTTGTTTCAGCTTTGCGACAGTCTTGCCTGCTTGAAAGGGTTCAGGCTGGGCGGGTTGGTGTCGAAAATCATCTTCCAGACCCTGAAATGGTTAAGCAACGATTTCAAGATTTGCCCGAAGCATGGCTTAACACCTGCAATCTTTCCAATTTACTGGCAGATGATGTGATTCCCACCGAGATGGTTTTACCTTCTCCTTTGGAATCTTGCGGCATGCATGCAAGCGAACATTTGAGAAAGCTTTGCGAGAGTGGCCTGCACCGTCGTGGAATCGGCAGGAAAAAAGATGTGAAGACTCGCATGGAGGAAGAGTTGCGAGTTATCGGCAAACGAGGCTTGGATGGCTATTTTCTTACCGTCAGGGAAATTGTCGGAATAGCCAATCAAAGGAATTATTCCATGGCCCTGCGAGGTTCCGCTGGTAACTCGCTGGTTTGTTATTTGCTGGGTATTACCAATGTGGATCCTCTTTATCATGGCCTTGCCTTTGAGAGATTCCTGCATGATGGCCGTATTGATCTACCCGACATAGATCTTGATTTTGATTGGAAAGTTCGGGATGCCTTGATTGACGAGGTTATCCGCAGGCGTGGTTCGCAATACTGTGCCAGAATAAGCTCGCATCTTTATTTACAACCGAAATCCGCCTTTCGTGAATCTGCCAGGGTACATGGGCTTTCAGATACCCAGATAAGTTTACTGGGGCCACAAATGGAAGTTCGCCTTGAGGAATTTGTGGGTTCTACAAAAGTTCCCCGCATGGAAGCAACCTTCAAATCACCCATTCCAAAAATGCAGTTGCAGGAAGTCCTTCGAGATGCAGGAAGATTAAGCGGCAGGCCCCATCATTTGTCGATCCACCCCGGCGGTATTGTGATAACCCCACGGCCAATTGAGGAATATGTTCCTTTGCAGTGGTCTGCCAAGGGAGTTGTTGTGACACAATTTGAAAAGGATGCCATCGAAGAAATCGGCTTGGTGAAGATCGATTTGCTCGGGAATCGCGCTTTGGCAAATGTTGATGAGGCAATGCGCACTGCTGGCTTAAGCAGCGAAAATATAAACATTTTTCCAAAAGATCATGAAACAGCAGGGCTTGTAAGTCGGGGTGACACACTTGGGGTAAACCAAATGGAATCACCCGGTATGAGGCATTTGCTGATACAGATGCAGGCTTCGGGTTTGAACGATGTTATTCAGTCGCTGGCGCTCATTCGCCCCGGTGCGGCGTCCATTGGGATGAAGGAAAGGTTTATTCGCCGGCGCAGAAAGCTTGAACCTGTTCCGGAGTTCCATGATGCTATCGCCGGTGTTCTTGGTGATAATGAGTTCATGTTGCTTTATGAGGACGATTGTCAGAAATTGATGCAGGCAATAGCTGGCATGGATGCCCGGCAGGCGGATTTGTTTCGCAAGAAGGTTTCCAAGTCAAAAAGTTCTGAAGATTTAGCCAGCTTGAAAGACGAGTTTTTTACTCGCTGTCATGGGAGGGGATTACCTGAAAAGCTGTTGCATGATTTGTGGTTGCAGGTGTCCAAGTTTAACCGTTATTCCTTTTGCAAAAGCCATGCTGTCAGCTACGGATTGATCGCGTGGAAAGCCGCATGGTTCAAAGCTCATCATCCGCGGGCATTTTGGATTGCTGCGCTGAACAATAATCAAGGTATGTATCCGCAATGGGTTTATTTGGAGGCGATTCGCGCGGCAGGCATCGACCTTCTTTCCCCGTGTGTCAATCGTTCTGTGTTGGGTTTTGCCGTTGAGAACGATCGATTGCGGGTTGGCTTGCGATTTGTGCGTGGGCTATCAGAAAGCTTTTTGGCCGATTTGTTGGAGGATAGGAGGCTGGGTGGTGCGTACGCAAGCCTGCCAGATTTGGTGATGCGACTTAATCCTTCTGAAGAAGGTCTTTGGGCTTTGATAAGTTCAGGCGCCTGCGATGTGTTCGGTCTTTCCAGGCAGCAGTTGTTTCTCCAATGTCATGCAGGTATTGGTCGCCTTGGTGGAGAGCTTTTTGGCACATTCGGTGGGCATGGTTGGAAGTCTTCATCTCAAAATCCTAGGCAGCAATCACTTGACGAGTGGATGACCATGGGATTTTCTGTGTCCCAACCTTTATTTTGGGTTCTGGCACCAGAAATGATTCCTGAAAGATTGGTTAGCGTTGAGATGGAGCATAGAAAAGGCCAGGAAATAACAGTTGCGGGCCTTGTGGCCACATCCCGAAGAACAACCACTGAATCTGGGGAGTTTATGCAATTCATCACCCTTGTTGATGAAAAAGGTATGTGTGATCTGGTTTTGTTTCCTTCCATTTGCAAAGTACTGCCACATGTTGGAATTGGCCCTTACAAGGCTCGGGGGATTGTGGAAGAACATCATGGGGTTTTGGTGTTGAAGGTGAATAGAATAATGGACATGAGGAAAAATAACAGGCCAACGGAAGTTTTGGACACCCAAGAGAATTATTCTTGAAGAATAACCCTGAAAAAATTTTTGCAGCAAGATGGGCATTGCCCATAACAACACCACCCATTGAATGGGCACGGGTACTGGTGCGAAAAGGGAAAATAGAAGAAATTAAAATTGGCAAACCCGAACCGTTGGATATCAACCTTGGTAAGGCCATAATAACCCCGGCATTGGTGAACGCGCATACCCATTTGGATCTTTCCGGATTTCAGCAAAGGTTTTCCAGGGGAATAGATTTCATTTCATGGGTCGAGCAAGTGATTGAATACAGATCCAAACGCGATGAAGTTTCCATTTTGAAGGACATACAGCAGGGAATCGATCAATCTCTTCGGCATGGGGTTGGGTTGGTTGGGGATATTTCTGGGGTAGGCCTTTCCCGGGATGTGCTGAAAGAATCCAAATTAGCCGCGGTGGTTTACTTTGAATTGTTGGGGTTAAAGGAAGCCCGCGGGGATTTTTTCTGGAAAAGCTTCCAAGATTGGTTGAGGACCGGTGTTGATAGCGAAAAACTTAAACACGGGGTAAGCCCTCATGCGCCTTATAGCGTAAGCAAGGATTTGTTGTTTAAGAGTGCTCAAGCGGGGTTGCCCCTTCAAATGCATTTTGCGGAAACATTTCTGGAGATGGAATTGGTTGAAAGTCGAAATGGTCGGTTTCGAAAATGGTTGGAATCGAGAGACGTCTTTGAGGAAACAAGATTGGTGGAGTCTCATCAAATTATTTTTGATTCCTTGAGCAGATTAAATCTTGGGTCTTTGGTTCATGGAACCTGCTGGAATGGTTTCGAGGTGAAATCCAATCTCATTTTCTGTCCAAGAACGGCGGCACTGTTTGATCAGGGTAAGCATCCTTACGAAAAAATGCTTAAGTCCGATTGGAAGATTGCTCTTGGAACAGATGGTCTTGCCTCGAATCCTGATTTAAGTGTTTTAAGTGAGGCGAGGTTTTTGAAAAAGGAAAACCCTTCATTAAATTCAAACGAACTCTTGAGAATGATATCAATAAACGGTGCTGAAATTCTTGGAATGGAAAATCAATTTGGGAGTTTGGCTAAAGGTAAAAATGCCAGTTTCTCTATTTTTTCGTGCGAAGATTGTGATGATCATTTGCCTGAAGATTTCCTTCTCAACAGTGATGGATGTTGCTCCGGCATGGTGGTTGACGGTGAATTTGTTTTTTAACTCGTCCAATTCTAATTCGGAGAAATCCAGGAATGGAAGTTCAAGGTCAAGGAAGAATAGCAAAAGGATATTTGATGTTGGTCCTTCATGCGCATCTTCCATTTGTCAAGCACCCTGAATATTCACAATGTCTGGAAGAGTCATGGTTATTTGAGGCTATTGCGGAATGCTATATCCCGCTATTGCTTATGATGGATCGTCTGAATGGGGAAAAAACTCCTTGGAAGCTGACGATGACTATCAGTCCAACCCTTTCCTCCATGCTATCTGATGACTTATTACAAGAAAGATTTTTGAAATATCTCGAAAACCTTGAGAGCCTCGTGTTGAAGGAATTGGAGAGAACCCGGTGGGAACCTGAATTTCATAAGATTTCGAATTTTTATCATCAGCGCCTGCGTATTTTAAGGGAACATTATTTCCAAATGGATTGTAACTTGTTGAAAGGTTTTCGGCGGCATTATGAAACGGGAAATCTGGAGTTGATCACTTGTTCAGCAACCCATGCTTTTTTGCCATATCATCAAAATGATTTGGAAAGCATCAATGCCCAACTTCAATTGGGAATCCAAGAATTTGAAAACCAATTTTGCAAAAGGCCGAGAGGTATTTGGCTGCCAGAATGTGGTTATTTTCCTGGCTTGGAGTCCGTCCTGGAAAGGTTAGGTATTGAATACTTTTTTGTGGACACTCATGGAATTGTGTTTTCCGAACCAAGGCCAAGGTATGGGGTATATGCTCCTCTGCTCTGCCGGAATTCCAATGTAAAAGCTTTTGCCAGAGATTCGGAGTGCAGCAGGCAGGTGTGGAGTTCTTTGGAAGGATACCCGGGTGATTATGCTTATCGTGATTTTTATTCCGATATAGGTTTTGAGCTGGATTATGAATACCTGAAACCGCACCTGCATCCATTGGGTGTGCGAACCATGACGGGTTTAAAATACAGAAGAGTTACTGGTGCCACTCCCATTAAAAAAGCCTACCAAAGGGAAGTTGCCATTCAGAAAGCCGAACAACATGCCAACCATTTTGTGAATGCCAGGCAGCAGCAAGCTGAATGGCTTGAAGATGCCATGAATGGAACACTCCCTTTGTTTGTGGCACCCTATGATGCAGAGTTATTTGGTCATTGGTGGTTTGAAGGTCCGGAATGGATTGAATGTGTAATCAGAAACTGTCAGCCCTCAAAAAGTTCCATTTATCTAACGAATTATCCTGATTATTCAAAGAACATTCCATTGAAGCAAACTGGAACAATGCCCTACTCAAGCTGGGGCCAAAATGGTTACGGTGAGGTATGGTTAGACCCTTCAAATGACTGGATTTACTTTCACTTGCAAGAATGTGCCACGGAAGTTTGGCAAATTTGCAAAAACAATAAGGGTGCTGTTGGGCAAAGGAAAAAAGCACTTAATCAATTGATTAGGGAACTTTTACTGGCGCAATCAAGTGACTGGCCTTTTATTTTAAAGGCCAACACTGTTCCCCAATATGCCACTAAAAGGTTGGAGACCCACATTTTAAATTCGCAAAAGCTGATCAAACAAATTTCTCAAAATCAGATTGATGAATTAGAGTTGGCCGATATGGAACGCTCCAATGGGCTTTTCCCATACATGGATTTTGAAAAGCTTTTATAGGCTATAGAGTTTTTAAATATTCTATGACTGCAATTCGTTCATCTTCTCTAAGTGAGTCTCCGTAGGTGTGGCCATTGTTGGACTGCCCTGGATTTTTAGTGTCATACCATAATCTTTTGATTTTATTATTTCTCAAGCTTTCATAGTCAGACCTTTCAGTCGTTTTAAACATCCATCCGAGTGATTTTTGGTCTAAATCTTCCAGCCGATTTTCAAAGCTTCTGCTGAAAATTTCAGGTCTTTCGCTTGATTTTAAAAGGTGATAAATCGTGGGAACTGACCCATTGTGAAGGTAAGGAGAGGTTGCCCAAATTCCATCAAGCGGGGGGGCTTGGTATCCAGAAGTTTCCATGGCTTTGAAGCCATCACCAATCCAACCTTCTTTCTCCTTGGAAAACCAAGATGCGTTATAAAATTTTCCAAACTCTTTGCTGATGCCATGAAATCTCAGAGGATCCGTTCCGATTTCATGGAGTGGAATAACCTTGTTGGGGTATGTCCAGGATTGCCCATAAGTCCCATGACATCTGGAACACTGATTTTCAAATAGTGTTCGGCCTTTGGCGGCTAAATCCTGCTTGATTGAATGGGGGTATTTGGGCGGTTGAATCGAAAGGATGTAAGACTGAAGTTTGGAAAAATTTTTCTCCATTTCATGGAAGTGATTGGGGCCATGAATGGGGCTCATCATAAATTGCATCAAGGATCTCACAGACCTGGAATCTGCGCCCCCTGTGGCATACATGGTTTTTTTCTTTTTAAGAAGCCACCATGCTGGAACATCCTCGTAGAGAGTGTCGTTAAGCCCAAGATTTGTCCAAGGAGTTCGTAAAGAAAGATCCGGGTTGCGAAATCCAATCAAGAAAACAGAAATGGCACCCGCCTCATTGGTTCCTTTCGTATTTCCAAAGCGTATCGTTGGGGTCCCCTGCCTGCCTTCAGCAGAATGCATGTCTTCAAAAAATGATTGCAAATCTAAGGAGGAGTTTCCCAAGCCAAGGTATGCGGTATCTCCAAGTTTGCCGGAGTGGCATATCAAACAATCCAAGGCGATCCCTTTAACCTTTCCAAAAGTAAAAGGAACGCTCGCAATTTTTAGACCAAGAGGTATTCCCTGATTGTCGAAAGGTGCCTCAAGCAATCCGTATCGTTTCCAGAATTCCCTCTTGTTTTCCGATACTGAGGGAGAATTTTGCATTCCCCACTGGTGGTAAAGATTGTTCCAAGCCTTCAAAGAAAAAGTGGGGGAGTTGAAAGACGGAGATGTTAAATATTCGAATCCAACCTTGGAAGGTTCGGCTTGAAAAACCAAAATTAAACAAAGGAAATTTAACATGCTTTATTATTAGTGAAGTTCATGGAATGCTTGGTAATTCAGGAGATATTTTAACCGTAGCACACCTTAATTTTGCGCTTCTGCTTCTCGGATTTGAAGATATTTCCCCGTAACAAGGTCTTACCGGTTCTGGAGTTATATCAGCTAAAAATCCATCTCGCAGCCAATGTTCAAAAGCTTTTTTCACGAGTCTGTCTTCTCCGGAATGAAAACTTATTATGGCGATTCTGGCGCCCGGATTCATGATCGACGGTATCGCCCTAAGTAAGGCCTTAAGATTTTCTATTTCACGGTTCAGCATTATCCTTAATGCTTGAAATACTTGAGCCAGGAGGTTGACCGGGCGAAGCTTTGGGTTTTTGGATTTTGTTTTGTTTTGGTGAAAAGGTAAAAGGCGATTGGCTAGATCTGTGGTGGTATTTATTTCGCCTTGTTTAAAAGATGAAATAATAGTTTTTGCAATGGAATCCGAATTAGAAACATCTCCAAACTCCTTAAGAGCAAATGCCAATTCTTCCCAAGTTGTTTTAGCCAACAGGTCTGAAAGTTTATGATTCCTGGTGGGATCCATTCTCATATCCAAGGGGCCAGGTCTCATGTAGGAAAAGCCCCTTTGGGGGTCATCAATTTGTGGGCTAGATACACCAAGATCAGCCAAAAGCATATCGAATCTATTTATATTGTGTTCAAACATTGCACTTGCAATGCCAGCGAAATTGCCATGATGAAATGAGAAATTTTTTAACCAAGGTTGTAGCTTACTTTGTGCCTTTAGGTTGGCGTTAGGGTCTAGATCAAAACCCAGATATCGTCCACCAGGGGTGATTTTGGGTAAAATAAGTTTTGCGTGGCCGGCTGTACCCAAAGTGCAATCAGCGATAGTTTCACCTGGTTGAGGATCCAAAAAAGCCAGGATTTCCTCTGCCATGACTGGTAAATGGTCGCCTTCGGGAGTTGATCTTGTCATAGGAGTTTCTTCTTGGTTAATCCATTCATATTAACTTAAGGAGCCATTTTGTGCTTAAGGCAATTTTGTTCGATTTTGACGGTACTTTGGCCGACAGTTTTCAGGCGATTGCGGCAAGTGTTAATTTTATTCGACAAAAGGTTGGCAAGGATTCTTTGGCCTTCCCGGAAATAAAAAAACACGTCGGGTACGGCTTGGACCAACTTCTAAGAAACATGGTGCCAGATCGAAACCCGGATGACCTTAAGGCTGAATACCATGGCCATCATAAACAACACATGTTTAACTTGACTTTTCTATATCCAGGGGTTCAAGAGTTTCTAAAAGTTTTGCAAAAAAGCCGAATCAAATCGGGGATTTGTTCCAATAAACCTGTGTCCCTTACCCGCAGTCTGGCTGATCATTTGAAAATCAGTGAGTTCTTTGAAGTGATTTTGGGGCCCGAAGACTGTGGAAAACCCAAGCCTGCCCCAGACATGATTGTCAAAGGCATGGAGAGGTTGCAGGTGTCGGGGGATCAGGTTGTATATTTGGGAGACATGGATATAGACATAAAAGCTTCCAAATCAGCCGGGGTAAAACCATGGATTGTAAGACATGATCAAGAGTTGCCGTTTGACCTTTGCGAACCAATTGAAAAGGATGATATTTTCGTTTCATTTGAGGATATTCTTGCTAAAAAACAAAAGATGATTCTGCCTGAAGCTGATTTGGGTTTTGCTACAAATGTTTTTTCGAGAAAAGGCTAGAAATCTTGGCAAAGTTACGCGTTCTAAAAGGTCCTGATGCGGGGAAAGTTTTTGAACTTTCCAAGGGCGTAAATATGGTCGGAAGGGATGCCAAGTGCGTCGTCAGGTTGCAGGATACTGAGATTTCCAGGAACCATGCTGAAGTGTTTTGGGGGCCGGAAGACTTCAGGCTAAGGGATCTTGGAAGTTTTAATGGCTCCCATGTTAATTGCAAACAGGTCAAGGATATTCTTTTAAAGACGGGTGATCAGCTTCAGGTTGGCCAGACAGTCATGCTATTTGTTTCCGAAGAGCAGGTCCCTCCCGATATTCAAGCTTCGATTTTTTCCTCCGAGATAGCGGGGGGCTCTGAAAAAGATAGATTGCTTCATAAATTTTCCATCTTGGGAAGCGTGCCTGATTCTGAGGGAAGCGTGATTCTTTCGCGCCCTCAGGGAGTTGAGGGGGATTGGGTTCGAAATGCTCTATCAAGACTTGGGGTTGTTTATGAAGCCATTACAGCTACCAGTGAGATTCTCGAACTTGGGGATATGCTTGGCAAAATTCTCAGGCTATTGCTTGGCACCTTGGAAGCTGACCATGCATCTGTTTATCTCTTCCCCGAGTTTGTGGATTCTGAATATGGTTTAGGGGAGCAAATTCAAAGTGAAAACAATTCATTGAGTCTTCTCTCAAGAATCGGGGATAATCCAGCAAAAATGGGCGTTTCAGTTAGTAAAACCGTCGTGGATTATGTGTTAAGGGAAAAACAGGGTGTTTTGGTTTCAGACGCCTTAAAGGATTCAAGGTTTAATGCTGTGCAGAGTATTGTTCGCGCCGGAGTCCGCGAAATTATTTGTGTTCCCATGAAAGGTCGGCATTCGACCGTTGGGGTGATTTATCTGGATAAACTTTATAACGAGAAGCATTCGGATACTGTTGGTGTTCATTCGTTTGTAAAAGAACATTTGATTCTTTCGATTGCTGTTGCCCATCAGGCGGCTTTAGCGGTCGAAGAGACTCATCATTACCAAGCCAGATTGCAATCTGAAAGGCTTGCGGCGGTTGGTGAAGCAGTCGCTTATCTGTCGCATCACATTAAAAATATCTTGCAAGGGCTTAAGAGTGGTGGGGAAATCCTGCGCATGGGAATAAAGGATTTGGACGCTTCTTTGCTTTCAAGTGCCGAGAAATTGATTGATAAGAACCATGGAAGACTATTTGATCTGGTTAAGGATATGCTTTCGTTTTCCAAAAACCGGGAGCCAAATTACGAGAATTGCGATTTGGTGAAATTGCTAGCCGACATTGCAGAACTTTCCAGTCCTATGGTTGCCGCAAAAGGAGGTGTTTTTAAATTTGAGTCGTTTTCAGAAGAACTGGAAATGTTTATCGATCAGGAAGGGATTCATAGAGTTGTTTTGAACCTCCTCAATAATGCTTTGGATGCATGTCAGGATGTTGAAGTTCCTGTTATTGGTCTGAGTTTGGTGGAAGGAGACCTCCCGGGTTGGATAAAAATCTTGGTGCGGGACAATGGGGAAGGGATATCTTCGCAAGAAATCGAGAAAATATTCCAGCCCTTTAAGAGTTCTAAAGGTAATGCTGGAACAGGTTTAGGTCTGGCGGTGGCCCAAAAGATTGTTAAAGAACATCAGGGTAAGATTGATGTTGCTTCTGATATAGGTGCTGGGGCTGTTTTTAGTATCTCTTTACCAATTCGCCCAAATGCATTATGAGGTGCTATCAGAATAGGTATGTGCTCGGAGAAAAAGTTGTAAACTTATATTGTTTTTGATGTTTCGGCTGATTTTGGGGTAGAATATTTATTATTTAATCAGCCATGACATGAGTTTGAAAGGTTTTTGGTTATGACTACTGGAACCGTCGGTTTTAGACCAAATCTTGAGGCTATCGAATCATTGTATTTGTCATGGCGAAGTGATCCGGATAGCGTTGATTCTACTTGGAGGGTGTTCTTTGAGGGGTTTGAAATCGGATTGCAGCAAAGTCAATCTGGTCAATTGCCCGCGGAGCAAATCGAGGCGAAAACTTACCACGGTTTAGCAGAGAAACTGATCAATGCCTACAGGAGCATGGGGCATTTGAAAGCAGATTTGGATCCGTTGGGGATTCAAACTCAATCCCATTGCGTATTGGGCGCTACGTTAACCAGCCAGTCTAATGAAAACCTTGATAAAACTTATGAAATAACAGGTTTTGTGCCGGGTCCTTCCGGAACCATCAGGGAACTGATCGTTACTCTTGAAAATATTTATTGCAAAAGCATAGGTGTTGAGATTTCTCATTTGCACGATGGGGAAGCCAGAGATTGGTTGATTTCCCAAATCGAGCAAAACCGGGGCGCTGCCTCGAGCGCCGAGAAAAAACTGATTTTAGAACAGTTGCTGAAAGCCGACCTTTTTGAAAAGTTTCTTCATCAAAAATTTGTTGGGCAAAAGAGGTTCTCCTTGGAAGGCGGAGATGCCCTTATTCCGTTTATGGAAAAAGTTGTCGATTTGTATGCAGATTTGGGTGGAAGCCAGATGGTGGTAGGTATGGCTCACCGCGGGCGCCTGAACGTTTTGGCAAATGTCCTGCAAAAGCCATGTTCAGAAATATTTGCGGAATTCGAAGAGAATTACAAGGGTGGTAATATTGATGGTGATGGCGATGTGAAATATCACCTTGGCTATTCTGTTGACAGGGTGAATTCTAATGGGCGAATGGTTCATCTGTCATTGACGCCAAATCCAAGCCATTTGGAGTTTGTGAACCCTGTTGTTGAAGGGCGTGTTCGGGCAAAACAGGATCGTGTGCACGACGAGGAACGCAAGAAGTGCTTGCCATTTTTGATTCATGGGGATGCTGCTTTTGCCGGGCAAGGAATTGTGCCGGAAACACTGTCTCTTGCAGGTTTGGAAGGATACACGACGGGTGGAACCATCCATGTGATTATCAATAATCAGGTTGGGTTTACGACCAAACCCTCTGATTCCAGGTCTTCTCTTTACTGCACAGATGTTGCGAAGATAATTTTGGCGCCAATATTTCATGTGAACGGGGATGATCCTGAAGCGGTTGTTTGGCTGGCAAAGCTTTCAGTGGAATACAGACAGCGATTTGGGCGCGATGTGGTTGTGGATCTGGTTTGTTTCAGGCGCCATGGTCACAATGAAGGTGATGAGCCTTCTTTCACCCAGCCCTTGATGTATCAGAATATTAGGGCCAGGCTTTCGCCAGCTTTGAAATATGCCCAAAAGCTTGTTGGGGAGGGTGTTTTGGCTCAGGCAGAAGTCGATCAGATGATTTCCGCCTTTGAAGCCAGGCTGCAATCGTCGTTGGATGCAATGCGTAATTGCCCGGTCACTTACCAGCGCATGTCCAGTTTTCAGGATGCTTGGAAAAATCTTACTTCGAATTACAGCCATGCCTTTGTGAAGACAGCAATTCCTTCCGAAAAAGTCGAGGATATCCTAAGGAAGTTATTCCAAGTGCCTGAGGGCTTTCAGGCTCATCCGAAAATTGTTGCGTTGAATCGAACTAGGTTGCAGGCTGTTTCTGAAAAAAAGCCTGTGGATTGGCCTACCGCCGAACTTTTGGCATTTGGGTCTCTTGTAACCGAAGGTCACAAAGTTCGACTTAGTGGCCAGGATTGCAGAAGGGGGACGTTTAGCCAAAGGCATTCTGTGATTTACGATATGTCGCATGGTAAATCTTTTACCCCTCTGAACGCACTTGCAAGTGATCAGGCGGAATATGAAGTTTATGACAGTATGCTTTCAGAAGCTGCGGTTCTTGGTTTTGAATATGGTTATTCACTTGATACGCCATCGGCTTTGGTTCTTTGGGAAGCCCAGTTCGGTGATTTTGGAAATGGTGCGCAGGTTTTAATAGACCAATTTATTTGCTCAAGCGAATCCAAATGGCGCAGGGAAAGTGGCTTGGTGATGCTGCTGCCCCATGGTTACGAAGGACAGGGCCCAGAGCATTCCAGCGCGAGGCTTGAAAGATTCCTTCAGTTGTGCGCTGAAAATAACTTGCAGGTGGTCTATCCCACAACGCCTTCACAATATTTTCATTTGCTGCGAAGACAGTTGCATAGGGAATTTCGAAAGCCTTTGGTGGTTATGACCCCGAAAAGCCTTTTGCGTCACAAGCTGGCGGTAAGTCCAGTTGAAGATTTCTCGACCGGAGGTTTTCTTGAAGTGTTGGACGACCAGCATGTGGATCCAACAAGGGTAAAACGTGTTATTCTTTGTTCTGGTAAAGTTTATTACGACCTTTGGGAACAACGCTCAAAGTTGGAATCCTACTCAACTGCTTTAATCCGCTTGGAGCAGATCTATCCGTTCCCAGAATCCCAGCTTAAAAAGGTTCTCGATAAATACAGCGCAGCGACTGATTTTGTTTGGGTGCAAGAGGAATCCCATAACATGGGGGCTTGGTTTTTTGTTGAACCCAGGGTTAGGGCTCTTGGATGTATCCTGGAATATGTGGGGCGCGATGAAAGCGCAAGTCCCGCAGTTGGCTCCAAGAAAATTCATGAGAGCGAGCAAAAACAAATTGTTGAGGCTGCCTTTGAAAAGGTTTTGCCTTTCTTTGCGAAAGCGAAGGGTGTTTTTGCTTTCAAAGACCAATCTGCCGGAATATCCCCAGCTTCAGGTAAGGCAACCTTGAATCATTAAACAGTTAACATTGAAAGAAAATTCCATGATTACCGAGATTAAAGTTCCGTCTGTTGGGGAATCAATCACTGAGGGAGTACTTTCCAGGTGGTTTAAAAAAAATGGTGAATTGGTCAAAGTCAATGAGCCACTTTTTGAGGTGGAAACTGAAAAGGCAACCACGGAGGTGGTCGCTCCTCAAACCGGGGTGCTTTCCACTTTGGTTAAAGAAGGTGACAAAGTAAATATTGGGGCAGTGGTTGGCTCGGTGGATGGATTAAAAGTTCCTGCGGAATCTGTGTCTGCCGAAAAGGTTGCTACTGTCGCCAACGAAAAGAAAGAGGAAAAAACTCAATCCTCTGCAGTTCCTTCAAATCCTTCAGCCAGACATTTGGCGGAAACCAAAGGGGTTGATTTGGCTCTTATTAAAGGTTCCGGAAAAGGTGGCCGAATTTTGAATGAAGATGTTGTGGCACATGTTCAAAATCAGGTTTCAACCTCTGTGGGTTCTTCTGTCGTTACCAAAGAAATTCGAAAAGACATTGCCAGGGAAACGCGCCAGCGAATGACCCCGATCAGGCAAAGAATCGCCGAGCGTTTATTGCAGGCCCAACAAAATGCAGCCATTCTTACTACTTTCAATGAAGCGGATATGACCGCTGTTATGGATCTAAGAGCGAAATATAAGGACTCATTTACCAAGAGACACGGGGTTGGCCTTGGCTTTATGAGCTTTTTTGTGAAAGCTGTCATTGAGGCCCTAAAGGCATTTCCTGCGGTTAATGCCAGAATTGATGGAAATGAAATTGTTTTTCAACATTTTTATGACATTGGTGTGGCAGTTAGCACCGAAAAAGGTTTGATGGTGCCTGTGTTACGTGATGCGGATTCCATGACTTTTGCTGAAATTGAAAAACGCATTGTTGAATTGGCAACAAAAGCCCGCGACAACAAGATAGCAGTTACTGATTTGCAGGGTGGCACGTTTACAATCACTAATGGCGGCATTTTTGGCTCTATGCTTTCCACGCCAATACTTAATCCCCCGCAAAGTGGTATTCTTGGAATGCATTCCATCCAAAAGCGAGCGGTTGTGGTTAATGAGCAGATTGTAATCAGGCCAATGATGTATCTTGCCCTTTCTTACGATCACAGGATTATTGATGGTCGGGAAGCTGTAAGTTTTCTAGTGCGGGTGAAAGAGTGTCTGGAAAACCCTGAAAGAATATTCCTGGCTATATAAGCTTTAATTCGGCATTAACTGGAGAATTTGATGGCTGGTAACCAATTTGATGTTGCAGTTATTGGTGGCGGCCCGGGCGGCTATGTTGCTGCTATAAGGGCGGCACAGCTTGGGCTAAAGGTCGTTTGCATTGAAAAAAGGGAAAATCTGGGCGGAACATGCCTTAATGTGGGCTGTATTCCCAGCAAGGCACTTCTAGAATCCAGCGAGTTATTTGCGATTGCATCCAAGGGCATGGCCGCTCATGGAATTCAGGTTGCCTCCCCGGTAATGGATGTTCCCCAGATGATTTCAAGGAAAGATAAAATCATCAAGAGTCTAGCTGATGGGATTAAGTCGCTTTTCAAGAAGAATGGAATCCAACAGGTACATGGTTCTGCACTATTGGTCGGTACCAACGCTGTCCAGGTGACAAAAGCCGATGGCAACAAGGAAAATATTACAGCGAGCAACATTATTCTGGCCATGGGAAGTGAAGTATCCACCCTTCCCTGCTTAAATGTCGACGGTCGTTTTGTGATCACATCCAATGAAGCTCTTTGCCTCCAGGAAGTTCCCAAAGATTTGATTGTGATTGGCGCCGGGTATATTGGTTTGGAAATGGGGTCTGTTTGGTCCAGGCTTGGAAGTAAAGTTCAGGTTCTGGAATTTCTGCCAAATGCTCTTCCCATAAGTGATCAGGAAATGGCCGGGCTGCTTCAAAGAAGCCTGCAAAAGCAGGGTTTGGAATTCCACTTTAACACTCGGGTTACCGGTGGACGAAAAGATGGAAATAGCTTCGTAATTACAGCACAAAAAGAAGGCAAAGATTTGGAATTCAAGGCAGATAAGGCATTGGTTTGCGTTGGCAGGCGGCCAAACAGTCGTGATGTCGGCCTTGAAGGCATTGGCGTGAAATTTGATGCTAAAACAGGTCAAATATCAGTGGATGCCAATTTAAGGACTAATGTTCGAAATATTTTTGCAATAGGTGATTTGGTATCAGGTCCGATGCTAGCCCATAAGGCAGAGGAAGACGGCGTTTGCGCTGCCGAAAACATTGCTGGTATTCCAACAAAAGCTCATTATGACCTAATTCCTAGCGTCATATATACCTGGCCTGAGCTTGCCAGCGTTGGTCAGACTGAAGAGCAATTAAAGAAAGATTCCATTGCATACAAAGTTGGGAAGTTTCCTTTTATGGCAAATAGTCGCGCAAGGACTATGGGGGAATCCGAGGGAACGGTAAAAATTCTATCCAGCGAAAAGTCGGGCAGACTACTGGGAGTTCATATTTTTGGGCCCAGAGCTTCCGACATGATTGCAGAGGCGGTAGCTTGGATGGAAACGCAATCCGGAGTCGAGGATATAGCAAGAACGTGCCACGCACACCCATCTCTTTCTGAAGCGTTTCGTGAAGCTGCCATGGCAGTCAATAAAAAAGCTATTCATATTTAATACAGGTTCTAAAGTAGGGATTTTTAGGTTTGTAACATTGTACAACCCGATTGAAAACCGGGTTGACATCCTTTATTTGCCTTTTATCTCTTGGGTGGCTGCAAAATATTCATGTGGGAAACTTCTTTGTTTTACTAATCCTGTTTTGGGCCGGTTTTAGCCAACCAGCATTGGCTGAAGAAGGACCTTCCCTGTCCCTGCCAGTGGACATTAAAGCGAATACCAAGAACCAAGATTCCGAATTATCAAAGCATGTTAATCGGATCAAAGATTTGAAATTGACAATACAAATCAGGAAGATTTTGTCAGAAGATGCTGAATTATCGCAGCTGAATATAGGTGTTTCTGTAAAGGATGGAATTTTAAGGCTTTGGGGACCAGTTCCTGATTCTTCAAAAATGGAAAAAAGCTTAAAAAAAGTTGCTAATGTTAAGCTGATTTTTGACATAAAAAATGAAATGTACATAGGGGTTTTGGAGGATATTCCAGAACCTTTGTTTATCAAAGAATAATAAGGCACTTAAGACGAATCATTTTTTGCAATCAGAATAAACCTCTCAACTTCTCTATCTTTTTTTTGACTGGTTTGCTACAGATTTCATTAATTCAAGCTTTAATTTAATGGGAGATGTAATCATGGATTTAAGGGGTGTAGTTCTTGCGGGTGGTAAAGGCACCAGACTTGGTGAATTGACAAAAGTAACCAACAAGCATTTGCTGCCAGTGGGCCCTCTTCCCATGGTTTACTACCCAATAAAAAAAATGATTGGCGCTGGCATTATGGACATTTTGCTCGTTTCCGGCACAGAACATATGGGGGACTTTGTCGAGTTGCTGGGTTCTGGGAAAGACCATAAATGCAGGTTGACATATAGGGTGCAAGATGAGGCTGGTGGAATTGCTCAAGCGTTGGGTTTGGCTGAAGGATTTTCCCGTGGAGCAAGAAGTTTGGTGATTCTTGGTGATAATATTTTCCAAGATAGCCTTACCAAGTTTGTCCAAGAGTCTGAAAAGCATCATGATTCTGCTTTTGTTGCTCTTAAACAAGTACACGACCCGCAACGATACGGTGTCGCTGAAATGAAGGATGGCAAAATTCTCTCGATTGAGGAAAAACCAAAAAATCCGAAAAGTGATTATGCTGTCGCAGGCATTTATCTGTATCCCCCTGATGTTTTTGAGGTGATAAGAACTTTGAAGCCAAGTCATCGTGGGGAGTTGGAAATTACAGACGTAAATAATTATTATTTGAACAAGGGAAGACTGCGATACCAGATCATGGATGGTTTTTGGACAGATGCTGGAACACTGGAATCCCTTAGTGTTGCCAACCAGTTGGTTAATGCGAATAAAGTATCTTTTTAGAAGTGCCAGATTTAAAAATTCTGATTCTGTTTGTACTGGCTTTTTCAGGCCATTTTATTCTTGTTGTTGCATCACATAACAGGTTTTATGGCCATCCATTTTCCAGGATTCTTGGAGACAGCATCCAGTTGCTACATGTGTTCCTGGGAATATTAGGTGTTTTTTTAATATGGCTAGGAGTTTTACAATTTTCCAACTGGTATGAATCTAAGAGTTTTTTTGAAATTACTTTGTCTGGGTGTTACGTTGTTTTTGCGTTAATTACTTTGTTTGTTCTGTTTCCTGTTAAGTTGATGGTAGACAGTTCTTTTAGACTTCCTTTGGTCCAAAATATCATTGGAAATTACAGTTTTAAGAAAGAATGTTCAAGCGGTCGCCCTTTTCCAGAAAACTTTTTTTTAAACCAATGTTATGAACTACGGGTCAACGAAATACAAATACCATTTGGGTTGAGTTCGAAGTCCAGACAAAATCATCTTAGGATATTACATATCAGCGATCTTCATGTTGGTGGATTGAAAAATAAATGCTTTTTTCAAAAAATCAGTCAGGTAGTATCCGAACTTAATCCTGATTTGTTGGTAGCCACCGGTGATTTTGTGGATGGTCCCCGTTTTTCAGGATGGCTGCCACGCATTTTGGGAAACGTTCCCACAACTTTGGGGAAATTTGCAATATTGGGAAACCATGATCTTTGGAATGTGCCTGAATATGTGCACAAAAGCTTATCTAGAGCTGGATTTAAAGTTTTACAGGACAGGTGGACTAATTTGGATTTCGGTTCAGTAAAAATTGGGATTTTTGGTCTTTCTTACCCATGGTTTTCCAAGGAGTTTCCTCTCTTAGCGGAAAATCATTCGGACTTCAAAATTCTATTAAGCCATTCTCCCGATCAAGTGAATTGGGCGGTTGCAAATCATTTTGATTTGATGATTTCAGGGCACGTTCACGGTGGACAGATTGTGGTACCTGGTCTTGGTCCGATTCTAGTTCCTAGTGTATTTGGAAGAAGATTTTCGGGGGGAACTTATAAGGTTGAAAACACGATTTTAAGTGTTTCAAAAGGGGTTGGAGGTTCGTTTCCTTTAAGGATTAATTGTCATCCTGAGATTAATCTTTTAAATTTGCAATTTATGGAATCTTGATGAATAAGCTTAATTGGATTCAAACTTTGGAATTGAAACCTTTGGATGTTGAAGGTGGTTGGTACCGGGAAATTTATCGTTCTTCCCTGACAACCCAAGGAAATAATTTAGGGGCTGCAATTTACTATTTTCTTGGCAAGGATGATTTTTCGGCGATTCATAAATTGGATGTGGATGAACTTTATTTTTTCCTTGATGGCGACCCGGTGGAAATTTTTTATGGAATAAAAGATGAATTAAAAACGATGGTTTTGGGAACTAATTTGCAAAATGGGGAGCAAAGGTTTATTCAAATTCCTTCAGGTTACTGGCAGGGTTCAAGATTAAAGGATTTTACAAAGGGGGCCTTGCTGGCAACTGTTACTTTTCCCGCATTTTCTTTTCAAGGATTTGAACTGGGGAAATTCGAATTTTTAAAGCAATTATTTAAATCCCAGCATAATTTGATTAGGGAACTTTGCAGGGATTGAATTGGGTAATATGGTCATTTGTGAAAGGAACAGGCATTAAGGACTTATACAAAGGATTTACTTCAGAGGCAGTCATGGAACAGATTAGTCAGGTTATTCAGAACAATCGAAAAGAAGTCTCTTTGTTAACCAGGGGTGAACTTTTCTTCTTTGCGATATTATTTTTGTTCTTTTTGTTTTTTGCAGATTTGGTCCAAGTAAGGTCAGCTTTTTTATCCCGGGTCATGGGTGATGCGGATGTGTTTTTTCGCGCAGGTTGGGCTGTAAGAGCGGGAAAAAATATTTATGAAGTTTCAGATCCCAACAACTGGCATTACAACTATCCTCCCATGTTTGCAGTTCTAATTTCCCCTCTTGGGGATCCTCCCCCGGGAGAATCAAGGGCTGGTTATCTCCCATATCCTGTTTCAATAAGCATACTTTACAAAATAAGCCTTTTGTTTTTTTTGGGAGGTGCTTTGTTTTTGGTGGTTTCCGTCAAAAGAATTTTTCCAGATTTATTCCCGAATTACACTGAAAGAAGAGTGTTTTACCTTCTTGTAACTGCCATAGTTGCAACCATTGTTCCTGTTGCACACACATTAATGAGGGGCCAGGTGAATCTCTTTTTGGTTGGCTTGGTTTGTTTTGCAGTCGGTTGCCAAATACGAAACCAGAACTTTTTGAGTGGAGTTTTTATTGCCCTAAGCATTTCCCTGAAAATTTTTCCTGCTTTTTTGCTGATTGTTCCTGTTTGGCGAAAAAGTTTTGCGCAAATGGGTGGTGTTGTTTTTGGGTTAATCCTAGGTTTGATTGTGATTCCTGAAATAGGGTTGGGGCACCAAAGAACCATTTTGGCTTACTCCGATTTGTATAAAGTTTTAATAGGGCCTGCCCTGGGATTAAGTAAAGATTCTTCTAGGGATGTGGAATTAAATGATTTTAATTCCACCGATAACCACAGCATTTTGGCTTTTCTTCATGGTATCGAAAACCCTAACTTGGCAAAAAAACCTCCGAAACCTGGGTCCATGAACAAGGTAATTCATCTTTCCATGAGCGCATTGCTATTGGGGTGGCTTTTGTGGATTAAAGGAAAACCTGCTACTGGAACCCCTTTGGCGGATGGTTGCTTTTTTAGCATTGCGACCCTGATTATGTTATTTGCCTCACCTGTCACCCATTCCCATTATTTTTGCCTCATATTACCATTGGTGGTATTCCTCCATTTAAAATCATGGACTTACGATGTGAAGAACTTCATTCCATTGGGTTTTGGAACATTGTTGTTATTTTATTTGGTTGGTACGACACTACCTCTGCTGCCACAATTTGAAACCTTCAAAAGAATGGGGGTGATATTCATCCCAAATTTTGTGCTATTTATTTATGCCATGGTTGTTTTTGGAAAAATTCAGAAAAACCAGTCGGTAATTCCCGCAAGTTGAGCTGGTTCAAAAAACCTAAATATGCTGTTTTTGCTTGGGATTAATTCAAGGTATAATCTCCGCTGCGAATTAATGGAGGCTTACATGAAAATGGATCGTATTGGAGTGTGTAGTTGGTCTTTGCAGGTAAAAAATATTCCGGAACTTTCCAAGTTCACGGAAAAACTCGGTGTTTCTAATGTGCAAATTGCTTGTGGAGATCCTCATCATGCCTCTTGGGATGAGGGTGAAAAGATGCCCTCTGTCGCAAAATCTGCCTCGTTTAAAATAACTGGTTCCATGCTTGGATTTCCTGGTGAAGATTACACAACTCCAAAAACCATTGAACTTACAGGTGGTTTTGGTGATCCGGCAACCCGAAAAGAGCGAATTGAAAGATTTCAATGGGCGGCCAAAAGATCCATTGAATTAGGCACCAAAGATATCATGCTTCATGCGGGATTTATTCCTCCTCTTGGAAATCCAGAAAGAAAATCTTTTCTAGATACCTTGAAACAAGTTAGTGCGATTGCCAAAAATCATGGCATCAATGTCTCTTTTGAAACTGGGCAGGAGTCGGCTGAACTTCTGTTAAAGACCTTGGAAGATCTTTCCGAAACGAATCTTTTTGTGAATTTTGATCCCGCAAACATGCTTTTGTATGATCAGGGTGACCCCATTGAGGCAGTTGAAATATTGGGAAAATATATTCGAAGTGTGCATTTGAAGGATGCAATCAGGCCTATTTCCAAGGGACAGTGGGGGCAAGAGGTTCCGCTTGGAAAAGGACAAGTTGATTTTCCTCGATTTTTGAAGACCCTTAACAAAGTTGGATTTAATGGCCCTTTGAATATCGAAAGAGAAGTTGGAAATCAAAAAGAAAGATTCGACGATATTTTGCATGCGGTAAACTTTCTTTCCTCGATTGATGTTTAAAAATGCCATTTATTGAAACTAGAAACCTTTCCAAGATTTTTAAGGTTTTGGAAAAGAAGTCCGGCTTGTTGGCTTCTGTAAGTGGTTTGTTTAGCCGAAAATACAAATCCATTAGTGCTGTGGAAGATGTTTCGTTTTCCGTGGAGGAAGGGGAAATCGTAGGCTTTCTTGGACCAAATGGTGCTGGAAAGACCACCACTCTTAAAATGCTTTCCGGGTTACTGTATCCTTCTGCTGGCATCGCCCGGGTGATGGGTTATGTTCCATGGGAAAGATCCGTTGAATTTCGAAAATCTTTTTCGCTTGTCATGGGTCAAAAAAACCAATTGTGGTGGGATTTGCCAGCCGCTGATTCTTTTGAATTACACAAGGAAATATACGCTCTTGATGAGCAGGAGTTCAGAAAAACCATTCATGAACTAACGAACCTTTTTGACGTTGAAAGGTTGATGTTTAAACCTGTTCGGGAATTATCCCTCGGCGAAAGAATGAAATTTGAGCTTATAGCTTCTCTTTTACACAAACCCAGGTTGTTGCTCTTGGATGAACCTACGATCGGATTGGATGTTGTGGCCCAATCCGCAATCCATCGTTGTCTGGCAGAGTACAATCGAAGTAGAAAAACTACCATACTGCTCACCAGTCACTACATGCGTGATGTTGAAAGTTTATGTTCAAGGATTCTTGTGATTTCAGGTGGCAAATTAATCTATGGGGGAGATATCAAAGGCTTAAAGGATAGGTTCAACACTAATAAAATTCTCAAAATTCAATTCCTAAATCAGGTTCCAGAAACCATGAAGTTAGATTTACCTGGTGCCTTGATTAAGGATGGCGTTTTGGTGTGCAATGTCCGAAAAGAGGACCTCCCAAGAGTAATGGGAATGGTCGCGCAATGTGAAAATGTGGTGGATATTGTTATCGAAGAACCTCCACTTGAAGAGGTCATAGAGAAACTTTTTCAGGAACATAAATCGGAAAAATGATTGCCATGCGCAAATACTGGAATATAGGCAAGCTTGCACTTAAAGAACGTTTGACTTATCGTGGCGATTTTTTATTCAGCACCATACTACGTTTTCTTCCAATGGTGACTTCCATATTGTTGTGGAGAGCTGTTTATGAATCATCCGAACAGTCCGAATTGTCGGGATTCAGTTTCAAGCAATTGATATCCTATTTGCTGCTTGTACATGTCAGTCGAATGTTTTCCAGTATGCCTGGTTTGGCGAGCAATCTTGCCAGAGATATTCGTGAAGGGGTTATAAAAAGGTTCCTTATTCAACCCGTGGACATGATTGGTTATTTGATTTCCTACAGGGTTGCTCACAAGATTGCATACATATCCACCTCCATTTTGCCGTATGGATTATTATTTGGATCCTGCTGGAGTTTTTTTGATACCTTTCCAAGTTTTAAAGGTATGTTGTGTTTCCCCTTCTCCCTGATGATTGGTTTTCTGATTGGTTTTTATTTTGAGGCATTCCTTGGGATTTTGGGGTTTTGGTTTCTCGAAGTGACTTCACTTTTATATGTTGTAACCACCCTTAGTTTCTTTTTGTCCGGCCATTTAATTCCATTGGATTTATTAGACTCTAGTCCGCTTTTTTCGGTGCTTAAACATATGCCGTTCGCATACCTTGCATATTTTCCCGCTGCCATTTTTCTGCAAAAAGTTCATGACGATGAACTGATTTTAAGACTGGTGATAGGTTTGGGGTGGGCCCTATTCTTTTATTTGCTTTGCAGGATATTTCTAGCTTTGGGCCTGAAAAAATATAGCGCTTACGGTGCATGACTTATGGGAAGACATTTAAGACTTTTAAGTTCGTTTGCCAAAATGAGCCTCCAGGGTGAAATGGCTTTCAGGGGAAACTTTCTTTTGAAGGTTCTGGTCGAACTTATTTGGTTGGGAATATTGCTACTGTTTTTTAAAACCATTTTTTCCAAAAGTTCCAGTGTTGCATCGTGGAGTGAATACGAGTATTTGTTTTTTGTGGGTGCTTATTACGCTTTGGAAGGTTTTGTTGAAACTTTTTTTCTGGAAAACTGCGTGGAGTTTTCAGAGTTGGTTCGCTCGGGGAATCTCGACTTTTTTCTGCTCAAACCAATTGATCCGCAGTTTTACCTCACTTTGAGAAAAGTTGATTGGTCCACAGTCCCCAAAATATTTCTGGGTGCCGGGATGGTCTGGTTGGCCACGATTGATCTTGGCAAAATGGTGTCCCTTGGGACATGGTTAGTTTTTATCGTTTTGTTCTTATGTGGATGCATTCTGGCATACAGTTTTTTGATTATGTTAACTTCCCTTGGCGTTTGGATGGTTCGCAACCAAAGCCTCATGGAAGTATGGTGGTTGTTTAGCAATTTGATGAGATATCCCAGGGAAATTTACAATACTCCATGGGCTTTCCCAATTCGTATGGTATTTGGTTTTATGATTCCCGCCCTTTTGGCAATAAGCATTCCAGCTGAGTTTGTCCTAAAAAAAATTGATGTTTACACGACCATCCATATGGTTATTTCAACGATTGTTTTCTTTTGTTTAAGTAGGTGGTTTTTTAATTATTCTCTAAGGCATTACCGAAGTGCGAGTAGCTGAAATTACGAACCTTGAATTACTACAGAATCCCAGTGAAGCACATAATTCTGATTTCCAATAGTTAGTTCATCCCCAGGAGCAACTAGCCCTTCCGGAACTTTTTGGCCATTAATCTTTATGCCATTGGTGCTTCCAAGATCACGAACAAGCAATTTGCCGTTCATTAAAGCAATACAGCAATGCTTTCGGGAAATTTTAGGTGATTCAATTTGAATATCGCATTCTTCACTACGACCAATCAAAATCACCACTTTGTCTAAAGTAAAGCTTGGCCCATCGGAAAGTGCTACTAATTGCGCAGACATGAAAAACGCCATTTAGGAAAGATATTTAAATATATCATGTCCAACGAAGCCGGCAAACAGAATAAGCCTTTTGGAATAATAGTGGGAATAATCGATCCTAAAGTCTTTCTTGTAATGGTCTTACATCAAAATCCTTTTCGCGCAATGCTTGGCAGGCATCAATGGCTGCTTGAGCCGCCGCCATAGTGGTAATGCTGGTAACCCCATGTGAAACAGCCGCTGAACGAATTTTTCCTTCGTCTGTTCTGGAGCCTCTCCCAACAGGGGTATTAATGATAAGAGATACTTGGCCGTTTTTCATCAAGTCGATCAGGTTCGGCCTGCCTTCCTGAAGTTTTAAAACTTCGGTAACTTGAATTTCATGCTTTCTTAAAATCGCTGCAGTTCCACGGGTTGCGAGTATTTCATAACCCATTTTGAATAATTTCAGTGCTATGTGCGCAATGTCATCCTTGTCTCTGTCTGCCACTGATATGAATACCTTACCTTTAAGAGGCAATGAACTGTTTGCACCCATTTGACTTTTTGCAAATGCTATGGGGAAAGAATCATCGATGCCCATTACTTCACCTGTGGATCTCATTTCTGGGCCAAGAATGATATCAACGCCTGGGAATTTGTTGAAAGGAAATACACTTTCTTTGACAGAGTAATGCTTGGGGGTTATTTCCGTTGTAAAGCCAAGGTTCTTTAGTTTCTTGCCAACCATTACCAAGGAAGCCAGCTTGGCAAGGGGCTTTCCAATTGCTTTTGAAACGAATGGTACGGTTCTGCTTGCCCTTGGATTTACCTCTAATACATGGATTTCAATACCTGTTCCTGAACCGTCTTTTATCGCAGGAATAAGCTTTGGGTTATTGCCAGAGCCGCTTTTGTGATCGATTTTCAGCCCGGTAATTGCAAACTGGACATTCATCAATCCGCGAACTTTTAGCTCTATCGCCAGTGCCTTGGTTTGCCTTTTTATTTCCTCGACCACCTCGTTTGGCAAGCTGTGCGGCGGCAGGACACTTGCAGAATCACCGGAATGAATTCCAGCTTCCTCAATATGCTGCATCACACCGCCCACAACCGTGGTTTCCCCATCGCAAATGCAATCCACATCCGCTTCAATGGCAGATTCAAGAAATTTGTCCAGAAGAATTGGTTTGCCGGGAGATACCTCCAATGCTTTGGATACATATTTAACCAAAGCTGTTTCGTCATAGACAATTTCCATGCCCCGGCCACCCAAAACATAACTTGGCCTAACAAGGATTGGGTATCCAACTTTCCTAGCAACATGGATAGCCTGTTGGAGGTCAGTTGCAGTCCCATTTGGGGGTTGGGTAAGACCAAGGCGTTGAACAAGATCTTGAAAGCGCTCACGATCCTCAGCGATATCAATACTGTCAACGCTAGTTCCAATGATGGGTGCGCCCGCAGTTTCAAGTGCACGCGCAAGGTTCAGCGGCGTTTGTCCGCCAAATTGAACTATCAATCCCTTGGGGTTCATTCTCTCGCAGATATTGAGTACATCTTCCGCAGTCAGAGGTTCAAAAAACAGATGATGGCTGGTGTCATAATCCGTAGATACCGTTTCCGGATTTGAATTCACCATGATAGTTTCGTAGTTTGCATCGCGGAGTGCAAATGCGGCGTGACAGCAGCAGTAATCGAACTCAATTCCCTGACCAATTCTGTTAGGGCCCCCACCCAGGATCATGATTCGTTCTTTTTCGGACGGAGGAATTGTTTCGTCATCGCTGGCTGTGGTGCCCTCTTGCAATACATTTGCTACCGTGGATTCATAAGAGGAATAATAATATGGAGTGTAGGCTTCAAATTCGGCAGCACAGGTGTCTACCCTCTTGAAAACCGGAACTACTCCAAGCGATTTACGATATCGCCTGATTTCCATTTCGCTAACATTCCAAATATGAGCAAGTTGCCTGTCGGAAAATCCAAACTGCTTCGCCTCTAGCATCAAGGCATAATCTGCCTCAGCATGATTTTTAATTTCACGAAGCTTTTTCTCTTGCCTGATAATGTCCACTAGGTTGTTCAGGAACCAGAAATCAATCTTGGTGCGGTCGTGGATTTCTTCAATGGTCATTCCGTCAAGGTACGCATATCTCAGATACCACATTCTGTCTGCATTGGGGGTGGAAATCTTGGATACAATTTCTTCCCTGCTGGGTTGGAGATCAGTACCCCAAAGATCATTCCTGTCACAACCAAGGCCAAATCTGCCAGTTTCCAGCCCCCGGAGGGCTTTCTGTAAAGATTCTTTAAAGGTGCGGCCAATTGCCATGGTTTCGCCAACAGATTTCATCTGGGTGGTAAGCGTGGCATTGGCATCAGGGAATTTTTCAAAGGCCCAGCGTGGAATTTTCGTAACCACATAGTCAATTGTGGGCTCGAAGCACGCAGGGGTTTCCCTTGTAATGTCATTTTTAAGTTCATCAAGCCTGTAACCAACGGCAAGCTTGGCGGCAATTTTTGCTATGGGGAACCCGGTCGCTTTGGAAGCCAATGCACTCGATCGGGAAACCCGGGGGTTCATCTCGATCACCACCATATCACCATTGGCAGGGTTGATGCCGAATTGAATGTTGCTACCACCCGTATCCACGCCGATTTCCCTGATGATTTTAAGGGCGGCATCGCGCATGCGCTGGTATTCTTTGTCAGTCAGTGTCTGTGCCGGGGCAACAGTAATACTGTCGCCGGTATGAACACCCATCGGATCAAAGTTTTCAATGCTGCAAATTATAACGACATTGTCAGCACTATCTCGCATAACCTCGAGTTCGAATTCTTTCCAACCGATCACCGATTGTTCGATAAGGACCTCTCCGACCGGACTAAGTTCCAGACCTCGGGAAATCAGCTCGTTAAATTCCTCTTTGTTGTAAGCGATACCACCACCAGTGCCACCCATGGTAAAGCTTGGTCTTGAAACACACGGCAAGCCAACCCTATCTCGGATTTCCTGGGCCTCGGTCATGTTTTTTGCCACGCCACTGGCCGGAAGTTGCATGCCAATCTTGAGCATGGCCTTCTTAAATAAATCCCTATCTTCGGCCTTTGCAATTGCGGTGGGGTTTGCCCCAATCATCTCCACATTATGTTTTTCAAGGACCCCATTCTTATGCAGAGCCATGGCGGCATTAAGGGCGGTTTGGCCGCCAAGAGTGGGAAGAATCGCGTCAGGTTTTTCCTTTTCAATAATCTTGGCGATGATTTCCCATTGAATGGGTTCGATATAGGTTCGATCTGCGATTTCAGGGTCTGTCATAATGGTCGCTGGATTGGAATTGACCAATATAACCTTATAGCCTTCTTCTCGAAGTGCCTTGCAGGCTTGAGTTCCGCTATAATCAAATTCGCATGCCTGACCAATGATGATTGGACCAGAACCAATTAGAAGTATTTTCTTTAAGTCTGTTCTTTTTGGCATCGCTGTTTTAGCCCCAATAATTCATCCTGATAGCTATTTCCAAAACGATCTATGCAATCTAACATCTTAGCCAGTTGGGGTTTGATTCCAAGATTTGACTTGGGATTATTGCTTTGTTTTGGGCAATGCTTGATAATTTGCAAGGAATTTTCTTGTCTTCCAAGAGGATATTGTTTTGGTTTTTGAATTTGAAAAAAGCGATATTCTTCCAGAGGGTTTTAGCCCGGTAATCGGGGTTATTACCAAGGCTAGTCGTAAGGCTTTGAAGGATGAGGTTTCAAAGAGTGTTCCCTCTGAGCCAGGCATTTATGTTTTGGTGGATTCCCAAGGTTTGATTTTTTATGTGGGAAAAGCAAAATCTCTTCGCAACCGATTGTTGGTCTATTGCAGAAAAAAAACCGGTAAAGAAAAAAGGCTTTTAAAAGCAACGTCGCAACTCTATTGGCAAACGTGCCCGACAGAATTTCATGCGATTTTAAGGGAAATGGAGGCAATAAACTTTTACCTGCCAAGGTCTAATGTGCTTGGAATTGGTAAAAGAATTAAGCCGTGTTATTTGTTGGTTACCTCTGGAGAGGCGCCAAGGCTAAAAGTTTCTTATTCAGAACCCCGTAATTGTTTGGTCTGTCTTGGGCCTTTTTTTAAAAATGATTACATCCGCAAGTCGATTGAAATCTTGCAAGATGTCTTTTTGCTAAGAGATTGTCCCGACAGGCCTAGTTGGTCATTTTTAACCAACTTGCAGCTGGTTTCCAGCAACAAACAATTTGATTGCATCAGGTATGATCTTGGAAAGTGTGCTGGACCTTGTGCGTTTGGTTCTACAAGGGAGGTTTATCTGGATAATGTGAAGCGGCTGGTGGATTTTTTGGTCAATAAAAATTTTTCATGCATTAAAGACTTAAAAAGGAAAATGTTTTTAGCTTCTTCGTCCATGAAGTATGAAAAAGCAGGAAGTATACAGAAGCAGATTGAGGGGCTTAGGGGGTTTGGTCGGTATCTAAAAAAGCAACCATTAAAGGTGCCCGATATGGTGGTTGTTCAACCTTACGGGCAGAAACAAGTTGTTGCCAGTTGGATAATTGGTGGCCGCTTGAATAAATCGAAAATCATTCCGAAATCGTTTTCTAGGCATTTATCTGGTGAAAATGAAAACCTAAATATAGTTCAAAACCCCTCTAAACGAATGTATTACAGATACGAAAGAGCATTAATTGGTAAATGGATAGGTAAAAATAAAGGGAATGCACAGTATCAATTTGTTTTGTTGTAAATCGTTAAATATTAACAGGTTTATCCTTTCTTACATTGGTATTGCGGTAAATCACCATATTTGTATACACGCCAAAAGTTCTTTTCATGGAGACGCTTATGAGATCAGCGTTAATAGTTGCAGTCGCATGTGTTTGTATCGGTTTTTCTGCGGGTTGCAGGCATCATGATCACCATGATTATCCGCCTCCCCCTCCAAGTTATTATGGTTATTCCCAGCCGAATTATTGCGTCCCTCAGAATTGCGTTCCCACTCAATCGGCAGGATATGCCCCCCAATCGGGTACATGGGCTCAGCCTCGGTCTAATTGTGCATGCCCATGATAGCATGAAAATATTGCTCTTTAAGATGGTTTCCATGTATCATCCAGCATGGTAGTAAGATTGAATAACATGGAGTGTTAGATGATACGAATTGCTTTGGCATTAAGTTTGTTTGTGTGTGCGATTGTTAACGCACAGGGACAGCTTTCAAAAGATTTACAGGAACTTAACCAGATTACTGGTGAGGTGGCGGTAAAAAATAAAATCCGAACCTTGATTTCAAAAGATGCAGTTGCCAAAGAGATGGTTCTCAAAGGTAAAAACGCATTGGAGAAAAAGCAAGGAAGCTTAAACGGTAACGGATTGTGGATTCTTGCCAGGGTAGCCCAGGAAATAAAAGATTATTCATCCGCTGAAGCTTTTTATGGGGCCTACATAAAAGAAGCCTTGGCTTTGGGAAGTGGACAGAAAATCTCTTCAGGTTATGGCGCTCTGATACAAATACTTTTTGATACCAAAAAATACCAGGAATGTGAAAAAGCTTGCAATGATTTCCTTGATATAACCTTGGAAGATGAAGCATCGTTTATGGCGGTGCTTAGGCTTAAGCCAGTGGTATTCAGACGATTGGTTTTGTGCCAATCCAAGCTTGGGCAAGCAGACAAGGGGCTCGAAAAAGTAGACAAGTTAATCAAAGATCAGCCTGATAATTGGTTGAATCTTGAGCTTAAAGGGCGAATTTTGCGGGAGATTGGCAGGGCTGAAGATGCGGAAAAAACCTATGAAGCCCTTATCGAGAAAATTAAAACAGACAAAAGGCTTGGGAAAGAAGAAAAGGAAGATTTTGTTGAAGAAGTAAATTATACCCTGAGTAATGTTTACATCGACTTGAAGAAGGTGAATAAAGCCACTGAAGTTTTGGAAAAGTTATTGGAAAAGAATCCTGAAAATCCCACATATTTAAATGACCTTGGTTACGTGCTGGCAGATAACAATTTGCGACTTGAAGATGCCGAAAAAATGGTGAAAAAAGCGATTGAGTTGGAAAGGCAGCAGCGCAAAAAAATAAAAGGTTTAAAGCCAGATGATGACAGGGATAATTCCGCTTATCTGGATAGTTTGGCTTGGGTTTATTTCAAACAGAAAAAATTCGAGGAAGCCAAAAAGCTTCTGCTTGAGGCAGTAAAGGATGAAGAAGGTCGTCATATTGAGATACTTGATCACCTTGCGGATGTGCATGAGGCATTGGGAGAAAAGCAAAATGCCCTCAAGGTTTGGAAGGAAGGTCTGGAAGTGGTAACTCCATCCAAGCGTGATCAGGATAAAAAGTCAGAGGTTGAGAAAAAAATCAAGAGATTGACAGGACAGTGAGATTCAAATTTTTTTTAAAGTTCAGTGGTGAAATTCTTTGGAAGGGGCCGAAGTGAATTCTCCCTTCCAAATCTTTTTTGATATCACACTTCCAAATGCCTCCACGTGGTTTTATTTTTCTCTTATTCTTTCTTGTGCTTTCTTTCTTAAATTTAATCGCTTAATTAGTTTTAGAAGCTTGGATATTTTTGCCATTTATCTTTTTATGCCGGGTTTGCTTCTACTTCTAGAAGGCAGCACGGATCCGCGTATTTGCTATTCTTGGTTGATGATTGCTTCCCTCTATTGGTTGGTTCGTTGTCTTTTGGATTTGATTTTGGAAAGGCGTCCGGCTTTCAAGCCTAATCTTAATGTTCCTGGAATGCTTTGGATGGCGATGGCTTTGTACGTGAGTTTGGTTGCAGTGGCTATCAGAGAGCCGCAGGTTTCCGACCAAAAACAATTGCGATCGCAAACACCCATAGATAAAGTGCGGGAACATGGTGAAAAGATGATCGAGGTTCGTAGTGGTGCAAATCTTGATGTTTCTGTTTTGAGATTGTGGATGGAAAGGGGTTTGTTCCTTTTTTGTCATTTGGTTATTTCCGTGGCTTTAGTGCTAATATGCTGGAAACATTATGGAGACTATCATCTGGGATTTGCGGCGGTTACCTTGTTCTTTTTACTTCCATATTCTTACCTGTTAATGCCTTATGCCGGTTTAAAATTTGGAAGATGGGATCATTCTTGGTTGATGACGCTTCTTCTATGGGCTTTGGTGTTTTACCAGAAGCCTAAGGTTTCTGGCGGCCTAATGGGAATTTTGTTTGGAAGTTTGGTTTTTCCAATAGTTTTGTTGCCTTTATGGATTTCTTTTTATCGCGGCAGAGGAGTGATCGCTTTTGTAGCTTCGGCCCTGGTTGGTTTTGTGACTAGCTTGGCGATTGTCTTTCTTGCCTATGAAGGTAATGCAAATGCGTTGATTTCGACATGGATTGTTTCTGACTGGTTGCCTTGGCGAGAGCCTATGGCTGATACACAGAGTTTTTGGCATGGAATACATTGGGCTTACAGGTTGCCAGTGTCACTAGTTTTTCTTGTCTTTTCGATTTCTGTTTTCTTTTGGCCTTTTCCAAAATCATTTAGCCATCTTGTGGCCATAAGCGCTGCGCTTTTAATTGGTATTCAGTTTTGGTATGCAAACCATGGTGGAATGTATATTCTTTGGTACCTGCCACTTTTAATGATTGTTATTTTCAGGCCAAGTTTTGTCGTTCCTGAAAAAAATATTGCTCAGGGGTAAGGGGTTCGCAAATTGATAGCAGGAAAAAAATCTTTGGAGGGTTTGGGGTTTGTCTTGGTAATAGCGGCTTTGGTGTTGCCTATTCAGGTTGCTAACTATCAAAAAAAACAGTTTCGCAATTTTCATGTTGTGAATCCCAATGTCATTTATAGGAGCGGGCAGATGCCTTTGCCTGCAATTCACAAAATAATCAATGACTTTCATATCAAATCGATAGTTTCGCTGAGGGATTCTTACGATGCAGGAAAGGCGCCTCCAGATGCCGCTGAAGAAAAATTTGCTCAGGAATACGGCCTTAAGTATTTGAGGTTGACCCCAAAAAAGTGGGAATCTGAATCTGGAGAGACGCCCCCTGTCCTGGAAAATATTTCAAAATATCTCGAATTGATTTCAGACCCAGCTAATCTGCCGGTGCTTGTTCATTGTTTTGCAGGAATCCACCGAACTGGGGCGTACTGTGCCATCTATCGCATGGAATTTGAGGGATGGTCCAATGATAAAGCGATCGATGAATTAAAAAAAATGGGATACGACCAGATCGAAAAAGAAAAAGATGTTTACGGTTTCATCAAGAATTATAAACCGAATTCCATTTCCGAGATCAGGAAGAATAAAAACCCTTAAGGGCTTGAATTGCGCTTTTCCATCGATTCCTCTGCTTGATTCTTTCCGCACCAGAAAGTAGGGGATTTGTAGCGAGATTTGATGTGTTTTTATTTTCCAGAAATGTTTTTTTGTCAATGAAGCCAGCGCCCAGCGCTGCTAATAACCCAGCCCCAACGGCGGTCATTTCTTCACAGTGAGCCTTAACCATGCTAATTCCTGTGATATTCGAAAGAATCTGATTAAATAATGTATTTGCAGTCATTCCGCCGTCAATGGACAAGCCTTCAGCGCTAATGTTTTGAATGATTTCTGTTTCTTCCAATAAATCGGCTAATTGGTGGCAAACTCCTTCCATTGCTGCCAAAGTGATTTCTTTCTTTGAAATATTTCTGGTAAGGCCGAGAATACTGCCTTGGAAACTACTATCCCAATAGGGGGTTCCGAGGCCGGTTAAAGCAGGAATAAATAATATATTTGTGCTTTTGTTTGCGGTTTTAGCCAAGTTTTCCGAATCAGCCGAAGCGTTGAAAAATCCCAGAGAATCTCTTAGGAATTGAATTGCCGCGCCAGCAATGAAAACACTTCCTTCCAATGCATATTCCAAATCGTTACTTAAAGTGGCTGCTAAGGTTGTAAGTAATCCATGCTTTGAATGAATAATTTTTTTGCCGGTATGCTGAAGCAAAAACGCTCCTGTGCCAAACGTGCATTTGGCCAACCCTGGTATATTGCATCGATGCCCTACCAGGGATGCCTGCTGATCGCCGGCCACGCCATAAATGGGAATCCCATCCGGTAAGAAATCCAGATTGGATGTTGTTCCAAATAAGGAAGAACTTGGTTGAATATTGGGAAGTATTTCCCGTGGTATTCCAAATAAGTCTAATAATCCATCATCCCATTTCCCTGTTTCCAAATCCATTAACATGGTTCGGGAGGCGTTTGAGTGGTCTGTTAGAAAAGACTTTCCAGAGGTGAGATTCCAAATCAAGAAAGTGTCAACGGTGCCTGCGTGAATCTGATTTAAGCCATTAGCAAGGTTTTCCGACCGAATTTTCTCCAAAATCCATTTAATTTTGGTGGCAGAAAAATAAGGGTTTGGAAACAGTCCGGCCTTTTTGTGAATAAAATCTTTCCGGTGTGAAAAGGTTTTACATATTTCGGTAGTTCGGACATCCTGCCAAACAATGGCATTGTAATAATGCTTGCCTGTTTTGGGATTCCACAAAATGGTGGTTTCTCTTTGGTTGGTTATGCCGATAGTCGAAATATTTTCAGGTTTTAAATTCAGTTGATTTAAAACAGTAATAATGGTTGATTTTACACTGTTCCAGATTTGATTGGGTGAGTGTTCCACCCAGCCGTCATGAGGGTAAATCTGTTGAATTTGTTCGTTGGCAAAGCCGAGAATTTTTCCATCCGGTTCCATAACCAAGGATCTGGTGGATGTGGTGCCTTGGTCTACAACGAGAATTTTTTGCGAGCTCATGTTAAGCCTTTAATCAGATTTAGTTGAATAAGTTCTTAAAATAGTCGGTGGGATGAGGCATAGAAAGTTTTTTCGGTAAAACCAATGAAAATTATCTGGAAAGAAATAATCCTTGGTTTTTTTTGGGCTTTTAATTTTGCTGTTATTACCACGCAAGGAAGCGTTTATCTGGAAAGAAATCATAATGAAAAATGGGTGATTGGCTTACATGGGGCATCCTATTATCTGAGCGCTGGTATTGCTTCCTTGTTTTTGCCTTCCGTTATAAAAGGTTTTGGAACTCGACCCGTTTTGCTTATAGGTGTTTCGGGTGCAGGTCTACCGGCGATTGCTTATACCCTTGTGAATCATTCATCTATTTGGTTGATATTGCGAATTATTCATGGATTTTTTTCAGCGCTAACAATTGTTGCCATGGAATTGTTGGTTTTTCAAAAGAGTGCCGAGGAGAGTAAAGCGGGTAATTTTGGTTTGTTTGAATTATCTTTGGCAGTGGGTGCTGGATGCGGTGCAATTGTTGCCCCTTTCTTGGAAAATGTTTATTCAGGCCTAGCTTTTTATTCTTCGGGGATACTGGCATTTTTTTCTCTTTTATTTGTTCCCAATAACAAAGACTTTTTATTAGCCGAGGGAGAATCAAATTTATCCTGGGAGGAATTTTGGAAGTTGATGTTTTTCTTTGGAACAGCATTTACACAGGGGTTCTTGGAGGGAGGGATCCTGGCATATTTAGGCGTGAGTTTAATGCATCAGCATTATCCGGATACCCAGATATCCGTGATTTATGCTTTCATGTTTACAGGAATTATTGTTTCTATGGCTTTTATTACCAGGTTCGCTGATTATTGGGGTGGGAGAAGGGTTTTGTTCATTAGTCACCTGGTCAGTTTTTTAGCATTAATGTCTATAAATTTTGTCTCTATTTTTCCTGTTTGGTGTGGTGGATTGTTTTTCGTCGGTTCTGCGGTGGGATGTCAGTATGCAATTGCTTTAGTGGAAATTGGGCGATTCCTGAATCCAACAAAACAACCTTCAGGAAACTCCATGTACCTCGCGTTTAATTGTATTGGAAGTGTTATGGGGCCATTAGTATTAGGGGGAGTATTAACAATTATGCCTTATGATATCATTCCATTAGTTCTCATGTTTCCTGTTGCGGTGATGATTTTTGGGTGTTCTTTTAAAGTGATGAAAAAATCAAGGAATGGTTTGGGGAATGGATAATACAAATAAACGCGAGCCAATTCGTCTTCCCATACTTCAAAAGTGGGATTGCCATGTTTGTGGCACATGTTGCAAGGAATATTTGGTGAGACTCAGCGAGGAAGAGGTTCTGGAGATTGAATCACAAAAATGGGATAAGAACGAGGAATTGGCGGGGTATGATCCCATTAAAGTTAAGGGGCTTATTTTTAAGAATTATTTTTTGAATCATCGGAAGGATGGTTCTTGCGTATTTCTTGACGATAACAATCTTTGCAAGATCCATAAAAAGTTTGGCCTTTCTGGAAAGCCCCTGCCCTGCCAAATGTTTCCATACATATTGGTGCCGACAGGTAAATTCTGGTCTGTAGGTGTGAGGTTTGCTTGTCCTTCCGCAACTAAAAATTTGGGCGCTCCGGCGAATGAACAAAAGGAACAGATTACAAGATTTAGAGATATCCTGGTTAAGAGGGAAAAATTTACGGTTAGTATTTCTGATCACCCAATTAAACCCAGGCTTGATTCAAATTTAGATGTGGATTGGGATATAATTTATCTCATTCGAGATGCTATCAAAAATATTCTGCTATTCTCCAAAGACAATATTCCTTTGGGGTTAAGGCGAATTTATGGTTTTTCAAAGGAGCTTTCCAAGACAAAGTTGAACCAGCTTAACCCTGATCAAACAATCGATTTTTTGGATATTTTCTCCAAAATGGTCATCAGTGAAGTGCCGGTTGATGCCTATTCCATTCAGCCCCCAGGTTGGGTGGATAAAGTTCTTTTCAGGCAGATGTGCGCTTTGTTTTCAAGAAAAGATCATGGGCCTAATAAGGGAATTGCGGCAACTGGCAGGGTAAGTCTTTTTCGCGCTGCAGTGCATTTTGCCAGAGGGACCGGGGAAGTACCAAAGTTAAATGCTTTTACTGGCAATATTACCTTTCAGCAAATTGATCTGAACCGCTTGGAAATCGACAAAGATTGTAATGATTTACTTTTCAGGTATTTTTTCACAAAATTCGATTCGTTGCAATTCTTCGGTGCTAGTTCTTATGGAATGTCGTTTTGGGAAGGTTTGTATCTCCTTTTAACCCTGTACCCTGTAATTATTTGGGTTGCGTTGACTATTAATTCTTCTGATGGATTTTATAAAGACCTTGAGAAATCCATGGAAATTGTAGACGATCATTATGGGTTTAACAAAATACTGGGTTCTTTCAGACAAAGAACTTCCTTTTCTTTGCTTTGCAGGAATGAAGGAATCCCCAAATTAATCTCGTGGTATTCAAGAAAACCTGTGGCTTAGCATTTGCGGACAACACCAGCAAGAATACCGAGAATTTTTGCATCTGAACCTGGTTGCACAATAATTGGGTTCATGGAGGTGTTGCAAGGTTCCAAGCGAATCTGACCCCTGTCATGGAAAAACCGTTTCAAGGTCACTTCATTGTCAATCATGGCAACGACTCGTTCACCGTTGATTGCATTTTCCTGTTTTTTAACAACAATAAAATCGCCGTCTTGTATGTGGTCTTCAATCATGGAAAAACCGCGAACTTGCAATACAAAATGGTTTTCGCCATGAAAGAGATTCTCTATATCCAAGTTTTCTTCTTGGGCAATGGCCTGAATTGGACTTCCAGCAGCAACACTTCCCAGGAAAGGTAACCCTTTCTTGTTTTTTTTGGGTTGAATAACCTGAATTGCCCGGGCGGAAAAACCTTCCCTTGAAATTAACCCTTTTTTTTCAAGTGCCTTTAGGTGGCACATTACTCCGTTTGGGGATTTTATTCCGAAGTTGTGCCCAATTTCCCTAACAGTTGGGCCATATCCCCTGTTTTCGATTTTTTCACGAATGTAATTGAAAATTTCACGCTGTCTTTGAGTAAGGCGGTCAGATTCTTCAGCCATGAAATGCTCCACCTGAACTTTAGTTCAATGTACATAGGTATATGTAACCTTATTTTTATAAATTGCAAGGTTTTTCTTACTATTGAGGGTTACAATTTGACCAAAGATATTGAACAGCAACCGTAGAAGGGTAAAAATTGAACATTCAAAATCTAAGTTCCTATTTTCGTAACATTATTGAAAATAAAGCCCTGGATGAAACTTTGGCATTGGAGTTGTTTCGTTCATTTTTGGAAAACCCAGAACCTGAAGCGGTGTTTGGAGCGTTTCTGTTTTCATTAGCCGACCATGGATTTTCTCCTGATTTTCTATCCAATGCAGCGGATGCCTTGTTACAAAAAGGAAATTCCCTTGGAATATCTCCTATTACGAATGCCATGGATACCTGCGGCACTGGTGGGGATTATTCCTCATCTTTTAACGTTTCCACAACGGTTGCTTTTGTTCTTGCGGCCGGTGGGGTGCCAATTGTCAAACATGGCAACAGAGCGGCTTCTGGAAAATCTGGAAGTGCTGATGTGCTTATTCAGCTTGGTATTCCCATGGATGTTTCCATGGAAGATCTGGCAACCTGTTTTCAAAAAGAAAAAATATGTTTCTGCTTTGCCCCGGCATTTTATCCGTTCCTTAAAAACATCGCTCCAATCAGAAAGCAATTGGGTTTCAAGACAATTTTTAACTTTGTCGGGCCCCTAGTAAATCCAGCTAGAGTCAGATTTCATCTGCTAGGGGTTGGAAGAAACCAAGACCTTGATTTGTACGGCCGGGCTCTTCAAAAGATGGGAAAAAGTGGAATTGTGCTTTGTGGTGGTGGAAGAGTAGACGAAGCAGTTTTGGATTCATCCACGGAAATTCGAATCGTTAATCCGGATCAAATACTTTCAAAAATACTTCAACCCGAAGATTTTGGTTTACCCAGTGTGGCTACCAGCCAACTTGCCATTGATTCTGTTGAAGCGAGTGCAAAAATTATATTAGAAGTACTTTCCGGGAAGGTGGGGCCAGCCAGCGAGGTGGTGATGGCAAATGCGGGGCTGGGTTTTTGGGGATTTGGAATTTCGCCTTCCCTGAAAGATGGGGTAAATCTTGCAAGATCGGTTCTTTGTGAGAAAAAAGCATTGAATCTTTACTACAGGCTTCGAGATTTTTTCTCTCAAAAATGAATGGGGTTGTTGTGGGTAAAAAGGTGGTCCTGATAACTGATCCGGGTATAGATGGTGCATTTGCCACCATTCTGGCACTCCATGAACCTTCCATTGAATTACTGGGTGTTTTGCCGACTGCAGGTAATGTTTCTTCTTCCCAAGCCACAGTGAATGCGCAGATCATTCTGGAGCAAGTGGATCCTCCGCGATGGCCCCGAATTGGATCCGCAATTCCAATTGAATACGACACAGATGGCACCAGATTACATGGTTCAAATGGTCTTGGAGGAATAGACTTCCCCACGGCAAAACTTCATCGTTTGACACCATCCGACAAATTACTGGTCGATTTGGTGAAACAGCATAAACATGAAGTCTCGGTGGTAATCATGGGGCCTTGTACGCTATTTGCCAAGGCTATTGAGAGGGAACCGGAGTTGCCTTCATTAATCGAAAAACTCGTTGTGTTGGGGGGTACCTGGCACGAACCGGGCAACAGCGGTCCAGTTTCAGAATTTCATTTTTTCTGTGATCCAGCTTCTGCCCAAAAGACTCTTCATTGTGGGGCACATACCACATTGCTTCCGTTAGATGTCATGCGCAGGCTTGTTTTTTCTCCGAGTGAGTTGTTGCAAATGCCTTGTCAGGATTCAAATGCCAGCCAGTTTTTGAAGAAAATAGTTTCCCACGGAATTGGGGCGACTTCCGCGATATATGGAATCGAAGGTTTTCACTTGAAAGATGTTTTAGGGTTGATCCCTTTGATACTTCCAGGAAAAATTAAAACAAAGACTGTTTGTGTTAATGTGGAAACCCATGGCCATTTAACCAGGGGAATGAGCGTCATAGACACCCGCTGGGGTGTGAAGAAAAATGGTGCCATTGAAATGGCGGTGGATTTTGAAGAATTAGAAATACGCAGCAGAATCCTGCGTATTATGGAATCGTTTTGAAATACTTAGCCCCTGGCTTTCCACTCCGGTGTAATAAGCCAGCGTAAAAAGGCGCTTGAAAAACGAGGGTTACCCTCCAACTGTAAAAGTGCCGCTCCGCACTTATCAAGGCTCAAGCCGCAACCTTGGTATCCCAATAGCCAACTTGTCAAGATTGCAAGGTCAGGCATATGCCCAAACAATGCAATTTTCTCAAAAGCCAAATCATTTAGGGCACTAACAATGATTTCCGGGCTTGCACCTGCCTTCAGTTCATCTTTTTCAAAATAAGTTTTTGATGGGTTGACAAGTTTTGGGAAAACCAACTGTGCGGTATGTTTGGCCCTGACCAAAGGACTGGTTAAAACAAAGTCAGGGCTCCATTTTAACTTTTTAAGGCTTTTTCTTAGCCTTTTGGCTTGTTTTAGACCCCTTTGGCTTAGAGGTCTCTCGGCATCTGTAAGGATATCTGTTCCATCCATATCCAAGGCTTCCGCGTGGCGAACGATAAGGATTTCCATGTTTGGTTCCTAATGTGCGAGTTTTTCTAAAGATATCTTATTTCCAAAGGCTTCTTCTTCCATTCTTCCCTTTTGATTATGCGCCTTTTGCATATAATTTCAGTTCGCTCTATTTGAAATGTTGGAAGTAAGGATTTGGTGAAATAGCATGCAAAGAAATGATATCAGAAACATTGCCATCATTGCCCACGTTGATCATGGCAAAACAACTCTCGTTGACCAGATGCTTAGGCAGTCCGGTCTTTTCCGGGAAAGTGAACTACGGGGCGAAAGAATTCTGGATTCCAACGATCTGGAAAGAGAGCGTGGTATTACCATTCTGGCGAAAAATATTGCCCTGAAAATTGGTGATACAAAAATCAACATCCTGGATACCCCTGGCCACGCTGACTTCGGTGGTGAGGTGGAGCGTGTTTTGAAAATGGCAGATGGTGCGTTGCTTTTGGTGGACGCAGCCGAAGGCGTTATGCCCCAGACCAGATTTGTGCTGCGAAAAGCATTTGCTTGTGGCTTAAGGCCTATTGTAGTTATCAATAAGATTGACAGACCGGATGCCAGAATTGACGAGGTTCTTAACGGGGTGTTTGATCTTTTTGTGGAACTAGATGCCGATGAAAAGACTCTTGATTTTCCAGTAATATACGCTTCAGGTCGCGATGGCTTGGCCACTTTGGATATGAATGTTCCCGCTAAGGATTTTCGTCCGCTTTTTGATTCGATACTAAAACACGTTCCCGGTCCCGAGGCAGATGTAAATGCTGCTTTGCAAATGCTTGTTGTAACCTTGGATTACAGCGAATTTGTGGGAAGAATTGCCGTGGGGCGTATCTTTGCTGGCAAATTGAAAAAAGGTCAGCGTATTGCCCACCTAAAGCCTGATGGTGCAAAAAAGGAAAAAAATCTCACCCAGCTTTACTCTTTTGATCGCCTTGGAAGAATTGATGCTGAGGAAGCTACTGCCGGAGATATCTGCGCAGTGGTTGGTTTGGAAGATGTGGAAATTGGCGATACCATCGCTGCACTGGATAATCCTGTTCCATTACCTGCAATCAAAGTTGATGAACCAACTCTGAGTATGGTTTTCAGAATCAATGACTCACCATTTACCGGTCAGGAAGGCACTTATGTGACCAGTAGGCAGTTGCGTGACCGGCTTATGAAAGAGCTGGAATCGAATGTTGCGTTGCGGGTTACGCCAGACGAAGTGAAAAAAGATGAATTTCATGTCGCGGGTCGTGGATTGCTTCATCTTTCAGTATTGCTCGAAAATATGCGTCGGGAAGGGTTCGAACTTTCTGTTGGAAAACCTCGCGTTATCACCAAAAAAGATGGTGACAATGAGCTTGAACCAGTCGAATACCTGGTGATTGAAACCCCGCCAAACACGGTTGGTTCCGTCATGGAATTGGTTGGTAATCGCAGAGGTGAATGCTTGAAGATGGATGGTAAAGGTGCCTTGACCCATATTGAATTCCTTATTCCAGCACGCGGTTTAATTGGCCTGAGGACCAGGCTGATGACTGCAACCAGTGGCGAAGCAATCGTTCATCATAACTTTTATGATTATCAACCGGTAAAAGGTGGTATCCCCCAGAGAGCAAACGGTGTTTTGGTATCGACAGAAAACGGCCGAGTCACCGCCTATGCCCTCGATAATCTGCAGGATAGGGGAATTCTTTTTGTGCCTGTTGGTGATGAGGTTTACGAAGGGCAAATTCTTGGTGAGCATTGCAGGGATAATGATCTGCCGGTGAATGCTTGCCGTGAAAAGAAACTCACCAACATGCGTGCGTCAGGATCAGACAAGTCTATCATCATAAAGCCACCAAAAGTCCTTACGCTTGAACTTGCTCTGGAATACATCGAAGATGATGAACTAGTGGAAGTTACTCCCAAAGCCATTCGCCTTAGGAAGATTTTCCTCAAAGAGACGGATAGGAAGAAACACGCAAGGCAATCATCCTGATGATGTTTTAATCTTTAAGGTGCTTTACAATTTTTTGAAGCACATCAAACAGGTACCAGGCTGCGGAGTAATGCCCGCAGTCATACCAATAAATAGTTTGTCGGCCGCTTTTTTCCCAGAGAAGCTTGGCCATTTGGGGAGGTACTATTTCATCCCTGCTGCCAGCGAATTGGATTACCTGTTTGGATTTAAGGTTCTCGGCTCTCGTTATCGGGTCCACTGGGGCAAGCAGTTTGGAAAGGTCTTCTTTTTTACCACCAAATAGCAAGAAGGCTTGTTTAAAAGGCTTCGCAGCGGGATGTTCCAGATAACCGTCAATAAGGCCGCCCCCTCCAAGTAAAACCACAACTTTCGTAACATCAGGTTCCATTTCAGCACTTAAAGCTCCAACCATGCTCCCAAGGCTGGTTCCAGTAATTGCAATTCGCTTTTTATCAACTTCTTCACGACTTTTTAGCCAAGCCACAGCAGTTCTTACATCTAAAACTGTTTGTTGAATGGCGCGAAAAGTATGTTTAAGGTCTGGGGAAAGTAACCTAATTCCACTTTTGGGTGGACGCCTGGGGCCATAATACGCCATTTGAACAAAGAGGGCCCCTACTCCTTTGCTAGCGAGATGTGTTGCTATGGATCTGGAAAGTGATTGATCACCACCTGTAATGTCCAGAACTATGGTGGCAGGAAAAATCTTTTCACTCTTCGGGACATAGTATTCCGCATAGACGGTATTATTTTCTAAATGAGGTGATTTAATAGGCGAGTTAAAAGTTAATACATAAATATCAGTGTTTGAATGGGATAAAAGATTTTTCGGGCGTAAAGTGAAATCTATTTTGGTCGTTTGTAACTGATATTCTTTTGGAGTAGTTTCTGGTTCTTTAAGGTTTCCTACTTCAAGCGACCCAGTTTCAAGGGGAAAACGAAAATCCGGGGAGGCAAATCCCAAGGTTATATGGGTGAAAAAAGCCAAGATCGATGGTAGATACATGGCATTCCCTAAATAGTAAGGAAAAAAGTTATCCCATCATTTCCCGAAAAGATTCAAAAAGATAACCGCTGTCATGAGGTCCCGCCGATGATTCCGGATGATATTGAACACTCATGACTTTGTGTTTTTTATGTTTCATACCCTCAACTGTGTTGTCGTTAAGGTTGATGTGGGTAACTTCCATTTCGGCAGGAAGTGAGCTGGCATCGACAGCGAAACCGTGGTTTTGTGAGGTAATCTCCACCTTTTTGTTTTCGAGGTTCAATACAGGTTGATTGGATCCCCTGTGACCAAATTTCAATTTAAAGGTTTTTGCCCCACAAGCATGGCCAATTAACTGATGGCCAAGACAAATGCCAAAGATGGGTTTTTTGCCAACCAAGTAACGAATGGTTTCATGAGCATAAGTAACAGCTGCAGGATCACCAGGGCCGTTTGAAAGAAAAATCCCATCCGGGTTATGGGAAAGAATATCTTCAGCTTTGCAATTTCCAGGTAATACTGTGACCTGACAGCCAACCTGAACAAGGCAGCGGAGAATATTTTGTTTCATGCCGAAATCCAACGCTACTACCTTATGCGATGGCTTATGTGTGGGTAAATACGTGACAAGATTGCTGGTGAATCCCTCGGTCCATTGGAATATTTTGCTTGGCATTACTTTTTTTGCCAAGTCTGCCCCAACAATCGATGGGCTGGAAATAGCTTTTTGAACAAGGCTTTTATCATCCAAGTCGGTGCTGGAAATAATGCCTTTCATGGCTCCACGAATGCGAATTTTTCGAACTAAAGCCCTGGTATCGATCCCTTCAATCCCAGCTATTCCAGCGTTTTTTAGATAAGAATCCAAACAGCCGGAAGAACGGTAATTGCTTGGGTGCTGGCTTAATTCGCGGACTATGAAACCTTCAACTTGTGGAGAATTCGACTCAACATCCTGCTGATTGACTCCGTAATTACCAATAAGGGGATAGGTCATCGTGACGATTTGCCCCTTGTAGGATGGATCTGTAATTATTTCCTGGTAACCCGTCATACTGGTATTAAAAACCACTTCGCCAAGGGTTTCCGTTTTGGCTCCGAAGCCTTTTCCTGTAAAAACCGTCCCATCTTCCAAGGCTAGTTTGGCTTGCATATCCAAGAAGATTCCTTTTAAGGAAGTAATAATTACCTTCAACTTTTTTACAGGCTAATCATCAGGTTTCCAATCATATTTTTCCAAACTAGTGCTGAAGTTGATGAATGTCGTTGCAGAATTTGAATAAATTGTTTCTTAAACTTTCCATGGGGAGTCCAATTACATTGGTCAGGGAGCCTTTTTTAAGGGTAACCCAAGGATCGTTTGACTCCTCGATGGCGTAGGCGCCGGAATGCTCTTTCCAGGACCTTGTTTCCAAATAATTCTCAAGTTCAGAATCGGTTACGTGTCGAAATTCAACCAGGGATTGTTCTTGCCAGCAAAGTTGGTTTCCTGAATCCACATCCCAAAGGACCACTCCCGTCCATAGTTCATGGGTTTTGCCCGACATACTCCTTAGCATTTGGAAGGCATGTTCGCGATTTTCAGGTTTCATAAGGGGTTTCTTGTCCATCCAGCCTATGGTGTCCGCACAGATAATGACGCTGGAAGTAACTTTTGAGGAAACATCATTAGCTTTGATCCATGATGTCCATGCAACTTGGCTTCGAGGGCATTCAAAGCCGGATTTTGGTTCTTCAACGGTTGGCTTCACAACATTAAATTTTGGTATGAAATTTTTTAGCAGTTTATGTCTGGCGGGTGAACCGCTTCCCAAGACTATGGTTTTTTCCATGGTTCGCAAATCCGTTCTACAATTGGATGAAACTTTGACGGAGTTAAATCATCCTGACAAATCATGCGGTCGCATTTCATTAGATAGCTTGCTTTGCAGGGTACTGAAGTTTCCAGCGCATTATCAAATTGGCCATATGGTCCATTCCATGCGACTTTTGTGCAAAGAAACGGGCTGATTACCGGGATTCCCTGTGCCACAGCAATATGTAGTGGTCCAGTGTCATTGGAAAAGGTGAAATCAAGACTTGAAATCAAATCAACCAGGCCTGAAAGGGAAGTTTTTCCAACTAAGTTTGTTAGGGGAATTTTATTTGAAAGTGCGTTTTGAATTTTAGTTGCACTTTCAACATCATCAGGCCCTCCAAAAAGAATAACACTTCCCTTGGTGATATTTATTGCCTTTGAAAGCAAGTCACAGAAATATTCAAGTTTCCATTGCTTCGTCCGCCAGCGTGCTCCTGGGCAACATCCCACCCATGGCCTTGGAAGATTTTCCAAGACACTTTGAAACGATGGATCGTATGTCCTTGGAAAGGATCCATTTGGAGCTTTACCTTGGCAACCCAAGAACTTCGCCGCTTCCCAATATCTTTCCACGGAATGCATATTACCCGGGTTCGGATATGGCACAATGTGGGTGTAAAATGCCCGGGATCCTTCGCGGCAATCTTCAAGCCCTATTCGAATGGGCGCTCCACTCAAGCGTGAGATAATTCCTGTTCTTAAAAGGCATTGTAAATCGATGCTGATGTCAGGCCTGAAGGATCGAATTTTGCCTATTATGCTGGAAAAACTTCTGATCCCTTTGAATATCCCGTTCTTCCAGGAATTCCGATCAAATGGAAATAGCTCGTTAATGGCTTCATGTTTGGCCAAAAGTTGAGTGTAAGACTGATTGATTAGCCAGCCGATTTTTGAGGAAGGATATCTTTGCCGAATGCCTTCAAGAAATGGTAGAGCATTGGCGATGTCACCAATAGCGCTGGGTTTCAAAACAAGAATTCTTTCGGGTGTTTTGTTAAGTTCCATTATCATTTTGTCTCAAACCAAGTTCAAGCTGCGGTTTAGGTTAATCTGGCATTGGTAAACCTGCTGAAATCCTCAAAAAAACGCGGATAGGTTTTGCTGACACAAGATGGGTTAAGAATGGTTATTCCAGGAACTTTTAGACCTGCAACAGCAAAACTCATCGCCATCCGGTGATCATTATAAGTTGTAATTTCAGCCGCTTGAAGTTTTTTGGGGTGGATAACAATACTGTCTTGAAATTCCTCGACTTTTGCGCCAATTTTTTGGAGTTCAGTCGCAAGAGCCGAGATGCGATCTGTTTCCTTGTGCCGGATATGTTCAATATTTCGAATTCGGGTTGGGCCATCCGCAAAACATGCAACCACCCCCAGAGTCATGACGGTGTCACTTATGGCGTTCATGTCGATATCAATGCCCCTGAGAGTTCCTCCTGTGACTTTAGTAACCTGGCTGGATTGTTCCACCTTGCATCCCATTTTTTCCAAGGCTTTTACGAAATGGATATCGCCTTGCATACTTTGGCTACCCAACCCAGGGGTTATAACTGTGCCACCTGTTATAGCTGCCATGGCATAAAAATAACTTGCGGCAGATGCATCGGGTTCTATGTGATAATTAAATAATTTTCCCTCTTGTTTGCCAGGTATTTCAAATTCTCTTTCAGATGTGTGATGGATTGTCAATCCCCACGCTTTAAGCATTTGAATTGTCAATTCGATGTAGGGTTCGGAAACAATCTTCCCAATTAAATGGATTTTGGAATTCCCCCTGGCAAGGGGTGCTGCCATAAGAATACCGCTTAGGAACTGGCTACTGGTGGAAGTCGATATTTCAGCATTGCCCCCAGACCATCCTTTGGTGTTTATGCGAACAGGTGGGCAATCGTTTCTTGTGACACTGCTGGCATCAATCCCTAGCTGATTAAGGCAATTTAACAAATCGCCTATGGGCCTTTCCCTCATTCGTTTAATTCCATCCAGCAGGAATTCACCATTTCCAAGAGCTACCATTGCGGTTAAAAACCTCATAGTGGTGCCAGAATTAGCGGTAAATAACTCAGCTTTTGAAGCTGGAATTATTCCTGCTGATAAGGGTGATTGGATGGTTATTGTGTGTTTTTGCCAATCTGCCTTGATTATGTAGCCAAGTTTTTCAAGGCAACCAACCATGATTTCTGTGTCTTCACTTTGAAGAGCGCCAGAAAGAACGGTTTGATTTTTGCCTGTGTTTAATGCTGCCAATACCATTGCCCGGTTGGTAATACTTTTGGAACCGGGTGGTATGCATTCAAACTCCACCCTGTTGGTTGAAGGATGGATGGTTATTTTTTCAGGAAAACTATGATTCGTGTTATTCATGAATTTTATCGTAATTGACCTTCAGTAAATAAAGTCCTTTTGCAGGTGCAGTGGGACCCGCATGATTTCTATTCCTGGATGCAATTATCTGTTCCATCTTTTCAACAGGCCAGAAGCCCCGTCCAATTTCTATCAGACTACCAACAATTGCCCTTACCATATTGTAAAGAAATCCGTCAGCTTCAACAGTAATCCAAATCCAATCTCCCATTCTGCTTATGATTGCTTTGTGAATGTTGCGAATACTGGTTGCGCGATTTGGCCAATCTGTTTCAAAACATTGGAAATCGTGTGTTCCCAATAAAGCCGTTGCGGCTACCCGCATTTTTTCTTCATCCAATGAATATTTTACTGTATGCGCATATTTTCGGCTGAATGGATCCGTGGCACGTGAGCATCGAATCACATATCGATAGGTTTTGCTAATTGCGCTTCTGTTTGCATCAAAGCAGATATTTACATCTTCCGCTTCAAGGATTGATACATCTTCTGGAAGATAACTATTTAGCGCCATGGCAATTCGAGTTGTTTCGATTGTGCTGCGTGTTTTGAAATTCGCGACCTGTCCCAAAGCGTGGACTCCGGAATCAGTTCTACCGCTTCCCATGAGTTTGGCTTCATGGCCTGTAACCTTTTCAATGGCTTTTTCAATGGTCTCCTGAATAGTCCTCTTTCCTGGCTGGGTCTGCCAGCCGAAGAATTCTGTACCATCGTATGAAATGGTCAGTTTTATGTTTTTTTCCGGGGATTCTTGCATTGTCGCAGAATAACCTCACAACTTCTTTCTAAGATAATGTATGATTGCAGCAGCTTTTTTCCTAATGGCCTTTTCATAGTGGGGTTTTTTGAATTGTTAGAAGACGAACCATGGATGAAACTTGCTCTGGAGCTTGCTGCCAGAGGGCGTGGTTTTGTGGAACCCAACCCCATGGTTGGAGCTGTGGTTGTTCAACAAAATGAAGTAGTTGGATTGGGTTGGCATGAAAAATTCGGTGGGCATCATGCGGAAATCAACGCATTAAATCAGGCAGGCGGTAACGCAAAAGGTTCTACTTTATATGTGACACTGGAGCCATGCTGCCATCATGGAAAAACTCCTCCATGCGTGGAATCTATTATTCGTGCAGGGGTGTCAGAAGTCGTATTTGCCATGGAAGATCCAAATCCTTTGGTTGCGGGCAAAGGACTTCAAAAACTTCAAGAGCAAGGAATCAAGGTTTCCAAATCGCAACTTGAAAAAGATGCAAGATTCTTGAACGCCCCTTTTATCAAGTCATTTACTGTGGGTAAACCATTTGTCATAGCCAAGTGGGCCATGACACTCGATGGTAAAATAGCCACTTACACCGGGGAATCCAAATGGATAAGTAATCCAGAAGCCCGAAAAATTGTTCATGAATTACGTGGGAGGGTTGATGGTATTTTGGTTGGCATCGGTACGGTTCTCAAGGATGACCCAATGCTAACCGTTCGCCCTGCAGGTGCGAGAACGCCATTAAGAATTATTTTGGATCCAAACGCCAAGTTGCCCCTGGATTGCCAACTGTTTAAAACGGCCCTGACGGCTCCAGTTCTAATGGTAGTTTCCAAGGCAGCAGATCCCCACAAAGTTAAGCTTCTTAAAACTCATGGAATAGGCGTTTTAATAATTGATTCCGACAAACCTGAAATAATTCTTAACCAATTGTTGGAATACCTAGGCTCAATGAGTCATCACAATTTATTGGTGGAGGGCGGTTCAACAGTTTTAGGGCATTTTTGGGACCAAAACCTCATTGATGAATGTCATATTTTTGTAGGGAATAAAATCATCGGGGGTGGAAAAGCTCTTTCACCCATTTCTGGCATTGGTTTTCAAAAAATCCCTGTCCCCACTCAATTTGAAGCTTCCTCTTTGAAGATATTGGACGACAACTTTTATTTTCAAGGAAGACTTGCCAAAGTCGAAAAATAATTCTCATAGGAACCTGGCGAGGTGGCTTGGCAGCAAAGGTTTCCAATTTAATAGTTTTTCAAGCCTAATTCCTAGGTTTATCAGCCTTAAATCTTGGTTATACCTACCAGCAATCTGGATACTGATAGGGAGTTTTTCATCATTAAAACCCACCGGAAGAGAAATGGTTGGTAACCCTGTGAAACTCCATGGGCTATTTAAGGCTGGATCCCCAGTGTTTGTCCGATCGGGAGCCACGGTAAGAGTGGCACTGGAAAACAGACCCTCTAGATGTTGCATCTGATTCTCAAACCATGTTTTCCAAACTTCCTTTTGGTTTAGTGCCTCCAGATATTCCATATTGGAAACCTTTCGTCCTTCATCAATAAGAGAAGTGATTTTTTCGGGATAATCCCAAGGTCTCCTTTCAATCCAGAACTCATGAACGCGAAACGCTTCATGAGCCATGATTTTTCGGTGGTACTTGAGGATGTCTGGAGCGTTATCAGGCAGATGAATATCCTTAAAAATTACCCCCTGTTTTTCCAGGGCCAACTTTGTTTCTGAAATTAAGGTTTTAATGTCTGGTGAAAGTTTGTCCCAGAAAAAGCCTTTTAAAAAGCCAATTGGCAGGCGAAAGTCAAATCCAGAAATTGCCGGTAGGGGCGACGATAGGGCCTGGAAAATTACTCCAAGGTCTTCCATGTTGTTTGCCATAAATCCCAAATGGTCCATGGACGGAGACAAAGGTAATATTCCTTCCATGGAAATCCATCCATAACTGGGTTTTATCGAGCAAACCCCGCAATAGGCTGCGGGTCTTGTGATGGAACCACCAGTTTGGGTTCCAAGTGCCAATGGAACCATTTGAGTTGCGATGGCCGCCGCTGAGCCACTGCTGGACCCTCCCGGGGTCCGTTGCTGGTTCCATGGGTTAACTGTCGGGGGCGGATCAAAGCTTGCGTAAGGCGTTGTCACGGTTTTTCCCAAAATGATTGCCCCTGCTTTTCTGAGCATCCGCACGCAATCGGCATCTTGCCGGGCAAAATTTTCAGTCCAGGACTTACAGCCTGCTTTGGTCGGCAAATCATTGACATCAATAATGTCTTTCACGCCTAGGGGAATTCCGTGGAGAGGTTCCAACGGGCCTCCGTCTTTGACCTGTTGATCCATTTTGATTGCATTCCGTTGGGCATGTTCTAAATCCAGAAATTCCCAGGCATGCACAAACATTTCCAGTTTTTGGATTTGTTCCACCGATTTTTTTAAAAGTTCTGAAGGGGAACTGTCGCCCGAACGAAATGATTCCTGTAAACTCTTTATGTTATTCATGAATTGATTGCCTTGGGGAAAAGTTTGGAAGGTAGATTAACATGGTGCATGTCGCGATTCTAGGTGCTTCTGGTTATACCGCTCTTGAATTAATGAAGATTCTTCTGCGCCATCCTGAAGTGAAAATAGTTTCTTGCGTTTCCAGGCAAGAAGAATGCCCCTGGGTGCATGACTTGCACCCCATTCTTCATGGGCAATTGGAAATAAGGTGTGAATCGTTGGATATTAAGTCGCTTTTGCTGAAAAACGTGAAATGTGTTTTTAGTTGTTTGCCTCATGGTGCAAGCATGGATGTTATCCCCGAAATTCTAAAGGCAGGTATCCGTGTTGTTGACCTTTCGGCGGATTATCGCTTAAAAGATCCTTTGAATTACAAAAAATGGTACGGTGAAGACCATAAGGACTTGGCGAATCTTTTCCATGCCGTGTACGGTTTGCCAGAATTTTCAGCCGCCGAGATACAAAAGGCCAATTTAGTCGCAAACCCCGGTTGTTACCCGCAGACCGCGATCTTGGGATTGGCGCCATTGCTTGGATTGGGACTTGCCCATGCAGATCAGATAATCGTCGACAGCAAAAGTGGGGTATCAGGTGCCGGAAGAAACCCAAAACAAAACACTCATTTTCCAGAGTGCAATGAAAGTGTTAGCGCGTATCAAGTTGGAAAGCACCGTCATACACCTGAAATGATACAGGCCTTGGTTCCTTTTGGCGGTAAAGGGGTTGATTTGATTTTTACCCCTCACCTGATTCCGATGGATCGCGGGATTTTTTCAGCAATATACGCCAAAAAGAAGACGGACTTGGATAAAAAAACTTTGATTCAGAAGGTGGCTGAATTTTATTCTGGTAAGCCTTTTGTTCGAGTTTTGGACAAGTTACCTGCAACTAAAGACTGCTGGGGAACAAACTTTATCAGTTTGAATTACGAGATAGTGAATGAATTCATTATTTGTTTAGCTGCATTGGATAATTTGGTAAGGGGGGCAAGCGGGGTGGCTGTTCAAAACTTTAATATCATGTTTGGTTTCCCTGAAAAAACAGGATTTTGATTCCTTATTGCTATTGACACGCTTTGTTTAAAGGTTATCTCGCTAGTGCTTTTAGCTAAAAGGGGATGATCATGAGAAAATATTTGAAGCAAGGTTTGGTAGCGATGGTTTTTATGGGGGTAGCTAATTATTCAATTGCCCAAAGTAGTACCCTAAATAATGGACAGACATCTGGTAATTGGAATCCATTTGCTGGTTTGTTTAACACCAAAACCAATATTACCCAACAAAAAGCTAGTCAAGCAGCTCAAAATCAGGGTAATCAGAGATTGGCTTCGCCAATGAATCTTTATCCAAGAACTAACAAGCTAAATAGCTATTTCGCTGATTTACCCATGTTAAGCAATTCTGTTCCAGTAGGAAGATCAACATTTCCCACACGAAATCAGTTGCCTGGAGCAGCATACTTGCAAGGTTTTGGCTACCGTTACGGCGGACAACGCTAAAATCTCTCTTAAATAATATTTCTTGGTAATTTTCTTTCTGGTATAAAATAAATAATCCGGAGAGGAAATTACCATGACTTATTTTCGTTTCGCATTTGTTTCTATGATAGCCTTATTTATGACCTTTGGGTTAATTTTAGGCCAGGAAAAAGACGCCAAAGATAAGGGAAAAGAAAAAGATAAGGATAAAGAAAAGGTTGAAAAACCAGCTTCGGATAACGCCAACAAAGAGAAATGGGTGGTTACCGGGCAAACGAATGCATTGATCAAGGAATATCGTGAAAGTGATGGTTCTTTGGTTCTTTCCATCCAGAGTGTGGAATTGAACCCCCAGGCAATGCAACAAATGCAGCAGGCCAGAATGCAGGGTGGTAAAGCAAATCCCCAGCAGGCAAGAATGAATTTGATGAAAGCCCAGGCAAATCTTTACAAGCAAAAAATGGAAGACGTGGAGTTTTTGTTGAAAGACGATGTTAAAATTCGCCAGTTGCTTCCCCCTGAATCCTTTGATGAAAAAGGGAATAAAAAGAGATTAAGTGCCAAGGAGCTTGCCGAGCTAAAAGGACCTGAGAAAAACTTGCCAGGTTTTCCTGCTGACCGGTCTGATTTAAATGGAAATACCTTGGTTCAGGTAACTTTTTCTTCCAAAGTGCAAAAGCAGGTGGCAAAAGCCGGTAATAGCGGCTTGGCAGGTATCGCCGCCGCAAAAGACGACCCTGAGACAGCCCGAGAGAAACGTCCCAGGGTATCTATGATTATTATCACGGGTAAAATAAATGAAAATACCAAGCGAAATTAGTATTTTGCGTTATTTCCTGAAGCCTTGATGCCTATTTTGGCCAGAGTTGACGCTGTACCTTCCATCATCATTTTCAATTCACTATTTACGGCAATAAATTGCCAGCCTTCTTTGATTCTTAATTCGGCCTCTTCAGGACTCATGCAATGAATCCCTGGAGCAACCTTGTTTCTCTTACATGCTTCAAGGATGGTTTTCAGTGCATTATTGAATTCATCTGCGGAGGGCGGTTTTCCATCCGGACTTCGCATGCTTGCAGCCAAATCATTCGGGCCCACAAAAATGGCATCTATTCCAGGCACTGAAAAAATGCTATCGGCATTTCTTACCGCATCAATATGCTCGCATTGAAGCACTACCAGAAGTTCATCATTGGCTTTATTGAAATAATCCGGAGCACTTGCGCCAAAATTAAGGGCATGAACGTTTCCGCCAACACTTCTTGTGCCTTTAGGTGGGTAAAGGACAGCGGAAACAGCATCTATTGCTTCTTGGCGTGAATTTACCATGGGTACCACCACACCGAAGGCTCCATTATCCAGCGCCCTCTTTATGTGATCATGACGGTTGCTGGGAACTCTAGCCAAGGGCACACAATTGGCATCTGCAATCGAGGCAAACATGTGAGTGGCTGTTTCCCAAGATACCAAGGTGTGTTCAATATCCACTGTGAGCCATGCAAATCCACTTCTTGCCATGAAACGGCTGGCAATGATGCTTCCAAGCGAAAGCCAAGTGCCCACACTGGGTTTTCCTTCTTTGAGAAGATTTTTTGCGTGGTTCGTTTTCATGGTAAATCCTTATGTTGAAGCAGTTCGGTATTTTTACAAACAACATCTTATATTGAAGCATCAAAATAAGAAACTTTTTAAATATCTGCCAGTGAATCAAAATTTATTTTGGTTTCATGGGTAAGGATTTAAATTAAAATGGTGCAATAAACATAGGTTGGAAAGAAAAGATTTTTATGACAACTTTTCGTCAGAACGATGTGTTGGGCAAAATTCAAACCGAGGTTGGAAAAAAAGTCTTTGGTTTGGAATCGGTGGTTAAAAAAATATTAGCCGCATTTTTGGCTGGTGGTCATGTTCTTTTGGAAGGTGTTCCTGGCCTTGCTAAAACTTCCTTGGCAAATGCCATGGCTAGTTCTATGGGGCTTTCCTTTCAGAGGATTCAATTTACCCCAGATCTTTTGCCTTCAGATTTGCTTGGTACCATGATTTATTCCCAAAAAACCTCCGATTTTGAAATCCGAAAGGGGCCAATTTTTTCGCAATTTATTCTGGCGGATGAGATAAATCGCGCGCCATCCAAGGTTCAATCTGCTCTTCTTGAGGCAATGCAGGAAAGTCAGACCACCATTGGACATGAATCTTTTCCACTTCCCTTTCCTTTCTTGGTGATGGCTACACAAAATCCTTTGGATCACGAGGGAACCTATCCTCTGCCTGATGCTCAATTAGACCGATTTATGATGAAAGTTTTTGTGGATTATCCGGAAGCTCGCATGGAACTGGATATTTTAAAAAAGCTGGCAGGATCCCACTTAGAAGAAATTAAGGCTGTGTTCAGTCCCGAAGATTTTGGGGTTTTAAGGGAAAGGATTTCCCGCGTTCACATGGAAGAATGTTTAATGGAATATTCGGTAAGTCTTGTGAGAAAAACCAGGGAACTGATTTTGGCAAATGATGAATATTCCTTTTTGGGGCATGGGGTTTCCACGCGAGGGGCTTTGCATTTGGTAAAGGCAGCTAAATCCATCGCTTTTTTGGAAGGCCGTGATTTTGTTTTACCGGAAGATATCAAGGAAGTGGTTCCAGATGTTTTTAGGCACCGAATCAGTCTTGGTTTTGAAACTGGCGGGCCAAATAATTCCAAGGAAGAAATGATTCAGACCGTCGTTTCAGAGGTGAAGTTACCCTGATTGTCAGGCGATTTTTTGGATAGACAACTTGTTCTGTTGAACATAGTTTTCCAACTCTTTTTCGGTAAACGCGCTTTTGGTAGTGCCAGTTGCCCTTACCACACTTGCCCCCATGGCACTTCCCATAACAAGACACTCTATCTGACTCCTGTTATTTAGAATGCCTTTCATAAAACCGGCAGCAAAGGCGTCTCCACTTCCAGAGCCATCTACATAATCCATGGAAAAAATATCTGCCATCCATGTGCCTTCTAGCGTTGCCATCAAAGTTCCCTTGGAACCCTTGGTTATTATGGTTGTCTTTACCCCTGAATTTTGGAAAAAGAGTGCCTGGTCCAGGGAATCGGTTTTTCCTGTAATTAGCTGGGCTTCGGCGTCATTTGGCATAAATATATCCGTAAAAGGCAACACAGGAGCAAGACTAGGCATGAAATCTTCCCTGCCAGGCGTTACTACATCGAGAATTGTGGTTATTCCCTGTTTTTGTGCTTTCGAAAAAACGTTGGCAACATGATTGGGGGAAAGTTTTTTCATGAGAAGATAACCCCCCAAGTAAAGAACTTTGCAATCTTTAATATGTTCCCAATTTAAATTAATGTCTGAAAAAGTTTTGTTTGCACCTATGCAGTGAATAAATCTACGATCTTGGCCTTTCACATTTACTACCATCGTCTGGCTTGTGGTTTCATGTGCATCCGTTTCTATTCCTTCGCAGGGGATTTGTTGTTCCTTAAGCATTTCCGAAATCATCGTTCCAAAATGGTCTTTTCCAACCCTGCCTGAAATTCTTGGAAACACATTGAGTTTTCTTAAGCAAACAGCAACATTTGCAGCGCAGCCACCAAGCGACATTCCCATGGTGTTTGTCGCCACCAACTCGCCCTCTAATGGCAAATGACTTATTGGGTCGCAAATATGATCTGCCACCAATATTCCGCCACAAAAAACATCGTAAGCCATGCGCATAACCGACCTTTCCAGAGGTTTACATGGATTAGATTTTCTTTCAAAACAACCTTGGATCAACAAATAAGTTTCAAGAAAAAACAAATCTGCTGTAATTCGGCGAATAGAATAAGAATGTATTTTTAAGGTGATCATGATGATTCAAAAAATAAAGTTGCTTCTAAACGAACTGCAGCAATTGTTAGTCTCGTCCTCAAGGCAAGAACTTGCACTTGGGGATCAAAAAGAATACTCGCCGATTCGTTTCGTTAGGATTGCGTCAGGGGTTGGTCAGACCTTGGTGAACGGTTACATAGAACATCTGGCTGGAGCCCGAAAAAACGAAGAAATCGGTTGGTTGCTTTTGGGTTTCAGGGAAAAAGATAAAGCAATAATTTTGGCGGCAATTCCCTCGGGTGAAAGTCGCGATGCGAGTTCTGTGCATGTTAAATTTAACTCTCAGGCTCAGGCACTTGCAGGGAGAATACTTAAAAAACGTGAAAAAAAGCTTGAGGTTCTTGGCCTTTTTCACACACACCCGGGAAAAATGCGTAGGCCATCCTCGGGAGATTTCCGGGGAGATATTGAATGGGTCAAATCCATCTCTGGCAGGCAGGGAGTTTTCGGAATAGGGACTGTCGAAAATAACGCCGAAAGTTACGAAAAATCCCATGTCGCTAATTTTGTTAGTTCCAATGCTTTTGATTGGAATAATTTGAGGTTTTCTTGGTATTACCTTTCACAAGGGGATACGGATTACAAAAATCTGAAGATTCGCTGGACACTTGGTCCAGATTTGGCAGATTTTTTAAGCGGCCATTGGTCCATTTTGGAAAAGAATGCCGAGGGGATAGAGAGAGTTCTTTCCCAGCAAAACGGCAGCACCTGTGATGTGATTTCTTATGAAGGGGAAAAGGCTTTTTGTCTTTTGGTGCCAACAACTTATCCCAAGGGGGTTATAAGGGCTTTTATTCTTGGGGAAAATGTGAAATACTTTTTTGAGAACAGCGAACAACAGTTTGCCATAGATGTTGAAGAAAATAATGTCGACCGTGGTATTTACCTGGTGTTGGCTGAACTGGGGAAAAAATAATTTGTAAAGGAGATAAAAGCCATGGATTTCAGGCCATTGAATGATGAAGAACGAAAAAATCTTTACGAAGCATTGCGAAATAATTCCGAATTGGGAAAGCCCATTGGTGTAAATCCCAAGGATACTTCATTTGTTGCGGGGGAAGCTAAAAACTCGGAGCAGGATGTCATCAACGCCATTCGATCAGTTCCCTGTCATTATAAAATTTGATTAAAACCATGGAATACGTTCCGACCCTTCTTAAGAATGAAGCTGCGAAAAAAAGGCTGGTGACTGTAGAGTTTCCGGTCATAGAGCAGTACAACAAGGATCGGGATGATTTCTACAAGATTACCGTTCAGACGACATCGGATGGTCTTGCCTTAAAATATAAATTGAAACCGGGTCACAATGTTTATGAATTGGTCACCACGCTTTTTGCCGGATATCCGTTGGTTCCCCCAGAAACCAGGGTAATAACTTCCCTTGATTATCCTTGCCCTCATTTATTGCCCGGACAGACTTTATGTTTGTGGAAGCAGGGAAGTAGCAGAAAGTCCAGTAAGTGGGATCCAGCCACTTTTACAGTTATTTTTGCGGTGATGGCAGCCTGGCGCTGGTTGGCCTGCTATGAAATATGGAAGCAGACATCAGAATGGCCCCTGCCTGAGGCGAAATAATCATGTTTCATCTGATTCAAGTTGGATTGGGTAGCGGTGGGATGGCTGTATTAGACATGGTTCTTAAAGATCAACGCATATCAAAATGCACGCTAATTGAGCCAGATGTGTTTAAGCAGCATAATTTGCAAAGGCATCTATTTGGAATTGATGCTTTGGGTTTTTCTAAGGCAAAAAAGGCTTCTGATTGGGTAAAAAATCGCCGGCCAGATTTGGATTTGCAGGTCTTTTCTTCCACCCTGCAGGAATGTTCCAAAGAGCAAGTTTTTCTGCCTGCTTCAAAAGAAATTCCAATTGGGATTTGTGCGGTAGATAATGAGCCCGCTAAATATCACTGGTGTTCCTGGATGAGGGAACAGAATGTTTTCTGGACACTTGGAGAAGTGCTAAGTGGTGGAATTGGGGGGTTCGTTCATGTGTTTAGTCCTGGCGGCCCATGTTATGGATGTGTTTGCTCCCATTTAAAAAGGGAAGGTCCTATGGATGGACCTGAGGAAAAGAGTGATTATAGCCAGCCGTCTTCAGAAAACCCAAAGATGAGAATCAGCGCAACTTTTTCCTCCATCATGCACATAGCTTCCATACATGCATTAAAAACATTGGAAATTTTAGATGGAACTAAAGATCCCCATTCTTTGTTGATGCCCATGAAAAAGCTCGAGGGAGTATTTGAAAAACCTTGGAGTGCCATCTCTTTACAAATCCCCAAGAATCCGGATTGTTATTTTTGCAAACAAAATGATGCAAGCAGTCTGGATATCGATGGTGAACTGGCAAGAAAAATCAGGGAACTTTCAGGCGGGATTTAACCTTGAAGACTTCCCTGATTACATTTGGATTTGAAAGTAAAGGCAGACTGGTGGCCTCAGGGAAAATTCCATGGTTTGCGAAAATGTTATGGGTTGAATTATCTGTTAGGGTGCCTCCTAATTATCAACACAATGAAGAGGATTTTGTCCTTGATTTGGATTCCGGCAGTAGAATTTTAGGAGGTTTTTTCCCTGTCCAAAGTGAAAAAGGAGGATTGAGGGCAAAAGTCCGATTTGAATTTTCCAGTGATATGGTTGCTTTTTCAGGAGATGCTGTTTTTAAAGGGCGGCACTTTACCAAAATAGATATTCCTTGGGTTTCCAGAAGCCAGTTTTTAGAGGGGTTAAAACTAATATCAGCGAACTTAGTTGGTATGCATGATGGTAATCTTCTGGGTTGCTCATCATTTTGCGGGTTTGGGAAAAATAGCCTGATGGCTAATTTTCTGCTTCATTCGGATCATGGTTTTGAATTTATCTCTGAAATCAACATGCGGGTGGAATATTCCCTTTCAGGACGAAAAATGTACTGGAATTTTCAACCGTGTGCTCTGGATGATTTGGGGTCAAGTTTGTCGATAAGTGTCCCACTGACAAGCTTAACCCGTCAGACGGGCAACCTTGATGTTTTGTTGTTGGTAGATGGCCAGGAAATAGGCAATAAAATATTCAAGGGCCTTACTCAGGGTGCGTTCCAAAAACTATTGAGTGTTCCAGAAAAGACTTTTGTGGTTTGGAAAAAAGACGGAACTACGTTAACAGTAGAAAACCTTGAAGAAATCATGGGTGAAGACAGGTTTACCCCTGTTTTTTTTGTTAGAACCACCGTGTTGGGACTTGCAGGAATAACGGATTTGAAGATCTTAGCTTACTCGCATGGTTCACACGAACCTCTTGTTCTATGGTCAGAGAAGATTGCTGTGTCCGATAGCCCTATTTCTATAGCACCTGTGAATTTGTCTGGCAAAGACGCGAAGGGAATTAACTTCTTTGAGCTAATAGCCGGAAAAACAGTTGTGGGAACGATTCGAACAGGTTCACAGTCTTCCGGAATTTTTACCCCGGAAGGCACCATCGCGAATGTTCTGGCTGTTGATCGCACAGAAAATATAAGTGTTCAAGACATATTTAAAAAGTTGAAACAATTCTCGGCAAATTAAAATCAGTTACCTTTTTGCATTTCGTAGCTTTGCATGGCAAGTAGAACAAAAAGGAAAACTAGATAAAACTGTTGGGTTTTTGCAAAGTAGATTATGGCTCCGATAGCGGCCAAGGTCGAAAGTTGAAATGCCAGTCTTTCACTTCCGGGCCGTATCATACCAAGAGCGTCCTTTAGTATTTGCCCGCCATCAAGGGGGAATACGGGGATTAAATTAAGAAGTGGCCAGTATAAATTGATCACAAGCAGCATCGAAATCCAATAGTAGAATTTAATGTGGCTTTCCTTGGTTGGATCCAAAGAAAATAAGTTAGAGATAATAGATCGAAGCAAAAGCCAGAAAAATAATTGTGCGGCCGGACCTGCCGCTGTGATTAAAATTCGTTTCCATTTACTCGGAATCTCCGTGGCTCCCACGGCTAACCCGCCAAATCCATGCAAAATCACAAAACTTTCGGTGCCAAACAGCTTTCCCATGAAAACATGGCCAAATTCATGAATAATAATGGAAATAAAAACCGCCATTACCCATAGGCCTAAAATGGATAAATCATTGGTCTGGCTGAAATAATCCCATCCAAGTAATATTGTCACTAGCCAGAACATAGGCTGAATCCTTATTGGAACACCCAACAAGGTAAAGTTAAGGTCAAACTGGCTGCTCTGATAAGGTGAAAGCATATATGGCTCAAAACTGTTTCTTGCTACAGTTTTAACTTATAACCTTTTGTGGCCAATTATCAAATAGTAACAGTATGGCCGGCATAATCGGGTGAACGCATGGGAAATAAAACTGGTTCAGGTTTGGCTATTTATCCTGGGACATTTGACCCTATTCATTATGGCCATTTGGACATCATCGAGAGGGGTTCCAAGGTTTTTGATGAACTGCTGATAGGCGTGGGAATAAATCCTGACAAAAGCCCCATGTTTTCCCTTGAGGAAAGAGTTGCAATGGTTCGTAAAGCAACTTCACACCTTAAAAATGTAAGGGTGTTGGAGTTTAAAAACCTTGTGGTTCATTTTGTCAAGGAATCTGGTGCCAGGGTAATTCTTCGAGGAATGCGAACCACCAGTGACATGGATTATGAATTTACCATGTCCTTGGCGAACATGGCATTGGATCCTGAAATCGAAACAGTATTTCTTCTCGCAAAGGATATTTACTCACACTTGAGCAGTTCCCTGCTTAAGCAGATTGCCACGCTCGGTGGGGATCTTTCCAAATTCGTTCCAGATGAAGTTTGCAAATCCATGCATGAAAAAATAGCTAGGTCCTAGGGATCCCACTTTATGGAATGGAAGCCCGAACTTTTTCCTGATTATTACCTGGATAGTTTTCTTGGTGAGGGTCCGGTCACTTCGGTGTTCAGGGTGTTTGCGAAAAGACTGTCAGAGGCTGGGATACTCAAGGTTCTTAAACCTGATTTCCCCTACCCTGCTCAGGGAGTGGGGTTTTTGCAGCGCGAGATCGATTTGCTTACCATGGTTCAGGTTCATGGTATTCCGCGGCTTTTGTTTGATGGAATTGATCAAAAAATTCCATTTTTTGTGGCCAGTGTTTTGGAAGGCCGTGACCTTCGAAAAGAACTTTCAGTGCTTTATAGTTTTTCAGAATTAAAGACGGTTTCGATTGCCCGACAGGTTCTTTCCATTCTTTCTTACCTTCATGAAAAGGGCTTTACTCACGGAGATATAAAACCTGAAAACATTTTGATAAGCAGCACTGGCGAGATTGGTTTGGTGGATTTTGCCTTTTCCAGGAATTTGCGAAACTCCAGCCCTGTGGATGCGAAAATCCTTCTAGGTACTCCCAATTACATGGCTCCTGAATTATGTGGGGATGAGCCAGTTGTTTCCAAAGCAAATGATGTTTTCAGCCTTGGGGTCCTGATTTTTGAGCTTTTGACAGGTGAAATGCCATTTCCCAGAGGTGGTGTTTCCCAAACATTGGCGAGACATCAAAGTGATCCGCTGGCGCGGCTTGGAAGTAAGCTGGGTGACTTTAATCCCTGCTTGGTCGAAATTGTGGAATCCATGCTGGCTTTTGATTTCGAGAATCGGCCAAGCGCAATGGATTTGATGGATCAGTTGCTGGGAGTAGAAATTGAGTTAATGCAACGGTGATTAAAGATCATCCTCGTCGTATTCAAGATCTTTTTCAGTGTAGAGAACAAAGTTTTTCTTTTCCAAGGTGGAAACTGCAGTTTCGTGGTCTTCCACGTGAAGAGCCAGGGCGGAATTTCCCTTGGGTCCAACTAAAAGCGGGTAGGCATAGTGAATGTTTACTTCTGCTTCCAAAAGCGCTTTGCAAATTTGAAGTAGCGGTTGGGATTCACCCGGTAGCTTGACGACAAGTAAATCGCTTTCGGTGAATGGTAATTGAGCTTGTTCAAAAATTTCCGTGGCTCTTTCAGGGTCGCTGAGAACCAATCTAATAATTGCACAATCGGCCGAATCCACGATGGAAATTGAAACGATTCGAATATCCGTCATTTCAAACCAGCGAACCACTCGCATTAGTCCACCAACGCGGTTGGCAACGAACACATTGAATTGCCTTACGCTTGGCCAATCCCTGCCCCTTGCTGTTCTGAATCCAGTGGAACTGCCTGAATCGTTACTACTTCCCTTGCCCATAAGATAATTCCCAGGAGTATTATGATTCTTCCCAAATTAACGATTTTGCCGCTATTTGCCTAGGCCTTAAATTTCAAATGGTTGATTTGGCAACAATCTTCCAGTTGCCTGATTCTACAATCGTGAGATAATTTCTTAGTAATGTTTTTTGAATTCGAGACAAGAAATCATGGATCCATTTAGTGTTCAAGTTGCCGACCGGGTAAAAAGGTTGCCGCCATATCTTTTTGGCAAGATTAACGAATTGAAGTACCGAATGCGTAAGCAGGGTGCGGATATTATTGATCTTGGAATGGGAAACCCAAGGGATGTTCCCGACCCCAAGGTAATTGACAAACTTTGTGAGGCTGCGCGGGATGAACGTAATCACGGCTATTCGGTAAGTAACGGGCTGAGAAACCTTCGCAATGAAATAGCGAAACGCTATGCCAGAAAGCACGGGGTTGTTCTGGATCCGGACAAGGAAGTCCTGGCTGGTTTGGGATCCAAGGAAGTATTCAGCCATATGTGCCTGGCGTTGTTAGGGCCAGGAGATACCGCGATTGTTCCAGCCCCTTCCTTTCCGATTCATGTTTATGCTGTTGCGCTTGCCTCGGGAAATGTGATTAGTCTGGATTGCACCCAACCGGACAGATTCCTTTCCAACATATCAGTTGTTGCAGAACATTTGTATCCAAAGCCAAAAGTGCTGATCCTTAATTTTCCCCATAACCCTACGACAACGGTCATAGAAAAAGACTTTTTTGTTGATGTTGTAAATCTGGCAAAGAAGTTTAACTTCATGGTGATTCATGACTTTGCCTATGGGGATGTATGTTTTGATGGATACCAAGCACCAAGTTTTTTGAGTGTGCCTGGCGCCAAGGATGTTGGTGTGGAAACTGTAACCATGAGCAAAGGTTACAATATGGCAGGCTGGCGATTGGGATTCTGTGTTGGTAACCCTGAGATGGTAAAAGCTCTTGCTACTATCAAGGGTTATTATGATTACGGTATTTTTCAGCCCATTCAAATAGCTGGAATAGTCGCTCTTCGGGATTGCGAAGATTTAGTCGCTAAACAGGCTATGGAATATCAACGCCGAAGGGATGTTTTAGTTGATGGTCTAAGGCGTATAGGTTGGGAGGTAAATCCCCCCAAGGCGAGTATGTTTGTTTGGGCCAAATACCCCAAAAAATGGCGGGATCGGATGAATTCCATTGATTTTGCCATGAAATTGCTTGAAGAAGGTGAAGTTGCAGTTAGTCCGGGTGGGGGGTTTGGTGATGCCGGTGAGGGTTACTTGCGCCTTGCCTTGGTGGAGAACGAGCAAAGGTTGCGTCAAGCTGTCAGGCAGATTTCCCGTTGCCTTAAGGAAGAAGTGGTTCCTGGTTAACTCGGGAAAGAATATCAAAGCAAGCCGTAAGGCTTGCTTTTTTCTTTTACTTTGGATGATTCCTCACATAATCTTTGTGCTAATGGCTTAGCGGCTCAAAGGTTGGTGTGAAAGTGAAGAATTCCATCCCTCAAATTCAAATCATTCCACTTCAGGATGATTATCTTTCCATTCGCCATCATGGGAGGGAAATTCTAGGTTGGAACGCATCTCGTCAAAGTCCAAGGCCTTATTTCTTTCCTGTTGTGGGGCCAACGGGACAAAGCATAACAAGAATGGGGCACCCTGCTGCTGCTGATCATGGTCATCACAAATCTTTTTGGTGGGGGCATAATTCCGTCGCTGGGGTTGATTTTTGGGCAGAAAAGCAGAAACCAGGGAATCATCCCCATGTTCGGCAGGATAACTGGTTTCACTTGCAGGATGGTGAAGAAGAAGCAGCGGTGGCCTGTCAATTAGGGTGGTTTGATACCCAGCAGGTAAAATTGATCAATCAGAAACTTATTTTTACTGTAAAGCCATTGGCAAATAATGAGCTATGGATCGAAATTCAAACGGAGTTTACGCCCGCCACCAAAGAATTATTGCTTGGCAAAACCAACTTCGGGTTCATGGGATTAAGGGTTTCGAAAAATATCTCTGCCCGTTTTGGCAACGGAGTCCTTCGGTCAAGCGAGGGTTTTGAGACAGAAAAAAATATATTTGCAAAATCTGCAAGATGGATGGACTTCAGTGGCACTAATTGCCCGGGAAAAATTGAGGGAGTGACTTGGTTTGATCATCCATCGAATCCAAGGCATCCAGTCTGCTGGCATGTGAGGGACGATGGCTGGATGTCCCCTGCGTTCTGCTTGGAAAAAGAAGTGCTATTGAAACAGTCTGAGCCACTGAGCCTTTGGTACGGTCTTCACGTTCATGCCGGGGATTACAACAAAGAAGTTGCCGAAAATCATTTCGTTAATTTCAAAAAAAGTCTAAGGCCCAGCCTTGAAAAAGGCGAGTCTCCCTGGCCTTATAAGATTACCAGGAAGTAATGGAGTTGCCATGTCTATTGAAAAGCCTGTGATTGAAAACAAGACCTTTCTTGGACACCCATTGGGGTTATTTGTGTTGTTCTTCACGGAAATGTGGGAGAGGTTTTCTTACTACGGAATGAGGGCTTTGTTAATCACTTACATGGTCAACTATTTCAAGTGGGAACAAGGTTTTTCTTCTTCGGTTTATAAATGGTATACCACACTGGTTTATGTTACCCCAATCATTGGCGGTTTTCTGGCAGATCGCTATCTGGGAAATACTTGGGCTGTAATCATTGGTGGTGCATTGATGGCTGTTGGTCATTTTCTAATGGCATTTGAAGCTCCGACAATTTTCTACGCCGCATTAATTTTCCTCATTATTGGCAATGGTTTCTTCAAACCTAATATGTCCACCCAAGTGGGAAGACTGTATCCGGCTAATGATCGGAGAAGAGATGGGGCATACACCATTTTCTACATGGGTATAAACCTGGGAGCCTTTTTGTCTCCTTTGGCGTGTGGATGGCTGAAGCAGAATACTGTTGGGGGTTATCATTCCGGGTTTGCACTTGCTGGCATCGGAATGGTTATTGGTTTGGTTACTTATCTGGTGGGATTGCCATTTATTAATGAACACAATTCCGGATTTGCAGAACCTAAAGATAGTGAAGGATCAAAACAAGATGTTGAAAAGCCTATCAGTGAGCAAGAAGCGGATATAAAACCTTCCGTTCTTGGCGGAATTTCGGACTTTTTGGTAAATCTCCTCCTCGCTGGTGCTTTGTTCTTAATGGGCACCGCTGTTTGGCTTGGCATTCAAAAGCCTTTGGCGGCAGCCCCGCCCCTGATTAGTGGATTATCACTTTTAATCGTGTATTGGATTTCCAAACAGGTTCGAAATGCGACCCGGGACAGGGTTTTAACAATCATAGTGCTTGGGTTTTTTGTCATCTTCTTTTGGGCCGCATTCGAACAGGCTGGTAATGCATTAAACCTTTGGGCGGATAAAACCACTAACCGCTGGATAATGAAGCCCATGCCACCGGAAAATAAATATCCGGAAGCTGCAGCGGAAATTGACCCGATTGTGAAAAAAGACGATCAGAAGTTTGAGGGCGGTTTTTGGAACATGTTTGCCCTGAAAAAAGATCGTGAAGGTGGCGCCTTGGGTTTTGATCCTGTGCCAACAGAATGGTTTCAATCCATAAATGCCTTGGGTATTTTTCTTCTTGCACCATTGTTTGCCTGGCTTTGGTTTCGGTGGGACATTTCAGTACCCATGAAAATGAGCCTGGGAATTTTTGCCATGGGTCTTTCCGTTTTGGTGATGCTTGGCGGGGCATTCCAGGAAAACAGGCCTTTGGAGGTCGTGTTCAAAGGTAACAAATTGCCGGATTGCATCGAAGTTGCGCCGGCGGGTAATTGTTACCTTGTTGGCAAGAATATGCGTCACCCCATTCAAGCTGGAAGACTTATTTATGATGCGAACGCCAAGGTATTTAAAATGAGGGGTGTATTTGCGGATAATGAAAGGGATTTGGTTGCCAGGGAGTCGGCACCAAAAGAATTTCAGGATTTACTTGATTCCTCCAATAAGGAAATTAAAAAGCTTGCAAATTCCGCTTCAGATGGAACCTTTGTGGAATTCAAGATTCCAGCAACGGTTCAAGGATTTGACTTTAAATATTCCGGATTGCCAATGTCGGTGGTTGCTTATGATTCCACCAAGGGGACGCTTACCCTGAAAAAAGGTCTGGCCGAAAAGGATATTAAAGCGTTGCAACTTTGTGCCGCTGACCCTGATTTCAGGGATTCCATGGATCAACTATATGTACAGTCAGCGTTTTTTAAGGTAAGTCCCATGTGGCTTGTGGTGAGTTATATTTTGGCAACCATCGGCGAGTTATGTCTTTCACCGGTAGGACTTTCGATGGCAAACAAGCTTGCCCCTGCGAGATATTCTACCATGCTCATGGGTCTTTGGCTTCTGGTAAGTGCGTTTGGTAATTTTGCCGCTGGCGCATTGGGTGAGGTGTATGGGACGATTACCCCTCAAGCTTACTTTGCTTACACAACATTAGTCCTTGTGGTTGCCGCAATGGTTCTTTTTGTGGGAAGCAAAAAACTTACTTCCATGATGCATGGTGTTAAATAATCTGGAGATCTGATGAAAACATTGGTTTTTCAACAGGGTTTGGATTGGTTGAAAGATTTGGATTTGTCTGAGGAAATTTCAGGGCACAAGTGTTATGTCCGGATTTTTCACTTCCAAGGTGGGCTTTCTAACGGGATGCCTATTTTTGAGGTTTCGAATGGACCATGGATTATCAGGCTTCTCCCATCCAAGGGAATGAGCATTTGGAATGCAGATTGGAAAGGAACTTTTCTGGGTTGGAAATCTCCTGTTCGGGGGCCGGTTCATCCAGCTTTAGTTGAAAATGAACGAAGGGGTGGGCTTGGCTGGTTAGATGGCTTTGATGAATGGTTTTGCAGGTGTGGTTTGTCATTTAACGGTCCACCTGGAGTGGCTTCAGATGGGGCCAGAATTACTTTGCATGGTAGAATTGCCAACTTACCTGCACACAAAATTGAAATTCAGTTTCCTGATAGCGAGGCTGGAGAGATAGTTGTTAAGGCCACGATTGAGGAGTCTTCGCTTTTTTCCCCATTGCTTGAGTTGCAATCCATTTACAGGTTGCCCGTTGGTAAAGATCATTTTTTCATAGAAGACACGGTCACAAACAAGGGTACGTCCAAGGCTTTTTTTGAACTGCTTTACCATTGCAATGTGGGTGTTCCTTTGCTTGGGAAAAATTCTTTCTGGAAAGCTTCCTCTTCCGAGGTAAGTCCCCAGACTTTGGAAGCAGCGAAAGGGATCGAAGCGTTTCAGGAATATGGCTCCTCTCAACCGGGTTACAAGGAGCAGGTGTTTCTTTGCAAGCCGGCATGCGATAGCCAGGGAACCGCCCTTGCATTTATTGCCAATCCTGAAACTGAAAAGGCATTTTCTATCAGTTATAAGCCAGCGCAATTGCCTTGCTTCACCGTTTGGAAAAACCTTGGCGGAGTTGAGGAAGGTTACGTCACAGGTTTGGAGCCAGCGATTAACTATCCAAACTTTATTGATTTTGAAAAAGCCCAAGGGCGCGGTAAATATCTTGAACCAGGCCAAATATGGAACGGGGATCTAAAGCTTGAAATGAAAGAAGGCAAGAAAGCTATTAAAGATTTGGAAAACAAAGTGGCAGAAATTGAAACTGGCACCTGCGTAGTGCATAAAAAACCAGTCGGACTTTATTCTCCAAATGCCTGATAATAAAAAAGGCCACCCGCTTGGGTGGCCTTAAAGTTTTGCCCATTTTCAAACAACAGGAATCCTTGGTTTTGTATCCCCATCAGGGACTTCCGGAGTGGAAGGGTCAAACCAACTTTCCTTGAACTCAATTCGTTCCTTCTTTTTCATGGCTATGTTGGCGGTTAGCGCAATGATTGCATCAGCCATTGCGACTCTACCATGGCAGCGGGGCATGTCTGCCTCGGATTTGGAACTTTTATCCCAAACTCTGATCTTATAGGCAAAGTCTTCCATTTCTTCCTTGTAGCCACGACTTACCGCGACACCGCCTGCCCCAGGAACAGCCGCTCCGGCAGCGGATGCCGTTGGACCGCCTCCAGGGCCCCAGGTGGAACTTGCTTCCAATACGGGCTTATTGCCAGCAGTTGTGGCAACTCCCACACTGGTGGATTTAGGGTCTCCACTTTTCTTCGATGGATCTTTTTCGTTGTAGAGCATCACCGATTGTTCAGCTTCCACAATCATGGTTCCGCGTGACCCCATCACACATTCCCCGTATTGCTCAAAGCCGTTGGTGTTCATGGAGGAGTAGGTCACAACAACCACATCGTTCTTGTCAGAACCTTTGTTTGTTCCAAGAGGGTGATTTGCCCCGGGGAATTCAAAAGTCACAAATACGCTGTCATCTGAATCGCGGTCGTTTCTACCGGGCCCATAAAAGAATTTACCACCGACACCACTTACTGAAAGCGGATGAACTTTACCCAGGAATATGCTGCATGCATCAAGCTGATGACTCCCAAGTTCTGCCATCAAGCCGCCACCTGTTTCGTTGTAAAGCCTCCAGCGGACAAGTTCCTCTACGCTTTTAAATCCGTGAGCCTGAACAGAATCCTTCAATTCATCGTGGTCAATCTGGTAAATAGGAGGATACCAGCCATCCCTATATTTGGGTGGTGGATAATCTTTTGCGAGAGGAAATTTGGGTGCGGCGTCAGGAATAAACGGCCAGGAATTATTGCGATGCCACAGGGCGCGGATATGTTTGACATCCCCTAGGACGCCGGCCTTCAGAACTTCTGAAGCATGGGCGTAAAGCATGCTGTAATGTCTTTGGTGGCCAATGGAAAGAATTTTTTGAGTGTCTTTGGCAACTTTGATCATTTCCTTGCATTGGGAAATATTCCAGGCCATAAGCTTTTCGCAAAGAACATGTTTGCCAGCCTTCATGGCATCAATTGCAATTTTGGCGTGCGTGCTAAGTGGGGTGGCAATTACCACTGCTTCAACGTTTTTGTCTTCAAGGACTTTTTTGTAATCTGAGTAGACTTTAATATCCTTGGACTCTGCTCCATAAAGTTTCTTGAAACCAGGCCGCAGAGGTACTTTTGGATCGCCCTCCATAATTCTGTCCCGGTTATATGGTCTGATATCGCATATAGCCACAAACTTGATGTATTCCGGGTTGTGTGCCCCAACTAAAATTCCACCCTCGTCACCGCAGCCGATCAAAGCTGCCCTAACGGGGTTGCCTTCCATGGCCTTGTAACCAAAATAAACGGCGGGTGAAATAGCCGCCGCACCAGCCCCAGCGCTTAAGCCTTTTAAGAAGCCCCTTCTGGAAAGGTCTTGTGATACGTTCTGAAAATTGCTTTTACCCTGTTCCCTTTGTTCGGGGGTGAGTTCTATTGCCATTGGATTGCCCTTTCAAAAATGCAAATCAGTTGATTTTAAGCAGATTCCTTGTTTCCAAAAACTCCAGGTAGAAGAGAGGCCAGAAAACCATCCAAACCAAACCATTTTCCTGAGTTTGTTGTCATAAGGACTATCATTCCAAACATTTCAACGATATTTTTGTTAATAAAAACATAGTTTCCTTCGTTGAGCGGCGGCACCGGAAGCCATGGAAATGGAGGAACGGTAAGGTATGTCATAGCCAAAAAAACTATTCCACCCAGGCAGGCGAGGCGAGTGAAACATCCAAGAAATAACCCGGCACCAATTGCAGTTATTCCAAAAATGGTTGCAAGGTTAATGAGTTGAATTTTTCCCGGTGTTTTTAATGGTGTCCATTCTGCCTTTAATTTTTGCTCTGGTTTAAGGGTTTTCTGTAGATCACCTAGAAAGCCTTTGTTAAAGGAATCAATTTCATCCTGAATTTCCTTACGGTATTTTGTCACATCGGATTTCAGGCTGCTTATCCTGGCTTTATCAACATCTTTTCCCATGAACCAGCTTTTGTCTTCAACTTTAGCTTTTTCAAGCAACTTAATTTTGTCCTGATAATGCGAAATAAGTTGCGAGGTACTAAAAGTGGTTTTAATCGTACCGCCTGGTTTGCCGTCAGGCGATGGAATCTCTATGTCTTTCTTGCCATTTTTAAACCATTCGTAGTATTTGGTAAGATTGGATTCTAATGCCTCGTTGGCGATTTTCTTTTGGTCTTCGCTTAACGCATAGTAATTAGCAAAGCTCGAGAGTTGTGCGTTCCAATCTGCTTTAATATTACCATCTTGGAGTTTCGCATCTAATTCTTTGTCTGGATCAGCAATAAAACCTTGCGTCTTCATGACAGATCCTAAAGGTCCTGAAGCTTCACGGAAATAAACCTCGCTGCTGAAGGGTTTTGGGGTGTAAAGGGAGTGGATTTTGTGCAAGCCCTCAAAAAGGAAATGCCAACCAATAACAAGACGAAGTAAAACCAGCGCAATTTGTGTCGAACGGTTCATTGATAACACCATGCTTTCAAATCTAATCCAATATACAATTTAAAGTTCAACATCGATTTTGCCAACTATGAAAACTTCCGAATTCGGATCATCTGGGAGTATTACTGCGCCAATGTGCTTGTTTCTCTTGCAATATTCCTCAGCAGCTTCCTTGCCAAGAACGAAAAATGCTGTGGACAAAGCATCTGCAAGAGTTGCGTTCGGGGCGCAAACCGCGCAACTGGCAATTCCGCTGGCAGGATATCCTGTTTTAGGATTTAAAATATGTCCGTACTTTCTGCCATTTTTTTCAAAATGTTGGTAGGTAGTCGCCGAAATTCCCAAGGCATTGGTTCTCAAATAAACATTTCCAATTACTTTGTTAGCCCAAGGGTGCCTTATGGAAATTTGCCAGCCTTTGGGACTGTTATGCGGAGCGGCTCCTGCCAGGATACTACTATAACCGCCATGCATCAGATATGAATTCATCTTGAATTTGGCAGTCAATTCCAACCCTGTTTGATCCAGCGCAAAACCTTTTCCAATAGCCCCCAAGTTGATTTCAATATTTGGGGAATTAAACTTTACACTGTTAGTTTCTTTTTCAAATTGAAGGTGCTCATTTCCTGTTTCAGCTAAGGCTGCTTCAATTTCCAAAAAATCTGGCAAGCGTTTGGGGCCTTTGAAAAACCCCCATAGCTTGATGAGTTTACCTGTGGTGATATCAAAGCCCCCGCCGGTGTTTCTGCTGATTTTGTCGGCTAACTCGAGAAGCTTGTAGATTCGAGGGTCCAGCGGGACTTTTTCGAAGTATCCAAGTTTATTCAAGAGGGTAATTTCACTGTTTTCCCGATAAACCGATAATTTTTCCTCCCAAGAATCAATTCTGCCTAGAGCAAACTCACCCACTTGGATTGCATCCGGCGTGCCAGTGGGAAGGAGCACTTCAAACTGGGTTGCCATTGCCCTTCTTGAAATTCGAATAAATTCAGAGGTTTCTTTGTTTTGTGGGCTACTATGTAAATTTAATTCCCTAAAGGAGCTCCCAATGTGTTTTGGGAGTTCCTTGGGATTCAGTAATCTCCTGCGATGCATTGCAGGTTGATTCCTTTAAATGTAAATGCCCAAAATGATAATTAAAGTAGGTTAATCTTCTTCGTCGTGAACCAAGGGTTCGAGTTGCTTGGTGTTTCTTTCAACCGCCAGAATGATGGTTCTTTCTTCAACCCCATCAGGAGACACGGCGACTGCAGGAATTATCTGCCTGCTGTCAGGCAAACTGAAGCGCATCGTAAAGGTTCCATCGGGTCTTAATTTGACTGGTTCGCCCTGAAGAGTAACCCTGGAGTTGGGTTCCGTGGAACCATAAACAATCAATTCTGCATCCACCTGGAAATTGAATGTTTTGGATTTGCCAGGAAGAATGCTGGCAGAGCCAAAGCTGGTAATCGCAGGAGAACCTAACGGCCTTCGAAGTCTTTCCTCAAATAGCTGCTTTAGTTCAAGGCTATTCGAGTTTGGGTCAAAACCTCCGGACATTGCGTATATTTTATCAGCTTTGCTTTGATCGATATCCGACCAGTTCTCATCAATCACATCACTTATTCCAGCTTTTGGTGTTGTTACAACATTAGACCTGGAAAGAACATAAAACCTACCATTTTTGGCAAGGTAACCAATGTCCACACGGTAGGATTTAGGTGGGGTCTTAACATTGATATACCAACTGTTACATCCACCATGGATTTCAATGTCTTGAACAATTGTTTCTGTGGATGTGGTGGTGTCGTTGGAGGTAACATCAAGCAACCGAAGAATAGGCTTGGCTCCATGCCAATCGTGATTCAATGCAGCCTCTGCTCTTTGGGTGGCCTGCCTTGTGATTTCCCAATAGGCGTGCAGCCAGTAGGGGTCACGAACCATAACTAAAATTCTGTCTTTGTTATAGCCTTGAGGTAAAGATTTTGGAGCTTTTGAAGATAAATCTTTAGAAGGTAAATCCAATATCCTTGAATCCTTGTTTGAAGATGCGATTGATAACTGCTTTTTCGAAATCAGAGGTTTTTTGGGTGAAACGGTTTTTGTGACAATTTTCGATTTGGAAGATTTGGATATTTTAGAGGTAGGCGCCTTGGTTATTTTGTTAACAGATCTTACTGCCGGGTAAATTTTTTGATTGGGAGTTTTTTTCTTTGCAACCATGGTGGGAGGCTCCGAGATACATGTGTTTTTCATGTACTTTTAGCATCCTTGCCAAAGTTTCATGTTTCGGTTGTTAGTTAAATCCATTCATGCAAATGAACTTAAATTTTGAACTGTTTGCTTTCATTAAATAGTTCAAAATAGGCGGAAAACATAATCCATTAAATTGGAAAAATTTTAGTCCATTTACAAGATTTTAAGTTAAACTTGGTAAGCATGGATGTCAAACAAAAACCCTATATTTCAAAGGGATTTAAGCAAAAATCTCAATGTAAATAGGTGTCAATTTTTACTTATTTAACCTAATGTGAAATGTATCTTGATGGAAACAAAAAATAAGAAAGATATTCAAGGTTTTCAGCTTTATGTGGAACTTGCTGGGTTAGGTTTGGAGTTGGCTGTTCCCATAGGGATTGGAGCTTGGTTTGATGAAAACTTCCAAACCAAACCTGCAGCTGTTTTAATTGGAATGTTCTTAGGTGTTACAACGGTTATTCTTCACATCAAGAAAAGACTTTTCTAAGCACCCTGGCCAAGTTTGAGACATAAATGTTTGCAATTTCATTTGGAGCTTTTTGTGCCTTTGCTGCGATTTATGGGGCAGTGTTTTTTGTTTTTTTATTTCAAAAAGTCCATTTTTCATTATCTCCTGCTGTATCCATGCTCCTTGAGTCGCTGTTAAGAATTGTTTTTTTTATGGCTGGCTTTTTAATCTACAGGCATTTATTTGGAGATTATCAAATAAAAACAGCAGTTCTTTCTGGTATTGGAATTTATTTTTTGATATGTGTTGGTGGCTGGTTCTTGAAGACAGCCATGTCTTCTCGTATCTGAATATTTAGTAAGAAATTTGACGTCCCGGTCTTAACAGTGAGTGGCTCATGTTTTCAGGAAGTCAAGATCATGACCCGATGAAGGAAGTGCAGGACCAGATTGGTCACTGGCATTTCTTTGACCCCAAGGGCCTTTTTGATTCTGGCTTTGAATTGCATCTTCCAGTCGTTGACTTGGGATTTGTTCAAATACCTATTAGTAAATTTAAGATTTTGTTGTTCTTAGTGGCTGTTCTAATAGCAGGCGTTTATATTCCTCTCTGCAAAAAAGTTGCCAAGGGTGAAATTGTTCGTGGACCTCTCTGGAATGCTTTTGAAAGCCTTCTGACATATATCCGCAATGAAGTGGCAAAACCGACATTGGGTGACCTTGCCGATAAATACGTCCCCTTTCTTTGGACACTTTTCTTGTTCGTTTTGTTTGCGAACCTTTTTGGAATGCTTCCTTTTATGGGTTCTCCCACAGCGAATATTTCCGTGACCGCTGCTCTGGCACTTATTAGTTGTTTTATGATTAACCTTACAGGCATTAACAAGTGCGGTCCTGCTGGCTATTTAAAAGGCTTTTGGATGAAAATTGATCTTCCAATTGTTGGGCCTGTGGTAAGTGCCTTTTTATATGTTCTTGAGTTTGGTGGTATTTTTATTCGAAGTGCGGTTCTCTCAGTTCGTCTATTCGCCAACATGTTTGCTGGTCACATGGTCCTTGCGACCGTTCTTCTATTTGCGGTGAAAGTTGCAGGATCTCATATTGTTCTTCAAACTGGTGTGACTGCGATAAGTTTAGTGGCTGCTGTAGCCCTATCCATTTTGGAATTGTTGGTTGCCTTCTTGCAAGCTTATGTTTTTACCTTCCTTACCGCATTGTTCATGGGTATGGCTACCCATGCTGGGCATGATCACGACGAACATCATTCTCATGATGAGAATCCTGCTCCGACTGGTCATTAAGCGCTTGGAAGAGATTTGAATGGACGGCCCATGGCCGGCTTGATAATTAAATGAAATCAGTGTTGATTTGGACTAGGGTTTGTTTCTTAAAGGATTAGTGGAGGATTGGTTTCGATGAAAAACATGTTCTGGGCAGTGGCTGCTGCTTTCTCCGTTTTGTGCCTTGCTGACTCAGCAATGGCTGCCGATGGCCTTTCCAATATTGGCAAGGGTGTTGGTGCAGGTATCACAATTCTTGGTGCGGGCCTCGGTTTGGGTTTTATCGGTGCGAAAATGTCTGAAAGCATGGCTCGTCAGCCTGAAATGGCAAATGATCTTCGAAACGCGAGCATCATTATCGCTGCTCTTCTTGAAGGTGTTGCATTGTTCGCATTGCTGATTTGCTTCTTGATTTCCTAATTTGGTTGGTCCCGTTTAAAACATCTAATCGGGTAATGGAGGAGCTATGTTGCGACGTAATTTCGTCCTAACAGTGCTTGTTTTACTCTTGGTGCATGCAATTTCAGGGCTGGCCTTCTCTGGCGCCCCGGCTGCAGCAGAAGGGCAAAAAGATATCTTTGGCTTTGCTGCTGATACTGGGGTATGGACCCTTGTTCTGTTTGTTCTCTTGTTTCTTGTCATGAAGAAGCTAGCTTGGGGACCCATGCTTGAAGGGTTGCAAAAGCGCGAGGAAAACATTCGCAAGGCAATCGACGATGCGGATTCAGCCAGGCTAAAAGCTCAATCTCTTCAATCTGAATTAGATGCCAAGCTAAGGGCTGCTGGGGATCAGGTTAGACAGCTTATAGAGGAAGCCAGGCGCGATGGTCAGGCAGTTAGGGATGAAATGCTCACCAAGGCAAAACTTGAGATTTCAGCGGAGCGTGAAAGGCTTCAGCGTGAAATACAGCTTGCCAAGGATCAGGCTTTAAAAGAATTGCTTACCAAGTCTGCGGACCTTGCTCTGCTAATTTCCTCGAAGGCTGTGAAAAAGTCACTTACCATCGATGATCACCGCTCGCTGGTGGATGATTGTGTGAAAGAACTTTCGAGTCACGAAAAGGGAATTCAGTTTACCGGGGCTCGATAATGTCTGATCAAACGAACTTAAGTGAAGTTTCCGCCGCCGCCAGGCAATCTACGGTGCTGGATGATACGGCCCGAAGTATTGCCTTGGTTTATGCGGAGGCTTTATACAATGCCGCACTTGCAAAAGAAGAATCGGATTCGGTCTTGGGAGAGCTTTTGGAAATCGGTAAAGTTATCGATTCTAACCCACGTCTCCTTGGGATTTTTTCCACACCGGTAATCTCCCGTGAAGAAAAAGCAAAGCTTTTAAAAGACCTTTTCCTTTCCCGCTGTAGTTCAATAGTCTCTAACTTTCTCATGGTTCTTAACGAACATGACAGGCTTGAACTGATTGCGGCAGTTGTGGATCAGTTTGAAGAATTAGATCAGGCAAGGAAAAACCTGGTAAAGGTTCAGGTAATCACCGCTGTTTCCGTATCTTCTTCCCAGGAAGGACAGATCTCGGTTGAGTTGGAAAAGAAACTTGGAAAAAAGCCAATCGTCGCCTTTAAGGTTGACGAGAGTATCTTGGGTGGAATGATAGTACGCTCAGGAGATTGGCTTTGGGATGATAGTTTAAAAAATAGGTTGAGTTCACTCCGCAACCAGTTAATTGAGAGAAGTACTTATGAGATTCAAAGCGGACGAAATAGCTTCAGTTCTCCAGAAGGAAATTGAACAATTCGGGGATAAAGTTGACTCCAAAGAAGTCGGCCGAGTCCTTGAAGTTGGCGATGGTATTGCCAGGGTTTACGGCCTTTCCGGTGTAATGGCTGGCGAGATGTTGGATTTCCCAAGATCTGGTGTTAAAGGTCTGGCTTTTAACCTGGAAGAAAATTCCGTTGGTGTGATCATTCTTGGTGATTATCTTGAAATCACCGAAGGGGATGAGGTTAGAACCACTGGTAACCTTTTGCGAGTTCCAGTTGGTGAAGCCATGGTTGGCCGTGTGGTTGATCCTTTGGGAAATCCGAAGGATGGCAAAGGCCCCATTATTACATCCCATTCCCGACCTGTGGAATCAAATGCGCCTGGTGTTGCTGGAAGACAGCCTGTTAAAGAACCAATGCAGACTGGTATCAAAGCGATTGATGCCATGACCCCTGTTGGCAGGGGGCAGCGCGAACTTATCATTGGTGACCGTAAAACCGGTAAAACTACCATTGCTTTGGACTCAATTATTAATCAAAAGGGTTCTGGCGTAATTTGTGTTTATGTTGCCATTGGTCAAAAAGAATCCACTGTTGCGAAGGTGGTTGAAATCCTTCGCGCAAATGGCGCAATGGATTACACAATTGTCGTTGTTGCAAGTTCCGCTGATCCGGCTCCGCTGCAATATATTGCGCCTTACGCCGGCTGTGCCATGGCAGAATACTTCATGTATGAAAAGGGTGCTGCAACCCTTTGTGTCTATGACGATCTTAGCAAGCAGGCAGCCGCATACAGGCAGTTGTCCCTTCTTATGAGGCGCCCTCCTGGTCGTGAGGCTTACCCTGGTGATATTTTTTACGCGCATTCCAGATTATTGGAGAGGTCAGCAAAACTTGCAGAACGTTATGTGATTGTTCCCGCAAATGCAGACGATGCCAAAATTAGCGATAATTGTGGCGTTAATAAAGGGTCGGATGGTAAGGGTGTGGTTTATGTTGGGCCTGCAGGCAAAGAGCATGCCCAAAAGCATGATTTACCAAAATTCCCCAACCACAAGTTAGGTAAAGTTGTCGGTAGTGGTGGTTCGCTCACTGCCCTGCCGATTATTGAAACTTTGGAAGGTGAAGTTTCTGCTTATATTCCCACCAATGTTATTTCCATCACGGACGGTCAAATTTATTTGCAGGGTTCTCTATTTAATGCAGGTGTTCGCCCTGCAGTGGATGTTGGTATTAGTGTTTCCCGCGTGGGTGGTAATGCCCAGATTAAGGCAATGAAGCAAGTTGCAGGTAGCCTTCGTCTAGATTTGGCAGCTTTCAGGGAACTTGAGGCATTTGCCCAGCTTGGTACTGAATTGGATAAAACCACTCAGGCTCAGTTGGATCGTGGTTACAGGGTTGTTGAAATATTGAAGCAGCCTCCGTACCGACCAATGCATGTGGTTGATCAAGTTATGATTATTTATGCGGCCACCAAGGGATTCCTTGATAAAGTGGAACGCCCCAAGGTTCAGTCTTGGGAATCCCAGTTCCTAACTTTCATGCGTGAACAGAAGCCAGAAGTACGTAATGCTTTGGTCAAGGAAGAACAGCTTACTGCAGACATTATCAAGTCTCTGGAGGCAGCTATCAAGGAATTCGGTTACCAGTTCAAAGGCTAACTAAAAGAATTCTTCAGGGGATTCAGGAATGGCAAAAACCCGGGAACTTGTGGTTCGCAGAAAAGCGATTCGCAATATCCGAAAAATAACCAGGACCATGGAATTGATCGCCACGGCACGATTTAAGAAAGCCATGGATCGAGCAACCGAAGCGGCTGCATATACTCGAAAGATAGCTGAAATTGCTGCTGAACTTTCCGCATCTGTCACCGATGTGTCTCATCCTTTGCTGGTAAGTCGCGAAAAAATTTCCAGGAGAATTCTCTTGGTGATTTGTTCCAACAGAGGGCTATGTGGCGGTTATAATGCCTCTATCTTGCGTGAGGCAAATAATCACCTCATTTCTTGTAGGAATTCAGGTCAGGAAGTGTCTCTTGAGCTAAGTGGCAAGCGGGCTATTTCGTTTTTCAAATATCAAAAAGTCGAAGCCGCCGCCTCTTACACAAATTTTGAAGATAAACCAAGATTTGATGAAGTTGAGCCGCTTGCTGATAAATATATCCGTGAATTTGTGACCGGAAATGTGGATGCGGTGGACGTGGCTTACATGAAGTTTTTATCCGCTGCCAGACAAACCGCAGTGGTTGAAACCATACTTCCTTTTGCAGCGCCTGCGGTAAAAGATTCCAGGAAAACTGGTACGACAAGTTATGAGTTTTTGCCGGATGCAAGCCAGATTCTTGAAGAGTTGCTGCCCCAGTCGTTTCGGGCTTCCTTGTTCAAATGTTTTCTTGATGCTGCCGTGAGTGAGCAAATCGGCAGAAGAGTGACCATGAAGGCAGCCACCGAAAATGCGGATGACATGGTGAAGTCACTTTCCTTGCTTTACAACCGTGCTCGACAGGCTCAGATTACTAAAGAAATTGCTGAGGTTATTGGTGGTGCCGCTGCCTTGGAATAACAGGGTTCCGGTTTTAATTTGAATAATGTCTGGCGAAATCTGATTTAGGGGATTTGTAATGGTAAGTTCCAAAGTTGGTGTTGATGGAAAAGTTGTTCAGGTGATTGGATCGACCTTTGATGCGGAATTTCCCGAAGGTCACCTTCCCTCTATTTATAATGCGCTTCGCTTGGAATCTGATTACAAAGGTGTAAAGATTCACCTTACCGGTGAAGTTCAGCAGCATCTTGGTGGAAATCGTGTTCGTTGCGTTGCCCTTGGTTCTACGGATGGTTTGGTTCGGGGTATGAAAGCACATGATACCGGTGCTCCTGTAACCATTCCGGTTGGTGAGGCAACTTTGGGAAGGGTTTTTAATCTGCTAGGTGAACCGATTGATGGTGGTGCCCCTGTTACCGCCCAGGAAACCAGGCCGATCCATCGAGAACCCCCTGCCCTTGCTGAACTTTCCCCCAAGACAGAAATTTTTGAAACAGGCATCAAGGTTATCGATCTGCTTACCCCTCTGGTGCGTGGTGGTAAAGCAGGTTTGTTCGGTGGTGCTGGTCTTGGGAAAACTGTAATTCTAACTGAATTGATCGCTCGTATTGCAAGCCAGCATGGTGGTTACTCGGTTTTTGCTGGAGTGGGAGAAAGAACCCGCGAAGGTAACGATTTATGGCTGGAAATGCAGGAAACAAAAATTGGTAAAACAGATCGATCTGTTATTACACAGACAGCGATGGTTTTCGGCCAAATGAATGAACCACCAGGGGCTCGTCTTCGTGTCGCTTTGACCGCCCTAACCATGGCAGAATGGTTCCGTGATGCGACCGGTAAAGATACGCTTCTTTTCGTAGACAATATTTTCCGGTTCTCCCAGGCTGGTTCCGAAGTATCAGCATTGCTGGGTAGAATGCCAAGCGCTGTGGGATATCAGCCTACCTTGGCTACGGAAATGGGTGAACTGCAAGAAAGAATTACATCAACCGCAAAAGGTGCAATCACCAGTGTGCAGGCCGTTTATGTGCCTGCTGATGATCCTACGGATCCTGCACCAGCCAATGCCTTCCAGCATCTTGATGCCTTCATCTATCTGGAAAGAAGAATTTCTGAAAAGGGTATTTATCCAGCGGTGGATCCTCTTGCTAGTTATAGTAATATTCTTGACCCCAATGTTGTGGGGCAGGAGCATTATGCTGTTGCGAGAAGGGTTCAGCAGATTCTTCAAAGATATCGTGAACTTCAGGATATTATCGCCATTCTTGGTGTTGAAGAATTGAGCGAAGAAGATAAACAAGTCGTTTCCCGCGCCCGCAGAATTGAAAGATTCCTTTCCCAGCCGTTCATTGTGGCAGAAGTGTTCACAAACACCCCTGGTAAGGTTACACCTCTTGCTGAAACAATTCGAAGCTTTAAGGAATTGTGCGAAGGCAAATGGGATCACCTTCCAGAAGCGGCATTTATGTATGTCGGTGGAATTGAAGAGGCGGCGGAAAAAGCCAAGAAACTTGCTGCAGGCTAATTGGGATAGGATGAATCATGAAACTTCAGTGCGTGGTTGTAACACCTGAAAAAGCAGTTGTGGATCAAGAAGTTGATTCCCTTGTTATTCCGCTATTTGACGGAGAAATGGGTATTCTGCCACGAAGAGCACCGCTGGTTTCCAAGCTTGGCAATGGAAGCCTTCGCCTTAAGAATGGTTCCACCGAGATGGTTTATTTTATTGAAGGTGGGACAGTACAACTTGCGAAGAATGTGGTAACTCTTTTAACGCCCAGAGCGACAGAAGTATCCTCGCTGGATGTTGCATCCGCAAAAAAAGTTCTTGAAGCTGCCAAAGCTGAGGGGCAAACTTCTTCTGAAAGAACCGCTTTGAAAGATAAAGCCAGGGCTTTAATCAGAACCAAAGAGCGTTTCTCCAAAAGATAAATCACCTGTTTGATATTAGCATTAAACAGGATTTTGACTCAATTCGATAAGAGCATTCGAACTCAACCCTTGGCGCTTCTTCAAAGCTCATGAAATCCATGGGGCTTGGCAGTGATGTGTCAGATATACGGTGCCAGGCTCTGCCCGTTGGTGAATGGGGTATGGTAACACATATAGCCTCGTTGCCTGCGTTCATTGCGACATAAAAATCGGAATCAATTTCTCTTCCTGTTCTCATGCCATTGAGTGTAAAGGCCAGGAATGTGCTTTTGTGGGAGAAGTCTGGCATGAATGGGTTTTCCCCATGCCAAAAAATATCCCCATTTTTAAGGAAAGTTCTTCGGCGAAGTGCCGGGTGCGACCTTCTAAGGTGGATGAGCCCTTTGGTAAATCTGTAGAAGTCCTCATTTTTATTTACCAGGGACCAATCGATCCAACTGGTGGAATTGTCCTGACACCAGGCATTGTTGTTGCCATTTTGGGTTCTAAGGAATTCATCCCCAGCAAGAAGCATTGGAATTCCCTGGGAGACAAATAAAGTTAGCATGAAATTCCTAACTTGCCTGGCCCTTAAACGGTTGATTTCTTCATCGTAAGTTTGGCCTTCATGGCCACAGTTCCAGCTAAAGTTTTCATAGCAACCATCATTATTCATCTCACCGTTACGAAAATTGTGCTTATGGTTAAAAGAAACCAAGTCGTTGAGGGTGAAACCATCATGGCAGGTGATGAAATTGATGCTGTGTCTTGGTTTTCGACCCGATGGTTCGTAAAGATCTGAGCTTCCACAGATTCGCGTCGCGACAAAAGGCGCCATTCCTGGTTCACCTCTCCAAAATCTTCGCACATGATCACGGTATTGGCCGTTCCATTCGCTCCATCTTCTTCCGAAAGGGAAAATACCCACCTGATATAATCCGGCAGCATCCCAGGGTTCAGCAATCAGTTTGGTATCAGCAAGAACGCCATCCTCCGCAATCATTTCCACGATGGGAGGTTCAATAAGAACGTTACCGGTGTAGTCCCTGCCAAGAATCGAGGCTAGGTCGAAGCGTAAACCATCGACATTCATTTCCGCAACCCAGTAGCGCAGACTATTCATGATCATTTCCCGGACGACCGGGTGGTTGCAATTCAAGGTGTTTCCGCACCCGGAGAAATTAAGATAATTGCCATCCTTGTCAAGCATGTAATAAGTGGAGTTATCAAGTCCGCGAAAGTTGTAGGTTTTTCCCCTGTGGTTGCCTTCTCCTGTGTGGTTAAAAACCACATCAAGGATCACCTCTATTCCAGCTTGATGAAAGGCATTCACCATTTTTCGAAATTCGTGATTCTGAAGGTGTCTGTTGCCAATGGTCGCATAGGAGGATTTGGCTGAATTGAAGGATATGCTGTTGTATCCCCAGAAATTCCTAAGTTTTTCACCGGTGGTGGGGTCAAAAAAGGGGCAGTCGTTTTCATCGAATTCATGAATGGGAAGAATTTCGACTGCGGTGATCCCCAAATCTTTCAGATAGGGTATTTTTTCAATAAGGCCCTCAAAAGTGCCCGGATTCGCAACCATTGAAGTTGGATGGCAGGTAAACCCCCTGATGTGAAGTTCATAAATAATGGAATCTTCCAAAGGGGTACAAAGATGAGTGTCATCATATTTTAGTAAAGGTGTGCTTGTAAAAACGCTTAGTCTGTTGGTGTGGTGTGGTGAATTATCCGAGGTTTCACCCCAGCGGTTCCCATCTGAAATTGCCTTGCATTCCGGGTCGAGCAGAACATGGTCAGGGTTAAACCTGTGGGTTGGTGAATGTGGGCCGTTAACTCGCCATCCATAACAAAAGGAATCCGGCAAACCTTCCACGAAAATATGCCAATGGTCACCCGTCCTGTTTTTTCTTGGGTGAAGAACAATTTCGGCGAAAGGTTCTTTGGAATTTAAAGAGTGTAAAGCAAGATGAACTTCGGTTCCTGTTCTGCATAGAATGGAAAAATTTATCCCCTGATTCGATTGAGTTGCGCCAAGGGGAAGGCAGGAACCACGGGATAGTTTCAGGTTGATCATTTAAATACCATTTTTAAAAAATAAGGAGCCTGCCCTAATTCAAAAAGATAAAGAATACTATTGCATTTTCCAGCTAAAACCTTAAGTTAAAGCTATTAAGATGTTCGTCTAAATGGTTTTGCATTTCAACGGACAATAAATTTTCAACATGTTGTTTTTAAAGTCAATGGCCTGAAAAGGTCCAACCCTGATTTAAGTCCATCATGTTAAAAGGAAGAATTAAAGCAACTGTTTCTTGTATTTAGGAGGATTTCTTATGCCCGTCGCACGCGGCGACGAAGGTATGGGGCATGTTTCAAGAAAGCGTATCGTTCGAAAAGGCCCTGAACAGCAAACACCTTCCAGCACTCCAAATTTGCCTAACTCACCCTCAACACAATCCCAGGCGCAACCTGCTCCCAGAACTGACAAGGGAACCAGACTAGATGACCTTTATCGTCTAACCATGGCGCAACTTTTTGCGCTGGCCGAAAAAGAAGGTATTTCAGAACACACCGGAATGACCCGGGTCCAATTAATTGTTCAAATTGTTAGAAGAAAAATAGAACGTGGCGAAATGGTCCGTGGGGTCGGAACCCTGGAAGTTTTGCCGGATGGTTATGGATTTCTTCGAAGTGCTGCTCATAATTATCTGGCATCGCCAGAGGATATTTATGTTTCCCCTAGCCAGATAAGGCGGCTTGGCCTAAGAACCGGTCTATTGGTGGAAGGCCCCATTCGGCTGCCTATTGAAGGACAAGATAATTTTGCTTTGATGCAAGTGGAATTGGTTCGCGGACGGCCACCTGAAGAACGCTCAAGACCCACTCTGTTTGATGATTTAACACCCCTTCACCCAAATGAACGAATCAGGTTGGAGACGGCCCCAGATGAATTAGCCACCAGAGTGGTAGATTTGATTACTCCCATTGGCAAAGGTCAAAGAGGCCTTATTGTTTCGCCACCCAGGGCCGGTAAAACAGTTCTGCTGCAAAAAATTGCTCAAGCGATAAAGATAAATCATCCCGAGGCTTATCTCATAGTTCTTCTAATTGATGAACGGCCGGAGGAAGTAACCGAAATGATCCGGAATGTTTCCGGTCCCAACGCCGAAGTTGTTGCTAGTACCTTTGATGAACCAGCATCCGAACATGTTCATGTAAGTGAAATAGCTCTGGAAAAAGCCAAGAGAATGGTAGAAGACGGAAAAGATGTGATAATCCTGTTGGATTCCATTACCCGTCTTGCCCGAGCCCATAATACAGAGGCACCTTCCGGTGGTAAATTGCTAAGTGGTGGCTTGGACTCCAATGCCATGCAAAAACCCAAACGTTTCTTTGGTGCCGCGAGAAATATTGAGAATGGTGGAAGCTTAACCATTCTTGCCACTGCCCTGATCGACACGGGGTCCAAGATGGATGAAGTGATCTTTGAAGAATTCAAAGGCACTGGCAACATGGAAGTGCATTTGGATAGAAGGCTAGTGGACAAGCGCGTGTGGCCTGCGATTGATATCAATCGTTCTGGTACTCGTAAGGAAGAACTTTTGCTTCATCCCGAGGAGGTTGACAGGGTAAGAGCATTAAGAAGGGTTCTTGCAGATATGCATCCAGTGGAAGCCATGGAATTGATGGTATCCCGCCTTAGAAAAAGCAAATCAAACGCTGAATTCCTTATGAACATGAATATGGCCTGATAAAAATGCAATTAGAGGCGGGATATTCAAAATTAAAAAAGCATTTTCAAGAAGCCAGGCTTTTGGAATCCGCCTTGGAATTGCTTGGATGGGATGAAAGAACTTATATTCCGCCCCTTGGTTACACCCATCGCGGCAATCAAAACGCCTTGCTTGCAAAACTTCACCATGAAAGAATTTCCGCTCCTTGGGTTGGGGATCTTTTGGGTGAATTAACTGCGGAAGCTCTCAAACTTCCTGAAGATCATGAGATTTATGTTAATACACGGGAATGGCTGAGAGTTTACACCCGAGCTAAAAAAGTTCCGGTTGGTTTGGTTGAGGAGCTTAATAAAACTCTCGTTCAATCTCAGCAAGTGTGGCAGGATGCCAGAAGGGAAAATAAGTTTGGTACCTTTGCACCCTTGTTGCAAAGGGTTTTTGAATTGAAAAAACAAGAGGCTTTATGCGTAAGGCCCGGTGGGAATGTTTATGAAGTTCTTTTGGATGACTACGAACCAGGATTTAGTTCAAAAAAACTGGATGCTTTGATATCAGGCTTAAAACCAAAATTAATCGAACTAAAAGGTGAAATTCAGTCAAAGCAATGCGAGAAACCCCCAATTCAGTTGCAAGGACCCTTCGCAATTGAAAAACAAAAAGTGCTTTCTGAACTGGTAGCAAGTTTCATAGGTTTTGATTTTGAGAAAGGCAGATTAGATACAACTGCCCATCCGTTTTGTACTGGAATCGGGCCAGGCGATTGTAGAATCACCACCAAATTTGATGAGTCTGATTTTACTGCCGGGCTTTTGTGTGTGATGCATGAGGCGGGCCATGGAATTTATGAGCAGGGAATGGATTCTTTGAAATATGGTTTGCCGACCGGTTCTTTTTGTTCCTTGGGTATCCACGAGTCTCAGTCCCGATTGTTTGAAAACCTGATCGGCCGTTCTAGGAAATTCTGGCAATGGGCACTTCCTGTTGCAAAAAGAATTTTTTCACCAACCCTGGGGAGCGTGAGTCTTGAGGATTTTGTTTATAGCATCAATATTGTCAGACCGAATCTTATAAGAATCGAATCTGACGGGTTAACCTATAATTTTCACATTATGCTAAGGTATGAACTTGAAAAAGCCATGTTGACGGGTGATTTAGCGGTCTCAGATCTTCCCCAAGCATGGAATGAAAAGATAAAGAATTACATTGGTCTTGATGTGCCAAATGATAGCAAAGGATGCTTGCAAGATATCCATTGGTCTGCCGGTTTGATCGGCTATTTTCCCACATATATGCTGGGAAATTTGTATTCAGCCCAAATTATGCGCTATGCAAAATCAGAATTTGGCTGGCATGATTCTGACATTGAAACTTTTCTGACAAAATTAAATCCATGGCTTCGAAAAAACATCCATACAGCAGGTAAAACATACAGTTCCATGCAATTGGTTGAAAAAATCACGGGTGAAAAATTAAACTCAGATGCTTTTCTTGCGCATTTGGAAGGGAAACTTGAATTTGAGTCTTTATAAAACCAGCATTTTTTTTAAGTCTGCGATTGTGAAAGGCTTGGCAAGGCAAATAAATCCCAAATTTCGGGCCTTCTCCAAATCCGAATCGCTTGCGCTTGAAATGATTATTTTGGCGAAATAGTCTTTTGATATCAAAGTTTGAGCCAGTTCAATCCCTTTTCCATCCGGTAGGTTTGCATCAATGATTGCGAAATCATGGCTGCTAATGTTTGCAAGGGTTTCCGACACTGAATTTTTAACATCAACTTGATGCCCAAACTTTGTGAGATGGTGGCTTATTATTTTTTGGGTTGGAAGGTCGTCTTCCACTAAAAGAATGTTCACAGGATCTCCCAAAGGCAAAATCTTTGATTACTTTTGGAAATAAAATGATTGAACTCCCCTTCATGCAAACATAATCTATGCCTGACAAACAAAGGAGTTCCCATGGGAATTGTAATCAATTTATTCATGATGACCCTGCAAATGACCAATACTTTGCCAATTGACCAAACTATGGATGAAAAAGCAAATCTGTTTATTCGGGAACATGAATCCCTCATAAAACCTCTTGAGATATCCTCGAATTTGGCTTGGTGGGAAGCAAATACCACCGGATCCAAAGATGCTTTTGAAAAGAAAGAAAAAGCGCAAAATAAGATGGATCAGGCCTTGGCGGACAATGAAAAGTTTGCGAGGTTAAAAGCCATTTATTCAGAGCGTAAATCAATAAATAATCCCACAACCGCCAGATGTATCGAAATCCTTTATCTGCAATATTTAGAAAAGCAGGTTCCTTTGGAACTGCTTAAAAAGTCTACCTCTTTATCCAACAAAGTTGAGAAAGCGTTTAACGAATTTCGTCCGGTGATTGCTTCCAAAGAGGTTACCGAGAACGAAGTTCGTTCTATTCTTAAAGCTTCAAGGGATAGCAACCAAAGAAAAGAAGCTTGGGACGCAAGCAAGAATGTTGGTCGGGTATTGGAGAAAGATCTGATTGAATTGGTAAAGACTCGTAATCAGATCGCGAAGCATTTGGGCTTCTTGGATTTTCATAAGTTGCAACTTTTTATAAATGAACAAAATACAGAAGAATTGATGGCTTTGTTTGATCGTTTGGATGAGCTGACCAAAAAACCATTTGAAATTGAAAAAAAGAAAATAGATCAAAAACTTGCTGAATTATATGGTGTGCAGGTGAAGGATTTACTTCCTTGGCATTACCAAGATCCATTTTTTCAGGAAGCACCGGCGGTCTTTGGAGTTAACCTGGATGCTCCTTTCAAAAATGCTGACCTTCTTGGATTAAGCAGGGATTTTTATCAGGGTATTGGTTTGCCAATTGATCGGGTGATAACTGCAAGTGATTTATATGAGAAGAAGGGCAAAAGTCCCCATGCGTTTTGCACGGACATTGATCGTTCCGGGGATGTGAGAGTTTTGGCAAACATAAAACAGGATGATTATTGGGCGTCTACCTTGCTTCATGAGTTTGGTCATGCGGTCTATTCAAGCCGTTTTATTCCGGAAAGTCTGCCTTATGTATTACGTGGCGAGGCCCACATTCTTGCGACCGAAGGTGTTGCGATGATGTTTGAGCGTTTGACCAAAAGGTCTGCGTTTTTGGTAAAAATGGGTCTTCCCGTGGATGATCCAAAGAAATTTGATGAGTCCGCTGCGATGAACCTCAGGCATCGTTTGCTTATATTTTCAAGATGGTGTCAGGTGATGCTTCGTTTTGAAAAGGCGATGTATGAAAATCCGGACCAGAATCTCAATGAATTATGGTGGAAATTGGTCTCAAAATATCAGGGCATAAATAAACCCACAGGCAGGAACATGCCCGATTACGCATCCAAGATTCATATCGTAAGTGCACCGGTGTACTATCATAATTACATGTTGGGGGAATTATTTGCCTCCCAGTTGCATCATTCGATTGTAAGGCAACTTTATGCTGGAAAAAATCCGGATGAAGTTTTTTATGCAGAGAATCCCAAGGTTGGTGACTTTATGAAAACCAAGGTTTTTAACTTGGGAAGAACCTTGAGTTGGGGCAGGATGGTTGAATTTGCCACGGGGAGTCCCTTGGCGGCAGATAGTTTTGCAAAAGATTTTCAAGGAAAATAACGAGACCGGAGAATAGGGATGTCACATCAGAAACACAAATGTCAAATGTACATCAAAAAGATCAGTCAGAAAAAGATTTCGCCTCCGGCGTTGGATGGTGATTATTCCTGCAAAAATCTTATTGATGAAGTTTTTCTTTCGTATAACGCTGGCAGATTACGAGAGGCCTGCAGAATTTATTCTGAAAAGATGCTTTCGAATGATTCCGTTGTTGGTGTTACCCTTAGCGGGGCGTTGACACCTGCTGGTTTGGGGATGTCTTGCCTGGTTCCCATGATTGAAGCTGGTTTTATCGATTGGATTGTTAGCACTGGCGCAAATATTTATCATGATGCCCACTTTGCCCTTGGAATGGAATTGCATCAATCCAGGCCAGGTTTGGATGATCATCAACTAAAGGCAAACCAAGTTATTCGAATTTACGACATTGTTTTTGACTATGAAAATTTGTTGGGTACAGACAGGTTTTTTAGAACATTGAGCCGTGGGGAAGCTTTTCAGAAAAGCATGGGAACAGCCGAGTTCCACCATCTTGCAGGAAAATATCTGGCCGCCCATGAGGAAAAAGCCAAAACTGTTGGAAAAAGTTTTCTGGCAGCGGCATACAGATGTGGTGTGCCTGTATTTACCTCCTCTCCGGGTGATAGTTCAATTGGCATGAATCTGGCTGCTCTCCAGTTGGAGGGAAGCGCGCTAAAGATTGATCCATTGGTAGATGTGAATGAATCCGCTGCGATTGTATACGCGGCCAAAAAGCAAGGAAAAAGCGCGGTTTTGATTTTGGGAGGTGGCTCACCCAAAAATTTCATACTTCAAACAGAGCCCCAAATTCAGGAAGTGCTTGGTTTGGATGAAAAGGGGCATGACTATTTCCTTCAGTTTACAGATGCAAGACCGGACACAGGCGGACTAAGTGGGGCAACCCCGCAAGAAGCAATGACTTGGGGCAAGGTGGACGAAGCCCAGCTTCCGGATACTGTTACTTGTTATCTGGATTCAACGGTAGCGCTGCCTCTTTTGTCTCTTTATGCATTCCAATCGCGAAAACCAAGGAAACTAAGAAGGTTGATGGATCAGCTTCCTGAATTGCATGAAAAATTGAAGAAGACTTATTTGGGCCGAAAGAAAAAGCACAGGCCAGAGTAAATATTAGGAGATGGCTTTCATCCCCTTTGAAAAGTGAGCAATTAAATCCTCACTCTTTTCGATCCCTATGGAAAACCTTAAAAGCCCTTCGGTGATTCCTAGTGCTTTTTTCTGTTCTCCATCGAGTTGCCGGTGACTTGTGCTCCAAGAGTGACTCACCGTAGTGTGAGTATGTCCTAAAGACGGGCAAAAAGGTATCTCGGGGGTTTTCCGCAGGAATTTGTTAACCCCTTCCCTTCCTCCCGGGATTTCAATTGCCATTATGTTTGCAAATCTACCTTGAAATAATTCGTTTGCGATCAGGTGATCGGGATGTTCTGAAAGTCCTGGGAATTCAATTCGAATCGATGGATATGCTTTTTTTACCCAGTTGGCAAAGGTGATTGCGTTTTGGCAAGAAGCATCAAAACGGAGCTTGAATGTTTCAAGGCTTCTGCACATAAGCCAGCAGTCACCGGGGCTGGGGAAAAATCCGAAATCGAATACGATTTTTTTAATCAATTGAATCAGTTGGGAATTACCCCCGACATATCCCAATGTGATATCGCTGTGCCCACAAAGTATTTTGGTGAGACTTTCAATTACAAGATCAACTCCTGATTCAATGGGTCGATACATGTCAGGTGTTGCAAAAGTGTTGTCGACAACCAAAATGGTACCCGATTTTTTTGTTTGGGATAGGATTTTGCCTAAATCAGGAACTCTGCATGTTGGATTGGTGATGCTTTCAAGAAAGAAAAGTTTTGCAGGCTTTTTAAGGCCGTTTTCAATTTCATGACCATTGGTTTCATCCACCAATTCCAATTGAATTCCAAGTTTCGTAAAATCAGTGCCTAAAACTTTCAGGGTTCTACCGTATAACCTTTTCCCGGCAAGTATACGGTCACCTGGCTTGCATAATGCTAATATGGTTGCGCAAATGGCGCCCATTCCGCTTCCTGTAACAATGCCATCAGTTGTGTTTTCGAGAGCATTCAACTGGTTGCAAAGCGAAACAAGGTTTGGATGACCATCACGCGCATAAATAAATTCCGTATTTTTGGCTTCAACAGCCAGTTCGTAAGTGTCTAGGTCTTTAAAGGAATAAACGGAACTGTTGAATAAGGGTTGTGTAAGAGGTTGTGAGTACATCATGATTTCTGAAGATTCCAATTCCGAACATTTTGTAATAGTTCTTTGGCTTTATCATTCTGGTTTCCAAGTAATTGCATCTGCTGCAATTGTTCCATAATGGCAGAGTCATTCATTTTTTTCTCGGATGCATAAAACTGGTAAACAAATGGTGTTAACAAGATACCATCCAAATCAAAAACAAATATGTTTCCCTGGTTTTGGCGAAAAACAGTAAGGTATAAATTTGTGAACTGTTCTTTGGATTCCATTCGAGTTGGAATGTTTTTGATCTCAATAATCATTTCCTTTTTTTGGAATACATTTTCTACAATTTGAGTTTCTTGTCCTGGTGATGCGAGGAAGATTGCCTTTGAGAAATTATTTTGTTTAAGCCATTGAATTCCGTCTGGATATGGCATGAACCCAATCGCAAGATTGGGGGAAAGTGCATGATAAGCCGAAATATCCACAGGTCCGTTTGTTGGAATTGCCGATGGATTTTTGGCTAAAGGAGGTTCTTTTGAGTCATTGTTTTTGATTGGTTCAGGTGCAAAAAGCTGAACGTTTGTAGCTGGCTTCTGGCTCACCGATAACTGTGGTTGGGGTTGAGGTGGAGGTTGAATTGCGATTGGTTGGGAAGGTGCCGATAAATTTTGAGAACCAAAACTCATCCCCGGAACTGGACCTGCGAATACTGGTGGTTGTGGAGGTGGCGTTATTGCAAATGCGGGCTGGGGTTGTTTGTTTGGAAGCGGTGTCGGTGGGCTTTGATTCATCGTTTCCGGTGACCTTAGCCTTCCAAATAGCTTGTAGCTGCTATTATTTTGCGTTTGGGTTTGTTGGTGATTGCATCCTTGGTTTGCCAACGCAGTACATAATAAAGTGATAATGATTTTTTTCATGATTAGGTCGCTCCAAAAGTAAATGCATTCTTATTGAAGCAGAAGTAATACTATTTCTATTCCGAAATAGTTAACACGCGAGCAAAAGAAGCTGAAAAGATTAACGAATGTAGCAATTCTGCGAGTTTTTACGGCAATTGGTAATTCCAGCTAGGGTATGTTTGGCTACTAACAAGATTTTTTGAATTCTCCTGAGTTAGGTTTCCTATAAGCAGGAGAAAAAAATGGCTGTATCCAAAGAAGTGATGAAAAACTTGGAATCCCATATCCAGGGTTTTGGAAATTATTTGAAGGTTGAAAGGTCTGTTTCCCAAAACACCCATAAAAGCTACCTGCGGGATTTAAAAAAATATCACGACTGGGTTATGGGCTTGAAAACTTTTGATCCATATTCCCCTTCTCTGGACCAGTTGCTGGATTTTGTGGAATTTTTAAAAGAAAGTGGTTTGGCTCACTCAAGTATTGCCAGGCACCTAATTTCCCTTAAGAACTTTTTCAGGTTCTTAAGGCTTGAGGAAATCAGTGCCAGCCAAACGGTTGAATTGCTTGAAGCGCCAGCTCTATGGGCAAGAATTCCTTTTGTTCTTAGTCCTGAATCAGTGAACACCCTGCTGCTTGCGCCAGATTCCATGGATCGATTCTTTCTTAGAGACAGAGCAATTTTAGAATGTCTTTACGCCACAGGTTGCAGGGTTAGCGAAGTGGTGAATCTGGAATTGAAGGATTTACATTTAGATTCCGGTTTTTGCCAATGTACCGGAAAAGGAAGAAAGCAGCGAATAGTGCCTTTGGGGTCTCAGGCAATAACCGCAATTAAAACCTATTTGCAAGAGCTTAGGCCTTTGTTGGTAAAAGTTGCTGGCTCCACAGGGGCCTTGTTTGTCAGCAAGACTGGTAAACCTCTGAACAGGATTCTAATCTGGAAGTATGTGAAAAAATACAGCGACAAAGCTGGTTTGGCTGGAAAAATAAGTCCTCACACGTTCAGGCATAGTTTTGCCACCCACCTGCTTGCAGGTGGAGCAGACCTTAGGGCTGTTCAAGATATGCTTGGGCATTCAAATATACGAACAACCCAACTTTACACCCATGTGGATCGTTCAAGATTAAAAATGATTCACTCCCGGTTTCACCCCCGGGGAAAAAAATAAATACTTTTTGTTACTCTGTTGCGATTTCTCAATAAAATCTTATTATCTTGACTATGTCAGGGCTTACGAACTAAAGATCGTAAGGGACTGATGGATCAGTTCATTTGGATAGGAAGGTGATTTGAGGTCATGGATTTTGATCTTTCAACTTATTATCCGATTTTTATCTACGCAGTCTTTGTCATGGGGTTTGCTTGCTCGGCCCTTGTTGTTTCCCATATTTTCAATCCTAGCAAAAAGACTGCAGTAAAGAACATGCCTTATGAATCAGGTATGGATCCTATTGGGGATGCAAAAAAGCATTTTGATGTGAAATTTTATTTAATTGCAATTTTGTTCTTGGTTTTTGATGTTGAGCTTCTGTTTTTATACCCTTGGGCGGTTGGCGCCTATTCGGCCAATGGCTCGGTTTTGCCTGCCTCTTTTGTCACGCCGGCATTTATTGAGATTCTTCTTTTTATAAGCACCTTGGTGGTTGGTTATATTTACGCGTGGAAAGCTGGGGTGTTTCAATGGCGCTAGATTTCCTTAAAGACAATTTTCTCATTTCTAAACTGGATGTTCTTGCTAATTGGTGCAGGAAATACAGTTTGTTCCCAATGCCATTTGCCACTGCTTGTTGTGGCATTGAATTGATGGCAACGGGGTCCAGCCGGCATGATATTGCCCGCTTTGGTGCAGAAGCCATGCGTTTTTCGCCAAGGCAATGTGACCTAATGATTGTTGCGGGCAGAGTTGCCATGAAAATGGTACCTGTGATGCAAAGAATTTGGCAGCAAATGCCGGAACCAAAATGGTGCATTTCCATGGGGGCGTGTGCATCAAGTGGCGGTGTTTTTGATACCTATGCCGTTGTTCAGGGGATAGATAGATTTATTCCTGTAGATGTTTATGTTCCTGGTTGTCCTCCCAGGCCAGAGCAGCTATTACAGGGAATTATGGATCTACAAGACAAAATTATGAGGACGGGTACAATTTTTGCCACGGAATTTGATAAACGAGAATCTTATGAGGGACCCCGACCTCTTTACTCTCTGATTCCGCCTGAAAAAAAGATTTTGTCTCCGTCTAACTTTGCGAATGCAACAAGAACCGTTTAGGAAGAGAGATTGCTTTGTCTTTCGCTGAAGTACAGGAAAACTTGAAGGCCAATTTTGAAAGTGTGAACTTTTCGTTCAGCTCTTTCAGGGATAACGACAGGGTTGAAGTTTCACCAAGTGATGTGCTTCCTGTTCTAAAGTACCTCAAGAATGTTTTGCATTTTGATATGCTGGTGGATCTTTCTGCTGTTGATTATCTGCACTATGAAAACAAGCCTCATCGTTATGGGGTTTGGTATTCTCTTTTGAATACCGAAAAAAACATCAGAATTATTGTGAAGACCCATCTTGATGATCCTGACCCATCCATTGGTTCTGTATTTGAACTTTGGAAGGGTTGTGACTGGATGGAACGTGAAGTGTACGATATGTACGGAATAGAATTTGATGGCCATCCTGACTTGCGCAGAATTCTATTGCCGGATGAGTTTACAGCCTTCCCTTTGAGGAAGGATTATCCTTTGCGGGGTATGGGAGAAAGACATAACTTCCAGCCATTAATTAGATCCAAGGCTTGATTCCGGGGAAATATTTCAGATGCCTTTGAAGTTGGCGGATGCAATTCCTGATACAAGTTCTCCCGATAAGGAGTTTCTGTGGACCTTGAATTTTGGTCCCCAGCACCCTGCCACCCATACTACCCTTCGCCTCATTCTCACGTTAGATGGTGAGGTGGTTGTTCATGCAATACCTGACATAGGTTACTTGCATAGTGGGTTTGAAAAACTCGGTGAACACCTCGATTTTAACCAGTATGTTACAATCGTTGACAGAATGAATTATATTTCACCTGTTTCCAACGAAATCTCATGGCATCATACTGTTGAAAAATTACTTGGAATAGAACTTACTCCACGCTGTAAATACATACGCACGATCTTTGCTGAATTAATGCGAATTCACGATCATCTGCTTTGCTGTGGTGCTGTGGCGCTGGACTTGGGTGCGTTTACAGCTTTTATTTACGCTTTTAACCTTCGTGAAAAAATTAATGATATTTGCGAATGGGCTGCTGGTCAGAGATTTCACCCAAGTTACACCCGGGTTGGAGGTGTGTTAAAGGATGTGGATGATGGCTGGGTAGCAAAGGTCAGGGAATTAGTAAAGCTTTTCCCTAAAGTACATGCTGAAGTGATGAAGTTGTTGCAAAAGAATCGAATATTTGTCGGGCGCACCAAAGGTATTGGTTTTCTTTCGAAGGAAGAGGCCATTAATCGAAGTGTTACCGGCCCTGTGGCAAGGGCAAGCGGGGTTACCCGCGATTTGAGAAAAGATGAGCCCTACCTTGCTTATGGCGACTTTGATTTTAAGGTTGTTTGTTCTAATGAGGGTGATTGTTACGCAAGGTTTCTAGTTCGAATGGAAGAGATGGTTGAAAGCGTAAAAATCATTTCTCAAGCGGTTGAAAACCTGCCAAGTGGACCTGTAAGCATAGATGCCAATACAAAGCAGGTCCTGCCGAATCAACTTTCTGTCTACAGAAGCATCGAGGGCCTTATTCAGCATTTTGAGCTGAATATGACAAACAGGAAATGGGAAACACCAGTTGAGGAAGTCTACGCCGCGACTGAATCCCCCAACGGGGAACTTGGTTTTTACCTGGTTTCTGATGGTTCAGGAGTTTCTTACAGGGTTAGAACCAGGCCACCATCTTTCATCCATTTTTCGTTGTTTCCGCACTTGGTGGTAGGTCATCAAATTAGTGATGTTCCCACTGTGCTTGGAAGCCTTAATATCATTGCGGCGGAGTTGGACAGATGAGCACTCTAAAACCAGAGATCATCCAGAAAATAAAGGATCTCATTCCTTTGTACCCAGCAAAGCAGGCGGTAACTCTTCCTGCGTTGCATCTTGTGCAGGATGAATACCGCTGTGTTTCTTTGGATGCAATTCGTGAAATCGCCTCACTTTTAGAACTTGCTCCATCCGAAGTTCACGACACGATGAGCTTTTATGGTTTTTTTAAGACTGAAAAGGAACCTTTGGGCAAATGTCGTCTTTGGGTTTGTCGAAGTCTTGCCTGTGATTTGCGTGGTGCAGATCAGGTGCTGGGAAAATTCATCGATACATTAGGTGTGGCTCCTGGACAAACCACCAAGGATGGGAAAATCACCTTGGAAGAGGCAGAATGTATTGGTGCTTGTGAGGGTGCGCCATGTGTTTTGCTGGATGATGTCCACAGACACTTGGTTACAGAAGATAAAGTGGATGATTTAATTCGGGAGTTGAGATCCCGCCAGTAATCAGGCCTGGTAGCAAGAGGAATTTCATGGCGAAGTATGAGCCAGTATTGTTGAAGCGAATTGCTAAGGAAAATAGCGATTCCATTGAAACATACATTGCTGATGGCGGCTATCAGGGCTTAACGAAAGCCATTCAGCAAATGTCTCCTGCTCAAGTCATCGATACGGTAAAAGGATCTGGCTTACGTGGGCGTGGGGGGGCTGGTTTTCCTACCGGGCTTAAATGGACTTTTTTGCCCAAGGATCATCCCGGTCCGATTTATTTGTGTGTTAATGCCGATGAGAGTGAGCCTTGTACCTTTAATAACCGGGTTTTAATGGAAAAAGACCCGCATCAAGTTCTTGAAGGCATTATCATAAGTTCTTTTGCCGTCAACGCCAGTAAAGCATTTGTCTATGTTCGCTATGAATATGGCCCTGCATATAGGGCGATGGCCGCCGCTGTCCAACAAGCCTATGACAAAGGATTTCTCGGTAAAAATATCCTCGGCAGTGCCTATTCGCTGGATGTGGTAATGCACAAGGGTGCCGCTGCGTATATTTGCGGCGAGGAAACGGGTCTTATTGAAAGTCTCGAGGGAAAGAGGGCTTGGCCAAGAATCAAACCGCCATTTCCTGCCATTGAAGGAGCCTTCCGTAAGCCCACTATTGTGAATAACATTGAAACCATGGCCTGTGTGAAGAACATTATTGACCTTGGGCCAGACTGGTTCAAATCGTTAGGCGTTCCTCCAGATCCAAATAATCCACGTGATGCAGGAAGTTATGGGCCTAAGCTTTATTGCATTAGTGGCCATGTAAATAATCCTGGTTTATTTGAATTACCCATGGGTGTATCTGTAAGGGAATTGATGGAAGAATATGCTGGTGGGGTTTGGAAAGGCAGAAAAGCAAAAGGTGGTATCCCCGGTGGAAACAGCATGGGGCTTATGACCGAGGCTGAATTTGATATCAAACTGGATTTTAATGGGCCTGGAAAAATAGGGTGCCTTGGTCTTGGCACAGGAGCTGTCACTGTTTTTGATGACCACACTTGCATTGTGGATGTTCTTTATAATCTATGCAGGTTTTTTGCCCATGAATCGTGTGGTCAGTGTACGCCTTGCCGTGAGGGAACCGCATGGATGTTTAAGATGATTGAGCGAATTCGCAAGGGATTTGGAAGGGTCGAGGATTTAAACATCCTTGAGGAAGTCGGTAATCGAATAGGAATCATGCCCGGAACCACGATTTGTGGTCTCGCAGATGGCGCAGGCTGGCCTGTAAAGACAGCAATTAGGAAGTTCCGCGCAGAGTTTGAATCTTACATTAAGGCTGGAAATAAGAAGAACAGGTCATTCAGTTTGCAACTGGCCCATCATTAAGCAAATGGTGGGATTGGAGAATTTGGGATGGCAATTGTTTATGTAAATGACAAGGTTGTGGACATAGGTGATAAAAAGTTGAACCTAGTCCAGGCTGCTGAAATGTGCGGAGAACTCATACCGCACTATTGCTACCACCCTGCTCTTTCCGTGGTTGCAAGCTGCCGTATGTGCCTTGTTGAAGTTGGAGAAAAAAAACCTGATGGCAGCATTGTAATGCAGCCGAAGGTGTTGCCAGGGTGCCAGACCCCGGCCAAAGATGGTACCGTTGTAAAAACACTAACTGACAAATCACGCGCAGCCCAATCGCAAACTTTGGAGGCCCTGCTATTAAATCATCCCCTGGATTGCCCTGTTTGTGATAAGGCGGGGGAATGTAAACTGCAGGATTACAGCTATAAATTTGGAAATGCGGAAAGTCGGATGGTGGATGATAAAAATACTCCACCTAACAAACCCAATATTGGCAAAAATATCAGTTTGTTTACCGACCGGTGCATAATGTGTTCCCGGTGTGTCCGTTTTACCCGGGAAGTGGCTGGTACCGCGGAACTTCATGTTGTCAACCGGGGCACACATGCGGAAATCGATGTGTTTCCGGGTGCACCATTGGATAACAAGCTTGCTAGTAATGTGGTGGATTTATGTCCTGTTGGTGCGCTTGCAAGCAATGATTTTCTCTACAAACACCGTGTTTGGAATTTGAAAACGGTTGATAGTGTTTGCCCGGGTTGCTCGACGGGTTGTAGTATCCATCTTGATACTAACAAGAATGTCATCTATCGCTTGCGGCCCAGGGAAAATCCTGACGCGCAAGGTTACTTCATGTGCGATGATGGCCGTATTGGTTATCATTATGCGAATTCATCCGAGAGAATTTCGAAGCCACAACTCAAGAAAAATTCAGGTTGGGTTGATGCCGAGTGGAAAGAGATTGTTTCGTCGATTCAAGACGAATTGAAGTCCGTGACAGCTTCCAACCCTTCGTCGGCTTGGTTTATGATCTCTCCTTTTTTGACTGTTGAGGAAGCTTATTTACTTGCAGATTTTGCCAAGTCAGTTTCAACCAATGTGAAATTGGTTTTGGGGCCAGTTCCGACTCTTGGAATCGAGGATACCTATCCCAAGAAAAGGGATGGTTCTCCAGGTGGAAATGTTAAATTCACCATCAGACCTGAAAAATGTCCCAATCGCATCGGGGTTGAGGAAGTTATTAAGCATTTCGAAGGAACTTTTCAGACTCTTTCGGAAGCTTTTTACCAAGGCAAGCCTGAGTTTTTGTTTCTAGCAGGCAGTTATCCATCTCCTGATTGGGTTACTGACGAACTTCAGATGCATATTTCCAAAGTGCGTTATGTGGTCTTGCAAGATTTGTTCCCTGGGAACATGGGCCAAGTGGTAAGTGCCTTAATACCTTCAGCAAATTTTGCTGAAAAAGAGGGGGTTTTTGTAAACCATTCAGGTCTTGCACAGTTGATTCACCGGGGTTGTGTGCCATTGAGACAGGTTCGCACTGAGGGACAGGTATACAGCGATCTCGCTGGTAGAAAAGGGCTTGTACAATCTGCCGCTATCCGTGGTGAAGTTGCGAAAAAGATTTCCTACTTCAAAAAGCTGGAGAAGGAAGTTGGGGAAAATGGAACAAAACTGGCTTAGGAATTGGGTGATCTTTCATGAGTTTTGAATTTTCGATCCTCATTACCTGTGCAATCATCATTGGTGTTCTTGCCATTGCCAATGGATTGGTTGCATACATGATTCTTGCCGAAAGAAAAATCGCTGCTTATATGCAGGATCGAGTAGGCCCCAACCGGGCTTTTTTCGGCATCCTTCAGCCTATTGCGGACGGTGTCAAGTTTCTGTTGAAAGAAGAAGTTATTCCAGATCATGTGGATAAACTTTTTTATATGATTGCCCCGGCGATTGCGCTTATGACAGCTTTCATGGCTGTTTCGGTGGTTCCATTTGGTGCCACTTCCGTTGCCCCCTCTTTAATTGATCACCGCTCTGGATCTTTAACAGAAGGCAAGATGGTTTTTCCCAAAACCAATCTGGAATTGCAGGAAGTTCTCAACGCCGACCGATCATTTTCCAAAGCTAAAAACATTGCTTCATATGAAGAAAATCTTCAAAGATACAATTCCCAGATTCAGATGGTGATTGCACCCCATGTGGATATTTCAGTTGTATTCGTTTTTGCGGTGGGAAGTCTTGCGGTTTATGGTGTCATCTTGGGAGGATGGTCCTCCAATAATAAGTACAGTTTGATGGGTTCTCTTCGTTCCAGTGCCCAGTTGATTAGTTATGAGATCCCCCTTGGTTTATCCGTGATAGGTGTTGTGCTGGTAAGTGGATCGCTCAATTTTGAGAAGATTATTCAGTTTCAAATTGAGAATGGTTGGAATGTTTTGTTTCAACCGCTTGCGATGATTCTTTTTGTGACCTCGATTTTTGCGGAGTGCAATCGCCTTCCATTTGACCTTCCTGAATGTGAGCAGGAGTTAGTGGCAGGGTACCACACAGAATACAGTTCCATGAAGTTTGCGCTTTTCCTTCTGGGTGAATACACCCATATGATCACCACCAGCTTCCTCCTTGTGAATATGTTTTTCGGTGGCTGGCATCTTCCATTTATTACGACACCCGGAGATTATTCACTGGTGGGCGTTGTATTAAAGTCTCTAGTTCTGGTCGGTAAAATGCTATGTTTTATTGGTTTCTACATGTTTGTGCGTTGGACCATTTTGAGATTTAGATTTGACCAGTTAATGAACCTTGCTTGGAAAGTCATGATGCCCCTTGCTCTTTTGAGTTTTGTGTTGGTTGTGATTGTTCAGCATTTTCAACCATTGGGTGAACAAAGTAAATGGTTCATGATGATCGCTTCTTTGTTTATTTTGCTGGTTTCCGGATGGATAGGTTTAAGGCTACCCAAAAAGAAGACCAAAGTATCTCTTCCATACCTAGGCCACGGTTCTGGTTATATCAAGCACATTGAGTATACTTCTGCAAATTGGTCCAAGATCGAGACAATTCCTGGGAGTACCTATGAAAGCTGAAGATGTTAAATGGGTAAAATCCCCGGAATTTGGGTTGATGGATCAGGTATATTTGCCTGCCATATTTTCTGGCCTTGCCACCACCATGACTCATATGGCGAAAACCTTGTTCACCACCAAAGACAAGGTTACACAGCAATATCCTGAAGAAAAGCCTCATTTACCGTCGAATTATCGTGGGGTGCACCGGTTAAACAGAGATGAACAGGGCCGGGTTAAATGTGTGGCATGTTACATGTGCTCCACCGCTTGCCCTGCAAATTGCATTGATATTGTTTCTGCTCCCTCTCCATGGCAGGACCGGGAAAAATATCCAGAAGTATTCGTCATCGACGAGTTGAGGTGCATTTATTGTGGCATGTGTGAGCAAGCTTGCCCTGTGGATGCCATAGAACTTACCACATTGTTTGATTTGACGGGTTTGAGTCGGGAAGAAATGATTTTCAATAAGGAAAAGCTGTTGGGGGTTTTTGATAAAACAGTAAGCATGAACACAGACCCTGTTAGAACCACACGAGGACGTTTGGGGGTTGCAAGTGAACCTGCTAGCCATGGTTTAACAGGTTCTTCCTCCGTTCAGTCGTAGGGAAGGTTTAAGGATTTTCGATGAGTGAATACCCGTGGCTTAATCTTGGAAATTTAGCACTTCTTTTAAGTGCCATTGCAGTCTATTGCAATTTGCCAGGAACGGTATCCCCCAAGAACAGATGGTTGGGAATTCTAGCTGGAATTTTTGGTTTTGGGATTGCCGGCGGTTTGACTGTAAGTGCCTTGAATTTCCATCCTGAGAATGTTCTTTTCCTGGTGTTCTCCACCCTTGCTGTTCTTGGTGCTATTTTTATGGTGATTTTGAAAAATCCCGCTCATGGTGCAATCAGTTTTGCGATAACCATTACAAGTACAGGTGGCTTGTTTTTACTTCTTGCAGCCCCTCTAGTTATGGCAGCTAATATTATCGTTTACGCGGGTGCCATTATTGTCACGTTCTTGTTCTTACTAATGCTTGCGCAGCAATATGGGTTTAATTCTGCGGATCAAAGAAGCCGTGAACCTCTTCTTGCAAGTTTTTGCGGATTTATAATGGCGGTTGGTTTTATCCACGTGATCCAAGTAAGTTTTTCTGACCATGATTCTGCAGCAAGAAAAGTTATTGAAAAAGCTTCCTTTGAGATTCAATCTGCCCTTGCGGAATCCTCACTGGATACTGCCCGTTCAAAAATAGCGGGAGGTCATGAAAATCTTTTGGCAAACATCAAGAATGCTTTTGGTGGAAGTGGCCCCTGGGTTGAGCGAGTTGAAACAGAAGTTCAAAAAGATGGGATGTTCTCATTTGCCAAGGTTAAGGAAGTAGCAGAGTTCAAGGCCGCTTTGGGCCAGTTGAATGTCATCTGCAGGGATTATTTAAGTCAAAGTGTCTTCCTTAAAAGTGCTTCCGGTACATTTGGTGATTTAAATCCTGAACTGGTTCGAAAAGACAAAACTGGCAGGCCTGCAATGCCGGCCGACAATGCTGCGTTTGTTGGTAAATCACTATTCATGGATAATTTGATAGCTGTGGAAATTGTTGGTGTTCTTCTGTTGATTGCAACGATAGGTGCGATTGTGGTTGCAAAAACTGCTCCCGGCAAGGAGGCGGTATAATGGTTGATTTGTCCAACTATCTGATTGTTGGAGTTCTTCTGTTTTGTGTGGGTTTGGTTGGTTTTTTGGCTAGAAGAAACATGATTTCCATGTTTCTGTCCGCAGAGTTGATGGTTCAGGGTGTGGCCCTTAACTTTCTTGCATTTTCCAGATTCAGGGGAACGCTTCAGGGGCAATCATTTGTTTTGTTTATAATTTCTGTTGCAGCTTGCGAGGCGGCAATTGCGCTGGCCCTTATCGTGGTTCTATACAGGATGAGAAAAACCCTGGATGTTTCCGAGTGGCAGGAACTTCGTGAAGAGGACTTGGAACCCACAGAGGATGTAGTTGACGAATTCCCTACTGAGACAAGGCAGGAACCTTTGCCGAAACTTACCATTGCGGGCTATCGACCTGTAAGAGAGGAAGAATCCAGCAATGTTTGAAAATGCATCCAACCTACTCTGGTTGATCCCTGTTTTGCCAATATTTGTTGGACTAACCACATATTTTGTTGGTCCAAAGTTTTTGGGTCGTTATTCGCATGTTCCTGTTATTTTGGGTGGGATAACTGTTTTTGTATTGTCATGTATTATTTTTCAAGATGTGTTAAAAGCCAACGCTTCTGATGGAAAAGATGGGTCCAATCCTCCATCGATTTCAGTTGTTTATTATGAATGGATCAGAACTTGTGATCCAAATCTGGTTGGTGATGCTTTAAAAAATGCCGGAAGCGTAAAAGTTGATTTTAGCCTTCGGCTTGATCCAATTAACTCGGCAATGGGGCTGATGGTAACATTTTTGGGGACCATGATAGCTGTCTTTGCCACAGGCTATTTAAAAGAATTGGATGGATCCATTGACCCTGGCTATCCGAGATTCTTCGCCACGGTTTCCATATTCCTTGGCGCGATGCTTTTACTGATTTTTGCCGACAACTTACTCCTTTTATATGCGGGTTGGGAAGGTGTGGGCCTTTGCAGTTATCTTTTAATTGGTTACTGGTTCCAAAAACATTCAGCCTGTATGGCAGCTAGAAAAGCCTTTTTAGTTACAAGGCTTGGTGATGTTGCCCTTCTCCTGGGTATTGCCAACTTATGGGTAATTTCCGGTTATAAACTGGATTACGATAGCCTTTTGGGATTAAGTGCGGATACTCCCGGACTTTCATTATCCTGTTTTCTCTTATTCTTGGGGGCCTGTGGAAAGTCGGCCCAGTTCCCTTTGCATGTCTGGTTGCCGGATGCGATGGAGGGGCCAACTCCCGTGAGTGCCTTAATTCATGCTGCAACCATGGTTACTGCTGGTGTCTATCTTCTGGCAAGATTCATGCCTTTATTTGCTGGTTGCCCAGAAGTTCAAATGCTTGTCGCAGCAATTGGCGCCATCACCTGTTTGATGTCTGCTTTAATAGCGGTGACCCAAACCGATCTTAAGCGAATTCTTGCCTACTCCACCATGAGTCAGCTTGGTTACATGTTTATGGCTTTGGGATGCGGGGTTGATATGAAAACCACGCTTCCATTCTTTGCGGTTTATGCGTCATTGTTTCATCTGATTACCCATGCTTTTTTCAAAGCTTTGCTATTTTTAAGTGCTGGAAGCGTTATGCATGCCATGCACCATGTTATAGACCTTAGGAAAATTGGTGGTTTAAGGAAGGTATTGCCTTTAACACACATCGGTTTTCTTTTTGGAGCACTGGCCCTGGCTGGTTTTCCTTTATTTGCAGGTTTCTGGAGTAAGGATGAAATTCTATCCCTTGCACATGAGGCATCGAAGCTGGATCGACTGAACCCAATCTTTTATATCTCCATATGGCTGGTTGGAATAACCGTGGCATTCCTGACAGCCTTGTATACATTTAGGGCTTATTTTCTAGCTTTCTGGGGGCCTCTAAGGCTTCCAGAGGAAACTCATGGCCATGCACATGAATCAAAACCTGTTATGACAATTCCACTTTTAGTTCTAAGTGTTTTCGCTTTGGGTTTTGGATTTTTGATTTCTGGTGAGACAAAATATTCACTAGCAGGTTTCTTTTCCCACATCAGGCTGCCAGGTTTGAACTCAAAATATGTATTGGATTCTCATGCGTCCCATGATTGGTTGACGGTTGGTTTTGCGACTCTTGCGGGCCTTCTTGGAATGGGAATTGCGTGGTTTTTGTATGGAAGAAAAACGGTGGATTTGGAAACAGCACATTCCAAACCGACAGGATTTTTATTTCAATTATCCAAAAACAGGTTCTTTATCGATGAGATATACGGGAAATTAATTGTTGCTCCCCTTCGAGGGGTTTTTGTATTTGCCAAAATTTTCGATCAATACATTCTGGATGGAATTGTCGATATGGTTGCGCATGTGCCAAGGCTTCTGGCAAGGCTTGTTCAGCCAATCCAAAATGGTTTGGTTCAGTTTTATGCTCTAGCCATGGTTTTGGCTGTGGCGGTTTTCCTATTGGCTCTTGCAAGAACGATGTGATTTCATCATGAATTATCTCCTACTTGAAATTCTGTATTTGCCACTGATTTCAGCAATCGTTCTATTGCTGTTTAAATCTAAGCCCGTTGTAACCATTAGAACTATTGCAATTTTGTTTGGTTTGGTAAGTTTCGGCCTTTCTTGCAAAGTGGTAAATGACTATTTGCCAAAGGTAGAAAAACAAAGGGACCTATTGCAGCAAAAGCAAACCTTTGTGCCCGATGATTCCATTCGTTTGGAGTTGATCAGGTTTTCGCCATCAAATCCTGAATTTCCCGCTTCTGGTGCCTTGAATTTTTACATAGGAATTGACGGGCTTAATGTTTTTCTGATCCCCTTAGCATCGGGATTGTTTCTTGCGGCAATATTCGCCGCATGGAACTCCATCACTGTAAATGCTGGTATTTTTTACATGCTTTTGGCGCTGTTGCACTTTGCGACTTTGGGTGCATTTTTGTCTTTTGATATTATTCAGTTTTACATGTTTTTTGAATTTACCTTGGTTCCCTTGCTGTTCCTTATCGCTTTGTGGGGGGGGGCCAACAGACTTTATGCGGCAAGGAAAATCTTCATTTATACCTTGGCCGGTGGTCTATTTACCCTGCTTGGAATTATAACCCTTGTTTCGGCTATGCATCAGGAATCAATTGTCACCAATCATGAAAAGCCAATAACTTTCTCGATTCCGGAATTGGTCACTGCTTCAAGTCAAACATCGGAAATTTTGCAAAAAGCTGTTCCAGAAACAGATGGAAAATATTTACGCGACTGGAACAGTGTTCAAAAATGGATATTTATGTTTCTTATGATTGGGTTTGCTGTCAAAGTGCCGGTGGTCCCTGTGAATACATGGCAACCCACTGGTTATTTCGAGGCCCCGACAAGTGTCACGCTGATAATGAGTGGAATTTTAGCCAAACTTGGTGTTTTTGGGTTTATCAGGGTTTGTTTACCAATTCTTCCAAACGCATCTTCAGAATTTGGGGCGATGCTTTTTATTGCCTTGGGGGTAATTGGAGTATTGTACGGGGCAGCTTGTGCCATAGCCCAGGATGATATTCGAAAAATGCTGGCATACAGTTCCCTTAGCCATCTTGGTTTTTGCATGGTTGGTGCTTTTTCATTGAACGAAACCGGATTATCCGGAGCGATTGTCCAAATGATCAATCACGGTATTAACATTGGGATTATGTTTTTCCTTTGCGAAGGTTTGTTGCAGAGGTATGGAACAACCAGGTTCAAGGATTTGCAGGGATTGGGGTCACGGATAAAAATGTTCTCTGGTTTCATGGTCTTTTTTGTGATGTGTAGTGTTGGCCTTCCTGGGCTAAATGGTTTTGTAGGAGAAGTATTGTGCGTGTTCGGTTTGTTTGATGCTCGGACGACACTTTTTTCTGGAAAGGTCCTCGCTGGTTTTGTTTCTTTGGGAATGGTTCTTGGGGCATGGTATTTCCTGGGTATGCTTATGAAGGTATTTTTCCAAGGCTTGGAAGAACCGGTATTTAAAAAGCAGGAAAATACCAGTGATATCACAACACTCGAAAAGATTCTTGTTATTCCAACTGCTTTGTTGTGTTTATACCTGGGTGTTTTTCCACAGGGATTGATTGATACTATCAGGCCGGAAACCCACCTCATTTCGAAGGTAATCGCAAAATCGAACCAGCATTTGCCAAAATGGGCGGTCGATTCTGGAAATAAAACAAGGTGAGACTGGAATAATCATGGAAGCTGCTGTTGTTTTGCAAAATTCTTTAAAATTTTTAGTTCCCGAGGCCTTCCTTATTGCCTTTGGAACATTAATGCTTTTGGTTTCACCATTCCTTCGCTCCAAGCTTCCATGGGGTATTATTTCGATTGCCGGCGTTCTTGGGGCCTATTCTCTTCTCTGGCAGGTGCCTCGGGATATTTTTCCGACAGATTCTCTTTATTTGCAGCCAGTTTTACAAGATCAGCTTTCTACTTTTGTCAGGCATTTTGCGATAGGCATGGGATTCTTTTTTATCCTTCTATTTTGGGCTGCAAATCATGAAAAATACAGCCCTGAAATCTTCGCGATGATTATTTTCCAGGTAACTGGATGTTCAATTGTTTCTTGCTCCAATGATCTGATTGTTTTGTTTCTGGGATTGGAGTTGATAAGTATCCCCTCTTACATCCTTTTATTTCTTGGAGGCAATTCAAAAGCTTCAAGGGAGGCCACATTAAAATATTTTTACCTGAGTGTGCTATTTGCCGGCATGCTGTTGTTTGGCTTCAGTTATATGTTCGGTTTGACAGGATCCACGAATATTTCTTTGATACAAGATACCTTCCTTGCCAACAAAAATCCTGTGCCGATGGTTGTGATCCCTGTCATTGCAATTGTCGCAGGACTGGGTTTTAAAGTAAGTCTTGTTCCTTTCCATTTTTATGCACCCGATGTATATCAAGGTACTTCGTTTCGTGCCGCTTCAATGCTTGCAACAGTACCCAAGGTGGCTGGTTTTGTCGCATTATTAAGGCTATTTGGTTTTGCTTTGGTAGGCCAGCAATCTGGCTCACTAGGGGATTCCATTAGTCTTTTGTTCTGGATCTTGGCAGCAATAACCATGTGTCTTGGATCCACTATGGCCTTGCTGCAGAGGAATTTAGGAAGAATTCTGGCTTTCTCTAGCATCACTCATTCTGGCTACCTGATGATGGCCCTTTCGGTTGCTCCCAAGTTGGCTCCAGACCATGGAGTTGACCTGGTTGGAGGGGTTTTGTTTTATCTCTTTGCCTACTTTTTTGCAACTTACGGAGCATTTGCCATCCTGGAGGCATTACAAAACCCAGAAAGGAAAATTGTTGATTGGGATGATTTGGCGGGAACTTCAGTAACCAATCCATGGCTTGCTGCCATTCTTGTTTTGTTCCTTTTCAGCCTTACTGGAATTCCCCTAACCGGTGGTTTTCTAGCCAAATTTCTTATGATTTTTAGCGCAGCTAGTGTGCCATTCAATTCGGAAAATAATATTTCCGTGGAAACTCACAATGTTTACTTGTTGCTCGCTGTTGTTGCAGTTGTAAACGCAGCGATTGGCGCATGGTTCTATTTGAAAATTGTGTCGGGCTTATACTTTAAACCCTCGGTGTGGCCACAGGAAAGAAAGTTGGCTTTGCGACCAATATTTCTTGCTATTGGTTTGGCCGCAATCGCAACTATTATTTTGGGGGTTTACCCAAAGGCGATTTTTAAATCCAAATTATTTCGCGGATCTAGTGATTCAGTAATTGTTGGTTCTTTAAAATAAATGTAACCATGATTGTCCCGGATAAACTTCCTCCGCTATTTGGTTTGCCGGGAACATGGGAAAAAATACTTGTAAGTCTGGGTCTCTCCGGCAGGCCGTTAGTGAAAGTTTGTTACAAAGAATTCTCTTTTATTTTCAAAGCCATCTCTCAGGAATACAGTGTGAGGCAGTTTCAGGTTTGGAACTGTTTAGGTCATGTTAAAAAACGAGGATTCAATTTATTACCCGATTTTGTCATGCCATTTAAAGGTGGTTCGCGAGCATACCATGCTGATTATTTCTGGGAATGCACAAAGTGGTTTCCCGGTGAATCGTTGGAATATGAAAAAGAAAAAAGTTATCTTTATAACGCTTTTGGAGTATTAGCGGATTTTCACCACGCATTATCCTCTATCAAAGTTGAGAAATCTTTGGTTTCGTGTCCGTTATTAAACAGAAGATCTATTCTTAAAGATTTTCATGAATACATTTTAAAAGTGAAGATAAGGGAAATTGAATCAGATTTTATGAAGGAAGTCGTTCATTTAATGGTGAACTTGCTTCCTGTTGTGCTTCCTAAATTTGAAAGAATCAACGATTCCAAATCCATGCAATGGTGTTGGGGTGATTCAAGGCTGGCTAATTTTATTTTTTATAACCAAAAAGTTAAAGGGATAATTGATTTTGAGGCAATGAAAGTTAATCCGTTGGAGGCTGATTTTGCCAGATTGATGGCTGACTTTGAACCATGGGAAGATTCGAATTGGCAAAAAGCCTTGGAAGCGTACGATGATTTTGGATCGTTCGATGTTTCATTGGCTAAGTTTTATTGTCTATCAGGCCTGGCATGTGCGTTAGTTCGGTGGGCTAAATGGCTCTCCAAGCCCTGCGATTCGATTCAATTAAACCAACAGCAGTTAATAAGAGGAAATGAAATTCTGGAAAAGCTTAATAAATGGAAAAAGCACGGATTTGAAACCCGTGCTTTTTGATTTTGAATCGATTGATTAACGCTTGGAGAATTGGAAACTCTTGCGAGCACCCTTGCGACCATATTTCTTGCGTTCTTTCATTCTGCCATCTCGGGTCAGATAACCAGAATCGCGAAGCTTCTTCGCCAAGGTTACCGGAGCTGCAGCCCCTTCTTCAACTGGCTGTTCTTGAACGGTTTCCAGACCAAACATTTCCTTCAGTGCACGGGCAATTCCCTGGCTAATAGCACCGGCTTGACCCGAAAAACCGCCACCATGGACATTCACGAAAACATCAACACGTTTGGTGACATCAGCCAAAGCCAATGGACCTGTGACAAGATTACGATCTTTCTCCTCGGTCAAGTATTCCTGTAGAGGGCGGTCGTTGATAATAAGGTTACCTTTACCTTCACAAATCCTTACGCGGGCAACAGCAGTTTTTCTTCTGCCAGTGCCCCAGTGATAGGTTTTCTTGGTCTTAGCTTCAGCCACGGGTTACTCCTGAAATAATTAAGATTTTAAATCCACAGGCTGTTGAGCCTGATGAGGGTGTTCGGTGCCAGCAAATATTTTGAGCTTGGAAATTTGCTTTCTTCCGAGCGGGGTCTTTGGCATCATTCTTTTAACGGCTTCCCGAAGAATACGGTCTGGATGGGAAACCATCCAATCCTTTGCGCTGGCAGTCCTCAAACCACCAGGATACCTTGAGTACCAGCGATACGTCTTGGTTTCAAGCTTTTTGCCTGAAAATTTAAGCTTGGAGGCATTCAATACCACTACAAATTCACCGGTATCATGATGTGGTGTGAATTCCGGCCTATGCTTACCACGAAGAATATTTGCAATTTGAACAGCAAGTCTTCCAACAATTTGGCCTTCAGCATCAATAACCAACCATCTTTTGGCGGGTTCAGTGCCGGGTTTTGCCATATAAGTCTTCATATATCATCTCCATCTAGCAAAATTTTATTCTAAGGAAAACTTTGTCAGCGTCAATATAACCTAAACGCCTGTTTTATGGATGTTTGGGAGCGGATTCCTTTTACAATTCTTTGTTTGAATTCTTTGGAATTCATTGGAAATAATTCGCATAATATTCAATTGAGCATCAAAGTAAAATCTTAGTGCTTTAGATGGTCTAATAAAGGGATTTAGCTTCGTGGGTATCATTTAAGCAGGATTTTTTAACCGGTTTAATTGATTATTCATCGATCTGACTTACATGGTAAAAACCATAAGACCTATGCTGAAAACTACTTATGTAAAATAGGTGGATAGTGTAACCCCCAAAAGACCCTTAATACCTACTCAATTAATTTTTCTTGGAGCGTTTGGAATGGTGGAAATTCAAGTTTTATACATCGTAATATTGGGGCTGCTTGGCCTCGGTTTGGGGTTTGGAATATCAAAATTATTGGACCGGGCAAAACTTTCAGGATGTACCGTCCAAGCTGAACAAATTATTAGAAAAGCCAAGGACGATTCCGATTCCATTCTTCGGCAGTCTGAAATCAAGGCGAAGGAAGATTATTTAAAACGTAAAGAGGAAATGAACAATGAGTTTGAAAAAACCAGGATGGATTTGAGGGATCTTGAGAAACGTCTGGAAAAACGCGAGGATGGTGTCGAAGAAAAACTCAGGGATATGCAAAAGCGTGAAAGATTAACTGAAACTTTGCAATTGCAGCTTCAAAACCAAAAAAATGAATGGGAAAATAAGAACAAAAGGCTTGTGGATATTCTGGAAAAGCAGGAAAAACAGCTCCTCGGGCTTTCGGGTATTTCCAGAGATCAAGCGGAAAAAATGTTAATTGAGAATCTGGAAAGAACTTTGAGTAGGCAGGTTACTGAAAGGCTTAAAAAACATGAGGAAGCCATTAAGGAAAGCAGCAAAGAATCTGCCAAAAAAATTCTTGCAGTTGCCTTGCAGAGATATGCTTCCGAATATACTGCGGAAACTACCGTTAGCACCGTGGATATTCCAAGTGACGATGTAAAAGGCAGAATTATTGGCCGCGAAGGAAGAAACATTCGGGCCTTTGAGAAAGCCACCGGAGTCGATGTAATTGTCGATGACACCCCGGGTGTTGTGGTGGTTAGTGCTTTCGATAATGTTCGAAGGGAAGTTGCCAGACTTGCACTTATCAAACTTATTCAGGATGGAAGGATTCACCCCACGAGAATCGAAGAAATTGTAAAAGCCACCCAGGAGGAAATGGACAAGCATATTCTAGAAATTGGAAAAAGCGCATTGCAGGAAGCCAATGTGGGATTGTTGCATGAGAACTTGGTCAAACTTCTTGGCAGATTGAGATTTAGAACCAGTTATTCGCAAAATGTTCTGCGCCACAGTTTGGAAGTGGCTTTCCTTGCCGGAATGCTTGCCGAAGAGTTGGGGTTGGATGGAAGGCTCGCCAGAAGATGTGGTTTGCTGCATGATATAGGCAAGGCTGCTGATCATGAAATGGAGGGCGGTCATCCAAAAATTGGTGCTGAACTTGCAAGAAGATACGGAGAAACAAATCCTGATGTACTTCACGCAATTGTCGGCCATCATGATGATGTGACTGTCGACCACATTTATACCGTTTTGGTTGCGTCGGCTGATGCGATCAGTGCCGCCCGTCCCGGGGCCCGCCGCGAAACACTTGAAAAATATGTAAAACGCCTCGAGGAACTGGAGGCGATCGCCTGTGGTTTCCCGGGTGTAGACCAGGCCTTTGCCATTCAAGCTGGACGTGAATTGCGCGTAATTGTAAATGCATCCAAAACCACGGATGATGAGGCAATCAAGATTTGTCATGATACAGCCAGGGCTATTGAGCAGCAGATGAACTATCCGGGTGAGATCAAGGTGACTGTGGTTCGAGAATTGCGGGCGGTGGAAGTTGCAAGGTAGTAGTCATCCTTTGGTAAGGGTTTTAGTCCTTGGGGATATAGTTGGTGACCCGGGGGTGAAATTATTGCAAAAGCATCTGCCAGCCTTGCGAAAAAAATTAAATATTGATGTAGTGGTTGCGAATGCGGAAAACGCATCGGGAGGGTCTGGCCTTACTCCCGGTGCTTTTAAGAAGATCAAGAATTCAGGGGTGGATTTGGTAACCCTTGGAGATCATGTTTACAAAAAACAAGAAATAACATCAGTGCTGGAATCTGATATCACCATTTGCAGGCCGGCTAATTATCCTCAAGGAGCACCAGGTAAATTATTTGCCGTACACGAGCTTCCTGGAGGATTAAAGGTTTATGCGATATGCCTGATGGGGCGAACCTTTATGCGACCGGTTGACTGCCCGTTTCAGGCTATCGATTATGTGCTTAATGCCCTTCCGCAGGGGCGAAAAATTATCGTGGTTGATGTTCATGCTGAAGCTACAGCGGATAAATATCTGTTGGGCAACTATCTTGCAGGTAGAGTTGGTGCCGTACTTGGAACCCACACTCACATTCCAACGGCGGATGAGCATATTATGGAAGGGGTAACCGCATTTTTGTGTGATTTGGGTATGACGGGCCCTTATAAAAGCATTCTTGGCAGAAGTGTGGAGCCAGTGATGGAAGCCACCTTGAGATTTGTTCACAGGTCGTTCGAAGTAGCAAACGAAGACCCCAGGCTATCCGGAGCCTTGATAGAGATAAGTCCAAGCACTGGCTACGCGGTTTCTATAAGAAGGGTGCATCTTCGGGAAAGTGAAATCGAAAACTTGCAGGCGTTTTAGTAATGGTTTTCAAAATGACCGCCTTTGAGACTTTAATTCAGTCTGTTAAACAAAAAAGTGCGCGAGTTTGCGTTATTGGTTTGGGTTATGTTGGTTTGCCAATTTTGAATCTGGCTAAATACGCAGGGTATAAAATTCGAGGTTTTGATATCGATACCGGCAAGATTTCTGCTTTGCGTGAGGGAAATTGCGTTAATAATATCCTGCCTGATTCTGCCATGGCAAACCTGTTGTCTGGAGGCGAAGAGGTTTTTTTTGATGATTCGCCTTCGTTGGCCGGGTGTGACATTTACTGGATATGTGTTCCGACCCCGGAGTGGATTGGCAGACCGGATCTTGCCGCTTTGGTAAAGGCTTTCGATGATCTTGCCTTGAATGCCAAGGGACCGTTCCTTGTTGTGATTAGTAGCACTTCTTTCCCCGGGTCTTGTTGCCAATTGGGCCTGAAAATATTGGAGGCTGCCGGGCTTAAGCCTGGAGAGGATTTTTTGATGGTTGTTGCCCCAGAGAGGGAGGATCCTGGAAACAAGATATGGCAATGTGGAAATATTCCAAGAGTTTATGCCGGGTTGGATGAGCATTCTGAAACTGTTGGTGGGTGCTTTTTAGAGTCACTTTTTTCTTCAGTGGTAAGAGCAAGCAGCTTACAAGTTGCTGAACTGTGCAAACTGCTTGAGAATTCTTTTCGAAATGTAAACATTGCCTTCATCAACGAGTTTTCAAGGTTTACAGGCGTATTGGGTTTGAATGTTTTTGAAATAATTAATCTTGCCGCAACAAAGCCATTTGGTTTCATGCCATTTTGGCCAGGTGCGGGTGTGGGTGGCCATTGTATTCCCGTTGATCCCTATTATCTTTTGGAAGTTGCCCGGGTGAATGGTGTTCAATTAAAAGCGCTTAATGAATCCTGTTTTATTAATACCAATCAGGTGGATTGGTTTGTCGGGCGAGTGCATCAGTTATTTCTTGATATGGGGCTGAAGCCTGGTTTTTCAACAGTTTTAATTGCTGGTTTGGCCTATAAAAAGAATGTTGCGGATGTTCGTAATTCGCCAGCCTTAAGCGTCGCAAGGAGGCTTCAATCCGCTGGTTGGCTGGTGAAATGCTACGATCCAATGGTTGCGGAGTATGCGGAAAACACGGATCTGACTCAATTCGATGTTGCCTTGAAGATGGTGGACCATGACTGCATTCAGGATGATTTTTTGAAAACAAAGGCCAAAAGAGTTTTGTCTTGGCAAAATGTTATGTCTTAAAATCAGGCTGCCTTGGCGTTTATTTGCCTAAATTCAAAAGAAGTACTTTCGCTGAATAATTTTGCCACCTGTTGGGCGTAAGTTTCATCGGTGCAATCGTGGTCGTTCAATAATTCGCCAATTCGAATCAGCCATTCGTTCAAATTGGTGGAGGTTGTCTCGGTAGATATTTCTTCGAGCCATTTTAAGTAAGATTCGGTTTGTTCTTGGGAATCGAGCGATGATTTAAACGACTCAATCCAAGAAAGGCAGCGTTGAGCCAGGCTCGATATATCGCTTTTTAAAGTAAAATGGTCATTTGCAGCAACCTTTGCCAGCCAATGTGGCTGCCCTGCCCCGTGCCACTTAAGCATTCCATTGGATTGAAGAATCAAATTCGATTCGTTGATGGAACCAAAGGTCATTCCAGTTCCATGGATCGACGCTAAACCGGCAACAGCTTGCCAGCCAAACCTTAACCAGGTGCCGAGATTATCGCAAGCATCCGCGTAATCCCCTAATGGAACGCCATCGATATATTCTGAAACGACGGCGGGTTTTGACATGATTTCCAGAACCTCATAGGTTTTGGCAACATTTTCGTGATGAATCGTGCAAGCTGTGATGAAACGCTGGCGAAATTCATCCGGGTGCACGGGGTCGTTGGTTTCAGATTCGGCAAGTATCCTTAGGATGCATTCCCTGTTGTGGCTTGGATCAAAAACTAAAAAAGCTGTTTCTCTGGAGGATGAGGGAAGTTTATCTATGACACGAAAACGATTAATCATAAGGGCGGAAAGGTTTCCTGTTTCAATTAATGCCAGTTGGTAGAAAGTTAAATAACCTCCTGAAAGCAAAGATTGCCTCAGGGAGTGGCGCCGTGATTTTGCATCGGATAAAAGAACCGCTAGCGAATCTTTGTCGATCAGTCCCAATTCCATCATTTGATCGCCAAGCATTTTGTCTGAAGGTTCAACTTCCTCAGATAAAGAATAAGATGCATTGTCATTGGTTTGGTATTGATTGGGGATTGCGGAAAGTGCGCCAAGTGAAAGTTCCCTGATCTTTTTACGGTACCAGGTTTGCATGTCTTCCAGGTGTACCTGAATTACAGCTTTATTAGTCTCCACAATTTGGGCTTCTTCCCTGAGTCGTGCTTCTTTTTTCTCCAGTTGCTCTGTTTGTTGCCGAATTTCGATTGCTTGTTGGTCGTATAGAGTTCGTTTGCGCTCAAGTTCAAACTCTCCGGATTGAAGACTGATCTTGATGTCGGCGATTTTCTGGTGCCACTCGATAAGTTGCTGCTTAAAGGATGCCATGGCAAGGCGGTGTTCTTCTTTTGCCTTGTTTAATTTGGATTCAAGATTCAAACAGGAATGTTCTTCAGAACTTGCTTCTTTGCGAAGTTCTTCAAGGTCCTGTCGGATTTCCTTTGCGTACGAAAAAAACTCATCAAGATGATCCTTCACCAAATCCCTTGCACCCAAGAGCTTGGAAAGGGAATCCTCAGATTCTTTTTGCCTTAGAGAGAGTTCAACGGACAACGTTTTGAGTTTTTCGGAAAGCTCCAGGCCGAATTGTTTGTTTGCTGCTTCCTGACTTTTGATGTCTGCCTGTATTTGAGAGTGGCTAGTTTTTTCCTCTTCCAACCGTTGCAATGCGTCAAAGATTTCCTGTTTGATATCGTTGTGGCTTTGCCTTTCATTGGAAAGTGAATGGAATTGTTTTTCCAAGTCTGCCCGCATTTCCGTGATTTCGAGTTCCTTCTTCTCCAGTTCAATGCGCATGTTTGCCAAATTATCTGCTGTTTGCTGGTTGTCCTGTTCCAATTCCCTTGATCGATCCTTTAATTTCTCCAATTCCAAAGCCAAAGTATTGTCTTTCAGTGCCAATTCATTTCTAAGTGCCTCGATTTCTTCAAATCTTAGTCTAAGAGCTTCCTGCATTTGAGAGATCGACTTGCCTGTGGAATCGTATTCTTTTTCTTTTGTGGAGTGATTGGTTATGGACTCATTCAGCTTATTGCGTTCCTCTTTGAGTCTGGACTCTTCCTCTGCAAGGTAAAATTCCCGCCTTTGAAGTTCGGTTTCCCTTTCGGCAAGTTGCTGACCAAGAGCCAATAAATCAGTTTCCTGGTTCAATAAAAGCTGTTTTCTGGATTCCAAGGTTTCTGTTTGAGCCTGCACAGAGGCTCTTACCGATTCAAGAGTCTGTTTTTCCAGTTTTAATGCATTTTCCAGTCTTTCAATTTCGACAAGCCTGTTTTTTTGGAGCGACTCCGCCATTTCAAAATCCAGAAATCGCTGCTGGAAAGACTGTTCCCTGGCGCGGAATTGTTCCCTTGCACTCTCCAATGAAAGTTTCATCTGGACAAGTTGTGATAGTTGATGTTCGAGATCAGAGGACTTCTGGCGGATTTCCTGCAATTGAAGGTCTTTTTCGGCTTGTAACGCCGCTGATTCCAGACGGTCTTTTTCAATCTTTGAGTGCATTTCGGAAATTTGCAAAGCCTGTTCTTCCAAATCCCTGCTGGCTTTTTGAAGTTCCTCACCTCTCCGGTCAACTTCCTTTGCGCGCTCTTTTAAAAGCTGAAATTTCCGATCTACCATATCCTGAAATCGAGCTATTCTTGCCAGGTCTGAATCCCGTAGATCTTGAAAATTTGTGAGCTGGGACTTTTCCCGTTCCAGATCCACCTTTTGGTTGGCAAGGCTTTCCCTTAGTTTTTCAATTTCCTGTTTTTCCTGCTGGTTTCTTTCTCCGAGGTGTCGTAGTTGGGTTTCCAAAAAGCATTTTTCCGATGCAAGACTTGATTCTTTTTCAGCAACAGTCTTTTCTCGATCCGCCAGTTTTTGTTCTACCTCAATAAGTTCCAAATGCTTGAGTTTTAGCTGTGAGTTTCTTTTACGGACTTTTTTTACCAGCCATTGCAGCATTTTATTTTTGCTAGTCTGGCGTTTTCGTGGTGGAAGTTCTTGTTTTTTGGGTTTGGAAGTTCCGTGCGGAGGATCGTGCCTTAAAATTGTTCCCGGGGCCAGTTCATGAATTTCAAAAACAAATTCCCATCCACCTAAACGCACTATATCAGAAGTTTTTAGAGGGTTTTCATCAAAGGAAAGGCCATTCAATGTCAAGCCGGATAAAGACGCAAGTTTCCGGATGGAATAAGTTTTTCTTTCATGAATGACTTGAAATAGAAGAGGCGGTAAATCAACTCCTCCAAGCCTTAAATCACAACCTGGAACTGTTCCAACAAGAAAGCTGTTGTCAAAAAAGAATGTTTGAACGGACTTTCCCTGTTGGTTGTAAATAACCTTATTTTTTAGCAACTCTTTATTTTTTTCCCGATTCAAATCCATGCAACAATAATTAAGAAAAAACCTAAACCCTGTATAGGTCAGATTCTTCGCTATTTGCAGTTTGTTTTGCTGTTTTAGCCAAGCCTGCCAAATTGCCGCTCTAGATCATTCTTGGAAATAAGTAGGGACGTTGGACGACCATGTGGGCAATGGTAATTTGAATTGGATAAATGGCGCATTTGGGAAAGAAGCAGCATTTCTTCCTGCGACAGACTGTCTCCGGCACGAACGGCACTGTGGCAGGCGATTGTGCTGAGGGTTTGATGGAAAAATGCCTCACGGGATGGAAGTTCGTCCTTTAGAAATAGTTGATTTACAACCGATTCCAAAAGGGTTTTAGGGGATTTTCTTCCAAGGAGTGCGGGAAAACTCTCCAAGCAAATGCTTGAACCACCAAAATCGCCTATCTTAAAACCCAATTTTTCAAATTGCTGGACCTGTGAAAGGATTAATTCTTTTTGAAAGGCAGGAAATTCAATGATTTCGGGAATAAGAAGCTTTTGGCAATCCAGTTCACCTTCAGAAAATTTCTTTTTCAGCTGTTCAAACAAAACCCTTTCATGCAAAGCATGCTGATCCACGACCAAGATTCCATCGTCCGTTTCCATAACAAGATAACTATTATAAACTTGGACTATTTTTGGGGGTGGGGGGCAATCCAAAATTGTGGATTCAATATTTGGATGGAGTTGCTCCTTGAATTCATAGTTAGCTTTTTGTGTAACCAATGTATTTTCTTTTGAATTTAAAATCTGGTTCTTCGTGATTTCTGGAAACGGTATTGTCCTGTTCTCGATAATGGGATTCGTCAGCGCAAAATCTTTATGGGGCAATATGGGCGTTATTTCTTTTTTTTCCAAGGATGCTGAATAATTAGTCTTTATGGGGGTGTAAATGTCAGGTTCCTGGAATTGCATCGCAGTGGAGCCATTGGTGGCAAGGATGGTGTTTCTTACCGTCTGGAATACCAGATGATGAATGGTGCCAATATCCCTGAAGCGAACCTCTGTTTTGCAAGGATGCACATTCACATCCACCATCTGTGGGTCGAGTTCCAGAAACAGAAATGCCACAGGGTATCTGCCGGTCATCAGGTGGCCGCGATAACCTTCCTGTAATGCATGCGAAATCGTCTTGTCTTTGAACCATCTTCCATTCAGGAAAAAATACTGTGACCTTGAAGTGCTTTTATCAGAAGTTGGGGACCCGATAAATCCCCTTAATCGTAAGCCGGGTTGTTTGGCATCGATAAGGAGCAATTGTTTTGAAATTGAGTTTCCTAGCAAGTTCTCTAATACTTCCTCGAATTTTGCCCCCTTGGGGATGTGAAACACTTGTTTTTGATTGTTCCTGTATGTCCATTGTGTTGGGTTGGATTCGAAGTTGGAGCCTGCCCTTGCCAGAATGAGTCTGGTCATCATTTCTGTGATTTGGGCAGTTTCCGCAGGTGCAGATTTCAGGAACTTTCTTCTAACCGGGGCATTGTAAAAAATATGACGGATTTCAATTCTTGTCCCAGGCGAGCCACTCCAGGGGGAAATCTCCTGGGTTATGCCGCCATTGCATTCAACTTGTGCCCCTTGTGAAATGTCATGGGGTATGGATTGCAGTAAAAACTTTGAAACACTGGCGATCGATGCGAGTGCTTCACCCCTAAAGCCAAGGGTTTGTATTTCAAAAAGATCGTCCGCTTTGGTCAGTTTGCTGGTGGCGTGAGTGGTAAGTGCCAGAGGAAAGTCTTCAGGGTAAATTCCGCCACCATCGTCAACCACTCGAATTAAGTCCAGGCCCCCCTGTTCAATTTCAACCTCGATTTTCCCGGCACCCGCATCGAGGGAATTTTCGACCAGTTCTTTGACAATGCTGGCCGGTCTTTCAATGATTTCGCCTGCGGCGATTTGACTGATAACTTCCGGAGGTAAAAGCTGAATCCTTGCCATAGTTGCATCCATGAATTATTTGGCTATCGTTCTTCTAATTCAGGGCGTTGAAATATATCCTCGTCTTCATCCATTTCTTCCGAGCCACCTTTAAGTGCCAGTTTTTTAAGTTTCCGTGCGAGGGCTTGAGGTTTCATGCCCAGTGCTGCGGCAGCTTTATTCATATCATTACCATGATCTGAGAGGGCCGCTTTGATTCTGTCCTGCAACTTCCAGTCCTGGATAACCCTGTATAAAGTCCTCTCGCCAATTCCAAGCATGCTAGAAGCTTCTTCCCGGTTGCCGTTAGTCAGCAGCAGTGCCTGTTCTATGTAGTACCTTTCAACTTCCGAGAGGGGCCGGCCAACCAGATGTGAGGTCTGGGTGCCACTATTTCCCGCGGGTTGAATTTTGTGAAGAATGTTTCCTTCCTGGACATCGTCAATATTCAGGATGCCATCCATGTCCAGAACCACCATGCTTTCGATGAAATTTCTAAGTTCCCTTACATTTCCAGGCCAGTCATAAAGTGCCATTGCCTTGCGAACCGGTTCCGCAACAGTCATGGCGTTCTTGCTGTGCAATTGATTGAATTCCTTCATAAAGTGAACAGCCAGAAGAGGGATGTCCTCTCTTCTTTCACGCAGGGCTGGAAGCCTTACCTTCAGGCGATTTAATCGGAAGAACAAATCTTGCCTGAAGGTGCCATCCGCTACTGCGGCTTCAAGGTCTCGATGGGTTGCTGATACCACCCGGACATTCACCTTGATGGATTCATTGCTTCCAATGCGGAAAACCTCGTTGTTTTCCAAAACCCTCAGCAGCTTGGCTTGAAGCGTTAAGGGCATGTCACCAACTTCATCGAGAAAAAGTGTTCCTCCATTGGCAAACTCAAACCTGCCCTTGCGCATTTTCTCCGCGCCGGTGAATGCGCCCGCATCATGGCCGAATAATTCATCATCGAGAAGATTTTCGTTTAATGCCGTGCAATTCATTGCCACAAAAGGCTTGTTTTTTCTAGGACTATTGTTGTGGATTGCCTTGGCAATCAATTCCTTGCCTGTGCCTGTTTCCCCTTGAATTAAAACGGTTGCGTTCGTGGGTGCAATGTTTTGCAACCTCGCAACAACATCATGCATGCGAATACTGTTGCCAAGAACTCCTTCAAACCCAAATTTTTCATCCAGTTGTCTTTTCAGATCCCTGTTGGTTTTTGTCAATCGTATGCGTTCACATGACTTTTCAACGATTACCCGAAGTTCAGCCATATCCAGCGGTTTGGTGAGATAATTTGAAGCACCCTGCTTGATGGCTTCCACTGCTGTCTTGATATCAGCATGACCAGTGATGACAATAACTTCGGCTTCCGGGCTATGTTCCTTGGCCTTCTTTAGAATTTCAAGGCCATCGACATCAGCCATTCGCATATCGGTAAGAATGATGTCAAAGTCGTCCGATTCGATTTTTCTGGCGCCATCTCTGCCAGAATGCACCGCAGTACATTCAAATCCAACCCGCTCCAGGCTTTCTGCGACAGCTTCCGCGTGAAGCTTCTCATCATCAATAACAAGTACGCGTATGCCGTTGCCTTGTTTGCGGAAACTTGGATGAACAATTAATTCTCGAGCCATGGCACACCCAAAGGAGATCGTGGTTCAAAACATTATTCTATGCTTAAGGAAATCTTTTTCCCTATGCTTTGGGAATTACCCAAACGCCGTTAAAGTGCGCATCTTTGGAATACCGATAATAATCCTAACAAAGCTAGTTTTCCCGGAAATAATTGTTTCCCGAAAAACTTAAAGTATTTGTCAGGAAACACCTTATGACGGAACCACAACTTCTGCTTGGAAAGATAGCAGCCTTAAGGGAAAAGCTTGAAAAAGCTGCAAAAACACCACTTTCTTCCAAAGATGAACCCCAGTCCTACCAGTTTTTAGTTGAGCAGGAACAAAAACTGCATTCCCGATTGGAATTTGATGATGAATATGATTCGATTTTAATTCACGAAACGAAGTCGGTTCCAAACCATGTTTTACCCAGTCAACTTACAGTCAGAGCCAAGGCTTTGCTGTTACGAGGACGGGATTTGATTGGTCAATTAAAGCACCTCGCCAATACCTTTTTTATTTCTGAATTGGATGAGGAGTCTGATTGCAAAGATAACGATGCTGTCATTAAGCTCTACAAAGAAACCGCCGCGATGGCCGATACCGCGCTAAGAATGATTCCAAATTTTCCGCCATCTCCAGCCAGTCAATTGCAGCTTTGTTCCGGAATAGAGGCAATTTTTCAGGTGATCGATCAGCGCTTGCGCATACTTGGGCAGTCCTGCTCGGAAAAAGATATGCAGGTAAGAAACATAAACACACTTGCGGATATTCTTTCGGAAATTCACTCTGGAAAAGAGTTACCGACCACCAGTTTGCATGCAATTTCCGAGCAAATTTTGCAAGAAGCCAAAGCTGGCATACCGCTAAAAATATTGCGCGAGGACCCTTCTTTTCCCGCAAGGTTTGTTGCTTGCAAGGGTTTGAATCTGGCAAGAGTGGCAGCAAGGGTTTTTCCAGCCAATTCAACAATTGCTGACACTATAATTGACATCCTTTCTGCGGCATTGATTTGTGATGTTGGTTTGCTTGGTGTTTCAGAAGATGAAATCAGGGTTCTTTGCCATACCACAGTAAAGACTTCCCGCGAACTGGAATCGCACGCAATCCTTGGCTATCAGATGCTAAGGGAAAGTGCGCCTGATAATGAATTGTTTTCTGAAGTTGCTCTTTGTCATCATGAAAATCTTGATGGATCAGGGTACCCAAATGGTAAAGCCACGCAAGAATTGTCAGATACCATAAGGTTTCTGGCTGTCTGCGAAAGATATGTGGCACGATGCATGGCTAATGGTTTTGATCGCGCAATTAACACTAAACAGGCCCTCGCAAACACACTTGTGGATGCCCAGGATGGCAAATTGGATGCGTCTTTTGCCAGTTGCCTGATGGCCATATCCTTTTATCCGTCTGGTTCTGCAATTGAATTGTCAGATGGATCAATTGGGATGGTGTTAACCAACACAAATCCCGGCCAAATGGAAATACCTTCAGGTCCGGTGGTTGCCATCATGAGGGATTCGGATGGTTCCTATCTGGCAAAACCAAGGATTATGGATCTGACAGGGAAAACAAATCCCGCAGTACTGCGTTGCCTTACACCTCAGGAAAAGCAGGATTGGATAGATTCAGAATTTCCCGAGTGGAACTAAAAGCTGGCTTTAAAATGGGATTGCGCTATACAACTTATCTGGAATCAACGCGCCACCCCTGGCCTAATTTTCTATTTCTGACCCCCATAGTTCTTGCTTATGAACTCATAGTCTATTTTGCGGATTCCCGAATAAGGGAATATCTACGCAATGGTGCCGATGGCTGGATGCGCAATATGCTTTTGGAGCATGGGGTCTCCATGTACTGGTTGCCTCCGGTTCTTCTTCTGGCTTTTTATGGTCTTCAAAGTTTTTTGCGATGGTGGTCAAGGCCGTGTGAAAACATGGAAACCATTACCGGAATGATTCTGGAAAGTGGCATTTTTGGGATGGCATTGTGGCTTGTAGCGGGAATTTGGAACAAGGGCTTCCTTAGTTCAGGCATGGACGCGTCCGGTGGAACTTCTCTTGCCTGGGTCACCTATCTGGGGGCCGGCATTTATGAAGAGGCGTTATTCCGTTTGTTTGCCTTGCAGGTGTTGTTTTTAATGGTTCCTGGAAAGATTTTTCCATCCATACCCACGGCTTTTATTGTTTCCTCGATTTTATTTGCCCTGGCCCATCATTGGGGTACTCAAGGGGAACCAATTCATGTTGGAGTGTTCCTTTTTAGGGCGTTGGCTGGTCTTTATTTTTGTTTCATTTATCTGTTCAGGGGGTTTGGAATAGCCGTTGGTGCCCACATTATCTACGACTTCATTGTCTCGATTTAGGTATTTGGCTTTGCTGCGGGTTCTAATTCAAGATTTTTCTTTGTAAGTAATGAAACTGCGATAAGTGTTATAAAACCCAGGGGGATCGTGACGATTCCTGGTTGGCTAAATGGTACGATAGAATTCTCTGGCGGAAGACCATATACGTCCTTGAAAGTGTCCGCGCTTAGCAAAATCCATGCGAGCGAAGAAAGCATACCCACAAGAACAGCGGCAATAATTCCCTGGCGAGTTGTTCCTTTCCAGAACAACAGTAAGGTCAGTGAGGGTAAATTGGCACTGGCAGCGATGCTGAAAGCCCACCCAACCAGGTAATTTACATTCATTTTTTGAAACAGAATGCCGAGAATAATTGCCAGTATTCCAACTACCACCGCAGATATCTTTCCAGCCTTTACTTTGTTGTGGTCTTCCATTTCGTGGCCTAGAACTCCAGCTATCAAATCATGCACAACAGCACCACTGGCAGCAACAATTAATCCACTAACGGTTCCCAGCACTGTTGTGAATGCGATGGCTGATATTACAGCAAACATGAATTCACCAAAATTCTTGGCAAGAAGCGGTGCTGACATGTTGCTATCCGTCGGATCCAAGGCACCACTTACCATGGCACCCAATCCTAAAAACAGCGTGAGAATGTAGAAGAAGCCGATGCTGCCAATACCGACGACAGTGCTATTCCTGGCACAGGTTGGTGACTTTACCGTGTAATAGCGGATCAAAATATGTGGAAGAGAAGCTGTGCCACAAAACAGGGCAAGCATCAGCGATATGAAGTTTAATTTGTCAAAAATCTTTTCGCTTCGGATTCCTTTTAAAGAAGGATGGTTCCCAGGGCTTAATACATCTTTCCCATTGGTGACTTTGGGGTAGTAGATGGTAAGAGTGGTGCCATCATCCTGTTTTAGTTTTTCTGAAGTCCACAATAGGATTTCACTGTTTTGGATGACGTTAAGGAATTGGCTTGGATTCAAAGCCCCGGTTTGCGTTTTACCGTCGGGAAGCTTCCATAAGTTTCCCACACTCCAGATTTCTCCGTTTTCGGGTCCTTTGCCCTTGGGTTTCCCATTAACAATTGGTTTTTGCCCTAACTTGGCAGGAGAGACAATGGTCTGTGTTTCCAGAAGAACTATTTTTTCAGGACTCTCCAGCGCATTTTCAATTCTCCAAAAACTTCTGGTTCCATCTCTCTGGTTTACCAAGGATAAAATAGATTTAGAAGACAATGTTTTGTTCTCATTAGTTATGGTGAAATGAAGCTTTTCGTTCACGATAAGTTCTTTTTGGTTCAATGTATCTTTTGGGAACGGGCCCAAGATGGTTATTTGGTGTTGTGATTTATTGGCGGTTTCGGTTGAAAGCCCCCTATTTAAGATCATGACCACCAGAATTAAGCTAAAAAGAACTAAAAGTGAACCTTTTAAAAATTGAACATAGGTTGTGCTAACCATTCCAGCAGTGGTCACAATCATAATGACAACAGTGCCAACAACAATTACTCCAATTTCGTGAGAAAAACCCAAAAGTGGTTGAATTAGAACACCTGCTCCAACCATCTGGGGAATCAGGTAAAAAAGGCTGACAGCAAGGGTGCTTATACCTGCGACCAAGCGGATTCCTCGGGAATCAAATTTGGCATCCAATGCATCGGCAAAAGTAAACTTTCCAAGTCTCTTGATCGGCTCAGCAATTACAAACAGGGCGACAATCCAGCCTGCCAAATATCCAATCGAGTAAAGGAATCCATCGTATCCAAAAAAGGCTATCATCCCACAAATTCCCAGGAAAGATGCCGCGCTCAGATAATCCCCGGCAAAAGCGATGCCATTTACAAACCAGTGAACTTCTCCGTGCGCTGCAAAATATCCCTGGGATGATTTGGATTTTCCTGCAGCTAGAAAGCTGATGGCAAGGGTGATGCCGACGAACGAGCAAAAAATTAAAATGGCAATCCAAGAAGGTTCATGAAGCATGGTTATGTGCCTTTGGAGCCTTTACTGCGCAGTACAAAGGTGTACAGGAAGGCCAGTACCACTGCTCCACATATCAAGGCAAATCCAAAACTAACGCTGAGATTTAGACCAAAAAAATAGGGAGAGCCCATGGTTGTTGGAAAAAATGAGTTCAGGACGATGAAAAGGCTGTATAGCCCAACATAAATCAAAAAAAAGAGTAAGCCAACAGGGTTGATGTTGGGTTCATTTTCCGGATGAGCGTTCGAATTCTCTGGATTCTTCATTGGTTTTGATTCTTGGTTAGGATAATTGCCAGCCCTTACGGTATTCCCTGCGAATAAATTTGTCTGCTTCCGGGCAATTGGTTGCCTTGATGTTCGCGGCATCCCATAAAAGTTTTTTACCAACCCTGTAAGCGACATTTCCAAGATGGTTGGATTCCGTCAGCCAGCCTGAATACTCAAAGTTGCAGGAGGTTTGTTTGCCGGTTTTGCAAGCTTCGATCCATTCCGCGTAATGACTTTTCACTCTAGGAATAAAAGGTTCCGGAGCCTTGAATCCTTCAAATTGCTTTTCAGGCAGTAATTGATACTTGGAATAATCAGATAACAGCATGCCTTTACTGCCGATGAAGAGAACACCATTGCCCCATTTGGGGATTTTGCCTTCGTTCCACAAATCTGGCTTTGAAGTGCCTTGATGCCATGTCATTTTTACAGCAGGCAAATCTCCTCTTTTTGGGAATTCATAAACAGCCCGCAAAGTGGCGGGGGCTATTTCAGAGTTGGCCGGTGGACCAAAAGCCTCAATAGTGGAAGGTGCTTGGAGCTTAAGTGCCCAAAAAGGGAGGTCGTTCCAATGGCTGCCAAGATCAGACATGGTGCCGTTGCCAAAATCCCACCAACGGTACCATTTGGGACCTGGAAAATAAACTTCATGAAAAGGTCTGTAAGGAGCAGGTCCAAGCCATAAATCCCAATCAAGCCCAGCCGGCACGGGTGTGCTATCCTTGGGTCGTTCAGTTACATATACAATGTCGCCGTGCTTTTTAGCATCCTCTGCCGATTGGAATCCCCAAGAGCGGGATACCCAAACATGCACTTCGCTTACAGGTCCGATTGCATTGGTTTGAATGAGTTCCACTACGCGACGATAATTTTCACCTGAATGGATTTGAATACCCATTTGGGTCGCAACCTTGGCCTTGGCTGCTTCCTGCCTTACCATGCGAGCTTCATGAATATTGTGAGTCAAAGGCTTTTCACAATACACATGTTTTTTCATTTGAAGGGCAGCCAATGTTGCCATGGCGTGCGTGTGTTCGCAGGTACTTACCACAACCGCATCAAATGAGTTTTGCTTGTCCAGTAATCGTCTGAAGTCCGTGTATTTGGCAGCGTTTTGATGTTTTTCGGCAGCCCTTTCAAGGTTTGCCTTGTTTACATCGCACAACGCTACAATGTTTTCGGACGATACCCCGGCAAGGTTGCCAGCACCCCTGCCTCCGCTACCAATCACGCCAATATTCAACTTGTTATAGCTGCCCTGTGCTGAAATGAAATTGGGTGCTCCGGCCAGGCCCGCAAAACCCATAGCGGATTTGGCGATAAAGCTGCGTCTTTTCATTTTGGTTGCCGTTTTTCCCGGTTCGTGAATCATGGCAGTTCCCTGATGCGAAGTGTTTTAAATTCCACCGGCGATCCCTCTGATTCCAGGCAAAGGAATCCTGTTTTTGGATCGCATTGGGTTCCTCCAGAAACTTCCTCGCCATTCACCCAAAGACGAATCTCACCATTAATTGCACGTATGTAGTAATGGTTCCATTGTTCCACACCTTTGCTGAGATTTTTTGAGGGGAAACTGCGGTTGCTTTTCGGCGCTTTTGGCTCAAATGGAACCATCTTGGATTTTCCAACCGGGAATACATCTCCGTTAGTTGTAAACCAGTCAGGTTTCTTTTTGTTGGTCTTTTCGTAATTTTCAGCGTAACCGTGATCAAGGATTTGCACTTCAATTCCGGCTTTGGGCAGTTGATTAGGTTTTAGGTCCTTTAAGCCGTCTTCCGTGGCCCAAATAAAAACACCTGAGTTGCCAGCATGTTTCATATGCCTCCACTGCAATGTCATTTCAAAGTTTGTGTAGGTTTTTTTAGATTTTGTGACACCCACTGGTTTTCCTGTGCAGTAAATGATGCCATCTTTCCATTTCCATGTTTCCGGATCACAGTTAACATTTTCAAAATCGTTTTCTGTAAGGTCTTTCCAGTCTGATCTTGAACTATCAATAATCGCATTTGTGGATGGCTGTGGATCTTTTGCTCCCACGGGCAAAATTGAAAAAACAATTGTTAGGCTTAAAGCCATCATTGCGCAAAGACTTTTGGTCATGGTTTTTCTCCTTTTAGGTATTGCGAAGATAACCGTTTCCAGCCAACTACTCCAATAAAAACACAGGGCCTATGGCTGGAAAATAGAAATTGGGTGATGAAATCGGAAAACCGGTTAATTGGTTTTGGAGGCGGTGAGTGATTCCAAATAAGCGATCAAGTCTGCCAGTTGCTCGGGGGTTAAATTATTCGCCAGGGCATTAGGCATCATGGATGTTTTAAGGGCGTTCCTTTCTTCGATTTCCTTTTTGGGGATGTTCACACCGACTCCATTGGTTTGGCGAATGGCAATTTGATCGGAACTTTCCAGAACCACAAATCCAGTTAAAACCTTGCCTTTTTTTGTTATAAAAGCGAAAGTTTCAAATCCTTGGGCGATTTTAGCTTCAGGCTTTAAGATGGATTCGATGATCTCCACACGTTTATATCGTTTGCCTATATCCACTAGATGAGGGCCTTTGGGGGCTTGCCCCGGGGAATCTGTATGGCAGGATATGCAAGATTGGGAAGTAAAAAGAGTTTTTCCTTTTTCAGGGTTACCTTTCAGATATGCAACAACATCCCTGACTTTTTCATAAGGTTGATTTCCGATTAATTTGGGGTTATTCGGATCAGCTTGAGATATCACGATTGGTTTTTCATCCTTGGTATCCATGGAAGCGGGATTTAGTTGCATTCCAGGCAGTGGAACTTTGTGAGCAACCAACACGCTTGCCAATTTGGATTTGGCGATCGGATCTAAAGCTGGTACTTGATTTGCCAAGAACTGTTCAATTCTTGAAGTTTCAGCCCAATTTTGTCTTTCGTAATAAGGCCCGGTGGTATCCGGGCGAGTTCCCCACCAATCTCCCTTGTAATCCCCTTCCTTGAAATAAAGCCGGGCTAGAATGGCAAGGATTTTTTCCTTCGTTGCGGGGGAAACATTTGTTCCATACTTCTGGATCAATGCCGATACATTTTTGTTGTCATGTATTTTCTTGAGCACGATGGCAGCACCATCGGAATGGTTGCTTTCCAGAGAATCGATTGCTGGTTGGATAGATTTGGTGGAAACCAGAGTCCTGATTGCAAGGTGGGGAATGACACGGTCGGGGTCATGTTGAGTATGCTGAACAAATTCCTTTAGCAATTTTCTCCCGTTTTGCATCTTGGTAAGTTCAATCAATTCATTCCCATTATCAGTTTTTCCCATCCTGGAAATCGAAATCAGGGTTTGAGCCTTAAGTCGAAGGTCGTCGCTCTTGAGGAATTTGTAAATTAATTCAGATGGTAATTGTTCTGGTAGTTCATCCAATCTATCTGTAATTGCGCGAAGCGCGAATTCGGCTATCGTGGAATCCTTGCATAAAGAAACCAGGTGTTCATGGCTTTCTTTGCCAAGGAGTTGCTTCAGGGTGAAAATTGCGGCAACCCGATTTTCTAAGGCGCTTTTGGAATCTAGGGTCAAAGCTTTTAGATTTACAGCCATATCCTTCGAATTCCTGCGAAGGATTTCCTGCTGGCCCATCAACCTGATAGAGTGATGATCCGATTTTAAAAGGTCTACCAAATCGGTGGATGACAAAGTCCCCAAAGTAATCGCCTTGCCCTGTTTCCAATTTTTTGGAGTGATTCTGGCGACAAAACCTACATTCGGTCCATTGTAATTAAAACTGCCGTTTTTCCAGCTACTTGCGTACAAAGCACCTGTGCTATCGATGTCTAGGTCTGTGGGGCGCGGAATTTTCAAAAATGTTTCCTGATGGGGGACCACCGTGGCGCCGGAATTCTTAAGAGCGTGTATATACACTTCGCTTCTGCCCCAGTCACTGGTGTATGCCGCATTGGAGTAAGGCGTCGGCCATGTGCGATCAAAGACAAAGGTGCCCCCGCAACCGGAACCGCCACCATAGTCGCCCAAAGGGGGCATCGATTCTTCAGGATAATTCATGTAAAGGTTTGGGTACCCATATTCGGCCCCCTGAAATATTTTGGAGACCCGAACATTCCAACCCCCGCCATCATTGGTGTTATCACGGGTGTACATATTCATAAAAGGGTCAATGCAAACATCCAGCACATTTCTCAGACCCCAGGCGTAAATTTCCAGATTAGTTCCATCGGGCCTAACTCTGGCAATGCCACCGCCTCTTCTGGAAAGTACTTTGCCATCGGTACCTTTTGCCTCGGAGAAACCAAAATCACCCACTGCAATATAAATCCAACCGTCAATTCCTAATTGAATATTGTTCGTCGTGTGATCAGCCCCACGTTTTAAAACTTGTTCCGTGCTTATGCCAGAAAGAAGGGTTTTCTGAATTTCAGGCTTGCCATCCAAATTGGTATCTTCGAAGAGTGTTAAAAAAGGTGGGTGCAACACCCATAATTTACCGGGGAAATAGATGATTCCACGGGGGTGGTCTACATTTGCAAAAACTTGGAATTCATCCGCGATGCCATCGTTGTTTTTGTCAATTGCCCTGATAATTTTTCCTTTGCCCTTTTCTTTTCCAAGGGATCCCTGTTCGTCTACTCCGATAAATAACTCACCGGGTTGACCAGCAGCTATGCAAACGGGGTAATTTACCTCAGGGGGTTTTCCAAAAATTGTGACATCAAATCCATCTGGGGCAGAAACATCTCCTAATGTAGCCGCGGTTTCCGCTTTTGCTTGTGAAACCTCTTTTGGCAAATCTGGAAGCTTTCCGGAATATGCTTCAATTTCCCAAATACTACCCCATGATCCAGAACCAGAACCTATAAAGGTGACTTTTAAATACCTGGCTTCTTTTCCTTCAATAGCATGCGTGTAAATTTTCTGTTTTTTTTTTATTGGTTGAAAGGTCGTCCAATAAAACCCAGTCTTTTTGGTTGGCAGATGCCTCGAGTTTGTATTGATAAGCATTGTTGGATTCCCAATGAATCCGCACATGATTTAACTTTTCAAGTTTGCCCAGATCTATTTCAAGCCATTCTCCTTTTGCTCCGGAAGAAGCACACCATCGGCTGGAAATATCACCATCGGTGGCGTTCTTGGCGAAATTATTCTTGGATTTTTCCTCGGACGATGCTTTTGCAGGTTTCTCGAAGGCCAGGTTGTCTTTTTTCAGGTTGATTTTGGATTGCTTAGCTGGAATCGGTTTGATTTTGATTTCCATGTTCGCAATTGCCTTGATTTCCTCATCTGTCTTTGCATTTGTTTTTTTGAAAAGGCTTTGATCTTTACCCGTACTCCAAAGAATTCCCCGTGAAACCATATCCAAATATTTAGGGTCGACCATGGTTTCGTTGTAATGGCCGATGGTTGTGGCGAAAACTTTCCCTTTACCATATTCATTGGTCCATACCGTGACCTGGGGAGTGTTGTCCGCTTTTTTGGGTGCTTGTGCCAAAGGCACAGCCCTTGGCCAAAGCTTAACCGTATGATAAAGCTCTCCTTTGTTCACATCCCATGAATCACCAAGGCCTTGCATGATAGGATGGTCTTTTTTCAGGTTTTCCACTTTATAGCCATAATGCGGCCCATGACCGGGTGACTGAACACCAGTGAACTCAAACCATTTGTCTGTTCCAGTTCGATAGCAGTGCATAGCGCAATGGATAAGTACAGCGGGCGTCCCCTCTTTGTGGGGCTTTAATATGCCATCCACCCATGAAATATCCTTTACATCCGCAAAGCATTCATTGTGAATTACCACATCGAAGCCTTTGGCCCAGTCAGGATTTTCGTAAAGGGGTATCTTGGTATTCGTAGTGCTGCCCCCTTGATGAACTATGGTCCATTCAATGGGAATTCTGGCTGAGATACCTTTGCTTAAGATAAGTTTTTGTCTTTCATAATCATGACAGCACCCACCTGTAACCATTAAAGCCTTGATGGGCTTTTGTTCATTTTCCACTGCATTAAGAAGTGGAAGACCATGAATTATGGCTGCAAACATAATCACTAAGGAAATTTTTCGCATGGAATCCTCGCATAAATGGAATAATGTATCCATCCTAAGAAAAGTGCATTTTACTGCAAATGTTAATTGCTTTTAATTTTGACAGTTAGGCGAAAGGAATTTCGGATTGCCTTGAAGAGGGGTTTCCGTGTTTAAGCAGATATTTTTCCAAGTCAAGCTTCTTTCGAGTGTTGTCCGAACTCATATAGCGAATGGATCCATAAATGGGTCTTTCAGGGCCCCATGGCCGGTCATATCTTCCTAGGACCCAAAAAATACCGCTATAGGAATTGGGATTTCTGCCATCCAGCGCATATTTGTTATTCAGATGAATCATGATTTTAAGCGCATCGCGAGGAGAAGGAGACCACTCAAGAATTTTCTTTCCCCAAAGCATGCGAAGGTAATTATGAATTCTCCCTTCTTCGCGAAGTTGATTTTGGGCAGCGTTCCAAATTTCGTCATGAGTCTTGGAAAATTCCAGTTCTTCCAAGCTGTATAAATTGGGACGAGCATCTTTTTCGTGTTTTTTTAAAGATGCTTTGGCCCAGTCTGGCAAAGAGTCATAGGATTCGTAATTGGCTCTTTTGGAACACATGTTGTATCCAATTTCCCGCCAGGTAATTAATTCATCCAGAAATGCTTCGGCATTGGAGGACATTTGCCACCACCCTTCCCTTTTGCCACCACCTTTAGTGGGAAGTTTGGATGGATTCCATTTTTCCTGAAGGGCCAGTTCATGAAAAACTTCATGAGATGAAATATGGCCAAAATGGAGGTAAGGAGAAAGCCCACTCCTTACTGCCTCATCCGGATTGTTTCCAGACTCAAGATACTTTTGAAGGTTTTCCCTTAAAAAAAGCTTTAGATGAGATTTTGCCTGAACCGAACCGCCTTTTTGGATTGCCCCACCTACGTTCTGGTCGATAGGAAGGGTTTTTAAGAATAAATTTAAATTAGCCTTGAGGATTTTTTCTGCGGATGGCCAACGCTTGAAAATATTATCAGATACAGAAATTGCCTTGGGAAGTTTGTAACCTGAAATTGGATCTTTCAGGGGAAATTGTTCCATGTGAGGATGAAGGTTTTTTTGAAGAAATCCCCTGAAAGAAAAAGCCGTGGTGAAAACTTGCTCGGTTCCGTGCATTGGAAACAGGCCATTGGAGTCAACCTTTTCCATCTTCACAGGGATAGATCTTGATACAAGTCGAAGCATTGCCGGAATAAAGAAACATGGAAAATCATCCGTAACCAGAACACATGCGTCCTTGCAAAGAGATTCCAGAAGCCCTGATTGCTCATTATGCGATGATTCCACGTAAGGGAAATATGAAACCCCTGCAGGTTTGCTATTTTCAAAAAAAGCCAGATTATCTTTCATTCCCTCAAGAATAAATTTGTGCAATCGAACGCTGGCCCACTGGTATTGAACCCTGAGAGCTTCAAACACCAAAACAGGTTTGCGAAGTTCTTGTCCCAGTTCCAATGCACGCTGAAAGCTGAAATTCCAATCCAATCTTCTATTTGCGATCATCCAGTAAAGAACGAATTTCCCGTCAGCATTTAAAGGAATGGAATTGCATGGGGTGATACGCTGTGTGGGAATAAAATTCATGGAGTCTTTTTCCAATCGAAAACCATTAAGGATTTCAGATCCCTGATGATAATTTGGTTGTTATCAAAAGCGATGTGGGCCCAACTTTCATTTTCGGTAATTTTTCTAGATTCCATGATTTTTAATTCTTTTGGATTTGCATCGATTAAATGCAGGGTCCCATTTTGATCAAGGGCCAAAATCCTTGTTCCGCTGGCAATCATGCTCCAGTATTTGCCAAAGGATTTTTGGGATGTCCATTTGGTTTCACCGTTTGCGAGATCAATGCAGGCGAAACGCTGGTTTTGTAAATGTAAATAGGCATGCCCACCAATGATAACAGGCGATGACATATAACCAGGGAGTTTGTTGGACCAAGATTCCTGAACTTCAAATCCAGAATCGGATTTGTTGATTTGGAAAAGCCACGATTTATTTTGGTAGGTGCTGGTGAAAATAGAATTGTTAATTACCGTTGGAGTAAGAATATTCATGCCCCGGAAGGATGGTACAGTCTTGCTCCACATCACTTCCCCGTTTTCTGGAACGATGGCTGCTAGCTTTTCTCTGGACTGCACAAGAAGTAACTTTTTTCCGTGCAAATTAGCCATAAACGGAGAGGAAAATGCACTTCCCCACATTCCGCCACCATCAGTCATACTTCTCCATGATATTTCCCCGGTCTTTTTGTCGATTTTACATACGGATGCACCTGCTTGAACATAAACAAAATTATCGTCCAAAAGCGGTGAAGAAACGAAACCGAAGGCTGGTAAAGGCGTTTTAAGTTTTTCGACAAAATCCAACTTCCATTTAATTTCACCAGTTTTAGCATTGATGCAAACCAAAACATCTCTCATTCCGGCAACATAAAGAAATTCTCCGTCAAATGCCGGCGTGGCCCTAATCCAACTACCATTGGATGACGCAAAAAATGGGACTGTCATGGACCCTTTCCATTTTGTGCTCCAAACTTTTTTCCCATCTTTACGACTAAACGCGTGAACTACTTCTTCTTCTTTTTTCAGAGTTTCGGTGGTGAAGACCAATTCGTTAGATACCACTGGGCCTGAATAACTAGGGTCCAATGGGGTTTTCCAAGACAATTTGAGGTGATTTTCATGAATCGAGGCAGGGAAAGAATTTTCCGCGATTATTCCAGTTCTATCAGGACCCCGCCACTGATTCCAAGAAGCTAATTCTGCTCCATTGGTAAAAAACATAAAACTAAAAGCTAGATATGAAATTGAATTGGTCATTTTGGGGCCTCTTCGGTTGTAGTATTAATAGGGGTTAAACCACATGAAAACCACTACATGGTTCTGCCGCCATCCACTACCAAAATCTGACCCGTCATCATATTGTCCTCGGATGCCAAAAAGGCAATTGCCTTGGCTATATCATCCGGACTGGAGGCTTTTTTTAATGGTGTTTGTGGCATTGCGGAATCCACCATATCCGGATGAGGTGCCAGCCATCTCGTTAAGACGGGGCCCGGAGCAACAGCATTTACTCGAACTTCTGGTGCAAATGCCTTTGCAAGCGATTTTGTCATGGTGTTCAGGGCACCTTTGCTCATGGCATACGGAATAGAGCTTCCGCTTCCCTGCAAGCCCGCAACGGATGTCACATTGACAATATTACCTTTTTGTTTTTTTAGTTCGGGGATTACAGCTCTGCATGCATAAAAAGTACCGAAAACATTTACTCCGAAGATGTCTTCCCAGACCTTATCCGTAAGTTTTTCAAGTTCTGTGTGTGATATGAAATGGGTTGTGCCGGCGTTGTTAACAAGTACATCAAGCCGTCCATGTTTTTCAATGGCAGCACTTACCATTTTCTTCACGGAATCATCCGAGCCGATGTTGGCCTGAATAGCATTGGCATTTCCTCCCATTCGCATGATTTCCTGACAGGTTTCCTCCGCGTCCTTAGCGGATTTTGAGTAATTCACAAAAACATGGAAGCCTTTTTGCGCCAGCAAAATCGATGTGGATCTTCCAATGCCCGTTCCGCCTCCAGTAACCAGTGCTACCTTGGTTTTCATGAATTCGCTTTCTTTTTTGGAATGGTTATTTTTTTAGTTCCGCAGGCAAAATATTCCTGTACTTCAAATCCCTGATAGCTCCTATGGTGTCGTAGGTTGCTATGCCAAAGGGTTTGCAGACATTGCAGGAAATGTGCAGGGTGAAATTGTTTTCGGAAATTTTAAGATCTACGATTTGTTCGTTGTCAATCCAGGTTTGGAGTTTGTCTCCAGCGACAAGAATCCTGATCTTGTACCATTGGCCGTCCTTAAATTCCTTGCCCTGCCCCGTGGAATTTTCAGAGGCATCAACTCCGTCAATGCCGGAGATTCCAACGACAGTTCCACCCCAGCCACCCACCACAAAAGATGTGAAGGCTTTGCCTACAGGAAAAGTGGTGGTGCAGAAGAAATCTCTTCCCTCTACTCTTTTGGCTTCAAATGAAACTTCGTAATTTTCCTTGGGGAAATCTTTTTTATCCAGCGTGATACCTGTAAGTTTCGAGCCCTTTTCAAGGACGATACAGCCATTTTCTACTTTACATTTTCCAGGTTTGTAAAAATCAGCTTCTTTCCAACCTTTAAGTGATTTTCCGTCGAAAAGTGGAATCCATTTTGTGTCTGGGGCTTCCTCTGCTTTTGTAAAAGTTCCCACAATCAGCAATAAAAACAAACCACTCGCAAATTTGATCATTTGACATCCTCGCGGTTCTTTTGCAAATGAAAGCTATGGTTCAAGAAAGACTCAGTGGGCCGTCCTTGCAATAGTCGGGATTTCCAAAGGATTTGATTTCATGACCAAAGCAATGTGCAAAAGTCATCAATAAACGGTTGTGCGGAACCTTGGGAAATTTGTGAGATTTTCCAGTCTTCAGGAAGTTGCCACCACCAATTAACACGAAGGGAATGTTATCCAGGGTGTGTGAATTACCTTTGCCAAGCTCATTGGTCCAGACAAGCAAGGTGTTGTCCAGCATGGAGCCACTGCCATTGGGTTCCGGTGTATTTTTCAGCCTGTTGGCAAAATATGCTATTTCCTGGCAAAACCATTTGTTGATTTTAACCAGTTTTTCAACAGCGGCTTTGTTGGTATCTGGTTCGTGGGATAATTGATGATGGCCTTCGGAAATTCCAAGCCAGTTCATTCTTGCCATCCCTACAGAATTGGTGAATTGGTAAGTGGCAACACGGTTCAGGTCTGCGACAAAGCTGCTATGCAGAAGATTCATTTGCATTCTGCTAAGCTTGGGCAGATTGTCATTTTCTTCCCGAATTCCAGGCTCAATCTGCGGAACTGGATGATTGGAATCAACTTTGATATTCTTGATTTCCTTTTCCATTTCCCGAACGAGTGTTGCGTGTTCTTCAAGGATTTTTTTGTCTTCCTTGCTTACTTTTTGGGAAACTTTATTCAAATCGGAAATCACATTATCCAAAACACTTCCAAGTATTTCCCTGTCCTTCGACTGGCCGTAAAGCTTGGAAAAAAGTTGGTAGGGGTCATCCACAGGGGTTATGGGTTTGTTCGGGCCGGAGTAAGACATTCTTGTCCAGGTGTCAGCCCTCTCTGGAACCATGGCTCCAATTTCAAGGGATCCAAAACGTGTTTTGGTTGACTCGGATTTTTGGAGATAGTTCTTGATTTCCTGGTCTATGGAAATACCGCTAGCCCAACCTGCTGGAGTGTGAGAACCTCCCTGAACATTCCCCGGGAAAAGTTCAATTCCAGTAAGTAGGCATCCAATTCCCCTCATGTGATTGTCGCCATCACCACGAACTTTGTCGCAAACACCATGAAGAATCGTGGTTTGCTTTTTAAAAGGTTCCAGAGGTGAAAGGATTTCCTTCAGTTGGTAATTTTCTCCTTCTTCCGCTGGCCAGAATTCATCTGGAATCACTCCATTTGGAGAAAAGAATACCACCATACGTTTCTTTGATGGGTTGTTTTTGGCAAATGAAATACTTTCGAGGTTTTGAAGAAAAGGTAGCGCTGCGGTTGAGATACCTGCATGCTTTAAAAAATTGCGACGATTTGCTTGTGTCATATTAATTCTCCCAATTACCCAATCCTAACATCCATCGCCAGTTTTGGCGATAAAACTTTCACTTATTGGGCACATTTTGACAAATTAGGGTCATTTGAGGCCACCCTGACAATTTCCCCGGCAAGCTTTCTCATGTTTAAGTCATTTTTTTCAAAGAAAGCAGTCAAATTATCAAGAGTGTTTACCCCGTAGGCCCTTGTTGGTTGCTGAATCAGATGATGGAAAAGATTTTCCACAAATGCGCGATGGCTGTCCTGGCTGTTGGCCAGATAATTACCAAGATCTTTAGGGCCTTGAAAATTCACTTTTTTACCATCCCTTGCAATATAGAATCCCGAGGCATCCACCGGTTTATGGTTGTCTTGAAGACGTGATTTTCCCACCGCATCAAAGTTCTCCAATGTAAATCCCAGTGAATTAATTGTGCTATGGCATGTCATGCAAGCGGCTGGTTTAGTCTGCATGATTACCCTTTCCCGGGTGGTAAGGGAAGGATGTAAACTCGGAGCTAATGGGGCGACTGCCTCTGGGGGTGGGTTTAGGGTTACTCCCATGATTCCTCGCGCAAGGAAGACACCTCGATGAATGGGAGAACTTTCCGAACTGTAGGAAAGTTGGCTAAGCATGTATGGATGTGTGATGATTCCGGATCTTTTTTCAGGTTCCCAGGATACCTTTTCAAATATCCCTTTTGGAGAGGTGTTGAGACCGTAAAACTTACCGATATTTGAATTCATGTAAGTTTTATCATCGGTGAAAAGATTTTTGAAATTGCTCGCGCCAGACCAGAATATTTCGGCTAGGGATTTTTCAAGAGATATCCTCAAATCTGATTCAAGGGCTGGATTAAAATCAGGAAATCTTGCAGGATCCTTGGCGATCTCCCCGGCCCTATCCATCAATAGCAAGAGATGAAAAAACGAGCGAATTTTTTCCTTTGCCCTTGGATCTGCAAGCAGTCTTTCAGTTTCGGTTTTTAAGGTTTCTGGTTGTTTTAATTTTCCCTGCTGGTGAAGTTCCAGAAGTTGCTGGTCAGGTATGGAGTCCCAAATGGCAAAAGATAATCTGCTTGGTAATTGTGATTCCATTAGGTCATTTCGATAAAGAAAGTTCGGTGATTTTAGGACCCAGGTAATTGCAATCATGGCGCCTTCCTGGGGATCTTTGGCATTATAAATAAGAGATTTAATTAATGATTTTTCAGTTGTCTCCAAAGGTCTTCGGAAAGCTCGGTTCCCGAGTTTCTCAATAAAGGACAAAATTTTGTCGCTTCGGTTTGAATCCCCATCCTTTGAGGAGGAAAACTCATTGATTTTTTTGGAAAGATATTTTGACGTTTCCAAGGCGGCTTGAGTGGTTGCTTGATCCCATTCCTTGGAAATTGTCGACCCTTTTTCCCAACCAAGGCTGCTATCATCAGGGGGAAAAGGTGTGGATGGAATAAATAATTCTGGCGATGTGCCGGGATGCAGATACTCGGAAGGCACAATTTCCAAGGCACCAAATGGTTTTTTCCAACTCAGTTTAACGAAAGCAGGCTGGGGAACTTTGGGCTTCTTGTTGTCATTGACACCTTGTTTGGCCTTTGTGAATTCGAGCCGCAAGGAGTAATTCCTTCCGGAAACCAGAAAAATCGAACCAGTAAATTTGGTATCATTTCCGGATTTTACCCAAGCGTCAATCAATGGGGTATTATTATCATTAACCCAAAGCCGTACGGCGTGATTGGATTCAACCTGCAAATCATAATACCCGGTAAATGGGGCAAAAATACTTCCAGCCCATCGGATGGAATATTCCAAGGGATCAATTTTGCCTTCGGCTGGGCTTCCATCCTTAAAATCATAATTCACTTCGGCATCAGTTTTGGTTTCCCCCAATTCTCCCTTGTTGAAGCCTCTACCCTTAAAATATTCGCCTTTCAGACCATTGGTGGGTTCGATTTTTGCCTGCCCCCTGAAACTTGCAACAAGATCCATCACCGAATTTCGATACTGTCGTACAGTAAGCCGGCTCAACTCAATTCTTGCCGGACGATTTTTTTCTCTCGCTATCAAAGAGTAAAAATTCTGCTGCATGAAATTGGCAATGTCTAAAGATTCCTGAGCTTTAAGGCTTCCTGGATCTTCTTTTGGCATGGTTTCTTCAATAACTTTTGCCAATTGAGCGGATGTCAGACTTCCATGTAAAGGCTTGGAGTATTTTCCTTTGACACCCTCACCATTCTCACCATGACAATTCGCGCATTTGGAGAGGTAAAGATTCTGGCCGCTTTCAGCGCCAGGGACATTGATTGGTGATGAAAAAAGATATATGCAGATGAATAGATAAATCAGGCAACAATAATCTCGCGATTCATTGTATTTTCTCATGGCAATTGAATTTCATTAAGTGTGAGGCGATTGATAATACAAAACTTTATTCTATTCTTAAATGTTTTAGAAATTGATGAAAAGTGTCATTAATACAAAAAATTGTGGTGTGTTAAATTAAGGTCTTGATTTGATGGAAGAAAGACCTCCATCCACCGCAAGTATCTGCCCCGTAATCCAGGAATTGTCATGGCTTAGAAAGAATTCAATCGCTGAAACTATGTCCGATGGTTGACCAATTTTACCGAGCGGGTGCATGGAGATAGACGCATTTAATGCAGAAGGGTTTTTTGTGATATTGGAAGTCAGGGGGGTCTCAACTAATCCTGGTGCGACGACATTAAAGCGTATTCTCTTGGATGCGTAAGAGGCCGCGGCAGAAATCGCAAGACCTTGAACTGCAGCCTTTGCAGCAGCTATTCCTTCATGATTTGGAAGGCCTATGTTGGCGGCAGCCGATGAAATAAAAACTACGGAGCCACCGTGCTCCATCATCGCGCGGGATGCGTGTTTGCAAATCGAGAAAGAAGTTTTTAAACTGCAGTTAATAACATTGTTAAAATCTGATTCAGATGAGATGTGGGCGGGTTTAAGTAGCAAAGAACCGCAACAATTAACAACTCCATCCAATCTTCCATAAGTTGCCACGCAATTATTGATGGCATCTTCAGTGCTGGAAAAATCCGATGCATCACAGACTTGAAATGGCGATTCAAGCTCTTGAGCTAGAGTTTGAATTTTTTCTGAATTTCTTCCACAAAGAAAGAGATTCGCATTTTTGGATTTGAGGGAATTGGCAAGAGATTTACCTATTCCCCCATAAGCTCCAAATATCGCTATGTTCAAATCTTGGAAGTTCACTATTAAAATACCTCCGAAGGAACCATCACTTTGCGAAGTTTTTCTAGAGCTGCAAACTGAATTTGACGAACCCTTTCCTTGGAAAGGTTTAAGAGTTTGCCCACTTCCTCAAGGCTGCTTAAGGGTTTATCACCTAATCCAAATCTTTCGATCAGAACAAACTTTTCCCGCTCGTCTAAGATCAATGAGTCTTTCGAAAAATACTTATCCAAGTTAGCAAGAGATGAAATTTGCGCAGTTGCAACACTTGTTCCAGAAACATCAAGATCGCTACCGATAATATTTTCCACCGATTCACAATGAACCAGCTTATCATTGGTATTTTTAAGATTTAGCCGGGAAAGTGCCCTCATCAAACATGTGAAAGCATATGTACTAAAACGTATGCCCTTCCATGGATTAAATGCAGCAACAGCCTGAATCATAACAATATTACAGTTACCTGCTATATCATCTGACATATAACGCAGAGGAATCCATTTATTAACTGCCTTATATACAAGCTTGAAATTACCCATCACAATCAGGTTTCGCAGTTGAAAATATGCCCTTCTCCAAAAAGCTTGTTTGGATTTAGAAGCATCTTTTTTACATCGGTAACCTGCATAATGCATTCTCTTGACAAGATCTTTGGTAACTTCTTCAGGCATGAAAGTGTCTGAATAATCTACGGATTGAAAATCTTCAGGGTGGTAGCACTCTGGAGCACTTTTATTATTGAATGACCTGTGAAAAATAAATTTCGGAAACTGAGTGGCTGGAGAATTCAAATTGTTTTTCGTAGTCATGATAACCTCCGTTTATTGAATCGTCCAAAACGCTCTATTAAATTAAGTGATTTTAATGGACGCGGCAATATTAAAATGGACGAAATAAACGTTTTTGTGATTCGAATGGATTTTATGACCGATTTTTTGCTAATATTGGAATACTGAAACGATTATTGAATGAACTATTTGGACTTTTTATGGAATTAGACCTTTTGATTTCTACCCAAGATGCAGCTGAAGTACTTAACTGCAGCGTTTCCACTATTAAACGATGGGTTGATGAAGGCATTCTGCCTGCCCAAAAGACTCCTGGCGGCCATAGAAAGATTTTAATGGCTGACCTACTTAGATTATCCAGGCAGAAGGCCATTCCCTCCAGCGACCTCAGCAAAGTTTTAGAGCAGGATCTTTTGGCCTCTGGATCAACAACCGTCAACAAAGACACCTTTCACGATGCTTTGGTAAACAAAAATCAAGATTTGTGCTCAAGCATCCTTAAAGCTGCGTATCAAAATAAAATACCTGTTGAACAGATTGCTGATGAAATCATAGGTCCCGCTATGTCTAAAATCGGTCATGAATGGACAATTGGTAAAAGAACTATTTTGCAGGAACATTGCGCAACTCAGATGGTGATGAATTGTCTCGCTGAGCTAAGGTCTTTTCTAAATCTTTCGTATCTTGATAACCGTCCATTGGCAATTGGTGGTTGTATCGCCCTGGATAATTACCTGATTTCTAATTACCTCGCTGAAATGGTATTGATTGATCAGGGATGGAAAACCATGAATTTGGGGCCAAATACCCCTGTGATTTCATTCTTAGAGGCGATTGAAGAATACCAGCCAAAAGTGATTTGGATGTCTGTCAGTCATGTGCAAAACACTGAAGAATTTAAATTAGACAATAAAAGGCTATTTGATTGTGCATCGCGCAGCGGCACCATTCTGGTTTTAGGTGGCCAAGCCATAACTCCCGAATTGCGAAAAAGTCTTTCCTTTCACTTTTGTGGAGATAGTCTCGGGCAACTCTCCAGGTTTACGAAAACTTTGATTACCTCCCCTGAGTTGCCTTCCCGGGGAAGGCCTCCTTTAAAAAGAAATCTGGATAACTGAAGTATGAGAAATATTTCCCAGAAAATATGTCCCATTTGTGGCAGGCCTTTTTCCTGGCGAAAGAAATGGGAAAAAAACTGGCCTGAGGTTAAATACTGCTCTGAAAAATGCAAAAAAACCAGGAATAACAAGACAAATGGCAGCCACTAAATCTTTCAGGCATTTGTATGTAGTCTTGGGAGATCAATTGGATCTTCAATCTTCATTCTTTGACGAATTCGACAAGTCCAAGGATATTGTGTGGATGGCGGAGGTACTCGAAGAATCGGAAAGGGTTTGGGTTCACAAGGCAAGAATCGTTCTGTTTTTAAGTGCCATGCGCCATTTCAGAGATGAACTTAGGAGTTCCGGTTACAAGGTTTTCTATCATGAACTTGCTGAAAGCAATAATTTCAACTCTTTTCCCGAGGCTTTGAGGACCTTTTTGGACACAAATCCCTGCGAAGAAATCCGTTTGCGAAAACCCGGAGAATACAGGCTGATTTCGTCATTCAATGATCTTGCAAAATCAAAAAAGATTAACATTCAGATTGTTGAAGATAGTCATTTTTTAAGCACCGATAAAGAATTTGGAGATCATGCTGCCCAAAGAAAACAGCTTCGCATGGAATATTTTTACAGGGAGATGCGTGTTAAACATTCCATTTTAATGGATGGACAAAAGCCGGTGGGTGGAGAGTGGAACTTTGATGCTGAAAACAGGAAGAGTTTTCCAAAAACTGGTCCCGGCTTACTCCCTGCCCCATTGAGTTTCAAACCCGATAAAATAACCAAAAAAGTTATGGATTTGGTTCAAAAGCTTTTTTCTAAACATCCCGGCAAAATTGATTCTTTTCCCTGGCCGGTAGATCGAAAGCAAGCTTTGGCCGCTTTGGATGACTTTTTGAAAAACCGCCTGCCATTTTTCGGTGACCATCAAGATGCCATGTGGACAAACCAACCATGGTTGTATCACTCGCTTATTGCATCTTCATTGAACCTTCATCTGCTGCATCCGCTTGAAGTTATAAGGGGGGCGGAAAAGGAATTTCGTGAGGGAAATGCCCCTCTAGCTGCCGTGGAGGGATTTATAAGGCAGATTCTTGGGTGGAGGGAGTATGTGAGGGGAATCTACTGGCTATTAATGCCAGATTATCTTGGGCGAAACTCACTTAATGCTTGTGAAAAACTTCCGGACTTTTTTTGGACAGGTGAAACTGATCTGAACTGTTTAAAGTGTGCCATTGGGCAAACTCTTGAATACGGTTATGCGCATCATATCCAGCGCTTGATGGTAACGGGCTTGTTTTGTCTTTTGTATGGGGTTGACCCAAAACAAGTTCATGAATGGTATCTCGCAGTATATGTGGATGCTGTGGAATGGGTGGAGTTACCGAATTCATTGGGCATGTCGCAATATGCCGATGGAGGTGTTATGGCATCCAAACCCTATATTGCGTCTGGAAGTTATATCAACCGTATGAGTAATTATTGCAAGACATGCAAATTTGATCCCTCTCAAAGCGTGGGGGAGAACGCATGTCCGATTACAACCATGTATTGGGATTTTTTAATACGTCATGAAAAAATGTTGTCAAAGAATCCCAGAATGGGAATGCAAGTCAGGAATCTTTCCAGGTTTGAAAATAGCGACCGCGCTTTAATTCGGCGACAGGCGGATAAATTTCGAAAGTCACTTAAAGTTCTTTGATTATTTTTAAAAAGCCAGTTCCGAAATCAATTCTCCGGCAATCGGAAAACAATAATCTCCATTGGATGGTTTGATATTTTTGCCGCTGGCGAAGCTTGAAAAAGCGGGAAGTATAAGCGTTGAGGTAGTTTTCCAGAAGCAAGGTAATGACAAAGATTCCTTGCCCCTTGGATTTATTCGAATTTTGGGATGAATATGCCCTGCTATGGTGGGGCGACAAGATTCAAGATCCGGGATATGGCAAAGATCTAATCCAAAATAGGGAAAAGGTTCCTCCTCGGAGATAATTTGCCAATCTTTTTCCAAGGCACCAGACTTTCTGTCATGATTGCCAATTATTAATGTGATTTTTGTCCTGGCAATGGAGATTCTCCATTGGGAAATCAGATCGTCCAATTTGGAATTTCTTCCCGTTGCATGGTGAAGGAAATCGCCAAGAATAATGAGATGGGATACCGAGAAATTTGCCAGCAAATCCGAGATGGTTTTTAAATCTTTTTCAGCCATGGAATCTGGTATGGGTATTCCGTGGGCCCGGAATGTTCCGGACTTGCCCAAGTGAAGATCTGCTATGAAAAGAGTTCTTTCTTGTTGATGAAACAAGGCTTTTTGGGGCAATAATATAAGTTCAATTCCATGAAAGTGGATTGTTTTTAGATTCCTGTTCAATTACGCCTCAACCTTCGATCATCTCTTTTTGCATTCTAATGATTCTTTCAGCAAGTGATTCGGAGCTTGTTGTGTCGCGGATACGGTCAGCCATTAAAGGCAGGGATAATGGGGTCGGTCTTGGGATTATATTTATGATGATTCTCTTTCGGCTGAGCTCTTCAAGGGTTTTTTTGAGTTTTTGGTAATCAAGTTGTTTTTCCAATACTTCATTTTTTGCCTGGGCAAGTAATTGATTGTTCTTGTCATATTCCGAAAAGACATCAAAAAGCAATCCGGAGGATGCCTGCAATTGACGGGATGTTTTTTTCATTTTTCCGATTCCTTCCAAGACCAGGCAGGAAATTCTGGCTATTTCCCGAAAATGCCTTCGGGCCATTTCGGAGGTGTTTACTGAATTGGAGATGTCTTCATGTAAACGGTCCGTGTTAAACCATGATTCGGAATCCACGGGAATCGGCTGACTTGAAAGCAATTCAAATCCATAATCGTTCGCGGTCATTGTGAATGTGATGGGCGTGTTTTTTGAAATTCGGTGGGCTATTAAAGCGCAAAGGCCTTCATGCACAAGTCGCCCTGCAAAAGCAAAGACAAACAGATGGTATCCATCACGGCTCTTTAAATTCTCAACTAAGAGCTCATCAGACTGTGGAATGGAAGAAAGTTTTTTCTGAAGGTTCAGTAAAGGTTCAATAAAAGCCATTTCCTTGGATACCAAAATATTTTTGCCAGCTTGGTGTAGCAGATGCCGAACCCCATCAGCAAGTTGTGTGCTAAGAGGCATTTTGCCACCATTCCATCTTGGAATCAGATTTTTCTTTTTTCTGGCGTTTTTCACATAAGCTTTCATGTCTTTGATTCTTACAAGTTCCAGATGCTTGCCTGCGAAACTGAAACAATCACCCGGTTTTAGCCTGGATAAAAATGATTCTTCAACAGTGCCAATCCTTGGTCCCCGTAAAAATTGTACAAGGATGGAAGCGTCTGAAAGGATGGTGCCTATGCACATCCGATGCCTGGAGGCTATTCCATTTTCCCGAATGTAAAATCGATTGTTTTGGATGCTTACTTTTTTAAAGTCATCGTAAGCCCTTAAGGTTTCACCACCGAAGCTTATGAAATCCAGCACCCATTTCCACTCAATGGGGTCCAGATTCCTAAATGACCACGTGGATCTTATTTCCTTGAACAGTTCTGCGGGTTCAAAACCATCGGAGCATGCAAGGGTGACAGCGTGTTGCGATAAAACATCCAGTGGTTTTTCGATGGGGATTCTGTCTTCCAGTTCATGCTCAATGATTTTTTGCCTTGCGGCTGCAATTTCAACAAATTCCATTGCATGGGTTGGAACGCAGAAAATTGTACTTGGCTTGCCAGGTTGATGGCCACTTCTTCCCGCGCGTTGAATCAAGCGGGAGACTCCTTTTGGGCTACCAATCTGAAACACCCTTTCCACGCACTGGTAATCAACCCCCAAATCCATGCTGGAAGTGCATACAACGGCTTTCAAACTTCCATTTTTCAGTGCATTTTCCACCCATGTTCTTTTCTTTTGATCTAAGGACCCATGATGTAAAGCAATAATCCCCGCCCAATCTGGTCGAAGTTTTAAGAGAGATTGATACCAGTTTTCAGCCTGAAACCTGGTATTGGTGAATACTAGGCTGGAATTCACTTCCTCTATGGAATCAGCAACCTGCTGAATCATTTGGGTGCCGAGATGGCCTGCCCACGGGAATTTATGGATGGATTCCGGAAATAAACACTCAACCTGAATGGTTTTTGGAATTTTTCCCTCAACAATGATTGACCTTGGCTCGTTCGTTGATGGGGATAGAACTTTTGCCGCGCTTTCCAGATTTCCCAAAGTTGCGGAAAGACCTATGGTTCTTACTTCAGGACTTATTTTTCGAAGCCTGGCCAAAGCCAGTTCTATTTGTACTCCCCTTTTGCTTGAGAGAAATTCATGCCATTCGTCAATCACAATACACTGAAGTGTTTGAAATCTTTCCTGTGTTTGTGGGTAGCTAAGTAGCAGGCAAAGGCTTTCCGGGGTTGTTACGAGGCAAGTTGGTAATTTTTCTTTCTGTTTTCTTTTTTGGGTGGTTGTTGTGTCAGAAGTTCTTTTTTCAATTGTCCATGGTATTTTGAGGAATTCTATTGGTTCAGTAAGTGCTGAGATTGTGTCGCCGGATAATGCCCTTAACGGGGTTATCCAAAGCACCCGTATGGGTTCGATTTCTCTTTTTCGAACAGAATTCCTGGATACGTATTCAAGCAAAGGGCCAAACCATGCTGCCTGGGTTTTACCAGACCCGGTTGTGGAGTGAAGTAGTGTGTCAGTTCCATTAAGGTAGTTATTCCATACCTCTTTTTGGAATGGAAAAGGCTTCCAATCCTTGGATTTGAACCAATCCATTGCTGGCTTCATAGTATTTATGACCATTATTTTGAAGCCTCAGTGGAGTGATGCTTTTCGTGAATCAAGCTTTTCAGGTGCTCCAGTTTATCTGCATCACATGGTTTTTTGTCGGTTCTCCATTTAATGATTCTCGGAAAACGCACAGCCACACCGCATTTATGGCGTTTCGAGATTTGAATGTTTTCAAATGCAATTTCAAAAACAAGTTCAGGCTTTACACTTCTCACGGGTCCAAACTTTTCCAAAGTGTTTTGTCGGATGAATTTGTCAACTTTGCTAATTTCGCTGTCAGTTAGCCCAGAATAGGCTTTGGCAAATGGAACCAGATTTTCATTTTCCCAAACCGCAAAAGTGTAATCTGAATATAGAGACGCCCGTCTTCCATGCCCGCTTTGGGCATATATCAGAACCGCATCAACGCTATAGGGTTCCACTTTCCATTTCCACCAATTGCCTGTGATTCTGCCTGGAGTGTATGTTCCTTCCATGTCTTTAAGCATTAAACCTTCAACACCAAGAGTTCTACTTTGATTTCTTAAAAATTTTAATTCGTCCCAGGAATCATGGCGCAGGCTTTCCGCAACAGAAATCATGTGTTGGTTTCCTTGGGGTAGAAGTTTATAGAGTATTTCTTTTCTTGTTTTTAGGGGTGTGTTTGTGAAGTCTTGGTTTTTGAGTCGCAGGACATCAAAGGCAACATAACACGCTTTGTTTTGATCAAGGAATTTTCCAGATGGATTTTTACGATTGATCCTCTTTTGAAGGTCTTGAAACCTTAGGATCTTTGTTCCGTCCCATGGAAGAATCTCCCCATCCAATATGGTGTTTTCAGGTAAGCTCATCGCGGGTCGAACCAGGTCTGGGAAATTTTCAGTCAATAATTCCTCTCCGCGAGACCAAATATGAAGTTGGTTTTGGTCGCGTACGAATTGGGCCCTTATGCCATCCCATTTCCATTCCGCTATCCAATTTGAGTGATCACCAAGATTCGAACAGTCTTCCTGTAAAGGATGAGCCAGACAAAAAGGCAGGGGTTTGGATGCATCGTCTTGTGTTGATTCTTTTGATGTTAATTGGTGAAAAAACTCTTCTGTGGGTTCCCAGCTACCCATGAGCCTTTGCTGAATAACCTCCACGGGAATTTGAAAAGAGTTGGAAATGGCTTTGGAAACCAATTGCCTGGAAACTCCTACTCGAAAGCCGCCTGTGATTACTTTGTTGAACAGGAATCGCTCAAGACTTGCGGATTGCTTCCAGAAATCGAGGATATGAAATTCAGGGTTCGATTCTGAGCCTTGCTGCGATATTTTCAAAAGATTCCCAAGGACTTCACTTAGCCTGTAGTTGGTTGAGGTTTCACAATGGGGTAACACCAGTGCAATGGTTTCAGCAAGGTCACCCACGGTTTCGTAGCATTCCTCAAATAACCATTCTGGAATTTCAGCATATTTTTGAGCGATGAGTGCAAGCATGCGTGGGCCTAACAGTCTTTTGATTTTTTGACCACCAAGAAGGTATAAAGCCCAGGCGCAATCTTCGGCGGGAGTGGATTTAAGGTATTCTTCCATGTGCCTGATTTTGGCGGATGTTTTATTGGTGCCATCAAGATTTTTAAAAAGAGCCGCAAAGTTTTTCATTGCGAAACCACCTCTGATGATTCCGTCATCTCGTTACCATCCCCAAGGTCGGTCTCGCCTTCGTAATGGGTGGAAAGCACCTCGGCATTGACGCTGTGTTGCAAAAGGTATCTGGAAAACACCGAGGTGAAGCCATGTGTTAGGAGAACCCTTTCCGCGTTCGTGGATTTGATGGAATCGATAAGTCCTCCCCAATCCGCATGGTCTGATAAAACAAAACCTTTTTCCAAACCCCTGCGCCTTCGGTTTCCTCTGACAGCGCACCATCCAGATGCCACAGCCATTGAAGATTTACCAAACCTTCTTGACCAGGATGAATTCAAAGCGCTTGGCGGGGCAATAACCAGGGCTTTTTGGAATGCTTTTTTATCGTTTGAAATTCGGGGACTGATAGTTTCAGGCAGGGATACTCCGGTGGCGAGGTAAGCTTGATTGATTTTTTGGACAGCCCCATGGACAAAAATCGGGCCATGAAATTCGCCAAGGCTGGCTAGAATTCTTTGCGCTTTTCCAAGGGAATATGCTCCCAGAATGGAGCAGGTTTCCAAGGCAGCATTGGTTTTCCACCAATCTTGGATTTCATGGATAATCTGCTGGCTTGATTGCCACCTGTAGATAGGTAACCCAAAAGTGCATTCGCTGATGAACGTATGGCATTTAATGGGAATAAATTGCCTGCATGTTGGGTCAGATTGGGTTTTATAATCACCGGAAACCACCCAAATATTGCCATTTTGTTCCACCTCAATCTGGCTGCCACCAAGTAAATGGCCGGATGGATGAAACGTTACTTTAATTCCATTGATTAAAATGCTTTCTCCGTAATTCAAACATGTTAAATCAATCTGATTTCCAAGCCTTGCTTTAAGAATCCATTTGTTTTCGTTAACGGATAAATATTTAGAACATCCATAACGGGCATGGTCCGAATGCCCATGCGTAATCAAAGCATTGGGGACGGTTCTCCAAGGGTCGATATAAAAATCTCCCGCTGCACAATATAAGCCGAATTCATTGACCTTTAGTAAATCCGCAGCCATTTCGCAAAGCCTGTTTTGAGATGAATCTTTGTAAATCATTCATAGTCAAAAACTTTAAGTGCATCTAAAGGGTTGACCAATAAAAATTTCTTCGCCACAATTCGTATGGAAAATTTCGGAGTTTGAAAATGATAAATCAGTTTCTGTTGTCAGTTTTCGCAATCTTGGGAGATGGCCGTGTAAGTTTTGATCATGATATTATGCCAATCCTTTCCCAGAAGTGCCTGAAATGCCATGGAATTGATGAGGAGAGTAGGAAAGGAAAATTGCGGTTGGACCATGTACATTCTGCCCTTAAAGGCGGAAGATCGGGTAAGCCTGCGTTGGTTCCAGGAAAAACCGACGAAAGCGAAATATATCAAAGAATAATCGCTTCCGAGCAAAATTTGATCATGCCTCCAGTGTCGACCAGGATGATTCTTACAGATAAGGAAAAAGGGCTTATAAAAAAATGGATAGAACAGGGTGGCAAATATGAAAAACACTGGTCTTTTGAAAACCTCAAGCCCGTTGTCATTCCCCAAAATTCAAATGCGCCATGGATCAAAAGTCCCATTGATAGTTTTGTTTACGAGAAGCATCGTGCAAATGGCTTAAGCCCCGCCCCAGAGGCTGACAAGCTTACACTTGTTCGAAGGCTTTATTTGGATCTGATCGGTTTGCCCCCCTCACCTGAGCAGGCAATGTCCTTTGCTTCCGACATGTCCGCGGATAGTTATGAAAAGCTGGTGGAAAAACTGCTTGCTTCTCCCAGTTATGGTGAAAGGTGGGCCCGAAGGTGGATGGACCTGGCCAGATATGCCGATACGAATGGTTATGAAAAGGATCGTTACCGTTCAATTTGGCCCTGGAGGGATTGGGTGATCAATGCCCTGAACAGCGACCTTTCTTTCGATCAATTCTCAATTTTGCAGTTGGCGGGAGATATGGATTCCCATGGCCTCCAGGAAAACATCGTCGCAACAGGTTTTCACAGAAACACCATGTTGAATGAGGAGGGTGGCATTGATCCGTTGGAGTTTCGTTACTATGCCATGGTGGACAGGGTGAACACCACTGCCGCCACTTGGTTGGGGCTGACATTGAATTGCGCCCAGTGCCATACCCACAAGTATGATCCAATCACTCATCATGATTACTATTCTCTGATGGCTTTTCTTAATAATGCCGATGATGTTGAGATGGATGTTGGCATTCAAAATCAGGTTTTTTCCAAATCAGCAAACCAGCAATACATCCAAAAGCAAAAAGCCATTTCTGAAAAGTGGCTTCAAACCAGGAAGGTTCAAGACAAGAACTTGTTTGATGAATGGTGTTTGCAGCAGAAAGAAAAACTGGCTACATGGAGAACCATTGTTCCCTTAAAAATGAATGGCGGATTAATTCAACTAAATAAGCTCGAAGATGGATCCATTCTTGGTCATGGTGATATATCAAAGCAGGATGTTTATGAGTTGGAATTTGAGGGTGATTTTAAGGATGTCAGCGGAATAAGGCTTGAGGTTTTGCCGGATTCATCGCTTCCCTCAAATGGCCCTGGAATGTGTGATTATGAGGGCCCTAGAGGGGATTTCTTTTTGGGAGAGATAGAGGCCTTCTTGGGGGGGCGGAAAATCCTTTTGGAAAATGCCTCGGAAAGCTACTTCAAAAACCATTTTGGAAACGGGCGGGCTGGTGCTGCACAGGCTGTGGATGGCGACTTTCAAACGGGCTGGTCGTGTGCCGGATTGTTCGGGCAAAGGCATGAGGCGGTGTTTGAATTGAATAAGTTGCCTGCCAGTGGGGAAAAGCTAAAGATTAAGATGACTTTTGGGAGACATTATGCATGCCCTTTGGGGCGATTCCGGTTTTCGGTCACGAATAGGCTGAATCCAAAAGCTTCATCGTTTCCTGAAAAAGTACAGAGTGAAATCCTATCGGACCTGCCGCAAGAATTGAAGATCCACACGTTAATCCACTATCTTGGTTCCAAGGATGAATTCAAAAAAGATGTTCTTGAACTCCAACAGTTGGAAAATCCAAAAAAATCCGGGCTGACCTCCCTTGTTCTTAAGGAGAGGCCCGCTACCCACAAGAGATCCACATTTGTCTATCACCGGGGTGAATTCTTAAGTCCGAAAGAAACAGTGGATGCTGACTTGCCCTCTTTATTTGAAAGTGACAAGCTTAAAAACGCTGATCGCTTGCAGTTTGCCAGATGGCTGTTTTCAAATGATAATCCTCTTACCGCAAGGGTGGTGGTCAACCGACACTGGCAGGCGTTTTTTGGTACAGGATTGGTGAAAACCTTGGAAGACTTCGGTATTCAGGGGGAATATCCCACCCATCCAGAGTTGCTTGACTGGCTTGCAAATGATTTCAGAAATTCTGGTTGGTCCGTGAAAAACCTCCATAGGACCATTGTTCTAAGTGCCACTTATCGTCAGGCATCTTTCAGAAATGATGGCCAGATGACAAACTTAAGGTTACTTAATGTTTATCCGAGAAACCGCCTTGAGGCTGAGGTTATCAGGGATTCGATCCTGGCAACTTCGGGTTTGTTGAGTTTTAAAATAGGGGGGCCTGGTGTTTTTCCTCCCCAGCCGGCTGGGGTCACCAATGAGGGAACTTATGGTAAATTGGTTTGGAATACCAGTAATGGTGAAGATAGGTTTCGAAGAGGGTTGTACACCTTTGTGAAAAGAACCGCTCCTTACGCCATGTTCTCCACTTTCGATGGACCAACTGGCGAGTCCTGCGTGGCAAGAAGAGAAGTTTCAAATTCACCCCTGCAGGCCTTGTCAATGATGAATGACCCGGTTGTTATGGAGGCTGCCGAGTATTTGGGAACCCAGTCATCAAAAACCATCAAAGATGACACCGAAATGATAAACCACCTATACATGAGCATACTCACAAGATTGCCTTCACCTGTTGAACTAAAAAAGTTACTTGATTTTCAAAAGGTAGTTCGAAAGCAACTTGATTCGAACGAAACTGATGTGAAAAAATTAACCAACCAGAATGGTGATTCCAGAACTGCTTCATGGATTGTTGTGGCTAGGGCTTTAATGAATTTGGATGAGGCAATTACCAAGAGATAAAACCATGTTCAAAAAAAACCTTGCCTCAAGGAGATGGTTCCTAAGGGATTGCCCTGTGGGATTGGGAGCCATAGCATTTGGGAACCTTTTGCAAGGGTCTTTGAAGGCTGAAAATCATTCAAATGGATTGGTCCCGCATTACCTACCCAAGGCCAAGAGGGTTATCCATTTGTTTATGGCTGGGGCCCCAAGCCAATTGGAATTATTCGATTACAAACCTGAACTTGCGAAGCTAGAGGGAAAACCTTTGCCTGCCAGTGTTATTGGTAACCAAAGGTATGCGTTTATAAGGCCGGATGCAGCAGTTCTTGGTCCAAGATTCACCTTTCAAAAACATGGTAAATCAGGAGCAGAGATTTCTTCGGTGTTACCTAACATTTCCAAAATTGCCGATGAGCTTTGCCTTGTAAAATCGATGCGCACGGATCAGTTCAACCATGCACCAGCGCAAATTTACTTTAACACTGGTTTTCAACAACCAGGCCGGCCAAGTATTGGCTCTTGGACCTTGTATGGTTTGGGTTCCGAAACTAAAAATATTCCCGGATTTGTCGTTTTAAGCACTGGTTCGGGAATTAGCGGTGGCGCGGCTTGCTGGTCCAGCGGATTTTTGCCAGGTGCGTTTGCAGGAGTACGCCTTCGAAATCAGGGCGACCCCATATTGAATATGTACAATCCACAGGGAATATCCCCTGCCCTTCAAAAGCAGACCATTGATGTTGTGAATTCGTTGAATCAGGAGGCCTATCAGAGGCAATCCGATCCCGAAATTCTTACCAGAATCAGACAGTATGAGATGGCGTTTGAGTTACAGACATCCGCTCCTGAACTACTTGACCTGTCCTCGGAAACCAAGGAAACCCTGGAACTTTATGGCTGTGATCCCTTAAAGCCATCGTTTGCCAGATCCTGCCTTATGGCGAGAAGAATGGTGGAAAGAGGGGTTCGGTTTGTAAGCCTTTATCATGAGGGATGGGATGCCCATTCCAATGTTGAGGGAAATTGCAGAAATAATGCCGCCGCAACCGATCGAGGCTGCGCTGCCCTTGTGCTGGATCTTAAAAGGCGTGGGTTACTGGAGGACACCCTGGTGATTTGGGGCGGGGAATTTGGAAGAACCCCCATGGTCGAAACCAATCCTGCTTTGGGTAGGTCTCAGGGAAGGGATCACCATCCACAAGCTTTTACGATTTGGATGGCAGGTGGAGGAATCAAATCTGGAATTACGTACGGCAAAACGGATGAAATGGGATTCCATGTGGTGGAAAACCAAGTTCATGTTCGGGATCTGCATGCCACAATTCTTCATCTGCTCGGATTTGACCACGAGAGATTTTCTGTCACCATGCAGGGATTGGAGTTTCGCCTGACCGGGGTTGAAAAGGCGAATGTCATCAAAACTATTCTTGCCTAATCGCTGGCTTATTTGGCCTTGAGGTTTTTGTTGAAGAACTCAAGCACGACAGGCCGTAAATCTCTTTGTTTTGGCTGCAAGTCAAAGGTGTGTGGTGCTCCCTCGATAATTACTAATTGGTGAGGAGCTCCTTTTTCCGATAATGCTTTGGCAAATTTTTCGGATTCACTTACAGGAACTGTTTTGTCTGCCGTTCCATGCAGAAGAAGTATCGGCGGGGCATCTTTCTTAATGTGGGTGATGGGCGAAACCTCAGCGTATAGATCTGGCGCCTCTTCGGGAGTTTTTCCCAATATCTTTAGGCCCCTTTTGTTGAAATCAGCGGCCGGGCCATACATATCAACCACGGCTTTCACAGTACAGGGAAAGTTTCCCAGAGGTTGACTGGGATTAAGCTTTTCGTGGTTGCCTGTCAGGCCGACCATGGCTGCCAGATGGCCACCGGCGGAACCACCAATGACCCCGATGTTATCAGGATCAATCTGGTATTTATTTGCATTT